>Ga0255338_1000267_pt1 | contig 202588 bp, 200 predicted proteins | sample MeOH1_35cm_T4_19_FD_203715 | JGI IMG/M metagenome (GOLD analysis project Ga0255338, IMG submission 203715) | Sandy soil microbial communities from University of British Columbia, Vancouver, Canada - MeOH1_35cm_T4_195 | ecosystem: Engineered > Artificial ecosystem > Sand microcosm >...
GCTGCTGCCTTCTTCGCTACCGGCTTCTTGGCGGCGACGGCTTTCTTCGGCGCTGCTGCTTTCTTCGCTACCGGCTTCTTGGCGGCGACGGCTTTCTTCGGCGCTGCTGCTTTCTTCGCTACCGGCTTCTTGGCGGCGACAGCTTTCTTCGCTGCTGCTGCTTTCTTCGCTACCGGCTTCTTGGCGGCGACAGCTTTCTTCGCTGCTGCTGCTTTCTTCGGTGCTGCTGCTTTCTTCGCTACCGGCTTCTTGGCGGCGACGGCTTTCTTCGGCGCTGCTGCCTTCTTCGCTACCGGCTTCTTGGCGGCGACAGCTTTCTTCGGCGCTGCTGCTGCCTTCTTCGGTGCTGCTGCCTTCTTCGCTACGGGTTTCGCAGCGGCTTTCTTTGCAGCGGGTTTCTTCGCTGCGGGTTTCTTAGCGGCTGTTGCCATTTGTTTCTCCTTCACGTGATGGAAAAAATCAAACTACCAGGTTTGAAACCCGCATGAGGCATCGCGATCCCTCATGCGGGTTATTCATCGGCACAAGCAAACTACTGTTTGCGCTAATGAATTCGGCACCAGCTGAACTGCTGCATCCCCTCGTTTATGCAGCACTTCAGCCATCTTCGGTCAGCTCTGCGTAAACGCGTATTCAGCGCCACGAGATGCCATGCCCGGTCAGGACATGGCGAGCAGCCCGGCTGCTCCCGCCTTAAAAAAACGCCGGCAACATGCCAGCGCTGGAATTCAACTTCGATACGTTCAACCGATTTTTCAAAGAAAAAGCCGCCTTGCCCGAAAAAATCGGGAAAAGCGGCATCGACAGGTAAGATCGATTCGGTCTTCGACTGTTCATTAATTCGGGTAGTGCCTTCGAGTTGTGCGGCTCTCTTACTGCCGCCCTGCATTCTCTCCGCTTGTGCTTTGTTCTGTCACGCGCTATCGAACCACTTATTCCCAGCTAAGGGCGCCACCGGTTTGGTATTCGATTACGCGTGTCTCGAAAAAGTTTCGCTCCTTCTTCAGATCGATCATCTCGCTCATCCAGGGGAAGGGATTCTCTTCCTGCGGGAACAAGGTCTCGAGACCGATTTGCTGTGCACGGCGGTTTGCGATGAATCGCAGATAACCCTTGAACATCCCTGCATTCAAACCGAGCACACCACGCGGCATTGTATCCTCTGCGTAACGATATTCCAACTCCACCGCGCGTAAAAACAACGATTTAATCTCTTCGCGGAATTCCGCCGTCCACAGATGCGGGTTCTCCATCTTGATCGTGTTGATCAGATCGATCCCGAAATTGCAGTGCATCGACTCGTCGCGCAGGATGTACTGGTACTGCTCCGCAGCGCCCATCATCTTGTTCTGGCGGCCGAGCGCAAGGATCTGGGTGAAGCCGACGTAGAAAAACAGGCCTTCCATCAGGCAGGCGAACACGATCAGCGAGCGCAACAGCTGCTGGTCTGTCTCAAGTGTGCCTGTCTTGAATTCAGGATTGGTCAGGATGTCGATGAACGGGATCAGGAACTCGTCCTTGTCGCGGATCGACTCGACCTCATGGTAGGCATTGAAGATCTCGCCTTCATCCAGACCGAGCGACTCGACGATGTACTGGTAGGCGTGCGTGTGGATCGCTTCCTCGAAAGCCTGGCGCAACAGGTACTGGCGGCACTCCGGCGCCGTGATGTGGCGGTAGGTGCCCAGCACGATATTGTTGGCAGCCAGCGAATCGGCGGTGACGAAAAAGCCGAGGTTGCGCTTGACCAGGCGGCGTTCATCCTCGGACAGGCCGTTCGGATTTTTCCACAGCTCGATGTCGCGCTGCATGTTGATTTCCTGCGGCATCCAGTGGTTGGCGCAGCCGGCCAGATATTTGTCCCAGGCCCACTTGTACTTGAAAGGCACCAGCTGGTTGACATCGGTCTGGCCATTGATGATGCGCTTGTCGGCCGCATTGACGCGACGCTCGGTGCCACCCTCGACGGCATCCGGGCGCACCATCAGCGCCGGATTCAGTGCCACATCCTGCAGCGCCGCACCCGCTTGCGTCCGGCTCGGCGCCATCGGTTGCAACGCGGGTTGCGCTGCAGGGGTAATTTCTTCGTCCCAACTTAACATAAAATCCTCTATCTATTCTGGAGCTATCCGGCGTATCGTGGGCGCGATCAAATCCTGCTCATGATCGCGCACAGTCAAAACGGTTTATTGACAAGCCTCACACTCTTCAAAACCGGCGTCGCCCGGACGCATGGTGCATACCGGACCGGCAAGCTCTTCCGCCGCGATCGGACCGGGCGCGAAACCGCCTGCTGCCGCCACGCCGCCGCTGGCACTGCCGTCAGCCGACACCGCGTTCAGGGCGCCGGCACGGGACGTCGATTTCTCGGTGTGGGTCGCAGCCATGGTGCGCAGGTAGTAGGTGGTCTTCAAGCCGCGCAGCCAGGCCAGCTTGTAGGTTTCGTCGAGCTTCTTGCCTGAGGCGCCGGCCATGTAGATGTTCAGCGACTGCGCCTGGTCGATCCATTTCTGACGGCGCGAGGCGGCTTCTACCAGCCATTTCGGCTCGACTTCGAAGGCGGTGGCGTATATTTCGCGCAGATCCTGCGGGATGCGGTCGATCTTGGCGAGGGTGCCGTCGAAGTATTTGAGGTCGGCGATCATCACTTCATCCCACAGGCCGCGCGCTTTCAGATCACGCACCAGGTATTCGTTGATCTCGGTAAATTCACCCGACAAGTTCGACTTCACGTACAGGTTCTGGTAAGTCGGCTCGATACAGGCGGACACGCCGATGATGTTGGAAATGGTCGCGGTCGGTGCAATCGCCACGCAATTGGAGTTGCGCATGCCATGCTGCTTGATGCGCGAACGCAAGGCAGCCCAGTCCATGCTTTCGGACGTATCGACTTCCAGGTACCCGCCGCGCTCCTCGGCCAGCAGCTTCAGGGAATCCTGCGGCAGGATGCCACGGTCCCACAGCGAGCCAGGATAGGAACTGTAGCGGCCGCGCTCCTCGGCCAGCTCGGTCGAAGCCCAGTAGGCGTAATAGCACACTGCTTCCATCGAGCTGTCGGCAAATGCGACCGCATCTTGCGAGGCGTACGGGACGCGCATCATGTGCAGGCAGTCCTGGAAACCCATGATGCCCAGGCCGACCGGGCGGTGACGCAAGTTGGAGTCGCGCGCCTTCTTGACTGCATAGTAGTTGATGTCGATGACGTTATCCAGCATGCGCATGGCGGTCTGGATCGTCTTTTGCAACTTGACCAGATCCAGCTTGCCGTTCTTGATGTGCGCCGGCAGGTTGACCGAGCCGAGGTTGCACACCGCGATTTCGGAATCGTTGGTGTTCAGGGTGATCTCGGTGCACAGGTTGGAACTGTGGACCACGCCAACGTGTTGCTGCGGCGAACGGATGTTGCACGGATCCTTGAAGGTGATCCATGGATGGCCAGTTTCGAACAGCATCGACAGCATCTTGCGCCACAGGTCCGTTGCCGGCACTTTCTTGAACAGCTTGATCTCGCCACGCGCCGCGGCAGCCTCATAAGCGAGGTAGGCGACTTCGAAAGCCTTGCCGAACTTGTCATGCAGGTCGGGCACGTCGGAGGGCGAGAACAGCGTCCACTCGCCCTTTTCCATGACGCGCTTCATGAACATGTCCGGAATCCAGTTGGCGGTGTTCATGTCGTGGGTACGGCGGCGGTCGTCGCCGGTATTCTTGCGCAGGTCGAGGAATTCCTCGATATCCATGTGCCAGGTTTCCAGGTAGGCGCACACAGCACCCTTGCGCTTGCCGCCCTGGTTGACTGCGACGGCGGTGTCGTTGACCACTTTCAGGAATGGCACCACGCCCTGCGATTTGCCGTTGGTACCCTTGATGTGGGCGCCAAGCGCACGCACCGGGGTCCAGTCGTTACCCAATCCACCGGCGAACTTGGCCAGCAGGGCGTTTTCCTTGATTGCATCGTAAATGCCCTCGAGGTCATCGGCCACCGTGGTCAGATAGCACGAAGACAGCTGCGAACGCTGCGTGCCGGAATTGAACAGGGTCGGCGTCGAGCTCATGAAGTCGAACGACGACAGCAGGTTGTAGAACTCGATGGCACGCGCTTCGCGGTTGGCTTCGTTCAGCGCCAGGCCCATCGCCACGCGCATGTAGAAAGCCTGCGGCATTTCGATGCGAACATCGCTGATATGCAGGAAATAGCGATCGTAGAGGGTCTGCAGACCGAGGTAGCCGAATTGCAGGTCGCGCTCGGGCTTCAAGGCCTGGGCCAGTTTGGCCAGGTCGAACTGGCCCAGCTTGGCGTCGAGCAGCTCGGCTTCGATACCCTTCTGGATGAATTTCGGGAAATATTGCAGGTAGTGGGCAGGCGCATCCGCTTGCGCCACTTCCTGACCGAACACTTCCTTGCGGATGGTATGCATCAGCAGGCGCGCGGTCACCAGGCTGTAGGCCGGATCTTTTTCCATCAGCGCGCGCGCCGCCAGAATGGCGGACTTGTGCAACTCCTCGACCGGCACGCCATCGTACAGGTTCTTGAGGGTTTCGCTCATGATGGCGTCGGCGTCCACGTGCTTTTCCAGGCCCACGCAGGCAGCAGCGATCATGGCCTGCACCTTGACGATATCCAGAGGGCGGCGCTGGCCATCTTCGGTCACATGCAGCTGCGGCACCTGCTGCGCCGGCTTGGCGGCTTGCTGCTGGGCGCGCTCTTCCATGCGCTTGGCGCGGTACAGCACGTAAGCGCGCGCGACGTCGTGTTCGCCGGATCGCATCAACGCCAGTTCCACCTGGTCTTGCACGTCTTCGATATGGAAAGTGCCGCCAGCCGGCTGGCGACGCACCAGAGCGGCCACCACGGCCGAGGTCAGCTGCTCGACCAGTTCGCGCACACGCGCCGAAGCTGCGCCCTGACCGCCGTTGACCGCCAGGAAGGCCTTGGTCATGGCGATGGTGATCTTGGCCGGCTCGAAACCGACCACGGCGCCGTTGCGACGCAGAATGCGGTAATCACCGAAAGCGGTCGATATGACGGCTGCCGGCGCGGATGCCCCCGCTGCGGAAGCCAGCGCAGCGGGATCGAAGGAAGATTGGACGGAAGTTTCTTGAGTTGTATGCACTTGGCCTCCTGATTCTATTGTGCCAATAGCCGGATGCTATTGGCGGTTGTCTGCCTGAATTCGTGATATGGCCCGCCTGCCTGCACACCCGCCGCAATGCAGGCCGGGCTTGCCTTTGACGAGAAATGCGCGGCCCTGAGCGCCAGGCGCCGCGCCATATCCACGTTACACTTCGAAAGATTTACTACTATATATAGTAGTCAGATTTGCGAACTGAACTAATTCTAGTACCTGGAATTGCCAGGCGCAATATATTTTTACATTCAAAAAATACTTTTTTTTGCTGCCCCGCGGTTGACAATCAGAATAGTCCTGCATCCAAAGGGGGGAAGCGCAGGGAGGGGGAATCGCTGCCGGCTTTTTCACGTGGACTAACGAGGGCGCGGTAAGCATTCCAGTCAAAAAAGGGGCCGGGGTCAGTCTTGCGGCCTGGTGCGATATGTTCATGTCCAGTCACCGCGCGCAAGGGATACCGCCGCTGCAACGCCGTAGTCAAATCTGCCAGGGTACGGTACTGGCGATCGTCGAAAGGCACAAAATCGCTGCCTTCCAGTTCGATGCCGATCGAAAAATCGTTGCACCGCTCGCGCCCGGCGAACGAGGAAACGCCGGCGTGCCAGGCGCGCTCATTGGCAGAGACGAACTGGATCAGGCTGCCATCGCGGCGAATCAAAAAGTGGGCAGACACGCGCAAGGCGCGCAACTGGTCGAAATACGGATGACGATCATAATCGAGGCAATTGCCAAACAAATCAGCGATGTAGGGCCCGCCAAACTGCCCAGGCGGCAAGCTGATATTGTGAACCACCAGTAAATCGATGTCTGTCGATGCGGGACGCGCATCGAAATTGGGTGAGGCATGGCGCTGCGCCCGGCGACACCAGCCGGCGGCATCGATTACCCAGTCCTGGTGCTCAGTCAGGCTCATGAATATCCAGCCTCTGCATTCGGTAGCGCAACTGACGAAAACTAATGCCCAGCAATTCCGCTGCTTGCGTGCGGTTGAACCCGGTTTGCCCCAGCGCACGGCAAATGATCTCACGCTCCACCTGATCCAGATGGTCCGGCAGCGAAACCGGCAAGGCGGGCAGTGCGGCCATGGCCGAGCCAGCATCGGCGCGATCCAGTGCCTGCGCGCCGGACGGCACCGGTGCCAGTGACGGCGCCACATCGGCGAGCTCCGCGGCCTCGGCAGATTCGGCGTGCGCCCGCCTGCCGGAATCCAGTATCCCCATCCTGGCGGACTTCAAGCCCAGATCGACCACTTCAATGACATCATCGCTGGCGAATGCCAGGGCGCGCTCCAGGATATTTTCCAGTTCGCGCACATTTCCCGGGAACGTATAGCCGCACAAGGCTGCCAGTGCCGCCGGCGCCAGCGTCGCCCGTGGCCCGTCTGGCGCAGACAGCTTCACCAGGATCGCATCGGCCAGCAAGCCGACATCCTCAAGCCGTTCGCGCAACGGTGGCAGGCGCAACTCGATCACGTTCAGCCGGTAATACAAATCCTGGCGGAACTTACCTTTCTCGACCAATTCCGCCAGATTCTGGTGGGTGGCGCTGATCAGCCGCACATCGACCGCTTCCTCGACGGTGGCGCCGACCTTGCGTACGCGTCGCTCCTGAATGGCGCGCAACAATTTCACTTGCATTGCCAGGGGCAAGTCGGCCACTTCATCGAGCAAGAGCGTGCCGCCGTTGGCGGCCTGAAAGAAGCCGTCGCGATCTTCGGCCGCACCAGTAAAAGCCCCCTTACGATAGCCGAAAAATTCGGCCTCCATCAGGGCTTCCGGTATCGCGCCGCAATTGACCGCGACAAACGGTTTGTCGACGCGGGCACTTTGGGCATGAATGTCGCGCGCTGCCAGTTCCTTGCCGCTCCCGGATTCGCCGCTGATGGCGATCGGCGCCATGCTGCGCGCCAGGCGCACGATCTGCGCGCGCAAGTCCCGCATCAGCGCCGACTCGCCCATCAGGCGCAAACCCGCGCTGCTACCTGCGGCGAGAGCCACCTTGCCCGGCACGGCAGGGGCTGCGCTGATGCGCAAAGCCGACTGTACCAGCAGGCGCAACTGGTCGAGCCCGACTGGCTTGCTGAGATAATCGAAGGCGCCCGCTTTCAAGGCGGTGACGGCATTGTCGGCGCTGCCGAACGCGGTAATGACCGCAATCGGCGTATTCCGGCAGGCGCCCGCCACTTCCCGCACCAGTTCAATGCCCATGCCATCCGGCAGCCGCATGTCGGTCAATACCAGGGCATATTCGCGCTGCTGCAAAAGTGCGCGCGCGGCTGCCAGATGGCCGGCGCTATCGACATCCAGCCCCATCTTGAGCAAGGTGATCTCGACCAGTTCGCACAGGTCGGCCTCATCATCAACCACCAGTATCCGGGGTACGGTCATATCAAATTGTTGGTATATATAGTCAATGTGGATGCGCCATCGCCAGCGTAACGACGAAACGCCCCCCCGCCGGCTCGATGTCGCCCTCCCCCGTGTGATATTCGTAATCGAGCATGGCGCCATTGTTCATGCACAATTCCCGCGCCAGGTAGAGCCCCAAACCGGTGCCCTTGCTCGATGTCGTATAAAACGGCTCGAACAGATGCGCCCGCACTTCCGGCGTGATCGGCGCGCCATCATCCTGCACATGCAATTCCAGCCGGCCAGCCAGATCCGCCGCCGCATAAATGCGGATGCTGCCGCTACGGCCGCTGGCATAACGCTGGGCATTCGACAGCAGGTTGAGCACGACCTCGCGCAAGTGCAGGGGATCAAACCATGCCTGCCAGGACGCCATGTTCCCGAGTCGTATCAGATCAGGCGCGAGGCCATGGGTTTCGCGGAATTCCGCCACGGTTTCGGCAAGAAAATCCGCCAACGCCAGCGGGCTCGTCTGCGGCTGCACCTTGCGCGAGAGCTTGAGGATATCTTCAATCATGCAATTCAGGCGCGTCACATTATCGCCGACAATCGTCAGCAAGCGGGTTTGCGCCGGACTCGCCAGTTCCTCGCCGAGCAGTGCGGCCGCATAAGAAATGGAAGACAGCGGATTGCGCACCTCATGGGCGATGCTGGCAGTCAGACGCCCCATCGAAGCCAGCTTCAGCTGCTGCGCCTGGTTCTCGATGCGGGTGACATCCTGCAAAAAAATCACGGTGCGGTCCGTGGCGCGATCCTCCGCATACACCTTGGCAAAGCGCAATTTCAAATGCGCCGCCAGGTCATGCCGCATGCCGCGCATGGCACCTCCCGAATAGGAAAGCGATTCTTCCGGCGGCTTGATCGTGACAAACACCGCCTGCCCCTCCACCACCGGCTGCTCGTTCCCGCCCGCAGAAAAACGTAACAGCCACGCGAAAAATGCCTCGGCCACGGGCATCAATGCGGCAATGTCCGTCAGCCTGAAGCGCATTTGCGCAGCCATGAAAGTCATCCCCAGCATGCGTTCGGCGGCCGGATTCGCTGTCAGGATGACGCCCTCGGAAGAGACCACCAGTATGCCGTCCTCCATATCGGCGATCACCATGCGGTTGATCGCCAGCTGCAATTGCAAATCTTCGCCGCGCCGCGCCGCCAGCGCCTCTTGCCGGATCAGTTTGGCCGCCAGCCGGTTGAGGACCAGCACCGCAGCAAAAAAAGCCGCGCCATACAGGCCGGATTGCGAAATCGAGACATCCGACGCAGCCTGCGCAATCTGATAACCGCTTTCCCCCAACATGACCAGACTGACCATCGAGGTGCAAAACAGCGCCCATACGAGTGGCGCGAGGATGGCGCAGCCGGCCAGCGGAAACAGGTAGAGAATCGCAAGGCCGCTCCTGGCGCCGCCTGCAGCCACGTACAGCATGGAAATCACGCCGATATCGAGCAAAATCTGCGGCAGCAACTGCAACAGGAAGCGACGCCGGCTACGCAAGACCAGCGCGAAGAAGCCCAGCGCCAGCAGCAGGTAAACCAGGCAGGTGGCGACATCGAACAGCCGGGCCGCCTCCATGAAAGCCTTCTTGCCATTGAAGCTCACATAGATCAACAGGACAATCGCAATCACCACCCGGGTAATTGCCAAAGTCTGCAGCGAGCGCCAGAAGGCTTCCCGCGAGGCGCCGGATGCATCAGGGGAAGCCGCCAGCCTCCCTGTCGGCAACACCAGGCGCTTGAGATCGTGCGATTGCAAGTGATTGTTCAAGGCGATCCCGTTCAGACACCAGGATAAGTCTGGCGACGGTGCTCATCACTGCAAAAAACAATGCCGGGCGCATGCGTAACAGCTTCCGAAACGGGCACGTGCAAACCGCAGCGGGCGCATTGCAGGATGGCTTCCGGCTGGCTACTGCGGCCTGGCCCCTGCGCCTTGCGCAGATTGTCGGCCGCATGACCCTGCGCTTTTTTGCTGCGCATAACCCAAGCCAGCACCAGAAAAGCGATCACTGCCCAGATCAACAGCTTCATCCCAATCCCCGATGCAACACGACTTCCAGTACAAAGCGGCTGCCCACATAGGCCAGCAACAATGTGGCGAAACCGCCGAGGGTAAACCGGAGTGCGGTCTTGCCGCGCCAACCGCGCCACCGGCGCCCGACCAGCAGCAAGCCGAACATGAACCACGAAAGCATGGTGAAAATGGTTTTGTGATTCCATTTCACCGCCTGGCCGAATAATTGTTCGGAAAACACCACTCCGGACAAAACCGCCAGGGTCAGCAGCGCAAAGCCCAGTCCGATCAAGCGGAACAGCAGCTTCTCCATCGTCAGCAAAGCCGGCAGGCGATCCAGCGCTGCGGCAAACCATCCGCCCTTGAGAGTGGCCGGCGTGCGCGTGTGCAGCCTGGATTCCTGCAGTGCCATCAAGACCGCATGGAAGGCAGCAATGGTCAGCGTGCTGTAGGCCAGCAGGGAAATGGCGATATGCCAGGCAAACAATGACGACTTGCCTTCCAGCGACACCACGCTGCCCGGGAATATGGCCGGAAGCAGCACAGAGACGGCGGCACAAGGCAAGACCAACGCGCGCAGACCATCCAGCGGAAAATTCCGGCTCTCAAGCCAATAGACCGCGACCGATATCCACAAGGTCGCGGAAAGCATGACCGCAAACCCGAGCCGCAAGGAGGAAGATGGCAACAGCACATCCATTGCCAACGTGGCGCCATGCAGCAGCCAGCCAAGGCACACACCGATGGTGATCGCCCGGCGCCGGCCGGCCGGAAGCGCGGCGCACACGCCGTACAAGACCGCAGACAGGATAAAAATGGTGGTTTGCATCGTTTTAGTTTACACCATGTAATGCTTCCGGCCAGCGCCTTCGTCGCCGCATCGCGCATCAGGTAGAATGTCGGGTCTTGCGCCCGGCGGGAACGTCCCGGTCCGCCTCCTTGTCTGACTTACATTTTCGCATCCTATCCATGCTCGACAATCTGACCCAACGCCTTGCCAAAGCCGTCAAAACCATGCGCGGCGAAGCGCGCCTGACCGAGTCCAATACCGCAGAGATGTTGCGCGAAGTACGGCTGGCGCTACTGGAAGCCGACGTGGCACTGCCGGCAGTGCGCGAATTCATCGCCAAGGTCAAGGAAAAGGCTCTGGGTGAGGACGTCATCGGCTCGCTCACGCCAGGCCAGGCCCTGGTCGGCGTGGTTCAGCGCGAACTCGCCGCGCTGATGGGCGCCGACCTCGGCCCTGAAGCCAGTCAGCTCAATTTCGCCACACAGCCGCCGGCCGTGATCCTGATGGCAGGCCTGCAAGGCGCCGGCAAGACCACCACCGTCGGCAAGCTGGCCAAATACCTGCGCGAGCAAAAGAAGAAAAAGGTCCTGACCGTCTCGGCCGACGTCTACCGGCCCGCCGCGATCGGCCAGTTGCAGACCGTCACCGGCCAGGTCGGCGCCGATTTCTTCCCCTCGCAAGCCAGCGACCAGCCGGTGGCAATCGCCCTTGCCGCGCTCGATTATGCAAAAAGGCATTACCACGATGTCCTGATCATCGATACTGCCGGCCGCCTCGGCATCGATGAAGCCATGATGCAGGAAATCGCCGCCATCCACGCCGCGGTCAAACCGATCGAAACCCTGTTCGTGGTCGATGCCATGCTGGGACAGGATGCCATCAACACCGCCAAGGCCTTCAACGACGCCCTGCCGCTGACCGGCGTGGTGCTGACCAAGCTCGACGGCGACGCCCGCGGCGGCGCCGCCCTGTCGGTGCGCCACATCACCGGCAAGCCGATCAAGTTCGCCGGCGTCGCCGAAAAGCTCGATGGCCTGGAAGCCTTCGACCCGCAGCGCATGGCCAACCGCATCCTCGGCATGGGCGATATCCTGGCGCTGGTCGAGGAAGCGCAAAAAGGCGTGGACATCGCTGCAGCCCAGGGTCTGGCGCAAAAGATCAAGGGCGGCGGCAAGTTCGACCTGAACGACTTCAAGGCGCAACTAAGCCAGATGAAAAAAATGGGCGGCTTGTCCAACCTGATGGACAAGCTGCCGGCGCAATTCCAGCAAGCTGCTGCCGGCGCCAGCATGGATCAGGCGGAAAAGCAGGTGCGCCGCATGGAAGGCATCATCAATTCGATGACGCCGGCAGAGCGCGCCAAACCCGATTTGATCAAGGCCACACGCAAGCGGCGCATCGCTGCCGGTGCCGGCGTGCAGGTCCAGGAAGTCAACCGCATGCTGGCGCAATTCGAGCAAATGCAGTCGATGATGAAAAAGCTCAAGGGCGGCGGCATGATGAAAATGATGCGCGGCATGAAGGGAATGCTGCCGGGCATGCGCTGACCCCCTCCCCCTTGCCGGGCCCGTTCGAGGGCCCGGCTGCTTTTCCCCTATGGCGCCATCGTGGCTGACCACCTACAAAATTCGGCGAGAACCCGCAAAAAACACTTGCATCCCATATAAAACGCTACCACTATTAGCGGTGCGTGAAATGGCGCATTTCCCAACACTTATCGTGAAGGAGGTCTCAGGATGGCAACAGCCCAAAAAACCGCAGCCAGCAAACCGGCCGCGAAGAAGCCAGCAGCAAAAAAAACGGTAGCAAAAAAAGCAGCACCAGCGAAAAAGGCAGCACCAGCCAAGAAAGTCGTCGCCAAGCCAGTAGCCAAAAAAGCGGCACCGGCGAAAAAGGCAGCACCGGCCAAGAAAGCTGCCGCCAAGCCAGTAGCCAAAAAAGCGGCAGCGCCGAAAACCCCGCGCAAGCCGAATGCAGCCTTCATGAAACCGTTGACCCCGTCCGCCGTCCTGGCAGCCGTGGTTGGCGCAAATCCCCTGCCACGCACGGAAGTCACCAAAAAGGTGTGGGAATACATCAAGAAGAACAAACTGCAGGATGAAGCCAACAAGCGCAACATCAATGCAGACGACAAGCTGAAAGCAGTCTTTGGCGGCAAAAAGCAGGTGTCGATGTTTGAGATGACCAAACTCATCTCCGGCCACTTGAGCTGATTTTTTCCAGGTGCCAAACAAAAACGCCCGCATCGCGCGGGCGTTTTTGTTTCTATCTATAGTCAGTTGGGGACAGAGTACCGCTTCGCTTAACTCTGTCCCCAATGAAGCTATTTCTGGCTTAGTACCGGGTCATTGCCGGATCCATGCTGGTACTCCCACTTTTTCCAGGCTGCCAGCACCGCATTCGGATATTCGGGTCGGCCGCGACTGCCGTTGTAACGCCCCAGCGCCAGATACAGGTTGCCGCGTTCCATGTCGAGATACATGCGCAATATCGAACAACCATAACGCAGGTTGGTTTGCATATGAAACAGCTTGCTGCGATCGCCATCGCCGATGACGCGGCTCCAGAATGGCATCACCTGCATGTAGCCATGCGCGCCGACAGGGGACACCGCGTATTTGCGAAAAGCCGACTCTACCTGGATCAAGCCCAGCACCATGGCGGGATCCAGTCCGGCGCGCGTTGCTTCATACCAGGCTGTGCGCAGGAATTCCAGTCTGACCTGCGCGTCTGGCAGCTTTTTCTGCAGGCGGTTCGACATTTCGCCCAGCCAGTGCAGGTACTTGATGCGGACATTGATATCCTCGATCTGTGGCCTTGGTGGCGCCTTGTCGGTTACCGCGCGTGCCAGGGCAATGCGCACGGAATCGGCCATGGCCTCTTCCTTTTGATTGCCGGCATGCGCCAGCGCGACGCAGCACGATAGCGTGGCCAGGATCGCCGCCCTGATCAGCCAATGCCTATTGCAAGTCCCGCGGGCCGACATGCGTGTCGTCGCCATCCCGTTCAGGCGGTCAGCCGGGCTTGCATGAACGCTGCCATATCAGCCAGTGCGACATTGGTTGCCTCGGTATCGCGACGGCCCTGATATTCCAGCTTGCCATCCTTCAGTCCGCGCTCGCCGATCACGACCCGGTGCGGCACGCCGATCAGCTCCCAGTCCGCGAACATGGCGCCGGGGCGTTCGCCGCGGTCGTCGAGCAAGACATCGATGCCGGCGTCCAGCAACTCCTGGTACAGGCGGTCAGTTTCCGCCTTGACGGCTTCGCTGCGATCGTAGCCCATGGGGCAAAGCACGACTTCGAAAGGCGCGATCGAGGCGGGCCAGATGATGCCCTTGTCATCGAAATTCTGTTCGATCGCCGCGCCCAGGATGCGCGTGACGCCAATGCCGTAACAACCCATCTGCATCAGTTGCGGCTTGCCGGTCTCGTCCAGATAGGTCGCCTGCATGTCGTGCGAATAGCGTGTCCCGAGCTGAAACACATGGCCGACCTCGATGCCGCGCTGGATTGCCAGCACGCCCCTGCCGTCCGGCGAAGGATCGCCCGCGACGACATTGCGCAAATCGGCGACCAGCGGCTCGGCGACATCACGGCTCCAGTTGGCACCGGTATAGTGGAACCCGGCATCGTTGGCGCCGCAAACAAAGTCGCTCATGACTGCCACCGCATGGTCGGCGACAACATTGACAGGCTTGGCAGTGCCGATAGGGCCAAGGTAGCCAGGCAGCGTGCCAAAGTGTTCGACAATTTCCATTTCGGAGGCAAAACGGAAATTGGCCAGGCCGGCAACCTTGGCAGCCTTGACTTCGTTCAATTCATGATCGCCGCGCAAGAGCAGCAGCCAGATTTGCGTCGCGATCTTGCCATCCTTCTCGCTATCCACCGCCAGCACGATGGACTTGACGGTGGCCGCCAGCGGCAGCCCCAGCAGGGCAGCCACATCTTCGCATTTCGATTTGCCCGGCGTCGGCGTCTTGACCAGGGGCGCGGTCGCAGCACCCCGCGCAGCCGTCGGCGCCAGCGCCTCGGCAGCCTCGATGTTGGCGGCGTAATCAGATTGCGGGCAATACACCAGCGCATCTTCGCCAGTGTCGGCGATCACATGGAATTCGTGCGAGCCGGAACCGCCGATGGCGCCATTGTCGGCGGCCACGGCGCGGAACTGCAGCCCGAAGCGGCTGAAAATCCGTACATAGGCGTCGTACATGACCTGGTAAGACTGCTGCATGCCGGCGACGTCGCGATCGAAGGAATAGGCATCCTTCATGGTGAATTCGCGGCCGCGCATCAGGCCGAAGCGCGGACGGCGCTCGTCGCGGAACTTGGTCTGGATATGATAGAAATTGACCGGCAGCTTCTTGTAAGACTTGATTTCGGAGCGCACCACATCGGTGATGACTTCTTCCGAGGTCGGCTGGATGGCAAAATCGCGGCCATGGCGATCTTTTACCCGCATCATCTCCGGACCCATCTTGTCCCAGCGCCCGGTTTCCTGCCACAGTTCGGCAGGTTGCACCAGCGGCATCAGGAGCTCGATTGCGCCGGCGCGGTTCATTTCCTCGCGGATGATGCTTTCCACCTTGCGGATCACCCGCAAGCCCATCGGCATATAGGTATAAATACCCGAGCCCATGCGTTTGATCATGCCAGCGCGCATCATCAGCTTATGGCTGATGACTTCGGCGTCGGCGGGAGCTTCCTTAAGCGTTGAAATAAAAAATCGTGAAGCGCGCATATCGGTGAATTCTTTTTTAAAAAGAGAGGGTTATAATCAACTCAATTTTAAAGGATTAGCTGGTCGATGCGCCCACTCTTCGCACATTTGATTGTTTTTGCCTGTTTATCTCCCCTGTTTCAGGGGTGTTGGACATGAAAAGGCTGTGCTGCATGCCTGACCGGGTGCGTTGACCACGGAAAGTTTGAGGTGGAATCATGCTTGATCGCGAAGGCTTTCGCCCGAACGTCGGCATTATCTTGCTAAACACACATAACCAGGTGTGGTGGGGGAAGCGCGTGCGCGAGCATTCGTGGCAATTTCCCCAAGGCGGGATCAAGTACGGCGAGACCCCGGAACAGGCAATGTACCGGGAACTGGAAGAAGAAATCGGCCTGAAGGCCGAACATGTGAAGATCATCGGCCGCACCCGCGACTGGCTGCGCTACGAAGTGCCCGACCACTTCATTAAACGTGACATCCGTGGCCATTACCGTGGCCAGAAACAAATCTGGTTCCTGCTGCGCATGGTCGGACGCGATTGCGACGTCAACCTGCGCCTGTCCGAACGGCCGGAATTCGATGCGTGGCGGTGGCACAATTATTGGGTGCCACTGGAAGTCGTGATCGAATTCAAACGGGACGTCTACCAAAGGGCACTGCAAGAGTTGTCGCGCTTTCTGGTGCGACCGCTGCAACGCAACCCGGCCTCGCGCCCTCAGAGGCCGGCACAAGAATCGCAGCCGGCAGACGGGGTCAAGTCCGACCATACAGCAGTCGAACACCACAATAATTGAAACGATTCATGGCAGCCATTATTTCTTTTTCGTTGAGTAAAAAAACGCTACCGGCATGGCGCTCCCGCCTGGTGTGTCTGGCACAACCAGCCGTGCTTGCCCTGCTAATGACGGCAGGTAATGCTTCCGGTCAGGTACCGGCTCGCCTGAATGAGGGGTTTGAGGAGAACACCCAACCATGGCAGGAAAGCACCATCGAACTGCCGGCGTTCCCACAAAAGGAAAACCTGCTGGAATTCGAAGTCAGCGGCACCGCGACCATGCGCTTTGCCATCGATGCCAAGTCGATTTCGGTGGGGAATGACAGTGTCGTCCGGTATACCCTGGTCAGCCGCAGCCCGTCCGGCGCGGAAAACATCAGTTACGAAGGCATACGCTGCGAGTCGTATGAAAAGAAATTGTATGCATTTGGCCAAAAAGATGGCAGCTGGTCACGCGCGCGGCGCGACCAGTGGGATGTCATCACAGGCACTTCGGCCAACCGCCAGCATGCAGCGCTGGCACGCGACTATTTCTGCACGCACAAGATCATCGAGGGCAATGCGGAGCAGATCGTCGCCAGACTGCGCGACAAACGTCCGCTCATCGGGACAACCGCCCGCTAGACTGCTGGCGATGTGCGCCGGGGCGGGTCGCAGCCCGGGCCTGGCGGACTTAAAGCAGGACGAGGTTGTCGCGATGAATCAGCTCTGGCTCTTCCACAAAGCCGAGGATGCCGGCAATCTCCGAGGAAGCGTGCCCCATGATGCGACGCGCTTCGGAACTGGCGTAATTGGAAATGCCACGCGCCACCGGACGTCCGTCCTGGTCCGTGCAGGTAATAACGTCGCCCCGGCCAAATTTCCCTGAGACTTTGAGAATCCCGATCGGCAGCAGGGACTTGCCCTCGCCGGTAAGTTTTTGCACCGCGCCACTATCGAGCACGACCTTGCCGGCCGTGTGCAAATGATCCCGCATCCATTGCTGACGCGCCGGTAATTGCGTCGTAGGGGCTTTGAGCCGGGTGCCGATCGCTTCCCCTTCAGCCAGCCGGGTCAGCACATTTTCTTCCCTCCCCCAGGCGATCACAGTATGCGCACCCGAGGAGGCAGCACGCTTGGCGGCCAGTATCTTGGTCAGCATGCCGCCACGGCCGATGCTGCTGCCGGCGCCGCCAGCCATTTCTTCCAGGGCAGGATCGCCGGCCTCGGCCTGGTGCACGAATTGCGCCGCCGGATCCTTGCGCGGATCCGCCGTGTACAAGCCTTTTTGATCGGTCAGGATGATCAGGGCATCCGCTTCGATCAGGTTGGCAACCAGGGCGCCGAGCGTGTCATTATCGCCGAACTTGATTTCATCGGTGACCACCGTATCGTTTTCATTGATGATCGGCACCACGCCCAGACGCAGGAGGGTAAACAGGGTCGAGCGCGCATTCAGATAGCGCTCGCGGTTCGCCAGGTCGGCATGGGTCAGCAATACCTGGGCAGTGCCCAGGCCGTGCGCGCGAAAACTCGACTCATAGATTTGCGCCAGGCCCATCTGGCCGACCGCTGCGCAAGCCTGCAATTCATGCACGCCGGTCGGCCGCTGGTCGAAGCCGAGCCGTTGCATGCCCTCGGCGATCGCACCGGAACTGACCAGCACTACTTCCTTGCCCATCTGGCGCAACTCGGCGATTTGCGCCGCCCATTTTGCAATAGCCGCGCTGTCCAGCCCTCTGCCATCGTTGGTCACCAGGGACGACCCCACCTTGACGATCAAACGCTTGGCATTCTGTATGACGGAATTCATGGCGGCTATTTTGCGAGTGAAACGGAATCAGTCATCTGCCAGCTTGAAGCGCGGATCGTCCGGGTCGATCGAGGCAATCCCGCGCGCCTCCTGCGCCATTTGCGTTTCTTCGGCACGGTGTTCCTGCTGACGCTGCTCGGCCAGATAATCATAGATGGCCATGACCAGGTCTTCGCAACCTTCACGCGTCAGCGCCGAAATTTCAAATACCGGGCCTTTCCAGGCGAAGCGCTTGATGAAATCCTTGACGCGTTTCGCACGCTCCTCTTCCGGCACCATATCCAGCTTGTTCAACACCAGCCAGCGCGGCTTGGAGAACAGCGATTCGTCGTATTTTTTCAATTCCTTGACGATGGCCTTGGCTTCCTTGACCGGATCGACATTGTCGAATGGCGCCAGATCGACGATATGCAGCAGCAAGCCGGTGCGCTGCAAATGCCGCAAGAACTGCACGCCCAGACCGGCGCCGTCTGCCGCCCCTTCGATCAGGCCCGGAATATCAGCGATGACGAAACTTTTTTCATGCGAAACGCGCACTACGCCCAGGTTCGGGTGCAATGTGGTAAAGGGATAATCGGCGATTTTCGGCTTCGCGTTGGACACGGCAGTGATGAAGGTCGATTTGCCGGCATTCGGCATGCCGAGCAAGCCGACATCGGCCAGCACCTTCAATTCCAGCTTCAGTTCGCGTCGCGCGCCTTCCTTGCCGTCGCTCTTCTGGCGCGGCGCCCGGTTGGTCGAGGATTTGAAGTGAATATTGCCCCAGCCACCCTCGCCGCCCTGCGCCAGCAAAGCGGTTTGGCCATGCTCGGTCAGGTCGGCGACGATTTCGCCGGTGGTAAAGTCGGTGATCAATGTGCCCACCGGCATGCGCAGAGTGATATCGTCGGCGCCCTTGCCATAACAATCCGAGCCACGACCGTTTTCGCCATTCCTGGCCTTGTGCAGCTTGGAATAGCGGTAATCGACCAGCGTGTTGATATTGCGGTCTGCCACGGCCCAGATGCTGCCGCCCTTGCCACCATCGCCGCCATCGGGGCCGCCAAATGGCCGGAATTTTTCGCGGCAAAAGGAAGCAACGCCGTTGCCACCATCGCCGGCAATGACTTCAATTTTTGCTTCGTCAATAAACTTCATGGTTTTGCCGCCAAAAAAATTAAAAAAGGCCCTACCTGTGGCAGAGCCTTTTTGATAGAAGGCTTGCGCCTTGCTTGCGTTTGCAGTTGATTAAGCAGCAACCACAGTCACCATCTGGCGCTGTGTGGCACCTTTGGTGACAAACTGCACCTTGCCCGGGACCAGCGCGAACAGGGTGTGATCCTTGCCCATGCCGACGTTTTCGCCAGGATGTACTTTGGTGCCGCGTTGACGGATGATGATGCCGCCGGCATTGATGGCCTGGCCACCGTAGACCTTGACGCCCAGTCGTTTCGACTCAGAATCACGGCCGTTGCGCGTAGTGCCGCCGCCTTTTTTGTGTGCCATTTCAGACTCCTTGGTATGTGGTTAGCTCGACGGGCGATTAGCCGTTGATCGAGACGATTTGCAATTCGGTGTAATTTTGGCGATGGCCTTGACGTTTCTGGTAATGCTTACGACGGCGCATCTTGAAAATCTTGACCTTATCGTGGCGACCTTGCGCCAATACCTTAGCCAGAACCGTAGCACCTTCAATCAGCGGCGCACCAAACTTGATGGTATCGCCAGCGCCCAATGCGAGCACTTGATCCAAGGTGATGTCGGTGCCGATGTCTGCAGGTATCTGTTCTACTTTGAGTTTTTCGCCAGCAGCAACTTTATATTGTTTGCCGCCGGTTTTTATGACCGCGTACATGGTGAACCTCATCAATTGGGTTAGAAACTTTTAAAAATCTTTCCCCTTTTCTCGTCGGAATAAGTTGCCAAGAATCAGGAAAACCTCAAATTATACATGGACTTAGCCACGCAGTCAAAGCCCCGTCCAAATCCGTTTTCGCGCACACCATCGCACACAGCCCGCCGCCCGACGGCAGTTTGCTCCTGATTGCAGCCGGTTATCGTCGTATAATCCACAAAATATTCATGATTTCGCAGGTTTCCCCTTGCCCTCCACCGTCTCCTCCCAAGCCGCCCAAGCAAGCATCATCGAGCCCATCGCCACCGACATGGAGGCCGTCAATCGCCTGATTCGCCAGCAACTGGGCTCGGATGTCCCCCTGGTCAGCCAGATTGCCGAGTACATCATCAGCGCCGGCGGCAAGCGCATCCGACCGATGCTGGTGCTGCTGACTGCCCAGGCGCATGCGTACCGCGGCACCCAACACCATACACTGGCCGGCCTGATCGAGTTCATCCACACTGCCACCCTCCTGCACGACGATGTGGTCGACGAATCCGCACTGCGACGCGGGCGCCAGACCGCCAACGCCCTGTTCGGCAATGCCGCCTCGGTATTGGTCGGCGACTTCATTTACACGCGCGCCTTTCAGATGATCGTTGCTGTCGGCGACATGCGGATCATGCAAATTCTGGCCGACGCCACCAATGTCATCGCTGAAGGCGAAGTATTGCAGCTAATGAACATGCACGATCCGGATGTTAACGAAGAGCGTTACCTGCAAGTCATCCGATCCAAAACCGCCAAGCTGTTCGAGGCCGCAACCGAGATCGGCGCCCTGGCCGCCGGCGCCTCGACAGCGGACGTTGAAGCAGCGGCAGAATATGGGCGCTCGCTCGGCACCGCCTTTCAATTGATCGACGATGTGCTGGATTACTCGGGCAATGCGGAAGACATAGGCAAGAATGTCGGCGACGATTTGCGCGAAGGCAAGCCGACCTTGCCGCTGATTTACCTGCTGCAACACGGCACACAAAGCCAGCGCGAACTGGTGCGCACCTGCATCGAAAATGGCGACGAATCACATTTTTCCGCCATCCTGGATGCCGTCACCACGTCCGGCGCGCTCGATTACACCAAACGGGCTGCAGAGCAGGCGGCACAACGCGCAGCCGACGCAATTCAGGGCTGGGGCGATAGTCAAGCCAAAGAATCTTTGATAAAATTATGCGCTTTCGCGGTTGGTCGCAATCATTGAGCCAAACATCCCAAGGGAATACGGCTCGAAGGTGACATCCGCAATCGGGGTGTAGCTTAGCCTGGTAGAGCGCTACGTTCGGGACGTAGAGGCCGGAGGTTCGAATCCTCTCACCCCGACCAGATCATTCAAAAAAAAAGCACCCCAACGGGGTGCTTTTTTTTGGCTCGCCTACCTTGCCTCGCCTGCCGCCATTTGGCTGCGCACATAAAATGGCGATCAATATAGCCATACCCCATCCCGCATACCCGCATCGCAACCACCCGAAGTGTATCGATTCGCACACTGCCAACTTAACAAAAATCACAATATCTTTACAAATCAGATGCCTATAGGCATTATCTAACGCTACTTGGATGATCCTCTTCTGGTACTCAGCATAATAACTTTATGGCGGCAGTTTTCCCCAACACGGTTACAAGCACGGCGATTCCCGCCTTGGCCAGGGTATTGCTTCATGCCGGGCGCATTTCTGCCCAGCAAGTTGATACCTTAACCAAACGCATCCAGACTGAAAAAATCGCATTCATCGATGCACTGGTGCAGAGTGGATATATTGAACCACGTGCCCTAGCGGCATTCTGTTCGGAAACCTTTGCCTATCCTGTTCTGGATATCGGCAGCTTCAGCCTGAACACACGCCCCGATGGCCTGATCGATGCCAAGCTGATGCAAAGCCAGCGCGTGGTTGCGCTGGCCAAGCGTGGCAACAAGATCTCGGTAGCGATTTCCGACCCGACCAATACCCAGGCACTGGACCAGATCAAGTTCCAGACACAGATGTCGGTCGAGCCAGTCATCGTCGAACATCCGGCGCTATTGCAACTGGTCGAAAAGCTAGGGCAAAGCGCCGAACAGAATCTGAATGAACTGATCGGCGACGATCTGGAAATCGACTTTGCCGAGGCCGATACCAACACCGTCGCCGAAAACGGGCCGAGCACCGACATCGACGATGCGCCAGTCGTGCGGTTCCTGCAAAAAATCCTGATCGATGCGATCAATGCGGGCGCCTCGGATCTGCATTTCGAACCGTTTGAAAAGTTTTACCGCATCCGCCTGCGTGTCGACGGGGTCTTGCGTGAAGTCGCGCAGCCACCTCTGGCGATCAAGGAAAAGCTGGCTTCGCGCATCAAGGTCATTTCCAAGCTCGACATTTCGGAAAAACGGGTGCCGCAGGACGGGCGCATGAAACTGGTGGTGTCGAAAACAAAATCGATCGACTTCCGCGTCAGCACCTTGCCCACGCTATTCGGCGAAAAAATCGTCATGCGTATCCTGGACGCGACCCAGGCGCAACTGGGCATCGATGCGCTCGGCTACGATCCGGACCAGAAAGAGCTGTTGCTGAAAGCGATCGAACGCCCCTACGGCATGGTGCTGGTGACCGGGCCGACAGGCTCCGGCAAGACTGTCTCGCTGTACACCTGCCTGAATATCCTGAACAAGCCGGGCATCAACATCTCGACGGCGGAAGATCCGGCCGAGATCAACCTGCCAGGCGTAAACCAGGTCAACGTCAACGACCGCGCCGGCCTGACTTTTCCGGTGGCACTGAAAGCGTTCCTGCGCCAGGATCCCGACATCATCATGGTGGGTGAGATCCGCGACCTTGAGACGGCGGATATCGCTATCAAGGCGGCGCAAACCGGTCACATGGTGTTTTCCACTCTGCACACCAACGATGCGCCGGGTACGCTGACACGCTTGATGAACATGGGGGTGGCGCCATTCAATATCGCCTCTTCGGTGATCCTGATCACGGCGCAGCGTCTGGCGCGGCGCCTGTGCAGCTGCAAGCAGCCGACCACTATCCCGGAAGAGGCGCTGCTTGAGGCCGGCTTCCGGGAAGAAGAACTCGACGGCAGCTGGCAGCCGTACAAGGCGGTCGGTTGCGAGCGCTGTGGCGGCAATGGCTACAAGGGCCGGGTCGGTATTTACCAGGTCATGCCGATCTCCGAAGAAATCGAACGCATCATTCTCTCGCATGGCACCGCGATGGAAATCGAAGAACAATCACGGCGCGAAGGCATCCGGAACTTGCGGCAATCCGGCCTGGTCAAGGTCAGGCTCGGCGCCACCAGCCTGGAAGAAGTCCTGGGCTGCACCAATGAATGATATAGGGGAATAAAGCATGGCCACAGCCGCACGCAAAACCGCAAGCTCGGGCGCGCCGAAAGACATCGTATATGTCTGGCAAGGCAAGGATAAGCAAGGCAAGGTCGTCCAGGGCGAGATGCGGGCGCCAAGCGAGACGCTGGTCAGCGCCACCTTGCGCCGGCAAGGCATCATGGTTACAAAAGTCAAGAAGCGATCCTTCAACAGCGGCAAGAAGATTACCGACAAGGACATCACGCTGTTCACCCGCCAACTGGCAACCATGATGAAAGCCGGCGTGCCCCTGTTGCAATCGTTTGAAATCGTTGCCAAAGGCCATGCCAACCCGTCGGTCGCCAAGCTGCTGCTGGATATCCGCGCCGATGTCGAAACCGGCACCAGCCTGAACCAGGCATTCCGCAAGTACCCGCTGTATTTCGACGCCTTGTTCTGCAATTTGGTCGGCGCCGGCGAACAGGCCGGTATTCTGGAAGACTTGCTGACGCGTCTGGCGATTTACAAGGAGAAAACCCTGGCGATCAAGGCCAAGATCAAATCAGCCTTGTTTTACCCGATTTCGATTCTGGTGGTTGCCTTCGTCGTTACCGCGGTCATCATGATCTGGGTGGTGCCGGCATTCAAAGAGGTTTTCACCAGCTTTGGCGCCGATTTGCCGGCGCCCACCGTGATCGTGATGGATATCTCGGATTTCTTCGTCACCTATTGGTATCTCATTTTTGGTGGGCTGTTTGGGACACTTTACCTTTTTTTCCAGTCATGGAGACGGTCGGCCAAAGTACAGCATTTCATGGATCGAACTTTGCTGAAACTGCCTGTTTTCGGCGACGTGATCCGCAAGGCGACAATCGCGCGCTGGACCAGGACGCTGGCCACCATGTTTGCGGCTGGCGTGCCGCTGGTTGAATCGCTGGATTCGGTGGGTGGCGCCGCGGGCAATGCCGTGTATTTCGATGCCACCAAAAAAATCCAGACCGAGGTCAGCACCGGCACCAGCCTCACCACGGCCATGTTGAATGCCAATGTATTCCCAGCCATGGTCACGCAAATGGTGGCCATCGGCGAGGAATCCGGCGCGCTCGATTCCATGCTGGGCAAGGTTGCCGATTTTTACGAAGAAGAAGTCGATGAAGCAGTCGCCTCTCTTTCCAGCCTGATGGAGCCGATGATCATGGCCATCCTCGGCGTGATCATCGGCGGCCTGGTGATCGCCATGTACCTGCCGATCTTCAAACTGGGCTCGGTCGTCTGATGTGGGATGCACTCTTGTTTGCAGCGCCTGGCAACCTGGCCAGCGCCGCTGTGGCCGGCATACTCGGCCTGCTGATCGGCAGTTTTCTCAATGTCGTGATCCATCGCCTGCCGAAAATGATGCAGCGCGAATCGGACAATTACGTCGCCCATGAAAGCGGCAAACCGCTGCCGCACCAGGACCGCTACGACCTGGTCGCGCCGCGCTCGGCATGCCCGCATTGCGGCCACGCCATCACTGCCTGGGAAAATATTCCAGTCGTCAGCTATCTTTTCCTGCGCGGCAAGTGCGTCGCCTGCAAGGCACCTATCTCGGCGCGCTATCCGGCAGTGGAGTTATTGACCGGCATACTGTCCTTTTCCCTGGTCTGGCATTTCGGCAGCGGTGCTGCAGGGCTGGCCAGCCTGGTGTTCGCCTGGCTGTTGATCGCCATGACATTCATTGATGCCGACACCCAGTTGCTACCGGACGACCTGACATATCCCCTGCTCTGGATCGGCTTGCTGATCAACCTGCAAGGGACTTTCGTGCCGCTGACGGACGCCGTCATCGGTGCGGCCGCCGGCTATCTTGTGCTATGGTCTGTCTATTGGCTGTTCAAGCTGGCCACAGGCAAGGAAGGCATGGGCTATGGCGACTTCAAGCTGCTGGCAGCATTGGGGGCTTGGCTGGGCTGGAAAATGCTTCCTGTGATCATCTTGCTGTCGTCGCTAGTAGGGGCGGCGGTCGGCATTGCCCTGATCGTGCTCAGCAAGCATGGCCGGGAAAATCCGATCCCTTTCGGCCCCTATCTGGCGGCTGCCGGGATGATCGCCTTGCTGTATGGAACCTCCATTACCACTGCTTACCTCGACTATTTATTCTGAACCAAAATGGCTGCTGCGGCATTTTCGGTAGGATTGACCGGAGGCATAGGCTCCGGCAAGACGACGGTTGCCAACATGTTTGCCGCGCTCGGCGCGGCGCTCATCGACACCGACCAGATCGCCCATGCACTGACGATGCCAGACGGCATCGCCATGCCCGCCATCGCGGCGCAGTTCGGCCCGGACTTCATTGCGCCGACCGGTGCCCTTGACCGCGACCGCATGCGTGCCCAAGTATTTGCCGATCCGGCGGCAAAAAACCGCCTGGAAGCCATTTTGCATCCCTTGATCAAGAGCGAGTGCGACCGGGCTGCGCAACAGGCCCAGGGGCCGTATCTGATGTTCGTCGTGCCTTTGCTGGTGGAATCGGGCAACTGGAAAACACGTGTGTCGCGGGTGCTGGTAGTGGATTGCACGGAACAGCAGCAACTGATGCGTGTCATGCAGCGCAGTGGCCTGAGCGAAGTCCAGGTGCGCGCCATCATGGCAACGCAGGCAACGCGCGCGCAACGCCTGGCGGCGGCCGATGATGTCGTGCCAAACGAGGGCGATCCGGCGGCACTGGCACCGCAAGTGGCGCGCCTGCACGCCCTGTATTGCGCGCTGGCGCAGGCAAAAACTTAAAAAAATGCTGCAGCATTTGTAATTTCTTGCCGCATCGTTCAGAATCACAAGCTATTGAGCCAGCACAACTTTAAAAGGATGCTACTTTGATTGTCTACGAATACCCTTTCAACGAGCGTATTCGCACCTTGCTGCGCCTGGAAGACCTGTACGAGAAGTTCAATTTCTTCTTTCAACAGACGCACCCGCTGCAACATCACGCCGCGCTTGCGACGATATTCGAGATGCTCGAAGTTGCCGGCCGCGCCGACCTGAAATCCGATCTGTTGCAGGAACTCGAACGACAAAAGCAGACGCTACTCGGCTTCAGGTCGAATCCGAATGTCCAGGCCGAGATGCTCGATGCCATCCTTGGCGAGGTGGACCGCACCAGCAGTGCGCTCATGGCGGCGCAAGGCAAGACCGGGCAGAATGTGCGCGACAATGAATGGCTGATGAGCATACGGGGGCGCACCATCATTCCAGGCGGTGCCTGCGAATTCGACCTGCCCTCCTATTACGCCTGGCAGCAGCATCCGGCAGAGGCCCGCAGCGCCGATATCTCCGGCTGGTTTGCGCCGCTGGCGCCATTGTTCGAAGCCATCGCACTGGTGTTGCGGCTGTTGCGCGAATCGGGCCGGCCGGCAAAGATGATCGCACAGGCCGGCAGTTACCAGCAGATGTTGCAAGGCAAGGTCTATCAGATGCTGCGCCTGAACATCGATGAAAGTCTCGGCGCCATTCCGGAGATTTCCGCCAACAAGTACATGCTGTGGGTGCGTTTTACTTCACAGGGTGGCGACCTGAAGCCCAGGCCGCTGGAAACCGATGTTCCGTTCGAACTGACGCTCTGTAATTTTTGAATCGCATACAGTTATGGTTACAACAGTGGATTGCCCGACTTGCGGCAAGAAGGTCGAATGGAGCGAGAAAAACAAGTTCCGGCCATTTTGCTCGGAACGCTGCAAGCAAATCGACCTGGGCGCATGGGCGGAAGAAAAATATACGATCCCCGCAGTCAATCCGCCCAAGGATTCCGACGACCAGCAGTAAATCGCCTCAGCGACCGTAGCGCAACTGGTCCAAGGCGTCCAGCAAGGGGATGGTCGCAGGCAGAATCGGCTCTACCTGCACGCGCCCCTGCCAGGCGAATGCCTGGCCTTCAAGACCTTGCGGTGCACCGCGCCAGTGGCGGCTGATGTAGAAATGCAGGCGCACATGCGCATGCGGATAGACGTGCTCGACACCGCACCAGGGCTCCGCCGTGAGGATTTCGACGCCGAGTTCTTCGACGAATTCGCGCTTCAGGGCATCGAGGATGGATTCGCCCTGCTCCACTTTCCCGCCCGGGAATTCCCAGTAACCGGCATAGGGCTTGCCAGGCGGACGCTGCGCCAGCAGGATGTCGCCATCCGGCTGCATCAGGATACCGACCGCCACATCGATCGGCACGGGTACGTGGGCAGGTGCGAGCGGCTTCATTGACTGGTCCGGCATGGCGGCTCAGGCCTGGTTGCGGCCAGCGTAATCGCGGGCAAACTGCCAGGCCACCCGTCCAGAGCGCGAGCCACGCTGCAGCGCCCAGCGCAAGGCGTCGGCCCGGGCAACGGCAATCTGCTGGGGGGTGCAGCCAAAGTGGCGCAGCCAGTGGTCGGCGATCTCCAGGTAATCATCCTGCTTGAAGGGGTAAAAAGAGACCCACAGGCCAAAGCGCTCGGATAGCGAAATCTTTTCTTCGACGGTTTCGCCGGGGTGCAGGTCGCCATTGTCATCATGCGTGTAACTGGCATTGTCTGCCATGCGCTCGGGCATGAGGTGGCGCCGGTTCGATGTCGCATAAATCAGGACATTGTCCGATTGCGCGGCAATGCTGCCGTCCAGCGCGACTTTCAGGGCCTTGTAGCCGCCCTCGCCCTCCTCGAAGGAGAGATCGTCGCAGAAGATGATGAAGCGCTCGGGACGCCCGGCTACCAGCTCGACGATATCGGCCAGATCGGCAAGATCCGATTTGTCGACCTCGATCAGGCGCAAACCCTGTGCGGCAAACTGGTTCAGACAAGCCTTGATCAGCGAAGACTTGCCGGTGCCGCGGGCGCCGGTCAGCAAGACATTGTTGGCCGGCTTGCCATCGACGAACTGGCGGGTATTCTGCTCAATCTGCTGCTTTTGCGGTCCGATGTGATGCAGATCGGACAAGTGGATGGGCGCGATGTGCGTGACCGCCTGCAGGTGGCCACGTCCGCCCGCCTGGCGCCAGCGAAAAGCGGTGGCGCGCTGCCAGTCAGGGGCGGCCTGCGGCGCCGGCAGCATCCGCTCCAGACGCTCCAGCACAGCTTCGGCACGCGTCAGGAATTGTTCGAGTTGCGTCATGCGGTTCTCGCTAGCCTGGATTACGAGCGGTAATCCGCATTGATCGTGACATATTCATGCGACAGGTCGCAGGTCCAGATGGTGGCTGCAGCCTCGCCGCGCGCGAGCTTGACCCGCACCGTGATTTCGCTCTGCTTCATCACGCGCTGACCGTCTTCCTCGCGGTATTCCGGATTGCGTCCGCCATTCTTCGCTACCCAGACGTCGTCGAGGTAAAGATTCAGCTTGCTGACGTCGAGATCGTCCACGCCGGCATAGCCGATCGCTGCCAGAATGCGGCCGAGATTGGGGTCCGAGGCAAAAAAGGCGGTCTTGACCAGCGGCGAGTGGCCGATCGAATAGGCGATCTTGCGGCATTCCTCGACGGTCGCGCCATCTTCAACCGTGATGGTGATGAACTTGGTGGCGCCTTCACCATCGCGCACGATCATCTGCGACAGCTCCTGCGACAAGCCGACGACTGCCTGCAGCAAGGCTGCATATTCTGGCGTATCGATCTCGCCGACTTCCAGCGCAGCAGCGCCGGTGGCGACCAGCATGAAGGAGTCGTTGGTCGAAGTATCGCCATCGATGGTGATGCAATTGAAGGACTGGTCGGCAGCTTCCTTGACCAGGTGCTCCAGCACCGGCTGCGCCACTTTGGCATCGGTGGCCATGAAGCCCAGCATGGTCGCCATGTTCGGCTTGATCATTCCGGCGCCCTTGCTGATGCCCGTCAGGGTGATGGTCACGCCATTGATGGTCACACTGCGCGAGGCTGCCTTGGGCTGGGTATCGGTGGTCATGATCGCCTCGGCGGCGTTGTACCAGTTGTCTTCCTGCAGGTTGGCCAGCGCCTGCGGCAAGCCGGCCTTGATGCGATCGACCGGCAGCGGCTCGAGGATCACGCCGGTGGAAAACGGCAGGATTTGCGCAGCCTCGCAGCCCAGCAGTTCGGCCAGGGCGGCGCAGGTGGCATTGGCATCGATCAGACCTGCCTCGCCGGTGCCGGCATTGGCATTGCCGGTATTGACGACCAGCGCGCGGATGGGCGAATCCGAAATACGCAGCGCATCCAGGTGCGCCTTGCAGACTTGCACCGGGGCCGCGCAAAACCGGTTGGTGGTGAAGACGCCGGCAACGGTCGCCGTCGGCGCCAGTTTCATGACCAGCAAATCCTTGCGGTTGGCCTTGCGCACGCCGGCTTCGGCGTGACCGAGTTCGATGCCAGCAACCGGCTTCAGGCTGGCGGGAACGGGAAGTGGGAGATTGACGGCCATGGTTTCACGCTTTCATAGATCAAGGATGAGTGTCGCAGCGGGCAATTACGCCCGCCCAATGAAATGAACCCGCAATCGCGGGTTCATTTCGGCATGCAGGCGCTTGTTATGCCAGCTTGCCGTGGCATTGCTTGTACTTCTTCCCGCTGCCGCATGGGCAGGGGTCGTTACGCCCGACCTTGGGCAGGGCGTTGACCACCGTCTGCCCCCTGGCCGCAGCGGCTTCCGCCTCCGGCGCCAGCAAGTCTTCGGGCGCGGCATCGGGATTGAAATCCGCATGCTGATAATGCACGTTGGACACCTGGGACTGCGCCAGGTCCTCTTCAGCAGCTTCGATTTCTTCGCGCGACTGGATGCGGACCGTCATCACCACCCGCACCACCTCATTTCGCACCAGGTCCAGCATCTGGCCGAACAGCTCAAAAGCTTCGCGCTTGTATTCCTGCTTCGGGTTTTTCTGCGCATAGCCGCGCAGATGGATACCCTGGCGCAAGTGGTCGAGCGCCGCCAGATGATCGCGCCAATGCCGGTCTATGCTCTCCAGCATGACGCTGCGCTCGAAACCGGCGAATGCTTCCTTGCCGACCACGGCAATCTTGGCATCGTAGCTTTCCTCGACGGCCTTCAGCACCCGTGCCAGCAAATCCTCGTCGGTCAGGCTGGGCTCGGCAGCCAGCATGGCCGCCAGCGGCACCGTCAGCTGCCATTCATTAGCCAGCACAGCTTCCAGGCCCTTGATGTCCCACTGCTCTTCCATCGACCCTGCCGGAACGAAGTCGCGGAACAGGTCGGCAAACACCCCCTGGCGCAGCGAGGTGATCATTTCCGAAACTTCATCTCCCGATTCAAGCAGCTCATTGCGCTGCTGGTAGATCACCTTGCGCTGGTCATTGGAGACATCGTCGTATTCGAGCAACTGCTTGCGGATATCGAAGTTGCGGGCCTCGACCTTGCGTTGCGCCGACTCGATCGAGCGCGACACGATGCCGGCCTCGATCGGCTCGCCTTCCGGCATTTTGAGGCGTTCCATGATCGCGCGCACGCGGTCGCCGGCAAAGATACGCAGCAAGGGATCGTCGAGCGACAGGTAGAAGCGCGAAGAACCCGGATCGCCCTGGCGGCCGGAGCGGCCACGCAACTGGTTGTCGACCCGGCGCGATTCGTGGCGCTCGGTACCGATGATATGCAAGCCGCCGGCGGCGACCACATGGTCGTGCAAGGCCTGCCATTCGTCACGCAGCTGTTGCGCCTTTTGCTGCTTTGCCTCGTCACTCAGGCTGGCATCGGCTTCGATGATCTGGATCTGCTTTTCGACATTACCGCCGAGGACGATGTCGGTGCCGCGGCCGGCCATGTTGGTGGCGATCGTGATCATCTTCGGCCGGCCGGCCTGCGCGATGATTTCGGCTTCGCGCGCATGCTGCTTGGCGTTGAGGACGTTGTGCGCCAGCTTGTGCCTGGCCAGGATGCCGGACAACAGTTCGGAATTTTCAATCGAGGTGGTGCCGACCAGCACCGGCTGGCCGCGTTCCTGGCATTCCTGGATATCCTTGAGCATGGCGCCGTATTTTTCCTCGGCGGTCTTGTACACCTGGTCTTGCTTGTCCTTGCGCTGGCTCGGCCGGTTGGGCGGTATCACCACGGTTTCCAGATTGTAGATCTGCTGGAACTCATACGCTTCGGTGTCGGCGGTGCCGGTCATGCCGGACAGCCTGGCATACATGCGGAAGTAATTCTGGAAGGTGATCGATGCCAGCGTCTGGTTCTCGGCCTTGATCTCGACGCTTTCCTTGGCCTCGACTGCCTGGTGCAGGCCGTCGGACCAGCGCCGTCCGGACATCAGACGGCCGGTGAATTCATCGACGATGACGATTTCATTGTTTTGCACCACATAGTGCTGATCCTTGTGGTACAGCGTATGCGCGCGCAGCGCTGCGTACAGGTGGTGGATCAGGCTGATGTTGGCCGAATCGTAGAGCGACGCGCCTTCCGGCAGCAAGCCCATGCTTGTCAGTATCTGCTCGGCCTTTTCGTGGCCGGCTTCGGTCAGCAGCACCTGGTGCGCCTTCTCGTCCTTGGTATAGTCGCCGGGCACCTCGACCTTGCCCTTGCCATCCGGGGTTTCTTCGCCAATCTGCAGGGTCAGCAGCGGCGGCACCGCATTCAGCTTGTGGTACAGGTCAGTATGATTCTCGGCCTGGCCGGAGATGATCAGCGGCGTGCGCGCCTCGTCGATCAGGATCGAGTCGACTTCATCGACGACGGCGAAATTCAGGGCGCGCTGCACCCGTTCGCGGCGATCGTAGACCATGTTGTCGCGCAGGTAGTCGAAGCCGAATTCATTGTTGGTGCCATAAGTGATGTCGGACGCGTAAGCGGTCTGCTTGGTGTCATGCGGCATCTGCGACAGGTTGATACCGGTGGAGAGACCCAGCCAGGCATACAGGCGCCCCATCCATTCGGCATCGCGCTGGGCCAGGTAATCGTTGACGGTGACGACGTGCACGCCTTTGCCCGACAGGGCATTCAGGTAAGCCGGCAGGGTCGCCATCAGGGTCTTGCCCTCGCCGGTGCCCATTTCGGCGATTTTCCCGTAATGCAGCGTCATGCCACCGATGAGCTGCACATCGAAGTGGCGCATCTTCAGTACGCGCCGGCTGGCTTCGCGACATACCGCGAACGCTTCCGGCAGGATCTTGTCCAGCGTTTCCCCCTTGGTCACGCGCTCCTTGAATTCAGGCGTCTTGGCTTGCAGCTCCGCATCCGACAGTTTTTCCATTGCCGGCTCGAGGGCATTGATCGCGCGAACGGTTTGCTGGTATTGCTTGATCAGCCGCTGGTTGCGGCTGCCGAAAATCTTGGTCAGGAATGACATGCTCGAATGGTGTAAAAAACGCCGTAAAAAAACTCTGTTCCATTCCAGAATATGGCTCAGGACTGGGTCAAGTTAAAGATTTTATCATGCAGGCCGTGTGTAACAATCATGGCCGCGCAAAGCTGGCGGGCTCACCTGTTTGCCAGGGCTGCCACTTTCTCCTGCGCCGCCCCGGCCATCAGGAATTTATGCGGATCCTGGGGCACCCCCTTGAGCAGCACTTCGAAATGCAGATGGGCGCCCGTGGAGCGTCCGGTGGACCCGAGGTCAGCCACATGCTGGCCCCGCTTGACGATGTCGCCCACCTGCGCCAGCAACCTGGAAGCATGCGCATAACGGGTGACCAGTTGATTGCCGTGGTCGATTTCCAGCATGTTGCCGTACTGGTGATGGTATTCGGAAGCGATTACCACGCCACCGGCGGCGGCGACGATCGGCGTGCCGGCGGGGGCAGCAAAATCAAGCCCTTCATGAAAGGCGCTGCGGCCACTGAACGGGTCCAGTCGCCAGCCGAAGCTGGAAGCGTTGTAACTGCTGTTGACAGGCTTGATGGTGGGCAGCAGCTTGAACTTGATCTTGTCGGCCATCAGCGAAGATTCCACCACATTCAGGTAATCCGCGCGATGCTCGAGGTCGCTGGCCAGGGCATTCAGCGTTTGCTGGAATTCCTGCATGCTCAATTCGCGCGAATTGCCGGAACTGGCCGTCTCGACGCCGCCGCGGGGAGGCTTTTCCTTGAAATTGAATTCCTCCGGCTTGACCCCCGCCAAGCCCTGCACGCGCTCGCCCAAGGCATCCAGGCGCATCAGCTGCGCCTGCATCTCCCCCAGCTTGACAGCCATCGCCGTCAGGTTTTCGCGGACATAGCGCTCTTTACGACCGGCTTCGTCCTGGCTGGGCGCAGCCATGGCATGCCCCACGAATGGCAAGCCCAAGCCATCCGCATGCGCCAGTGTCAGGTAATACAACAGCGTCGTCGCCACCAGCACGGCGCCCAGAAAGAGCGCGCCGAAAGCGACGATGTGGCGGGTAGTCAGGGTCACCGCCTTGGTGCTGAACCGCGGGTGTAACACTATGATTTGCATCTAATCTCCATTGCTCGCTCTGCCTGGGGAGGTGTGATAAGGTTCGGAAATGCGTCCCACCTATTCATCCCCATATCCACCGAGACGCCCGGGCGCCAAGACCGCCGCCCGCACCGCCCTGGGTGTTACAGACTTTTTGCAGAAAAATGACAAGCTGGGCATGCTTCTGCCCACGCTGGAACGCCTGGCCGCCCTGGAAAAGGCTTGCGCTGCGGCGCTGCCTGCCTTTTTTGAAACTTGCATGGTATTGCACTTCGAAGCAGACCAACTGGTGCTTGGCGTGCCGAACGCCGCGCTGGCAAGCAAGCTGCGGCAACAATTACCCAAATTGCAAGGCATTTTACAAAAGCAAGGCTGGCAGGTTAACGCAATCCGCCTCAAAGTGCAAGTTGGGAAAATCCATGAAAAATCAATCACTTCCAAGCAAATTGCGCTGTCAAATCAAGCCTTGACGGCATTTGCCGAACTGGAGGATACGCTGGAATCTTCGCCCCGCAATGCCGGCTTGAAGGCCGCGCTGCAAACGATGCTAAGCCGCTACCGGAATGGCGGCGGCTAGCATGATGGCTCAGGCCAGCGCCCACTCCTCGCGGGCCTGCAGCATATAACTGCGCGGGGCCTGCTCGATCGAGTCGAACGTGACGATATCGTAGGCATCCGGTTGCGCCAGCAGGGCGCGCAGCAATTGATTATTCAGGCCATGGCCGGATTTGTGGGCCACATACGCCGCGAGCAATGGATGACCTACCAGATAGAGGTCGCCGATGGCGTCGAGAATTTTATGCCGCACGAATTCATTTTCATAGCGTAAGCCATCCGGATTCAGGATCCGGTACTCGTCCATGACAATCGCGTTTTCCAGCGATCCGCCACGCGCCAGGCCCATGCCGCGCAGCGTTTCCACATCTTGCATGAAGCCGAAGGTGCGGGCACGGGCGATTTCCTTGACATAGGATTCCGCTTCGAAGTCGACCTCGGCGTTCTGGCCGGTACGGTCAACCGCAGGGTGATTGAATTCGATGAAGAATTTCAGCTTGAAACCATTGTAAGGCTCGAGGCGCGCCCACTTGAGCCTGTCGCCCTCGCCATCGCGCACCTCGACTGTCTTCTTGACCCGGATGAACTTCTTGGGCGCATCCTGCTCCTGCAAGCCGGCCTGCTGCAGCAAGAATACAAAAGAGGAGGCAGAGCCATCCATGATCGGGATTTCTTCCGCGGTCAGGTCGATATACAGGTTATCGACACACAAGCCGGCGCATGCCGACATCAAGTGCTCGACGGTCGAGACTTTCACCCCGTCCTTGTCCAGCGTCGAGGCCATCCGGGTATCGCCGACGCCAACGGCGCTGGCCGGCAACTCGACCGGCGGTGCCAGGTCGATGCGGCGGAACACAATGCCGGTATCCGGCGGCGCCGGCCGCAACGTGAGCGCCACCTTGGTGCCGGAGTGCAGGCCGATGCCGATGGTCTTGACCGATTGTTTGACAGTGCGCTGTTTGAGCATGCCGGCCATCTATCCCTGTTATCCCAGTTGCTTCAACAGGGTTGCCGCATCCGACGTCTCAAACTTGCCGGCTTGCTCCACGTTCAATTGCCGCACGATGCCATCCTCGACCAGCATGGAATAACGCTGCGAACGCGTCCCCAGACCGCCCTTGCTGAAATCCGCGTCCAGTCCAAGCGCCTTGGTGAATTCGGCATTGCCATCGGACATCATACGTACCAGGCCGGTCGCCTTCAGATCACGCCCCCATGCCCCCATCACGAAAGGATCGTTGACAGCAATGCACCAGATTTCATCCACGCCATGGGACTTGAAATCGGCAGCATGCTGAATATAGCCGGGCGCATGCTTTTCAGAGCAGGTCGGGGTAAAGGCGCCAGGCACGGCAAAAATCGCAATCTTCCTGCCCTTGACCAGGTCGCCAACGTTGAACTTGTTGGGGCCCAGGGTACAACCTTCGGATTCGACTTCAATGAATTCACGCAATTCACCTGCAGGCAGGCGCTCACCAATCTGGATGGTCATAAGGATTCCCTTTCAAAAATTAAAAACGCCGCGCCAAGCCCGGTTCCCCGGGCGGGGCGCGGCGCATTTGCCGCAGTATGCCTTGTTCTGCAGTTTCCTGCAGAAGGCGGGTATCAGTCGGCTTGCTTGCGCAGGAAAGCAGGGATGTCATAAGTTTCCATGCCATTCTTCTCCAGCGCACGCACGGTTTCCGATGCCGAGGAATTATGGCGCCAGACTGCCGGCGCCTTCAATCCCTCGAAAGCCGGCGCAGCCGGGGATGCCATGCCGTTGCCGGCCTGGTTGCCGCCCATGGCTGCGATCGGCTCGTTGTGGGTGCCGGTGCGCAGCATCGGCGTTTGCACCAGTTGCACGTTCTTGCGCGCGCGGCCGAGACCGGTCGCCACCACGGTGACGCGGATGTCATCGCCCATGGTGTCGTCATAGGCGATGCCCTGAGCGATCGAAGCGTCAGGCGCGGCGAATGCGCGCACAGTCGCCATCACTTCCTTGATCTCCTTACCCTTCAGGCTGCGGCTGGCAGTCACGTTGACCAGCACGCCACGCGCGCCGGACAGGTCGATACCGTCCAGCAGCGGCGATGCGACCGCCTGCTCGGCGGCGATACGCGCACGATCGATGCCGGAGGCGGTGGCAGTACCCATCATCGCCTTGCCCTGCTCGCCCATGATGGTCTTGACGTCGTTGAAGTCGACGTTGATATGGCCCGGGACATTGATGATCTCGGCAATGCCGGCGACGGCATTGTTCAACACGTCGTCGGCGTGCTGTAGCCATTCGATCATGCTGTCGTCTTCATGGATCTCTTCGAGCTTCTCGTTGAGGATCACGATCAGGGAGTCGACGTGCTGGCTGAGCGCCTCCAGGCCTTCATCGGCCATGTCCATGCACTTCTTGCCTTCATAGGAAAACGGCTTGGAGACCACGGCCACGGTCAGGGCGCCCTGTTCCTTGGCGATCTGGGCGACGATGGGCGCCGCGCCGGTGCCGGTGCCGCCGCCCATGCCTGCAGCGATGAATACCATGTGCGCGCCGCGCAAGGCATCTTCGATGCGGCTGCGCGACTCTTCCGCCAGCTGGCGGCCGACCTCCGGCTTCATGCCGGCGCCCAGGCCGGTTTCGCCGATCTGGATGATGTTATGCGCCTTGGATTGGGCCAGCGCCTGTGCGTCGGTATTGGCGGCAATGAATTCCACGCCGCTGACGCCCTTATTGATCATGTGTTGCACTGCATTGCCGCCGGCGCCGCCGACGCCCACGACCTTGATCACCGTTCCCAGAGATGCATTGTCCAGCATATCGATTTCCATGATAACTCCCTATCATTAGTATGCAGTTTTCAGTCGTTAGGCACCACGCTGTGTGGCGCCTAGCAACTGCTAACTGCTGGTGGTTAGACAAAAACTAAAATGACTGCAAAAGTACTGCCGCGATTACCAAAACCTGCTTAGAAGTTCCCCAAAAACCATTCCTTCATGCGTTGCATGATCGCTTTCGCCGAACCATCCTGGCGACTGACGATATGGCCGCGCAGGTATTGCTTCTTCGCTTCCAGCAGCAAGCCCAGCACCGTGGCGTAACGCGGGCTGCGCACGACGTCGGCCAGCTGGCCGCTGTATTCGGGCATGCCCAGGCGTGTCGGCTTGAGAAAAATATCCTCGGCCATTTCCACCATGCCCGGCATCATCGCCGAGCCGCCCGTCAACACTACGCCAGACGACAGCACTTCCTCGTAGCCCGATTCGCGCACCACCTGGTGCACCAGCGCAAACAATTCCTCGACACGTGGCTCGATCACTGCCGCCAGGGCCTGGCGCGACAACGTGCGCGAGCCGCGGTCACCCAGCCCCGGCACTTCCAGCGTTTCATTGGGGTCTGCCATGACCTGCTTGGCCACGCCATAGCGCAGCTTGATTTCTTCGGCTTCCGCAGTCGGCGTGCGCAGCGCCATGGCGATGTCGTTGGTGATCTGGTCGCCTGCGATCGGAATGACTGCGGTATGGCGGATCGCGCCTTCGGTGAAGATCGCCACGTCAGTCGTGCCGCCGCCGATGTCGACCAGCACCACGCCCAGCTCTTTCTCGTCCGGCGTCAGCACCGCGTCGGCCGAAGCCATGGGCTGCAGGATCAGGTCGGACACTTCAAGGCCGCAGCGGCGCACGCACTTGACGATGTTCTGTACCGCCGATACTGCGCCGGTGACGATATGCACCTTTACTTCCAGACGGATGCCGCTCATGCCGATCGGCTCACGCACGTCTTCCTGACTGTCGACGATGAATTCCTGCGGCACCGTGTGCAGCAGCTGCTGGTCGGTGGGGATGTTGACCGCCTTGGCGGTCTCGATCACGCGCGCGACGTCGGTAGCGGTGACTTCCTTGTCCTTGATCGCCACCATGCCGCTGGAGTTGAAGCTGCGGATATGGCTGCCGGCGATGCCGGTGAAGACATTCCTGATCTTGCAATCGGCCATCAACTCGGCTTCCCCGAGCGCGCGATGGATCGATTCGACAGTCGCCTCGATATTGACTACGACGCCTTTTTTCAAGCCTTTCGAGTCGTGCTGGCCCAGGCCGATCACTTCGTGCCGGCCGTCGGGCAGCACTTCGGCCACCACCGCCACGACCTTGGAAGTGCCGATGTCGAGACCGACGATCAGATTTTTTGCGTCTTTTGTCATGTTATTTCGTTTTCCCCATTCCCAATGCCAGACCGCCAGCCTTCAAAGCCATGCCGTTCGGGTAGCGCATATCAACGTTTTCGATGCGGTCCTGCAGTCGCGCCACCAGTTGCGGATAAACCGCGACCAGTCGCTCAACGCGTTCTTTCAAGGTGGTGCTGGCCTGCTCGCGCCCCAGCTCCACCGTCATGCCATTGTCCAGCTTTACGGTCCAGGCATAGCGCCCGGACAGCTGCACCACGTCTGGCGCCAGACTCACCGGCGCCAACCATGCCTGTAATTCGCGATAGCGCATCATCACTTCCTTCTCGCTGCCATCCGGCCCGGAGAATTCCGGCAAATTGCCGTCTTCCTCGGCTTCGGCCAGGTTGGCGACGAACACCTCGCCTTGCACCGACAGCAGGCGGCCTTCCTGGCCCCAGGTTCCCAGCGGCACATGCTCTTCCAGCGTCACCACCAGGCGGTTGGGCCACTCGCGCCGCACCGCCGCCTTGCGCACCCAAGGCACCGCCTCGAAGGCCGCGCGCGCCGCCCCCAGATCGGCGGTGAAGAAGTTGCCCTTGATGCGCGGCAGTGCCGTGCTCCGCACCGTCGAGGCATTCACGCGCCGCAACTCCGTTTCCGTCCCCTCGACGCGGATTTGCTTCAACGTGAACATCGGCCGCTGCGCCAGCCACCACAGGCCGCCGCCCAGCAATGCGAGCACGAACAGGCCGAGCAAGGTGCCGGCTGCAGCGTTCAACATTTTGACGTCATGCCACATGGTATCTGCGCTATGCCCTTATTCCGGTTTCCAGTCCTGCGACTGGTGCAGTTCCAGCGCCGCGGAGCGCAGGATCTCGACGCACAAATCTTCATAGCTGACGCCGGACGCCTTCGCCGACATCGGCACCAGCGAATGCCCAGTCATGCCGGGCGATGAATTCAGCTCCAGCAGATGAGGCGCATTGTCGGCGGCGCGCAGCATGAAATCGACGCGCGCCCAGCCGGCGCAACCGACGGCATTAAAAGCGCGTACTGCCAGCGCCTGGATCTTTTGCGTCAGTTCCGCATCCAACGGCGCCGGGCACAGGTACTGCGTATCGTCGCTGAAATACTTGTTCTGGTAGTCGTAATTGCCCTGCGGCGCGCGGATCTCGACGATCGGCAAAGCCCTGGCGGAGCGCCCCTTGCCCAGCACCGGCACGGTCAGTTCGCGCCCGCTGATGAATTCCTCGGCCAGCACGACTTCATCGTATTTGGCGCAATGGGCGAAACCGGCTTCCAGCTCGGCCGCGCTGTCGACCTTGCTGATGCCGATGGTCGAGCCTTCGTGCGGTGCCTTCAGCATCAGCGGCAGGCCCAGTTCCACTGCGGTCTCATGCAGTTGCGCCGCTGGCGTCCCCTGGGCGTCGAACACCACGAAGCGCGGTGTGGGCAAGCCGTGCGAAAGCCAGATGCGCTTGGTCATTGCCTTGTCCATCGCAATCGCGGATGCCATCACACCGGAGCCGGTGTAAGGGATGCCGAGTTGCTCCAGCGCGCCCTGCAGACTGCCGTCTTCGCCGTACCGGCCATGCAGGGCGATGAAAACGCGGTCGAATTTTTCCGCCGCAAGTTCCGACAGGGTACGCAACCCGGTATCGAATCCGTGCGCATCGACACCCTTGCTGCGCAAGGCCTGCAGCACGCCGGCGCCCGACATCAACGATACCTCGCGCTCGGCCGACCGGCCGCCGTACAGAACGCCTACTTTTCCGAATTCCTTGGTCATGTCTTCTTTATCCATAGTCATTGCCGCATCAATTCTCAGGCGCCTTGCGCCAGCTTGCCCGGCACGCCGCTGATCGAACCCGCCCCCATCGTGACGACCACATCGCCGTCACGCACCAGATTGCGTATGGTGTCGGGCATGTCGGCGATGTTTTCAACGAACACCGGTTCAACCTTGCCCAGCACACGCAAAGCGTGCGCCAGCGCGCGGCCATCGGCGGCGACGACAGGCTGCTCGCCGGCGGCATACACTTCGGCCAGAACCAGCGCATCAACGCTCGACAAAACCTTGACGAAATCCTCGAACAGGTCGCGGGTGCGCGTGTAACGGTGCGGCTGGAAAGCCAGCACCAGGCGCCGGCCCGGATAGGCGCCACGTGCCGCAGCCAGAGTGGCGGCGGTCTCCACCGGATGATGACCATAGTCATCGACCAGCGTGAACGTGCCACCGGTCTTGCCGTCCCGCGCCGGTATCGGCAGATCGCCGTAGCGCGTGAAGCGCCGGCCGACGCCATGAAATTCCGCCAGAGCTTTTTGCGTAGCGGCATCATCAACACCGATCTCGCGCGCGATGGCGATTGCGGCACAGGCGTTTTGCACGTTATGCATGCCGGGCTGGTTCAGGCGCACATGCAGCGGCGCGTAATCCTTTTGCAGCACGGTGAATTCCATGTAACCGTCAACCGCACGCGCATCCACTGCCCGTACCTGCGCTTCTTCGTGGAAGCCGTAGGTAAGGATGGGCTTGGCGATCTGCGGCATGATCTCGCGCACATGCGGATCGTCGAGGCACAGGATGGCCACGCCATAAAAAGGCAGGCGCTGGGTGAATTCGACGAAAGCCTGCTTGAGCTTGCCAAAGTCCTGGTTGTACGTCTCCATGTGGTCGGCATCGATATTGGTGATGACCTCGATGGACGGCGCCAGATTCAGGAACGAAGCATCGGATTCGTCCGCCTCGGCCACCAGGAAATCGCCCGAGCCCAGCTTGGCGTTGGCGCCTGCGCTGGTGAGGCGGCCGCCGATCACGAAAGTCGGATCCAGACCGCCTTCGGCCAGAACGCTGGCGACCAGGCTGGTGGTGGTGGTCTTGCCATGGGTGCCGGCAATTGCGATGCCCTGCTTGAGCCGCATCAGTTCGGCCAGCATGACCGCGCGCGGCACAATGGGGATACGCTTTTCGCGGCCGGCGAGCACTTCCGGGTTGTCGGCCTTGACCGCGGTGGAGGTGACGATGGCATCGGCAGCGCCGATGTTTTCCGGCGCGTGCCCCTGCACCACCCGGGCGCCGAGGCTGGCCAGACGCTGGGTGGCGGCGTTGCTGCCCAGGTCAGAACCAGACACGGTATAGCCGAGGTTGAGCAGCACCTCCGCGATGCCGCTCATTCCAGAGCCACCGATGCCGACGAAATGGATGTTTTTAACCTTGTGTTTCATTGTTGCCTGCTATTCATGCCAATTGTTCCAGAACCTGCGCGATCGCCAGATTGGCGTCGCGCCGGCCGTTTTCATGGGCTGCCTGGGCCATTGCCAGGCAGTCCGCTCGCGTCAGTTTCTGCAGCAACTGCGCCAGGCTCTGCGGGTTCAGCCCGTCCTGCGGCAGATGGATGGCCGCTTTCTGCGCTGCCATCCAGGTGGCGTTGTCGCGCTGGTGCGTAGTGGTCGAGGCCAGCAACGGCACCAGCACGCTGGCCACACCGGCCGCCGTCAGCTCGGACAACGTAATGGCGCCGGCGCGGCAAATCACCAGGTCCGCCTCGGCGTAACGACGCGCCATGTCGTCGATAAAGGGCAGCACTTCTGCCTGCACTCCTGCCGCTGCATATGCCTGGCGCAAGGCGTCGATATGCTGCTTGCCGGACTGATGCACGACCTGCGGCCGGACCTCTGCCGGAACGGCAGCCAGCGCCTGTGGCACGCATTCGTTCAATACGCGCGCGCCCAGGCTGCCGCCGACCACCAGAATGCGCAACGGGCCGCTGCGCCCGGAAAAACGCTCTGCCGGCGCCGGCAGCGCCAGGATTTCGCTGCGCACCGGGTTGCCAGTCACCAGCGCCTTGGCCGCGGCCTTGCCGAAATCGGCCGGAAAGCCGAACAATATGCGGCGCGCTACCGGCGCCAGGGCCTTGTTCGACAACAGCAGCGCGGCATCGGCATTGACCAGCACCAGCGGCACCCCGCGCAACCTTGCCATCAATCCACCTGGCACGGTCACGTAACCGCCCATGCCCAGCACCACGTCCGGCCGCCGGCGGCCAATGATGCGAAAGCAGCTCACAAAACTGCCGGCCATTTTGAAGGCCCCCGACAAGGTGTGCCGCCAGCCCTTGCCGCGCAGGCCAGCGAAATCGATCGTATCCATTTCGATGCCATGCCGCGGCACCAGATCGCGCTCCATGCCGTGCGCTGTGCCCAGCCACGACACCTGCCATCCACGTGCGCGCATGGTCTCTGCAATCGCCAGCCCCGGGAAAATATGCCCGCCGGTGCCGGCCGCCATGATCAGCAGGCGCTTCATACGCGGCCTCCGCGCATGAGTACCCTGTTTTCATAATCGATACGCAACAGGATTGCCAGGCCGACGCAGTTGATCAGCACGCCCGAGCCGCCATAGCTCATCAGCGGCAGGGTCAGGCCCTTGGTCGGCAGCAGGCCCAGGTTCACGCCCATGTTGATGAAGGCTTGCACGCCGATCCAAATGCCGATGCCCTTGGCCGTCAAGCCGGCAAAGGTCTGGTCCACGGCGATTGCCTGGCGACCGATATCGAATGCCCGCTTGACGATCCAGTAGAACATCGCGACCACCGCCAGTACGCCGACGAAACCGAGTTCTTCGCCGATCACCGCCAGCAAAAAGTCCGTGTGCGCCTCGGGCAGGTAATGCAGCTTTTCGACGCTGCCGCCGAGGCCGACGCCAAACCATTCGCCGCGGCCGAAGGCAATCAGCGAATGCGACAACTGGTAAGCCTTGCCCAGGGCGTTTTCCTCTTGCCAGGGATTGAGGTAGGCGAAAATGCGCTCGCGCCGCCACGGCGACAGCAGGATCACCATGGTAAACATGCCAACCAGGGTGGCGGCGATGCCGCCAAACCAGATGCCGTTGATCCCGCCCAAAAACAGGATGCCCATGGCGATGCAGACGATCACGCCGAAAGCGCCGAGGTCGGGCTCCAGCAACAGCAGCAGGCCGACCAGGCCGACTGCTGCCATCATCGGCAGAAAACCCTTGGTGAGCTTGTGCATATATTCCTGCTTGCGCACCGTGTAGTCGGCGGCGTACAGCACCACCACCAGCTTCATCAGCTCCGATGGCTGCAGGTTGAATACCTTGAACGACAGCCAGCGCTTGGCGCCGTTGACGCCCTTGCCTAACCCCGGCACCAGCACCAGCACCAGCAGGATCAATACGCCGACGAACAGGTAAGGCGCCCATTTTTGCCAGGTCTCGATGCGCACGCGGAAGGCGAACAGGCCGGCGGTCATGGCGATGCCGATGAAGGTCGCCTGTCGCACCAGAAAATGATAGTTTGTGTAACTCGCATACTTGCGCGAATCCGGCAGCGAGATCGACGCCGAATACACCATCACCATGCCGAACAACATCAACAGCACGACCACCCAGACCAGCGGCTGGTCATACGCCATCAACCTGGCGCGTTGCACCATGCCGGGAACCGGCCTGGACGCTGCGCCGGCAAAGGATGGCATGGCGAATTTCATGCCAGCACCTCGCCGCTGGCGGCCGCAATATCACGCACCGTATCGATGAACACTTCGGCGCGGTGCGCATAATTTCTGAACATGTCCAGGCTGGCGCACGCCGGCGACAGCAATACCGCATCGCCGGGTTGCGCCAGTTGGGCGGCACGTTGGGTGGCTTCAGGCAGAGTGGCGCAATCAAGCAACTCCACGCCGGTGTCGGCCAGGGCAGCGCGAATGGCGCCGGCATCCTTGCCGATCAAAAGCACCGCACGCACATACCGGGCGACCGGCTCGGCCAGCGGCGCGAAATCCTGCCCCTTGCCATCGCCACCAGCGATCAGCACCAGCTTCTTGCCGGAACCGGACATGCCGGCGCCCAGCCCGTGCAGTGCCGCAACGGTAGCGCCGACATTGGTGCCCTTGCTGTCGTCGTAATAGTCGACGCCGCCTATGCAGGTAACGGGTTCGACCCGATGCGGCTCGCCGGCATATTCGCGCAAGCCGTGCAACAGCGGCGCCAGCGGCAGGCCGATCGCCCGGCACAGGGCCAGCGCGGCCAGCGCATTCATGGCGTTGTGGCGGCCGCGGATTTTCAGGGCATCGGCCGGCATCAGGCGCTTGACCAGGACCGGCAGTTCTTCCTCGCTGCCTTTCTTGCGGCGCTTTTTCTCGCCCTCTTCGGCCGCTTCCGCCACCGCCAGCCATTGCATGCCGTTTTCCTCGACCAGGCCGAAGCTGTTGGCTTGCTCCGGCGCATCTGCGCCGAAGCTGGATTCCGTGCCGGTTGGCGAGGACATGCGCATGACCCAGGGGTCGTCGCGATTGAGCACGCGCACAGTGCCGGCGCCAAAGATTTTCGCCTTGTCGGCAGCGTAGGCCTGCATGTCGCCATGCCAGTCGAGATGGTCTTGCGTGACATTCAGCACCGTGGCGGCATCGGCCTGCAGGCTGCAGGTGCTGTGCAACTGGAAGCTCGACAGCTCCAGCACCCATGCCTGCGGCAGGCTGTCGCCATCAAGCGCTGCGCGCAGCACGTCCAGGGCTGCCGGGCTGATGTTGCCGGCGACTTGCACGGTGAGCCCGCCGCGCCGGCACAACAAGCCGGTCAGGCTGGTGACGGTGGTCTTGCCGTTGGTGCCGGTAATCGCAATCACCTTCGGCGCATAGCTGCGCTCTTCCTTCAGCGCCGCCAGCGCCTGGGCGAATAATTCGATCTCGCCCCACAGCGGGATATTGCGCTCGACTGCCGCCGGCACGATGTGCGCGAGTTCGCGCGACGGCGCCAGCCCCGGGCTCAACGCCACGAAATCGATGCCTTCGAGAAGACTGGCGTCGAAGGCCCCTGCGACGAATTGCGCCGCAGGGATTTTTTCCTGCAATTGCGTCAGGCGCTCCGGCGTTGCGCGCGTATCGGCGACACGCAAGGAGGCGCCACAGCGTGCCAGCCACAGCGCCATCGCCAGGCCCGATTCGCCGAGCCCCAGTACCAGAAATTTTTTTCCTTGGTAATCCACTTGTGTCCCTTATCGTTCCTTAGCGCAACTTCAAGGTAGACAGTCCAAACAACACCAGCATCATGGTGATGATCCAGAAGCGCACCACGACCTGCGTTTCTTTCCAGCCCTTCTGCTCATAATGATGATGCAACGGCGCCATCAGCAGGATGCGGCGGCCAACGCCGTAGCGCTTCTTGGTGAACTTGAAATACGTCACCTGCACCATCACCGACAGGGTCTCGACCACGAAGATGCCGCCCATGATGAAGAGGACGATTTCCTGGCGCACGATCACTGCGATGGTGCCCAGCGCTCCGCCCAGCGCCAGCGCGCCAACGTCGCCCATGAAGACCTGCGCCGGATGCGCATTGAACCACAGGAAAGCCAGCCCGGCGCCCGCCATTGCGCCGCAAAAGATCAGCAATTCACCGGCGCCGGGAATATGCGGAATCAGCAGGTACCTGGCATAGGTCGCGCTGCCGGTCAGGTAGGCGAACAATCCGAGCGCGCTGCCGACCATCACGGTAGGCATGATCGCCAGGCCATCAAGACCATCGGTCAGATTGACAGCATTGCTGGTGCCGACGATGACGAAGTAAGTCAGGGCAATGAAGCCCCACACACCCAGCGGGTAGCTGATGGTCTTGAAGAACGGCACGATCAGGTCGGCCTTGGGCGGCAAGTCCATGCTGAAGCCGGACTGCACCCACGCCAGGAACAGCTCCCACACGCCGCTGTTGGTCGGCGCCGATACCGAAAACGCCAGGTAAAGCGCGGCGGCGATGCCGATCAGCGACTGCCAGAAATATTTCTCCTTCGAGCGCATGCCGTTCGGATCCTTGTAGACCACCTTGCGGTAGTCATCCACCCAGCCGACAGCGCCAAAGCCCAGCGTGACGATCATCACCGGCCAGATGAAGCGGTTGCTCCAGTCGGCCCACAGCAATACCGAAATGCCGATGGCGATCAGGATCAGGGCGCCACCCATGGTCGGCGTGCCGCTCTTGATCAGATGGGTTTGCGGACCATCGGTGCGCACGGCCTGGCCGACCTTCAGGCGCGCCAGCATCCGGATCACCGCCGGTCCGGAAAAGAGGCCGATCGCCAGCGCCGTCAGCGTGGCGAATACCGCGCGGAAGGTGATGAAATTGAAGACACGGAAAGTCCCGATGTCTTGTTGAAAATATTGTGCTAACCAGAGCAGCATGTTAATGCGATCCTTGAACTTGTTGACCGAGAAGATGCGCGACCACGCGCTCCATCTTCATGAAGCGCGATCCCTTGACCAGCACGGTGGTGTCCGGCGCAAGACCTGCTTCTGCGGCATGATTGATTTCGTTGATGTCGTCGAAATGTGCGGCGCCCGGGCCGAAGGCGACGCTGGCATGCCACGCCAGTTCGCCCAGGGTCAGCATGCGCTCGATGCCGCGCGCGGCCGCATAGGCGCCGACTTCCTGGTGAAACTGCGGCCCCTGGTCACCGACCTCGCCCATGTCGCCCAGCACCAGCAGGCGCGGCGCTGCCGCCTGCGCCAGCACGTCGATGGCTGCGCGCACCGAATCGGGATTGGCGTTGTAGGTGTCGTCGATCACCAGCGCGCCATTGGCGGCGGTTTTCCGTTGCAGACGGCCGCTAACGGGCGCGAATGCTTCCAGCCCGCGCCTGACCGTGTCGGCGTCGATGCCGATCGCCAGCGCGCAGGCAGCAGCAGCCAGGGCATTCCTGACATTGTGTTCGCCGGCCGCCGCCAGCTTGACGCTGAACTGCTGCGCTCCTGCCGTAATCGTGATGTCGCTGCCGAAGACGTTCGGCGTATAGCTGCCGCGCACCTCGGCTTCCCGATTGAAACCGAACCCCAGCACGCGGCGCGCGCCGGCATAGCCGCGCCATAGCGGCGTGTAGGGGTCATCCGCCGGGAACACCGCGACGCCGTCGGCCGGCAGGCCACGGATCACCGCGCCGTTTTCCTCCGCGACTGCGGCGACGCTGGCCATGAATTCCTGGTGCTCGCGCTGGGCATTGTTGACCAAGCCCACTACCGGCTGTGCGATTGCCGACAACACGGCGATTTCGCCAGGATGGTTCATACCCAGTTCGATCACTGCGGCGCGACAGCCGGCATCCAGCCGGAACACCGTCAGCGGCACACCGATCTCGTTATTCAGGTTGCCGCGCGTGGCCAGAATGTGTTCAGCGCCATGCGCCGCCGTCAGAATGGCGGCAATCATTTCCTTGACCGTGGTCTTGCCGTTGCTGCCGGTGACACCGATCACCGGCAGCGCAAACTGCCGGCGCCACCAGGCGGCTATCTCGCCAAGGGCGGCACGGGCATCCGGCACCACCAGCGCCGGCACCGGCAATCCGGCCGGCGCGCGCTCGACCACCACTGCAGCTGCGCCTTGCGCTGCGACCTGCTCCAGATAATCATGCGCGTCGAAATGCTCGCCCTTGAGGGCCACGAACAGGTTGCCGGCAGCGACGCTGCGGCTGTCGGTGGAAATGCCGACAAAGGCGGCATCCTGCTTCAGGCTGACGCCCGAAAGATGCGGCTGCAATTGCGCCAGATTCGCCCGGATCACAGTCCACCTCCGTGCATGGCGCGCGTCGCCAGCGCCAGCGCCGCATGGTCGGCATCCAGGAAGGGTAATTTCCTGCCCCTGATTTCCTGCGTGGTCTCGTGGCCCTTGCCGGCCAGGAGGATCACGTCATTTTTTTCCGCGTGCTTGACCGCCCACAGAATGGCGCCGGCGCGATCCTCGATCGCCAGCGGCGCGTGCTTCATGTTTTCCAAACTTTCCATTCCTTGCATGATTTGCGCGATGATGTCGGCCGGCGCCTCGCTGCGCGGATTGTCGCTGGTAACGATCACATGATCGGCGAGCAACGACACCTTGCCCATTTGCGGGCGCTTGCCGGGGTCGCGGTCGCCGCCGCAGCCGAATACGCACCACAAAGCGCCATGACGCTCCTGGGCGATTGGACGCAGCGCCGCCAGGGTTTTTTCCAGCGCATCCGGGGTGTGTGCGTAGTCGATGACCACCAGCGGCGCATCCTGGCCGCCGATCTGCTGCATGCGCCCAGGGACCGCAGTCAGGGCTTCCACCGTGGCGATTGCCTTGCGCCACTCGACGCCCCTTGCCAGCAAAGTGGCAACGATTGCCAGCACGTTGCTTACATTAAAATGTCCGACCAGCTGAGTCCTGACCTGGGCGGCCCCAAACGGCGAGCTCAACGCAAAGACGGTGCCGGCGTGGCTGGTACGGATATCGCCGGCCTGCAGCACGGCGATGTCTTGCGCCGTCTTGCCACCCAGGCTGTAGCCGATGACGGTCGCCGGCGAAGCCTGCTCCCGCAGATGCCGCACCAGACGCACGCCCATTTCATCGTCGAGATTGATGACCGCGTGCTTCAGGCCTGGCCAGTCGAACAGCAGGGTCTTGGACGCCTCATAGGCAGCCATGTCGCCGTGATAATCGAGGTGGTCGCGCGTGAGGTTGGTGAATACGGCAACGTCGACGTGCATGCCGGCCATGCGTCGCTGCAGCAGGCCGATCGAGGATGCCTCGATCGCCAGCGCCTGGACGCCTTCCTTGCGCATGCCAGCCAGGGAATCCTGCAGCAGCAGTGCGTCCGGCGTGGTGTTGCCGGTAACGGCGAAGTCAGCCGCCACGCCGCTGCGATAGACGCCGGTGCCCAGAGTGCCGACCACGCCGGTAGGCGCCCCCAGGCGCGAGAGCGCGGCACCAAGCCATTGGGTGCAGGAGGTCTTGCCATTGGTGCCCGTCACCGCCACCACGAACATGTCGCGCTCGGGCTGGCCATAGTAACTGCTGGCGATTTCGCCGCCGAGATTTTTCAGGCCGTCGACGGCCAGATTCGGCACTTTCCAGCCGCTATCCCAGGCGAACTCCCCAGCTTCATACACCACCGCTGCAGCACCGGCGGCAATCGCCTGGGCGATGAAGCGACGGCCGTCGGCGGCCTCGCCCGGATAGGCGAAAAACACGTCGCCCGCCGCAATGGCGCGCGAATCGCCAGCAAGCCGAGCAGCCGGCGCTGTGGCATGCAGCCATGCAACGATCTGGTCCGGCCTGAATATCGGCTGCGTCATCACAAGCTCTCCCGGACCGATTCTTGCGGGATGATGATATCGGTGACGGCGGAGTCCGGCGACACGTTCAATGCCCGCAAGGCATTCGCCGCCACCGCCGCGAATACCGGCCCGGCAACGGTGCCGCCATAGTAGGACTTGGCGGACGGCTCGTCGACCATCACGGCGATGACGATGCGCGGGTCCGACACCGGCGCAAAACCAACGAAGGAAGCGACATATTTTTTGACGTAGTGGCCGCCCACCAGTTTGAGCGCCGTGCCGGTCTTGCCGGCCACGCGGTAGCCCGGCACCTGGGCCTGCGGCGCAGTGCCGCCGGGCTGGGTCACCGACTCCAGCATGGCGCGCATCTCGCGCGCGGTTTTCTCGCTAAACACACGCTGGCCGGCCGGCGCTCCAGCGACTTTATGGAAAGACAGCGGGATCAGGTCGCCATCGCGGGCGAACACCAGGTATGAACGCGCCAGCTGCAACAACGATACCGACATGCCGTGACCGTAGCTCATGGTGGCCTGCTCGATCGGCCGCCAGGACTTGTACGGACGCACCCGGCCCGCCACCGCGCCGGGAAAGCCGAAGCGCGGCTGCTGGCCGAATCCGAGGGTGGTAAACATTTCCCACATATCCTGCGCCTGCAACTGCAGCGCCAGCTTGGCGGTGCCGACGTTGGACGACTTCTGGATCACTTCCGACACGGTAAGAATGCCGTGCGCATGGGCGTCGCCAATGGTCGCGGTACCGATGGTCAGGCGGCCCGGCGCAGTCTGGACCGGCGTCGATGGCGTCACCAGGCGGCGTTCGAGCGCCAGCGACACGGCAAAAGCCTTCATGGACGAACCAGGCTCGAAGGTATCGGTCAGCACCCGGTTACGCAATTGCGCGCCGGTGAGACCAGCGCGCTGATTCGGATTGTAGGTCGGCAAGTTGGCCAGCGCCAACACCTCGCCGGTCTTGACGTCCAGCACCACGATACCGGCCGCCTTGGCGTTGTTCTTTTCCACAGCTTCTTTCAGCTGCGTGAAAGCGATGTACTGGATCTTGCTGTCGAGCGACAGCGCCAGATCCTTGCCGTCATGCGGTTCGCGAATCGCCTCGATATCCTCGACGATGCGCCCGAGCCGGTCCTTGATGACGCGCCGGCTGCCGGTGATGCCGGCCAGGTCTTTCTGCGCCGCCAGTTCGATACCTTCCTGGCCGACGTCTTCGACGTTGGTGAAGCCGACGATATGCGCCATGACTTCGCCCTGCGGATAAAAGCGCTTGTATTCCTTGCGGGTATAGATGCCGCCGATGCCGAGATTGACGATCTGGTCGGCGATATCCTGCTCGACCTGACGCTTGAGATAGACGAAGCTGCGATCGGAGTCGAGCTTGGCTTTCAGGTCGCGCTCGCTCATCTCCAGCAGGCGCGCAAGCGCGCGCAGCTTGTCTTGCGGCGCATCGGCAACGTCTTCGGGAATCGCCCAGATCGCCTTGACCGGCACCGAAGATGCCAGCACCTGACCGTTACGGTCGGTGATCTTGCCGCGCGTGGCGGGTAATTCGAGGGTACGGGCGTATCGGGAAGCCCCCTGCTTTTGCAGGAATTCGTTGGAAATCCCCTGCAGCCACATTGCCCGGCCGACCAGGGCGGCAAAGGCGGCGAACAGGAAAAACAGCACAAGGCGCGAGCGCCAGGACGGCAGCTTCACCGCCAGCACCGGACTGGAAGAAAATGGCAAGCCCTTGGACGCCGCCACCCTGGCACCGCTACCGGCACGCAGCGACGCGCGCGTCATCGCGCCCCCGCTGTCAGGTATTGCGCACGCGCCGGCGTCAACGCCACCATGCCGAGATCGCGCCGGGCATTGGCTTCAATGCGGGCATGCTTGCCAAGGGTCGATTGGTCCAGCTGCAATTGCGCCCATTCAATATCGAGCTGCCTGGCTGCTGCCTGGGAACGCTCGAGCTCGATGAACAACTGGCGCGCCTTGTACTGGGCATTCACTACCGACAAGGCGCATGCGACCAGAAAAAGTGCCAGCACAGAGCTCAGGCGACCGCTCATGTGCGGCCTCCATTGCCCGGCAGCCGCTCGGCCACGCGCAGCACCGCCGAACGGGCGCGCGGGTTGGCGGCGATCTCAGCATCAGATGGCTTGGTTTTTCCGAGGAGCTTGAATAGCGGTTGCGGCAGGTCGACTGCGCGGATCGGCAGGCGACGGTCGGGCTGCGGCAGCCTGGCCTTGCTGGCCATGAACTGCTTGACGATGCGATCTTCCAGTGAATGAAAACTGATCACAGCCATTCTCCCGCCCGGCGCCAGAAGCTGGAACGCCTGTTCCAGTCCTATTTCGAGTTCTTCAAGCTCTTTATTGATGTAAATCCGGATAGCCTGAAAGGTGCGAGTTGCCGGATCCTTGCCCTTTTCGCGGGTTTTGACGGCGTGTGCCACGATAGCGGCAAGCTGTCGTGTGCCTGAAATTGGCTCGACTGACCGGCGAGCAACAATCGCCTTTGCAATCTGAAAAGCAAACCGTTCTTCCCCATAGTCCCGTATCACTTTCTCGATAATTCGTTCGTCTTCGGTGGCCAGCCACTCTGCCGCCGACATGCCGCGGGTGGTATCCATGCGCATGTCGAGCGGGCCGTCACCACGAAAGCTGAAACCCCGCGCCGCATCATCGACTTGCGGCGAGGATATGCCCAGATCCAGCAACACCCCCTGCACCTGCACCACTCCGCGCTGCACCAGCGCCTCGCGCATGCCGGCGAAACTGCCATGCACGATTGCAAAACGCGGATCGGCGATCGCCTGTGCCGCCGCGATCGCCTGCAAATCCTTGTCGAACGCCAGCAAATGCCCGGCAGCATCCAGCTTTTCCAGAATCAGGCGGCTGTGGCCGCCACGCCCGAAGGTACCATCCACGTACCAGCCAGCGGCGCGCGTCCCGGCAATCTCCAGAGCATCGACCGCCTCTTCCAGCAGCACCGTACGGTGCTGGAACACTGGCACCGCTTGATCAGCATTCATCACGGGCTAAAAGGAAAAGTCGTTCAACACGTCTGGCATGCCGCTGGCAATTGCCTGCGCTTCGCTCTCGGCCAGCTTGGCCGCATCCCAGATTTCAAAATGGCTGCCCATGCCCAGCAACATGACATCGCGCGACAGGCCAACGGCATTGCGCAATTCAGGAGCGATCAGGATACGGCCAGCCGTATCCATTTCCACATCCGAGGCATTGCCCAGGAAAATCCGCTGCCAGGCACGTGCCGACATCGGCCAGCTGGCGATCTGTTCGCGGTGCTGCTCCCACACCGGGCGCGGAAACAGCAGCAGGCAACCGTGGGGATGCTTGGTCAGGGTGATGCGGCCTTCACACTGCAGCGACAGGGCGTCACGGTGCCTGGCCGGAATGGACATCCGGCCCTTGGCATCGAGATTCAATGATGACGCGCCCTGAAACACTGGAAAAACCCTCACTTTTTGCTGACCTGACTTGATTGGCAAGTATTTTCGGGAGCCACATTGGGCTTAAATTACCCCACAAAAATACACTTTTTGACACTTCCGCCCACTTTAGAGGATGGACTTTTTGCGGTCAAGTAATATTCAAGGGCAAAAATGATATTTTTTTCTTTGCAGTCAAACACTTAGCGCACTTTCCTGATGTGCCAACAAAGAGGATTTTCGTGGAAAATGAAGTACTTACCAGAGACTATGAAAGTAGGGTCTTAGATAAACACATGTGTTTATCTTTGCAACAATGGTTTTTTGGGGGAATTCCGAAGGGAAATACTCTGGAAAAATACCCGACACAAGGACTTGTGCGCGCAATAGCGTGATTTTCAGGCCACGCACCCTCGCAGCAGATAAGACTGCCCGGCACGGGATCTGGTTCCCAATAGAAATGCTGAAAGAAAAATCGCCAGACCAGGGAGGTGCCGGCAGGCGTGCCTGCCGGCACCATGGCGAATTCGGAAAGAAATGAAGCAAGCCGATAGGCCGGATTCTGTTACGGCCGACAAGTTGCCCTGCCGGCTATGACAGCCATTCCTCTAGGCCGTGAATTACTCCACGGCTCAAGCTTCCTACCCGCACGCTCCGCGAGCAACATCAACGCGTGCCTATTTGGAATTGCTCCAGGTGGAGGTTACCGCGTTTCACCGTAACTTAATACGCTCGTCTCTGTGGCCCTGTTCCTCGCCTTATACCTTGCGGCTTTCAGCGGACGGCCGTTAACCGTCACCCTGCTCTGTGGAGTCCGGACCTTCCTCCCGCCAGCAGCGCGAACGCTGCCGGCCAGCGACTGTCTGGCTTGCTTCAGGCAGCATTGTAGTCGATCGGCGCCGCCTGCGGGGACGGCGGCACTCCGCCGACAAAATCACCTGGGTGACAAAACGTCCGGCAACACCACGTTCACGTCCAGCACTTCCAGATTGCCCTGACGATCCAGCGAGATCTTGATGTCATCCTGGCTGACCTTGGTGTACTTGGAAATCACCGCAATCAATTCCTGTCGCAGCGCCGGCAGGAAATCCGGGGCGTCGCGGTCATTGCGCTCATGCGCGATGATGATCTGCAGCCTTTCCTTGGCGGCAGCGGCCGATTTGGGTTTGGTATTGAACAGAAAGGAAAGCAGCGCCATGTCACTTGCCTCCGAAGATGCGCTTGAGCAAGCCCGGCTTCTCGTAATCGGCGAAGCGCAGCGGCACTTCCTCGCCGAGGAAGCGCGACACCACATCTTGGTATGCCTGCGCCACGTCACTGCCAGCCAGGTGGATCGCCGGATTGCCCTGGTTGGAAGCGTGCAGCACCGATTCCGACTCGGGGATAATACCCAGCAGCGGAATGCGCAGAATTTCCTGGACATCGGTGTGCGACAGCATTTCACCCGCATCGACGCGCTTGGGCGCGTAACGCGTGATCAGCAAGTGCTCCTTGACGCGCTCGCCGCCACTTTGCGCACGGCGCGACTTGGCCTGGATGATGCCGAGGATGCGGTCGGAATCGCGCACCGAGGACACTTCCGGATTGGTCACCACGATCGCCTCGTCGGCGAAGGTCAGTGCCATGACCGCGCCGCGTTCGATACCGGCGGGCGAATCGCAGACAATGTATTCGAAGCCCATGGCGATCAGGTCGTTGAGGACGCGCTCAACGCCTTCCTCGGTCAGCGCATCCTTGTCGCGGGTCTGGGATGCCGGCAGCACAAACAGGTTTTCGCAATGCTTGTCCTTGATCAGCGCCTGGTTCAGGGTAGCTTCATTGTTGATGACATTGACCAGGTCGTACACCACCCGGCGCTCGCAACCCATGATCAGGTCGAGGTTGCGCAGGCCGACGTCAAAGTCCAGCACGGCAGTCTTGTGACCGCGCAGGGCCAACCCGGAAGAGAAGCTGGCGCTCGAGGTCGTCTTGCCGACGCCCCCTTTACCCGATGTCACCACGATGATCTTTGCCACGAAAAGCTCCTTTTTCTAAATATTGGGAATGCGGACAGAGTTAAGCAAAACGGCACCCCGCCCCCAAATGATTAATAAATTGCAATTTTAATTCGGATTGACCGGGACCAGCTCGATCCTGTCGCCTTCCAGCCGCACCTGCACGGGATGGTGGAAGACATTCGCGGCAAAGCCGTTCTCGAAAGTGCTGTAGATGCCGGCGATCGAAACCAGCTCGGCTTCCATGTTCAGCGCGAAGATGCGCGCAGCGGTATTGCCGGAAGCGCCAGCCAGCGCGCGTCCGCGCAGCGGCGCATACACATGGATGCTGCCGTCGGCGATCAACTCGGCACCAGCGTTGACGATTGCCGTCACAACCAGGTCGGCACCGCGCGCATAGACGCGCTGGCCGGCACGTACCGGCGTGTCGATGATCATCGTATCAACCACCGGCAGCGCTGCAGCAACCACGGCAGCAGTCGGGGCAGCCGGTGCGGCCAGCTCTGCTGGCGCCGCCGGCGCGGGCGCGGCATCCGCTGTGCGCGGCGCCTGCGCCAGCACGTCCAGGCTCAGGCCGGCGGCGACGATTTCCGCCGCCAGCTCCGGCGCGGCGTTACGCACGGCAACCGGGTTCAGGCGATATGACTTCAGCAAGACGACCAGCGCCTGCCAGTCCACGCTCTTGCCGGTCAAATCGATCGCCCCGACATCGATGACGGCAAACTCGTCGTCAAAATAATCGGGAGCGCCTCCCGTCATCTCCTCCATTGCCTGGCGCAACAAAGGCAGTTCGACTGCATGCAGGATGACCGAAACGGCCACCACGGTGGAAATCTTGATTTCAACGGGCTTGCGGGATTGAATTTTTGACATGAAAACGATATTCGAAAAGCGAAGAAATCGCCGCGCGCCGGTCACTACAGGCGACACGCAATGCGGCTGCGGCCCGCAAGTATAGGGACAAGTTTCGCAATTGGGCAAGAAAACTCCTTTCACCGTAGCATTTCCGGCCATGCCGCGTTTTCAAGGATAATGGCGCTTTTGCCCGGCGCTTGCCTTCATGCCATTCACCTTTGCCCATCCTGCCGCCGTCATCCCCCTGCACCGTGCACTGCGGCGTCATGTCGTCTTGTCCGCGCTGGTCATCGGCAGCATGGCGCCGGATTTTCAGAATTTCCTGCCTTTCGATGTCGACCGCGGCGAAAGCCACAGCCTGGCCGGCATGTTCTGGTTTTGCCTGCCGCTCGGCATGCTCCTGTACCTGGCATTTCACCTGCTGCTGAAAAAACCCTTGCACGAACTGCTGCCGCCAGCCATTGCAGCGCTCCCGGCCATCCGGCAATCGGGGCCACGCCTGCCGTCCGCATCTGGCCCGACGATTGTGCTGTCACTCTTGCTCGGCACCCTCACGCATCTCGGCTGGGATGCGCTCACCCACCAAAGTTTTCTGAGCGTCGCCATATTTCCATTCCTGAGCGCCCATTTGTTCTCAGTCGGAAGCTATCACGTCTATCCCTATAAATTGCTGCAGCACATCAGCACAGTCGGCGGGGTACTGCTGCTGTGGCATTGGATCCAATGCTGGCTGCGGCAAACCCCCAAAGCGCCACAACCGCTGGCCACCCCGCTGGCCAGTCGCGACCGCCACACAATCATCGGTATCCTGCTGAGCGCGCCACCACTGATCGGGGTAGGCATGGCGGCGCACGCTTTCCACATCTCCTATGGCTTGATGGAATTACGGGATGTGGTGCGCGAAGCGGTCGTCACCACCATCTCGAGTTTCGGCCTGCTGCTGATGGCCTATGGCATGGTATGGCATGCCTTCCTTACGCAACGAAAACCCACGGCAAAATAACCGCAAGCGCCGTCAGCCCGCCTCCGCCACCCGCACCGTCCAGATACCGTGCCCTGCCTGCATAGTTACAGGCACATGCCTTGCTTGCTCACACGGGAGTCCGTCACCTGGCGGCCCCTCCGAACACCCGCATATAAAGAGGCAAGCAAATGGAAAAGATGCGTGTCCGGCATACCGACGATGCCGTTTCCAGCGTCAGCGCATTGCGTGAAATTCTGGTCAATGAACTGGCCAATATCGAGAGCCTGATTGCACTGTCGACGGACAACGATCCAGCAATCGCCACCGATCCGCTCATACTCCAAGCCTACCATCGCCTGCGCACCAGCCTGATCAGCGGAGTCGTCAGCGCCGACGAAGTACTCGGCTGGGTGCATGCACTGGCGGAAAAAGACCCGGATGGCAATGAACTTGAATGCGTGCGTCGATTGCCGCATGTAAATATCTTGCCCACCAACTAAAGAAACAAAAGAGGCAATCCAGCGGACCGCAAGATGCCTCCGGATGAAATGCGTTCTTGATGCAAAGCGACTGGCAAATCCGCCATTTTTTGTAGAATTTTTAATGTCCCCTTGCATGGAGAACATCGCATGCCGCTCCGCTATTTCAAGCCAGATATCACTATCGCCACACGTTGCGAACATTGTGGCGCGCAACGCAAGGAAACGCTGACGCGGCTCTATTCGGATGCCAGCCTGGTGTGCGCAATATGTGGGCGAGAACATAGCGCCGAACGCAGCCGCTTCCGGCAAACCGTCGACGAGACTGAATCCATGGTTGCCAGCCTGCCGCCCTGGATCGACAAACTGCCGGCGCGCTTGCGCAACTGGTGGAATCGCGGGCACAGTACCAGTCCGCCGTAACGCCGAACAAAAAAAAGCCCGCCACCTTGCGGAGCGGGCTAAATCCAATTCATAGAGACTTGGAGGAGACAGGTGCAACTATAGTGCTGCTCCGATGCCAAGTCTGCTTTATTTCTTCGATAACTGATATTCAGTTAATTTATAACACGCAGGACTTCCTGCGTTTGTGTAGAGCGCAGCGAGAGTTTTCTCGCCGCGCCTACTGTCTCCCGCCTTCTCCAGATCTGGATTTTTTGTAACTGCGGGCGAATCATATTACAGTTCCGTTACAGAGTCATCCTGCATCGCAACAGATTCCGCAGTACAATAATTCCCAAAATCAATATTATGCTTTTGACCCTAACCTGTAATAAAATTAATTAAATTAATTACAAGGATGATTATGGACAGCAACCCACTGTTAAATCGGCCCGAATACGATCCCAATAACCTGCTGGATTCTCTGATCGAGAAGCTGGGATTGAAAAACGATGCCGCGCTATCGCGTGCTCTGGAAGTCGCGCCACCTGTCATCAGCAAGATTCGCCACCGCCGCTTGCCGGTTGGGGCATCGCTACTGATCCGCATGCACGAGGTCAGCGACCTGAGTATCCGCGATTTGCGCCTGTTGATGGGTGATCGTCGCGAGAAATTCCGTATCAGCCCGGAACAGTTCAAGCCCAAGCATTCCGAAGGCGAAGGCGAGTAAGGAGCGCACCTGCTCTGGCACTGCAGGGTCGGTTGCCAGCAACAGGGCCTTGCTTGCCGTTTCTGCTCGCTCAAGCCTCGTCGATTTCCGAACCGTGCTGTAATTTTTGCAGCAACAGATCAGTCTGCACGCTGGCATCGTACTGGCTCGACCCGCGCTGGTAGATCATGGCGCCTACGGTGCCAAGAAATGCAAACTCCTCCTCAGAGACCTTGGACTCCATGTGCGCCATGAATTCGGCAAACGGGGCAACCAGATCCTCCAGCGCCCAGCTATGGTTAAGACGGCCGCTCAGGTGGCGCATTAGTGCGATTGCATCTTCTTTTTCCATGGTTCGCTCCCTTGAATTGTTTTTTTATTCTAGGCAAGCACGCAAGGAATGAAATAGCAGGATAGAAAAACCTGCCGCATTTCCTCCAATCGTCTGCAATTGGCTGCGCATCTGTAGCGCGCCTGCGACAAACCGGCAGCCAAACGATATTTGACAGTCAAGATTTGCGCCCCGCGCGTGCGCAGAGTCGCGACCAGGGAGCCGCCATGCATTATGCAATTGCCTGCCGCGCGGGATTACAATGCGTCTCCATGCGAACCTCGTCCGCAACTGCCTAATTCAGCACTGGATATCACCTTGGAAGCAAACCGCGAACATGACCACTGGCCCAATAAAATTCCGGACTGGCTAAAACGCATCGATTGGCGCAAGCGCATGGCGCAGCTCCAGCGTCTGTGCCTGCGCATACTCGGTTACTTCAAGGGCGCTGGCAATTCCTCCCTGCCGATCGGCGCCAGGGCCGGCTTGCTGGCCAAGGGCATGGCATCGCTAGTCTTGCTTGCGCTGGCGCTGCTGATTGCCTACACGCTCGTGCTGATCCCCTTCACGCCCGGCATTAGCGACTTGCGCAAGGCCAAGGTGGATCAACCCGCCATCCTGCTGTCGGCCGACGGCAAGGAACTGGCCACGTTCGCTCGCAACAACCGTGAATGGGTCGAACTCGAGCAAATTTCCCCGCATGTCATCAAGGCGCTGATCGCCACCGAGGACCACCGTTTCTATGAGCACCACGGCGTCGATCTCAAGCGCACTGCCGCCAGCATCGTGCACACCCTGCAGGGAGACCCGCAAGGCGGCTCGACACTGACCCAGCAACTGGCGCGCAACCTCTACCCGGAAGAGATCGGCCGGCAGCGCTCGGTCACGCGAAAAATCAAGGAATTGATCACCGCGCTGAAAATCGAACTGACCTACACCAAACAGGAAATCCTGGTGACATATCTGAACACCATGCCCTTCCTGTACAACGCCTTCGGCATCGAAATGGGCGCGCGCACCTATTTCGACAAGCCGGCGGCAAAACTGAACGTACTCGAAAGCGCGACCCTGATCGGCATGCTCAAGGGGACCAGCTACTACAATCCCGTCCTCAATCCGGAGCGCGCGCAGCGGCGGCGCAATGTGGTGTTGTCACAAATGCTCAAGCGCCAGGTACTGAGCCAGGCAGAATTCGATTCCCTGAAAAAGCAGCCGCTGCGCCTCGACTTCGAACGCCAGCAGCAACCGCAAGGCATGGCGCCGCATTTCGCCGAATACGTGCGCAAATGGCTGATCGACTGGGCCGACCGTAACGATTACAACATTTACGCCGACGGCCTGGTAATCCGCACCACCATCGATTCGCGCCTGCAGGCAGCAGCCAATCAGGCTGTGCAACGCCAGCTCGATGGCTTGCAGGCGGTGGCAGATGTCGAATGGGGCTTGCCATCGGCGCGCCTGATGTCCTCGAACCCGTCCGCCTACCTCGGCATGCGGCGGCGCGTGAAGCCCTTTGGCTACTTCTGGAGCAGCAAAACCGACGTTGCCGATGCCTTCATCCGCGAAACCGGCGCCTACCGCAATGCCGTCGCTAGCGGGGCCGCACCGGCAGCGACGCTGGCGCAACTCAAGCGCGATGCCGCCTTCATGGAAAAGCTGCGCGCCGAGAAGACCCGGCTGCAGGCCGGACTGGTGGCGCTCGACCCCGCCACAGGCGAGATCAAGGCCTGGGTCGGCAGCCGCGACTACGACACCGACCAGTTCGACCACGTGGCGCAGGCGCGCCGCCAGCCAGGCTCGACCTTCAAGCCGTTCGTCTACGGCGCCGCACTGGAACACGGCATGGCGCCCGACAAACGCTTTGCCGACGCAGCAATCGAGATCGCCATGGGCGATGGCACGGTATGGCGCCCGACCGACATGTCAGCCCCGAGCGGACGCATGATGACGGCGCGCGAGGGCCTCATCCACTCAAAGAACACCATCACGGCGCAAGTAATGCAGGAAATCGGCCCGCGCAAGACCATCGCCCTGGCGCGCAAGATGGGCGTGCAGCAGAGCGAACTGGAAGCTGTGCCGGCATTGGCCCTCGGCGTGAGCCCCGTGACGCTGCTGGAAATGGCAACGGCGTATGGCACCATCGCCGCCAGCGGCGAATACCGGAAACCCATCTTCATCGCCAGCATCGAGGACAAGAAGGGACGACAGATCGCCACGTTCAGCAGCAGCGGATCGCGCGCCATGTCAAAGGGGACGGCCGAGGAACTGATCGACATGCTGCGCGGCGCCGTCAGGCAGGGCACCGGCCGCGGACTCATCTCGCGCTTTGGCATAGTCGCCGATGTCGCCGGCAAGACCGGCACCACGCAAAACAATACAGACGGCTGGTTCATCCTGATGCACCCGCGCCTGGTGACGGCGACCTGGGTCGGATTCAACGATGCCAGGGTAACCATGCGCAGCGATTACTGGGGCCAGGGCGGCCACAACGCATTGCTGGTCGTCGGCGACTTTTTCCGTCAAGCCTTGCATGGGCAAATGGTTGACGGTCGCACCCAGTTTCCGCAGCCACAAGACAGCATGTTCGGGCCACTGCTCAAGCACATCGATGAATTGTTGGGACGGAAAAAAACGCGGCCAACGCCGCCACCGGCAACCGCGCCGGAGGAAGAAACTGCGCCGGATGCCCCCCCCGATGAAATCGAGCGCATACTTGAGCAGACACGTGATGCCGCACCAACGCTGGAACGCGAGCAGGCAAGCGACAAGCCTGCCCGTGCGGAAGCGACGGAAGCCACGGATGAAGCCAGGCAAGGTAAATAACCGGAGAGCAGACACTCCCGCGCGCCAGCGATTTCATTCCGTTTTTACGAATAAAATCATCTGATATCTTCCGTTTTACAAAACACGGAAAAGCGCTATCATCATTTTTTGTAACGGCGCTCCAGGCCGCAGACAAGCCAAAACGCTTGCCTGCGGCCCTATGCAGGAGCATCCGTGCATTTTCGCCAAGGAGTAAAGCATGCAGGAAAAAACCGAATGGGAACTCGTCGATGAAATGGATCCGCGACCGGGCCCGCAATCCGGATCGCAATCGCGTTCTGAAGCCGGAGCGCAGGCCGCACCGGGCATGTCGCAGATATTGCATGCAATGATGGGGCCATGGTGGCGCTGGAAAATTCTCGGCGCAGCGCTCTTCAGCGCCCTCGCCGTGGTCATGCTTGCCATGCTGACCGGCGTATTCGCGCTGGTCGCTGCCGCGGGTGCGGCGCTGGCAATCGGCATCGGCAAACTGCGCCAATGGACGCGCCGTCACAATGGCGCACTTGCGCCCTGACCTGCACTCCCCGTCCCGCCCGACACTGTTCACCCTTGTGGTCACAGCGCAGGAAAAATACATCCTGCGCTGACGATATGTGCGGTTGATGCGAAAATACCGGTCGCACCAACATCACTGATACATTACTGAACAGATGTTACTGACCACCATCTACATCATTGCCATCATTGCCGAAGCAATGTCCGGCGCCATCATGGCCATGCGCCGCGGCATGGATTTATTCGGCATTTGCCTGATCGGCACCATTACCGCACTGGGCGGCGGCACCATCCGCGATATGTTGCTCAACCATTACCCGATCGGCTGGGTAAAACATCCGGAATATCTTCTGTACACCACCGTGGCAGCAATCGCGACGACCTTTACCGTGCGTTACCTGCATCATTTGCGCTATATATTCCTGCTGGTCGATGGACTGGGGCTGGTGGCATTCACGATTATCGGCTGCAATATCGGCCTGGCTGGCGGCGTTCATTTCAGCATTGCCATCATCGCCGGGATGGTGACCGGCGTATTTGGCGGGTTACTGCGCGATCTGTTGTGCAACCAGATGCCACTGGTCTTGCAGAAGGAAATCTATGCCATGGTGTCGCTGGCGGCCGGTGCTGCCTATGTCGCCATGCTCAAGGTCGGCATCGGCGCCGGCACCGCCTCGGTGGCGGCACTGGCGGGCGGCGTACTGTTCCGCATGCTGGCGATACACTACCGATGGAAACTGCCGAGCTTCAAGAACGCCGACATCCGCGGCTTCGACTAAGGCACAGGCAAGGAAGGCCGGCCGCCTAGAAGCCGAGGTCGGCCAGCATGTCGTCGACGTCGCCCTGCACGAGCGCCACCCCCACCGCCGAAGGGCCGGACATCAGTTCGACGTGTTTTTCCTTCAGTGCGGCCGGCGCATTGTCCAGCAACAGCTGCGCCAGATCTTGCTCAATGGTCTTGGTGACGCCCACCACCTTCTTGATGATCTGCCCGGTCAAATCCTGGAAATCCTGCGCCATCATGATCTCCAGCAGGCGCGCCTTTTCGCGCTCACCCTCGGCGCTCACGGCAGCGGCAAACGCGCGGGCATCTGCAGCCAGCGCCTTGAATTCCTCGACACCGATCTTGCCGGCGAAAAGCTGGGCCCAGCGCTCTTCCATCTCGCGCCCCTGACGGATGATCGCTTCCTGTGCCGGCATCGCGTCTTCCAGTGTATTGAGAACCTTGACGGCGGATTGCTCGGTCAGCGCAGCGATATGCTCAAGCCTGTCCTTGGCCTCGGAAATTTGCGAATTGGCGCTGGCCAGCGACTTGTCGTAGCCGAGTTCACGCATCGAGTTGTGCAACTGGCGCACGATGCTGCCCAAGCGGTCGTACATGGAGGAATCGCCGGTGTCGACGCCGGCGGCATCGGCGACGGCCTTGTCCGTGGACGCATCGCCCTTGCGCAGATACAGGCCGGACACTGCCTGGTAGTAGCGATCGAGGCCCTGCTCTGCAGCGGCGCCCGACTCGGCCGGAGCGCCCGGCGTTTCGGCGACTGCGGCATCGCCATAACGCGCCGCTTCAGCTTCGAACAACGCCTCCAGATCATCCATTTCATTCGACATAAACCATTACTCCGAAAATGATGCACGCTGACGCCAGTACATGCTTGCAGGTTGACGCCCGTGCGCCCCGGGCTATGGTACAACGCTTCACCACCCGGCGCACCTGCATTGCGACGGAAAAAACAGTTGATGCAACACCGTCACCGCACCTGCCACTGGCTCTTTTTTATTCTGAAATCGTGATCGGTGACGATCCTGGTCGATTCGATCAGGCTGCTCAGGCCCAGCAGCAGCTGGGTCAGCCGCTCCCCCGGCAAGGGCCAGATCCCGGAAGGTGGTGCATTGGCGCCGGTGGCGGCGACGATCAGCGGTGCCACCCACGCCGCGTCCGCCGTCACGTCCAGCAAAATATCGCCTTCCATGGTGGTATGCAGGAAAATCTCGCCGCCATGCGAGAGCCGAAAGCAAATGCCATGACGGCCTGCCTGCGGCTTTTTGACCGCCTGCTGCAAGTCCCGATTGAACTGGTCGATCCACGCTTCCACGTCATACGTGCTCGTCAGGACGATCCAGGGACGTTCCTTGAATTCGTCCAGATGCCCGTCATCGCTTGCTTGCGTCATTACCGTACACTTTCCGCTTGGCTGATTAATAAGCCGAGTATCGCCATCCTGACGAATTCTTGCAAGCCCGGGCCTGCACTCGGGTAATATTGCCCTGAAAATTAACTACCAACGCATCAGCGCGCGGAGAAATATGGTTTATCCCGATCTGCAAAATAAAATCTTCCTGCTGCTTCTGGCGGCCGTTTCCATCGCATTCGGCTGGATACTTCTGCCGTTTTTCGGCGCCATCTTCTGGGGAACGGCGTTAGCCATCCTGTTTGCGCCATTGTTCCGCAAGCTGCTGATCCGCTTCGGTGGCCGCCGCAACCTGGCAGCGGGCGCCACGCTGCTGTTATGCGTGCTGGTCGTGATCCTGCCCCTTAGCCTGGTGATTTTCTCGCTGATCAACGAAGGCACACGCCTGGTCCAGGAACTGCGCGCAGTGCCGTTCGACTTCGCTGCCTATTACCAGAAGGTCGTGCACCTGCTGCCGGACTGGCTGGTCAGCATCCTGGATCGCCAGGGCTGGACCAACATGACGCGGCTGCAATCGAAACTGAGCGCCTTCCTGGCGGAGGGCAGCCAGCTCATGCTGGCGCGGGTATTCAATATCGGCCAGGACACCTTCGATTTCCTGGTCAGTTTCACGATCATGCTTTACCTGCTGTACTTCCTGCTGCGCGACGGCGCCAGCGTCGCTGACAGCATCCGGCGGTCACTACCGATCAGCAACGAGCACCAGCGGCTCCTGATCGGAAAATTCACCACCGTGCTGCGCGCCACCATCAAGGGCAATATCATGGTGGCGGTAGCCCAGGGGGCGCTGGGCGGCCTGATTTTCTGGATACTCGGGGTGCAGGGTGCGCTCCTCTGGGGCACCGTGATGGCGTTCCTGTCGCTGCTGCCGGCAATCGGCGCGGCTCTGGTCTGGGGCCCTGTGGCCGCCTACTTCCTGATCACCGGGGCCATCTGGCAGGGCGTGACGCTGATCGCCTTCGGCGCGCTGGTGATCGGCATGGTGGACAATGTGCTGCGCCCCATCCTGGTGGGCAAGGATACGCAAATGCCGGACTACCTGGTGCTGATTTCCACCCTCGGCGGCCTGGGCCTGTTCGGGCTGCCCGGCTTTGTGCTGGGGCCGGTGGTGGCGGCGCTGTTCATCGCCGTCTGGGACCTGTTCCGGATCGAAAAAGAAAGCCGCAAGGGCTGACCCGGCGTCGATCCTTGCGCGCCTGCCGCCGCACTCTTATTTTCTCGACACCCAGGGATTACCCTTGATGTAAAAGCGCAATTCACGGCCGGCCCAGGCCCCGGCGTAATCGACGCCAATGCGCGGACGCTCGGCTATCGTCAGCGATTGCGGCAAACCGTCGTCGGCGATATACAGGTCGTTGCTCAGCAAGTCATGCGCATTCAGGCGCAGGTCGATGCCCATCGCCTTGCACAGCAGGCCCGGCCCGCTGCTCTTTCCGGGCAGGTTGCGCACCGGCTCCAGCGCCCGCAAAAGCACGGCAGCGCCATTTCCTTCGCTTTCAGTCACCACATTCATGCAGTGGTACATGCCGTAGATCAAATAAACGTAAGCGTAACCAGGCGGCCCGAACATGACCCTGGTGCGCGCGGTGACGCCTCTGGATGAATGCGCGGCAAGATCATGCGCGCCGACATACGCTTCCGTCTCGACGATGCGGCCGACACGCTCGACGCCATCGACCACATGCACCAGACACTTGCCCAGGAGTTCGCGCGCGACTTCGGTCGTATCGCGCGCATAAAAGGAACGTGGCAGCTTGCGCATCCTGTCGCCACTCAATTGGAAGGATCGTCACGCATGTTGACTGCGGAGTCAAAGCGGCCGCAATCGCGATGATGCACTTTCGAAAAAGAGGAATTCAATTTACAGCCGGAAATTTATTCGAACAAAACGGCCCGCGAAAAAAAGCCGCGCATACGGCATTCATTCCACGCTCATTGCTTCACATGATAAATCAGAACACATTGCGCCCATACCGGCTTGATGCAGCCTAGTCGATTTGTCCTGCCCGCTCTGACAAATAAAAGGTGCTCTGTCCTGTCCATTAAGGGATGCAATGCCCATGGCGAATTCTTTCCTGGTTTCTATACTTCATTCATCCGCATGACAAACCCGACAGGAGCACCGCATGCATTTCACCGAGCGCGCATCCCCAGCCGGCCTTCTGCGTGAAGAAGACGGTGCGTCGCTTACCGAATATGTACTGCTTGCCGCGCTCTTCGCGGTGTTTTGCACCATCGTCTGGATCGCATTGGGAAAGAGCACATAGCAGGCCTCGCAAGGGGTATTCATCGAATTTTCCATGGCACTTTGAACCGACCGACCAGGAACATGATCATGAATGAAGCAAAAGCCTTACCTGAACTTCTCGTGATGCTCGTCACCGATCCGCGCACCGCCGTCCTGTTCGCGCTGCTGGTGATCGCTGCCATACACGATGTCCGCACCTACAGAATCCCTAACTGGCTGACGATGGGTGGCGCTGCATTTGGGCTGATCTTCAGCCTGTTCGTGCCGTTTCCGGAGCACGGCGGATTGTACTGGGCGCTCGGCGGCCTGGCACTGGGAATGACACTGATGCTGCCGTTGTATGCAATGAAAGTCATGGGCGCGGGCGATGTCAAGCTGATGGCCATGGCAGGGAGCCTCCTCGGCGTCCACGACGTCATTTTTGCAGTCATTGCGACGTTCATCTTTGGCGGCATTCTTGCTCTGGGAGTTGCATTGTCCAGGGGGGTACTGCGCAACATGCTGGGCAATGTAATACAGCTTGTACAAACAATGATGGTGTCGGTGTTGGCGGGCGCAGGCGGAACCGGACAGGCAGAAATCGTCCACTCGGCGGGAAAACTGCCCTACGGCGTCAGCATCTGCATCGCCACGATCGGCTATGTCGTGGTCAAGCAGGTGGGTTTTTTATAAACGATGGAATAAACCTTGTCAGGGCTGAATATGAAAAACCTCAAAGCGTTGTCCTTGCTGTTTCTCGCATTGCTGATTGGCCTGGCGGCCGCCATTTATGCCGCGGGATGGATTTCACAACAGGCAAAAATATCCTCCAACAAGATCGTCGTCGCGACGGTAGACATCGAACTTGGCACCAAACTGACGCCGCAAATGCTGACGATGGCGGACTGGCCGAGCGGCTCCATCCCCGCCGGGGCGTTCAAGGAAACCTCGGAACTGCAGGAGCGCGTTGCGAAAGTGAGCGTGCTGCGCGGCGAACCGCTCATTGAAGGAAAACTCGCACCTGTGGGCACGCGTGGCGGCCTGTCCGCCGTCATCGCCGAAGGCAAGCGCGCAATGACGGTGCGCGTCAACGATGTGGTAGGCGTGGCAGGCTTCGCCCTGCCCGGCAATTACGTCGATGTCATGGTCAACACCCAGCGCGACAGCGACAACCGGCACGACGAATCCAAGCAGATCAGCAAAACCGTGCTGGAACATGTCCTCGTGCTGGCAGTCGCACAGGAGGCAAGCCGGGACGATACCAAACCCAAGGTGGTCAGCGCGGTAACGCTGGAACTGAGCCCGGGAGACTCCGAGAAGCTCGACCTTGCCCGCAACGTCGGCACCCTGTCGCTGGTGCTGCGCAACCAGGTGGACAAACAAAGCATCGCCACCACCGGCATCACCAAGAAGCAGCTGTTTGGCGAAGTCGAGGCCGTGCCGGTGAAGCTGGCAAGTGCACCGAGGAAGCCTGCGGCAATCAAGCCAGCGGCAACTCGCGCCAAGCCGGATGCGCTGCCGCCTTCGCACTGCATCGAAGTGATCCAGGCCGGCAGCCGTTCCTTTAATTGCTTCAACAACTCTCATTAAGGAGCAGACAAAGTGCTGACCAATCGTACAAACGCAATGCTGCTCGCAGTGCTGGCATTCGGCGGCCACGCCATTGCCGCCGACAAGCCGACAGCAAAACCCGCAGTCGCCCCCGCTGTCAGCGGCGCCACGCTGAAATCATGCACCTCGGCCAAAGTGGATGCGCCGGTCTATGTGGTGCTCGGCAAATCGACGGTCATCCCGCTGGACTTCCCGGCATCCAGGATCGTGGTCGGCGGCTCGGCCGCAAGCCGCGCCGTGATTCCGAGCGAACCGACGGACAAGAACGCTGCCACGGCGGCGCCGCAGACGACGACATCGGATGGCGTCGGACACGTCGACATCGCCCTGATGGGGCCGAATGAACTGTTCGTCCTGGGCAAGAAAGCCGGTTCGATGAACGTCGTCTTGCAGGGAGCAGGCGGACGCTGCACGATCAAGGACATTATCGTGACCGTCGATCCCAACACCCTGCAGGCAAAGTTGGCACAACTGATGCCTGACGAGAAAGAGATCAAGGTGCACGCGGCGGAAAATGCGCTGGTCCTGACCGGCAAGGTCAGCGACGCCGTCAAACTCGATGAAGCAATGCGCCTGGCAAGTTCCTATGTGGACGGCAAAAAAGTGGTCAACTTGATGCGCATCTCGACGCCACAGCAGGTGATGCTGGAAGTGAAAATCGCCGAAGTAAGCAAGTCCCTGCTGGACAAGTTCGGCATCAATTTCGCCCGGCTGTACACGAATGCGAATGGCGCGACATCCCGCATTCTCTCGGGGATTTTCGGCGGCGGGCCGGCCATCCTTGGCCAGTTCAGCCCGAACGCCGCCGTCGGCGCCCTGACAGGCGCAGCGACAGGCGTCATCAGCGGCGGTTCGGCCGCAGCGGCGGCAAACCTGAGTACCGCCGGCCGTGGCGCCACCCTGCTCGGCATCGACGCCGAGAAAAAAGACGGGCTGGTGCGCATCCTGGCCGAGCCGAACATCATGGCGATCAGCGGCCAGTCGGCGAGCTTCCTGTCCGGCGGCCGGATTTTCATACCGGTCGCGCAAACCAACACCGGTGGCGGCAACACGATCACCCTGGAAGAAAAGGAATTCGGCGTCGGCCTGAAATTCATGCCCACGGTGCTGGATGGCAGCAAGGTCAACCTCAAGCTGGTCTCGGAAGTCTCCGAACTGTCGCAAACCGGATCACCTTTCACGACAGTCAACGGCGTGACCTCGGTACTGCCATCGATTACCACGCGTCGCGTCGACACTACCGTGCAGCTCGGCGATGGCCAGAGTTTCGCCATTGCCGGCCTGATTCGCAACAACATTACCGAAACCATCAGCCGCTTTCCTGGACTGGGTGAAATACCGGTGCTCGGCGCGCTGTTCCGCTCGACCGAGTTTCAAAAGGATCAGACTGAACTGATCTTCATTGTGACACCGCGCATGGTCAAGCCCATGCAAACTGCGGCGACACTGCCCACCGACAATCATATCGAGCCCAATCGCAGCGACGTGATGCTGATGGGTTCGGCTGAAGGCAAGGCCAGGGAAGCCGTATCCCCTGACCAACCATGAAAATGCAATCGGAGACCATGATGAAAAAACTGACTGGCGCAATCATGATTTGCCTGGTGGCCGGATGTTCCACCACGCCCAACTACGACACCAAGTTCGGCGATGCCGTACGGGAAGCACGGATGAGAATGACCATCGACCCGGATGCCGGAAAAAAACAGGAACAACTGGCCGGCATGGATGGCAAGGCGGCGCAGGAGACGATCGTCCGCTATCAGGATTCATACAAGTCGCCCCCGCCCGTGATCAACGTGATCAATATTGGCGGCGCCATGGGCGGCGGCAACAAGTAAGCGGCGGCAGTAACTGGCCGATCGGATTTTTTGTAGGACCGCAGTAGAGGCAGCCAGTACCAGGCAGTAGCTTTTTTCAAACCAACCTGAATGAGGTAAAAAAATGACTCAACTAGTCAACTCCATGCGTCAAGCCATCCGCGCCTTCGCCAAAGATGAGGAAGGCGCCCAAGTGGTCGAATATGCACTGATCATCGCCGTCGTGTCGATCGCCCTGGTGATTGCACTCAAGGCATTGACCGCTAATGGCGGCGGCTTTGCCACTTTCATCGGCCGGGTATCCACCTGTCTGACAACGGCGAACTGCACCTGATCTGACAGCCATTGGCAGTCAGTGGTGGCTGCGCGAGGCGGGCGGCCCCGCAGCCACCCGCCTCGCCAAAGTGGTTTGCAATTGCAATCATCATCGGCCATTCAGCCGTGCGCAAGCATCCGGCGATTGGCACTATTTCGGGAGTTGCCATGCCAATAAAAATACTGCAGGAAGAAGACGGCGCCCAGGTCATCGAATATGCGCTGATCATCGCATTGATATCCATTGCATTGACGATAGCGCTGCAGCCGCTTTTTAACACGGGCACCTTCACCACGTTTATCGGTCGTGTGGCCGCATGCCTGACCACTGCGACGTGCGCTTGAGGCAAGGCAGAAGGCAGGTCTCAAATCCGTTCAGCGAACCGAGTAGGGGCATGTAGATGCGACGAATTGTTCATCCATATCATCAAGGCGGCACGATCATCGTTACCGTAGCGCTCGCCTTGCTGTTCCTGCTCGGATTCATGGGAATTTCCCTGGATCTCGCGCATCTGTTCATCGTAAAAACGGAATTGCAGACCGCCATGGACAGCTGCGCGCTATCGGCGGCGCAGGAACTCGACGGCATGAGCGGCGCAATGGTACGCGCCAAAAATTCGGGCAAAACCGCCGGCAACCTGAACCGGGTTGACTTGCAGTCCGCCACATGGAATGGCCAGGGAATGATCACCGATGCGGATATCAGTTTCAGGGATGCCGCATACCAGCCGACGAACGCCGATTCCACCGCCAGGTATGCGCAGTGCCAGCGTACCCAGACAGGCGTGCGGATGTGGCTGCTGCATGCCATGGGCGCCTTCGCCGGGACACCGGCAACTTACCCGAACACCGGCAACGTGCTGGCATTGGCAGTGGCAACCAGGGCCAGCGCGCAGAGCACCTGTCCGCTGCCGGTCGGGCTCAAGCCCAAGGATGGCGGCACAGCGCCCAATTATGGTTTCCAGGTCGGCGAGTGGGTCACGGTATATGGCGACAAGGCCCCCGGTTCTGGCGAGATGGGCTGGTACAACCTCGACGGCAGCACGAGTGCAAATGAACTGAAAAAGGAACTCACCGAGGGATACTGCGGAACACGATTGGGCGACACCCTCGGCACGCCGGGCGCCAAGACGACCGCGAATGTCCCCTGGAATTACCGCTTCGGCATCTACAAGAACAACGACCCTGGCCCGGGCGTGAATCGTCCGGATTTTTCCGGATATTCCTACACCGCGACCAACTGGAAGAACACGGCACCGCAAAGTGCCTTTGACGGCACGCCAGCCGCCGGCTCGGATCCCAGCGCAGCCAATTACCGCGCCAAGCGCGCCGAATTTGCTTCGTTCGATGATACGGGAACCAGCCTGACGCACGGCAGCCAAATCGTCTTCGGCCAGCCAAATCAATTGAACAGCTTCAAGGATCTTGCCACGCCTGGCAGCGGCGGCCAACATCAGCAGTACGGCTATAGCCGGAGGCTGGTAACGATTCCGGTTCTCAACGCCGGCAACCAGGTGATCGACTATGCCTGCATGTTCATGCTGCACCCGATGAGCGGGCCGCAAGACGACGTCCAGTTGGAATTTCGCGGCAACTCCGGTGCCATGAACAGCCCGTGCACGACAAACGGGATGCCGGGCGGCACGACCGGGCCGCAAGTGTCAGCTCTGGTGCGATGAGGAATGCCATGAAAAAGAAAAGCCGACAGCACGGTACCGCCCTGGTGGAACTCGCGCTTATTCTGCCGCTACTGCTGCTTCTGAGTTTCATCACGACGGAATTCGGCCGCGCAATGTACCAGTACAACACGATTGCCAAGTCGGTAAGAGACGCTGCGCGTTATCTATCCGTACAGCAACCAGGAACGAACATCGACAAGGCGAAGAATCTGGTCGTCTATGGCAACACCGCCGGAACGGGAACACCCCTGGCGATCGGGCTTGAGGTCGCCAAAGTCATCATTCCGGCGGCGCAAGCGGCAGGCTCCAATCCCGTCATTAATACCGTGACGGTGACGGTAAGCGGCTATAAATTCCGGCCGCTTTTTCAAAGTGTATTCGGCCTGGCATTTTCCAACGCCAATGGCGATATCCCCTACAGCGACATCAGCGCGACGATGAGGGCGCCGCTATGAGCAAATCACAAATCGGCGCGACCACGGTCGAATTCGCCCTGTCTTTACTGGTATTCCTGACCTTCATGCTGGGAATTACCGACTTCAGCCGGATGCTGTTTACCTGGAGTGCGGCCAATGAAGCAACCAGACTGGGGGCCCGCTACGCCGTCGTATGCAACGATAACGGCGACCCTGCCGCGGTCCTGACAAAAATGCAGGCATTGCTGCCGCAAATAAACTCCATTGATCTCAAATGGGACCCAAGCGACACCTGTACGCCAGCAACCTGCGAGGGCGTGACGGTCAGCATCACCGGCCTGAACTATCAATGGATTTCGCCAATCACCGGCCTCTCGGCGAAGGTATTCCCGATGCCGACATTTTCCACCTACCTACCGCGCGAAATCATGCGGCAGGACCCTAACAGCAACACGATCTGCTCTTGACTCAAGGATGAGAAAATGAAAATCGCCGTCATATCAAACGACCGGAGCAGGCTCGAAACGATGGGCCGCGTACTTGAGGCCAGCGCTCACTCGGTAAGCCTTATCAATGGCAGCATGGGAAATCTGCGCGCCATCGCCCAGCAGGAAGCGCCCGACCTGATGCTGGTGGATGGCATGGCAGGGGAAGCCGGCGAACTGGGACAGGCCGAATACATCACCACACACTATCCGCACGTCGCGATCATCCTGGTCTGCGCAAACATCACGCCCGACTTTCTGATTGCCGCCATGCGCGCCGGCGTGCGCGAAGTGCTGCCGGCGCCGGTACCGGCAGTTGCCCTGGAAGCCGCGGTCAGTCGCCTCGCCGCCAAGCTGACGGGCAGCCAGGTCAAAAATCCCGCCAAGGTCCTGGCTTTTGTGCCGTGCAAGGGCGGCAGCGGCGCCACCTTCCTCGCAACCAACCTGGGTTACCAGCTGGCGCAAGGCCAGACTGTGTTGCTGATCGACCTGAACCTGCAGTTTGGCGACGCCCTGTCGTTCATCCATGACGGCGAGCCAGCCTCGACCATGGCAGATATCGCCCGGGACATCCGCCGGCTCGACGCCTCGTTCCTGGATGCCAGCACGGTAAAAATCACGCCGAACTACAGCGTCCTGGCGGCGCCTGCCGACGCCGCGCAGGCGGTCGCCATCAAGCCGGAACATATCGACGCCATACTCGGCCTGGCTATCACGCAATACGATTTTGTGCTGCTCGACCTGCCCCGCGTTCTGGATCCGATCACCATCAAGGCGCTGGATCGCGCGACCCTGATACTGCCGGTGCTGCAGGCGAACCTGCCGGCCCTGCGGCACGCAAAAAATCTGCTCACCCTGTTCCAGTCCCTGGGATATATGCGAGAAAAAATCGCGGTGATCGTCAACCGCTTCGACAAGCGCACCGAGATCGGCATCGATGACATGCGACGGCTGCTGGGCACGATTACGCTGCACACCGTGCCGAACTCCTACAAGGAAGTCAGCACGTCCATCAACCAGGGCAACGCGCTGATTGAAGTGACGCGCTCCAGTCCAGTCACCAGGAACCTGGCGGAATTCGCGCTCTCCCTGTCGCCGGCAAAAAAAGAAAACCGCAGCATGCTCGATCGCTTTTTCAAGAGAAGCGCAAGCGAACCACTGGTATTCAACGCACCAGACGCATCGTCCAGCCGGGCATAACGGCGCTCAACGGCACATAACGGAGCATACTCAAAATGTCCTTACGCGAACAACTCAACACAGTGACGCCCATCACGCCCGTGCAGGCGGAAAGCAGGATGGCCAGCGATTCCTACCAGGCCTTGAAGGGAAAAATTCACCTGAGCCTGCTGGACAAACTCGATCTGGCGGCGTTGGAGACGCTGGCGCCAGAAAAATTGCGGCAGGAAATTTCCGTCATGGTCGAGCGCATGCTGCAGGAACAGCAGGCGGCGCTCAACGACGCCGAGCGGCGCTTGCTGATACGCGACATCCAGCACGAAATGCTGGGATTCGGCCCGCTGGAACTGCTGATGGCCGACCCCCTGGTGTCCGACATCCTGGTCAATTCCTACGACCAGATTTATGTCGAACGCCGGGGCAAGCTGGAGCTGACCAAGGTCACCTTCACGGACGAGCAGCATCTGCTGCGAATCATCGACAAGATAGTGTCCCTGGTCGGGCGGCGGATCGACGAGTCATCGCCAATGGTCGATGCCAGGCTGCCGGACGGCTCGCGCGTCAACGCCGTCATCCCGCCGGTCGCGCTGGACGGCCCCATGATGTCGATCCGCCGCTTCGCGCACATTCCGTTGCGGATGGATAATCTGGTCCACGAACTCAAGAGCCTGACGCCGTCGATGGCGACCTTGCTGGAAGGATTGTGCAAGGCCAAGGTCAACATGTTGATTTCTGGCGGCACCGGCGCCGGCAAGACCACGCTGTTGAACATCCTTTCCGGCTACATCCCGGAATCGGAGCGGGTCATCACCATCGAAGATGCGGCCGAACTGCAACTGCAGCAACCGCATGTGGTGCGACTGGAGACCCGCCCGATGAATATTGAAAACCGGGGCGAGATCACCCAGCGCGCGCTGGTGCGCAACGCCTTGCGGATGCGGCCGGACCGCATCGTGATCGGCGAGGTGCGCGGCGCCGAGGCGGTCGACATGCTGCAGGCCATGAACACCGGCCACGAAGGCTCGCTCACCACCATCCATGCGAATACGCCGCGCGATGCCCTGGCCAGGCTGGAAAACATGATCGGCATGGCCGACCTCAACCTGCCGCACAAGGCGACGCGCCAGCAGATTGCCTCGGCCATCACCGTCGTGATCCAAGCGCTCAGGCTCACCGACGGCCGCCGCAAGATCACCAGCATCCAGGAGATCACCGGCATGGAAGGCGAGATCATCACGATGCAGGAGATATTCACATTCCGGCAAACCGGCATCGGCGACGATGGCAATGTCGAAGGTTATTTCCATGCCACCGGGGTCAGGCCGAAATTCACAGACCGCCTGCGGGCCTTCGGCATCGTGCTGCCGGATGCCATGTTCGATCCGGCCAAGCAGTATCAATGACGCAGAGGCCCACCATGCTGAACTTCACATCAGGCAACTCCTTTTTGATCGTATCGGTACTGGTCTTCATCGCGGCTGTCCTGCTGGTCGAAGGCCTGTACCTGTTATGGAAATCGCACCGGGGCCCGGAGGCAAGAAAGCTTGAAAACAGGCTGCAGGCCCTGTCTGCATCCTTCGATGCGACGGCACAAACGCAGCTGCTGAAAAAGCGGATGATCAGCGACGTTCCCCTGTTCGAACGCCTGTTGCTTTGCCTGCCGCAGGTAAATGCGCTGCAAAGTCTGCTGCATCAGTCGGGGCTGGGATGGACGGTGTCGCGGCTGGTGCTGACTTGCGTCGCCTGCGGTGCGGTCCTTCTGGGTATCGTCGTGCTGCTGCACCAGTCGATGCTGGCCATCCTGATCGCCGGCGCCGCAGGCGCCGTGGCACCCGTGCTTTACGCCGTCCGCAAACGCCGCCAGCGTCTCGGCAAGGTCGAGCAGCAGCTGCCGGACGCCATCGACTTGCTGAACCGGGCATTGCGGTCCGGGCACGCATTCTCGTCCGGATTGAAAATGATCGGCGATGAAATGCCTGAACCGATCGCCAGCGAATTTCGCATCGTGCATGACGAGGTCAACTTCGGCGTCTCGCTGCAGCAGGCCTTGACGAACCTGAGCCAACGCCTTCCGCTCACCGATTTGCGCTACTTTATCGTCAGCGTGCTGATCCAAAGGGATTCGGGCGGCAACCTGACCGAGGTGCTCGGCAATCTCAGCCGCCTGATTCGCGAGCGCCTCAAGCTGGCGGCCAAGGTCAAGGTGTTGTCCTCGGAAGGCCGGCTTTCGGCCTGGATCCTGGTGATCATGCCGTTCGCCCTGGGGACAATCATGCAGCTGGTTAATCCCGATTTCATGTCGCCCATGTGGCACGATCCAATCGGCACCGCGATCATCAAGTACATGCTGGCGCTGATGCTCATCGGTGTCTTCATCATGAGAAAAATAATCAAGATCCGCTACTAGGAACAGGAGCATAAAATGATCATACTTCCCGTCCTGATATTCCTCTCGGTCACCTTGGGCCTGACCGGGCTTTACCTGTGGCTGGCGCCGAGCCGGACTCGGCAGCGTCTGCGCGCCCTCGCGGATCCCGCCGAAAAACCGAGCTGGACGGAAACCGTCGCCAGCGTGGTCGGCCCCTTCGCACAGCTGTCGACGCCTACCGGCGACTGGGAATCTTCGCCGCTGCGAATCCGCTTCTTCAACGCCGGCATACGCCAGGAAAATGCCCGCCTGATCTATTTCGGCTGCAAGACACTGCTGCCCCTGCTATTTTGCGGCCTGAGCTTTCTGCTGCTACGGACACTCAGCCAGACTGATGGCATGACCTTCGTCATGTACCTGATGCTGGCGGGCCTGCTTGGCTGCTACCTGCCCAATTTCTTCCTGCACTGGAAAATACGCAATCGCCAAAGGGAGATTTTCGAAAATTTCCCCGATGCCGCCGACCTGATGCTTGTGTGCGTGGAAGCCGGTTTGGGACTGGATGCCAGCCTGACCAGAGTGGCCGATGAAATGCGAATGAAAAGCATGGCGCTGGCGGAAGAACTGCACCTGACCAATCTCGAAATGCGCGCCGGCGGCACCCGCGAAAAATCCCTGCGCCACCTGGCGCTGCGTACCGGCATCGAGGAAGTCAGCGTATTCGCCACCATGCTCAGCCAGGCCGACAAATTCGGCACCAGCATCGGCGACTCCCTGCGGGTTTTTTCCGACGACTTGCGGCACAAGCGTCAGACACGCGCAGAGGAAATTGCCGCACGCGTGCCGACCAAGATGCTGTTCCCGCTGGTGGTTTTCATCTTCCCGTCGATCATCATGGTCATCATGGGGCCTGCCGCCATCCAGATCATCCGTACCATCCTGCCCATGCTCAGCAATGGCAATTAGGCTGCAGATGGCTCGCGGGAGTCGCGGCGCTTGTCGCCGGTGCACGACTCCTGGCGGGAACTACCCAAGGCATGCTTGACGGCGTAAACATACAGCTCCAGCCGGTTGCTCAGATCCAGTTTTTGATAAATCGAGGTGAGGTGATTGCGCAAGGTATGCTCGGAAATGAAAAGCTGCTGCGCGATCACCTTGTTGGATGCCCCGCTTTCCCGGACGATGGTATCGATGATCTTGCGTTCCTTGGGGGTCAGTTGCGCGATCTTGCTCATCTCCGGATCGGGGGCATTCTTTGTTGCCGGATTCATGAATTTTCCAAGGACGCGGCTGAGCATTTCATTTTCAATCCACAATTCTCCCTGATACACCTTTTCGATGGCTTTCAATACCTGCTCTGCAGAGGCGATCTTGCGCAGAACGCCACGGGCGCCGTGCAGGACGGCCTGGTCCAGAATGGCTTGCTGGCGTTCCGCCGTCAGGATCAGCGCACGAGACACGCCATTGGCCAGCATGGCGGGGAGATGGTCGAGAGAGCATTGTCCTTCCAGGTCGAGGTCAAGGAGAATGACGTCCGGCATCAGCGCTTCGGATTTTTCACGAGCTTCGTCGCAATTGCTGGCCGTGCCGACCACTTCCATCCTGGGATTTTCGCCCTCGATCAGCTTTTCCAACCCCCACAGCATGGTCCGGTGATCGTCAACAAGCAACACGCGTATCGGCTTATTCGTCAAGTTCATTGCCATCTCCCTCAAATCGGAATTTTGACATGCACGCATGTCCCCTCTTCCGCATCCTGCTTCACAATCACATTGCCGCCCAGCGCAGCGGTCCGCTCCATGATGGAGCGCGGCATGAATTTCTGCACAGGCGCCCCCGTGCTTTCATTTTCGATTCGGATGGCAAGCCAGCCGTTGGCGGCCTCAATATCGATCGCGCCACGCCGCGCGGTCGTGTGCCTGCAGATATTGCTGATGCCTTCCCTGGCAATCTGCAGCACTTCCGCCGCCAGGCGATCGCTGATGCCGAATTCATTGCCTGCCCTGACCGCTATATCGACGCCATAGAATTCCTTGGTCCGGGCGGCCTGCCGCCGCAAGGAAAGCAGGTAGACCGACTCCGCCACCCCCGCGCCGGACTTGACCATGCGGGCGTAATTGCGCAATTCGCCGATGACTTGCCCCGACATGGCCAACAGCCTGTCCAGATCCGGGACCAGCGGATTATCGTCAGCGGCCTTGTTGCGCAAGGCGCTCAAGCCCATTTTCAGGCCGACATAGGGCTGGATGGCGGTATCGTGAAAATCCCAGGCGATCCTTTGCCGTTCGCGTAGCGCGGCATGTGAGGCAATGCGGTCGAGCAGTTCGATGCTCTCGATGACCGGGAATGCCTGGGCCACCACGTGATTGAGGAAAAGCGCATCGGCCTTGCTGAAGGCATGGCGCGAGGACGTCACGTAGATCCGCCCTTCGCCATTTTTCAGGAGGATGGGGACGCTCACGTATGATTCTGCCTCCAGAAAATTGGCCACTTTTTCGCCGGACTGGCGATCATGGGTCTCCCAGGCTTCTTCGCTGACATCGTAAGCATCGGAGCAGCCGAACAGCGAAACCGCAGACCGGCTCGGCCGGGAAAACACGATGATTTTCGCCTGCGAAAACTCCATCAGCGGCGCCGCCGCTTCGGCCATGATTTTCTCGGCAAGGGGGGAAGTCCTGGCATCAGCAGCACCCACCTTGCGCAACGCGTACACGGCGGAATCGCTGTCGCGCGTCACCAGGATACAACTGCTTCCCTGGAAAAAATCCCGTAACCTCGTCAGGACATTGGTAATCGTATGGTCGACGCCAAAGCGGGGATTGGAGAGGCGGCTGACATCGCGCAGCAGCGCCAGGCGCCGCCCTGAAGCGACTTTTGACTCCCCCCATTTTGCGCACATGTAGCCGAACGCCAACAGAAATGTCGTGCGCAGCAACAGCCTCGGCAATTCGTCGTATTCTGGCGCCAGCAGCCCAAATGCCATGAATAATGCCGCCGCAGCAATGGCAATCCGCGCCCCCTCCTCGAACCCCAAATGAAATGAGGCGGTCAGTATCGGGAAAAAGAAAAATAGGAAAAAAAGACTGTTGACGCCACCCGTGTAAAAAACGATCAAGGCGTACCAGCCAAGATCCAGCCAGTGGAGCGGCTTGTTGACGATGAATTTTTTTTGCCGAATGGAAAAGCCGCCAAGCACCGTGCTGTAAATGACGTAGCCGGCAATCGGCAGCAATGCCTTGTCGGAAAGACCGGACAGGCCTGCCGGATCAATCAAGATCATCAGCAATACTGAAACAGCCAGCATCAGCCGAATGCCACAGACCATGTTTGCCTCGACACCGGTGTCAGTCAGGCTGAATGTGCTTGCTCCTTTTTTGTCGCGCCTGTCATTGACCATGATGCGTGTGCGCTCACTTTCAGGGATAACAAAATGCATCGTCGATTCCGCATCCCATGCAATTTGCGCCAAATCAGCAAGTTCATGAACTTATGGAACCTTCAGTAAGAAGTAGATACTTTTATTCACTCTGAGAAATTGATTTCACGCATGCCGAAGTGGAATTTAATTAGCAACAACATTTCTTAACATTCAGAAATTTATTTGGCATCGATGTTTTGACATTGCGATGCCCGGACACAACAGTGTCCCGCATGAAGGAAGATTTTGAGGCGGGAACGGCAAGCCGGAAATGGCTGCCGGATCAACCAGGCAGATGCAACTGCGTCATGGAAGTCTGCGTGACCTTGCCGCTGCCGATGTCGAAATGGACATTGAACATCTTGACATCGACGCCATCAAGAAAGCGCCAGTCCCAGACTTCCTCGTTCTTGCGCCGGAATTGCACCACGCTGGCGGGCTTGCCGAGCATGCGGCGCACGTCATCCTGGCTCATGCCTGGCCGAATGCGGGAAAAATTTTCCAAAGTCAGCACCTGGCGGTAATCCTGCATCTTGCCGTAGCGGTCGATGGTAAACATCCAGGTCCGCACGCCCTCAGGCCCCTTGGGATATTCGAGCGTGCGGGTGCCGTCATCGTCTTCCCAGACTGTATGCGGCTGTCCCATGACCATGCGCACGTCAGCTTCGGTAGAAACGCCCTTGCCGAGCCGGTTCAAGCCGGCCTCCTCGATCGGCCGGCCACTCTGGTCGCAGGCGAACAGCAGCAGGCTGGCCACCAGCAATAAAAACTTACGGAAAGTCGCGGGCATGGCGCCATCTCCAGGAATTGTTGATCAGGCTTGAAGACCGCCGCGAATCCGGCGCCGTCAAGCCTTCTGGTTTGCTGTTTCATCGTCCAGTCCACGTATGCCGATTGACCTGACGCACGATGCGTGACCGGCCAAACAATACCATTAATCATGCCGCTTTTGCCACACACGGGCAAGTCCTCATGGATGCGGATCTCAATAAGACAGGGAGGATAAATCATGCGCCAGCGCCACCGTTATGAAGTCTGGAGTTATTCCACCTACTGGGAGAAATGGATACGCGACATTTATCCGGATGCGGATTCGGCCATCACGCGCTATGAAGACCTGTTGTTGTTCGGCGAAGCAGTCCGGCCACCACGCCTGGCCAATTCGCCACTGCCGCTGAAGGACCGCATGGGTTTTGTGCTGAGCCGGATGTTCAAACGGCCATCCTTCGGCCAAAGCCGCGCCAGCGCGACTGTTTCAGTCTGCGTGCGCAGCAAACGCAGGCCGCGCAACAGCCAATTCACCGAAAGACCTGCATTTGATGCCGATCAATAGTTAACCTCACTACCCCGCATGACAATGGCCATTGAACATGCAACAGAACAGAAAGGGAAGCCATGGCTCGCTCTTCTGTCATACACAAGACGGCGTCCGATTTACGGGTGACGCCGAACTGGGTTGACTATGCCGCAACCCGCGCGGATTTCGCCTGGGAGCATGCCCAACAAGCGCTGACGGGATTGCCGGGCGATGCCATCAACATGGCCTTTGCCGCCATCGAGCGGCATGCGCAAGCGGCAATCCGGGAGCGTGCCGCCTTTCGCTTCCTGGCTACGGGCACAGGGCCGGATCGCGCCATGACCTACCGCGAACTGTCCGCGCAGACTAACCGCTTCGCCAACCTCCTGAACAATCTCGGCATAGTCAAGGGCGACCGCGTGTTTGTGCTGTTGGGCCGCATGCCAGAGCTATACGTTTCCGTGCTGGGCAGCCTGAAAAACGGCACGGTTGCGTGTCCGCTGTTTTCCGCATTTGGCCCGGAACCGATCGCCACCCGCCTGGCGCTGGGCGACGCCAAAGTCCTGGTCACGACCGCACAACTCTATCGGCGCAAGGTGGAAAAGCTGCGCGACAGGCTGCCCAACCTGCAGCATGTGCTGCTGGTAGCGGAGCCCGGCGCCCCTGCTGCCGACATTCCCGGCACGCACGACCTGGATCGCCTGATGACAGCGGCGCGCGACGCCTTCGTCACCGTGCCAACCGCTGCCGATGATATGGCGCTGCTGCATTTCACCAGCGGCACCACCGGCGCGCCAAAAGGCGCCGTGCACGTGCATGGCGCGGCGCTCACGCACTGGGCCACCGGCAAGTACGCACTCGACCTGCATCCCGACGACATTTTCTGGTGCACCGCCGATCCCGGCTGGGTGACGGGCACCTCGTACGGCATCCTGGCACCGCTGCTGCACGGCGTGACATCGATCGTGGACGAAGCCGATTTCGATGCCGAGCGCTGGTATCGCATCCTGCAGGAACAGCAGGTCACCGTCTGGTACACCGCGCCGACCGCAATCCGGATGCTGATGAAAGCCGGCGAAGAACTGGCCAGAAAATACACCTTTCCACGGCTGCGCTTCATCGCCAGCGTCGGCGAACCGCTCAATCCGGAGGCGGTCTGGTGGGGCAAGGAAGTGCTGGGATTGCCGATCCACGACAACTGGTGGCAGACCGAAACCGGCGGCATCATGATCGCCAATACGCCGGCATTCGACATCAAGCCCGGCTCGATGGGGCGGCCGCTGCCGGGCATCGATGCCTGCATCGTGACCAGGGATGCACAGGGGCAAATCCGCATCATCGATGCGCCCGACACCGAAGGCGAGCTGGCATTGCGACGCGGCTGGCCGTCGATGTTTCGCGGCTATCTCAATAACGAGGAGCGCTACCGCAAATGCTTCGCCGGCGACCTGTACCTGACGGGAGATCTGGCCCGGCGCGATGCCGACGGCTATTTCTGGTTCGTCGGGCGTGCCGACGACGTCATCAAGTCATCCGGCCACCTGATCGGGCCGTTCGAGGTCGAGAGCGTGTTGATGGAACACCCGGCAGTCGCCGAAGCCGGCGTCATCGGCAAGCCGGATGAAACTGTCGGCGAGATGGTCAAGGCGTTCGTTTCACTGAAATCCGGCTACCAGGCATCGGATTCCCTGCGCATGGAATTGCTGGGCCACGCGCGCAAGCGCCTGGGGGCGGCTGTCGCGCCCAAGGAAATCGAATTTCTGCCGGCATTGCCGCGTACGCGCAGCGGCAAGATCATGCGCCGGCTGCTGAAGGCGCGCGAACTGGGCCTGCCGGAGGGAGACACCTCGACGCTGGAGGGACAGCCATGATAAGCGTTCCCTACGATAAATCGCTGGCGATCTCCCTGCTCACCGACATGCTGCGCATACGCCGCATGGAAGAAAAATCGGCGGAGCTATACGGGGCCGGCAAGATCCGTGGCTTCCTGCATCTGTATATCGGCGAGGAAGCGGTCGCCGTCGGCGCGCTGCGCGCGCTGATGGCGCAAGACAATATCGTCGCCACCTACCGCGAGCATGGCCATGCGCTGGTGCGCGGCGTGGCCATGCATGCCATCATGGCCGAAATGTTCGGCAAACAGGATGGCTGCTCACGCGGACGCGGCGGCTCCATGCATCTGTTCGATCGCGCTCACCGCTTCTTTGGCGGCAATGCGATCGTCGGCGGCGGCTTGCCCCTCACCGTGGGACTGGCACTGGCGGACAAGATGCAAGACATCCCGCGCGTAAACGCCTGCTTCTTCGGCGAAGGAGCGATGGCGGAAGGCGCCTTCCACGAATCGATGAACCTGGCCGCGTTGTGGCAACTGCCGGTGCTATTCCTTTGCGAAAACAACTTCTACGCGATGGGCACGGCGCTGGCACGGTCGCAATCGCAGACCGATCTCTGCATCAAGGCGGCCAGCTACAACATGCCGGCCGCAAGAGCCGATGGCATGGACGTGGTCGCAGTGCACGAGGCCACGCTGCAAGCCGCGCAGCATGTTCGCGACGGCAAGGGGCCCTGCTTTGTCGAATTCCAGACTTACCGCTTCCGGCCGCATTCGATGTTCGATCCAGACCTGTACCGCGACAAGACGGAAATCGAGGAATGGAAAAAACGCGGCCCCATCCACACTTTTTCTGCCCGCCTGAAAGCTGAAAACAAGCTCACCGAAGCCGAGTTTGTCGCCATCGATGCCCTGGCCGGGCAGGAAGTCGCGGAGGCGGTCGCATTTGCCGAGGCATCGGCATGGGAGCCGGTCGAAGCGCTGACGCAGGATGTCTGCTCGCAGGAGCCGCAGCCATGAAGATGAGCTACCGCGAAGCCTTGCGCGAGGCCATGCGCGAAGCGCTGGCCGCCGACCCGCGCGTCTTTCTGATGGGCGAGGACGTCGGCAAATACGGCGGCACCTACGCCGTGTCGAAAGGCTTGCTCGATGAGTTCGGCCCCGAGCGCATCCGCGACACGCCGCTCTCCGAGCTGGGCTTCGTCGGCGCCGGCATCGGCGCGGCACTGGGCGGCATGCGGCCTATCGTCGAAGTCATGACGGTCAATTTCAGCCTGCTGGCGCTGGACCAGATCGTCAACACGGCGGCGGCGCTACGCCACATGTCGGGCGGCCAGTTCAACGTGCCGGTCGTGATCAGGATGGCCACCGGCGCCGGACGGCAGGTGGCCGCGCAACATTCGCACAGTCTCGAAGGCTGGTATGCGCACATCCCCGGCATCAAGGTGCTGGCACCGGCAACGGTGGCCGACGCGCGGGGAATGCTGGCGCCGGCGCTGGCCGCCCCCGACCCGGTCATCATTTTCGAGCATGCGCAGCTGTACAACATCGAGGCCGAGATCCCCTCTGCGAGCGTCGACATCCGCTCGGCTGCGGTGCGCCGCGAGGGTGGCGACCTCAGTCTTTTTTGCTGGGGCGGATGCCTGCCGAAAGCGTTGCAGGCCGCAGATATTCTGGCGGCGCAAGGCATAGCCGCGGAAGTGGTCGACCTGCGGGTGCTGCGGCCGCTGGATACAGCAACCCTGCTCGCCTCGGTGCGCAAGACCCGGCGCGCGGTCGTGGTCGACGAGGCCTGGAAAACCGGCAGCCTCGCGGCGGAAATCATGGCATGCATCGTGGAGAACGCCTTTTACGATCTCGATGCGCCGCTGGCCCGCGTCTGCAGCGCCGAAGTGCCGATTCCCTACGCCAGACATATGGAAGAAGCGGCGCTGCCGCAAGCGCAAACCATCGTGGCAGCCGCCAGACAAATGATGGGCAAGGCATGATCGAGTTCAAGCTGCCATTTCTCGGCGCCGACGTCGACCAGGGGAAACTGCTCGAATGGCGCATACGTCCAGGCGACACTGTCAGGCGCGGGCAGGTGGTCGCGGTCGTCGATACATCCAAGGCAGCGGTGGATGTGGAAATCTGGCAGGAAGGCACCGTGGTCGAACTGCTGGCCCAACCCGGCGCCACCGTGCCGGTCGGCGCCGTGCTGGCCACCCTGCTGGAAGCTGGCAAAACCGCAGATTCCACGACAAACGCGATTGCCGCAGCGCCCCTGCAAGCCCTCCCGGCCGTAGCGGCGCGACGCAGGGTGTCTCCCGCGGCACGCAAGCACGCGCAAGACCATGGCATCGACATCGCCGGTGTGGTTGGCACAGGGCCGCAGGGCGCCGTGACATTGCAGGATGTGCAGCAACTCGAAGCGCGGGCGCAACCGCAGGCCGCTGCGGCTGCTGCATCTGCTGCAGCGGACAAGCAGAGCGCGATGCGCCGGGCGATCGCAGCCGCCATGAGCCGCTCCAAGCGCGAGATCCCGCATTACTATCTGAATGAAACCGTGCCGATGCGCAAGGCACTGAATTGGCTGGCGGCCGCCAATGAAAAACGCAGCATTACCGAACGCCTGCTGATGCCCGTACTGCAACTCAAGGCCGTGGCAATGGCATTGAAAAAACATCCGGACATGAATGGCTTTTATCTCAATGACGCGCATCGGCCGTCCAGGACCATTCATGTTGGCGTGGCGATTTCTCTGCGCCAGGGCGGCCTGATTGCACCGGCGATCCATGATGTCGCCGAAAAATCGCTGGACCAGCTGATGCGCGACCTCAGCGACCTGGTCAGGCGCGCGCGCGCCGGCTCCTTGCGCAGTTCCGAAATGTCGGACCCGACGATTACTGTCACGAATCTGGGCGAACAAGGCGTGGAAGCGGTATACGGCGTCATTTACCCGCCGCAGGTCGCGCTGCTTGGTTTCGGACGTGCACGCGAAATACCGTGGGCAAGAGATGGCGCGCTGCTGGTGATGCCGGCGATGACGGCAAGTCTTGCCGCCGACCACAGGGTCTCCGATGGCCACTCCGGCGCGCTGTTCCTTGCCGAAGTGCGCGAGTGGCTGCAGCGGCCAGAACAACTCTGACGGATGGCCCGACGATGGAATCTCAGGAACTACTGACGACGGTGATGGCGACGCTAAAATCCATTGCACCCGAGATGGATGAAAATGCGCTGGTCGCCGATTTGCCGCTGCGCGACCAGGTCGACCTCGATTCGATGGACTGGCTCAATTTTCTCATCGGCCTGCACCAGAGACTCAAGGTCGACATTCCGGAGTCCGACTACGCGACGTTACGAACCTTGCAGGATCTTCTGGAATATCTGCGAACGAAGCTTGCCTGACCATCAGGCAAGCTCAGAGCAATTCGATACCGAAGCGCCGAACAAGCAGTGCAAAGCCGGCAAAACAGGCGCAGGTAATCACCACACAGGCCAGCAGCGATGGCCAGAAGCCGATGCGCGACAATAGCACGGGGAAAACCAGGAACATCGGCAGCGTCGGCACGACGTACCAGAATGTATACCAGGCATGGTTGGCGATTTTATCCGCAGGCTGTTTTTCGATGTACAGCCAGACCAGCGTCAGCACGGTCACCAGCGGCAGGGCCGCGATCAGGCCGCCCAGCTTGTCGCTGCGCTTGGCGAACTCGGAGACGAGCACGACCATGGCCGCAGTCAGAAAATATTTCGTGATAATCCAGGTCAAAATCTCTCCTTGCCGACGTTGATTGACTGTGCAATATCTGGCTCAATCCTGTGGTAAATTGCTGAAATCCGGCTTCCTCTTTTCCAGGAAAGCCGCCACGGCTTCCCTGGCTGCCGGCGCCGGCAACATGGCGGCAAAATTGCGGATTTCTTCCGCCATTTGCGCCGCAACCACCGCCCGCTGCTGCGCCTTCATCAGTTGCTTGCTGGTGCGCACCGATGCCGCTGGCAAGGCTGCCAGCTTGGCGGCCTGCGCCAACGCGAAAGCGATCAATTCGCCCTTCGGCAATATCCGGTTGACCAGTCCCATGTCGTACGCTGCCTCGGCGCCGAAGGCTTCGCCCAGCAGCAGCGCTTCCGCGGCGCGCTGGTAGCCGGCCAGTTGCGGCAGCAAGAAGCTCGACGCAAATTCCGGACACAGCCCGAGCTTGGAAAACGGCAGCGCGAACCTGGCATTCTCCGCCGCATACACCAGTTCGCAATGCAGCAGCAGCGTGGTGCCGATGCCCACGGCATTGCCCGCCACTGCCGCCACCAGCGGCTTGCTGGCATCGGCGACGGCTTGCATGAAGCGAAATACCGGGGCGTCCGGGCTGGTCGGCGGCGCTTTCACAAAATCTTCCAGGTCGTTGCCGGCCGTGAATGCATCCGTATTGCCCATGAAGAGGATCACGCGCACGGACGCATCGCGCTCCGCCTCGTGCATGGCATCGCTCATGGCCTGGTACATCGCGGCCGTGAACGCATTCTTTTTATGCGGGCGGTTGAACTGGATGGTAAAAACGCCATCGGCGTTGCTGCATGAAATATCCATGTCGTCAGACCCGCTCGAACACGCCCGCCGCACCCATGCCGGTGCCGACGCACATCGTCACCATGCCGTACTTGAGGTTGCGGCGGCGCAGACCATGCACGACAGTGGCCGCGCGGATGGCGCCGGTGGCGCCGAGCGGATGGCCGAGGGCGATGGCGCCGCCCAGCGGGTTGACCTTGGACGGGTCGAGCTGCAAGTCGCCGATCACCGCCAGCGCCTGCGCGGCAAAGGCTTCATTCAGTTCGATCCAGTCGAGCTGGTCCTGCGTAATGCCGGCGGCGGCCAGCGCCAGCGGCACCGCAGCCTTGGGGCCGATGCCCATAATTTCCGGCGGCACGCCGCGCACCGCAAAGGAGCTGAACTTCGCCAGCGGCGTCAGATTGAATTGCTTGAGGATTTTTTCGCTGACCAGGATCAGGGCGCCGGCGCCGTCGGACATTTGCGAACTGTTGCCGGCGGTGACCGAGCCCCTGGCGGCAAACACGGGCTTCAACTTCGCCAGCGCTTCGATGCTGCTGTCGGCGCGCGGGCCTTCGTCCTGGGCGGCGATGCGCGTCTGCACATCGATCTGGCCGCTGGAAAGATTCGGGAATTTTTCGACGATCTCGAACGCCGTGGTTTCGTCCCTGAACTCGCCGCTTTGCTGGGCGGCGATCGCCTTCTTGTGGGAATTCAGGGCGAATTCATCCTGCGCCTCGCGCGAGACTTTCCATTGCTGCGCGACTTTTTCGGCAGTGATGCCCATGCCATAGGCCATGCCGATATTCTCATCCTTCAGCACCAGCGGGTTCATCGAGGGATGGTGGCCCATCATCGGCACCATCGACATCGATTCGGCGCCGCCGGCGATGATGACGTCGGCCTGCCCCACGCGGATGCGGTCGGCGGCAATCGCGATCGCCGACAGGCCCGAGGCGCAGTAGCGGTTGACGGTGATGCCACCGACCGTTTTTGGCAAGCCGGCCAGCAGCACGCCCATGCGCGCGAAATTCAGGCCCTGCTCGGCTTCCGGGAAGGCGCAGCCGATCACCGCATCCTCGATCAGTTGCGGATCGAGGTTCGGCACCTGGGCGACGGCGGAGCGGATCGCATGCACCAGCAGGTCGTCCGGGCGCACATTCCTGAACATGCCGCGCGGCGCCTTGCCGACCGGGGTGCGGGTGGCGGCGACGATGTAGACTTCTTGAATTTGCTTGGTCATCTGATGCTCCTGTCTGAAGTGTTGGGGACAGAGTAATTCGACGCGCTACGGCGTCTCATAAACTCTTTCCCCAATGCGTTAATTGCGCACCGGTTTGCCGGTCTGCATCATGCCCATGATCCGTTCCTGGGTCTTCGGATGATTGAGCAACTCCATGAAGTACTTGCGTTCCAGGTCCAGCAGCCATTGCTCGCTGACCAGGCTGCCCGGCTCGATATCGCCGCCGGCGACCACTTCGGCGATCATCGAACCGATCTTGTAGTCATGCGCCGAGATGAAGCCGCCGTCGCGCATGTTGAGCAGTTGCGCGCCGATGGTGGCGCTGCCGTAGCGGCCGGTCACGGGGAACGGCGCGCGCAGCGGCGGCCGGTAGCCGGCGTCGTACATGGCGCGCGCTTCCACCTTGGCCACATGCAGCAATTCATGGGGATTGAAGACGATCACATCGTCGGCCGACAGGTAACCCATCTGCTGCGCTTCCAGCGCCGACTTCGACACCGCCGCCGTGGCCGCATGCATGTAAGTCTCTTTCAGGAATTGCAGGATGTCGGTGCCCTTCGCCTGTTTCGCCGCGCGCAGGGCGATTTCCTTCAGGCCGCCGCCGGCCGGGATCAGGCCGACGCCGACTTCGACGAGGCCGATGTAGGACTCCAGCGCTGCCACGCGCCTGGCCACATGCAGGATCATTTCGCAGCCGCCGCCCAGCGCCAGCCCGGCCACTGCGGCCACCACCGGCACGTTGGCGTATTTCAGCGCCATGTGGGCATTCTGCAGGCGCGAGACTTCCGGCTCGATGGCCTTGACGCCGCCGGACATGAACAGCGGCAGCATCGCTTGCAGGTCGGCGCCGGCCGAGAACGGTCCGCCTTCGGCGGCGTCGGCATGCCAGATCACCAGGCCCTTGTAATTGCGTTCCGCTTCGGCCAGCGCGCGCTTCATGCCCTCGACCACTTCCGGGCTGATGACGTGCATCTTGGTCTTGAAGGACAGGATCAGCACCTCGTCGTCCTGGTGCCAGATGCGTACCGCATCGTCCTCGAAGACGGAAGTCCCGGCGGTCTTGCCGCTGGCACCATTGTCGCCAACCAACTGGGCGCGGAATGCCTGGCGGCGGTACACCGGCAAGTCCGAGCGCGGAACCCAGGCATTCTTCTTCGGCGAATACGAGCCTTGCGGCGTATGCACGCCGGCATTTTGCGCCACCTGGCCCTCGAACACCCAGGCCGGCAGCGGCGCGTTGCTCAAGGCCTTGCCGGCGTCGATGTCTTCCTTGACCCAGGCCGCCACCTGCTGCCAGCCGGACGCCTGCCAGGTCTCGAACGGGCCGACATTCCAGCCGAAGCCCCAGCGCATGGCGAAATCGATGTCGCGCGCATTGTCGGCGATGGACTCCAGATGCACCGCGATGTAGTGAAAGGCGTCGCGGAAGATCGCCCACAGGAATTGCCCCTGCGGGTTGGTCGATGCGCGCAGGGCTTGCATTTTCTTGGCCGGGTCTTTTTCCTTCAGGATGCGGCCGATCAATTCATCCGCCTTGCCGCCGCCGGGAACGTAGTCGCCCTTGGCCGGGTCCAGGCGCAGGATATCCTTGCCTACTTTTTTGTAGAAGCCGGCGCCGGTCTTCTGCCCCAGGGCACCGGCTTCGACCAGCTTCGCCAGCACCGGCGGCGTCGCATACACACCAAAGAACGGATCGTCCTTGAGCGTATCCTGCATAGTCTTGATCACGTGGCCCAGGGTATCCAGCCCCACCACATCGGCGGTGCGGAAAGTGCCCGACTTGGCGCGTCCCAGCCTGGTGCCGGTGAGGTCATCCACCACATCGCAGGACAGGCCGTATTTCTCCGCCTCGAGCATGGTCGCCAGCACGCCGAAGACGCCGACCCGGTTGGCGATGAAGTTGGGCGTGTCGAGCGCCCGCACCACGCCCTTGCCGAGCGTGGTGGTGAGAAAGCCTTCGAGCTGGTCGAGGATGTGCGGCGCGGTGGCGGCAGTCGGGATCAGCTCGACCAGGTGCATGTAGCGCGGCGGGTTGAAGAAATGCACGCCGCAGAAACGCGCCTTGAGCCCGGCGTCGAAACCGTCGGACAGCGCCGTGATCGACAGGCCGGACGTGTTGGAGGCGAAGATGGTATTGGCGCCGATATACGGCGCGACTTTCTTGTACAGGTCGTGCTTCCAGTCCATGCGCTCGGCGATCGCCTCGATGATCAGGTCGCACTCCTGCAGCAGGTCGAGGTTTTCCTCGTAGTTGGCGGCCTGGATCAGGGCGGCGTCGTCCTTGTTGCCGAGCGGTGCCGGGCTGAGCTTTTTCAGGTTCTCGATGGCTTTGAGGACGATGCCGTTTTTCGGCCCCTCCTTGGCAGGCAGGTCGAACAGGATGACCGGCACACGGGCGTTGATGCAGTGGGCGGCAATCTGCGCGCCCATGACGCCGGCGCCGAGCACGGCGACTTTCTTGACGATGAAATTGGACATGGAGCGAACCTTTCTATGTTCTTTAAAACAAATCGGCGTCCAGCGCCATCAGGCTGGCCGCGCCCGAGCGCGCCTGGCGGATCAGCATCGCGGTTTCCGGCAGCAGCCGGGCGAAATAAAAACGCGCAGTCGCCAGCTTGGCCTTGTAAAAGCTGGCGCCGCTATCCTGCTTGTCCAGCGCAATCTTCGCCATGCGCGCGAAGAAATAGGCGAACACCAGGTGGCCGACCACGCGCAGGTAAGGCACGGCGGCGGCGCCGACTTCGTCCTGGTTCTGGAACGCCTTCATGCCGATTTCCATGCTGAGCTTTGTCACCTTGTCGCCGATGTCGGCCAGCGGCGTGATGAATTCGCTCATCGCCTCGTCGGTGCCGTGCTCTTCCACGAATGCCTGGATTTGCGCGCCGAACTTGCGCAGCCTGGCGCCGTTATCCATCAGCACCTTGCGCCCCAACAAATCGAGCGACTGGATGGTGTTGGTGCCCTCGTAAATCATGTTGATGCGGGCATCGCGCACATACTGCTCCATGCCCCACTCGGCGATATAGCCGTGGCCGCCATACACTTGCAGCGATTCCGACGCGGCGGCGAAGCCATTGTCGGTCAGGAAAGCCTTGACGATCGGCGTCAGCAGCGCCACCTGGTCGGCGGCATCCTTGCGCACGACCTCGTCCGGGTGGTTCAGCTCGCGGTCGATCATCAGCGCGACATACGAGCTGAAAGCGCGGCCGCCCTCGGCCCAGGCGCGCGCCGTCAGCAGCATGCGGCGCACATCGGGATGCACGATGATGGGGTCGGCCGGCTTGTCCGGCGCCTTCGGCCCGGACAGACTCCTCATCTGCAGGCGGTCTTTGGCGTAGGTGACGGCGTTCTGGTAAGCCACTTCGGTCAGGCCGAGCGACTGCATGCCGACGCCCAGGCGCGCGGCATTCATCATCACGAACATCGCCTGCAAGCCGCGGTTCGGCTCGCCGATGAGCCAGCCGGTGGCGCCGTCGAGGTTCATCTGGCAGGTGGCATTGCCGTGAATGCCCATTTTTTCCTCGATCGCGCCGCAGGTGATGCCATTGCGCGCGCCGGGCGTGCCGTCGGCGCTGGGGATGAACTTCGGCACCAGGAACAGCGAAATGCCCTTGGTACCGGCCGGCGCATCCGGCAAGCGCGCCAGCACCAGGTGGATGATGTTGGCCGCCATGTCGTGTTCGCCGGCCGAGATGAAAATCTTGCCGCCAGTGATGCGGTAAGAATCATCTGCCTGGGGGGCGGCCTTGGTGCGCAGCAGGCCCAGGTCGGTGCCGCAGTGCGCCTCGGTCAGGCACATGGTGCCGGTCCATTCGCCCGACACCAGCTTGGGCAGGTAAAGCTGTTTCTGTTCCGGCGTACCATGCGCGTGCAGGCATTCGTAGGCGCCGTGGGAGAGACCCGGATACATGGTCCAGGCCTGGTTGGCGGCATTGACCATTTCATAGAATGAATTGTTGACCACCAGCGGCAAGCCCTGGCCGCCGTAATCCGGATCGCACGACAGTGCCGGCCAACCGCCCTCGACGTACTGCCGGTAGGCTTCCTTGAAGCCCTTGGGCGTGGTGACCGCATGCGTGGTCTTGTCGAGGTGACAGCCTTCGCGGTCGCCGGCATGGTTCAGCGGAAACAGGACGCTGGAGGCGAACTTGCCGCCCTCTTCCAGCACCTGGTTGATGGTGTCGGCGTCGAGTTCGGCATGTTTTGGCAATTGCTTCAACTCTTCTTCGACATGCAGCAATTCGTGCAGAACGAATTGCATGTCACGCAGGGGGGCGGCGTATTGTCCCATGACGGTCTCCTGAGGTTAGGCCTTCTTGTCCGTGGTTCGATAGCTCTCGATCAGTCGTTCAAAACCGGTCTGCGCATGCTGCACGCTGCCCGGACGCTGGATGAAACGGGCATCGTGGTGCAGCGCCAGCACCAGCCCATACATTTCGAACACCATCTGGTCAGGATCGGTATCGGCGCGCAAATGGCCCTCGTCGATCGCCTGCCGCACGCAGCGCCGCAGGCTGCCCTGCCAGGTGCGCACCATCGCCGCCAGTTCTTCCCGGATCGCGCCCGGACGGTCATCGTATTCGACCGCGCCGCTGATATAGATACAGCCCGAGGCAATCTCGATCGTGACGCGCTTGACCCACGCGGAAAACAAGGCGCGCAGGCGCGGCAAGCCGCGCGGCTGCTTCATGCTGGGAAAGAAAATCTCTTGCTCGAACTGGTCGTGGTAACGCTTGACCACGGCGATCTGCAAATCCTCGCGCGAGCCAAAATGGGCAAACACGCCAGATTTACTCATGCTCATCTTGTCAGCCAGTAAACCGATCGTCAAGCCCTCCAGCCCCTCGCGGCTGGCCATGGCCAGCGCTGCGTCAAGGATGGCGGCGTGGGTTTGCTCGCCCTTGCTCAAATGTCTCGATGTCATGCCGAATTTAAGGCCCTGTTAAACGATTGCCAAATAATCGTACGGTCGTACTATTATGCATGGCGCAGCAAAAGTCAAACGGGATCATCGCAGCATGTGCCAGGGGGCAATCCTTACCAGACTGAACCGTCCAGTTTGCGGCGGTCGCGCTTGGTTGGCCGCCCCCTGATGGCCTGCCCCGGCTCCTGGAAAAACTGCCGCTGTTCCATCTGCTGTTGTCGCCTGGCGATGCTTTGCGGTGTTTCTTCGTACAAGGTCTGGGCCACGGTGGCGGAGCCGCGCATCTCTGCCAGGGCGCGCACGGTGACTTCCCACTCGGTAGCACCGTTGTCGATGGCCAGGACGTCGCCCGGATTGACGTTCCTGGCCGGCTTGACGCGCTCCCCATTCAGGCGCACCTTGCTGCCATCGACCGCAGCCGTCGCCAGCGAGCGGGTCTTGAAGAAACGGGCGGCCCACAGCCATTTGTCGATACGCACCGCGGCACTGCTCGTGTTCATGTCTGACTCTGCATGATTGATCAGGACTCATTGGTCCAGGCGATGAACCTGATGGTGTTCCTGTAAAAAAAATAAGCGATGCCATAGCCAATGCGCTTGCACCAGGGGATTTTTGCATAGTCTTCCATGCGCACCGGTACGCCGTCGGCGACGCCGCTTTCGATATGCCGGCGCAAGGCGGTGGCAAACGCCGCGTCCCGCACCACCACATTGGCTTCCTGGTTGATAAACAGGCTCAAGCCATCGTAATTGCTGGAGCCGACCGTGGCCCACTGATCGTCCACCACTGCAACCTTGCCGTGCAGCTGGGTCTTGCGGTATTCAAGGATGCGCACACCGCTTTTCAGGAGCTGCGGATAATACGCGCGCGCCACCGCATCCTGCAGGCGGAACTGGCCAACTCCCAACAGCAGCGTCACGCGCACCCCGCGCGCAGCGGCTGCGGCCAGCGCCACGCGCAGCTTGCGTCCCGGGGCAAAATACGGGTTGGCCAGCCAGGCATCCTTGCGGGCGCGCCCGAGCGCCTGCAGATAAGCGCGTTCTATGGTGCGGCGGTTGCGCAGGTTGTCGCGCACGAACAGTGCCGCCATGGCCGGTTGCACGGTCAATTCCGCCGGAGGATGGCGGTATGCCTTCAACTGCTGCAGGCGCGCCCGCAGGTTCAGTTGCAGGCGCCCCAGCCTGACCCATTGCGCTTCCATTTCCTGCTGTATCTCCGCCACCAGCGGACCACTGACGGCAACCCCGAAATCCCAGCGCGGCGCCGGCAGGATCACGCGGCTATCCTCGTCGTCGCGCATGTCATCGTTGATATTCAGGCCGGCGACAAATCCGGTCTGGCGGTCGACGACGCACAATTTGCGGTGCATGCGCGTCATGCCGCGGCGGAACCACGGATTGTAAGCACGAAAATGCACCCCGGCCCGGACGAAATCCTGCTTCAGGCGCTGGCTTTGCACCCGGCCGGTGCCCAGCCAGTCGACGACGACATTCACAAAGACTCCGCGCACCGCTGCGCGCTGCAGGGCCGCCGCGATGCGCGTGCCGGTTTCATCGTCGGCAAAAATGTAAGTCTCGAGATAAACCTCGACCTTCGCCCCATCGATTGCCGTTTCCAGCGCGGGAAAGAATTCCGCGCCGCAATACAGCAGCGTGACGATGTTATCAGCGGTAAATTTTACCGGGCGCATAAATCATGGGAGGCGGCGGGAATGGACAAACTTACTTCAAACGCAATGTTGCCACAATGGGCGCATGGTCGGACAACCTGCTCCACATACCGCCATGCAAGACCCGCGCCTCTTCCAGTTCGAAGCCCCGCACATAAATCCGGTCCAGCTGCAGAAAAGGCATGGCGGCCGGGAAAGTGCGCGCCGGCGTCTTTTGCGGACCGCGTCCGGCCAGGCGCCGCAGATAAGTGCCGAAGCCGCGGCGCGAAATCGCCTCATCGAATACTTCGCACACGCCCAGTTCCTCGCGCAGCTTGTCGCTCAACTGGTTGCTCCAGTCATTGAAGTCGCCGGCGATCAGGAGCGGCGCATCGGCAGGCGCAGATTCCCGGACTGCCTCGATCAGGGCAAGGGTCTGGCGCTTGCGGCTTCCCGAAAACAGGCCGAGGTGGACCACGAAACAATGAATATCCGCATCACCATCGGCAGGCCGCACCACGCAATGCAGGATGCCGCGCTGTTCGTATGCGTGATCCGAAATATCCTGGTTGCTGAACGATGCAATCGGAAAGCGGCTCACCAGGGCATTGCCGTGGTGGCCATGGTCATAGACGGCATTCATGCCATAGGCAACATGGTAGGAATCGTCTCCCGCCAGGAAGTCGTGCTGCCCCTGTTCCGGCCAGTTGGCGGCATGCTTTGCCGCCAAAAGATCATGCCTTCCCTGGACTTCCTGCAAGAAAAGTATATCGGCGTGCAAGTGGGCGATCGCTTGCTTGAGCGCATGAATGCGCGGACGACTGCCGAAGGATGAAACACCCTTGTGGATATTGTAAGTGGCGATACGCAGCTTCATGCAAACATTGTAACGCTTAGTCATGTGCAGAAAACAGGGACATCGACACGCCACTGTCTCAAGGCAACCAGTTATCCGCCTCGGGATCAGGGAACCTGACTTTCATGAAATCCACAAAAGCCCTGACCTTGGCAGACAAAAGACGGCGACTCGGATAGACCAGCAGCACCGGCAGGCGCTGGAGATGGTACTGCGGCAGAATGCGCACCAGGCGGCCGGACGAGAGGTCATCCTTGACCGCCATGGACGGCAGGATAAAAATGCCCATATCCGCCAGTGCGCATTCACGCAGCAAGTCGGGACTGTTGCTCACTATACGGCCGGTAATTGGTACGTCGATGGTGACGCCATGCGCATCGTGCAGGGACCAATGGTGCCGCACCTGCTGGAACGGATACGTGAGGCACTCGTGACCGACCAGGTCTTGCGGATGTTCTGGCATCCCATGCTTTTCTATATACCCCGCAGAAGCCACCAGCAAAGTCTGCGCCACACCCAGCTGACGCGCAATCATGGTCGAATCGAAGTGCTGGAGCTCGCCGAAAAAAATGGCCGCATCGAATTGTTCCTCCACCAGGTCCACCGACCTGTCGAGAAAAGAAACATCCATGACGATCGCCGGATAGGCTGCGGCAAATTGCGGCAATAGCGCGGACAACTGGGACCGGCCAAACGCAATCGAGGAAGAGATGCGCAAAGTGCCGCCCGGCGTTCCAGACATCGACGATGCAACCGCATCGGCATCCTCGACATCCTGCAGGATCTGGCGCACGCGCTCCAGATACGCCTGCCCGGTTTCCGTCAGCGACAGCCTGCGGGTAGTGCGGTTAAGCAAGCGTGTGCCGAGATGGTTTTCCAGATCCGCGACCAGGCGGGTGACCACCGTGTCCGACAAGTTCAGGGCGCGCGCAGCACGGGCAAAGCCGCCTTGCTCCACGACCCGCACAAATGCGCGCATTGACTGCAATCGATCCATTTTCCCGATTCCTGCCAAATACGCAGTAGTGTATTGCAATTCACGGCATTTATCTCAGAATCAGCAAGGTATAAAGTCTGTCCATCGATGAACACCCGCACCCAAGCAAGTGCGCCCCACCGATCAGGACCTGGCCACGCCTCAACTATCGATGCCACGCCAGGTCCGGATATTCAACCTGCCATCTTTGGAGAAATTGACATGAATGCCAAGAAATTGATCGTTGCCGTTGCCGTTTCCGCCTGCGCCGCTGGCGCCTTTGCAGCGGATGCAGCCCGGGTAGATTTTTACAATACCGCCACACCGCATGAAGTCACCGCGCAGAATGCCGGGAGTCTGGCCGCCGCAGCAACTACGCAGGCAAAGAGCACCGGCGAGCAATCCGCACCGGCCATCAACTTTGCCAATTCGGTGGAACCCTCGCTGGTGACCGCGCAACCGGGCGCAAGGCAAGGCAAGTAATCGAAAGCATGCCGTCCAGCGCATTCATTGTCCGAGTTGTTCACGAATGCGCGCTTTCTGCAACTTGCCGGCGGCGTTGCGCGGCAGCGCCTCCACGAGGCGCAGTTCGCGCGGCAGCTTGTAGCGGGCCAACCGCTCCCCGGCAAAGCTGCGCAAGTCTTCCAGCGCCAGCGTGGCGCCTGGCCTGGGCACGATGACGGCCACCACACGCTCCCCCCAGGTCGCATCAGGCATCCCGACGACCGCGCATTGGGCAACGGCCGGATGTTCATACAGCACGCTTTCGATTTCAGCAGGATAGACATTTTCGCCGCCGGTGATGAGCATGTCCTTGATGCGGTCGACCAGATACAAAAATCCTTCATCGTCGATCTGGCCCACATCGCCTGTATGAAACCAGCCATCGTCATCGAACGCGGCTGCGCTTGCTTGCGGATTGCGCCAGTACCCCTTCATGACATTACTGCCACGCACACAGACTTCGCCTTTGACATTCGCCTGACTGATGGCCAGTCCGGAAAAATCCTTCAGAACAAGCTCCATCAGCATCCCCGGCGTGCCGCACGACCCCAGCTTGTCGACGCAGCGGTCGGCTTGCAGGAACGTGATGGTGGCGGAGGTTTCGGTCATGCCATAGCCTTGATGCAGCGGAATGCCGCGCTGATGGTAGAGGCGCAGCAGCGGCTCCGGCATGGATGCGCCGCCGACCGACAGCAGTCGCAGCGAGCCGAGATCGGTGCTGCCGAAATCCGGATGCTGGCTCATGAACAACAGCATCGCCGGCACGGCAAAGGCGAGCGTGATGCCATGCCGCGGGATCGCTTGCAGCACGGCGGCGGCGTCGAAACCGCGCTGCAAAACGACATGCCCACCCGCCAGCAGGGTCGGCAAGGTGACCGTCAACATGCCACCGACATGAAACAAGGGCGCGAAACTGAGCGCGATATCGGACGACACCAGGTCCTTGGTCAGCAGCACATTCAGGTTTTGCGACCAGATATTCTGGTGCGTCAGCATCGCGCCTTTGGGATGCCCGGTCGTGCCCGAGGTGTACATCAACACCGCCACCGCATCCGGATCGACCTGCACCTGTGCCGGAATCTGCACGCACGACGCCATCAACGGCAGCAACGCCGGCCATCCGGCCGCAGCGTCGGCCAGGCTGAGATAGTGACTGCAGGACAAACCTGCGCGGATGTCATCGATGATGCCTTGATGTTCGCGATCGGCGAGCAGCAACTGCAAGCCGGCATCGTTGATGATGAACGCGAGTTCAGGCCCCGTCAGACGGAAATTGAGGGGGACGAAAATGGCGCCGATGCGTGCAGCGGCAAACTGGATTGCCAGGAAAAGCGGATCGTCAACGCCCAGATAGCCTACCCGGTCGCCAGACCGCACGCCATGCGCAACCAGCACGGCGGAGATCTGCTCGACATGGCGCCACAACGCACCATACGTCCACGTGACCTCGCCGCAGGTCAGGGCCGGCCGGTGCGGCGCGCGCAAGGTACGGCGCCGCAACCACTCCGCCAGGCCAAGGGCGCTGGCGCGCCCGCTTGATGAATCCCCGCGCATGTCAAATCCGGTAATGCGGCAATTGCAATATTGCTTCCGCATTCGACGGCGAAAAGCAGCGGTCGGCTGCTTCACGATACGGCAGCCAGACATGGTCGACATGCTCGCGGGGGCTGAGGGTGATCGGCGTGCTGCGCGGCACCAGCAAGCCAAACACATGCTCGGTGTTTTTCACAACGCCCGGCGCATAGCGGTAACGCCACACCGGGTAGATTTCATACACATTCGACAGCTGCCAGTCGCGCAAATGATGCTCCGGCACACCATCATCGGCCACGCGGATGCCGGTTTCCTCGAACACTTCGCGCATCGCAGTCTTCCGCAACGGTTCGTCCTCGGTATCTTTCGAACCGGTAACCGATTGCCAGTAACCGGCCTTGTCGGCGCGTTCGATCAGCAGCACCTCGAGTTCGGCGGTGTGAATCACGACAAGAACGGATTCCGGAATCTTGTAGGGCTTGTGCATGCAGTACCAGTAGCGGAAAAACCAAAAAAATAAGGGCGCGAAAAAAATTCCGCGCCCTTATTATGCTGCAAATATATCCAGTTGAATTATCAGCCTTTGATGGCCGGCTCCACCGCGCGCAGGCGGATGTGCAATTCACGCAACTGCTTCTCGTCGACTTCCGAAGGCGCATGCGTGAGCAGACATTGCGCACGCTGGGTTTTCGGGAAGGCGATGACGTCGCGGATCGATTCGGCGCCGGTCATCATGGTGACAATACGATCCAGGCCGAAGGCCAGGCCGCCATGCGGCGGCGCGCCATATTGCAGGGCGTCGAGCAGGAAGCCAAACTTCAGTTGTGCCTCTTCCGCATCGATCTTCAGGGCGCGGAACACCTTGCTCTGCACCTCGGCGCGATGGATACGCACCGAACCGCCGCCCAGTTCCCAGCCGTTCAGGACCATGTCATAGGCCTTGGCCAGGGCCTTGCCCGGATTGGTTTCGAGGAAGTCCTCGTGGCCATCCTTGGGCGAGGTGAACGGATGGTGCGCGGCGACGTAGCGCTGGTTGTCTTCGTCGTATTCGAACATCGGGAAGTCCACCACCCACAGCGGACGCCAGGCATCCTCGAACAGGCCGTTCTTCTTGCCAAAATCGCTGTGACCGACCTTCACGCGCAGGGCACCGATGGCATCATTGACCACCTTGGCCTTGTCGGCGCCAAAGAAAATCAGGTCGCCGTCTTCTGCCCCGGTCAGTTCCAGCACCTGCGCCAGCGCGGCATCATGGATGTTCTTGACGATCGGCGATTGCAGGCCGTCGCGGCCCTTGGCCTTTTCATTGACCTTGATGTAAGCCAGGCCCTTGGCGCCGTAGATGCCGACGAATTCGGTGTAGGCATCGATTTCCGAGCGCGGCATGGCAGCGCCGCCCGGCACGCGCAAGCCGACCACGCGGCCGCCTTCCATGTTGGCAGCACCGGCGAAGACCTTGAAATCGACGTCCTTCATCACCGGCGTGAGTTCGGTGAACTGCAGTTTCACGCGCATGTCCGGCTTGTCCGAACCATACACGCCCATGGCTTCGGCATAATCCATCACCGGGAACGGGTTGGGCAGGTCGATATCGAGGCAATTCTTGAATACGCCACGGATCATGCCTTCGAACATGTCGCGGATTTCCTGCTCATTCATGAACGAGGTTTCGCAATCGATCTGGGTGAATTCCGGCTGGCGGTCGGCGCGCAAATCTTCGTCGCGGAAGCACTTGACGATCTGATAGTAGCGATCGAAGTTGGCGACCATCAGCAATTGCTTGAACAGCTGCGGCGACTGCGGCAAGGCAAAGAAATTACCCGGGTTGACGCGCGAAGGCACGAGGTAGTCGCGCGCGCCTTCCGGGGTCGACTTGGTCAGCATCGGCGTTTCGATATCGATGAAGCCGTTGGCGTCGAGGAACTTGCGCACTTCCATCGTGACCTTGTAGCGCAGGCGCAAGTTGTTCTGCATCTGCGGGCGGCGCAGGTCCAGCACACGGTGCGTCAGGCGGGTGGTTTCCGAGAGGTTGTCGTCGTCGAGCTGGAACGGCGGCGTCACCGACGGATTCAGCACTTCGAGTTCATGGCACAGCACTTCGATCTTGCCGGACTTGAGGCCAGCGTTGGTGGTGCCTTCAGGACGGTTGCGCACCAGGCCGGTCACGCGCAGGCAGAATTCATTGCGCACGCTTTCCGCCTTCTTGAAGACGTCGGCACGGTCCGGATCGCAGACGATCTGCACCAGGCCTTCGCGGTCACGCAAGTCAATGAAGATCACGCCGCCGTGGTCGCGACGGCGGTGCACCCAGCCGCACAGGCTGACAGTTTGGCCAAGCAGCGCTTCAGTGGTGAGGCCGCAGTATTGGGTTCGCATGGACATATCGGTTTCCGGTTTTAAATTGCTGTTTCTGGTTAATCAGTTTCGCGCGTCAGGCGCCGACCTTGGGCAATTCCGCCGCGGCTTTTTTGTCGACATGGTCCGGCGCCACCACCCCCATCGAGACGATGTACTTGAGGGCGGCATCGACCGTCATGTCGAGCTCGACCGTCTCGGACTTTGGCATCATCAGGAAAAAGCCGGAAGTCGGGTTCGGCGTGGTGGGCACATACACGCTGATATAGTCGCCCTTCAGGTGGTTGGCAACATCGCCGCCAGGCGTGCCCGTCAAAAAGGCGATGGTCCAGCTGCCCTGGTGCGGATACTGGATCAGCACGGCCTTGCGGAAGGCATTGCCGGACGACGAGAACAGCGTATCCGACACCTGCTTGACGCTGGAATAAATCGAATTGACGACCGGGATGCGCACCAGGATCGCTTCCCACAAGACCACCACGCGCCGGCCGATGAAGTTGTGCGCCGCCAGCCCGGTGAAAAACACGATCAGCAGCGTCAGGATCACGCCCATGCCAGGCAAGCTGAATTTCAGGAACACCTCCGGACGCCACTGCGGCGGCAGCAGCAGCAGGGTCTGGTCCATCGTCGAGATGATCAGATTCAGAACCCATAGCGTAATCGCCAGGGGCACCAGTATCAGCAAGCCGGTAATGAAGTATTTACGCATGGTTCAGGCTTCCGTCGCGAGCGAGCATGGCCACCGCACATCATGGCGATGGCACAGGTGCTCAGGTAGTGGATGAAGGCTTGCTCTCGGCCGCCGCCGCAGGTGCGGCGGTGGTCGCTGCAGGCTCGGAGGCAGACACTGCCGGCGCCGAAGTCGCACCGGAACCGCCACGGAAATCCGTGACATACCAGCCTGAGCCTTTCAACTGGAAGCCGGCGGCGGTCAATTGCTTCTTGAAGCTGGACTGCTTGCACTCAGGACATTCCGTCAAGGGCGCATCTGATATTTTTTGCAACACATCCTTGGCGAAACCGCAGGCTTCGCAGCGGTAGGCATAAATCGGCATGAAAAATCCCTGCTAAAAACTTACAAAACCCTGAATTATAAAGGTTTTCCGGGGGCTTTTGCGGGGATCACCGAAGCCGGTGCGAGGTTTCCTAGGCAGCAAGCGGCCGGCGGGCGCATTGCGGCGCCAGCGAACCGATCAGCATCCCGGAAAAACTGGCCACCAGCCCCGCGAGTTGCGGTGGCCAGATCGAATCCTTGCCAAAGCATTCCATCAGCAACCAGGTCAGCAAGCCGCTGAATACCGCGCACAACGCGCCCTGGGTCGTGGCGCGCCGCCAATACAGGCCCATCACCAGCGGCACGAACGCCGCGACCAGCGTGACCTTGTAGGCATTGCCAACCATGTCATAAATCGGCGTGCCTTGCGATGCCAGCGCGAACAGCGTCACCACGACCGAAAAACACACCACCACCAGGCGGGTGACGAACAGCACTCTGCTTTCGCTCATCGGGATGAATTCACGCAAGACGTTCTCGGTCAGGGTGATCGACGGCGCCAGCAGGGTGCCGCTGGCGGTGGACATGATTGCCGACAGCAAGGCGCCGAAGAACATGACTTGCGCAAACAGCGGCGTATTATTCAGGATCAGCGTAGGCAGGATCATTTGCGCATCGCTGTTGATCAAGTCACCCACCATTTTCGGGTCGATCATGAACGCTGAATAGGCAAGAAACATCGGGATGAACGCAAACGCCAGATACAGCGAGCCGCCGGCAACCGCGCCGGTGGCGGCAGTACCCTCGCTTTTGGCCGACATCACGCGCTGGAACACGTCCTGCTGCGGAATCGAGCCCAGCATCATGGTCACGGCGGCGCCGATGAAGGCGAGGACATCCCTGGACGTCAGCTTCATGCCAATATCGAACTTGCCGGCGGCGGCGGCATGTGCCATCACCGCACCGGCGCCCCCCGCCATGCCGGACAGCACATAGGCGATGTACAGCATGCCGAGCACAATGATGATCATCTGAAAAAAATCGGTAAGCGCCACCGACCACATGCCGCCGAACAGGGTGTACAGCAGCACGATGGACGCGCCGATCACCATGCCGGTCGCCATCGGGATGGCGCCTTGCGACAGCACGTTGAATACCAGGCCAAGCGCCGTGATCTGGGCCGATACCCAGCCCAGATAAGACATCACGATGCACAGCGAGACGACAATTTCCACCGTGCGGCTGTAGCGATTGCGGTAATAGTCACCGATCGTGAGCAGGTTCATGCGGTAGAGCTTGCGCGCAAAGAACACGCCAACCAGCACCAGGCAAGTCGAAGCGCCAAACGGGTCCTCGATCACCCCGCCCAGTCCATGCTGGACAAACTTGGCAGGCACGCCCAGCACGGTTTCGGAACCGAACCAGGTGGCGAATACTGTGGCAATGACGATATACAGCGGCAGCGAGCGGCCGGCCACAGCGTAATCGTTGACATTTTTGACGCGGGTGGCCGCATACAGCCCGATGCCGATCGACACCAGCAGATAAAGAATGACGAAACCAACCAGTGCGCTATTGCCAGCCATGCTCCCCCCCCATATTTTTGGGGGGCATTATAGCCGCAAGTATCTGCGCCGGGGTGGTCAGTTGGTGACGGTGGGACTTATGAAACCCAGCGCCAGTATATTTGCATGAAGACCACGCCTGCCATCAGACCGGCGCCAAAATACACCGCGACCCCCAGCAGCAGGTTGGTGCGCCGCTGTTCTTCCAGCAAGGCTTGCAGCAACTGCTGGTCGCGCGCCCCGCCCTGCGCCGCATGCGACAGGGCCTGATGCGCCAGGCGCGGCAATTGCGGCAGCAGCTTGCTGTAATGCGGCGCCTCCGTCTTGATGCGCTCAACCAGGCCGCGCCAGCCGATCTGGTCCTGCATCCAGCGCTCCAGATAGGGCATGGCGGTTTTCCACAGATCGAGGTCGGGATCGAGCTGGCGTCCAAGTCCTTCGATATTCAACAGGGTCTTTTGCAGCAACACCAGTTGCGGCTGCACTTCAATATTGAAGCGGCGCGAAGTCTGAAACAGACGCAGCAACACTTGTCCGAAGGATATATCCTTCAATGGCCGGTCGAAGATCGGCTCACAGCAGGCACGCACCGCCGACTCCAGCTCATCAACCCGAGTTTCCGGCGGCGCCCAGCCGGATTCGATATGCGCCTGCGCCACCCGCTTGTAATCGCGGCGGAAAAATGCCAGGAAATTCTGCGACAGGTAATCCTTGTCGAAATCGGTCAGCGTACCGACAATGCCAAAATCCAGAGCGATATAGCGGCCGAAGGTGGCCGGATCGGTCGAGACCAGAATGTTGCCCGGATGCATATCGGCATGGAAAAAGCCGTCGCGAAAGACCTGGGTGAAGAAAATCTCGACGCCATCGCGCGACAATTTCTTCAGGTCGACGCCGGCAGCCGCCAGGCGCTCGGTCTGCGAAATCGGGATGCCGCTCATGCGCTCCATGACGATCACATTGCTGGAGCAGTAATCCCAGTGCATTTCCGGCACCAGCAACAGCGGGGAGTCGGCGAAATTGCGGCGCAACTGACTGCCGTTGGCGGCTTCGCGCATCAGGTCCAGTTCGTCATGCAGGTACTTGTCGAATTCCGCCACCACTTCGCGCGGCTTGAGGCGCTTGCCATCGGCCCACAGGCGCTCGATCAGGCCGGCGGCGATATACATCAGGCCAATATCTTCCCGGATCGACTTGCGCATGTTCGGGCGCAGCACCTTGACGGCCACTTCCCGGCCGTCTTTCAGGGTGGCGAAATGCACCTGGGCGATCGAGGCCGAGGCCACCGGCACGCGTTCGAAGGAAGCGAACAGCTGCTCGGGATGCGCGCCCAGCGAGCGGGTGATTTCCGCCACGGCCAGGTCCGGGTCGAAGGGCGGCACGCGATCCTGCAGCAGCGCCAGCTCTTCCGCCATATCCAGCGGCAGCAAGTCGCGCCGGGTCGACAAGACCTGGCCGAACTTGACGAAAATCGGCCCGAGTTCTTCCAGCGCCTTGCGCAAGCGTTCGCCGCGCGGGGCTGATATGTCGCGCCAGGAAAATAGCAACCCAAACAGCCGGGTCGTGCGCGGTATACGCAAGCCGGACATGGCGATATGGTCCAGGCCATAGCGCAAGGCAACACGGCCGATTTTCAAGACCCGTAAAAATTTCATCAACATGAAAAACCCATCTTATCGGTCCAGTTTGCGCAAGCGCTTTTCCAGACGTTCTATGTCGTCGCGCAGCTTGCTGACCTCGCGGCCGAAATCAGCCACCGTCTGGGGGCGCAAGAGCATCGGATTTTCTTCCAGAAAATACTCGGCGATATTTTCTTCCAGCGCCCGCTGGCCTTTGCGCGCGCCGGCAAGCGCCGACGTGACCGACGCCACCACGCGATGCGCGGCGATATCGCCGACCAGGCGGCCCAGATCTTCTTCTGCCTCCCATTTCAGCGACTGGCTCAGTTGCGAAATGGCATTGGCGAAATCGGCATCCCCTTCTATCCTGACATAGGATACCGCGCGCGCGCGGTTTTGCATGATCAACGGCAAGTCCGCCAGCTTCACACGGATCACCACTTGCGGCGCCATCGCGGATTCGGCGGCTTTGAACAAGCCGTCGGCAGTCACTTGCCAGCTGACAGCGAACAAACCCGCATCCAGGCGAACGACCTTGCCGGCATGCGCTGCCAGTTTGGCGCGCGCCCAGGCTTCCTGTGCCAGCAAATGGTTTACCGGCGCAGGTATCATCGAAAATAAGGAAGTCATCATGTAAGAATCAATGCCGCCAACACATTGGCACGAGCCGGGCCACGCTCCAGCTGCGGTGCGCATCGAACGGCCTGGAAAGTGTCCAGACTTCGGCAGACGGGGCGCGGGCAAACAGCAAGGCACTTCGGTATTTCCTCATGCGCGCTCCCAGACCGCCCCGACAGGCTATAGCTTGACCCCGGTGTGCAAGGCCGCCACCCCCGCAGTCAGATTGAAGTAATTGACATTATCCAGACCGGCCTCCTGCAGCATGGTTTTCAGGGTTTCCTGGTCCGGATGCATGCGGATCGATTCTGCCAGATAGCGGTAACTGTCGGCATCGTTGGCAATCTGCTTGCCCAGCCAAGGCAAGACCGAAAACGAATACACGTCATAGGGCTTTTTCAGCGGCTCCCATACCTTGGAAAACTCCAGCACCAGCAACTTGCCGCCGGGCTTGAGCACCCGGCGCATTTCCGCCAGAGCCACATCCTTGTGAGTCATGTTGCGCAAGCCGAAAGCCACGCTGACGCGATCGAAATGATTATCGGGGAAAGGCAGCTTTTCCGCGTCGCACAGCGCAACGGGAATCGCCATGCCCTTGTTGAGCAAGCGGTCGCGCCCGACCCGCAGCATCGATTCATTGATATCGGTCAGCCAGACTTCGCCGGAAGGCCCGGCCTGTTTGGCGAAAGCCCGGGCAAGGTCGCCGGTGCCGCCGGCGATATCCAGCACCTTGAATCCGGGGCGCACGCCGGCTTGGGCGATGGTGAAGGTCTTCCACAGGCGATGCAGGCCGCCCGACATCAGGTCGTTCATGACGTCGTACTTGGCGGCCACGGAATGGAAAACCTCCGCAACCTTGCGGACCTTGTCTTCCTCGGCGACGGTCTGGTAACCGAAATGGGTGCTGTTGGTCATAACGAAAATGAGGGTTGAGCCGGCATTATAAAATGGAAATGCTCCGCAAAACTTGCTTGATCACAAGGCTGCGGAGGCTGAAGCATGCTTGCTGATGCGTGTTGATTAATGCTGCTGCGGGTGTTTTACGGGCATGGGCAAGTCCCGTCCCGCCTCGCGCCCATGGCCGGCAGCATCCAGCCGGCACAGGTAGTCTTCCCACAATTGCGCCTGGCTTGCGCCCAGGTGATGCAGATAATCCCAGGTATAGATGCCGGTATTGTGGCCGTCGGAAAAATGCGGCTGCACAGCATAATTGCCGACCGGCTCCAGTGCCGTGAGGAGGATGTCGCGCATGCCGGTCTGCAATACTTCCTGGCCCTGACCATGGCCACGCACTTCGGCCGAGGGCGAATACACCCGCAGCAATTCGAACGGCAGGGAAAAACTCGCGCCATCGTCAAAAGCGATTTCCAGCAGGCGCGATTGCGTGTGCACCGTCAGTGCGGTCGGATTGGGGCTCCCCGGATCGCGCTCTGCCATGATCATCACACCAGGATGCGCTCGATGCCGCCGTTGTTGGCACGGGCGACATACTCCGGCAGCCAGTTCTCGCCCAGCAGGTGGCGCGCCATTTCGACCACGATGTAATCGGCGTCGGTGCCGGAATCGTCGTCATAACGGTGCAGGCCCTGCAGGCAGGACGGGCAGGAAGTGAGTATCTTGACGTCGCCGGCAAAGCCGTCGGCGCGCAACTTGTCGGCGCCCTTGATCATTTCCTCTTCCTTGCGGAAGCGCACCTGGGTCGAGACATCCGGGCGCGTCACCGCCAGCGTACCGGACTCGCCGCAGCAGCGGTCGTTCTTCTCGATCCTGACATTGTCGACCGTGGTGATCAGGGCATTCACCGTCTTTAACGGATCCTGCTGCTTCATGGGCGAATGGCAAGGGTCGTGGTACATGTAGCGCGTGCCGCTGACGCCTTCCAGCTTCAGACCTTTTTCAAGGAGATATTCATGGATGTCGAGAATGCGGCAACCCGGGAAGATCTTGTCGAACTCATACATCTGCAACTGGTCGTAGCAGGTGCCGCAAGACACCACCACCGTCTTGATATCCAGGTAGTTCAGGGTATTGGCGACGCGGTGGAACAACACGCGGTTATCCGTGATCATTTTCTCGGCCTTGTCGTACTGGCCGGTGCCGCGCTGCGGATAGCCGCAGCACAGGTAACCCGGCGGCAGCACGGTTTGCACACCGACATGCCACAGCATGGCTTGCGTGGCCAGGCCCACTTGCGAGAACAGGCGCTCCGAGCCGCAACCGGGGAAGTAGAACACCGCTTCGGTATCGGCCGTGGTCTGCTGCGGATTGCGGATGACGGGCACGATCTCGTTGTCTTCAATGTCGAGCAGGGCGCGTGCAGTCTTCTTCGGCAGATTGCCCGGCATTTTCTTGTTGATGAAGTGGATCACCTGTTCCTTGATCGCCGGCTTGCCATGTGTGGCCGGCGGCGCCTTGGTCTGCTTCCTGGCGAATTTCTTCAACACTTCATGGCCGAAACGCTGCGCCTTGTAGCCCCAGCCTATCATCGCCTGCCGGGTGGCATTGATGGTGGCCGGGTCGGTGGCGTTCAGGAAAAACATCGCCGCACTGGTGCCGGGATTGAAGGACTTTTTGTCCATCTTGCGCAGCAGGCTGCGCATGTTCATCGAGACGTCGCCGAAGTCGATGTCCACCGGGCATGGCGTGACGCACTTGTGGCAGACCGTGCAGTGGTCGGCCACGTCCTCGAATTCTTCCCAGTGCTTGATCGACACGCCGCGGCGGGTCTGCTCTTCATACAGGAAGGCTTCGACCAGCAGCGAGGTGGCAAGGATCTTGTTGCGCGGCGAGTACAGCAAATTCGCGCGCGGCACGTGGGTGGCGCACACCGGTTTGCACTTGCCGCAGCGCAGGCAGTCCTTGACGCTGTTGGCGATGGCGCCGATATCGCTTTGCTGCATGATCAGCGATTCATGCTGCATCAGGCCGAACGATGGCGTATAGGCATTGCGCAGATCGGCATGCAGATCCGGCAGGTTCAGCAATTTACCCTTGTTGAAGCGCCCTTCGGGATCGATGCGCTGCTTGTAGTCGCGGAAATCCTGCATTTCGGCGTCGGTCAGGAATTCCAGCTTGGTGATGCCGATGCCGTGCTCGCCCGAGATCACGCCATCGAGCGACCTTGCCAGCACCATGATGCGCTCGACCGCGCGATGCGCCACCTGCAGCATTTCGTAATCGTCGGAATTGACCGGGATATTGGTATGCACGTTGCCGTCGCCGGCATGCATGTGCAGCGCCACGAACACGCGGCCGCGCAGCACTTTCTTGTGGATCGCGCTGGCTTCCTCGAGGATCAGGCGGTAGGCGGCGCCATTGAAGATCTGGCGCAAGGCGGCGCGCACTTCCTTCTTCCACGACACGCGCACCGTGCGGTCCTGCACGACGTGGAATACCGTCGCGTGCGGCTGCCGGTGCACGCGCTCCTCGAACTCCAGCGCCAGTTTTTCCAAGCCCAGCCCGATCAAGTCGGGCGCGGCGACGGCCAGCGGTTTGTCGAGTTGCGCCAGCAGGTAGGACCAGCGCGCCTGCGTCGCATCGATCAGCTGCAGGGCTTGCTGGGCACGGTCGCCCAGCAGTTCGGCATCGGGAATATCCTCGCCTTCGGCATCTTCGCTCTTGCCCACCGGCAGATCGCCTTTGGCAAAGAATTCGCGCAGGCTCTCCAGCAAGGCCAGCTTGTTCTGGATCGACAACTCGATATTGATGCGTTCGATGCCGTCGGTGTACTCGCCCATGCGGTTGAGCGGAATCACCACGTCTTCATTGATCTTGAAGGCGTTGGTATGGCGCGAGATGGCGGCAGTGCGGGCGCGGTCGAGCCAGAATTTCTTGCGCGCTTCCGGCGACACGGCAACGAAGCCCTCGCCCACGCGGGTGTTGGCCATGCGGATGACTTCCGAAGCGGCGCGCGCCACGGCATCTTCATCGTCGCCGACGATGTCGCCGAACAGCGCCATCTTCGGCAGCACGCCGCGCTTGGACTTGGTGGCATAGCCGACCGCGCGCAGATAGCGCTCGTCCAGGTGCTCCAGGCCGGCCAGGATGGCGCCGCCCTTGCGGGTTTCGGCATCGAGGTAATCCTTGATCTCGACGATCGATGGAATGGCGTCGCGCGCCTGGCCAAAGAATTCCAGGCAAACGGTGCGCGCAAACTTCGGCATCTTGTGCAGGATCCAGCGTGCCGAGGTGATCAGGCCATCGGTGCCTTCCTTCTGGATGCCGGGCAGGCCGGCGAGGAACTTGTCGGTGACGTCCTTGCCCAGGCCTTCCTTGCGGAAGCGCCGGCCTTCGATTTCCAGGATCTCGGTCTTGAACGGCGTGTTCTTGCGGCCGCGCTCGGCCGGATGGGTCCATTCCAGCTTGAAGCGAGCCACCGGCGCATCGTGGATCTTGCCGAGATTGTGGTCCAGGCGCGTGACTTCGAGCCAGTCGCCGTTGGGGTCGACCATGCGCCAGCTGGCCAGATTGTCGAGCGCGGTGCCCCACAACACGGCTTTCTTGCCGCCGGCATTCATGGCGATATTGCCGCCGATGCAGGAAGCCTCGGCCGAAGTCGGATCGACCGCGAACACGAAGCCGGCTTTCTCGCCAGCATCCGAGACGCGCTTGGTGACCACGCCGGCGCCCGAATAAATGGTCGCGTAATCGCGGTCCAGGCCAGGCAGGCGGGTCATCTCGACTTCGCCCAGCTGTTCCAGTTTTTCGGTATTGATCACCGCCGACATCGGCGTCAGCGGAATGGCGCCGCCGGTATAGCCGGTGCCGCCGCCGCGCGGGATGATGGTCAGACCGAGCTCGATGCAGGCCTTGACCAGGCCGGCCATCTCGTCCTCGGTATCCGGCGTCAGCACCACGAACGGATATTCGACGCGCCAGTCGGTGGCGTCGGTGACGTGCGAGACGCGCGACAGGCCGTCGAACTTGATGTTGTCCTTGGCGGTATAGCGCCCCAGCACGCGGTTGGCGCGCTTGCGCAAATCATAAGTTTTGCGAAATTCTTCGGCAAAATCCGCCACCGCGCCCCGCGCAGCCTGCAGCAGGGTGCCGACATGGGCGCTGCGGCGCGCCGCAGCCGGATCATCGGCAGCAGCCGTATCGACGCGGCGCTTGTCGACTTCAGCGAGGCGGTGGTTCAGGGCATCGATCAATGACTGGCGCCGCTTGGGGTTGTCCAGCATGTCGTCTTGCAGGTAGGGATTGCGCCGCACCACCCAGATATCGCCCAGCACTTCGTACAGCATGCGCGCCGAACGTCCGGTCTGGCGCTCGCCGCGCAATTCGTCGAGCAGCTGCCAGGCGTCCTCACCCAGCAGGCGCTTGACGATCTCGCGATCGGAAAACGACGTGTAGTTGTAGGGAATTTCACGCAAGCGCGTGGGAGCGGCGCCGATCGGGGCGTCCGCCAGGAGGGCCTGGATTTGTGCGGGGGCATTCATATGATTATTTTACCGTATCGCGGCGCAGCAGGCAGGAATCACCCCGGCTGGCGTACGGCTTAAGCGTCAGCCGGAACGCCGCCCAGAATCAATGCCGAAAAAACAATTGCTCGCACTAGCCCAGCAACTGCGCCAGTCGATGCCACCAGCCGTTGGGCACATGCAACAGGATCGCGGTGATGAGCACATAACGCAGGAACTTGCCAATCGCCATGTACGCCGCGCATTGCCAGAACGGCAACTTCAACCATCCGGCCACCGTGCACAACGCATCGCCGATCCCGGGCAACCAGGCCAGCAGCAGGGTTTTGGCGCCAAAGCGCTGCAGCCAGCCGAACCAGCGCGACGCGCGTTCCCTGGCGAATGCCTGGCGGGCACCATAACCCATGCCGTAATCGACGATGCCGCCGAGCGTATTGCCCAGCGTCGCCACCGCGATGGCCGGCCAGAACAAGGCCGCATTGGCGCTGACCACGGCGAACAGGGTTGGCTCCGACCCCAGCGGCAGCAGCGTGGCGGCGAGAAAACTGACCAGGAATACCGCCGCCAGGCCGATATTCGGCAGCGCCAGCATTCCCAGCAGCCAATAAATGGCGGAAATAAGCATCAAGGAGTGAGGAAAAGCGATAAACCGGCAGGATTCAGGCTGGTTTCCGCCGGTTTTTGGGGGCTCCATTATAATGAGTGGTTGAACTATTGCGCGCGCCGCTTTCCGGCGGCGCCCATCCCCTGGACACCATGAGCACCGATTACCTGCAGAAAATCCTCACCGCCCGCGTCTACGACGTCGCCATTGAAACACCGCTCGAATTCGCGCCTTCGCTATCGGCGCGACTGGACAACCGGATTTATTTCAAGCGTGAAGACATGCAAAGCGTCTTCAGCTTCAAGCTGCGCGGCGCCTACAACAAGATGGCGCACCTGACGCCGGCGCAATTGAAGCATGGCGTCATTTGCGCCTCCGCCGGCAACCATGCGCAAGGCGTGGCGCTGTCGGCCACGCGCATGGGCTGCCGCGCCGTGATCGTCATGCCGACCACCACCCCGCAACTGAAGATCGACGCCGTCAAGGCGCGCGGCGGCGAAGTGGTGCTGTTTGGCGAATCGTATTCCGACGCCGCCCTGCATGCGTCCGAACTGGAAAAGAAACTCAAGCTGACCTTCGTCCATCCTTTCGACGATCCCTATGTCATCGCCGGCCAGGGCACCATCGCCATGGAAATCCTGCGCCAGCACGCCGCGCCCATCCATGCGATTTTCGTCGCCATCGGCGGCGGCGGTCTGATCTCCGGCGTCGCCGCCTACGTCAAGGCGGTGCGCCCCGACATCAAGGTGATCGGCGTGCAAACCGTGGATTCGGACGCCATGGCAAAAAGCATCAAGGCCGGCCGCCGCATCACTCTGCCCGATGTCGGCCTGTTCTCCGACGGCACCGCGGTCAAGCTGGTGGGCGAAGAAACCTTCCGCCTGACCAAGAAATATGTCGACGAGATCATCCTGGTCGATACCGATGAAATCTGCGCGGCCATCAAGGATGTGTTCCAGGATACCCGCAGCATCCTCGAACCCGCCGGCGCGCTGTCGGTGGCCGGCGCCAAGAAATACGTCGCCCGCGCCAAGGCTGCCAAAAAACCGCTGAAAAACGAGACCCTGGTGACCATCGCCTGCGGCGCCAACATGAATTTCGACCGCCTCGGCTTTGTCGCCGAGCGCGCCGAAGTCGGCGAAGCGCGCGAAGCGGTGCTGGCAGTGACCATCCCCGAAGAGCGCGGCAGCTTCCGGCGCTTCTGCGAACAGGTCGGTCCGCGCAACGTCACCGAGTTTATCTACCGCATCAGCGATGAAAAGCAGGCGCATGTCTTCGTCGGCGTGCAGACATCGACACGCGACGAATCGGCCAAGCTGGTCAAGAATTTTGAAAAGCACGGCTTCCAGGCGCTCGACCTGACCCAGGATGAACTGGCCAAGCTGCACATCCGCCACCTGGTGGGCGGCAAGAGCGCGCTGGCGCAGAATGAATTGCTGTACCGCTTCGAATTCCCCGAACGCCCCGGTGCGCTGATGCGCTTCCTGGCGTCGATGGCGCCGAACTGGAATATCAGCCTGTTCCATTATCGCAACCAGGGCGGCGACGTCGGCCGCATCCTGGTCGGCTTGCAAGTGCCGAAAAAGGAAATGAAGGCGTTCCGCGAATTCCTCTCTGGCCTGGGCTACCGTCACTGGGACGAAAGCGAGAATCCCGCGTATAAACTCTTTCTGGGGTAATGGAAGCAGCAGCATGTCCGACATCAGCAACGCCGCCGCCTCGCCGCTAGGCAAGCCGGCCACCTACCGCAGCGACTACGACCCGTCGCTGCTGTTCCCCATCGCACGCGCGGAAAAACGTGCCGAACTGGGCATCGCCGGCACAATGCCGTTTTTTGGCGTGGATATCTGGAATGCCTATGAAGTATCCTGGCTGAATGCGCGCGGCAAGCCACAGGTCGCCATCGCCACCGTCACCGTGCCGGCCGATTCGTCCAACATCATCGAATCCAAGTCTTTCAAGCTTTACCTGAATTCGTTCAACCAGACCCGACTGGAAAGCGCAGAGGCCCTGCTGGAACTGCTGCGCACGGATTTATCCGGGGGCTTCGGCGCTCCGGTACAGGTTGCGCTGACCCTGCCGGAAGCCTTCGGCGCGCTGCGCATGGGAGAATTGAGCGGCTTGCTGCTGGACCGCCTGGATATCGAAGTGAGCGATTACCAGCCCGATCCCGGTTTGCTGCGCGCCGGGCATGGCGAAGCCATGGTCGAGGAAAGCCTGGTATCACATCTGCTCAAATCAAATTGCCTGGTGACCGGCCAACCGGACTGGGCCAGCGTGCAAATTCGCTACGTGGGCCCGCAGATCGACCAGGAAGGCTTGCTGCGTTACCTGATCGGTTTTCGCCAACACAATGAATTTCACGAACAGTGCGTCGAGCGCATTTTCATGGATATCCTGCGCCAGTGCCGCCCGCAAAAACTGGCGGTGTACGCGCGCTATACCCGCCGTGGCGGCCTCGACATCAATCCCTGGCGCAGCAATTTCAGCACCGGCCAGCCCCCCGGCAATACGCGCCATGCGCGACAGTAAACACCAACTACGACAGCACGCCGCACGCGGACAAATGGCCTTGCATAAATGATGGCATCGAAAATTTCCTTGCGCTTTTTCAATACATATTCCCAACAAGCAGAAAATTGGGATTGCACAAGCCAAAAACCGGCCTATAATTTGCCTCGACGCCCCATTTGTGCGCCGCACCATTTTCAGTAAGCCATGACCAATCTCGCCAAAATCCTGTTGCCCGCTAATGTGGTGCTCGGCCTGGAAGTCTCCAGCAAGAAGCGCGCATTCGAGCAGGCCGGACTGATTTTTGAAAACAACTGCGGCATCGCCCGCGCGCTCGTCTCGGAAAACCTGTTCGCCCGCGAACGGCTGGGCTCGACGGGCCTCGGCCACGGCGTGGCCGTGCCGCATGGCCGCATCAAGGATTTGAAGGCGCCGCTGGCAGCCTTCGTGCGACTGGCCGAACCGATCCCCTTTGAATCGCCCGATGGCCAGCCGGTCAACCTGCTCATCTTCCTGCTGATGCCGGCCAATGTCACGCAACAGCACCTGGAAATTTTGTCGGAAATCGCCGAGATGTTTTCCGACGACGCCTTGCGCACCGCGCTGACAACCGATCCCGACGCGGCCTCCGTATTCAACCGCATCGTCGGCTGGCGCTCCAGCATCGGCAACGAAGCCTGACCCGGACAGGTCCGTCCTTGTCCCATCTCCAGTTTTCCATCATGCCTGCTTCCACCCCGCTATCCATCCAGGAGCTTTTCGACGAAAACCGCGAACATCTCGAACTGGGGTGGTTTGCCGGTTTCCCCGGCGGTGAAAAACTGATTTCCGGCGACGCCGCCTCTGCCGCCGACCAGGTCGGCCACCTGAACCTGATTCATCCCGGCCGCATCCAGGTGTTCGGCCACCAGGAAATCGATTATTACAAGCGCCTCTCGCCCAACGGTCGCAACCGCCTGATCACGGAACTGGTGGCCGGCAACCCGCCGGCCTTCATCGTGGCGCAGGGCCTGGAAACACCGCAGGAATTCATCGAGATCTGCGAAGAACACAACATCCCGCTGTTCTCCACGCCGCTGCCGGCCGCGCAAGTCATCGATTACCTGCGCGTGTATCTGTCAAAAAAACTGGCGCAGCGCATCACCATGCATGGCGTGTTCATGGATGTGCTGGGCGTGGGCGTGCTGATCACCGGCGAATCGGGCCTGGGCAAGAGCGAGCTCGGCCTGGAGCTGATCTCGCGCAGCCACGGCCTGGTGGCCGATGACGTCGTCGAATTTGCCCGCATTGCGCCCAACATGATCGAGGGACGCTGCCCGCCGCTCTTGCAAAACCTGCTGGAAGTGCGCGGCCTTGGCCTGCTGGACATCAAGACCATCTTCGGCGAGACGGCAGTGCGCCGCAAGATGCGCCTGAAGCTGATCGTCCACCTGGTGCGCCGCAAGACCCTGGAAGAAAATTACGAACGCCTGCCGCTGCACTCGCAAACCGAGGAAGTGCTGGGCCTGCCGATCCGCAAGGTCATCATTCCGGTCGAAGCCGGCCGCAACCTTGCCGTGCTGCTGGAAGCCGCCGTGCGCAACACGATCCTGCAATTGCGCGGCATCGATACGCTCAAGGAATTCATGGACCGCCAGCAAAAGGCCATGGATAGCGATTGATAATGATGGATCGCATGATGGTATGATCCTGTCATGCGCATCATTCTCATCACCGGCATTTCCGGATCGGGTAAATCCGTCTGCCTGAACGTCCTTGAAGACGCCGGCTATTTTTGCGTCGACAACCTGCCGCCGACCCTGCTGCGCGCGCTGGTCGACACCCGCATCGCGGAAGAAGGCGCCGTCAATCTGGCCGTAGCGGTGGATGCGCGCAGCGCCGATTCCCTGGCTGGCTTGCCGGCCGATATCAAGCGCCTGAAAGATGAAGGCCACGACGTCAAGGTATTGTTTTTGACCGCCAAGACCGAATCGCTGATCAACCGTTTTTCCGAAACCCGCCGCAGCCATCCGCTGTCGCATCGCGTGCGCGCCGACCAGAACCCCAACGACCGTCCGACCCTGGCCGAATGCATCCTGCGTGAGCGCGAAATGCTGGTATCCATCGAAAAACTGGGCCACGTGATCGACACTTCGGGGCTGTCGGCCAACAAGCTGCGCGCCTGGATCAAGGAACTGGTGGAATCGGAAAAGGCGCCACTGACGGTGCTGTTCGAATCCTTCGCCTTCAAGTACGGCGTGCCGCTAGACGCCGACCTGGTATTCGATGTGCGAGTGCTGCCCAATCCCTATTACGACGTGGCGCTGCGGCCATTTAACGGCCGCGACCAGCCGGTGATCGACTTCCTGCAGGGACAGCCCGACGCCGCCGACCTGTACGCCGACATCCGCGGCTTTGTCGAAAAATGGCTGCCAGCCTTCAAGAACGACAACCGCAGTTATCTGACGGTGGCCATCGGCTGCACCGGCGGGCAACACCGCTCCGTCTACATGGTCGAACAACTGGCCAGCCATTTCCAGAAAACCGAACGGGTGGTGTTGCGGCATCGCGAACTCGACTAGAACTCTGGGCGCGAATTCCATGGCATTTCCACACCTCACCCTGGCGCAATCCCGGACTGACGCCTGGCTGCCACTGTTTCCACTGCAGACAGTCCTGTTTCCCGGCGGCGTGCTACCACTGAAGGTATTCGAGGCGCGTTACATCGACATGGTGCGCGATTGCCTCAAGCAAGACGCCCCCTTCGGGGTGGTGCTGATCAAGGCGGGTTACGAAGTCGGCGCCGCCGCCGAACCGGAGGCGGTCGGCAGTCTTGCGCACATCACCGATTGGGACATGGACCAGCCCGGCGTATTACTGCTGCGCACACGCGGCGGCGAACGCTTCCGCGTCCTGGAAACGCGCCGACTGGCCAACGAACAGCTTGAAGCGCGCATCGAAATGATCGCCACCGACGAGCATACGCAAGCCATCAGCGACGCCCACATCCGTTGCGCCAAGGCGCTGAAGGCCGTGGTTGACAGGATCCAGGCCCAGGGCCAGGACGAACAGGGGGAAGACTTCATCAGCCCTTTCGCGGCGCCGCTGCAATTCGACCAGAGCGGCTGGGTCGCCAACCGCTGGAGCGAAATCCTGCCGATTCCCTTGAAGGCACGGCAAAAGCTGCTGGAACTGGAAGATGCCTCAAGCCGGCTGGCAATCATCCACCAGTATCTGCAGCAGCACAAGATCGTGTAATCAAACCATCCCGAGCAGCAGCTTCTTGACCGGTGCCGGCAATGGTGCCTGCGCCAGCTGCGATGCTGCCAGCCAGACATGGCCCTCCTGCGCCGCCAGCGCCAGACGGCGCGACAGGTGTACACGGTACGGCGTGATGTGCAGCTTGAAATGGGTAAAAGCATGCACGATGGCCGGCAGGCGCGCGCTTTCTTCCGGCTCGCCATAAGGCGCCACCGCCTGCAGCAGCGCCTGCCCGCTCAGGGGCGGCACTTCATCCGCCGACTTTTCCAGCGGCACAAAGCCGCCGACTTCCGGCAGCGACAGCAAGCCGCCCCAGATGCCGCTATCGGGCCGCTGCTGCAGCAATACATGACCGTCATGGAAAATGACCAGCAGCGCCGCATGTTTTTGCGGCACCGCCTTTTTCGGCTTGCGCAACGGCAGCTCGCCCGTGCGCAAGGTATTGAAAGCAACACAGCGCGGCGCCAGCGGACAACCCTGGCATGCCGGCCGGCTGCGCGTGCAGACAGTGGCGCCAAGGTCCATCAAGCCCTGGGTGTAGGGCGCCATATCCTCCAGCGGCAGCAGCGCTTCGGCACGCAGCCAGAGCGCATCCTCGACCTTTTTTTCGCCCGGATAGCCGTCGATGCCGAACACCCGCGCAAACACCCGCTTGACGTTGCCGTCGAGGATGGCCGCGCGCGCGCCGTGAGAAAAGGCCGCAATCGCCGCCGCCGTCGAACGGCCAATTCCCGGCAAATCGGCCAGCAGCACAGGATCGGCCGGGAAGACGCCACCGTATTCGGCCGCCACCCGTTGCGCGCAGCGGTGCAGGTTGCGCGCCCGCGTGTAATAGCCGAGTCCGCTCCAGTGCGCCATCACGTCTTCGACCGGCGCCGCCGCCAGGCTCCCCACGTCGGGGAAGCGCTGCAGAAAGCGCAGGTAGTACGGGATCACCGCCGCCACCTGGGTTTGCTGCAACATGATTTCCGACAGCCAGATGCGGTAAGCATCGCGGGTGTTTTGCCAGGGCAGCGCATGGCGGCCATGACGCTTTTGCCAGTCGATCACCGTGGCGGAAAATGCGGGATCGGCGAATTGCCGGCCATCGACTGCAGCCGGCGCAGGAACGACACGTTTCATGGATAAATCTTTAGTTTATGCAGCAGCCCTGAGCGAGGGCATATCGGCGGCAATCGCGTGCGCCAACGCGGCCTGCTGCGCCTGCAAGGCCTGCATCTGGCTATCCAGTTCGGCTTGCATCCGCTCGAAGGAGGCAATTTTCTCTTCCAGGCTGTCAGTCGCCACGTAAATGCGCTCGACCGATTGATGGCGCTGCTTCAATTGCAGCTTGTGCTCGCGGATTTGCGCATCGAGCGGCGCCATCACCACCTTGAACCAGGCTTCGACATCGCGGTTCGCCTGCAGCAAGCAATGCTTGATGCGCGAGGCAATCGAATCGAAGAACTTGCGCATCAACACCGCCTGGTGCGTCGTCAACAGCGCGGCGGTGCCAAACTGCTTGTGATAGACGGCTTCGATCTGGTCGAGCTCGTCACGATATTTTTTCAGCGAGAACGGCATCGGCGTGGTCAGCGCCAGGCCATGCTCAGTGGAGAATTTTCGATACATCACCGTCATCATTTCGGCGACTTCATCGATCTTGTGCCCCGACTGCCACAGGTTGTCGCGGGTCGTGTCGAAAAAATTCCTGACTGCGTCACGAAAGCCCGCCGAGAAAATGCTTTGCTCCATCGCCGCGGCCGCCTTGCGGACGTCCTGCTTGAGCACGCCTATGCCGAGATGCGCATACACCTCGGCAGACAGCTTGGAGAACACTGCGCGCGTGCCTTGCAGCTTGACCAGGCTGGCGTCAAATTCACGCTTTTCCACCTCGATGCGCTTCATCATGTGGCTGACGATATTCTGGTTCTTGCCGCGCAAGCTCTTCAATTCCACCAGTTGCTCGACCACGTTGCGGGCGCGCGCCGACAGCAGGGTCTGGCGGGCGCCGCCAAGATCGCGGATTTCACTGGTCAGCTGGGCGCGGATGATTTCCTGCTGTGCCGGCAGCAGTTCCTGCGACAGGGCTTGCTCCAGCTTCAGAAGCCGGCTTTTCGCCAGCAATGGCGCATCGCGGTTGATCTTGCCGACCAGGCCTTTTTGCGCAGACACCGGGAAAATCTGCTGCTCGGCGATCCCCAGGGTTTGCGCAACCGAGACCACCTGATGGGCAATTTGCCGCTCGACTTCCTCGGGCGAACTCAATTCATCCCACATGCTGTCGATCTTGTTCAATACCGCCAAACGGCCGGCGCCACCGCCGATGTGGTTGCGCCAGACATCGATATCGCTCCTGGTCACGCCGGTGTCGGCGGCCAGGATGAACAATACCGCATGGGCATTGGGAATCAGGTTCAGGGTCAGTTCCGGCTCGGTACCGATGGCATTCAGGCCGGGCGTATCGATGATGATCAAGCCTTGCTTGAGCAAGGGGTGCGGAAAATTGATGATGGCATGGCGCCAGTACGAAATTTCGACCATGCCGTCGGCGCCAACCGCCTGTTGCTGTTCCGGATCAGTTTCATCATACAAACCATAACGTTGCGCCTCGGCCAGCGGCACGCGCTTGGAGAGGCTCACCTGCCGAAACGCTTCCAGCATGCCCTCGCCGGACTGTACATCCAGCGGCAGCACGGTCCACACCTGATTCTGTTCCTTCAGGTCGGAGGTGGACAGCGCTTCGGCCCGGGTTTCGATGGGCAGCAGGCGGATGCAAGGCGGGAAAGTTTCATCGTACAACAGCTCGGTCGGGCACATGGTGGTGCGGCCGGCCGACGACGGCAGGATACGCTGGCCGTAATCGGCGAAAAAGATGGCGTTGATCAGCTCGGATTTGCCGCGCGAGAATTCGGCAACGAAGGCGATCGACAGTTTGTCATCGACCAGCCGCCCCCGCAGTTGCGCCAGGCGCTGCTCGCATGCGGTATCGCTCAAGCCGGCAGCGACGATCCAGTCCTGGTAGCGCGCCAGTGCCTCGACCACGCCGGTGCGCCAGCCGCTATATTCTTGAAATTTTTGTATCAGATGGCTCAAGCGATCCCCGGATTGGTTTTTTGTGTCGCTACACTAGCATCCGCCATCATTTTTGACAATTTACACAGTAAAAGGTCGAGCGCTGCCCCTGCTGGATCTGGCGCACCGGCGTGCCGCATATCCGGCACGGCAGGCTGGCGCGATTGTAGACGAAATAGCTTTGCTGGAAGTAGCCGGACTGGCCATTGACATTGATGAAGTCGCGCAGGCTGCTGCCGCCCTGTTCAATGGCTGCCGCCAGCGTCTCGCGGATGGCTGCGGCGAGCAGCGTATAACGCGCCAGGCTGATGCGCCCGGCCGCCGTCTTCGGATGGATGCGCGCCTTGAACAGGCTTTCCGACGCATAGATATTGCCGACGCCGACGACGATGTCGCCAGCCAACAACACTTGCTTGATCGGCGCGCTGCGGCCGCGCGACATACGGTGCATCAATTCGGCCGTAAATCCCGGCTCCAGGGGCTCGACGCCCAGATGCCGCAACAGGAGGTGTTGCTCCACATCGCCCTCCCCGGCATCATGCCAGAGCACCGCGCCGAAGCGGCGCGGATCGGTCAGCCGCAGCGCCTGAGCACCCAGTACCAGGTCGACATGGTCGTGCTTTTGCGGCGGCGTTGCCGCCGGCAGGATGCGGATGTGGCCGGACATGCCCAGATGGATGATCAGGGTGCCATGATCGAAGCGCAGCAGCAGATACTTGCCGCGTCTGCCGGTAGCGCGTATCGTGCGCCCGACCAGCAAACGCTCGAGATCGGGCGGAAACGGCCAGCGCAGGCCGCTGTGGCGCAGCACCACGCCAGTCACCTCTTGACCTTCGACATGCGGCGCGACGCCGCGCCGGGTCACTTCAACTTCCGGCAATTCAGGCATGGAAAACCTTGATCCCTTCGCAACTTGATAAACTTTGAATGACAAGCCAGTGCCGGCGCTTTACGGCAGCGGCCATGCACACACAAACGGCACCGGTTGGGCGTAGAATGCGATTCAGCCCTTATTGACAGGACCATTCCTTGAAAAACGCCCCCGCCATTGTAACGCTGTCGCTGCTGATGTCGGCCTGCGCCTCGGTGACGGCGCCGCCGCCCGCAGCACAATCCGAAAAGACGGAGACGGCGGTCGCCACTTCCAGGCAGCGCATCGCCACGCCGGCACAAGTGCGCAGGACGCTGCAAGCCAGCCAAGCCGCGTCCGCCGGGACGCTGCCGCCGATCGCCCTGAGCGCGGATATCCTCTACAAGCTGCTGACGGTTGAAGTCGCCGCCCAGCGCGGCGACTGGAAAGTTGCTTACGTCACCAGCTTGGCCATGGCACAGCAGACACGCGACCCGCGCCTGGCGCAGCGTGCCATGGAAATCGCCCTGTCAGCCAAGCGTCACGACGAAGCAGTGGCGGCGATCCGCGTCTGGCGCACGCTGGCGCCCGATTCGGAACAGGCCACCCAGTATCTGCTGGGGTTCGTGATGCTCTCCGATAACCTGGCCGAAGCCGGGCCGATTTTTGCGCAACGTCTGCAAGACATTCCGGACGCATCGCGCACCATGCTGATGTTCCAGATCCAGCGCCTGCTGGCACGGACCAAGGACAAACAGGCCGGCTTCGCCATGCTGGAACAGGTGCTGACGCCCTACCTGTCCACCCCGGAAACCCGTCTGGTGCTGGCGCAAGGCGCGCTGGCAACCGGCGACTTTGCCCGTGCGCGCCAGGAAGCGCTGGCCGCGCAAGCCGCCAGGCCGGAATCCGAGCTGGCCGCCCTGACCCTGGCGCTGGTCACTCCCGACAAGGCCGAGGCAAGCAAGTCGCTCGGCGCCTACCTGGCCACCTACCCGAAAGCGCGCGAAGCGCGGCTGGCGCTGGCGCGCCTGCTGGTCGAACAACAGCAATTCGGCGAGGCGCGCAGCCAGTTCGAACTGCTGCTGCAGGACCAGCCGCAGGATTTGACTGCGCTGTACGCCCTGGGCGTTTTGTCGGCGCAAACCCGGGACAACCCGGCCGCCGAAAAATACCTCGGCAAGTACCTCGAGCTGCTGGCCGCGCAGCCGGACGAAGAACGCGATCCCAGCCAGGCCTTGCTGCTGTTGTCGCAACTGGCCGAAGAACGCAAGGATACCGAGGCCGCCCTCAAGTGGCTCGCGCAGATCGATCCGGGCGAATCCTGGCTCGGCGCGCAGATCCGGCGCGCGCAACTGCTGGCGCAGCGCGGCGACCTGATCGGCGCGCGCAAGGCCCTGCTCGACCTGACACCGCAGTCAGAGCGCGAGCAAACCCTGGTGCTGCTGGCGGAAGCGCAGATACTGCGCGACGCCGGCCGCCTGAGGGACGCGCTGGCAGTGCTCGACGGCGGCCTCAAGCGCTACCCTGACAATACCGACATGCTGTACGACCAGGCGATGCTGGCAGAAAAGGCCAACCAGCTCGATTTGATGGAAAAAAACCTGCGCAAGGTAATTGCCCTGGCACCCAAAAACCAGCACGCCTACAACGCCCTCGGCTATTCTCTGGCAGACCGCAATATCCGCCTGCCGGAAGCCTTCGTGCTGATCAGCAAGGCACTCCAGATGGCGCCGGAAGATCCTTTCATCATGGATAGCCTGGGTTGGGTACAGTTCCGCATGGGCCGCCTGAAGGAAGCCGAGGACACGCTGCGACGCGCCTTTGCGTTGCGCTCCGACGTCGAGATCGCGGTGCACCTGGGCGAAGTCCTGTGGGTCAAGGGCCAGAAGGAGGATGCGCAAAAATACTGGCGCGACGCCCGCGCCAGGGATCCGCAAAACGACACCCTGAAAAACACCTTGCTGCGGCTACAGGTCCAGCCATGAGCCTGCGCCTGGCCTGCGCTGGCGCGCTGTGCTGGCTCATGACCGGCTGCGCCGCGCTGATCCCGCCGCCGACGCCGGCACCGGCGGCGGCCGCCCAAGCGCAGCGTCTCTATCGCGACTCGATCGAACTGAGCGGTCGGTTATCGGTCCAGTATCAGCGTGGCGGCGCGGATGAATCCCTGCACGGCAGCTTCACCTGGTCGCAAACGCCGCAGCGCACCCTGCTCACCCTGCTTTCGCCGCTCGGCCAGACCCTCGCCGTGATTGAGGTGCAGGCCGACGGCGCCACCCTGACCCAGGCCGGCCAGCCGCCCCAGGCGGCGCCCGACGCCGACACGCTGGTGCAAACCGCGCTCGGCTGGCCGCTACCGGTGGCGGGGCTGCGCGACTGGCTGCAAGGCTTTGCCACGGATGCCAGGGGCCACAAATGGGTTGCGCCGGCGCAACCCGGCAGCGCAGTCAGCACGGCCAACGGCTGGCGCATCGCCTATCCCAGCTGGGAGGAGATCGACGCCTCCGGCGCCGTCCGCCCCCGCCGCATCGACCTGGCGCGCCAGACGGCGCAAGCCGGCCCGGTCGCCCTGCGCATCGTCATCGACAACTGGCAAGCCCATTGATACCAACCATGCCATCCCGCACCCTGAATGATTGTCTGGCGCCGGCCAAGCTCAACCTGTTCCTGCATGTCACCGGGCGCCGCGCCGATGGCTACCACCTGCTGCAAACCGTATTCCAGCTGCTCGACCACGGCGATATCCTGCATTTCGAGACCCGCGACGATGGCGTCATTTGCCGCACCACCGAAGTGCCGGGGGTCGCTGCCGAAAACGACCTGATCGTGCGCGCCGCCAGACTGCTGCAAGCCACCCTGGGCGAAGGCCGCCGGCCCGGCGCCAACATCGCCATCGAGAAAAAACTGCCGCTGGGCGGTGGCCTGGGCGGCGGCTCGTCGGATGCGGCCACCACCCTGATTGCCCTGAACCACTTGTGGCAAGCCGGGCTGAGCCGCCAACAATTGATGGCCCTGGGCCTGCAACTCGGCGCCGATGTCCCCTTCTTCATCTTCGGCCAGAATGCCTTCGCCGCCGGCGTCGGCGAGGAATTAACCCCCGTAGACACGCCGGATGGCTGGTATCTCGTGCTCGAGCCTGGGGTATCGGTGCCGACCCAGGCTATTTTTACGGCAAAGGAATTGACAAGGGACACAAAAGCGGTGACAATAACGGACTTTTCCACTGCCTCAATTGGCTTTGGAAAAAACGACTTGCAAGTCGTGGCTGTCAAGCTGTTTCCCGAAGTCGCCGAAGCCGTATCATGGCTAAAACAATACGGCGATGCTAGAATGACGGGGTCAGGCGCATGCGTGTTTTGTTACTTCGCGCATGAACCGGATGCCGATGCGGTGCTCAAAGCAGTACCGTCGCGCTGGAAAGCGTGGAAAGCACGGGCAACAAGGCGGCATCCGCTTGCAGATTTATAAAGTCGTGACTACCAGATTCGTTTGACGTTGCATGCATCGCCGAAAGGCGCGCATGAAACGGCAAACAACCGGTTGTGTAGGGGAATCGCCAAGCTGGTTAAGGCACTGGATTTTGATTCCAGCATACCAAGGTTCGAATCCTTGTTCCCCTGCCAAACTTACTCTAGCAAAAAAGAAGCTACATCGATAACAAGCCGCCAACGCAAGACTAACCAGTCTGTTTTGGCGGCTTTTTAAGCTTTTAACGCATTCATTTTGGGGATCTCATGGCAATCGAAAACCTGATGGTTTTTACCGGCAACGCTAATCCGGACTTGGCTATCGGGGTCACCAAACAACTTGGTATTCCGCTGGGCAAGGCGCTGGTCTCGCGTTTTTCCGACGGTGAAGTGGTTGTTGAAATCAATGAAAACGTACGCGGCAAGGATGTCTTCGTGCTGCAATCGACGTGCGCGCCGACCAATGACAACCTGATGGAAATCATGTTGATGGTCGATGCCCTGAAGCGCGCCTCGGCCGGCCGCATCACCGCTGCCATTCCCTACTACGGCTACGCCCGCCAGGACCGCCGTCCGCGTTCGGCCCGCGTGGCGATTTCCGCCAAGGTCGTCGCCAACATGCTGCAGGAAGCCGGCGTCGACCGCGTCCTCATCATGGACTTGCACGCGGACCAGATCCAGGGCTTCTTCGATATCCCGGTCGATAATATCTATGCCTCGCCGGTGCTGCTCTCCGACCTCGTCAACAAGAAATACGACGATCTGCTGGTGGTCTCGCCCGACGTCGGCGGCGTGGTGCGCGCCCGCGCGCTGGCCAAACGCCTGAACTGCGACCTGGCGATCATCGACAAGCGCCGCCCGAAAGCCAACGTCTCCGAAGTGATGAACATCATCGGCGACGTCGAAGGCCGCAACTGCGTGATCATGGATGACATGGTCGATACCGCCGGCACCCTGACCAAGGCCGCCGAAGTGCTGAAGAACCGCGGTGCCAAGAAGGTGGTGGCTTACTGTACACACCCGGTGCTGTCCGGCCCGGCGATCCAGCGCATCACCGAATCGCCGCTGGACGAACTGGTGGTCACCGACACGATTCCGCTTTCCGATGCAGCCAAGGCTTGCCCGAAAATCCGCCAACTGACTTGCGCGGAATTGCTGGCCGAAACGATTCGCCGCATTTCCAAGGGCGATTCGGTGATGTCGCTGTTTGCCGACTAACTAATTGGGGAAAGAATTCTCGCAATTGCGGGACAGAGTTAAGCGTAGCGGTACTCTATCCTCAACTGATTAAGGTGAGAGCGGTACTATGTCCCCGACTGAATATAACTGGATAGGTTTGCGCGGCGAGTTACTCTGCCCCAACTGATTTCAAGATTTTAACTGGCCGCGCAAAAAATGAGCGGCTTCCCAAATCCCCTGGTCGCGGGGGATTTTTACCGCGGGATGCGAATCCCGCACACACTGGAGCATCAACATGAAAGTTATCGCATTTGCACGCACTGAGCAGGGGTCCGGAGCGAGCCGCCGCCTGCGCATTGCTGGCCAAACTCCCGGCATCGTTTACGGTGGCCCGGCAGCACCGGTCGCCATCAAGCTCGACCACAACGCGCTGTACCACGCGCTGAAGAAAGAAGCCTTCCATTCCTCCATCCTCGACCTCGAAGTCGATGGCAAGGAAGAGAAAGTCCTGCTGCGCGATTTCCAGGTGCACGCATACAAGCAACTGGTCCTGCACGTCGATTTCCAGCGCGTCGATCCAAACCAGAAGATCCACGTGAAAGTGCCACTGCACTTCGTCAACGCTGAAGTCTCGCCGGCCGTCAAGCTGTCCGCCGCCGTCATCAGCCACGTGTTCTCGGAACTGGATATCTCCTGCCTGCCAAAAGACTTGCCGGAATTCGTCACAGTCGATCTGTCGACCCTCGAAGCTGGCGCGTCGCTGCATCTGGCCGACCTCAAGTTGCCGGCTGGCGTCACCGCCGTGCATGGCCAGGACAATCCGACCATCGTCACCGCCATGGTGCCGGCTGGCGCGGCTGCTGCTGCCGAAGCTGCTGAAGGCGAAGCCGAGAAGAAGTAATCCGGAACTGGCGACACGCCAACGAAGAACCCGCCCTGGTGGCGGGTTTTTTTCATTTCCTTACGAGTGCATCCACCATGTCCATACGCTTGATCGTCGGCCTTGGCAATCCAGGCCCGGAATACGAACAGACTCGCCACAATGCCGGCTTCTGGCTGGTGGACCAACTGGCCGCCAACCGCCTGGCACGCGAAGCGAAATACAATGCGCTGGCAGCCAAGACCATCATCGCCGGCAAGGAAGTCTGGCTGCTGGAACCGCAAACCTACATGAACCGCTCAGGCCAGTCGGTTGGCGCACTCGCGCGCTTCTTCAAGATCGCCGCAGATGAAATCCTGGTTGCGCATGACGAACTCGACTTGCCGCCGGGTAGCGCGAAAATCAAAAAAGGCGGCTCCTCCGGCGGCCATAACGGCTTGAAGGACATCACTGCCGCGCTCGGCACGCAAGATTACTGGCGGCTGCGCATCGGCATCGGCCACCCGCGCGCAATGAACCTGCAACAAGCCGTGGTCGATTTCGTCCTGCACCGTCCGCGTCGCGAAGAACAACTGCTGATAGACGACGCAATCGCCAACAGCCTGCAAGTCGTGCCGCTCTTGTGCGAGGGAAAATTCGAAGCCGCCACGATGCAATTACATACGGCAAAAGCTTCCTGAGTCAGCTGCACCGCATCAAAAGACAGTGATCGCATCCGGCTAGTTCCATCCATTTCGGGAACAAGCGCTTGCCATCTTCACGCATCAAACTCCCGCGCCATTTGGGCTAGCATGCTGCACATGTGCGCCTATACTGAATTCACTCTCCCAAACGGCGAGCGAATTATTTGCAAATATTGGCCGGAGGCACATCATGAAAAACATTTTCGTTATTCTTGCCCTAGTGGCGATTGCTGGCTGTTCCGGCATGCGCCAGGGTTCCAGTTCCGGCGGCATGGGTTCGGAGTCAGGCAGCGGCAGTTCAATGACCGGCAGTTACGTTTACCCTCAAGGGCCGGCTAGTGAGGTGACCCCAAACAATAGCCTGCCGTAATTTTTAGGTAATAAGGCTAAGGCGATTGCGCACGCGTACGCAATCGCCAGAAAGCTCCATTCCGACAGCAGAGTCGGGCCAGATGCCCTCGGGCTGCATATATTAATAGCACCTGTATTGAAGAAAATACTGCACACGCTGTTGTTGCGAAGGAAGGAGCGCCCGGCTACGGTAAAATAGCGGGTTAATTACATCCTTTGCAAAGCACACCATGAGTCTCCAATGCGGCATCGTCGGCCTGCCTAATGTCGGCAAATCCACCCTGTTCAATGCACTGACCAAGGCGGGCATCGCTGCGGAAAACTATCCCTTCTGCACCATCGAGCCCAATGTCGGCGTCGTGGAAGTGCCCGACCCGCGCCTGAAAGCGCTGTCGGAAATCGTCAAGCCCGAACGCATCGTGCCGTCCATCGTCGAATTCGTCGATATCGCCGGCCTGGTGGCGGGCGCCTCCAAGGGTGAAGGCCTGGGCAACCAGTTCCTCTCGCACATCCGCGAAACCGATGCCATCGTCAACGTGGTGCGTTGCTTCGAAGATGACAATGTGATCCACGTCGCCGGCCGCATCAGCCCGCTCGACGACATCGCCGTCATCGAAACCGAACTGGCGCTGGCCGACATGGGCACGGTGGAAAAAGCCATCCACCGCGAAAACAAGAAGGCACGCTCGGGCGACAAGGATGCCGCCAAGCTGGTGGCGCTGCTGGAGCGCATCATGCCGCATCTGAACGATGCCAAACCGGTGCGCGCACTCGGCCTGGATGCCGAAGAAATGGCGCTGATCAAGCCGCTGTGCCTGATCACGGCCAAGCCGGCCATGTATGTCGGCAACGTTTCCGACCATGGCTTCACCAACAATCCGCTGCTGGACCAGTTGACGGAATATGCCAAAAAGCAGAATGCGCCCGTCGTGGCGATTTGCGCCGCCATCGAAGCCGAGATTGCCGACCTCGACGATGCCGACAAGGCCGAATTCCTGGCCGACATGGGCATGGAAGAACCGGGCCTCGATCGCCTGATCCGCGCCGCCTTCAAGTTGCTGGGCCTGCAGAGCTACTTCACCGCCGGCGTCAAGGAAGTGCGTGCCTGGACCATTCCGGTGGGTGCAACCGGACCGCAGGCAGCCGGTGTCATCCACACCGATTTCGAACGCGGCTTCATCCGCGCACAAACGATTTCCTTCGAGGACTTCATTACCTACAAGGGTGAACAAGGCGCCAAGGAAGCGGGCAAGATGCGCGCCGAAGGCAAGGAATACATCGTCAAGGATGGCGATGTGCTGAACTTCCTGTTCAACGTCTGACGCTTTTTTCAGCGATAGAGTGGTGTCGATAAAATCCAGGCTCACCGCCCTCACCCTCTATCCCGTCAAATCCTGCGCCGGCATTTCCCTGCGCGAAGCCGTCGTCACGCGCGCCGGCCTGATGCACGAGCAGATACACGACCGCGAATGGATGGTGGTGGATGCCGAGGGCAATTTCCTCACGCAGCGCGAGCATCCGAAAATGGCGACCATCGTGCCGAAGATCAGGCCAGGATCCCTGGAGTTGCGCGCGCCCGGCATGCCGAACCTGGAAATCGCGCTGGGTCTGCCGCAGCCGGATGACGAACGCCTGGTCTCGGTCAAGGTATGGGATGACAGGGTCCAGGCTTGCGATTGCGATGAAGCCGCCGCCACCTGGTTTTCCAGCTACCTGGGCACGCCCTGCCGGCTGGTGCGCTTTCACAGCGATGCGAAGCGCGTCGCCAACCCGGCCTGGACCGGCGGCATCGAGGCGCCGACCTTGTTTGGCGATGGCTATCCCTTGCTGGTGATTTCGCAGGCATCGCTGGACGACCTGAATGCCAGGCTGACGGCACAGGGCCGCACTGCCTTGCCGATGGCACGGTTCCGGCCGAACATCGTCCTCGACGGCATCGGCGCTTATGAAGAAGATTTCGCTGCCAGCATCACCATCGGCGACGCCGCAATCAAGCCGGTCAAGCCTTGTCCGCGCTGCCCCATTCCGTCGATCGACCAGGCCACGGGCGAAATAGGGCCAAGCCCGCTGGATATCCTGCAAGCCTACCGCGCCGATCCCAAGATCGACGGCGGCCTGGCCTTCGGCATGAATGCGATTTTACTGGCGGGGGAAAACCAGGTGCTGCGGGTGGGGCAAGCCGCCGAGGTCGAGTTGGCGTTCTAGACCGATTTCGCCGCCTGCAACAATTCATATTTCGCCAGCAGCGTTTCTTTTGTCTCGCGCCATTCCGGATTGAGGGGAATGCAGCTCACCGGGCAGACTTGCTGGCACTGCGGCTCATTGTAGTGGCCGACGCATTCGGTGCATTTGTGCGGATCGATTTCATAGATGAGCGGGCCCATCGAAATCGCATCGTTCGGACATTCTGGCTCGCAGACGTCGCAGTTAATACAATCGTCCGTAATCATCAACGCCACAACGCCACCTCCACTGGATTACTTGCCCGCAGCCGTTGCTGCGATCTTGGCCGCAACCTTGGCAGTCACCTTGGTATTGAGCCACCGCTCGACTGAGGGAAAAACAAACTTGGAAACATCGCCGCCCAGGCTGGCGATTTCACGCACGATGGTGCCCGAAATAAACTGGTACTGGTCCGACGGCGTCAGGAACAAGGTTTCGACATCGGGCAACAGATAACGGTTCATGCCGGCCATCTGGAATTCGTATTCAAAGTCGGACACGGCGCGCAAGCCGCGCACGATCACGCGGCCCTCGTGCTCGCGCACGAAATCCTTGAGCAAGCCTGAAAAAGTTTCCACCTGCACGTTGGGGTAATGCCCCAGCACTTCATTGGCGATCTCGAGGCGCTCTTCCAGGCTAAAAAAAGGCTTCTTGTTCTGGCTGTCGGCGACACCGACGATCAGCTTGTCGAACAAGCCAGAGGCGCGCCGTACCAAATCTTCATGCCCGCGCGTCAGCGGGTCGAACGTACCTGGGTAAATTGCGATAACCATGATGGCTCCACGAAGTAAGGAAGGCGCATTATGCCTGAATTCCTGTCATATTTCTGTATTGTAAAAGATGGTAATAAACCATCCCCGCCTTGTCGGCACGGATGATTTCCCAATCCTCCAGCCAAGGGGCATCGAGCCCGGTCAGCGGCATCTCGGATTCAGCATACACCAGGCCGCCTGGCTGCAGCAGCGCCGCGCAATGCGGCAGGATTTTGGCCAGCCAGTCCTCTTGATAGGGCGGGTCGAGAAAGATGACGTCGAAAGCCCCCTCGCGCCGCCCGGGCCCGGATGGCAGCGCCGCACCCAGCGCGCGCGCCTTGGCCAGCGCATCGCCGCGCGTGATCGTCACTTGCTCAGCATGCAACTTGTCTTTCACGGCTTCCAGCTGGCGCAATGCCGGACCGTGGCTTTCCACCATCAGCACCCTGGCCGCGCCGCGGCTGGCCGCTTCGAAACCGAGCGCGCCGCTGCCGGCGAACAGGTCGAGGCAGGCACGCCCATCCCAGGCGCCGTCGAACAGATAATTGATCCAGTTGAACACCGTTTCGCGCACGCGATCCGGGGTCGGCCGCAAGCCGGCGGCATCGGCCACCGGCAAGGGCGTGCGCTTCCATAGTCCGCCGATGATGCGCACCTGGCGCGGCACGCTTTTCTTTGTTTGAGGCTTGTGCATGAAAATCCGCTTGTTTGCTTTTACTGTTTACCATCGCCGGCATTGCCGACGATGATCGTGGCCAGCCTGTCGACGGCGACCTTGCGCTGGAAAGCGGCGCGGATATCGGCGCGACTGACCTTGGCGACATTGGCGGTCCAGGTATCGAGGTAGTCCAGCGGCAGGCCGTAAAAACCGATCACGGCGATATTCGCCAGGATCTTGCGGTTATTGTCGATGCGCAGCGGAAAACCGCCAATCAGGTTGTCCTTGGCCGCCTGCAATTCTTTCTCGGTCGGCCCCGAGCGCAGATACTCGGCGAGCGTCTCGCGCACCACCTTGAGTGCCTGCCCGGTTTGCGCCTGGCTGGTTTGCAAGCCGATCTGGAATGGCCCGGGCTGCGCCAGCGGATTGAAATAGCTGTACACGCTATAACTCAGGCCGCGCTTTTCACGCACTTCCTGCATCAGGCGCGAAACAAAGCCGCCGCCGCCGAGGATGTAATTGCCGACTGTCAGCGCAAAGTAATCCGGGTCGCCGCGTTGCAGCGCCGGCGCACCGATCAGGATGTGCGATTGCGAAGCAGGATGGGCGATGCGTTCCTCCTGTCCCTGCAGCGGCGCCACCGCTGGCAAGGCTGGCAGCGGTGCGCCTTGCGGCAGGCGCGCGGTCAACTGGCGGGCGATGGCATCGGCCTGGGCTCGCGAGATATCGCCGATCATGGCGATCACCGCGCGGTTGGCAACGTAATGCTGACGATGGAATGCCAGCAGGTCTGCGCGCGTGATGGCCTCGACCGACGCCTCGGTGGATTCCATGGCATAGGGATGACTGCCATACAGGACGCGCGAAAAGGCGCGGCTGGCGATGACTTCCGGCTTGGTCAGGCCTTCCTTGATGGCGGCGATGGTGCGCGCCTTGTCGCGCGCCAGAAAGTCTGCGGGAAAGCTCGGTTGCGCCAGCAAACGCCCCAGCAGCAGTACTGCAGCATCGCGCTCGGCCGCGCTCGACAAAGTGCGCAGGGACATGCCGCCGCGGTCCTCGCCGACGCTGCCGCTGCGCTGGGCGGCGATATCGGCAAAGGCATCGGAAATCTGCGATTCGCTCATCGCCGGTTCGCTCTGCGCCGTGGCGCCCGCCTGCAAGCCGCGTCCCAGCATGGCATTGGTGAGCGATGCCGTGCCGGACTTGTCTTGCGGGTCGCGGCGCGAACCGGCATCGAATTCGACGCTGACATCGAGCATCGGAATCGTATGGTTTTCCACGAACAGGACGCGCGCGCCATTGTCGAGGGTCCAGGTATCGATTTTCAGGGCAGCGTGGGCTGGAATGGCAAACCACGCCACCCATGCCACGATCATCAGACGTTTCATCATGTTTTGGATATCCAGGAATGCAATGGCTTAATGCCGCAGGGTCGCCACCGGCGCCGGCTTCTTGTCTTCCAGCGGCAAGGGGTACAGGGTAGCGACAGTCAGGCTATCGTCGCCAAAATACTTTTGCGCCACCGCCTGCACTTGCGCAGCGCTGACTTCACGCAATTTTTCAATGATGCGATCGATGTCGCGATGCGACAGGCCCGACAACTCCATCATGCCGATTTCCATCGCCTGACCGAAAATCGAATCGCGCTTGTAAATCTGTTCGGCGATCAATTGCGTCTTCACGCGCTGCAATTCATTGTCGTCCACGCCCTGCGCGGCAATGCGCGCGACTTCGGCGCGCAAGCGCATTTCCAGCTGTTCAGGGGTGGTGCCGCGTGCCGGCACGCCATCAAGCATGAACAACGCCGGGCCGCGCGCGATACTGGAATAGCTGGCGCCGGCGGAATTGGCAACGCGGTCGGTGCGCACCAGTTTCGCATTCAGACGCGCATTATCGTAGCCGTCGAGCACAGCGGACAAGACATCAAGCGCATACACGTCGTCATCCTTTTCCACGTCGCGCAAGACCGGCACCTTGAAGGCCAGTGCCACATAGGGGTTTTCAGCGGGCGCCTTGACCAGCACGCGGCGCACACCGCGCTGCGGCGGCTCGACCTGCGGCCGGGTGCTGCCGACAGATTTGCGCGGGATGCCGCCGTAATACTTTTGCGCCAGCGCCAGCACTGCCTGCGCATCCACGTCGCCGGTCACCACCAGCACCGCATTGTTGGGCGCATACCAGCGGTCATGCCAGGCCCGGGCATCCTCGACGGTCATGTTTTCCAGGTCACTCATCCAGCCGACGATGGGATGGTGGTAGGGATGGGCATTAAAGGCGACGGCGTTCAAGGCTTCATAAACCAGCGGTATCGGCTGGTCGTCGGTGCGCAGGCGGCGCTCTTCCATCACCACCTTGATTTCCTTGTCGAATTCTTTTTTATCCAGCACCAGGTTGGCCATGCGATCGGCTTCCAGCGCCATCACCTTGGGCAAGCGGGTTTTTTCGATTTGCTGGTAATAGGCAGTGTAATCTTTGCTGGTGAAGGCATTTTCGCGGCCGCCCAGCGCCGCCACTTTCTTGCTGAACTCGCCCGGCTTGAGGGCCTTGGTGCCCTTGAACATCATATGCTCCAGCACATGGGCGACACCGGTCGTGCCACTGACCTCGTCGATGGAGCCGGTCCGGTACCAGACCATGTGCGCCACGGTCGGCGCGCGACGGTCTTCCTTGACGATGACCTTCATCCCGTTCTTCAAGACAAATTCCTGTGCAGGCACCCCCGCTGCCAAGGCCGAAGCACTTGCCAACAGCCAGCACATCAATACGACTATCCGCGATTTCATATTTCCCGCTCTGTTAAAATAGAAACTTATCCATGTGTGGAATGCACACCTGATTGTACCCCGCTTGCCTGGCGCCATGCTGCCTGCCAGCCAGTGCCTCCCTGATTGCGAGCCAGTCCAGCCCCATGTTTAGTTTCTTCAAAAGAAAACCGAAAGATACGCCGGCCGCCACGCCTGCCCCGCAAGCGCTCCAGGAGCAAGCGGTTCCGGCGCCACAGGCACCGCCCCCTGCGCCGGCAGAAGCGCCCGTTGCAGCCGCAGTCTTGCCAGCCACCCCGACGACCCCGGTGATGCCCGCGATCGTTACACCTGCGGAAACGCAGGAAGAGGAGATTATCCCGGCGACCGCCCCGTCCGCAGAACAAAAGCGCTCCTGGCTGACACGGCTCAAGGCTGGCCTGTCGAAAACCTCGGCCAACCTGACCACCCTGTTTGTCGGCGCCAAGATCGACGAGGATTTGTACGAAGAACTGGAAGCGGCCCTGCTGATGGCCGATGCCGGCGTCGATGCCACACAATTCCTCCTGAATTCCCTGAAGAAAAAAGTCAAGGATGAAAAGCTGACCGAGGCCGAACAAGTCAAGGCCGCGCTCAAGGCCTTGTTGCTGGAACTCCTGACGCCGCTGCAAAAGCCGCTGGTGCTGGGCCGCGAGCAACCCATGGTGATGATGATCACTGGCGTCAACGGCGCCGGCAAGACCACCACCATCGGCAAGCTGGCCAAGCATTTGCAAGCGCATCAACAATCGGTGCTGCTGGCCGCCGGCGACACCTTCCGCGCCGCCGCCCGCGAACAGCTGACAATCTGGGGCGAGCGCAACAACGTCACCGTGATTTCGCAGGAATCGGGCGACCCGGCCGCGGTCGCCTTCGATGCGGTGCAATCGGCGCAGGCGCGGGGCACCAATGTCGTGATGGTCGATACCGCCGGCCGCCTGCCGACGCAATTGCACCTGATGGAAGAATTAAAGAAGATCAAGCGCGTCATCGGCAAGAGCATGGCGCAAGCCCCGCATGAAGTGCTGCTGGTCATCGACGGCAATACCGGGCAAAATGCCCTCACGCAAGTCAATGCTTTCGACGATGCCCTGCAACTGACCGGCCTGGTGGTGACCAAGCTCGACGGCACCGCCAAGGGCGGCGTGCTGGCAGCGATCGCCAGAACACGTCCGGTGCCGGTGTACTTTATCGGCGTCGGCGAAGGCATTGAAGACTTGCAGCCTTTTAATGCCCAGGAATTTGTGGACGCCTTGTTAAGTTAAATGATTGAATTTCGTCACGTCACCAAGCGCTATTCGAAGGACGCCACCGCGCTACTCGACATCAACCTGTCGATCGCCAAGGGCGAGCTGCTGTTCCTCGCCGGCCCTTCCGGCGCCGGCAAATCGACCCTGCTGAAAATGATCGCCGCCGTCGAGCGGCCGAGTTCCGGCAATATCGAAGTCAACGGCCAGGATATTGGCCGCCTGAATGCCACAGGCCTGGCTTACCTGCGGCGCAATCTTGGCCTGATCCTGCAACAGCAGCGCTTGCTGGCGGACAGGTCCGTGCTGGCCAACGTGCTGTTGCCGCTGATCGTCACCGGCACGCCGCGCGATGAGGCGGAAAAGCGCGCACGCGCCGCGCTCGACAAGGTCGGCCTGCTCGACAAGGCCGAAGCCGATCCACTGTCGCTCTCCGGCGGCGAGCAGCAGCGCGTGTCGATCGCGCGCGCCATCGTCAACCGTCCGCAAATCATCCTCGCCGACGAACCGACCGCCAACCTCGACCGCGTCAGCGCCGGCAAGGTAATCGATGCCATCAAGGCATTCCACGCGGCAGGCGTGACATGCCTGATATCCACCCATGACGACAATATCTACCAGCCCGGCGCGCGCGTGATCCACCTGGAGCATGGCCGCCTGCTGGAAGATACGCAGATACCCCTCGCACCGCTGCAGACACAGGTGGCTTCATGAAAAACTGGTTGCGGCTGCATGCCTACGCCCTGAACGGCGCCTGGCGCCATATCCGCGCACCGCGCGGCGGCTTCATATTGAATGTCGTGGTGATCGCCATCGCCCTGATGCTGCCCTTCGCCGGCCTGACCCTGCTGGAAAACGTCCGTCCGGTTTCCGAACAACTGGTGGTGGAGCCTGAAATCAGCCTGTTCCTGGCGGCGGACACCCCGCGCGTACAGGCCACTTCGCTGGCGGCATCCATCAAGCGCGCGGTCAAGGATGCACAACTGCAAGGCAAGCTGGAATTCATCCCGCGCGAAAAAGCCCTGGACGCGCTGGATGCGCGCACCGGCCTGTCTGCGGCGGTGACGGCACTGGGCGTCAACCCGCTGCCGGACGCCTATGTGCTCAAGCTTTCCGGGCTGGACAACATGGCTGACGCCAACCGCACCGACAGTCTGGTCACCAGACTGCAAGCCTTGCCTGGCGTCGAACACGTGCAGCTGGATTCGGCCTGGGTCAAACGCCTGGCCGCGGTAATGCAGGTATTGCAACTGGCGCTGCTGCTGCTGGCAATCACACTGGGCACGGTGGTGGTGGCGGTGGTCTTCAATACCATCCGCCTGCAAGTGCTGCATCAAAGCGAGGAAATCGTCCTCAGCAAGCTCGTCGGCGCCTCCGACGCCTTCGTTTGCCGGCCTTTCTATTATGCCGGCGCCTTTCTCGGCCTGAGTGCCGGCACTCTGGCGCTCGGCCTGGTCACATTGGGGCTGCACCCGCTTAACAAGGCACTGGCCGATGTGGTGCGTCTGTATGGCTCGCAATTCCAGCTGGCGCCGCTGGGCGCCGCCACCTGGCTGGCCTTGCTGGCAGTGAGCGCCACCCTGGGGTGGTTCGGGGCGATGCTTTCGGTGCGCCGCTCGATCGGCCGCCTGGCCTAGGCGATCCCGGCGACGTCCCTCTCTTTATTTTTTGCAACTTTCCAGTATTTCCACACTCAAATTCACATAAGCAATCCGAATTAATTTTCGGGTAGCAATAGCCTCGGGCTATAGACCTGGTTGATTTTGACCATTAGCACTCTCTCGTAGGGAGTGCTAATATGTGAATTATTAGTTCCTGCATGAACAGGTAACCCCTGAAAAAAGGAATCAAGGAGAAGGAATGAACGCACGATCTGCACAATCCGCATTGGTACCTGCCGCCAGCAACCTGGTGGCGCTGGGCTTTCCCGGCAACCTCGGCAATATCGAAGCCTATATCTCGACAGTCAACCGCTTGCCGATGCTGTCGCACGAAGAAGAAATTTCGCTGGCGAAGAAATTGCGCGAGCAAAGTGACTTGGCGGCAGCGCAATCGCTGATCCTGTCGCACCTGCGGCTGGTGGTGTCGATTGCGCGCGGCTATCTCGGCTATGGCTTGCCGCACGCCGACCTGATCCAGGAAGGCAACATCGGCCTGATGAAGGCCGTCAAACGCTTCGATCCCGACCAAGGCGTGCGCCTGGTGTCGTACGCGATGCACTGGATCAAGGCTGAAATCCACGAATACATCCTGAAGAACTGGCGCCTGGTCAAGGTGGCAACCACCAAGGCCCAGCGCAAGCTGTTCTTCAACCTGCGCAGCCACAAGGAAGGCCTGGACACCATGACACCGGCGCAAGTCGATGCCCTGGCCAAGACCCTCAATGTGAAGCGCGAGGAAGTCATCGAGATGGAAACCCGCCTGTCCGGCCGCGACATCGCGCTGGAAGCGCCGACCGACGACGAAGACGACAAGTTCGCGCCGATCGCTTACCTGTCGTCGGAGACGCAGGAGCCGACCCGGGTGCTGGAAGCACAGGAATACGATCGCCTGCAAAGCGAAGGCCTGGAAGCGGCACTCGGCAAGCTCGACGCCCGCTCCCGCCGCATCGTCGAAGCACGCTGGCTGGCCAGCGATGACGGTTCCGGCGCGACCCTGCACGAACTGGCCGCCGAGTTCGGCGTCTCCGCCGAACGCATCCGCCAGATCGAAGCGGTGGCGCTGAAAAAAATGAAGGGCACGCTGGCAGAATACGCCTGAATGCCATGCTGTAAAAGATGCTCGCACGAGCATAATGCCGTTCAGTGAGAAGCTGAGCGGCATTTTTTTTGCCAGGCGATGCTGACACGAACGGGGTCACTTCACAAAGGTTCAATGCATGCAAAACCATGACGGTACGACTTCAGCCTGGTGGATTGAATCATACCCCGCAGAGGGAGCCGCCGGGGCGGTCGGAACGATGGGCTTGTCCGGCGCCGAAGCCAAAGCGCGGCTTGCCGAATATGGACCCAACCTGTTCCGCGCGCGGCAAGACAAATCGCTCCTGCGACAGTATCTCGCCCGCTTCGGCAATCCGCTGGTCCTGATCCTTCTTGTGGCCAGTATCATTTCGGCGTTCACGGGTGAGATTGTCAATTTTCTGATCATCGCCGGTATTATCCTGCTGAGCGTCACGCTCGATTTTTTTCAGGAAGTCCGCGCCAATGCCACTGCGGAAAAGTTAAGGCAATCAGTTTCCGTGCGGGCCATCGTGATACGCGATGGCAAACCGTCGGAAATTCCAGCCCCCCAGGTGGTGCCGGGCGATATCGTGCTGCTATCGGCCGGCGACTTGATCCCGGCGGACGGACGCGTGCTGGAAGCAAATGATTTCTTCGTCAAGCAAGCGCTGCTGACCGGAGAGCCCTACCCTGTGGAAAAACGGCCCGGGTCGCTGCAGAATACCGCTGCGGATATCCAGGATGCGACCAACGCGGTATTCATGGGCACCTCCGTCATCAGCGGCAGCGCCAGAATGCTGGTCGTGAAGACCGGCGCGGCCACCGCCATGGGCGCGATCGCCGGCAGCGTTTCGCGCCAGGCGCCACCGACATCGTTCGAGATGAGCACGCGCCGCTTCGGCATGCTGATCATGCGCCTGACATTCCTGATGGTGATGTTCGTACTGCTGGTGAACACCGCGTTTCACAAGCCTTTGCTGGAGTCGTTCCTGTTCGCCGTGGCGCTGGCGGTCGGCCTGACGCCGGAATTGTTGCCCATGGTCGTTTCGGTCACGTTGGCCCGGGGAGCGCTGCGCATGGCGAAGAAGCACATGATCGTCAAGCGCATGGCATCGATCCAGGAGCTGGGCTCGATGGACGTGCTATGCACAGACAAGACCGGCACGCTGACCGAAGCGAAAATCCGCGAAGAGCGGCATGTGGATGCCAATGGCCAGCCCAGCGAACGGGTGCAGGAACTCGCCTACATCAACAGCTTCTTTGAGACCGGGCTGAAGAGTCCGCTCGACGAAGCCATCCTCAGCCACCAGCACATCGACGTGAGCAGCTGGAAAAAGATCGATGAAATTCCCTTCGACTTCGAGCGTCGCCGGGTCTCGGTACTGGTGGATAACGGCGCGGAACGATGGCTGGTAGTAAAGGGCGCGGCCGACGAGATCGTGGGACTGTGCAGTCACTACGAAGCGGACGGCGACGGGCAAGCGCTGCCGCTGGACGAAGCGGCCCGAAACGGCATACACGGCCAGTACCATCGACTGGAAGAAGACGGTTTGCGCGTGCTCGGCATCGCCTGGCGCCGCGTGCCGCAGGACCACCCGCACGCAGTGCTGGGCGACGAAACGGAGTTGGTGCTCGCCGGGTTTGCCGCCTTCCTCGACCCGCCCAAGGACAGCGCCGCCACGGCACTTGAATCGCTGCGGAAGAGCGGTGTGGCGATCAAGATCGTTACGGGCGACAGCGATCTGGTTACGCGGCATGTCTGCGCCCAATTGCGGATACCGGTCACCGGGCTCCTGACCGGCAAGGAAATCGCGCAGATGGATGAGCACGCCTTGCGCGCCCGCGTGGAAACGACAAACCTGTTTTGCAGGGTCAATCCGGAGCAAAAAAATCGCGTGATCCTGGCGCTCAGGGCGCGCGGCCATGTGGTCGGCTATCTGGGCGACGGCATCAACGATGCCCCCTCCCTGCACTCGGCAGACGTCGGCCTGTCGGTGGACTCGGCGGTGGACGTGGCAAAGGAAGCCGCCGACATGATCCTCCTGAAACAGGACCTGCATGTGCTGCACGGTGCGGTTCTGGAGGGGCGTCGTACCTTTGGCAACATCATGAAGTACATCATGATGGGCACCAGCTCCAATTTCGGCAACATGTTCAGCATGGCCGGCGCTTCGCTATTCCTGCCATTCCTGCCGATGTTGCCAACACAGATATTGCTCAACAATATACTCTACGACATCTCGGAAATTGCGATCCCCCTGGACAAGGTGGATACCGAGGAAATTCGCCGCCCGCGGGTGTTCGACCTGAATTTCATCCGCAACTTCATGCTCGTCATCGGGCCGATCAGCTCGCTGTTTGATTTCCTGACTTTCTACGTCATGCTGGAGGTGTTGAAAGCCGACGAAAAACTGTTTCAAACAGGCTGGTTTGTCGAGTCACTCTGCACACAGGTGCTGGTCATTTTCATCATCCGTACGCGCGGCAATCCGTTGAAAAGCCGCGCGCATCCATTGTTGACGGTGACCTCGCTTGGCGTCGTGGCCATCGCCGCGCTGTTGCCCTTTACGCCACTGGGAACTTATTTCGGATTGGCGCCCCTCCCCGCCCGTTTCTTTTTCATTCTCGGCGGCATGGTTATTCTTTACCTGGCCATTGTCGAACTGGCCAAGCAGGGCTTTTACCGGTGGTATGCGCAGCACCAGTTAGCGCCCGGCAAAGCTGGTCACCAATAAGGCACGGTACTTGCGAGCGTTATAACCAGGGTGCGCCGACGGCTGCCATCAATAATGGCCATGCCTGCCGCGCGCATGATCAGAAACGGATATCTCCCTAAAGGAACCTGGACATGACCATGAAAAAATACAAATCGCGCGTAATTGTTACCGCTTGCATGGCCGCAATGACCCTTAGCGGCCTTGCAGCGGCGCAATCGACGAGTGAGAGCCGCGGCACCGAGATGCAAGCAAGCACCAAAACACCGGACAGTAAGGCCGAAGCAAATGCCACCAAGCACGTCAACGATGCAGTCGCCGTTGTGCGCAGAATGGAATCCACACCGGGCATGGCCAATCTGTTACAGAAGTCCAAAGGCGTACTGATCGTGCCAACTTACGCACGTGCGGCAGTGGGTGTTGGCGGTAGCGGCGGTTCAGGTGTGCTGCTGGTCAAAAAGGACGATGGCACATGGAGTGACCCGGCTTTTTATAACATCGGCGGCATCAGTGTCGGTGCACAGGTCGGCGCAGAAGGTGGCCCGATCGCATTGGTGCTGAATAACGACAAGGCGGTCAACAGCTTCATGCAAAAGAATAATTTCTCGGTCAGTGCCGATGCCGGATTGACCGTTGTGAACTGGACGAAAGTGGCCCAAGGCTCGGTCGGCACGGGCGATGTCGTTGCCTGGGCTGGCACCAAGGGGCTGTTCGGCAATGTCGCTTCCATCGGCGTCAATGACATCCGCTTCAACCAGCGTGAAACCGATGCGTACTACCAGCAGACACTGACGGCAAAGGATGTTGTCGGCGGCAAGGCCACCAATCCACATGCCGATGCGCTCAGGAAGGCGCTTGCGGCCACCGCCGGCACCACATCGAGCGGTACATCGAGCGGCGGTTCAGGCAGCGGCCCTTCCGGCAGCGACAAGTAATTGCCGGGCATGACCTGAGAGCAAGGCCGGGATCACTTCCCTGCCAGCAGCAGCTTCAGGTCATGCGCAATCGGCTCGGCACCCTGGCCGTGACGAACGAACAGGCGGATGCGGCCCTGCGGGTCGAACACATAGCTGCCGGCGGTGTGGTCCATTGTGTAGCTGCCAGGCGTCTTGCCCGGCACCTTCTGGTAAAACACGCGGAATTCCTTGGCAACTTTTTCGGTGGCGGCCTTGTCGCCGACCAGGCCGAGGAAGCTCGGGTGGAAAGCCGGCACGTATTGCGACAGCAATTGCGGCGTATCGCGTTCCGGATCAATTGAAATGAACAAGACCTGCACCTTCTCGGCCTGTGGCCCTAGCTGCTGCATCACGCCGGCCATCTCGGCCATCGTGGTCGGACACACATCCGGGCATTGGGTAAAGCCGAAAAACACCACCACTGCCTTGCCCTTGAAATCGGCCAGGGTACGCGGCTTGCCGTTGTGGTCGGTGAGGGCAAAATCTTTCGCATAGCCCAGGCCGGTCACATCGGTGTTCTTGAAAGCGCTGTCGACAGGCGACAGTTGCATGGTGCCGTCGGTGCCAGCCTTGTCGCTGGACTTGTCGCTGCAGGCGCACAGCCACAGCGAGGATGCCAGCATCAGTGCAAGAGACAGGGTGCGCATGGGCTCAAAACCTCAGGTAATGGTCGATCAGCAAGGCGGCGAACAACAGCGACAGGTAGATGATCGAATAAGTGAAGGCCTTGCGCGCCAACAGGTCGGAGTAATGACGGTAGATGCGCCAGGAGTACCACAGGAAGATCGCCCCGAGCACGGCAGCGCTGGCAAGATAAATCAGGCCGCTCATGTGCACCGCGTAAGGCAGCATGGTGGTGGCGACCAGCGCGATGGTGTACAGAAAAATATGGAATTGCGTGAACTTCAGGCCATGCGTGATGGGCAACATGGGCAACCCGGACTTGGCGTAGTCGTCGCGCCGGTACAGTGCCAGCGCCCAGAAGTGCGGCGGCGTCCAGATGAAGATGATCAGCACCAGAATCCAGGCTTGCATCGGCACATCGTTGGCAATCGCGGCCCAGCCCAGGGCCGGCGGCATCGCCCCCGACAGGCCGCCGATAACGATGTTCTGTGGCGTCGCCGGCTTGAGCAGGATGGTGTAGATGACGGCATAGCCGACGAAGGTCGCCAGGGTCAGCCACATGGTCAACGGATTGACCAGGCTGTACAGCACCCACATGCCGGCGCCGCCGATCACGCCGGAAAATACCAGCGTCTGCGAGACCGTGATTTCGCCACGCGCCAGCGGGCGACGGGCGGTGCGCGCCATCTTGGCGTCGATACTGCGCTCGACCAGGCAATTGACGGCGAAGGCGGCGCCGGCAAGCAGCCAGATGCCGACGGTGGCAGCCACCACCACGCGCCAGTCGGGCAGGTCCGGCGTCGCCAGAAACATGCCGATCACGGCGCAAAATACCGCCAGCTGCGTCACGCGCGGCTTGGTCAGCGCCCAGTACTGGGCCATGCGATTAGAAGAAATGGTCAAAGTCGTCATAGTGTTACGGCAGCCGCAGCGCCGGCGTCACGCGGCAGCAACGCTGGTTGTCATGCGGCTGGCGGCGCGGGCGGCGGTGGCAAGGTTAGCCTTGTAGTTTAACATGCTCAGGAGAAGCACCAGCAAAGCTGCACAACCATTGTGGGCGACCGCCAGCGCCAGGGGCCAACTCAGGTAAACGGTAGAAATGCCGATGATGACCTGCAAAACCAGTACGGCCAGCAGCCAGCCCCCCGTCTTGCGCAAGCCTTCGACCTTGATGGCGCGCAGCGCGACCCAGCCGATCACGAGCGCCGCCACAAGAGCAAAGACCCGGTGCGTCCAGTGGATCGCGGTCAGCGCCGGGAACGGCAGGAAATCGCCACTGCCGGTCTTGCCGAGATGACGCCACAGCGTGAAGCCATTGTCAAAATCCATCTGCGGCAGCCAGGCGCCGTGGCAGGTCGGCAAATCGGTGCACGCCAGCGCGGCGTAGTTGGTGCTGACCCAGCCACCCAGCGCGATCTGGCAAAACAGCACGGCCAGCGCCAGCGCCGCGGGAATGCGCAAGCCGCGGCCCACCGGAGTGACAGCCGCATGCGGGCTGTGCCTTGCCGCCAGCCATGCCAGCAAGGCGAGCAAGCCCATGCCGAGCAGCAGATGGATCGTGACGATCACTGGCTGCAGTTTCAATGTCACGGTCCAGGCGCCAAATGCGCCCTGCAGGCAGACGAAAAACAGCAGGAAGCTCGGCAGCCAGGGCGACGTGACGGCACAGGCCTGAACGCGCCTGCGTGACCTGATCCAGTTGCGCCAGGCCACGCCCATCAGTGCGATGATCAGCACGCCCACACCCATCGCCACGTAGCGATGGATCATCTCGATCCAGGCCTTGACCACGGTGACCGGGCCATCCGGCAAGGCCGCCTCGGCAGCCTGTATGGATGCATGTGCCTGCAGCGGGTTGGCATGGCCGTAGCAGCCAGGCCAGTCGGGGCAGCCCAGGCCGGAATCGGTCAGGCGCGTGAAGGCGCCGAACATGATCAGGTCGAAGGTGAGAAACAGCGTCACCCATGCCAGCTTGCGGTACTTGTTGGCGTCGCGCGACGCCCATACCGCTGCCAGCGCCAGCAGCGCCACCAGCATGCCCTTGATTGCGAGTTGAATCAGCATATCCCGTGTTCCTGTACAGGCGCAGTGCGCCTAGCCGATCTTGGACGCCTTCAGCAACCTGCCGAGATCCTTCTTGATGCGATTGGGATCGGCATCCTTGGGGAAACGCATCATCAGGTTGCCGAGCGGGTCGATCATGTAGATGTGGTCTGCCAGCGTCGTGCCCTGCTCGAGCGGCAGCCACGCCTGCAGCGCAGCCGCCGGCACGCGCAACATGCGGGTACCGTCATACTCGCGCATGAGCACGGTATCGAGCGCTTCGTTATCGGTGATCAGCCATACCCGTTCGATCCGTTCGCGCTCCTTGCCCTGGGCCGTGCGCAACTGGCGCATGTCATAGAGCTTCTTGCGGCAGGCTTCCTGGCAGTTGCCGGAATCGATCTGCAACATGATCCACTTGCCCTTGTAGGCGTCGAGTTCGGTCGGCTTGCCGTCAAGGCTGACGCTACCGAGGCGGGGAATCGGATAGGCACGCGGGTCGATCAGCGTGCCGTAATTGGTGCGGCCGCTCGGCTGCATCACATAGTAGGAGAAGTAGGAGGCGATCAGCGGCGATGCGCACACCGCAAACACCACGAGCATTTTCCAGCGACCAAGCTTTTTTTGCTTACTGTTTTGTTCCACGCCTAAATCCTGTCACAATAAAAAATAAGAATGCAGCAGCCGCCAGGCCATACCACTGAAAGGCGTAGCCGCGATGCTTGTCGGCGCCATATGAAGGCCGCGGCCAGTCACGCACCAGGCCGTCGCCGCCATCGCCCGCGCTCCCGCCCTGCTCGACGATAAATGGCAGCAACGCCATGCCGCTGGCCGCGGCAAATTCCGCGACGGTGACATTTTGCACGATAGCGCCTGGCTTGAGCGGCGCCGATGCGCCAAACTGAAACACCTGGGCCGGACGGCCGCGGATGCTGCCCTCGATCTCTACCTCGCCTTCCGGCGTGGGTATTGCCGGCAATCGTGCGCGATCGACCGGGTCGCGCGGCAACCAGCCGCGCGCCACCAGCACAGCGTTGTTGGTGCCGGCAATTTTAAATGGCATCAGCATGTAGAAACCGGCGCGCCGTTCCTGCGGCCGGTTGTCCAGATACAGCGGCCACTCGCGCACGAATCGGCCCCTGAGCCGCACCCGACGAAATTCCATGGCAGCGGCATCCACGGGGGTGGCGCCCAGCTCGGCCACCGCCTGCGCGCCGCGCGACTGCAGGACCGCCTCGATTGCATCCTTTTCCTGGGCACGCCGTGATTGCCAGTTGCCCAGCGCTATGCCGATGGCAACGACGATGGCGACGGCAATGAATGGCACCCAACTGAAACGGAATCTGATTGGCATTACAATATCGACCTTACAAACAAAAGCTTTGACAGCCGGCGCCTATTCTAACAAGTGGTCGGCCCAAGCGCAGCCACCATGAAAATCGTCGTCGCCATCGCCTTTATCCTGATCCTCGGCAGCCTCGCCTCGGCGCTGATATTCCTGATGCGAGACAAAGGCAAGAGCAACCGCACCGTGCAGTCGCTGGCGCTGCGCGTGGGCTTGTCGGTCGCCCTCTTCATCTTCATCCTGATCGCCAATTACCTCGGCTGGATACAGCCGACCGGGGTTCGCTAGGCCGGCACATCCGGAAAAACCGCAGAAAAAAAGCCGCACCGAAGTGCGGCTTTTTTTCTTCGCCCGAAGCTCGGGCGGCCTTGGCTTACAGCCAGTACACGACGACGTACAGGCCGAGCCAGACGACGTCGACAAAGTGCCAGTACCAGGCCGCGCCTTCGAAGGCGAAATGGTTTTCCGCGGTAAAGTGGCCCTTGAGCACGCGGTACAGCACCACGGACAGCATGATGGCGCCGATCGTCACATGGAAGCCATGGAAGCCGGTCAGCATGTAAAAAGTCGAACCAAAAATGCCGGACGTCAGCTTCAGGTTCAGCTCGCTATACGCATGCATGTACTCATAGGCCTGGAAGCCCATGAAGACGGCGCCCAGCAAGACAGTAGCGGCCAGCCAGATGGCGGTCTGGGCGCGGTGACCGGCCCGCAGCGCATGGTGCGAAATGGTCAGGGTGATGCCCGAAGTCAGCAGCAGCGCGGTATTGATGGTCGGGATCCAGAACGGCCCCATGGTGGTGAACGGCTCGACCGTGCCGGCCGGGCCGACATTGCCCCATTGCGCGGCGAAATCCGGCCACAGGACTTTGTGATCGAGATCGGCCAGCCACGGCATACTGACCGAACGGGCGTAGAACAGCGCGCCGAAAAACGCCGCGAAGAACATCACTTCCGAGAAGATGAACCAGCTCATGCTCCAGCGGTAGGAATTGTCGATACGGGCACTGTACAAACCGCCTTCGGATTCGGCAATGGCGTCGCCAAACCAGCAATACAGAACCGACAACACCGCCAGGATGCCGGCGATAGTGACATAAGGCCCCCAGCCGATGCTATTGACCCATGCGGATGCACCGGCCATAGTTGCAAGCAAGGATATGCCTGTCAACATCGGCCACTTGGATGGGCCCGGTACGAAATAGTAGGGCGCCTTAGCGTTTTGAGAAGCCATCTCCATCTCCCGATACAAATCAAATTAATTCGCGACGACGCTCTTGACGACCAACAACAGCGTCACAATAAAAACTACTGCAGCAATCAACCCGGCGACGATCAGATAAACCGGATTGAGCTGCGCTGTATCCTGCTCATAGCCGCTTTTCTTGCGTACGCCGAAAAACGCCCAGAGTATTGCTTTCAATGTTGCGCCGAACGACATCTTGCGTTTGGCTGCATCTTTCAAATCCTGCATTTTTACCGCCTTTCACCCAGCTGCATCAGCTGGACTTTTTCGCCGGCCCGGCCACCTCGAAGAAGGTGTACGACAAGGTAATGGTCTTCACATCCCGCGGCAGCGCCGGATCGATGAAAAACACCACCGGCATCTGCCTGGCCTCGTTCGCCGCCAGCGTCTGCTGCTTGAAGCAGAAGCATTCCATTTTCTTGAAATGCGCCGCCGCCTGCTGCGGCGCATAACTGGGAATCGCCTGCGCGTCGATTGCCCGCGACTGCGTATTCACCACTTCATACACGATCTGCACCATCTCGCCCGGATGCACCTGCATGCTGGCAACCGTCGGCCGGAATCGCCAGGGCCCCTGCGCATTGCCATCGAATTCGATGGTAATGGTACGACTCTTGTCGACCTGGGTATTGGCGACATCTTCTACCGTTGCATCTTTCGGCGTCAGAAGATTGACGCCGGTGATTTCGCAGATTTTCTTGTAGACCGGAATCAGCGCATAGCCGAAACCGAACATCATGACCGCCACTACCAGCAGCTTGCCGAGCATCTGCGCATTCAGCTTGCGCGTCGGTTCGTCCTGCACCTCATGTTGCTTCGATGTTTCCATCTCAGCTGAACCAGACCCGCTTGGCGATTACCCCGATAAAGAAGGCCAGCGCCACCGTTGCCAGGATCAGCGCCATCTTCAGGTTATTGGGCTTTTTCTGTTGCGACATGCTTGCTCGGGCGAGCCTTGCGACCCGCCCCCTTGCTTGATTACTTGACGGTCGGCGGCACTTCGAAGGTGTGGAACGGCGCCGGGCTCGGCACGGTCCATTCCAGGCCTTCCGCGCCATCCCAAGGCTTGGCTTCCGCCTTCTTGCCACCCTTGATCGACGGCAGCACGACCGCGAACAGGAAGTACACCTGTGCCAGACCGAAGCCGAAGGCGCCGATCGAAGCGATCATGTTGAAGTCGGCGAACTGCGCCGGGTAGTCGGCATAACGACGCGGCATGCCGGCCAGACCCAGGAAGTGCATCGGGAAGAAGGTAATGTTAAACGTGATCAGCGACAGCCAGAAGTGGATCTTGCCGCGGGTTTCGTTATACATGTAACCGGTCCACTTCGGGCTCCAGAAGTAGTAACCGGCAAACAGCGTGAACAGCGAGCCGGCCACCAGCACGTAGTGGAAGTGGGCCACCACGTAGTAGGTATCCTGCAGCTGGATGTCGATCGGGGTCACGGCCAGGATCAGGCCGGTGAAGCCGCCGATGGTGAACACGAAGATGAAGCCGACGGCAAACAGCATCGGGGTCTCGAACGTCATCGAGCCGCGCCACATGGTGGCAACCCAGTTGAACACCTTCACGCCGGTCGGAATCGAGATCAGCATCGTGGCGTACATGAAGAACAGCTGGGCTGTCACAGGCATGCCGGTGGTGAACATGTGGTGGGCCCAGACGATGAACGACAGGATCGCGATCGACGAGGTTGCGTACACCATCGAGGCATAGCCGAACAGCGGCTTGCGGGCGAAGGCCGGAACGATGTGCGAGACGATGCCGAACGCCGGCAAGATCATGATGTACACCTCGGGGTGACCGAAGAACCAGAAGATGTGCTGGTACATGACCGGGTCACCGCCGCCGGCGGCATTGAAGAACGAGGTGCCGAAGTGACGGTCAGTCAGGGTCATGGTGATGGCGCCAGCCAGCACCGGCATGACGGCGATCAGCAGGTAGGCGGTGATCAGCCAGGTCCAGCAGAACATCGGCATCTTCATCAGGGTCATGCCGGGAGCGCGCATGTTCAGGATGGTGACGATGATGTTGATCGAACCCATGATCGACGATGCGCCCATGATGTGCATGGCGAAAATGCCCATGTCCATGCCGATGCCCATCTGCGACGACAACGGCGCGTACAGCGTCCAGCCGGCGGCGGTGGCGCCACCAGGCACCAGGAACGACGTCGCCAGCAGGATCGCGGCCGGCGGCAGCAGCCAGAACGAGAAGTTGTTCATGCGGGCGAACGCCATGTCGGATGCGCCGATCTGCAGCGGGATCATCCAGTTGGCGAAGCCGACGAAGGCCGGCATGATGGCGCCGAACACCATCACCAGGCCGTGCATGGTGGTCAGCTGGTTGAAGAACTCGGGTTGCATCAACTGCAGGCCGGGCTGGAACAACTCGGCGCGGATGCCCAATGCCAGCACGCCGCCGGACATCAGCATGACAAACGAGAACCACATGTACAGCGTGCCGATGTCCTTGTGATTGGTGGCCAACAGCCAGCGGCGCCAGCCATGCGGGTGGTCGTGCGCGTGGTCGTGAGCGTGATCGTGTGCGTGATCGTGTGCGATAGAACTCATCTCAAAACTCCTGATTATTTACTTGCGCGCAGCCAGGACTTCAGCCGGTTGTACGATGTTTTCCTGGGCCTTGTTGGACCAGTTGTTGCGGGTGTAGGTAATCACCGCAGCAATTTCGGTATCCGACAGGCTATTGAATGCAGGCATGGCGCCAGGGAAGGCCGGCGTATCGCGCCCTTTCAACAGGGTGGTGACCTGCTCGGCCTTCGGACCGCTCACGATCTTGGAACCATCCAGCGACGGGAAGGCGCCGGGCAAGCCCTTGCCATTGGCCTGGTGACAGGCGACGCAATTGGCTGCATAGACTTTTTCGCCGCGCTGCTTCAGCTCGTCGATGGTCCACACCTTGCTCGGATCGTCCGCCTTGGCGGCCATTTCCTTTTTCTTGCCATCGACCCACGCAGCGTATTCGGCATCGGTCACGACCTTGACGACGATCGGCATGAATGCGTGATCCTTGCCGCACAACTCGACGCAGTTGCCGCGGTAAGTGCCAACCTTCTCGGCGCGGAACCAGGTATCGCGCACAAAGCCGGGGATCGCATCCTGCTTGACACCGAAGGCGGGAATGGTCCAGCTGTGGATGACGTCGTTGGCGGTGGTAATGATACGGATCTTCTTGTTGACCGGGACCACCACCTCATTGTCGACTTCGATCAGGTAGTTGTCGTTCTTGACCTTGGCCGGATCCTGATCGCGCGGGGTGGCCAGATTGGACAGGAAAGAGATGCCGGAGCCTTCGCCCTTGAGGTAATCATAGCCCCATTTCCACTGCATGCCGGTCGCCTTGATGGTGATGTCGGCATTGGAAGTATCCTTCATCGCGACCACGGTCTTGGTAGCCGGCCATGCCATCATGATGACGATAATGAACGGCACAATGGTCCAGGCGATTTCAACCGCGACGCTCTCATGGAAAGTGGCAGGCTTGTGGCCAAGCGACTTGCGATGCTTGAAGATCGAATAGAACATCACGCCGAACACGGCGACGAAGATCACCAGGCAAATTACCAGCATCATGGTGTGCAGCGAATCGATTTGCTCTGCAATCTTGGTCACCGGCGCCTGCAGGTTGAGCTGGCGCACTGCCGGCCCGCCCTGGCTGTTGCCGACTTCCACTGCCCATGCCGGCAATGCTGCCGCCATGCCCAATGCATAAAGCATTAACGATTGAAGGCGCTTTGCATATTTCATAGTTTCCTCAAAAGCCCAAATAAGAATTCTGTCCAGAACCGACCGGCGCACCGGCAAAAAAGCTTGCCATTGCAACCATTCGCGCTTGCGACCGACCGCATCCATCCAGGCGTTCGCTTCACAAACGGGCAGCGCATAAGCCGGCCAGCGTATAACCGGTGGAGTATAAGTCGGAACGCCCCTTGTTATCAAGTGGAAAAGCATTCCCCGTACGCAAGATTACCCCCTTGCGTCAGGACTTTACTTTCTGCCCAAATCAAAGCGGATGATGGCTTCACCGCTGGCAATGGTACGCGGCGCCGGACGGAAGGCATGACCGTAGATCACTTCGAAGCTCAGGCCGAGCTTGCCGTCAGCACGGCGAGTTTGTTCCAGTGCAGCAAGCATGCGCCGCCACCCTTGCGCGCCGCACAAGCCGCGCCGCCGGGTGGCCAGCGGGTTGCCGCCCCAGGCACGAACATCGGCCAACAGCTTTTCGGCGGTGTCATAAGTGACGGTGATGGTTTCCATATCCATCACCGGGGTAGCGAAGCCGGCCTGCACCAGCATGTCGCCGAAATCGTGCATGTCGACAAAGGGCAGGCTGTGAGGCGCCGCGTCCATCGCGGCAAAAGCCCCGCGCAACTCCTTGAAGGTATCCGGGCCAAAACAGGAAAACATCAGCAAGCCATCGGTACGCAACACGCGCTGCCATTCGGCGAATACACGGTCAGGCTGCGGGTGCCAGTGCAAGGCGAGATTGGACCAGACCAGGTCGACGGCATTGCCTGCCAGGGGCAGCTGGGCGAAATTGCCGGCAACGAGCATGGGCTCGCCCTGCCGGCCCGGCAGCAATGTTTGCGGCAACCACTTGCCCAGGAGCCGATTCACCGAAGACATGGCATCCTGTTGACGGCTTTGCGTCAACGCCAGCATGGCTGGGGCAGCATCCAGCCCCAGCAGGCGCGCCTCTGGAAAACTGTCCTGCAAGAGGGGCAAATCGGCACCTTCGCCGCAACCGGCATCGAGCACGGCTTGCGGGGCGAGCCTGACCAGTTGCAGGCGCTCATGCATGCGCAGCGCGATTTCACGGCGCAAAAATTGCGAATCCTGCAAGCGTTGTGGACGGGCAAAGGCACGCCGCACGCAGGCAAGATCAATCGGTGCGCTGGCGTTGCCGGACTGGGGTAGGAAAGTTGGGGACGCCACGGGAATCGTAATGTTCAGTGCGATAATAGAAAACTCAGCCCGCCAGTTTACACGCATATACGCCTGAAAGTCCGATTGCCCATGCTACTGGAATCCCGCCTGTGGTTGCAGCGCTGCCTGCGGCGCCTGCCGCAACTGCTGCCGTCGTCCTGCGCCCTGTGCGGCGCCAGCGACAGGCAGGCGTTGTGCGCCGGCTGCCATGCACATTACTTCACGCAGGCGCCGGTGCGCTGTCGGCAATGTGCTGCGCCTTTGCCCACGGCATCTGCGGCGACCGATGCGAATGCGGAGTCGGCGTCAGATACCGATGCCACCAGATGCGGCGATTGCCAGGTATTGCCGCCCGCCTTCGATGCGACCGTGACCGCCTGCGACTATCTGCCGCCGGTGGACCAACTGGCGCTGGCACTGAAATTTGGCGGCCGCCTGGCGCTGGCACCGCTGTTGGCGCAATTGCAACGCGACGCCCTGCTGCGCGACGCGGCAGCAGCGAGGACGCTGCCGGACTGGCTGACCGCAGTGCCGCTGGGCCCGCAGCGGCTGCGCGAGCGCGGCTTCAACCAGGCACTGGAAGTTGCCAAGCCGCTTGCCCACATGCTGGGCTTGCCGCTCTATGCGCAATTGCTGCAGCGCCAGCGCGATACCCGGGCGCAATCGCTGCTGCAGCGGGATGAACGACAAGGCAACCTGCGCGAGGCATTTACCGTCTCGCAAGCCTTCCTCGACACGGTGCGCGGCCGGCATGTCGGTGTCGTCGACGACGTGCTTACCACTGGCGCCACACTGAATGAAGTAGCGACCACGCTGAAACGTTTCGGCGCGGCGCGCGTAACCAATCTGATCTTTGCCCGGACCCCGCCCAGGCAAGCAATGCCATAGGAGTCGAACTTGTTTCATGTCGTACTGGTTGAACCGGAAATCCCGCCGAACACCGGCAACATCATCCGTCTATGCGCCAATGCCGGCGCGCAGCTGCATTTGATCGAGCCGCTCGGCTTCCCGCTGGATGACGCCAAAATGCGGCGCGCCGGCCTCGATTACCATGAGTATGTGAAAATGAAAGTGCACCGCGACTGGACCGCCTTCCTGGCGGCAGAATCGCCCGACCCGGCGCGCATGTTCGCGCTGACAACCCATGGCTCGACACCGTTCGCCTCGATCGCGTTCCAGCCGGGCGACTACTTCATATTCGGCGCCGAAACGCGTGGCCTGGACCCGGCATTGCGCGAAAGCTTCGCGGCAGAACAGCGCATCCGCCTGCCCATGCGGCCGGACAACCGCAGCCTGAATCTGTCGAACACGGTGGCGGTGGTCGTGTACGAGGCGTGGCGGCAACATGGTTATGCCGGCGGGCTCTGAGGCAAAACATCGTCCCCCATGAAAAAAGCCGCAGCGTCATGCTGCGGCTTTTTTGTTTTGCGGTCGCAAATGTTTTACGCAGCCGGCGCAGCTGCCGCAGCCGGCAGGCGGCCGGTGATTTCCTTGCGATAACGGTTCAAGTCCTGCACCGATTCAAAGCTGCGCTCGAACAACAGCGACATGTTGTGCAGAATGCGGTCCACCACTTTCTTTTCCCAGGCGCTGTCGAACTTGATCTGGGTATCGAGCCAGTGCTCCAGCCACTCCGGATCGGGCAGGCGGCTTTGCACGGTATCATTGGGAAACAGTGCCTGGTTGACGTGCAGGTTGGTTGGATGCAGCGGCTTTTCAGTGCGGCGCGCGGAGGCCATCAGCACGCCAATCTTGGCGAAGGCGGCGCGGGCGGTATCTCCCACTTCGACCAGCGCTTTTTTCATGTAGCGCAGGTAGGCGCCGCCGTGGCGCGCTTCATCCTGGCTGATGATCTTGTAGATTTGCTTGATCACCGGCTCGGTATGCCAGTCGGAGGCGCAACGATACCAGTGGTTCAGGCGGATCTCGCCGCAAAAATGCAGCATCAGCGTTTCCAGCGCCGGCGCCGGATCGAATTCGAAACGCACATTGTGCAACTCGGCTTCGGTCGGCACCAGATCCGGACGGAAGCGACGCAGGTATTCCATCAGGACCAGCGAATGCTTTTGCTCTTCAAAGAACCAGACCGACATGAAGGCGCAAAAATCGCTATCGCCGCGGTTGTCGCGCAAGAACATTTCCGTCGCTGGCAAGGCCGACCATTCAGTGATGGCATTCATCCTGATGGTTTGCGCCTGCTCTTCGGTGAGTTTACTGGCATCAAACTGATCCCAGGGAATATCTGTTTCCATATTCCAACGAACTTGCTCAAGGGATTTAAACAATTCTGGGTACAACATACTTGGACATGCCTTTGAAAATTGGATAAGTAGTTGATTTTACCAAGAAAAGGGGCATTCGGACACTTCCTGGCTACCATGTTAATGCAACGCAACATCCTGCAATCCAACCCTGGCGGGCGAAATTTATCGAATATTTGCCGCAAATTTTCTTTTAATTGCAACGCATTGTCAGGCAAGCGCCAGGTTGTGTTGCCGGTGCCATAGCCGGAATTGCTCGGCAGGCATAGGCCTGCTGAGCAAATATCCCTGCCCAAGGTCGCACTTACATTCGCGCAACAAGGAAAACGCCGCTTCGGTTTCGATGCCTTCGGCGACGACCTTGATACCCAGACGCTTGCCCAGCGCAATCACGGTTTCGGCAACGGCAAGCGAGCGGCTGTCGGTATCGATGTTGCGGATGAAGGATTGATCGACTTTCAATTTATCGAAAGGCAGCCCGGCCAACCGGCTCAGGCTGGAATACCCGGTGCCGAAATCGTCCAGCGCGATCTGCAAGCCCAGTTCTTTCAGACTGGCCAGGGTCTGGCTCGCCTCATTGACTTGCTTCATCACTGCGCTTTCGGTCACTTCCAGTTCCAGCAAAGAGGGGTCGATGCCGGAGCAGGCAACGACATCGGCCACGCGCTGATAGAAATTGCGAGCACGGAATTGCACCGGAGAAACATTAACGGCGATGCGTATGCGCGGCAAGCCCTGCGCATGCCATTGCTGCAACTGACGGCAGGCTTCCTGGATAACCCAGGTACCCAACTGGTTGATGAAGCCATTGGCTTCGGCGACCTGGATGAATTCATGCGGCTGCATGATTTCGCCATCGGCCTGGGGCCACCGGATCAGCGCCTCGGCGCCGACGATGCGACGGGTGCGGGTCTCGACCACGGGCTGATAATACAGTTCGAATTCACCTTGCTCGATGCCCTGCCGAAATTTTTGCTCAATAGAAATAGTACGCTGAATATTGCTCTGGATGGCGGGGGTAAAAAACTGGTAACCCGCCTGACCGCTGTCGCGGGCGTGGCGCATGGCGGCATCGGCATGGCGGATCAGGGTATCGATATCGCCGCCATCATTCGGGTACATACTGATGCCGATACTGGGCGAGGCCTGCAGGACGAATTCGTCTGCCTGATAAGGCTGGCGCAACACCTCGCGCAGATGCCCGGCCGAATTGGCCAGATCCTGCTCCGACTGGATATCGCTCAGGATCACCACGAATTCGTCGCTGCCCATGCGGCCCACCAGGTCGCTGCCGCGCACATTGCGGCGCAGGCGCCGGGCGATTTCCTGCAACATGCCATCGCCAGCTTCACGACCATAAGCATCGTTGAGCGTCTTGAATCGCTCCAGGTCAAAAAACAGCACAGCCAGCTTGCCATCGCTGCGCCTGGCGGCGCCCAGCAGCAGTTCGCCAAACTCATACACCAGCGCACGATTGGGCAAGCCCGTCAACGCATCGTGCTGCGCCACATGCACCAGTTTTTCTTCGGCTTTTTTCTGCGCCGTAATATCCACCCACATGGAACACATGCCTAGCGGCTGCTCCGTATCCAGGCAAGTGATCGGAAAACGGGCAGTCATATAGGTATGGTTTTGACCATCCTTGTGCAAAAGCTCCTCGACCTGATGCAGCGTGCCACCCGCTTGTAACGCGCGCTGGTCGCTATGCCAGAAACGGTCCCCCATAGCGCGCGGCAACTGGTCATAAATGTTGCGGCCAAGCGCACCGTCGATGGTGAGATCCAGGGCTTCCAGCATACTGTGGTTGGCCAGCACCAGCTTGCCATCCATGTCCTTGATCGATACCGGCACCGGCGAATTGTCGAGGACACTATGCAGGTGTGACTTTGTGTGCAGCAACTCCTCTTCGATTTCCGGGCATTGCGACGACGACTGCCCCCCGGCTTGCCAGAAGCCGCCGAAAAAAGCGGCAACAGCACTGGAAGACACAAGCATCAGGAAGGATGCTGGCTGCCCCCAAAAACGTAACTGCAGGGCATCAAAAAGGCTGGCCGCGGCGAGAGCTGCGAGGACGGAGACAACGGCAACCAGCCAGACACCGATTGCACGCCTCGAAGTGAGTAGGGCCTTGAAATCTTTTAAATGCATCGATTCGAAAAAGTGGCGCAGAACTTTCACCCGTTTCCAGAAACAAACAGAAACACTTCCACTCCCGGAATCTTGCATTCACGTCAGAATTCACCGACAGAAACAAAGCGCGCAATGTGCAGGCACTTGAAAGCAGCAATTGCAAAACTGCCTGGGAGGGATAGTTGAAAGGGAGCAAGTCCTTACTGGTTTAAAACAAGTAAATTGGACCTGCCTTGCCATTGCTTAGTTCGCACGGACGAAAAAAAGCCCCCTTTTCAGGGGGCTTTCAAAAAAAGGCCCGGTATGCCTTCATCGCTATATCCCTGTTTGCTTGTCGCTCGCCGTCTCCACCCAGTCTCGCTCAAGCTGATGCGCGCTTTGCTGCACATCAAGGAATAATCACGATAATGCATGACGGAGCTTAGGCGAATCTTAAAAAAACAGCGTTTCAGCACAAGAATTCCGAAAAAACCATACCTGTTACACAAATTTACAGACGGAACGATGTGAAATAATCATCCCTCCAGCTGATCTATGCCCTCAGGTAACGGGAACTTCACCTTGATTGCCAGCCCGCCGAGGGCAGCCTGGCCCAGTTCCACACTGGCATGGTAGCGGTCGGCAATTGCCTTGACGATCGCAAGGCCAAGGCCACTGCCGCTAACATTGGTGCCGGGCACGCGATAGAAACGGTCAAATATCCGGTCGCGGCTTTCCGGCGGAATGCCTGAACCGGAATCTTCGATGGCGAGCACAGCATGTTCCGCATCGCTCACCAGCTTGATCTGCACCTGACCATGCTCGGGGGTATAGCGGATCGCATTGTCGAGCAAATTACGTACCAGCATGCGCAGACTTTCGACGTCGCCACGCACCCGCGTATTCGGCAGCGTGCCGTAGTGCAACTCAATTTGCCGGGACGATGCCAGCGGCATCATTTCATCCGAGGCCTGTTCCACGCAATCGGCCAGCGACACCAGCGTACCAGGGGCTGGCTCGGACAGGGGATCTTGCCTGGCAAGAACCAGCAATTGCTCCATCAAATGCGAGGCACGATCGACACCACCTTGCAGCCGCGCAATCGCTTGCGTGCGTGCAATATCATCTCTGGCCCGGGACAGTGTCTTGACCTGCAACGTCAGGGCCGTCAGCAATGAGCGCAATTCATGCGCGGCATCGTCGACAAAGCGCTTTTGCGCCTGCAATGCCTGCACCATGCGCCCCAGCAGCGAATTGACTTCATCCACCAGGCGCGAGACTTCCTGCGGCACGCCGGTGGCGTCCACCGGCGCCAGCGAATCGGCATTGCGGTTGGCGAGGTCGCGGCCGATGCGGTCCAGCGGCGCCAGCGCCGAAGTGACCACCCACCATACCGTGCCCAGCAGCAGCAGCAGCACCGGGATCGAGGGCCACAATGAATGCATCGCCAGCGAGATGGCGCGGTTGCGCCGGGCGTCGAGCTTTTGCGCCACCTGGATCATGCGGGTTTCGTTGCGCACGCCATAGACGCGCCAGTCGCCATTGTCGAGCGTGACATTCGAATAGCCCAGCACGCCCTGGTTGGGCAGCACGCTGTAGCGACGCGACTGGTAGACGCGCACGCCATCCTCGGTCCATATCTGGATGACGAATTCGAAGGCATCGTCATTATCGTGCGGAGCGGCGTACCACTGCTCCTGCTGGAACGGGCTGTCCTGCAGCGCCAGCGCCATCTGCTGCATGTGGTAGTCGAACAGCCGGTCGGCCTGCTGCATGGCGGTGCGAAACGAGGTGGTGAACTGCACCGCCGATGCGACGACGATCGCCACGCCCAGCAAGAGGATCAGGCGGATGCGCAGCGAACGCATCATGATTTGTCGACCATGTAGCCGAGGCCGCGCACGTTGACGATGAACTGCGCCCCGAGTTTCTTGCGCAAGCCGTGTATGTAGACTTCGACCGCATTGCTCTCGACATCGGCCGACCAGCCATACAGGCGTTCTTCGAGCTGGCTGCGCGAAAGGATGGCGCCAGGCCGCGCCACCAGCGCATCCAGGATCGACCATTCGCGCGAAGACAGCAATATCTGGGCGCCGGACACCAGCACCTGACGGGTTTCGCAATTGACGCTGACCTCGCCTCTGCGATAGACCGCGTCGACGCCGCCGCGCGCGCGCCGCACCAGCGCGTGCAGGCGCGCCAGCAGCTCCTCCAGATCGAAGGGCTTCAGCATGTAATCGTCGGCGCCGCTATTCAAACCGAGCACACGCTGCGCCACCGTGTCGCGCGCGGTCAGCACCAGCACCGGCAGGTTGTTTTTGCGGGCGCGCAGGCCACGCAAGACATCGATGCCATCCTTTTGCGGCAAACCCAGATCCAGCAACATGGCGTCGAATGTGCCAGCGGCCAGCGCGGCTTCGGCATCTGCGCCGCCGCGCACCCACTCGGCGCTGATGCCCTCGCCTTCCAGCGCAATCTGGATGTTCTCGCCGATCATGAGGTCGTCTTCGACCACCAATACCTTCATGTGCTCCCTTTTGCAATTCCGGCCACTGCACTGCGCACTGGCCGCATCAGCCATCGATTGTAGGCGTGCGCGCGGCATGCTGCAAACCATGGCCAGACTGGCAATGCAAGGAGCGCCATTTTCACCGGAAAACAGCTGGAGGGGATAATCGGCGACCTTGCCGAATTGGCGGGAGTTGCAAATGGTGGCGCGCCCGATGATGGCGCTGCTGATGATGGCGCTGCTGATGATGGTGCGCCAGATGGGCCAGGCGGCCGCCCGGGTGGCTGGCGCAGCTGTAACCAGGTTGCGCGCTCTCAGGCGCGCCCGGCATCCAGTCTACATCACGCCCTGAAATACACCCGCTGCCGGCCCTTGCCTTCATCACGGATTTTTCCGGACTTCAGCATGTGGGTGATGGCAGCAACCAGACGGGAACGCAGCTGTGTCATTTCCTCAGTCGTCGCCTTGAACGGCATCTGTGTCGCCGCTGCTTGCAGCAAATCGCTCATGGATTGTTTTTGTTCGGTGATCAAGTCGGGAAAGAAATCCCCCCCGGTAGCTGGCAGGCGAGTGCGCGCCCGCGCATGAGAAGCCGGCTTCGACACTTTTCTCGCAGTGACGGCACGCCGGCCTTTGCCGCCACGCCGGCTCTTTGGCGCCTGCATCGCCGCATCCAGGGCAATGTCGATATCCCCCTCATCGCCAATTGTATCGAGTTGATCGATCGCGGCGCTCAATGCATCGACGCGCGCACGATAATAGGCAAGCCCGGATTGCACGTGCGCAAGTTCTGCACGAAGGGACGATTTTGCGGAACTGATATTCGACATGACATCTCCTGGATAAGGTCAACATGAAAGTCGTTTCATTCTATTGGCGCAAATTCATATAATGTTTGCTTAGACTCATAAACCTAACAATAAATTCTTCTATTTCTTGGCACTTATGCTGGAGCTGTAAATGAAGATCTGGAGCCGTAAATGAAGATGCAGTTGATTCGCCGAATACATTCATGTCCATGCCATACTGGCGAAATTTTCAGCCATATCCTGCAGCCAGATGCGGCAGAGACGGAAGTCATCACCTCCCACGGCGCATGTGTATTTCTTCCTTATGTATAGACCGAAGCCATTTGAAGAAATGCGCATCGATATAATTGAACTGCTCGTGCGCAACCAGCAAGCCGGAGGTGATGGCACGGCGGATGAAGGCGAATCACCTTTCATGAAATTGCCAGCTTTTCACCAACATGCAACCCGAACATCTGCAATTGCTAGTTAACTGGACCATGCCCTTCGGGAAGTACAAGGGCCGGCTGCTGGCCGACCTGCCTGGACATTACCTGGGATGGTTTGCGCGCGAGGGCTTCCCGCCGGGGCAGCTCGGCAGCCTGCTGGCGCTGATGTACGAACTGGACCACAACAACTTGCGGCAGTTGCTCGATCCACTGCGCAGCCAGCCATAACAGCATCGTTGACATCAGCAAAAGCATTGCGGGGATGCGCTGAACGCAGCGGCGCATCCTACTTGCCGCACGCTGCTGCGGCGTTCTCGCGCTTGAGATAGGCGATCAGGTCGGCGCGCTCTTTCCGGTCGGTGACGCCGGCATACCCCATGTTCGTGCCAGGCACCGCCTTGACCGGATTGGCCAGGAACATATCCAGGGTCTTTTCAGACCAGACTATCCCTGATCGCCTCATCGCCTCCGAATAGGCAAAATCCGGCACGCTGCCGGCGCGCCGGCCGAACAGCCCGCAGTGTCGCGGACCTGTGCGGTCGTAGCCCAGCGCATGGCAGGCGGCGCAGCGACTGTATACCTGCTCGCCAGCCACCGCATCTCCAGCCTGGCGCGGGGCGGCATGCACCGCCCCCGCCAGCGGCAGCAACATGCACAGCATCAGCATGCGCATGGCGCCTCCCCTCAGGACATGAAGGCCGACGGCACCGGCACTTCGCCCAGGGCGTTGCGCAGGATGGCCCAGTGCATCGCTTCGTCGCCAAGGATGCTGGCGGCGGCCTTGGCGAGATCGCGATTGCCGAACAGCGGCACGGCGCCGAGATAAGCGCTCACCGCGCCTTTTTCCAGGCCGGCGGCAAAACGCAGGACATCGTTCTGGGTCTTCAGCGTATCGACCGGAAAGGTGTATTTATCCTTGGCCGAGGCCGCCTTGCCACCCAGCCTGGCAATGGTTTTGGCGAGGATATCGGCATGCTCCCTGTGGTGCCCCTGGAAAGTCACCGCCAGGTCGAGCACAGGTTTCTGCAAGAGGCCGCTCTCGGCGCCCACCTGGTAGGCGGCGATGGCCTCATGTTCGGCGCCCAACGCCGAATTCAGTATGCGCACATCTTCAGCGCTTGATTGGCCGCCCTTGGCTGCCAGTGCATCCTGGCCGGCCAGCAGGGCGACCGCCGCGCCGGAGAGCAAGAGGCCGGATTTGCCGAGAAAAGTGCGGCGCGCACCGGGCGCCGTATCGTCGAACGGGAGCAGAAAGGACATGGTCATTCTCCTTGCGTGAAGTGGGGGGATCAGGCATCGCCTGTTGCTGCATCAACCAGGCGCGCCAGCACGCCGGAGACGATCCGGTCGCAACGCGCGCCATCGAAGCGAAACGCTTCTTCGAATGCGAAATCGATTTCATGCGAGAGCGCCTCGCGCAACCGGCCCCTGGCGCGAAAAAAGCGCGTGCGCACGGTCGTTTCCGGGATGCCGAGAACAGCGGCGGTTTCTTCCACGCTCAGCTCTTCGAGCGCGCGCAATACCAGCACGGTGCGTAAGCCATCCGGCAATTCGTCGATTTTTCTTTCCAGCAAACGCCGCACTTCGGCGCGCTGCGCGGCATGCTCGGGTTGTTCGGGGGCGACGGCATCGTCCATCGTTTCTTCCTTGGGCTGGTTGCCGGGCTCGCAAGCGCCGTCGAGCTGGAAAATTTGCGCCCGGCGCTTGCCCTTGCGCGAACGCGCGATCGCCGCATTGAGCACAATGCGGGTGAGCCAGGTCGAAAGGCTGGATTCGCAGCGAAACTGGCTGATCTTGCGATACGCGAGCAGATACGCGTCCTGCAATGCATCTTCGGCCTCGGCATCGTCACGCAACACGCTGCGCGCGGTGCGGTACAGCGGACGATTGTATCGCCGCATCAATATCTCGAATGCACCAGGTTCGCCGGCAACGATGCGCTGTGCGAGCGCGGCATCGGAAAGCGTGTGCCCGGCCGCTGCGACTGTATTCGTTTGCATGGAAACCCCGCCGTTCAATTGTTGTTCTTGAGGGATTAGATGAAGGCAAGGCGCGCCACGTTCCCGCGCCGGGAAAAATCAGAAAAATGCTAGCCGGCAGGGTCGATTTGCGCCAGGGACTGGCGAATCGCGCCGGCATCCTGCGGGCGTACCAGGCGCGCAACCTCTTTGCCCTCTGCGAGGAACACCAGCGTCGGCCAGAGCTTGACGCTGAAAGAACGACCTAGCCGGCGGCCCTTGCCATCCTCGATCTTGATGTGGCGCACGCGCGGATGTGCCGCCAAGGCGACAGTCAGCGGCTCCTGCGCGGCACGGCAAAAGCCGCACCACGGGGCGCCAAATTCGACCAGGGTCGGACCATCAAGCGTATCGATTTCCTCGCGCGACGGCTCGCTGGCCGCGTATGTACTGTTCATCGCCATGACGCAATTTCATGCTGTGGAAGAAGGCGCCAGCTTACCAGCTTTGTGCGATGTCGCCGGAACGAACATCCCGTCCTGGCGTTGCGGCGTAAAATGCCGCTTTCACCCTATTATTTACACTCCGGAGAAGGTGTCATGACTTACCTGTACGTCCTGCTTGCCCTTGCCGCCGGCACTTTCCTGCCGATGCAGGTCGGCGTCAACAACACCTTGCGCGCCGGCGTAGGCAGTCCGATCGTGGCGGCCTTTATTTCGTTTGCGGTAGGATCGGTCTGCCTGCTGGGCTACGCACTGGCCGTACGCACGCCCTGGCCCTCGGCTGCGGCACTGGCGGGCCTGCCATCCTGGAGCTGGCTGGGCGGCGCCATGGGCGCCTTCTATGTCGCCGGCACGATCATGCTGGCGCCCAAGCTGGGGGCCGCCAATCTGATCGGCATCACGGTCGCCTCGCAGTTGATCACTTCACTGGTGCTCGATCACTACGGCGCAATCGGCTTCGCCCAGCACGGCATCAACCTCTGGCGCGTCGCCGGGGCGCTGCTGCTGATCGCCGGCGCGCTCCTCATTCTGAAAAACTGAACGTGCGGACGTGACTCACGCTTGCTGCAGAAATTCGCGGTAGAAATCGATGAAGGCACGCACCCTGGCGCTGACATGCCGCCCGGGCGGATACACGGCATAGATGCCGCCCGGCGGCAGGCGCCAGTGCGGCAGCAGGCGCACCAGCTTGCCGGCCGCGATGTTTTCCTCGGCGCTGTACTGGTCGAGCACGGAAATGCCTGCGCCGTGGCGCAACATGGCGGCAAGCGCGCCGGGCGCATCCACGCGTATGCGCGCCTTGACGTGCGCGGTCTGCGTGGCGCCGTCTGGCGCAGTGAATTGCCAGGTCAGCGGCGTCGGCAACAGCGTCAGCGCCACCCACTCGCGCCCGCCGAGTTCCTGCGGATGCGACAGCCGGCCAGTACGGCGTACATACGCGGGCGAGGCGACCAGATACTGCTCGAATTCGCCCAGCTTGAGCGCGCGTAGCGAGGAGTCGCGCAGCCAGCCGAGGCGGATGCTCAGATCGATGCCTTCGCCGACCAGATCGACCACGCGGTCGCTGGTGCGCAAGTCGATCTGCAGCTGCGGATGGCGCGCGGCGAACAGCGCGGCGGCGCCGGCCAGTGACTGCACCGCATGGTCCACCGAGGTACTCAGACGCAAAACCCCCGACAATTCCGCGGTGCCGGCGCCGACCTGGTCGATTGCAGCCATGATCCCGTGCAGCAAGGGATGGCATTCGGCGTGCAGGGCCCGTCCGGCATCGGTCAGAGTGACGCGGCGCGTGGTGCGGGCGAACAGCGCCGCGCCCAGCGCTGCTTCGAGACGCGCCACCTGGATGCTGACTTTCGCCTTGGCGATGCCGAGCCGGTCGGCGGCCGCCGTGAAACTGCCGGCATCCACCACGGCGTCAAACACCGACAAGGCATTCAAATCCAGTTGCGCCGGCAAGGCCATGGCGGCTCCATTGTTTAGAAATCTAAAACAATGAATTATCACATTCGGCGTTTATCTAATCAATCCTTGCTGCGATGATGGCTTCCATTCATCAACTTCCAGGAGAAACACCATGAAAATCGCACTGATCGGCGCTACCGGCTTCATCGGCTCGGCCCTGTTGAAGGAAGCGCTGGCGCGCGGACACCAGGTCACCGCCCTGGTCGGCCATCCGGAAAAACTGGCTGCCACCCCTAACCTGGACGCGGTCCGCACCGACGTGCTGGACGGCGAACGCCTGAGCGAGCAGCTGAAAGGCCACGATGCCGTCATCAGCGCCTTCAGCGGCCACGCGCAAAGCGACGTGTACGGCTATTACATGCAGGGGATCAGGTCCATCATCGACGCCACCAGGCATGCCGGCGTTGGGCGCTTGCTAGTGGTCGGCGGCGCCGGCAGCCTGGAAGTCGCGCCCGGCGTACAGGTGCTCGACACGCCGGAATTCCCGGCGCAGTGGAAAGGCACGGCGCAAGGCGCGCGCGATGCGCTGGCGTTGCTGAAGCAGGAGAGCGCACTCGACTGGATCATGCTGAGCCCGTCGGCCATGATCGCCCCGGGTGAGCGCACCGGCAAGTTCCGCCTTGGCACCGACCAGCTGCTGGTGGGCGCCGACGGCGAGAGCAGGATCTCGGTGCAAGACTATGCAGTGGCGATGATCGACGAACTGGAACAGCCGGCGCATGCACGCAGCCGCTTCACCGTCGGCTATTGAGACGGTCAGCCATGGCGGCGCGGCGAACGGGAAGGAGGATCAGTCCTCGTCCTGGAAGCCGCCGGCCCGGAACGTCAGCACCAGGGTATCGCGGTAGCCGTGTTCGCCCACGGGCTGCACCGGCGTCGTCTCGTGGATCACGCGCTCGTCGTCGAGCATCAGCAGGGTCCAGGGCTGGCTCAAGGTGAAGCGCTGGCCGCCGGGGCCGTCGACATCGAACACGCGGCTCTCGCCGCCCTTGATGTCGGCGCGCCCGATGAACAGGATGGCGACGTAATCGACGCCGTCACGATGAGCGCCTTCCGGCGTCGGCCGGCCGATGCCGTCGGTAGTGTCGATGCGGAACTGGTGCGCTTCCACATACCAGGGCTGCGCGCCCTTTAGCGCCGAACAGAGCGCGCCCAGCGACTGCAGCAGCTTGGGCCAGGCCGGCAGCGCCACCGTGGCCGGCGCCACCGGCTCGAACATGCGCTGCATGCCGCCGTGCAGGGCGTTGTAGGTGGTTGGCTGCCAGTGGGCGCGGTGCGGCACCTGCCGCACGTCCGCGCCTGCCACCACGAAACTGGCATGGCGGCGGCGGCGATAGCGCCCGCCATCCTTCAGGTAGAGATCTGGCGGCAAGTCATCCCAGCTCGGCTTCAATGCCTCCAGTTCAGCTGGCGCGCAATGCGCAAAATCGCCCAGCGCGGCCGGACTCAGCACCGCATAGCCCTGGGTGCGCAAGGCATGGTTCAGCTGGTCGGGGGCGGTAAACGGCGGGGCAAGTTCGGCGATGGACATGATGTACTTCGTTCAGGCGGCGGGCGCAGCGCCGAGGATGTCGCGCAGCGCGGCCACCAGCGCCGCGCACTCCTGGTCGGTGCCGACGGTGATGCGCAGGTACTGGTCGATGCGCGCCTGTTTGAAATGCCGCACGATCACCGAACGCTCGCGCAATCCCTGCGCCAGCGCCAGCGCATCCTGCTGCGGATGGCGGGCGAAAACGAAATTGGCCTGCGACGGCAGCACCTCGAAACCGAGCGCGCGCAGTTGCGCCACCAGCGTCTCGCGGCTGGCCATGATGGCGCCGCGGGTCTGCTGAAAATAGGCCTCGTCCTGGTAGGCAGCGCTGGCGCCGGCCAGCGCCAGGCGGTCCAGCGGATAGGAATTGAAGCTGTTCTTGACGCGGTCGAGCGCCTCGATCAGGTCGGCATGGCCGACCGCGAAGCCGACCCGTAAGCCGGCCAGCGAACGCGACTTGGACAGGGTCTGCACCACCAGCAAATTGGGATAGCGTTTTACCAGCGGGATCACCGATTCGCCGCCGAAATCGACGTAGGCCTCGTCCACCACCACCACCGCGTCCGGATGCTCGACCAGGAACTGCTCGACCGTCGCCGCCGGCATGCCGATGCCGGTGGGCGCATTCGGGTTGGGAAAGATGATGCCGCCGCAAGGCTGGCGGTAATCCTGCGGGCGGATTTCCATCGCCTCGGTCAGCGGCACCTTGACGAAGTCGATGCCGTACAGGCCGCAATAGACCGGGTAAAAACTGTAGGTGATGTCGGCAAACAGCACCGGCGCCTCGTGCTGCAGCAAGGCCTGGAAGACGAAGGCCAGCACTTCATCGGAACCGTTGCCGACGAATATCTCGTTGCGCGCCACGCCGTGGTAGGCCGCCAGCGTGTCTTTCAGGGCGTCGGCATTCGGGTCCGGGTACAGCCGCAGGCTGTCGCCGACGGCCTCACGTAGCGCGGCCAGCGCCGCCGGCGACGGCCCGTAGGGGTTTTCATTGGTGTTCAGCTTGACAAGGTTTTGCAGCTTCGGCTGCTCGCCCGGCACATAGGGCGTCAATCCCTGCACCACAGGGCTCCAGAATCGGCTCATTCGCATCAATCGGCAGTGGATTATTGTTCATGGACGTCAGACGGTCAGTCCGACGGCATTCATTATAAGCCTTATGCCGTAAGCCACCACACCCAGGGCGGCGACGCTGGCGGCCCAGATCAGCACCAGCCAGCCCAGCCGCTTCCACCACGGGCCGGGCGCAGGTTGTTCATCCATCAATGGTAGCCCTCGCCGTGCCGCACCTTGCCGCGGAAAACGTAATACGCCCAAATGGTGTACATCAGGATGACCGGAATGATCAGCAAGGCGCCCACCAGGGCGAAACCCTGGCTTTGCGGCGGCGGCGCCGCCTGCCACAGCGTGATGTCGGGCGGGATGATGTTCGGCCAGATCGAAATCCCCAGGCCGCTGTAGCCCAGGAACACCAGCGCCAGCGTGTACAGGAATGGTCGCAGCTGGGCTTGCGCGGCGACCGCACGCAACAGTTGCCAGGCGCAGGCCGCCACCAGCAGCGGCACCGGCGCAAACCACAGCATGTTGGGAAAGCTGAACCAGCGCGCGGCGATGCGGGCATCCAGCAGCGGCGTCCAGATGCTGATGGCGACCAGTACCGCCAGCAGCAGCCAGACCAGCCAACGCGTCAAAGCATACGCGCGCGCCTGCAGCGCGCCCTCGGTCTTGACGATCAGCCAGGTGCTGCCCAGCAGGGCGAAGGCCGCCAGCAGACCGAATCCGGTGAAGATGGAAAACGGCGAGATCCAGTCGAGCGCGCCACCGGCATAGGCGCGGTTCGCCACCGGAAAGCCCTGGATGAAGGCGCCCAGCGCCACCCCCTGGAAAAAAGTGGCGGCGATGGAGCCGCCGATGAAGGCCTTGTCCCAGAAATGCCGCTCATGCTCCAGCGCCTTGAAGCGGAATTCGAAAGCCACGCCGCGAAAGATCAGGCCGACCAGCATGAAAATCAGCGGCAGGTAAAGCGCGCTCAACACCACCGAATACGCCAGCGGGAACGCCGCCAGCAGGCCGGCGCCGCCCAGCACCAGCCAGGTCTCGTTGCCGTCCCAGACCGGCGCCACGGTATTCATGATGACGTCGCGCTCTTCCTTGTCCCGGAAAAAGGGATACAGGATACCGAGCCCGAGGTCGAAGCCGTCCATCACCACATACATCATGATGCCGAACAGGATGATGACCGCCCAGATGAGGGAAAGATCGATGCCCATGTCGTCAGCTCCTCTCCTGCATGTCGGCAGCGTCGTCGCGATCGGCCTTGCTGGCGGCCGACAATGGCCGCATCGGCTGGCGTTCCTGCCCTGGCCCGCCGGCGCCGGCCTGTTGCCCCTCGCCGGTCAGCGGCCCCTTGCGCACCATGCGCAGCAGATAGGCGATGCCGGTGCCGAACACGGCGATGTACACCACCACGAACAGCGCCAGCGATATGCCAAGCTGGCCCGCGCCATGCGGCGAGACAGCGTCGGCGGTGCGCTGCAAGCCATACACCACCCAGGGCTGGCGACCGATCTCGGTGGTGAACCAGCCCGCCAGGATCGCCACCACGCCGGCCGGCCCCATCGCCAGCGCAAAGCGCAGGAAAGGCTGGCACTTCCACAGCGTGCCGCGCCAGCGCAGCCAGGCGCCCCACACGCCCAGCGCAATCATCAGGAATCCCAGTCCCACCATCACGCGGAAAGACCAGAACACCACCGTCGAGTTGGGCCGGTCTTCGCGAGCGAACTCCTTCATGCCGGGGATCTGGCCATCCCAGCGATGCGTCAGGATCAGGCCGCCCAGGCGCGGCACTTCCAGCTTGAAGCGGGTTTCCTCGCGCGCCATGTCGGGCCAGCCGAACAGGATCAGCGGCATGCCGGCAGCGGCGTGATTTTCCCAATGGCCTTCGATGGCGGCCAGCTTGACGGGCTGGTGCTTGAGTGTATTCAAGCCATGAAAATCGCCGACCACTGCCTGCAGCGGCGCCACGACCGCCAGCAGCCATACGCTCATCGCCATCATCTTGCGAATCGCCGGCGTATCCGTGCCACGCAACAGGTGCCAGGCGGCCGACGCGCCGACCAGCAGCGCAGTCGTCAGGAACGCGGCAATGCTCATGTGCACCAGCCGGTAGGGAAAGGAAGGATTGAAAATCACCGCGAACCAATCGGTCGGCACTACCCGCCCGTCGATGATGGCGTAACCCTGCGGGGTGTGCATCCAGCTGTTGGAAGCAAGTATCCAGGTTGCCGAAATCAGGGTACCGAGCGCGACCATGGCGGTTGCCAGGAAATGCAGGCCGGGGCCGACCCGGTTCCAGCCGAACAGCATCACGCCAAGGAAGCCCGCTTCCAGGAAAAACGCCGTCAACACCTCATAGGTCAGCAACGGTCCCGTAACGCCGCCGGCGAAATCGGAAAAATAGCTCCAGTTGGTACCGAACTGGTAGGCCATGACGATGCCCGACACCACGCCCATGCCGAAGTTGACTGCAAAGATTTTCGACCAGAAATGGTAGAGATCGCGATAGACCGTCTGTTTGGTGCGCAGCCAGCACGCTTCCAGCACCGTCAGGTAGCTTGCCAGGCCAATGGTAATGGCCGGAAAAATGATATGAAAGGAAATCGTGAACCCGAATTGAATCCGGGCAAGTTCAAGTGCGGTCAGGCCAAACATTTCTGATCCTCGGCAATTGCTGCAGGAAGTTGCGCCGCTCATTATTGCGCGTTGCGACGGCAAGAAACAGGATCAGATTAGCACCAAATAAGCGGATCAGTTGGGCGGGGTGAGAGGCAACTTTTCCATTCAATAGGATGTGCCGTCCTTGTGCGCGAAGCGCCACTTGCCGTCAACAAGCACGGCCTGTATGTCATCGTCGGGGTAGCTGACCGAATCGCCCGGGCTACGGTCACCCACCTCCAGGTAAACCACCTCTTCCAGCGAGCGGTTGATCAGTTGATGGCCATTGCCGGAAGCCGCCCTGAAGCCGGCGCACATGCCGGCATGCAGCTGGGTTTCGCCTTCATCCGTCAGCAGAACGGGATTGCCCTGCAAGATATAAATGAATTCATCCTGCTTTGTATGCGCATGGCGGAGCGCCGAAACGGCGCCGGGAAAAAGTCGGGTCAGGTTGACGCCAAAATTGGCAAGACCGAACAGGTCACCGAGCGCACGTTTTTCCCGGCCGGCCATGCGAGAAGCAAAAGGCTCCGGATAGTTCGATGGTGTCGAGCGTGGCGCCGCCTCGCTGGCCACGATTGCTGTCGAAAATTTATTGTTTTTCATCGATGTTAATAATACGAAGGATGCCGGCGACACAATGCCGCTGGAATTGAATCATCCGCAATATTAACTGGAGTCGCCGCAACTTTTCATTTTCGCCTAATTTGCATGCGGAGGACTCAAAAAGGTTTTACCCCCCAGCCGGAGAGGAGAACCAGGCACTCTCGCAAACACCATACGGCGCGCCACACCATTGATCGTCGACTCAAATGCGTGGAACACCTCCATCATGCTGGTCTGCGGGGCATCAACGGCTTTCAGCCTCGACAATTCGAGGAGGGCTTCTTCCGTGATCAGGCATTCGCGGTCGAGTGCATCGACTCTTACCGTGAAAGTAACGCCTTCACGCGTCATGAGTGGTTGTGGCGAGATGTCATGAAGCATGATCTTTCCTTTATAAATGACTGAGCGCACCCAAGCGGCATAGGCACTGGAAGACGATTTCAGGATGTATGACATACCTGACGTGTCAAGATCAGGCGCAGAATCGAAACAACGGATAGAGAGGGAAGGCATGCGCCAACTTCTATTTTCAATTGGACAACACCGTGCTGACTAAGTTTTATTTCAAGAAAAATATTGCCTTGTTATCCGGCACAGTATCGTGCCGGCAGAAGATGTCGCGATCCGATTCCTAGTCCTTACCGCTGTCGAGCGATTCGCGCATGGTTGTGGCGATTTCATTGCGCGCCCGGTTCTGACTGAGCTTGGCCTTGTAAATCGTCGCACCGATGCGCACCAGGGCCGCAAAACTGTCTTCCGACAGACTTTCCCTGGTATCTGCAATCAGTTGGGCAAGCTGCCGAATCGTATCCAGCCGCTTGTTATGCGCCATATCGAGATTTTCGGCTTCTTTCACGAAAAGTTGTAATACATCGTCTTGATTCATGGTGGTACTCCTTAGAAATGCGACTTCAGCTTGATATGCCCATAGCACTATCCAGGATAAGTGAATTTGTAATGGCAACCGGAAGGATTCAAACAGGAATGACTCTAGAACAGAGCAAGACGGGAAAGAGACCAGCAATCAGGGCAAGTTGATGAAGTGCTGTGATCAATATACAGATGAATGCCGGATCGACCTAAGCCAATTTCGATTTCTTCAAAAATAGAAATGCTTAAAGGAAAAGTCCCTGATTCGAAAAACTAACCAGCCCAACTACATCGGGCACAATCCCGGGGATGCTCATTGATTGCGGCCTTCCATGTGAAACCTGTGGAGGATGCGATGGGCGACCGGCGCCAGTATGATGCCGGCAACGAGAATGACAGCCAGGCCACAGTAAAGGGCATACACGCCTGCAAAGATCTTGCCGCCAAAGGTAACCGGCGTATTCACCGGGCCCATCCCCCCCAGGAGCATGGATGCGTTCAGAAATGCATCGATCCAGTTCAGCCCCTCAATGCTGTGGTAACCGGCCATGCCGGCGCATAGCGAAACGGCGATGAGTGCAAGCGCAATGATGCCGCTGTGCGCCAGACGAATAATGAACTGGTGCGGCGGAATTACAGGTTGAGCGCGATGCTCAAAGTCCGGAAGTAATCTTTTCATGGGTCGATTGTGGTTGCAGTTCAGCCTCGGCAGAAGGCCTTCGGCTGGAACGACGGGCCAGGCATCAGGCGCCCAAAGTACCATATTAATAAATTTATGAATATGGGCGTTGAATCAAACAAAAGACCAGGAGTGCGCCCTTCCCCGCTGCTTGCTAAACTGGCTCTTATCCAACGAATCTCAGAAGGAACGGCAATGAACGCTTCCAACAAAGTTGCACTGCGTACCGGCGGCGCCAGCGCCGAGATCCACTTTGCCATCGGGTCCAGCTCGCTCGGCGCGATCCTGGTCGCGCAAAGCTCGCTCGGCGTATGCGCGATCCTGATGGGCGACGATCCGCAAGCGCTGGTGCGCGACCTGCAAGACCGATTCCCGCATGCGGTTCTGATCGACAGCAAGGCGGAATTAGAACAGAGGCTCGACAGGATAGCCGGCTTCGTCGATGCCCCGGCCATTGGCCTGGAGCTGCCGCTGGACGTGCGCGGCACCGCCTTCCAGCAGCGCGTCTGGCAAGCGCTGCGCACCATCCCGCCCGGCGCCACCGCCACCTATACCGAGATCGCCGAGCGCATCGGCAACCCCAAAGCGGTACGGGCGGTGGCCGGCGCATGCGCGGCCAATGCGCTGGCAGTTGCCATTCCCTGCCACCGGGTGGTGCGCAGCGACGGCAGCCTGTCGGGTTATCGCTGGGGCATCGAGCGCAAGCGCGCGCTGCTGGCCAGGGAAGCGCAGCAATGACGCTGGACCTGTTTGCGGAACTGGAGCAAGACATGGGCTGGCGCGAGGAACTCGATGCCGGCGCGGTAGTGCTGCGCCGCTTTGCGCTGCCGCGGCAAACGGAACTGCTTGCCGCGCTTGAACGCATTACCGGCCAGGCGCCGTTGCGCCACATGGTCACGCCAGGCGGCTTACGCATGTCGGTGGCGATGAGCAATTGCGGCGCCTTCGGCTGGATCAGCGACTGCGGCGGCTACCGCTACGTTGCGCTGGATCCACACAGCGGCAAGCCGTGGCCACCGATGCCACAAGCCTTCCTGCAGCTGGCCCAGGATGCGGCGGCAGCAGCCGGCTTTCCAGGATTCATGCCGGATGCCTGCCTGATCAACCGCTATGAACCTGGCACGCGGATGTCGCGGCACCAGGACAAGGACGAGCGCGATCTGGCAGCACCTATCGTCTCGGTCTCGCTGGGCGTCCCCGCGACCTTCCTGTTCGGCGGCGGGCAACGCGCCGACAAGTGCCGGCGCGTGCCGCTGGAGCATGGCGATGTTGTCGTCTGGGGCGGTCCGGCGCGACTGCGCTACCATGGCGTATTGCCGATCAAGGCAGCGCAACATCCGGCCACCGGCAGCCATCGCCTCAATCTCACCTTCCGCAAGGTGCTTTAACCGGCGCTTGACCTTCCCACGGTAGGAAGCGCTAAAGTGAAAAATCAATCAAACCCAAAGGAGTTCCATCATGTATGAACTGCAAGTAGAAGGCATGAGCTGCGGCCACTGCGTCGGCGCGGTCACGCGCTCGGTGAAGGAAGTGGATGCGGCTGCCACGGTAGACATTGACCTGGCAACGCAAAAAGTGCGCATCGAGTCGAGTGCCGGTCTGGAACAATTGGCCGCAGCAGTGGAAGAGGCTGGTTTCCCGGTCAAGAGCAGCCGGGCTTCCTGACGCCGCACTTGAAATGCAATTTCCCAAACGCAACTCGTGCTATATTGATATCAACAAAATCAGGGCAAACACATGACACGAAAATTCGGTTTAGCAACACTTTTGCTGGCAATTGCTTTTAGTGCGAATGCGTCGGAACGCCAGATCAGCGAAAACGCCTACGTCAAAGTCTTCCTGATTGAAGACAGTTTTGAACTATCCAAAGGTTTTCCCAGCATCCTGGCACGCACCCAATGGAAAGACGGCAGCTCGAATAATGTGCGCCGGGTGGCGGTCGAGGGCTGCGCCAACGGCGAGGGCACAATGTATTACTCGGGCGGAGGCAAAGCTGACGCAACGGATAGCTGGGATGCGTCCGACAACACCTCGGGCGATGTCATCGCCAAATTAATCTGCAGAATGTCCAAGAACCGTTGATACCCGCCATTGCGTGATAGTAGGAGTGCATATGCCGCGCTTGAATAGCACCTGTCTTGCAATCATCGTCAGCATGTTGACGATTTCTACCGCGCAGGCACAAGTGAATAACGAGGCGGCGCGATCAGCGCGTGCCGATGAAATATCCGCCGCGCTGTCAAAGTGGTTTGAACCAAAGGACTTTGGTTACACCTGCGGCAAGCACTTGATCGATTTCCCCGAGCGATACGACAACCTGAACAATCCTTCGAGCGCCCGAAACAACTGGAACATCGCTTATGCCAATGCCAGTGCGTTCGCGGATTGTGTTCGGCGATTCAACCAGTCGGTTTCCAAACGGACCGTTGAGACGATCGTGCCGGTGTACCCGTTGTTGACGACGTGGGAAATAAAGAGCGTCAACGAGCGCTATACACAAGGCGTCGGCAAGCTCAAGGAGCACATCGCCAAGGGGCAGCGCATCGTCAATGAGCAGCTTGAAGAAGTGGAAGAATCGCGCGGCCGAATGGAAGGCGCGCAACAAGCCGCCATAAGGGCTACGCAAGAAAACCGTATGCTATTGCGATCGCTGGCACAGTCATTCAATGATCTTGCCGAACGCATGCAACCGCCACCTCCCCCGCCTCAAATTTTTATCACGGTCGAGACCGCAAATGATGCGAAGCCGGGCGGATCTGGCCAGGCCGGCAGCACGACCGCCAATTCGGCGGGGGCGGCTGGAAGCAGCGCGGCAGGCAAGACGGCCGGCTCCCTGGCGATCCAGAATGGCAAGGGAGAATCCGCGAATGGCGCCAACGCCGGCGGCAAGCTATCTTCATCGACCCCGGCTGCCGGAGGCAAAGCTTCAAACGGCGCAACAAGTGCGCAAGCGGCTGCAGGCAGCGGCAGTGCCGGGCCTGGCGGCAGCGCAAGCGGCAAGGGCGGCGGCAGTGGCAGCGGCTCGAATGGCTCTGCCGCATATCCAAAATTGATACTGACTAGCGACGACTCGGACCAGAAGTACCGGGAAAATCAAGCGCGACTGGACAGCGAGCGCAAGCTGGCATCAGACAAGCAGACAGCGGATGGCATTGCTGCGCAAAAAGCCGAGGACCAGAAGCGCAAGGACAAGGACGCTGCGGATTCTGCAAAGTACAGGGCAACCCATCCCTGCAAGTCAGATGGCCATGCCGCCTGTAATGTTTCCAGATGAATTGTAGGTTGAGTCACTGCCCGTAAGAACCAGACATACAGGAGCAAGTGCAGCGGGCATGGCGCCGGAACCAAGCGCATGGTGACCGCACTGGCCGGCATCGCCCGACGATGCCGAATGCGGGTAGCCGCCACCCTGCCCGCGGCCTTTTGCCACACTGATTTATGTAAAAATCAGTAGCCAAAACATGGTGACTAGCGTCGGACGGCCAGCTCATGCATAATTGCCAAATAACAATTGCATGGTGCGCTACATGACGAAACCGAGCATACGCCGCAGCCTGGTCACCCAAAGCTTCATGCAAGTGCTGCTGGTGCTATCCCTTTTCGCCGGCAGCATCTACGGGCTGGTCATCATGCCCGCCATCAGCGAACTGGCAAAGGCGCAAATGGGCCAGGCCGGCCAACAACTGGAAGGAAGGGTCCAGCGCCTGCTGGAATCGGTCGAAATCACGCTCAATACCAGCCGTCACTGGGGCGAACAGGGCAGCCTCGACCATGACGAACTGCTGCACTTCAACGAATTCTTTTTTCCCGTCATCGGCAACCATCCCGAGATCTCCTCGGTGATCCTGGCCCACGAAAGCGGCCGTGAAATCCTGCTGTTGCAAACCAATGAAGGCCAGTGGATCAATCGCGTCAGCGATCCTGAGCGCTGGGGCAAGAAAACCTACTGGATCACCTGGCGCGACAGGAAGACCATCGCGTCCGTCGAAATGCGCGAAATCGACTACGATGCCCGCACCCGCCCCTGGTTCAAGGCTGCGCTGGCGCTGCCGCAGGACAAGTCGATCGCATGGACAGAACCCTACGTTTTTTTCACCACCAAGGAACCGGGCATCACCGCCGCCTCGCGCTGGACCAATGCCGACGGCAAGCGCATCGTTATCGCACACGACGTCAAGCTGCTGGATCTTTCACATTTCACTTCGCGGCAGACCGCCGGCGCCAGCGGCATCGCCAGCCTGCTGTCGGCGAACGGCAAGCTGCTGGCCGTGCCGCGCGACCCGCGTTTCGACACCGACGCCGGCATCAAGCAGGCAGTCCTGAAAGATGCGGCACTCAGCGGCGTTCCCGCGCTGAGTGCAGCCATCGGCGCATGGCAGGCGGCGGGCAAGGCCGACCACCTGTTTGGCGAATTCAAGCTCGACGGCCGGCAATGGTTCAGCCTGTTCCAGCTGGTCCAGCTCGGCGACCATCCGACCTGGCTGGCGCTGGCGGCGCCCCGTTCAGATTTCATTCCCGGGCAATTCGAGGATGTCGCCCTGCTGTTCGCGCTGGCCCTGTTTGCGCTGGCCATCGGCGTCATCTCGGCGATGCGTCTGGCCAGCCGCTTCAGCCGTTCGCTCGAACAACTGACGAAAGAAAGCGCGCGCATCGGCCGCCTCGAGCTGATCGAACCGGTGCGCATCGATGCCCCCTGGCGCGAGGTCGGCGAACTGGCCGCCGCCCAGGAAACCATGCGCGAAGAATTGCTGGGCAAGGCCCAGGACCTGGCCGAAGCAAACAATACGCTGGAAGCCAATGTCGCCGCGCGCACGGCAGAGCTGTCAGCCAGCCGGGCGGCCCTGGCGACCCAACTGACGCTGCTGCAGGCAATCATCGATACCCTGCCCTACCCGATCTTCTACAAAGGTGCGGATACCCGCTTCCTCGGTTGCAACGCGGCCTACGCAAAGGTTTTCGGCGTGACGCGCACCGATTTTCTCGGCAAACAGGTGCTTGATCTCGAATTCCTCCCGGCAGATGCACGCGCCGACTACCAGAAAGAAGATGAGCGGCTGATCGCCGCCATCGGCAAGACCAGCCGGGAAATGCAGCTGGTCTATGCCGACGGCAACACCTACGAAGTGATCTATTCAGTGTCGGCATTTCCCGCACCTGACGGCACACCGGGCGGACTGGTGGGGGTGATCGTCGACATTACGACGCTGAAGAAAGCAGAGATTGCAGCCCACGCCGCCGAAGACTCGATGCGCCACGCCAGGGACCTTGCCGAAGAAGCGGCGCGCATGAAGGCGGATTTCCTCGCCAACATGAGCCATGAAATCCGCACGCCGATGAACACCATCACCGGCATGAGCCACCTGGCGCTGAAAACCGAACTGAGCCCGCGCCAGCGCGACTACCTGGACAAGATTCAGCAATCCGCCCAGCATCTGCTGGGCATCATCAACGACATCCTGGATTTTTCCAAGATCGAGGCCGGCAAGCTCGCCATCGAAAATACCACCTTCGAACTGGAAAAGGTGCTCGACAACGTCGCCAACCTGGTCGCCGACAAGGCAGCGGCGAAAGGACTGGAGCTGGTCTTCGACGTCGCCGCTGACGTGCCAAGCCATCTCGTCGGCGACCCGTTGCGGCTCGGCCAGATTCTCATCAACTATGCCAACAATGCGGTGAAATTCACCGAACACGGCGAGATCGTCCTGCAGGTGCGGCTGCTCGAACGCGACGCCAGAGAGGCGCAGCTGCGCTTCTCCGTGACCGACAGCGGCATCGGCCTGACCGCCGAGCAGGCAGGCAGGCTGTTCCAGTCCTTCCAGCAGGCCGATACCTCAACCACGCGCAAATACGGCGGCACCGGCCTCGGCCTGGCCATCGCCAGGAACCTGGCCGAACTGATGCAGGGCGAAGTCGGCGTCGACAGCGTATACGGCAAAGGCAGCACCTTCTGGTGCACCGTGCGGCTCGGCGTGACCACGACGGCGCGAAGGCACCCGCTGGCTGCCGACATTGCGGGCAAGCGGGTGCTGGTGGTGGACGACAACCAGCATGCCCGCGCCGTGCTGGCCGACATGCTGGACGGGATGGGTTTCGCCGTCGCGCAGGCGCAGAACGGCGCGCAAGCCCTCGACATGCTGGCGCGTACCGAGCGCAATGACGCCCCCATCGAAATCGTTTTCCTGGACTGGCAGATGCCGGGCATGGATGGCATCGAGTTGGGGCGGCGCATCGCCGCAGAAATCAGCCCGCTGCCGCATCGCATCATGGTGACGGCCTACGGTCGTGAAGAAGTCATCCGGCAGGCACAGGATGCCGACATCCGCCACCTTTTAATCAAGCCGGTCAGCGCTTCCCTGCTGTTCGACACCGTGGCGCAACTGTTTGGCGGCGACGATGCCGATCGCCGCCGCATCGTTCCGGCGGCGTCCGCCAGCGGTCTGGCGGACCTCGCCGGCGCGCGCCTGCTGCTGGTGGAAGACAATGAACTCAACCAGCAGGTCGCCTCGGAACTGCTGCAGGCCGAGGGCTTCGAGGTGGATATCGCCGGCAACGGCGCGCTGGCCATCGCAATGCTGGCCAGCGCCGATTACGACCTGGTGCTGATGGATATGCAGATGCCGGTGATGGACGGCCTGACGGCGACGCGCGCGCTGCGCGCCGATCCGCGCTGGCACGAGTTGCCGGTGGTGGCGATGACAGCCAACGCCATGGCAGGCGACCGCGACGCTTGCCTCGCCGCTGGCATGAACGACCACGTCGCCAAACCCATCGAACCGAAAGACCTGTGGGCGGCGCTGCGCAAATGGCTGCGGCCGCGGCCAGGACTCGGCAGGCCCGCCGCCGCTGCAGCAGCGGAACCGGCGCCATCGACCGGTCTCGCCGCGCGTCTTGCCGGCATCGAGGATCTGGATGCGGGCGCCGGCCTGCGCCGCATGCTCGGCAAGGAAACGGTCTACCTGTCGATCCTGCGCAAATTCATCGACGGCCAGAAGGATGCCGCCGCGGCCGTGCGCGTCGCCCTCGCCGCCGGCGATGCAGCCACCGCCGAGCGGCTGGCCCACACCACCAAGGGGGTTGCCGGCAATATCGGCGCCACAAGGATCGCCCAAATTGCCGCCGGACTGGAAACGGCCTTGCGCGAACGCCAGACCGGCGCCGCCATCGAGCCGCGCTTGCATGAACTGGCCACCGCCATGGCCACACTGGTAACAGCGCTGGAAGCCTGCCTGCCCGCCGAGGATGCAAGCGTGCATGCCGTCGATCCGGCACGCCGCGACGCCACCGTTGCACGCCTGGCTGCGCTGCTGGCGGACGATGACGCGGAGGCCGGCGATGTGCTCGACGCCGAAGCCGGGCTGCTGCGCGGCGCACTCGGGCCTGCCTTCGAGGATATCTCCCGCGCCGTGCACCGTTTCGATTTCGATGTCGCACTCGACTGCCTGAACAAAGCGCTCGCCACGGCAAGGTAAATCATGACAAATCCCCTCGGCTTCATCGACAAGCCCAGCGTCCTGGCAGTGGACGACACTCCCGACAACCTGATGCTGATTTCGAACCTGCTCAAGGACACCTACCAGGTCAAGGTCGCCAATAGCGGCGAGAAGGCGCTGCGCATCGCCGACGGCGGGAATCCGCCAGACCTGGTCCTGCTCGACATCATGATGCCAGGGATGGATGGCCATGAGGTCTGCCGCCGGCTCAAGCAAAACCCGGGAACGGCGCATATCCCCGTCATCTTTCTCACGGCCAAGGCCGACGCGACGGACGAAGAAGCCGGCCTGGCGCTGGGCGCGGTCGATTACATCACCAAGCCGATCAGCCCGGCCATACTGCTTGCGCGCGTGCGCGCCCAGCTCCAGCTCAAGGCCAGCGCCGATTTCCTGCGCGACCAGAATGCCTTTCTGGAACAAGAGGTGGAGCGCCGCACCCGAGAAATCCAGGCGATCCAGGACGTCACCATCCATGCAATGGCGTCGCTCGCCGAAACCCGCGACAATGAAACCGGCAACCACATCCGCCGCACGCAGCACTACGTGCGCGTGCTCGCCGAAGCGCTGCAATCCGATCCGCGCTTCGCCGCGCAACTCGATGCGCGCCGCATCGAGATGTTGTGCAAGTCGGCGCCCCTGCACGACATCGGCAAGGTCGGCATCCCGGACCACATCCTGCTCAAACCCGGCCGCCTCACGCCGGAAGAATTCGAGATCATGAAAACCCATACCACCCTGGGCCGCGATGCCATCGAACACGCCGAGGCCCAACTGGGAATGCGGATCGATTACCTCGCATGCGCCAAGGAGATCGCCTACAGCCATCAGGAAAAATGGGACGGCTCCGGCTACCCGCAGGGACTGGCCGGCGACGCCATCCCGCTATCGGCCCGGCTGATGGCCCTGGCTGACGTATATGACGCACTGATCAGCCGGCGCGCTTACAAGGAGCCGATGCCCCACGAGGAGGCCAGGAGCATCATCGCCAAAGGGCGCGGCAGCCACTTCGACCCGGACCTGGTGGATGCCTTCCTCGTCATCCATGAACGGTTCCGCGAGATCGCCGCCCGTTTCACGGATGCCGAACCCGGCATGGCAAACAAACCGCACTGATCACAGCAAGGGGCACCGCATGAATGATTTCAGAAACCGGCAAACCATCCTGATCGTCGACGACGCGCCGGAAAATATCGATCTGCTCAAATCCGTGCTGGAACAGGATTACCAGATCAAGGCCGCCACCAACGGCACTGCGGCGTTGCGCATATGTTATTCCGAGACGCCGCCCGACCTGGTCCTGCTCGACATCATGATGCCGGGCCTGTCGGGCCACGAGGTCTGCCGACGGCTCAAGGCAAACCCGGACCGGCGCCGCATCCCGGTCATCTTCATTACGGCCATGGACGCCATGGAAGATGAACGCCTCGGACTGGACATCGGCGCGGTGGACTACATCACAAAGCCGATCAGCCCGGCGATCGTCCAGGCCAGGGTGCGCACGCATCTCGCCCTCTACGACCAGGCCCGCGAACTGGAACGCATGGTGGCGCAGCGAACCGAGGAGCTGCTGCAATCGCGCAGCCAGATCATCCGCCGGCTCGGCCGCGCCGCCGAATTCAAGGATAACGAAACCGGCAACCACGTCATCCGCATGAGCCATTACGCGCGCCTGATCGGCGCGGCCAGCGGGCTCGGCGAAAAGGCCCAGGATATCCTCTTCAATACTGCGCCGATGCACGATGTCGGCAAGCTCGGCATCCCCGACCGCATCCTGCTCAAACCGGGCGCGCTGACCGCGGACGAATGGGCGATCATGAAACAGCATCCGGCCATCGGTGCTGCAATCATCGGCGAGCACGATGACGATCTGCTGAGCACAGCCCGCAGCATCGCTCTCACGCACCACGAAAAATGGGACGGCAGCGGCTATCCCGCCGGTCTCGCCGGCACCGACATCCCGCTGATGGGGCGCATCGTCGCCGTCGCCGACGTGCTCGACGCGCTGATGTCGGAGCGCCCGTACAAGAAAGCCTGCCTGCTGGACGTGACCATGGAATACATGACCGCGCAAACCGGCAAGCACTTCGATCCGGCGCTGATCAACGTGCTGCCTTCGGTGCTGCCGGAGATACTGCGCGTCAAGGCCGCCTTCGACGATACGCAGGGTGCGCTGACCGATCTGCAGTTCTGAGCGGCCGCGCAGCCGTGACGTCTATACGAAGCGCGTAGTGACGCCGCCCAGGCCTTGCACCTGCAGAGAAATGCTGTCGCCGGCCTGCACGGGAATGGCTTCGGTGATGCCGCCGGAGAGGATGATCGAGCCGGCCGGAATTTCCTCGCCGCTGGCGGCCAGGTGGTTGGCCAGCATCGCCACCGCCGTTGCCGGATGACCGACCACGGCCGCACCTGCACCCACCATTTCAACCTTGCCATTTTTCTCCATCACCACGCCCAGCGTCGCCAGATCGAGGTCGGCCACTGGCGTGGCCTTGCCGCCGACGATGAAGCGGGTGGCCGAAGTATTATCGGCAATCACGCTGACCAGGTCGAACTTGAAATCGCGGTAGCGCGAGTCGATCACCTCGATCGCCGGCATGACGAAATCGGTGGCGGCCAGCACGGTGCCGATATGACAGCCGGGGCCACGGATCGGCGCCTTGGTGAAGAACGCGATTTCCGGCTCGACCTTGGGATGGATCAGATCGGCCATCCTGATTTCGCTGGCATCGTGCACCACGTAAGAGTCGGTCATGAAGCCATAGATCGGCGTCTCGACGCCCATTTGCTTCATCTTCGCATAGGAGGTCAGGCCGCATTTCAGGCCGACCACTTTTTCGCCGCGCGCCAGCTTGCGCTGCCTGATCTGATCCTGGATTGCGTAAGCGTCTTCGATATCGATGTCCGGATAGCGGTCGGTGATCTTCACCACTTCACGGCGCTCGAGATGCGCAGATTCGAGATATTCCGCCAGTTCGGCGATCTGGCTTGCAGTCAGTTTCATGAAATTCCTTGATACGCATGGGGCATGCCACGCTGTTATTACATCATTGCTAGTTTAACTCGTGACAGTGGCCATCGCCGGGCGCCGCCAGCTCCTGCAGGATCGGGCAATCCGGCCGGTGGTCGCCGCTGCAGGCATGCGCCAGGTGGTTCAGGGTATCGCGCATGTCGGTCAAAGCATCGATGCGCTTTTGCAGCTCGGCCACGTGTTGCTCGGCGATCGCCTTGACGTCGGCACTGGCGCGTCCGGCATCCTGCCACAGCGACAGCAGTTCGCGGATCTGGTCGAGCGAGAAACCGAGCGTGCGGGCGCGCTTGATGAAGCGCAGGTTGTGCAAGTCCTTGTCGCCGTAGGTGCGGTAATTCGCATCGGTGCGCTTGCCGGGCGCGATCAGCTGGATGCTTTCGTAATACCGGATCATTTTCGCGGAAACGCCCGTGGCGCTGGCGGCTTGACCGATGTTCATGCTGACTCCTTTGCTTTCCAGCGCCGCAACAGCAAGGCATTGCTGATCACCGATACCGAACTGAACGCCATGGCGGCGCCCGCCACCACCGGGTTCAGCATGCCGGCAGCCGCCAGCGGTATGCCAACCAGATTGTAGATGAAGGCCCAGAACAGGTTTTGCCGGATCTTGCTGTAAGTGCGCCGCGAAATGTCGATCGCATCGGCCACCAGCGCCGGGTCGCCGCGCATCAGGGTCACGCCGGCCGCATGCATGGCGACATCGGTGCCGGTGGCCATGGCGATGCCGACATCGGCTGCCGCCAGCGCCGGCGCATCATTGATGCCGTCACCGACCATCGCCACCACCTGACCGGCGCGCTTCAGCTCACCCACCTTGCCAGCCTTATCCTCCGGCAACACTTCGGCGATGACTTGCCGGATGCCCAAGGCCTGGCCCACTGCCGCCGCGCTGCCACGGTTGTCGCCCGTCAGCAGCACCGTGTCCACGCCGAGCGCATGCAGGCGGTCCACGGCATCCTTGGCGCTGGGCTTGAGCTGGTCGCCGAAAGCCAGCAGGCCCAGCAGCCGCGCCGACGGGCCGGCGCTGGCCAGCCATGACACCGTATGCCCGGATTGTTCCAGTTCGCCGGCGCGCGCCTGCAGCGGCGCCAGATCAATGCCAAGTTCGTGCATCAGCCGGGTGCTCCCCAAGCGCAAATCCATGCCGTCTACGGTCGCCGCCAGGCCGCGCCCGGGCAAGGCCCTCAGGTCAGCCACCGGCAGCGCGGCCACGCCTTCGGCACTGGCGCGCCCGTTCACCGCGCGCGCCAGCGGGTGTTCGCTGCCATTCTGGATCGCCGCCGCCAATTGCAGCAAGTCGCGCTGTTCGATACCTGACGGCGCCAGTTCGACCAGCGCCGGCTTGCCGATGGTCAGCGTGCCGGTCTTGTCGAACACCACCGTGGTGATGCTGTGTGCCACTTCGAGCGCTTCGGCATCCTTGATCAGGATGCCGTGGCGGGCGCCGACGCCGGTGCCGGCCATGATGGCGGCCGGCGTCGCCAGCCCGAGCGCGCACGGACAGGCAATTACCAGCACCGCCACCGCATTGATGATGGCGGTTTCGCTGCCGGCGCCAGCGAGCCACCAGCCGATAAAAGTCGCCAGGGCGATCAGCAACACCACCGGCACGAACACCGCGCTGACCTGGTCCACCAGGCGCTGGATCGGCGCCTTGGCCGCCTGCGCGCTTTCGACCAGGCGGATGATGCGCGCCAGCGCGGTTTCGGCGCCGATGGCGCTGGTGCGCACCAGCAGCAAGCCATCGCCGTTGATGGCGCCACCGGTGACCTGGTCGCCCAGGTGTTTCGCTACCGGCAGACTCTCGCCCGTGATCAGCGATTCATCGACGTGGCTGGCGCCCTCTTCGATCACGCCATCGACGGCGATGCGTTCGCCCGGGCGCACCACCACCTGGTCGCCCACCCGCACCTGCTCGACCGCGACGTCCGTCTCGACGCCGGCGCGCCGCACCCGCGCCGCAGCCGAGCGCAAGGCTTGCAGCGCCCGGATCGCCGCCGTGGTCTGGCGCTTGGCGCGCGCTTCCAGCCACTTGCCGAGCAAGACCAGGGTAATCACCACCGCCGACGCCTCGAAATACAGGTGCGGCATGCCATGCCCGCCGTGCGCCAGCAACTGGTACACGCTCAGGCCATAAGCCGCGCTGGTGCCCAGCGCCACCAGCAAGTCCATGTTGCCGGCACCGGCCAGGACGGCTTTCCAGCCGGCGCGATAGAAACGCCCGCCCAGCCAGAATTGCACCGGCGTGGCCAGCAGCCATTGCAACCATCCCGGCAGCATGTAGTGGCCGCCACCGAGTTCCAGCAGCATCGGCGCCATCAGCGGCAGCGACAGCAGTGCCGCCGCCACCACCGCATAGCCGCCATGACTGCGCGGCTTTTCCAGGGCATCGGCTGGCTTGCCGGCGCGGGCGGCATGGTAACCGGCCTTTTCCACCGCCTGCAGCAAGGCATCAATACCGATGCCGCGACTGGCGCTTACGCGCGCCGTTTCAGTCGCCAGGTTGACCACCGCAGCGTTGACGCCAGGTACTTTCGCCAGCGCCTTTTCCACCCGGCCGACGCAGGAGGCGCAGGTCATGCCGTCGATCGCCAGGTCGATTTCTTCCTCGGCAACGGCATATCCCGCCTTTTCGATGGCCGCTTTTACATCGGCAAAAGCCACCGTCGGCGCGAGCGCCACCCTGGCCGTTTCAGTGGCGAGGTTGACGCTTGCGCCGCTAACACCCGGCACTTTCGCCAGCGCCTTCTCGACACGCGCCACACACGAGGCGCAGGTCATGCCGTCGATGCCGATCGATAATTCCTGACCGGCCGGCGCTGCGCCCGCATGTGCCATGGTTTTGCTCATTTTGTCGACTCCCGTTCACTCATCAGTACGCACATTATCTTCCTTCCTATGATGGGAAGGTCAAGCCCGGCGCCAGCCACGCATTTCCAGGAGGGATATTGCGGTAAATTCGGCTTTTCATGCGTGGCAATGCTGCTAACATTTGCATTGCACCCGCACCGTCCTTCCTTTGCCATGCAAACACCAAACGCTGCCCCCGATCCGACCGACATTGCCTGGCACACGCTGAGCGCCGACGAAGCGCTGATGCGCCTGCAAGTTGACCCGGACCGTGGCCTGGCGCAAGCCGAGGCCAGCGGGCGGCGCGCCATCCACGGCCCCAACCAGCTGGCGCAGCAGCCGCCGCCATCGCCATGGAAACTGCTTTTAGGACAGTTCAAGAGCGTGCTGATCATCGTTCTGATCGTCGCAGCCGGTCTCGCCGCCGCCATCGGCAGCACCAAGGATGCGCTGGTGATCCTGGTGGTGGTGGCGTTCAACGCCCTGGTCGGCTTTTACCAGGAATACCGAGCCGAAGCCAGCCTGGCTGCACTGAAGAAAATGCTGCCGGCCAGAACCCGGGTGCGCCGCGACGGCGGCACCGGCGAAGTGGCCGCGCAAGACCTGGTGCCCGGCGATATCGTGATGCTGGAAGCCGGCGACCGCGTGCCGGCAGACGGCCGCCTGCTGCAGGCCATCAAGCTGGCCGCCGACGAATCGGCGCTGACCGGGGAATCGCAAGCGGCGGAAAAAAATGGCGATGCGCTCGGCACCGACGCGCCGGCGCTCGGCGACCGCCACAACATGCTGTACATGAACACCATGGTCACGCGCGGCCGCGCCGAACTGCTGGTAACGGCGATCGGCACGAAGACGGAAATGGGCCGCATCTCGGAAGCGCTGGCGCAAACCCCGGACAACCAGAGCCCGCTGCAACTGCAACTCGACCAGCTGGGAAAGCGCCTGGGCGCAGTGGCGCTGATCCTGGTCGGCCTGCTGTTTTTCCTGGAACTGCTGCGCGGCGCCCGGATCGGGAAAGTCATCCTCGATGCCATCGCGCTGGCGGTCGCCGCGATACCGGAAGGCTTGCCGGTGGTGGTCACCGTCACGCTGGCCATCGGCATGCACAAGATGGCCAGGCAGCGCGCCATCGTCAAGCGCCTCTCGGGCGTCGAGACGCTCGGCTGCACCACCGTGATCTGCTCCGACAAGACCGGCACCCTGACCATGAACCAGATGACGGCCCGCGCCATTTACTGTGACGGCAAGCGCTTTTCAGTCAGCGGCGAAGGCTACGATGCGCACGGCCAGATCCGGCAGGATGGCGAAGCTCGCGGGGATGAAAGCGGGCCCGCGCTGGCGCTGCTGATGACGGCCACCGTGGCCTGCAACGACAGCCGCATCGATGGCGGCCGCCTGATCGGCGACCCGACCGAAGGCGCGCTGCTGGCGCTGGCGCAGAAAGCGGGCATCGAACAGGATGCGGTGGTGCAAAGACTGCCGCGCATCGCCGAAATTCCGTTCGACTCGGCCCACAAGTTCATGGCCACCTTCCATGCCGACGGCGATGCAACGCAAGGCTACTTCAAGGGCGCGCCCGACGTGCTGCTGGCGCGTTGCAGCCATTGTCAGACAGCTGCAGGCGCGATAGCGCTGGATAGCGCGCGCAGTGCCGCCATCACTGCCGAATCCCGCGCGCTGGCGGCACAGGGGTTGCGCGTGATCCTGATCGCCACGCGGCGGTTTTCCCCCGGCGACATAGTTCCCGATGCCGACCTGTCGGCCTGCGCCGGCGAACTGACCTTCATCGGCCTGGTCGGCCTGCTGGACCCGCCGCGCCCGGAAGCGCGCGCCGCCATCGCCAGCTGCCGCACCGCCGGCATCGAGGTCAAAATGATCACCGGCGACCACCGGGGCACAGCGCAAGCCATCGCCGACGAACTCGGCCTGCGCGGCACGGCGATCAGCGGTAGCGAACTCGACGCACTCGATGCAACACAACTGGCCGGGCGCATCGACGGCATCGCCGTGTTCGCGCGGGTGGCGCCGCAACACAAAGTGCGGATCGTGCAGGCGCTCAAAGCCCGCGGCCATGTGGTGGCGATGACCGGCGATGGTGTCAACGATGCGCCGGCGTTGAAGAATGCCGACATTGGCATTGCCATGGGCATGGGCGGCACCGCGGTCACGCGGGAGGCGGCCAGCATGGTGCTGACCGACGACAATTTCGCCACCATCGTCAGCGCCGTACACAACGGCCGCGCGCTCTACGACAATATCGTCAAATTCGTGCGCTTCCAGCTGTCCACCACCATAGGCGCCATCCTCACCATATTTTTCGCGCCGCTGGCCGGCTTGCCAGAGCCGTTCAACCCGCTGCAAATCCTGTGGGTGGCGATGATCATGGATGGCCCGCCTGCGATCGCCCTGGCGCTCGATGCCGCGCGCCCCGGACTGATGGACGAGCCGCCACGCAGCCGCACCGCACCGGTACTGTCGCTGGCACGACTGATCCGCATCCTCGGTTTCGGCATCGCCATGATGGTCGGGACCCTGGCGGTACTGCACTACGGCATGGCCACCGGCAACCAGACGCACGCGCTGACCCTGGCCTTCACCACCTTCGTGCTGTTTCAGTTCTTTAATGTATTCAACGCCAGGGTCGAACATGGCAGCGCCTTCAACCGCAATTTCTTCCGCAACCGCATGCTGTGGATTTCGCTGGCTGGCGTGCTGGTGCTACAGGCGGTGACCGTGCACTGGGCGCCGGCGCAAGCCGTGCTTGGCACGACTACGCTCAGCCTGGCGGACTGGGGACTGGCGGTGGCAGTTTCCAGCACGGTCCTGCTGCTGGACGAAGCGCGCAAGCTGCTGTTGCGCATCGCCGGAAAAATTCAGTGATGATGGTGGTGATGCGGGTCGCAAGGCGCATTTGTCTTGCGACCCGCACCGATCACGCACATCTCGCCTTCCAGTTCGACATCCACCGTGACGTGTTCGAAGGTGTTTTCGTCGAGCAGACTGCGCACGTGGCTCTTGGCGTCGATCATTTCATCGCGGCTGGCATCGCGCTGCATGACAAGGTGCGTGGTCAGCACATGGATTTCGCCATCCACAGACCAGCTGTGAGTATCGTGCATGGAAACGACTTTGGGGTGCAGCAGCACATCGCGCTCGAATTGCTCGACATTGAAGGAAGCCGGGACTTTCTGGATGATGACGTCGAATACCTGGCGCAGGTTGCCGACCACGTTCCAGATGATGAATATGGAGATGCCGATCGACAGCAGCGGGTCGATGACCGGCAAGTTCCAGATCGTCATGACCACGGCGCCGGCCAGCACCGCGACCCAGCCCAGCACGTCCTCGATCAGGTGCCACGTCACCACCTTTTCGGTGAGGGATGAGCCGCTTTTCAAGCGCAATACCGCAGCGCCGTTGAAGACGATGCCGATCACCGCCAGCAGGATCATGCCGGGCGCATTGACCGGCGCCGGATGGAGCAGGCGCTGAAAAGCGTTCCACAGCACAAAGCACAGGCCGATCACCAGCACCAGCCCGGTAATCAAGCCGCCCAGCAAGGCATAGCGGCGATAGCCGTAGGTATCCTGCGGCGTGCGGCCGCGCTGCGACAGGCGCTGAAAATACCAGGCCAGCGCCAGCGACATCGAGTCGCCCAGGTCATGCACCGCATCGCTCAAGATGGCGATACTGTTGGTCAGTATCCCGCCGATGACCTCGATGATGGTGAAGGCGAGGTTGAGGAAAAATGCGACCTTGATGTTGCCGCTGCTGCCGTGGCTGTGACTGCCGTGACCATGGCCGTCATGATGATGACTGCCGCTCATAGGGGTGTCGACTTTCTCTAGTCTGCGATGATGATCTGGATTGTAGCGTTAATGCTAGAATAAATCGCAGTGCATTTCCATGGTTACCGGCGCCATCATGTCCCTGCCCCCGTCGCGCAGCACCAGGCCTCCCGGCGTCGTCCTGGGCATGCGCGCCAACTGGCGCCAATTCAGCCTGCTGGTACTGGTCAATGCCTTCGTCGGCGCCATGGTGGGCATGGAGCGCAGCATCCTGCCGGCCATCGCCGAACAGGAATTTCATGTGGTTGCGCATACCGCGATCCTGGCATTCATCGTCGTCTTCGGCCTGTCCAAGGCGCTGACCAATTATTTCGCCGGCCGCTATGCCGATATCCATGGGCGCAAGCTGATCCTGGTAGCCGGCTGGCTGATCGCCACGCCGGTGCCCTTCCTGCTGATGTGGGCGCCTTCGTGGAACTGGATATTGCTGGCGAATGCCTTTCTCGGCGTCAGCCAGGGCCTGACATGGTCGACCACCGTCATCATGAAAATCGACCTGGCGGGCCCGAAAAACCGCGGCATGGCGATGGGCATCAACGAGTTCGCCGGCTATTTCGCGGTTGGCGGCGCAGCGCTGGCCACCGGCTGGATCGCCGCACATTATGGCCTGCGGCCGCAACCGTTTTATCTCGGCGTGGCGTTTGTCGCTGCGGGATTGGCGCTGTCGCTCCTGCTGGTGCGCGACACCAGCGCCCATGCGCGCCTGGAAGCGCAGCTTGCCGCGCCAAGTTCGCAGCAGGCGATGCCTACGCAAAAAGCCATCTTCTGGAATACCAGCCTGCGCGACCCCAACCTGTCTTCGATCAGCCAGGCCGGCATGGTCAACAACCTCAACGACGGCATGGCCTGGGGCCTGTTTCCGCTGGTTTTTGCCGACGCCGGCATGAGCCTGGCGCAGATCGGCACGCTGGCGGCAATCTATCCGGCAGTGTGGGGCATCGGCCAGCTGTTCACCGGCGCGATCTCGGACCGCATCGGTCGCAAGGGTCTGATTGTCAGCGGCATGTGGATCCAGGCCATCGGCATCGCCATCATCGCCGTCACGACCATCTTTTCCTGGTTTGCAGCCGGCGCCATCCTGCTCGGCGCCGGCACGGCAATGGTGTACCCGACGCTGCTGGCGGCCATCGGCGATGTCGTCCAGCCAGCCTGGCGCGCCTCGGCCGTCGGCGTGTACCGCCTGTGGCGCGACATGGGGTATGCGATCGGCGCCCTGCTGGCCGGCCTGGTCGCCGACCTGTTCGGCATCGCCAGCGCAATGTGGCTGGTGGCCGGACTGACGTTCCTTTCCGGCGTGATTGCCGCGCTGCGCATGCGGGAAACGCACCGGCCGGACTGATCGCAATGATTATGGCAGGCTGAGCTTGAGGGCTTTCTCGATGGGCGGATAGCAGACGCCCATTTTTTCATGGCAGCCCTGGTAGCCCGCCACCAGCGTGAAATTTTTCGCCTTGGGCGCGCGCTCCAGCACGATCTCTGCCTGCACCGGCTGCTTGTAAGTCTCGGTCTTGCCGAAGGTCGGGTCGTTCTTGACCTCGCCGGACGGCAGCTTGACCGACTTGATGGCAACGCCGGCGGCGTCTTTCAAGGCAAAATGGATCCTGTCCTTGTAAAGATAATAGCCGCTGGCCGGGGTCAGCACCGCCACCAGCGTGGCCGGCCCCTTGAAGCTGGTCTTGATGGTGAAAGCCTTGTCAGGCTCCAGCAAGTCCTCTTCCTTAGGGCTGGCAAACAACCCGCCCAGTCCTTTCTGCAGGTTCGGATTGGTGGATTGCTGGGCATGCGCCGCCAGCGGCGCGCCTAGCGCAAGCAGCGCCAGCAGCAGACAGGGCAACGACGGTTTTTTCAACATGAAAATTCCTTCAATAAAAATCAGCGTGGCCATGATAACCGTCATTCCGGCGTGACGCAGCGAGGCCTGGCCGCACGGAATTTAATCGTCATTCGCCTGTCTGAAAACAACTCGTTTTGCGCTTGACCTTCCAACCATGGGAAGCCTTATATTTCTCAAAAGACAGCAATTTTCGCGACGCTGTTTCGAGTGCTATACTTATTTCCGATGAACTATTTCTTCAAGACATACTTGCTTTGGCTCCTGGTTGCAGTGCTGCCGCTCCAGGCGGTTGGCGCGACCATGAGTTCGTCTTGCGGGCCGGTTCACCACAAGGCGATGCAAGTTGCCTCTCTAAATAGTATGCAGCATCAGCACCACGATGCGACCGACACCGCGCATAGCCATCACCACGACGCTGCAACGATGGTCAGTTCTGCGTCAGACGACGGCGGAGCAGACAACGCATCCTCCGGAACGCATCAATACTCAACCTGCGGCAGCTGCACCGCCAGTTGCATCGGCGCTACAGCGCCGCCCTCAGCACCAGGTTTGACACCCACCGTCAGCGGCTCCGAGATGGTCACCGTCGCCCCCGCATCACTGGTCACCGGACATACCCCGGCCGGCCTTGAACGCCCTCCCAAGCACCTGATCGCCTGATCGCAACAGAAGCCAGACGCAGCAGGCGCTGCCTGCCCGCCTTCTGATTTCTCATATAAGTCGCGTACCTGCGCACGCGCGCTTCACCGATTTCGAGAAGAACATGACATTAAAACAATGGCTGACCATGGCTGTGGTGACGTCACTGTCGTTCGCCGCCCATGCACAACAGGTGCATCAACAGCCTGATCCACTGGATGCGAATGCCGCAGTTTCCGCAACCACCTACGTATCTGCATTCAAGGATTATTGCCCTCTGTCCGACCAACAAGCGTCGCCAGACAAAGTCTGGCGCGCCACCAACGATGAAATGGCGCGACTCGGCGGCCATGCCGGCCATAGCAAGCTTGACGTCCCTGCATCGCAAGCTCCGGTGCAGTCAGCGCCTGTGGACCATGGCAAACACCACTAGCGCGAAGGAATATAGAAATGGATTTTAAAAAAGATATGCCAGGACCCAGGCTGACAGCCTTGGGCGTGGCTGCGCTCGTATTGGCAGGATGCACGACCTTCTCCAAAGACGGCGGCATGGATACGGTCTCGGCAATGACACAGGAACGGACCGGTCAGCCAGTGCAGCTGTCCAAAGTAGGGGCCGATGCAGCGCCAGTAGACAAGAGCGTAAACACGCTGCTCGGCAAGCCACTCACGCCGGACACGGCAGTGCAGATTGCGCTGCTGAACAACAAAGGACTGCAAGCCACTTTCGCGGAACTGGGCATCGCTGAGGCCGATCTGGTCAGCGCCGGATGGATGCGCAACCCAGGCTTTTCCTTCGGCCGGATGCGCACCGGTGGCGAGGTGGAAATCGACCGCAGCATCATGTTCGACCTGGCGGGCTTGCTGACCATCCCCCTGCGCAGCGGCATCGAGCAGCGGCGATTCGAGCAGGCAAAGCTGCAGGCGGCATCGCAGGCGGTGCGCCTCGCGGCAGACACCCGCAAAGCTTACTTCAATGCGGTCGCAGCACAACAGAGCGCGCAATACATGGAGCAGGTCGGCACTGCCGCCGAAGCAAGCGCACATCTGGCCAAAAAAATGGCCGAGGTCGGCAACTTCAGCAAGCTGGACCAGGCACGGGAACAGGCGTTCTACGCCGATGCAACGGCGCAGATTGCGCGCGCCAGGCACAACACCACGGCGGCGCGCGAACAACTGTCGCGGCTAATGGGTTTGTGGGGCGACCAGACGGCATACCAGCTACCGGAGCGCCTGCCGGATCTGCCCAAGGTGCCCGACACAATCAACGACGTAGAATCGCAAGCAATGCAGCAAAGGCTCGATGTGCAAATAGCCAGACAAGGCGCCGAATCCACTGCCAGGGCGCTCGGATTATCGAAGGTGAGCCGCTTCGTCAATGTGCTGGATGTCGGTTATGCGAACAAGAGCAAGACCGACGCACCGCGCGGCAATGGCTATGAAATCTCGCTGGAATTGCCGATTTTCGACTGGAGCGGGGCCAAGGTCGCCAAAGCGGAAGCCATCTACATGCAATCCGTCCATCGCACCGCAGACACAGCCATCCGCGCCCGCTCGGAAGTGCGCGAAGCATACTCCGCATACCGGACCAGCTACGACATCGCCCGGCACTACCGCGACGAGCTTGTCCCCTTGCGCAAGAAGATATCGGACGAAATGCTGCTGCGTTACAACGGCATGCTGGCCAGTGTTTTTGAACTGCTCACGGACGCCAGAGCCCAGATCAGCAGCGTCAATGCCGCCATCGAAGCGCAGCGCGACTACTGGCTGGCCGAAACCAATCTGCAGGCGGCCATCAATGGCAGCGGCAGTGGTGGCAGCAGCTCCACCCAAATGCGTGCACAGAGTTCCGACACCTCTGCGCAGGGACACTAAAAAGGAACAGTCATGGTTACACGCAGAGATTTTTTTACGGGCGCGGCGGCAATGGTCGGCGCCGGCATCGTCAGCCGGGTCGGCGCGGCGACGCTTCCCGAAGCGGCGATGATGGACAAGGCCTCGACACAAGCACCGCTGAGGCCACCCAATGGTCGCCCCTATAACCCGGTCGTGACGCTGAATGGCTGGTCGCTGCCATGGCGCATGAACAACGGCGTCAAGGAATTTCACCTGGTGGCGGAACCGGTCGTGCGGGAACTGGCGCCGGGCATGAAAGCCAACCTGTGGGGTTACAACGGCCAGTCGCCCGGCCCCACCATCGAAGTGGTCGAAGGCGACCGCGTGCGCATCTTCGTCACCAACCGGCTACCAGAACACACCAGCGTGCACTGGCATGGCCAGCGCCTGCCCAACGGCATGGATGGCGTGACCGGCCTGACCCAAGCAGGCATCCCGCCTGGAAAAACCTTTGTCTACGAATTCGTGGCGAAGCGTGCGGGCACGTTCATGTACCACCCGCATGCCGACGAAATGGTGCAGATGGCGATGGGCTTGATGGGCTTCTGGGTGACGCACCCGAAGGACCCGGGCTTCATGAAGGTGGACCGCGATTTCGTCTTGCTCTTGAATAACTTCGATATCGAACCGGGCAGTTATACGCCCAAGGTCGCCACGATGTTGGAGTTCAATATGTTCTGCTTCAACAGCCGGGTCTTCCCGGGCATCGACCCGCTGGTGGTACGGCAGAACGACCGCGTGCGCATTCGCGTCGGCAACCTGACGATGACCAACCACCCTATCCATGTACACGGGCACGAGTTTCAAGTCACGGGCACGGATGGCGGCTGGACCCCGCCGGCGTCGCGCTGGCCGGAAGTCACCACCGACATCGCCGTCGGTCAAATGCGTGCGGTCGAGTTCGACGCTACCGACCTCGGCGACTGGGCCTTCCACTGCCACAAATCGCACCACACCATGAATGCAATGGGCCACGCAGTCCCCAACATGATCGGCGTGGACCATCGCGGCGTTGCCAGCAAAATCAACAAGCTGATCCCTGACTACATGGTCATGGGCGAACGCGGCATGGCCGACATGAGCGAAATGGAAATGCCGATCCCGGACAATACCCTGCCGATGATGACGGGCCAGGGGCCGTTTGGCGGCGTTGCGATGGGCGGCATGTTCACGGTGCTCAAGGTGCGCCGCGACCAGAAACCGGGCGACTACACCGACCCGGGCTGGTACAAGCACCCCGCAGGCAGCGTTGCATACGAATGGAAGGGCGAGGCGCCGGCACCGGCGCGCAACAAGTCGCCAGGCGGAAAACTCATGGAACCCACAAACAAGCCGGCCAATAGGGAACTGAATGTGCGCAAGCCATCCGGCAACCATGGCAACCATTAACAACGCATCCCGGGAACAAAAATGATCAACTCCACACCCACATCCCCGATGTCGGCACTGCGCATGCTGCTGCTTGCGCTGACACTGGGAGCAACTGCGCCGGCCGTACTTGCTCACGGCGATACTGCGCAAGCCAGCGCCAAAGCCGATGCGCCGCTCTCCACCGAAGTGCACACCTTCGGCAAGCAGGGCGCCGCACAGAACGTCACCCGGACGATTACGATCGTCATGAGCGACGCGATGCGATTCAGCCCTGGCGATATCAAGGTCAGGCAGGGCGAGACCATCCGCTTCATCGTCCGCAACAAGGGCAAGGTTCTCCATGAAATGGTCATCGGCACCATGGAGGAACTGAAATCGCACGGCGAATTGATGAAGCAGCATCCGGGCATGGAACATGATGAAGCCTACATGGCCCACGTCGGCGCAGGCAAAAAAGGCCAGATGGTCTGGCAATTCACCGAACCTGGCGCGTTTTATTTCGCCTGCCTGCTGCCAGGCCATCTTGAAGCCGGCATGGTCGGGAAAATCACAGTCACGAAAGGATAAACCATGAAACATCGCATTTTTTCGCAAGCCATTCTGGCCGGCGCACTTGCGCTGCCCTTGCTGGCAAGCGCTGCCAGCCCGGTCGTTGAAGTCTACAAGAGCGCCCAGTGCGGCTGTTGCACCGGCTGGGTCGAGCACATGCAGGAAAACGGCTTCGAGGTGAAGGTGAAGAACGTCGGAAGCCCGTCCGACTACCGCGAGAAATTCGGCATGCCGCAGGAACTCGGTTCCTGCCATAGCGCGAAAGTGGCGGGCTACGCCATCGAAGGGCATGTTCCCGCTGCCGACATCAAGCGCCTGCTGGCGGAAAAACCGAAGGCAGTCGGCCTGGCGGTGCCGTCGATGCCGATGGGCTCGCCTGGCATGGAAGGGCCACGCAAGGATCCCTATGACGTCTACCTGGTCAAGGCCAAAGGCCAAAGATCGGTTTACAAACATTACGACGGCAAATAATCCACTGAGAAGGAAACGGACATGAATATCTTGAGCAAATTTTCCCTGGCCGCCGCACTGGCGATTTCCCTGGCAAGCTTGGCGCAGGCCAACGACGCACACCATGCCGCCAATGCGGCAGCAGTTTCCGCAGAATCGGCCGACGCCGCGTTGACCGAAGGCGAAGTCAAGAAGGTCAACAAGGACACTGGCAAGCTGACCATCAAGCATGGCGAACTGAAAAACCTCGGCATGCCGGCCATGACGATGGTCTTCCGCGTCAAGGACCCGGCCATGCTGGATCAGGTCAAGGCCGGCGACAAGATTAATTTTGTCGCCGACAAGGTGGAAGGGCAGTTTACGGTGACACAATTGGAAGTACAGAAATAAGCTGAATATCTCGCATCGGCGTACCATAAACAACGGGCGAATCAATAAGGATTGGCAAATGAAAGAAGATGCTCACCACCAGCATGATCATGAACATGCCATGAAAATGGCCGAGAGCCCGGAAAAGCCATTTACCGACCCGGTTTGCGGCATGAAGGTCGCGGCAGCCCCGGAAAAACAGGTCGACTATGCAGGCAAGGACTACCATTTTTGCAGCGCCCGCTGCATGGACAAGTTCCGCGCCAATCCGGAACAGTATGTGAGCCCGGCAGCCGCACAGCCGCAGCCGGCGCAGGATGCGGCCCCGGGGACGACTTACACCTGCCCCATGCATCCGGAAATCCGCCAGCCGACGCCCGGCAATTGCCCGAAGTGTGGCATGACGCTGGAGCCGCTGATACCAGAATTGGAAGAAGAGGAAAATCCCGAGCTCAAGGATTTCCGCCTGCGCTTCTGGTGGACACTGCCGTTGACGGTGATTGTGACTGTGCTGGCAATGGGTTCGCATCGTTTCTTCCACGAAGGAGTTCCCTATCAAAACTGGATTGAGCTGGCATTGAGCGCACCGGTGGTGCTCTGGGCCGGATGGCCATTCTTTTCCCGAGGGGCGCAATCGATCGCCAATCGCAGCCCCAACATGTGGACCCTGATCGGGATGGGCGTGTTTTCCGCCTTTGGCTACAGCGTCATCGCCACGATCGCGCCTGAATTATTTCCTGCCACATTTGCCCAAGACGGTCGTGTAGGCGTCTATTTTGAAGCAGCGGCCGTCATCGTGTCGCTGACGCTGCTCGGCCAGATCCTCGAATTGAAGGCGCGCTCGCAGACATCCGCAGCGATCAAATCCCTGCTTGGGCTTTCGCCGAAAACCGCCCGCCGTATCCACCAGGACGGCACCGAGGAAGATATTCCCCTGACCCATGTGCATATCAGCGACACGCTGCGCATCCGCCCGGGCGAGAAAGTGCCTGTCGACGGTGCGGTGCTGGAAGGCGAAAGCGCGGTGGACGAGTCCATGCTGACCGGCGAACCGATGCCCGTTACCAAGCGACCGGGCGACAAGGTCATTGGCGCCACGCTGAACACCAGCGGCAGCCTGGTGATGCGCGCGGAAGTGGTCGGCTCACAGACCATGCTGTCGCAAATCGTCCAGATGGTGGCACAGGCGCAGCGCTCGCGCGCGCCGATGCAGCGCCTGGCGGACGTGGTCGCCGGTTATTTTGTGGTCGTCGTCGGCCTGATTGCACTTGCCACCTTTATTGTTTGGGGCCTCTTCGGCCCCGAGCCCAGCTGGGTATTCGGCTTCGTCAATGCCGTGGCGGTCCTCATCATCGCCTGCCCCTGCGCATTGGGGTTGGCAACACCGATGTCGATCATGGCAGCGACAGGACGTGCGGCTACCCAAGGGGTGTTGTTCCGGGATGCTGCCGCCATTGAAGGGTTCAAGAAGGTCGATACCCTGATTGTCGACAAGACCGGTACCCTGACCGAAGGCAAGCCGGCCTTCGACCGCATTGTTCCGGCTTCAGGCTTCAGCGAGGAAGACGTTCTGCTGGCCGCAGCCAGCATCGACCAGGGCAGCGAGCATCCGCTGGCCCATGCGATTGTTGCCGAAGCGCGCAAGCGCGGTCTCGAACTGCACAAGCCGGAGTCCTTCGAGTCGTCCAGCGGCATCGGCGTGCGTGGCATGGTCGCAGGACATCGCCTGGCGCTGGGCAATACCAAACTGATGGACGATGAAAAAGTCGACTGGCACCCCTTGTCCAGCGAGGCTGAAGCCTTGCGCGGCGAAGGCGCCTCCGTCATGTACCTGGCGGCCGACGGTCAGCTGGTCGGGCTGGTAGCGGTTTCCGACCCGATCAAGGCAACCACGCTGGAAGCCCTGGCCTTGCTCAAGCAAACTGGCGTCACGGTTGTCATGGCGACCGGCGATGGCCTCACCACCGCAAAATCAGTGGCGGCAAAGCTCGGCATTGCCGAGGTCTATGGCGAGGTCAAGCCACAGGACAAACTCAACCTCGTAGAACGCTACCAGGCAGAAGGCAAGATTGTAGCCATGGCAGGCGACGGCATTAACGATGCCCCTGCACTGGCCAAAGCGAATGTCGGCGTGGCCATGGGCACCGGCACCGATGTGGCAATGAACAGCGCCCATGTGACGCTGGTCAAGGGAGATTTGCGCGGCATCGCCCGTGCCAGGGAAATTTCGGTCGCCACCGTGCGCAACATGCACCAGAACCTGGCCTTTGCCTTCGTTTACAACTCGCTGGGCATTCCGCTGGCGGCCGGCTTGCTGTATCCATTTACCGGGCAACTACTGTCGCCCATCATCGCCGCGCTGGCAATGAGCCTGAGTTCCGTTTCGGTCATTACGAACGCGCTGCGGCTGCGGGGCGCAGCACGGTAACCGCAGCAACGCAAGGAGCGACTATGACCATGTCTGGCGAGGAAGTGCAAATGGAACGACGTAGCACGAAGCTGTTGAGCGAGCGGCTCAACAGCCAATGTTTCTGCATCAGCCTGGATAACGCGGCATTGCGCCAGGCACTGGCGGCGGAACTGGGGGCGGACCTGATGGCACTGACCGAGGAACGCTGCCCTTATCTCTTTTCCGCGCAGCCCGTTTTCATTTCAGACAGCCAAAAAAAACGCATGGCCGAAGTGGTGCGCGCCGTGGAATCGGTCGTTGCGCTGCCAGCCTACCGGGAACAGATACTTGCCCATGCGCCAGCAATTGCCAGGCAGGATCCCGGTGGCGCCAGAGGCGTCTTTTTTGGCTATGACTTCCACCTGCGCGAAGGCGGCCTCGGCCTTATCGAAATCAATACCAATGCCGGCGGCGCCATGCTTAACGCCGTCATGGCGCGGGCGCACCTGGCCTGCTGCATGGACAAGGAACAGTTGGCTGCGGCAGCAAACTCTGCGGCGGCTCTTGAGAAAAGCATCGTTGATATGTTCCTCGCGGAATGGCGGCTCGCCAACCGCGAAGGTCCCCTGCAAACTATCGCGATAGTTGACACGGCGCCGGAGCAGCAATACCTCTATCCCGAGTTCCTGTTGTTCCAGAAGCTGTTCGAGCGTCACGGCCTGCGCGCGGTCATCGCAGACCCGTCTGAACTGACGTTGCATGAAGGCGCTCTGCGGCATGGCGACACGGCCATCGACCTGGTCTACAACCGGCTGACGGATTTCATGCTGGCGTCGCCGGACAGCGCTGTATTGCGCGCCGCCTATCTCGAACAGGCGGTAATGTTGACGCCGCACCCGCAAGCGCATGCACTGTATGCCGACAAACGCAATCTGGCGCTGCTATGCGACGCCGGGCAGTTGCAAGCGCTTGACGTGCCGCAGGAGATTCAGGATGTCCTCCTGGACAACATCCTGCCGACTGAAGTCGTCGACACGGCACATGCCGAGCGCCTGTGGCGTGAGCGCCGCCAGCTCTTTTTCAAGCCTGCTGCAGGCTATGGCAGCCGCGCCGCCTATCGGGGTGACAAGATTACCAAGCGGGTCTGGCAGGACATTCTGGCAGGCGAATACGTGGCGCAGGCACTCATGCCGCCGGGCGAACGGGTGATTGGCACACGGGAGGATCCGGCATCGCTCAAGTTCGACATCCGCTGCTACACCTACGGTGGCGATGTCCAGTGGACCGCAGCACGCATGTATCAGGGCCAGACCACGAATTTTCGTACGCCTGGCGGCGGCTTTGCGCCGGTCTACAGCCTGCCGGATGTCGATTTTTCTGGTGAAATTGACGCAATTTTGCAGGTGGCTGGAAGCGCAACGCTCTATTGCGGAAGCGATGAAGGTGCCTGCTAAGGCTTCATTACTTACGCACAGCCAATGAAGTTATTGTCACTTCATTGGCGATGTACTCGGCGGTAAATTGGACCTTGTCACCGACCTTTACTTTTGATAACAGCGATGCGTCCTTCACCATGAATGGCATGGTCATGGGTTCCATCTCGATGGTTGCGCTCTTGATGGGACCATGCCTGAGGGTGATGATATTGTTTGCCTTATCGATGTCTTCGACTACGCCTTCGCTCGCGCTGGCGACTTTCCCGGCCTCACCCGGCATCTGCCCCGTTCTCATGTGGCCCGTGTCCACTGCTTTGCCGCGCATGCCTGGGTCGGCATAAGTATTCAATGCAAACAATACAAATCCGCAGGCTGCGGTCGCTTTCAAAAATGTTCTGTTCATGGTTCTACTCCTTATCTGTGACAAGAATGCAATGGCGCCGCACCCGCTCAAGCTTGCATCTATTTTTGTTTCATGCGGCGTCGCACAGCCGGGCAGCGAAAATTTTTGCGCCTAACCGCCTAGAATCGCATATTATTGCGGCCCTGTTCCATTTCGATAAAGATAGTAAAAAGTCATGACTGATGCATGCGGCGTCGATTTCGGCACGTCCAATTCCACCGTCGGCTGGAGCCGCCCCGGGCAATCGGCATTGCTGCCGCTGGAAGACGGCAAGGCCACCCTGCCCTCGGCGGTGTTCTTCAACGCAGAAGAAGGCAGCGTCCAATTCGGCCGCGCGGCGCTGGCCACCTACCTGGAAGGCGGCGAAGGCCGCCTGATGCGCTCGCTCAAAAGCCTGCTCGGCTCCAACCTGATCGATGGCCAAACCGAGGTACTGGGCAGCGCAGTGCGCTACCGCGACCTGCTGTCGCAATTCATAGCCGCGCTCAAGACGCGCGCCGAACAGGCCGCCGGCCGCTCGTTCGAACAAGCGGTATTCGGCCGTCCGGTGTTCTTCGTGGATGAGGACGCCAGCGCCGACCGCCTGGCCGAGCGCACGCTGGAAGACATCGCGCGCGGCGCGGGCTTCAAGGAAATCGCCTTCCAGTTAGAGCCGATCGCCGCTGCCTTCGATTATGAATCGACGCTCACGCGCGAAGAACTGGTGGTGGTCGCCGACATCGGCGGCGGCACATCGGATTTTTCGCTGGTGCGGCTGTCGCCCGAGCGCGCCGACAAGATCGACCGCCGCGACGACGTGCTGGCCAATGCCGGCGTGCATATCGGCGGCACCGATTTCGACAAATACCTGAGCCTGTCGAGTGTCATGCCGCTGTTCGGACTGGGCAGCCGCCTGAAGAACAATACCGAAATGCCGTCGAGTTATTACTTCAACCTGGCGACCTGGCACACCATCAACCTAGCCTACACGCGCCAGGCGGAAAACCAGCTCAGGGATATCTACCGCGACGCCGTGGAGCGCGACAAGCTCGACCGCCTGCTCGACCTGATCGAGCAACGGGCCGGCCACTGGCTGGCATTTCAGGTCGAACAGGGCAAGATCGCGCTCTCCGGTGCCGACAGCGTGCAGCTGCACCTGGATCGCCTGCGCCAGCCGCTCGAAGTCGTGCTGGAACGCCAGCGCTTCGACCAAGCGATCACACCGCTGGTCGGCAAGGTAGAAACCGCGGTGCTTGGCCTGTTGCGCGATGCCGGCGTGGACAGGGATGCGGTCGACACAGTGTTCTTTACCGGCGGCTCCAGCGGCGTGCCGTTGCTGCGTCGGCAAATCGCGCAGCTGCTGCCGGCGGCGCGGCCGGTGGAGGGAGATTTGTTCGGCAGCATCGGCGCCGGTCTCGCGCTCGACGCCGCCCGCCGCTTCGGCTAACCAGACAGCGGGGCGGTTCGTCCCTATTCCTTCGGCACCATCTTGCGCTTGCGCGGCGCCGCTGCCGGTTTCGCTTTTGCCGCCGTTGCCGTTTTTTCCGCAGCCTTGGGTTTGGCTGCGGGTTTTGCCGCAGGTTTGGATTCGGCCTTGGTAGCGGCGCCCGCATCCGGCGTCATGGCGGCAGCGGTATCGACCGCCTGCTTGAACTGGTTCTGCAGCATGCCCCACCATGCTGCCGGGTTTGCCAGCGGCTGCATGGCATCGGCCATGGCGGCAGTGGGATCGATGGCTGGCCTGGCGGCGGCTTTTTCCTGCACGGCCGGCTTTTCTTCGGGCGCTGGCGTTTCTTCAGGCGCTGTCCTGGCTTCGGCCGCGGGCTTTTCCGTCGCGGCGGGCTTCGCCGCAGCGGCGCCCCAGGCCGCTGCCGAAGAGGCAAACGGCGACTGGAATGCCGGTTTATCAGCCGCGGCTTCGGCGGTCGTGGACGTCGACTGCATCGCTGCGGTGAAGGATTCGCTCATGGTCTTGAGCGTTGAAATCGTCGCTTTTTGCACTTCGAGCGCCTGTATGGTTCCCTGCAACATGTTCAGGTTCAGCGTGAGCCAGGATTCCACCGCCTTCAAATCCTTGATCTGTTTTTCAATCTCGTCGACCGACAGGGTCGGCATCACCATGCCAGGAATATGCTTCATGCCGGGCATATTCATGCCGGGCACGTTTTCCCACATGTTTTTAAAGAAATCCAGGGTGTCCGTCATCATGCTGACGCCTGGGATGCCGGATGGCGAGGATTTGGACATGGCAGTCTCCGTTCGGTGATGGTTTTGAGCCTAGCAGATATTTCAATTAAATCATATCGGATGGGCAATTAGCATTCTGGCAGGGTATGCGGCAATGTACAACATTGCCAGATGGATAGATTGGAGGACACCATATTCGCTAATCACCAGGCAGCGATTCAAGATGGGTTCGCCACATTTTCCAGAATCTCGCGGCATCGGCCGCCGAGCGGAGTGCGCAGAAAAAATCGTTCGCGCAAAGCGAAACGCCCCGGCTTCTGAAGAAGACGGGGCGTTTCTGGGTAAATAGCCTGACGATGACCTACTTTCACACTGGTTGCAGCACTATCATCG
>Ga0255338_1000268_pt1 | contig 202219 bp, 203 predicted proteins | sample MeOH1_35cm_T4_19_FD_203715 | JGI IMG/M metagenome (GOLD analysis project Ga0255338, IMG submission 203715) | Sandy soil microbial communities from University of British Columbia, Vancouver, Canada - MeOH1_35cm_T4_195 | ecosystem: Engineered > Artificial ecosystem > Sand microcosm >...
CCGTCGATTCCCGGCGATCGGCCGACAGGCGGAAAGGGCTCGCGCGAAGCCGCCTGCCGCGCGGCTGACTGGCGCCGCGCCAAAAGGTGGGGTCCCGGGTTCCCCTGCCGGAAGTGCCTCGGGCCATTTCCTGCCGTCGGCGACAAGGGCGAGCGGAGACCGCTTCATCCGATCTGCCGCGTCTGGCGCCAGGTGCATCGGCGATGCGGGGTGATGACCGCCCCGTTGCCACGCATCCGCGCCGGCTGCGATTGCCCCGAAGGGCAAGGGAAGGCACGCTGTGCACGCCGCGCCTTCCGGTCTTGTGCGCCCTGCGAGGTTGCAGGGAGGTCGACCGTATAACCTATATGGTTCGTTATGTCAAGGCGTTTGTGCCGACATTCGATCCATCCGGCGTACAGTGAGGGAAGGACCGCCGCGACGATCAGCGGCGCGCCAGCCACTCCCCGATCTCGCGCGCCATGCGCGGCTCGCTTTCGAGCCGCTGGCGCAGCGCGGCGATGCGCGCGTCGACCGGGCGGCGCCGGTCGGCCGTGAGCGTGGCGCCGAACCGCTCGAGCTTGCCGATCATGGCCGGATCGCGCGAGGCGGCGGCGAGCCCCGAGATAAAGTCGGGCTGCCCGCCCGAATCGACCAGCGCTTCAACCGCCGCGCGGTTGGCGACGGTGAAATCGAACGCCAGGTCGGCGTTCTCGGCGGCCACCGCGGCGACGATCGCCGCGCTCGATGTCCCGGCCTCGCCGGTCAGCGCGAAGTCGAGCGCCTTGCGCGCCAGCGCCGGATCCTTCGCCGCGCCGAGCAGGCGGTAGAATGCCTGCCGCTCGACCTGGCTCGGGGCGCTGGTGGCGAGCTGCTTGAGCCGGTCCCATTCGCTCGCGGTGGCGTTGCGCGCGGCGATCGCCAGCCAGGTGGTCTTGAGCGGGCCGTCGAGCGCCTTGGGATCGCCCTGCAGCAGCGCGAAGCGGCGCCGCGCCTCGGCCGCTACCGTCGGATCGTCCATGTTGCCGAGCACCGTCAGCAGCGTGCCGCGCAACTCGGTGTCGGCCAGCGACTCGGCGGGCTCGGGCTCGAAGCCGAGTTGCTCGAGCCGGGGCAGCCAGGCCGCGTGCACCAGCCGGGCGGTCTTCTCGCGGTCGCCCGCCCCGGCCAGCCCGTGGACCGCGGCCCAGCGGTTGACCGCGGTCTGCGCCACGACCGGGTTGGCATCGCCGGGCACCGCCGCGAGCAGGTCGAGCGCCGCCGCGGCGGGCTGGTAGCCGGCCTCGGCCAGCGCGAAGTTGTCGCGCACCAGGCCCGCCTGGTCGATCGGCGCGAGCCGCGGCAGCGCAGCGGCCAGCTGCGCCACCATCGCCGGCGTGTAGAGCGTGCGGAAATAGCCGAGCTGGCCGCCGTTGACGACCACCGCGCCGCAGCCCGGAACGGTGAGCGACGCGGTTCCTTCGAGCATGTGGCGCAGCGGAGCGGCGCCGGCAGCCTCGACCAGCAGCGGCACGTGCCAACGCTGCGGACTGGCGGCGGCCTGATCCTTGCGATCGCGGCTGAATTCGCCCTGCGTCAGCGTCAGCGCGGTCATGCCGCCGCGGCAGGCCGCTTCGGCGCGCACCAGCGGGATGCCCGGCTGGAGCGTGAAGTCGTGCGCGATCGCGGTGACCCCCGCCGCGCCGGCCTGCTCGACCGCGCGCCACAGGTCGTCGCTGGTGGTGTTGCCGTACTGGTGATCGCGCATGTAGCGGCGGATGCCGTCGCGCCAGGTATCCTCCCCGGCATAGGCCTCGAGCATCGCGATCACCGCTTCGCCCTTGGAATAGGAAATGCTGTCGAACGCCTGGTTGGTTTCCGACACCGTGCGGATCCGCTGGACGATCGGGTGGGTGGTCGCAAGGCCGTCGAGCGCCATCGCCGATTCGCGCCCGGCGACCCGGTCGAGCAGCGGGAACCAGTCGGGATTGAACCGCGCGCTGGCCTTGGTCTCCATCCAGCTGGCGAAGCCCTCGTTGAGCCACAGGTCGTCCCACCAGGCCATGGTGACGATGTCGCCGAACCACTGGTGGGCCACTTCGTGCGCCTCGGCGGTGTACATGTAGTTCTTGGTCGCCGGGCTGGTGATCGCCGGGTCGAGCAGCAGGTACTTCTCGAAGGTGAGGATCGCCCCCCAGTTCTCCATCGCGCCGAAGAACTGCGATTCGCCGGGCGCGGCGATGTTGTCGAGCTTGGGCAGCGGATAGGGCACGCCGAAGTAGTCGTTGTAGTACGCGATCAGCGGCGGCAGCGCGTCGAGCGCAAAGCGCGCCTGCTCGCCGCTGCCCGCCGGGCTGACGATGCCGAGATCGATTCCGCCGGGGCCCATGGCCGAGAGCCGCTCGAAATCGCCCACGCCGAAGAACAGCAGGTAGGACGACATCTTCGGGCTGGTCTGGAAAGTGACCTTCTTGAGCCCGCCGGGCAACGGTTCCTCGCGCGCGACCGGCATGTTGCTGACCGCCATCCGGTTCGCCGGCACCGTCGCCGAAAGATCGAAGGTCGCCTTGTAGCTCGGCTCGTCGAACATCGGCGCGAACCGGCGCGCGTCGGGCGCCTCGAACTGGGTGAACAGGGCGCGCACGGTCTCGCCGGTGCGCTTGTCGGGATAGTTGAGCGCGAACAGGCCGGTCGCCTGGGTGCCAATCCTGCCGCTGTAGGCGAACTCGAGCCGGTAGCGGCCGGGCGCGAGGCGGGCGGGCGCGGTCACGCGGACGAGCTGGTTGTCGCGGTCGAGCGCGACGCGCAGTTCGGTCGCGGGCCCCTGCCCGTCGGCGCCGAGGAGGCGGGCGGAGGCGATGTCGAGCTCGAGCGCATGGAGGGTCAGCGTGTCGCCGGACTCGAACAGCTCGAGGTCGACCGCCGAACGGCCGGCGAAGGTCAGCGCCTCGGCGTCGGGGGTGACGTCGATCCGGTAATGCAGCGGCCGCGCGATCCGCGGCAGGTCGCTGGGGACGGTCCCAGGCAGCGGCGCGAGCGCGAGCGCCGGGGCGGCGGCATGGACGGCGGGAACGGCGGCACAGCCGGCAAGCAGCAGCGAAGCGAACAGGGTCGCGGACAGGGGACGCAAGACGGCGGGCTCCGGGAGATGGTTTCGCAGGCAACCGGCCCTAACAGGCGCGGTCGGGCGTGCAAATGCCGTCAGTCGAGCGGCAAGCGCAGTTCGGCGACCAGCCCCTGCACCGCGACGCCCGGCGCCTGGCGGTTGAACAGACGGACCGCACCGCCGTGCTGCTCGGCGATCGCGCGCGCCAGCGTCAGGCCGAGCCCCGAGCCGCCGGTCTCGCGGTTGCGCGAGGTCTCGCCGCGCGCGAACGGCTCCATCATCGCGGCGATGTCGCCCTCGGGGATCCCCGGGCCGTCGTCCTCGATGCGCACGACCGCCCACCGGCCTTCGCGCGCCAGCGAGACGCGGGCGCGCTCGCCGTAGCGCACGGCGTTGCCGATCAGGTTGCGCAGCGCGCGCCGGAGCCAGGTGGCGCGCAGCGGCAGCGCCACGCGCTCGGTCTCCGCCAGCGTCACCGGCTCGCCCATGTCCTCGTATTCCTCGACCACCGCGGCGAGCAGCGCGGCGAGGTCGGTGCGCTCCATCGGATCGCTCGGCCGGCCGACCCGGGCGAGCGAGAGGATGTCGTCGAGCGAGCGGGTGATGTCCTCGATGGTCGCCGCCATCTTGTCGCGCTCGGCCGGATCCTCGACCGATTCGATGCGCACCCGCAGCGCGGCGAGCGGAGTCTTGAGGTCGTGCCCGATCGCCCCGAGCATGACGTCCTTTTCGTCGAGCAGCGCGGAGATGCGCGCTTCCATGGCGTTGTGCGCGGCGATCAGGCGGCGGGTGTCGTCGGGCCCGGTGGGTTCGAGCTGCCCGTCGCTCGAGCGCGACGAGGCGAACGTCTCGACCCGCCGGGTCAGCGCCGCGAGCGGGCGGGTGATGCGCCGCAGCAGGACGGCGAGACCGCCGACGAGCACGATGTACAGCAGCAGCGTCTGCGCGATCAGCGAGCCGAGCTGGCGCGGCTCGCGGCTGGCCATCGGCACGCGGGCGACGGTCCATTCCTTCGCGCCCTGGCGCTGCAGCGCGGCGATGATCAGCTCGCCGTCGGTCCATTCGCGCCGCCGGCGCAGCTCGGGCCGTTCGCGCAAGCGGCTCATCACGTAGCCGTCCTGCGACACCTTGCGCGTCGTGACCACCAGTTGCGCCGGAGCAATGCCCTGTTCGGTGAGGATCGCGCGCAGCTGCTGCTCGCGGTGGCTGTCGCGGGCCTCGCCCGGCTGCAGCGGGTTGCCGGTGGTCCGCTCGACGCGCAGCCGCTGCCAGGCGCGGATGCCGCTGCCCGCGCCGAGGCGCCCGGTCGAGCGGAAGTCGAACCTCGGCTCGGCCACCAGCTGGAACGCGAGGCCGTTGGCGTAACCCATCTCGCGGCGCTGCTCGGCGGCGCGGTAGAGCAGCACGGCGGACAGCGTCTGCGCGGCCAGCAGCGCCAGCGCGACCGACAGCAGCATCTGCCCGAGCAGGCTTCGCGGGAGGAAGCGGCGCATCAGGCCCGGTCGGACGCAATCCGGCGGACGTCGGCGGCGAGGCGGTAGCCGCCGCCCCACACGGTCTGGATCAGCTTGGGGTCGCGGCTGTCGACCTCGACCTTGCGGCGCAGGCGGCTGACCTGGTTGTCGACCGCGCGGTCGAACAGGTGCGCTTCGCGGCCCTGGACCATGTCGAGCAGGCGGTCGCGGTCGAGTACCTGGCGCGGATGGGTGAGGAAGGCGGTCAGCAGGCGGAACTCGGCGGACGAGATCGGCACGATGGTGCCTTCGGGGTCGGTCAGCCGCCGCTTGAGCGGGTCGAGCAGCCAGCCGTCGAACTCGAACAGCGCGTCTTCCTCGGGCGCGGCGGCCGCCATCTTCGTCGCGCGGCGCAGCACCGAGCGGATGCGCGCGACCAGCTCGCGCGGCTCGAAGGGCTTCACCACGTAGTCGTCGGCGCCGATTTCGAGCCCGACGATGCGATCGGTCGCCTCGCCCCGGGCGGTGAGGAAGATCACCGGGAGGTTCTTGGTCTCGGTCAGGTGGCGGCACAGCGACAGGCCGTCCTCGCCGGGCATCATGATGTCGAGCAGGACGAGGTCGGGCGTATCCTCGAGCAGCGCCGAGCGCGCCTTGGCGGCGTCCTCGGCCTGGCGCACGAGGAACCCCTGGCGGACGAGGTAGTCCGCCAGTGGCTCGCGCAGGCTCGGTTCGTCGTCGACCAGGAGCAGCCGGGTCTGCGCCTGCTCGCTCATCGGATCGCTTGCCCCCGCCGCATCCGTCAGCCCGCCTCGGGAGCCGGCCGCGGACCGCGGCCCGGGCCGCGCTCGAAACCGGGGCCGAAGCGGCGCATGCCGCGCCGCTCGTCGCCGCTGATCTTGCCGTCCTTGTCGGCGTCGGCCCGGTCGAAGCGGGCCAGCGCGGCGCCGGTGAACTCGGCCTGCGTCACCGTGCCGTCGCGGTCGGCATCGGCGCCCCGCGCCATGCGCATGCCCATTCCGGCCCGGAACGCGCCGGGGCCGCGGCGGTCGGCCCGCTGCTCGCGGCGTTCGCCGCGCGCTGCCTGGCGCTGGTCGCGCTGGGCGTTGAATTCGGCAAACGTCACGGCGCCGTCGTGATCGGCGTCGATGCGCTCGAACACGGCCTTTTCGCGCGCCTCGCGGTCGGCCTGGTCGAGCACGCCGTCCTTGTTGAGGTCCATCCGGGCAAAGGCCTCGGCGGTGCGCTCCTGGACCTGCGCGCGGGTCATCCCGGGGCGCTCGGCGGGGGCGCGCTCGGCCTGGGCGTAAGCCACGCCGCTCGCGGCGAGGGCCGCCACGGCGGCGAGCGAAAGCATGAGGGTGTTACGCAAGTCTCCAACTCCATGGGGGAAGTGTAGAGCAACGGGGCGCCGTCCTGAAGGGGAGCAAAGGATTGCGGCACCCCGCTACTCGAGCCTTCGTTCTAGGCGCCCCATGTCGCACCGTTATGCCGTGCGGCGGGGAAATTGTCGCAATTTGTCACGCGCGCGGCGGGCCGTTCATCGCCGCGAAAACCGTTCACCGCGGGCGGCCCTGCGTGCCGGCGCCGGCGGTGACGAAGAACCCGGTCGCCTCACCGTCGATGTCGGCGGTGTGCCACACGCCCTTCGGGTTGATCGCGTATTCGCCCGGCGCGAGCGCGGTGCGCACCTCGGCGCCGTCGATCTCCTGGATCAGCGTCATGCGGCCCGCGATGCAGACCACGACCTCGGCGCCCGCAGGGTGCATTTCCCACCCCGCCCAGTCCTCGGCGAAGCGGAAGCATGACACCAGCCGGCCTTCCTCGCCGTCCTCCGCGTGGCGCGCGGCGTAGTCCATGTACCACTGCATCGCCCGCTCATCGCGCGGGAACTCGGGCTGCGGCACCGCGGCGCCGCCGAGGCCGAGATGGATCGGATGGGTCTCGAGCCGGCGGGCGGTCATAACGGCTTGCAGGCCTCCTCGAGCCACGCCAGCACCGCGCCGTCGAGCTGCGGCGCGAGCACCTCGCGCACGCGGGCATGGTAGGCGTTCCACCAGGCGGTCTCCGCCGCAGTCATCAGCGAGCGGTCGACCAGCGCGCGGTCGATCGGCGCCAGCGTCAGCGTCTCGAACCCGAGCCAGTCGCCCTCCGCGCCGGGGATCGGGCGCGGCTCGACGAGGATCAGGTTCTCGATGCGGATGCCGTAGGCGCCGGTCTTGTAGTAGCCGGGCTCGTTGGAGAGGATCATCCCCGCGAGCAGCTCCTGCTCGGTCCCCGCCTGCCCGCCGCGCGGCTTGGCGATGCGCTGCGGGCCTTCGTGGACCGCGAGGAAGCTGCCGACGCCGTGGCCGGTGCCGTGGGCGTAGTCGAACCCCGCCTGCCACAGGAACTGCCGCGCCAGCGTGTCGAGCTGCGAGCCCGCGGTGCCGGCGGGAAAGGTTTGCGTGGCGAGGCAGATGTGGCCCTTGAGCACGCGGGTGAAGCGGTCCTTCACCTCGGCGGCCGGCTCGGCCCCGCCGCCCTTGGCCCCAATCCACACGGTGCGGGTGATGTCGGTCGTGCCGTCGGCGTACTGGCCGCCCGAATCGACCAGGTAGACGCTGCCCGGCTCGAGCTTGCGGTTGGTTTCCTCGCTCACCCGGTAATGGACGATCGCCCCGTTCGCGCCGGCGCCGCTGATGGTGTCGAACGACAGGTCGCGCAAGTCGCCGGTATCGCGGCGGAACTGGTGCAGCCGCTCGGCGGCGGCGATCTCGTCGACCGCGCCCTTGGGTGCCTCGACCGAAAGCCAGTGAAGGAACCGCGCCACGGCCGCCCCGTCGCGCGCCTGCGCGGCGCGATGGCCGGCCTGCTCGGCCGGGTTCTTGACCGCCTTGGGCAGCACCACCGGATCGGTCAGCTTCACGGCCTCCGCGCCCGCTGCGTCCAGCGCCGAGAAGATCGCCGCCACCGAGCGCTCGGGGTCGGCGGCGACGCGCCGGCCTTTCAGTTCGCCGAGCGCCGCGACGAACTCGTCGCGCGGGCGCACCCGCACCGCGTTGCCGAGGTGCGCGGCGACTTCGGCCGGGACCTTGCCCGGGGCGATGAACCAGTCGGCGGTGCCGTCGGCATGGGCGATGACGTAGGACAGCGCGACCGGCGTCCGTTCGACGTCGGCGCCTCGCACGTTGAGCAGCCAGGCGACCGAATCGAGCGCCGAGATCACCGCCGCGTCGAGCTTCCTAGCCTTGAGCCATTCGGCGACTTCGCCGCGCTTGTCCGCGCTCGAGCGGCCGGCGAGCGCCTCGTCCTGCACGAAGGCCGGCGCGTGCGAAGGCTCGGGCCGGTCGTCCCACACCGCGTCGACCGGGTTGGCCGCGACCGGCACCAGCGCGGCTCCGGCGTCTTCCAGTGCCTTGGCCACGCCTTTCGCCCACCCGGCGGTATGCAGCCACGGGTCGAAGCCGATCTTCGCGCCTTCTGCCACGTTCGCCGCCAGCCAGTCGCCGATCGAATCCTGCGGCACCGAACGGTATTCATACAGCCGCCCGTCCACCTGGTCGCGCACCTGCAGGGTGTAGCGCCCGTCGACGAACATGGCGGCCTTGGCGGCGAGCACGACCGCCGTGCCCGCCGAGCCGGCGAACCCGGTCAGCCACGCCAGCCGCTGGGCATAGGCGCCGACGTATTCGCTGAGGTGCTCGTCCGAGATCGGGATCACGAACCCGTCGAGCCGCTGGCGCGCCAGTTCCTTGCGCAGGGCGTCGAGCCGGGCTTCGTGGGTCTGCATCAGCATTGTTGCGGTCCTTTCGCCGCCAACATAGAGCCGCGCGATGCCCGATACCACTCCCGCCGCGCCGCCGCTCGCCGCGCGCAAGCCGTCCACCGTCACCCACCACGGCATCACCGTCAGCGACGATTACGCCTGGCTGCGCGATCCCGGCTATCCCGAAGTGACCGACAAGGCGGTGCTCGAGCACCTGGCGGCGGAAAACGCCTGGTTCGAGACGCGCATGAAGCCGCACAAGGACACCGTCGAGGCGCTGTTCAGGGAAATGCGCGCGCGGATCAAGGAAGCCGACAAGTCGGTGCCGCAGAAGGACGGCGACTGGCTCTACTGGATCGAGTTCGAGGAAGGCGCCGAGTACAAGAAGTGGTGGAGGAAGCCGGTTTCCGGTGGACCCGACGAGCTGATCCTCGACGAACCGGCACTGGCCGCGGGCAAGGAGTACTTCCGGCTCGGGGCGATTTCGGTGAGCAAGGACGGGCGCCTGCTGGCCTATTCGGTCGACGACAACGGTTCGGAACGTTTTACAGCCAAAATCAAAGATTTAACGACAGGCGAGCATCTTCCCGACGAAATACCGGGCACGCTTTCCTCGCTCGTCTGGGTCGCCGGTGACAAGGGCCTCGTCTACTCGCTGGCCAACGAGCAGTGGCGCACCGACAACGCCCGGCTGCACTGGCTGGGAAAGCCGGTCGCCGACGATATCGAACTCTATCACGAGGACGACGAGGGCTTCCGCGTTTCGGCCGGGCTCTCGGCCAACGAGACCTGGGTCATCGTCTCGACCGGCGACCATGAGACCAGCGAGGCGCGGCTGATCCCGGCCGACGACCCGCTGGCCGAGCCGCTGCTGGTCCGCGCGCGCGAGAAGGGGGTCGAGTACGACGTCGACGTCTGGCAGGTCGAGGGGCGCGACGGCGTGCTCTACGTCCACGCCAACGACACCCACGAGAACTTCCGCCTCGCCACCGCGCCGCTCGCCCGGCCCGGCGAATGGACCACGCTGATCGAAGGCTCGGACGCGTTCTACCTGACCGGCTTCGAGCTGTTCAGGGACTTCTACGCCATCGACGGGCGGCTCGGCGGGCTCGATAGGATCGAGATCCGCTACTACGACGATCCCGCGAGGATCGAGCCGATCGAGTTCCCCGAGGCGAGCTATACCGCCAGCCTCGGCAACAATCCCGAGTTCGACCAGACCGTGCTGCGCGTGAGCTACGAGAGCATGGTCAGCCCGGCGAGCACCTATGACTACGACGTCAGGGGCCGCGGGCTGACGCTGCTCAAGGTGCAGGAAATCCCCTCGGGCTACGATCGCTCGCTCTACGCCACCGAGCGGCTGGAGATCGCGGCGCGCGACGGGACCAGGATCCCGGTCAGCGTGATGTACCGCAAGGACCGCCAGGGCCCCGGCCCGCTGCACCTCTACGGCTACGGCGCCTACGGCATCGCCATCCCGCCGGGCTTCTCGACCACGCGGCTGACGCTCGTCGACCGCGGCTTCGCCTATGCCATCGCCCACATCCGCGGCGGCGACGATCTCGGCCGCGCCTGGTACAAGGCCGGCAAGCTCGCGGCGCGGACCAACGCGTTCAACGATTTCGTCGACGTGGCGCAGGGCCTGATCGAGCGCGGCCTGACCGAGGCCGGGCGGATCAGCATCTCGGGCGGCTCGGCGGGCGGCGAGCTGATGGGCGCGGTGATCAATACGGACCCCGCGCTGTGGGGCGCGGTGGTGGCGCACGTGCCGTTCGTCGACGTGCTCGCAACGATGCTCGACGCCAGCCTGCCGCTGACCCCGGGCGAATGGCCCGAATGGGGCAACCCGATCGAGGACCAGGCCGCGTTCGAGCTGATCCGCAGCTATTCGCCTTACGACAACGTGCGCGCGCAGGCCTACCCGCCCTTGCTCGTCACCGCCGGGCTCAACGACCCGCGCGTGACTTACTGGGAGCCCGCCAAGTGGGTCGCCCGGCTGCGCGAGCTCAAGACCGACGGCAACGAACTGCTCTTGAAGACCAACATGGGCGCCGGGCACGGCGGCAAGTCGGGACGGTTCGAGAGCCTGAAGGAGACGGCCGAGGAATACGCCTTCATCCTGTGGCAGCTGGGCGTGCCGGCATGAGCAACCGCTATGCCCTGACCTTCACCGCGCGGCCCGAGCACATCGACGAGAACGGACACGTCAACAACACGGTGTGGGTGCGATGGATGGAGGACCTCGCCACCGCCCACTGGACCGCCGAGGCCGATCCGGCGCACGTCGCCGCCTATGCCTGGGTCGTGACGCGGCACGAGATCGACTATCGCGGCAACATCGGCCTCGGCGACAGCGTCGAGGGGGTGACCGAGATCCGCGAAGGGCCGAGCGGCGCGCGGTTCGACCGGCATTTCACCTTCACCGATGCGGGCGGCAAGGCGGTGGTGAAGGCCAAGACCACCTGGGCGATGATCGACCGCGCGACCGGCAAGCTCGCGCGCGTGCCGGCAGAGGTTTCGGCGCCGTTCCTGGCCGATCCTTCGACAAGCTCAGGATGAGCGGGTTTGGGTTTGGAGGCGGGTTTGGGTTTGGAGGCGGGTTTGGGTTTGGAAACAGGTTTGGGATAGGACGCGGGTTTGGGATAGGAAGACAGAGAAACGTCCGCTCGTCCTGAGCCTATCGAAGGACCTGCTCCCGAGGTCAGCGGTTCAGGCCCTGAGCGCTTCTTCCACCGGCAGCACTTCGTAACCCAGTTCGCTCGCGACCGCCGGGTAGGTCACCCGCCCGGCGTGGACATTGAGCCCCGCGGCGAGGTGCGGATCGGCGCGCAGCGCTTCCTTCCACCCCATGTCGGCGATGTTCAGTGCGCGCGGGAGGGTGACGTTGTTGAGCGCGTAAGTGCTCGTGCGCGCGACCGCGCCGGGCATGTTGGCGACGCAGTAGTGGACGATCCCGTCCACAACGAACGTCGGGTGGTCGTGCGTCGTCGGATGGCTGGTCTCGAAGCACCCGCCCTGGTCGATCGCCACGTCGACCAGCACCGCACCGGGCTTCATGCAGCTCAGCATGTCGCGGCTGACGAGCTTGGGCGCCGCCGCGCCGGGCACCAGCACGGCGCCGATCACGAGGTCGGCCCGGCAGACCATTTCGGCGAGGTTGGCCTGGTTGGAAAAGCGCGTCTTGGCGCGGCTTTCGAAATGGATGCCGAGCCGCTCGAGCACTTCGGGGTCGCGGTCGAGGATGGTCACGTCGGCGCCCAGGCCGACCGCCATCTGCGCCGCGTTGAAGCCGACCACGCCGCCGCCGATCACCGCCACCGTGCCGGGCAACACCCCCGGGACCCCGCCGAGCAGCACGCCGCGCCCGCCGTTGGCCTTTTCGAGCGCGGTGGCGCCGGCCTGGATGCTCATGCGCCCGGCGACCTGGCTCATCGGCTTCAGCAGCGGCAGCGAGCCGCCGGGGCCGGTGACGGTCTCATAGGCAATCGCGGTGACGCCCGACTTGACGAGGTCGGCGGTCTGCTCGGGATCGGGCGCGAGGTGGAGATAGGTGTAGAGGATCTGCCCGGCGTGGAGCTGCGCCCGCTCGGCGGGCTGCGGCTCCTTGACCTTGATCACCATCTCGCACTCGGCGAAGATCGTCTCCGGCCCCGCGACGACCTCGGCGCCCGCCGCGCGGTACTGCTCGTCGGTGGCGCCGATGCCGATGCCGGCGCCGGTTTCGATCCACACCCGGTGGCCGTGCTTGACCAGTTCCTTGGCGCTCTCGGGCGTCAACCCGACCCGGTATTCCTGGTTCTTGATCTCGCGCGGGCAGCCGATCAGCATGGGTCAGGTCTCCTCTGGGCGGAACTCGTTACAAGTGAAACCGGCTGCAGGCAAACATTCGCCGTGAAGGCTGCCCTAGCATGACGGGCCGGGATCTCGCACGCGTCGCCGCGGGCCTGCTGATCGGAGCGGCAATCGCCTTGCCGGTGGGAATGAGGCTCGGGCGCGACGACACCGATCGCGCGGCCCCTGCCACGGTATCGTCGCCCGGCGCCGACCGGCGCGCGGTGTTCTCACCCAAGGTGCTGTCGGACCCTTACTTCCTCGAGCGGCAGCGCGAGGGGGTGGAAGCGCTCGAGGCGCATTGCCGCAAGACCGGCGAATTCTGCGCCGAGGCGCGGGCAGCACGCAAGCGCCTCGCAGAGCTGGAATGAGCCGACCGCCGGCTACTCCGCCCTGAACAGCGCGAGGTCGATCGATTCGCCGACCGCCTTCAGCCCGGCGTCGCTGCCGTGGAGATGGTCGCCCATGTGGTAGCCCTCGCGCATCTGCCGCGGATCGGCCGGGTCGGCGAAGGCGGTGTCGAGGCGCACCACGCCGTCGAAGGCGCCGGAATTGACGATCCAGTCGTTGATCGTCCGCCGTGCCGCCTCGCCTTCCTCCGACCAGTAGCTCGCCCCCATGTAGGGGCCGATGGGCGAGCCGATGACCTTGATGCCCTTGTCGTGCGCGCGGGCGACGATCTGCTTGTAGCCGGCGATCATCTGCTCGGCGGTGATCTGCGGCTGGTCGAGCGTCAGCCCGCCGGGTCCGCCGCCGCCGGGGGCGCGCTGCGGGCCGAAGCGCTGGCCGATGTCGTTCACGCCCTCGAACACGATGATGTACTTGACGCCCGGCAGGCTCAGCACGTCCTCGTCGAAGCGGCTGAGCGCGCTCTCGCCCATCCCCGGGCTGAGCACGCGGTTGCCGCTGATCGCCTGGTTGGCGACCGCCCATTCCTGTCCCGCCGCCTGCAGCCGGTTGGCGAGCACGTCGGGCCAGCGGCGATTGGTGCCCGGGGTCGAGCCGACCCCGTCGGTGATCGAATCGCCATAGGCGACGATGGTGCCGAGCGCATCGGGTGAATCGACGTCGACCCCGGCGAGGAAGGCGCGGAACTGCTTCTTGTCGACCGGCTCGAACGGCTTGCCCACGAAGTTGCCGGGAGGCGAAACGGCGAGCTCGTCGGTGCCGGTGAGGTGGCAGGTGCACGGCCCGGTCGCCGTGGGCAGGAAGAACTCGACCTTCATCCGCGCGAGGTCGGGCACGGCGACGTCGACCGCGTCGCTGACGAACGGCGCGCCGCGCGGGATCACCGCGCCGGGCTCGCCGCCGAAGGTTAGCGTGCGGCTGGTGCCGGGCACTTCCTCGCCGGCATCGCCGAGCTGGACGATCCGCGCCGCGCCGATCTCGAGCGGCGCCCGGCCGTAGCGGTTGGAGAACTTCACCCGCAGCCTGGTGCCGCCTTCGCTGACGCGCAGGATCTGGCTCAGCGTGACGTTCTCGTAGCTCGCCGCGGCGAACGGCCCTTCGCCGCCGAGCGGCGCATGCGGCGCCGCGGTCCAGCTGGCGACCCAATTTGCGGCTGGCGGTGGCGGGGTGCGAATGGCTGAGGTCTGGCCGGTGCTGGCGCATCCGGCGAGCGCGAAAGCCGCAAGGCTGCCGGCGACGAGCCTTCTGAACAAATTCCCTGTCACGACGGTCCCCCTCAACGCCTGTAAACCCAATAGTTCGGTCCCCAGCGCTCCTCGAGTTCGGCGAGGCACTCGACGTGGATCTCGCGCACCCGCGCGGCGGGCATGAACTCGGCCGGGTCGATCTCCTCGATCCGGAGTGTCGACTTGTCCTCGTAGAGATGCTCGCCCTTGAGCAGGGCGTTCGCATCGTAAGGCCAGATGAACGCCTGCAGCGAGTGGACGAGGTAGAGCCCGTCGTCCTTCTCCACCTTGTGGCCGAGCTTCTTCAGCTCGGCGCCGGTCGACATCTGGTGGAACCACATCTCGTCGGCGATCCCCCAGTCGGCGACGGCGACCAGGTCACCCGAGTTCCACAGCACGATCTCGCCGATCGAGGAGTAGAAATCGAACACCCCCTGGCGCCCCTTCACCTGGAACGGGCTGTCGCCCCAGGTGATGTGGTAGACCGGATCGTCGGCCATCATGTCGGGCGCGGTGATCTCCTCGAACATCGAGGCGCCTTCGAGGTGCACGTGGCGGCAGTAGTTCTTGAGGATGGCCCGGTGCAGCGGATCTTCCGTCCTGTCGTGCAGCTCGAGCGAGGGGTCCATGCAGTGGTAGACTTCGGTTTCGTACTTGCTGGCCATGGTCCGCTCCGGGTTGTTCTTTGCCCGCACCTATAGGGCGCTCAATCGCGCTCGCGCAATCGCGTCGCCCGTCGCCGGCGCCAGCCGAGGTACGACCAGCAGCCGCCGAAGGCGGCGCAGCCCACCGCCAGCGCGACGATCGCCACGGTGGCCGAGCCGAAGAACACCGCGCCGGCGATGGCGAGGATGATCTCGAAGAAGATCTGGAGCACGTCCCGCATTGGAGACGGGAACGGCCGAGCCGCGCGAACGGCACCAACGCCGCCGCGCGTCGTTCCCCCGACAGGCAGCAAGCCGTCGGAGGAAGCCATGGTGGAATCGACCGAACGCAACGCCGCACGCTTCGGCGTGCTGGGCAAGTACGGCTATGCCTGGATCACCCTGGCGTTCTTCCTCGTCTCGATGCTGCTGCACTGGTATTTCGGCTGGCAGGCGTTCCAGGCCGAGGAAACGCAGCACGGGCAGCAGGCAGAGCTCTCCGCCTTCGCCGTCGAGGCGGCGCGCGACACGTTCGAGAACTGGCAGTCCGAGTTCCTGCAGCTGCTGTGGCAGGTCGTCGGCCTCGCCTACTTCCTCTACCTCGGCTCGCCGAGCTCGAAGGAGAACGACGACCGGCTGGAGGCCAAAGTCGACGAGCTGCTGCGCCAGCAACTGGGCGCGGCGGCCGAGGCGAGGATTGCCGAAATCGACCGCGACTACCTGCGCCACCACGGCCATTCAAAGCCGATCGGGCACTGACAAGCCGTCGGCGGCTCGGCCGGTTTCGCGCTCTTCCCAGGCGAAGTCGTAAAACACCCGCAGCAAGTTGTCGTCGAGGTCCTGCGCGATGAACTCGTAGAGCTTGTAGGGCTGCGCTGCGATCGGCACCGCGACCGAGACGCCCGCGGCGAGCCAGCGATCGTGCAGCGTGTCGACTTCCGCCCGGTTGGACAGGTTGAGCCAGATCACGACCGGACCCTGGCTTACCTCGCGGCCCGCGCGGTACGCGGCCGAACTCATGAATAACCGGCAGTCGCCTTGCGACAAACCCGCGAGGCCGAGCGCTTCGTCCGACCAGTCGATCGCGAAGCCGAGCCGGTCGCGGTAATAAGTGAGCGCGGGGCCGAGCTCGGCGACGGGGACTTCGGGGCAGGCGGGCGGGAAGTTCAGAGCGGATTGCCGTCGCGGTCGCGGTAGATGTCGCGGCGGCCGACGTGGTTGGCCGGGCCGACGAAGCCGTCGGCCTCCATCCGCTCGATCCACTTGGCCGCGGTGTTGTAGCCGACCCCCATCTGGCGCTGCAGCCACGAGCCGCTGGCCTTCTGGTTCTCGAACACGACCTGGCACGCCTGGCGGTATTTGCGCTCTTCGGGGTTGTCCGAGGCGGTCATCTCGTCGTCGAACCCGAAGTAGCCGCCGTCCTCGGGCTCCTCGGTCACCGAATCGACGTAGTCGGGCTCGCCCTGCGCCCGCCAGTGGCTGGCGACGCGCTCCACCTCCTCGTCGCTGACGAACGGGCCGTGGACGCGCTTGAGCGCGCCCGAGCTCGGCTTGTACAGCATGTCGCCCTTGCCGAGCAGCTGCTCGGCGCCCTGCTCGCCGAGGATCGTGCGGCTGTCGATGCGGCTGGTGACGTGGAAGCTGACGCGCGTCGGCAGGTTGGCCTTGATCACGCCGGTGATGACGTCGACCGAGGGGCGCTGCGTCGCCATGATCAGGTGGATGCCGGCGGCGCGGCTCTTCTGGCTGAGCCGCTGGATCAGCACCTCGATCTCCTTGCCGACGGTAACCATCAGGTCGGCCAGCTCGTCGACGATCAGCACGATCTGCGGCAGCACCGGATAATCGAGCTGCTCTTCCTCGATCATCTCCTCGCCGGTCTCGGGATCGAACCCGGTCTGGATGCGGCGGCCCAGCGGCTTGCCCTTGGCGATCGCCGCCTTCACCCGCTCGTTGAAGCCGCCGATGTTGCGCGCGCCGATGTCGCTCATCATGCGGTAGCGGCGCTCCATCTCCTCGACCGCCCACTTGAGCGCGCGGATCGACTTGGCCGGCTCTGTCACCACCGGCGAGAGCAGGTGCGGGATGTCGTCGTAGGTCTTGAGCTCGAGGATCTTGGGATCGATCAGGATCAGGCGGCACTCGGCGGGCGTGAAGCGGTACAGCAGCGACAGCAGGATCGCGTTGAGCCCGACCGACTTGCCCGAGCCGGTGGTGCCGGCGACGAGCAGGTGCGGCATCGCCGCGAGGTCGGCGACGACCGGTTCGCCGGCGATGTCCTTGCCGAGAATGATCGGCAGGTTGCCCTTGTTGTCGGCGAACGCCTCGCACGCGGCGAGCTCCTTGAAGCTGACCGTCTGGCGGTCGGCATTGGGCAGCTCGATGCCCATCACCGTCTTGCCCGGGATCGGGCTGACGCGGGCGCTGACCGCGCTCATGTTGCGGGCGATGTCCTCGGCGAGGCCGATCACCCGACTGGCCTTGATCCCCGGCGCGGGCTCGAGCTCGTACATCGTCACCACCGGGCCGGTGCGCACCGCGGTGATCTCGCCCTTGACGTTGAAGTCGTCGAGCACGTTCTCGAGCAGCCGCGCGTTGCGTTCGAGCGCCAGCTTGTCGAGCTTGGGCGCCTTGTCGACGGGCGGATCCTCGAGCAGGTCGAGGCTCGGCAACTGGTAGCTCGCGAACAGGTCCTGCTGCTGCGCCTTGCCGGCGGCCCTGGCCGGGCGCGGCGGCTGGCTCGGGTCGCTGATCTCGGGCGGCCTGCGCGCCGGCGCCTCGTCGCCGGCGAGCGGCTCCATGCGCGGCGCGCGGCGTTCCTTGCGCGGCTTGAACGGGTTCGGTTCGCTCAGCTGCGGCGCGCGCCGCAGCAGGTGCGGCAGCGTCATCAGCCGGGCCCAGTCGAACGCGAACACCCGCGCGGCGATGGCGGTCCCGGCGGCGAGCGAGACGAGGCCGAGGCCGAGGATGGTCCAGAACTGTCCGGCCTCGGGCACGCGCCCGGCGATCGCGCGGATCGCGCCCGCGCCGAGCAGTCCGGCGATGCCGCCGAGCGAGGCGGGCAGGTCGCCCCAGCCTTCGGTCGCCAGCGTCAGCGGGATTGCGAGCAGCACCATGCCGAGCAGCAGCAGCGCCACGGTGCGCCACCAGCGGCCGCCATGCGGCGTCTCCTCGTGCCCGGCATCGCGCCACAGCTTGCGCGCGAAGGCGTAGAGCATCGGCAGCAGCAGCGCCGCGACCAGCCCGAACAGGAACAGCGCGCCGTCGGCCGTATAAGCGCCGGCGACACCCATCCAGTTGCGCACCTCGTCGCCGGCTGCGGTCGAGAACGAAGGATCGGTCTGGGTGTAGGAAACCAGCGCCAGGGCCAGGAAGAGCATCGCCGCGGACAGCGCGACGGCTCCGACCAGCTGCGAGGCGCGCGCCAGCGAGCGGCGGAACGCGGCGCGCCAGTCGGCGGGCTGGGCCCGTCCGCCGGTGCGCGTCATCGCGCGTGAAGCCATCGCCGTTCCCCTTACGTCCACTTGCCGGGCATCATCCTCCTCGGCGGACTCGGCGTCAAGAATCAGCGTGATGCACGCCGTCGATGGCCCCCCAGCACGGCCATTTGAGCCGGCGAGCGGTGCTCGCGTTCAGGCCGCCGAGTGCGATCACCGGCACCGCGGAATGCGTCGCGAGAAGGCGAAATCGCACCGGCCCCAGGGTCGCCACGCCCGGGTGCGAGCGGGTCGGGAACACGGGCGAAAGCAGCACCGCATGGGCCCCGGCACGCCGCGCGGCGCCGAGCTCGCGCAGCGAATGCGCGGTCGCGAGCCGCAGGAGGTTTCCGGCCTGCCGCAACCCCCCCGGCGCGGCATAGACGCCGTCGGCTCGCCAGTCCCGCGCGCTCGCCGCCTGGCCGGCCAGCACGATCGTGTGCCCGCGCGCGCGGGCCAGTCGCGCCAGCGTGTCGAAGCGGGCCCGGCGTTCCCGCGGGGGCAGGTGGTAGTGGCGAAAGATGAAGCCCGATCCGCGGGGCAGCTTCGCCAGCGCGTCTTCGAGGGCCGCATCATTGCGGGCATCCGACAGCAACCACAGCAGAGGCAAGGTCTGGCGCGCGCGCATCGCCTCGCTATAGCGCCGCGCATGGAAAGCGCAGCCACCTTGCTCGCCGAAGTCGAGGACCGCATCGCCCACGCCTGCCGGCTCGCCGGGCGCGAGCGGGACGAAGTGACGCTGGTCGCGGTCAGCAAGACGCATCCCGCCGAAGCCATCGAACCGCTGATCGCGGCGGGGCAGCGCGTGTTCGGCGAGAACCGGGTGCAGGAGGCCGAGGCCAAGTGGCCCGCGCTGCGTGCGCGTCATCCCGGGGTCGAACTGCACCTCGTCGGTCAGCTCCAGTCGAACAAGGCCGAGGAAGCCGTGGCGCTGTTCGACGCCATCCATTCGCTCGACCGGCCGAGCCTGGTGACTGCGCTGGCAAAGGCGATGGTCAGGGCCGGCCGGCAAGTCCCCTGCTTCGTCCAGGTCAACATCGGCGCCGAGTCACAGAAGGGCGGATGCGCGATCGGCGACCTCCCCGCGCTGCTCGCCCAAGCGCGCGCCGCCGCCGTCCCGCTCGCCGGGCTGATGTGCGTGCCGCCGTTGGACGTCGAGCCGGCGCCGTTCTTCGCCCTGCTCGACAAGCTCGCGCGCGATCACGGCCTTGCCGGGCGCAGCATGGGCATGAGCGGCGACTTCGAGACCGCGATCATGCTCGGCGCGACGCACGTGCGCATCGGCTCCGCGCTGTTCGGGGCGCGGCCCCGCGAATGACCTCTCAGTCGTGGTGCTCGGCCGGCGCCGGTTCGCCTTCGGCGTAGTGCCCGGCGGCGTCCGACTCGACTGCCGCATGGATGCCCTCGACGTAGTGCACGAACGCGACATAGCGGGCGATGTATTCGCGCCCCGCGACGAGATCGTCCGGCGCGAAGCCCCGCTTTTCCTGCAGCTCGGCAGAACGCCGATGAATGCCCTCCCCGACCGCGCCGGACAGGAATTCGGCGAGCCTGGCGTCGGACCCCGAGGCCACCGCCTGATCGGCCAGCGGGATGACCGGCCCCAGGTCGCGTCCCGCCGGCTTGAGGCCGGTGTAGGGCGCCCCTTCGCCGGCGCGATGCAGGCGCACGAGCGTCTCGAAGAAGTACCGGTCCGCCATCTCGCGGGCCGCACCGCCGAGCTTGCGGACTTCGAGAGCCTCGGCGAACGCGTGGCGGATTTCGGCTTCCTCAGCCGGCTGGACCCAGATCAGGACCCGATTGGCATCGCCCGTCGACAGCGCTTCACGCGCCGCGGCGACGACGGGGCCGTCGAGGCCGTCGCAGTGGGCGTGTGCCGGCGTGGCCGCCAGCAAGGCGGCTGCGGCAGCAACGGCAAACAGTGAGAGGCGCATGGCGATCGGCTCCTTGCTGCGGGAGCCACGAAGCTACGCCGGCCGGTAACCGGGAATCCCTACGCAAATCTCCCGAGCCCGCTCGACGGGGCGCGGGTTGGGGCGAGGACTCCGGTCAGACGGGGTAGAGCACGCCGCGGTATTCGAGATCCTCGAGCGCGCGCCCGGCGCCGCGGGCGACGCAATTGAGCGGATCGTCGGCGCGGGTCACCGGCAGGCCGGTCTCGTGCGTCAGCACGGTGTCGATTCCGGGCAGCAGCGAGCCGCCCCCGGTCATGACGATGCCGCCCTCGATGATGTCGGCGGCGATCTCGGGCGCGGTGATCTCGAGCGCGCGGCGCACTGCCTGGACGATCTGGCTGACGGTCTCGCCGAGCGCGTCGACGATCTCTTCCTGGCTCACGGTCTTCTCGGTCGGCACCCCGCGGACCACGTCGCGGCCGCGGATCTTCGACTCGCGCGGCTCGTCGCCGCGTACCAGGGTCGCCGCGCCGATGTCGAACTTGACCCGCTCGGCGGTCGCCTCGCCGATGACCAGATTGTGGTTGCGCCGGACATAGGCCGCGATCGCCTCGTCCATGTTGTCGCCGCCGATGCGCACCGACAGGCTGACCGCCAGCCCGCCGACCGACAGCACGCCGACTTCGGTCGAGCCGCCGCCGATGTCGACCACCATCGAGCCGATCGGCCGCGTGACCGGCAGGTCGGCGCCGATCGCGGCGGCCATCGGTTCGTCGATCAGCGACACCCGCCGCGCGCCGGCGTTCGAGGCGGCGTCGCGGATCGCGCGGCGCTCGACCACGGTCGAGCCCGACGGCACGCACAGCACCACCTCGGGGCTGCCGCGCAGGCTGACGCCGGCTTGGACCCGGGCCTTGGTCATGAAGTGCTTGATCATCTGCTCGGCGATCTCGAGATCGGCGATGACTCCGTGGCGCAGCGGGCGGATGGTCTCGACGTTGTCGGGGGTCTTGCCCATCATCAGCTTGGCGTCGTCGCCCACCGCGCGGACGCTGCGGATGCCGTTGACGGTCTCCATCGTGACGACCGACGGCTCGGCGAGGACGATGCCGTGCCCCTTGAGATAGACCACCGTGTTCGCGGTCCCCAGATCAATCGCCAGATCCGCCGCGCGCAGCGGAAAGAGCCCCATAAATGACATTAATACCCCGGCCCGATGCGCGCGATTGCGCTAGGCCGGGGATCGGGCCGCTTTCCTGTCTGGCATATTAACCAAACGGCCCGAATGCCCGCTGATCGACAGGCGGTGGCAGGCCCGCGCTCAGCCGAGTAGCGCGGCGGCGGTCAGGCCGCGACCGGCTCCGCCGGCTCGGCCGCGGCGGCGAGCAGCGCCTTCTCGACCTGCCGGAGCCGTTCCCGGCCGGTGACTTTGCCACCCAGCAGATCGGTGACGTAGAAGGTGTCGACGACGCGCTCGCCGAACTGGGTCACGTGCGCGGAATTGACCATGAGCCGGCTGGCGAACAGCGCGTGGGCGAGCCTGTTGAGCAGCGCCGGGCGGTCGCGCGCGTTGACCTCGATGACCGTGAAGCGGCCCGACGCCTCGTTGTCGAAGAACACCTGCGGGTGCACCTCGAAGCTTTCCGCCCGGGCGCGCGCCAGCGGCCGCCGGGCGAGCTGCGGCACGAGGTCGACCCGCCCCGCGAGCGCGTCCTCGATCGTCCGGCGCAGCCGGTCGAGCTGGCCCTCCTCGCGGAACGGCTTGCCGAGCGGGTCCTGCACCAGGAAGTTGTCGACCGCCTTGCCGACGCGGGTGGTGTGGATGCGCGCGTCGATGATGTTGCCGCCGGCGAGATGGATCGCCCCGGCGATGCGGAAGAACAGGCCCGGATGGTCGTCGCCGATCACCGTCACCAGCGTCGCCCCGCGCGCAGGGTAGTATTGCGCGTGGATCGAGAGGTGGTCCTCGCGCGCCTTGGCCGCGGCATATTGCGGGATGTTGAGCGCGACCACGTCCTCGGGCTCGGCGATCCAGTAGGCATCGTCGAACCGGTCGTCGAGCTCCTCCATCAGGTGCGCCCGGTCGCCGAGCAGCTCGGCGACGCGGGCGCGCTTGGCGGCGACCCGCTCCCGGCGCCCGTGGCGCTTGTGGCCCAGCCGCATGCGCTCTTCGGCCAGCTCGTAGAGTTCGCCCAGCAACTGCCGCTTCCAGCTGTTCCAGATGCCCGGGCCGACCGCGCGGATGTCGACGATGGTCAGCGCCATCAGCTGCCGCAGCCGCTCGAGGGTCTGCACCTGCTCGACGAAATCGGTGATCGTCTTGGGATCGGACAAGTCGCGCTTGAACGCGGTCGCGCTCATCAGCAGGTGGTAGCGTACCAGCCAGCTAGTCAGCTCGGTCTCGCTCTCGTCCATCCCGAGCCGCGGGCACAGCCTGAGCGCGATCTCGGCGCCGAGCACCGAGTGGTCCCCGCCGCGCCCCTTGGCGATGTCGTGCAGCAGCGTGGCGACGTAGAGCACGCGGCGGCTGGCGAGCTTGGGGATGATCTCGGTCGCCAGCGGGTGATCGTCCTTGAGTTCGCCGCGCTCGATCTGCGCCAGCAGGCCGATCGCGCGGATGGTGTGCTCGTCGACCGTGTAGTGGTGATACATGTCGAACTGCATCTGCGCGTTGACCTTGCCAAAATCGGGCACGAAGCGGCCGAACACGCCCGCCTCGTTGAGCCAGCGGAGCACCGTCTCGGGGTCGTTGCGGCCGGTCAGCAGCTTGAGGAACAGCGCGTTGGCCTGCGGGTCCTGGCGCAGCTCGTCCTTGATCAGCTCGGCGTCGCGCCGGGCCATGCGCATCGTCTCGGGGTGAATCTCGAAGCCTTCCTCCTCGGCGACCTGGAACACCTCGATCAGGCGGACGGGATCCTTCCTGAACCAGTCGTCGGTCGGTGCGCTGATCCGCCCGCCCCCGATGCGGTAGCCCTTGTGAAACCGCGCCCGGCTGCGGAAGCCCGCGAGCAGCCCGCGCGGGCGCCGGCTCTTGCCCATCTGCTCGTCGATATGGGCGAGGAACATGCCGGTGAGATGGCCGACATGCTGCGCCTGGAGGAAATAGAACTGCATGAAGCGCTCGACCGCGCTACGCCCGGGCCGGTCGGCGAACTTCATCCGCCGGGCCACCTCGCGCTGCAGGTCGAAGGTCAGCCGGTCCTCGGCGCGGCGGGTGATCGTGTGCAGGTGGCAGCGCACCGCCAGCAGGAAGCCCTCGGCGCGGCGGAAGCTGCGGTATTCGCGCTCGGTGAACAGGCCGACCTCGACCAGTTCGCCGGGGCTGCGCACGTGATGGATGTACTTGCCGATCCAGTACAGCGTCTGCAGGTCGCGCAGGCCCCCCTTGCCGTCCTTGACGTTGGGCTCGACGACGTAGCGGCTGTCGCCCATGCGCAAGTGGCGCGCGTCGCGCTCGGCCAGCTTCTCGGTCACGAACTGCGCCTCGGATCCGGCCACGACGTCGCTCCAGAAGCGGCGGCTGGCCTCGTCGTAGAGCTTCTCGTCGCCCCACAGGTAACGCCCTTCGAGGATCGCCGTGCGGATGGTGAGATCGGATTTCGCCATCCGCACCATCTCGTCGAGCGAGCGGCTCGAATGGCCGACCTTGAGCGACAGGTCCCACAGGTAATAGAGCAGCGCCTCGATCACCTGCTCGCACCACGCGGTCGGCTTGGCCGGGGTGATGAAGGCGATGTCCACGTCCGAGTGCGGCGCCATCTCGCCGCGGCCGTAGCCGCCGACCGCGATCAGCGTCAGCCGCTCGCCCTTGGACCGGATCGGCGCGGGGTAGAGATCGGCGATCACGTGATCGTGCAGCACGCGGATCAGCTGGTCGACCAGGAACGCGTGGCCGTGGGTGATCTCGTGCCCGGCGCTCGGCTTTTCGGCAAGGCGGCGGGTCAGCTCGGCTCGGCCCGCCTCGAGCGCCTGGCGCGCCAGCTCGACGATCCGCGGACGCGCCTTCTGTCCACCCTGCTCGGCCACGGTTTCGGCAATCGCGGCAGCCAGCCGCCGGCGGTCGATCACCGCACGCTGGTTGGGGATGCTGAGAGCGCTCACGCGCCTGCACATAAGCCCGCCGCGACGGCATGCAAACGTTGCGCGGCCTTTGCCTGGGGCCGCATTCCGTGTCAAAGCGCCGGGGCCTAGAGGGGATACCGAAGCACCATGCTCGACATGCTGGCCGTTTCCGCGGGAGAAGCCATCCACTGGACCGACCTGGGCCTCAGGCCCGGCATCGACCTCGGCTTCTTCATGCTGCGGTTCTATTCGCTGGCCTATCTCGCCGGCATCCTGCTCGGCTACTGGCACCTGTCGAAGATGGTCAAGGCGCCCGGCAGCCCGATGGCGCAGCGCCATGCCGACGACCTGTTCTTCTACTGCACGCTCGGCATCATCCTCGGCGGCCGGCTCGGCTACGCGGTGTTCTACAAGCCCGAGCTGTTCACTACCTTCTCGCCGAGCGAGACCGTCAGCTGGGACCTGCTGCGGCTGTGGGACGGCGGGATGAGCTTCCACGGCGGGGTCATCGGCACCACGCTGGCGATCGCCTGGGTCGCCTGGCGGGGGCAGCTGAGCTTCCTCCGCGTGTGCGACTACATCGCGGTCAACGTCGGCTTCGGGATGCTGTTCGGCCGCATCGCCAATTTCATCAACGGCGAGCTGTGGGGCCGGGCGGTCGAGAGCGACATACCCTGGGCGATGGTGTTTCCCGGCGGCGGCGATGTGGCGCGGCACCCCAGCCAACTCTACGAGGCGCTGCTCGAAGGGGCGCTGGTGATCGCGGTCATGCTGCCGCTGTTCTGGAAAACCCGCGCGCGCTATCGCCCCGGCCTGCTGGTCGGCGCGTTCACCGCGCTGATCGCCGCCGCACGCTTCGTGGTCGAGTTCTTCCGCCAGCCCGACGAGCAGCTGACCGACTTCGCGCTGCGCACCGGGCTCAACATGGGCCAGTGGCTGAGCATTCCGCTGGTGCTCGCCGGGCTCGGCCTGATCGGCTGGGCGCTGCTGCGGCCCGAGCTCGGCAGCGGGCGCAAACCCGCCGCGGCGTGAGTGTCGGGGCCGCTCGGCCTCGCGGATAGCTTCCGGCGGCTGATCGCAGCCACCGGGCCGATCAGCCTGGCGCAGTTCATGGGCGAATCGAACGCCCGCTATTATGCCGGCAAGGATCCGTTCGGCGCCGCGGGCGACTTCGTGACCGCGCCCGAGATCAGCCAGATGTTCGGCGAGCTGATCGGGCTGTGGCTGGCCGACATGTGGGACCGCGCCGGGAGGCCGGACGGCGCGCGCTATGTCGAGCTCGGGCCCGGCCGCGGCACGCTGGCGCGCGATGCGCTGCGGGCTATGGCGCAGGCCGGGCTCGCGCCGGAAGTGCATCTGATCGAAGGCTCGCCCGAGCTCCGGCAGCTGCAGGCGCAGGCAGTGCCGCAGGCCCGGTTCCACGCCGACCTGACCGGCGTGCCCGACGACGGCCCGCTGCTGCTGGTGGCCAACGAGTTCCTCGACGCCCTGACCGTGCGGCAACTGGTCAGGACTGCCACGGGCTGGCGCGAAGTCATGGTCACGGCCGACGAGGCGGGAAGGTTCGTGCTCGCCGCGGGCGACCGGCCGATGGATGCCGCCGTGCCCGAGGCGCTGCGCGAGGCCGACGAAGGCACCGTGCTCGAGACCTGTCCCGGTGCGGCGGCGGTGGTGGCCGAGGCGGCCGGCCGGCTGGCACGGCAGGGCGGCGCGGCGCTGTTCGTCGATTACGGCCATTCCGCGCCGCGCACCGGGTCGACGCTGCAGGCGGTGCGAAGCCACCGGACGGTCGATCCGCTGGCCATGCCGGGCGAAGCCGACCTCACCGCGCACGTCGACTTTGCCACCCTGTCGGAGGTCGCCCGGTCCCACGGCGCGCGCTGGCTCGGCACCGTGCCGCAGGGCGCGTGGTTGCGGGCGCTCGGGATCGAGGCGCGCGCCGAGGCCCTGACCCGCTCGGCCCCGCAGCAGCGCGCGCCGCTCGCGGGCGCGGTCGACCGCCTGACGGCGGCAGGGCAGATGGGCGAGCTGTTCAAGGTCATGGGCCTTGCGGCCCCGACCTGGCCCGACGGGGCAGGTTTCCGGTCATGATCTTCGGGCACCGCGTCTCGCACCGGTCGATCCTCGTCGCGGCGCTGTCGACCGTGGTCGAATGGTACGACTTCACGCTCTATCTCTACTTCGCGACGGTGCTCTCGCGGGTGTTCTTCGGCGGCGGTGAAGGGGCACTCCTGGCGACGCTGGCCGGCTTCGCCGTCGCTTACCTGATGCGTCCGGTGGGCGCGGTCGTGTTCGGCCATATCGGCGACAGCAAGGGGCGGCGGCCGATGCTGCTGCTGTCGATGGCCATCATGTCGGTGGCCATGCTGGCGACGGCGCTGTTGCCGACCTATTGGCAGATCGGCGGCGCGGCTGCCTGGCTGCTGTTCGTCCTGCGCTGCGTGATGGGCTTCTCGGTGGGCGGCGAGTACACCGGGGTCATTACCTACCTGCTCGAGGCGGCGCGGCCCGATCGGCGCGGGCTGATCGCCTCGCTGGCGGCGGCGGCGAGCGAGATCGGCGCGCTGCTCGCGGTCGGAGTGGCGGCGCTTACGGTCAACGCGACGAGCGAGGCTGAGCTCCAGGAATGGGGCTGGCGGATTCCGTTCCTGGTCGGCGCGGCGCTGGCGGGAACGGTCTGGCTGGCGCGCTCGACGATGGAGGAATCGCCCGACTTCGAGCAGCTGCGCGCCGACGAGGCCCTGCTGCGGAACCCGGTGCGGCATGCCTTCTCGCACCAGTGGCGCGGGCTGCTGCTGGCCTTTGCGATCTCGGCCCTGGGCTCGATCACTTACTATGTGGGGATCACCTACGTGCCCGTGTTCCTGACCTCGACCACCGCGATGACCGAGGCAGATTCGCTGTGGCTCTCGACCGTGGCGGCGGCGGCGGTGATCGCGGTGACGCCGCTGGTCGGGCTCGCTTCCGACCGGTTCGGCCGCAAGCCGATGCTGCTGGGCGTGGCCGTGCTCAGCGCCGCGCTGCCGATCGTGCTGTTCGCGGCGATGGCCGGCGGCTCGGCCGAACGCGCGCTGCTGGGCGCCGTCGTGCTGGCGCTGGTCGCCGGCGCAATGAGCGCGGTCGGCGCGGTGGCGACCGCCGAGCAGTTCACCGGCGAGAGCCGCGCGAGCGGGCTGGGCTTCGGGTACACCGTCGCCACCGCGATCTTCGGCGGGTTGACGCCTTATGCCGCGCAGCTCCTGGTCGAGCGCACCGGCTGGGCTGCCGTCCCGGGCGTGATGATCGCCGGGGTCGCGATCGCCGTGCTGCCGGTGTTCTGGCTGATGCGCGAAACCGCGCCGCGCAAGGCCTAGGCCGTCACGGCCGCTTTCGACAGCGTCAACTCGCAGATCAGGCCGCCGGGCTCGAAGCGCCGTTCCCAGCTGCCCCCGAGCGGGCCGGTCACGCTCATCTCCACCAGCCGCGAGCCGAAGCCCTCGACGCGCTCGCCCTTGGGCTGCGGGCCGCCCTGCTCGACCCAGCGCAGCAGCAGCGTGTCGCCTTGGTCGGCGATGGTCAGCGCGACCGTACCCTCGTCGCTCGACAGCGCGCCGTACTTGGCCGAATTCGTCGCCAGCTCGTGGAACACCAGCGCCAGCGGCGTGGCCGCGCGCGGCGCGATCGTCACGTCGTCGCCTGCGATGGCCACGCGCGCGTGCTCACCGCTGCCGTAAGGCAGGAACAGGTCCTCGAGGATCCCGTGCAGGCTGCCACGGCGCTCGCCGTCGTTGCGAACGTAGTCGTGCACCCGGCCGAGTGCCTGGATCGTGCCGATCAGGTCCGCGCCGAATTCGGCGAGCTCCGGGCGCTTGCGCACCGACATCGAGACAAGGCCCGCGACCACCGCGAAGATGTTCTTGATCCGGTGCGACAGCTCCTTGGCGAGGAGGTCGCGCGTCTCGAACGCCTCGTAGATGTCGTGGATGTCGACCGCGGTGCCGAACCAGCGAACGATGCGCCCGTCCGCGTCGCGCAGCGGCATCGCCCGCGCGATCATCCAGCGGTACTCGCCGTCGTGCCGGCGCAGCCGATGCTCGACCTCGTAGGTCCTGCCGGTCGCCAGCGACTGCTGCCAGGCCTTGTTGGCCTTCTTCCAGTCCTCGGGGTGGAAGGCCGAGCCGGTCTGGTCGTCCGCCCGCCCGGTGAAATCGACCATCCGCTTGTTGAAGTATTCGAAATGCCCGTCGGGCGTGGCCGCCCAGGCGATCGCCGGGATCGAGTCGACGAGCGAATGCAGGTACGTTTCGCGCTCCTCGGACTCGCGCCGGGCGGCGCGGCTGTGCCGGCGCGAACGCAGCCGGCGCATGGTCGCCTGGGCGAGGACCTCGAGCCCTTCGCGCTGGAACTGCGTCAGGCCTTCCGGTCGCGGTTCGGTGTCGATCACGCACAGCGTGCCGAGGGGCAGCCCTTCTTCGGACTTGAGCGGCTGCCCGGCGTAGAAGCGGATGAACGGCGCCCCCGTGACCAGCGGATTGGCCGCGAACAGCGGATCCTGCGTCGCGTCGCGCACTTCCATTAGATCGTCCTGCAGCATCGCGAAGGTGCAGAACGAATCGCTCCGCGGCGTCTCGCGCTGTTCGATACCCTCGCGGGCGAGGAAGCGCTGCCGCTCCTCTTCTACCAGGCTGACGAGCGCGACCGGCGCGTGGCACAACCGGCCGGCAAAGCGCGCGATCTGCGCCAGCTCGGGATCGTCCTCAAGCGAATCGAGCGCATAGTCGCGCAGCACGCGAAGACGATCGTCCTCGGCCGTGGCGGCAGGCGAGGGCAGCGGCCCCGAAGGCCGGAGCTCGGCGACTAGCTCATTCAACAGCGCAACCCTCCACCCGATTTTGTAATCCATCGCCGAGGCAACATAAAGGCAATCCACAGAACCGCCGGGAAAGACGATTTCATCCGTAACTAGTTTGCGGCAGGGCGGGCGCTTGCTATGGCGGGCCGAGGAAGAGGACAGTCCATGCGCGCAACTCCCGATTTCGACTTCGGCCTCGGTGACGAAGCCGCGATGATCCGCGAAACCGTCGCCCGCTTCGCCGACGAGCAGATCGCCCCGCTGGCCGAGCAGGTGGACCGCGAGGACCGCTTCCCGCGCACGCTGTGGCCGGCGATGGGTGAACTGGGGCTGCACGGAATCACCGTGCCCGAAGCCGACGGCGGGCTCGGGCTCGGTTATCTCGAGCACGTCATCGCCATCGAGGAAGTGAGCCGCGCGAGCGCCTCGGTCGGCCTCAGCTACGGCGCGCATTCGAACTTGTGCATCAACCAGATCGCCCGCTGGGGCACGGCCGATCAGAAGGCGAAGCACCTGCCGGGCCTGATCAGCGGCGAGCACGTCGGCGCGCTGGCGATGAGCGAGCCGGCGGCGGGGTCCGACGTCGTCTCGATGAAGCTTCGGGCCGATGCGGTGCAGGGCGGCTACGTGCTCAACGGCACCAAGTTCTGGATCACCAACGGCCACGAGGCCGAGACGCTGGTGGTCTACGGCAAGACCGACCCGGCGGCGGGCAGCAAGGGCATCACCGCGTTCCTAATCGAAAAGGACATGCCCGGCTTCAAGCCGGCGCAGAAGATCGGCAAGCTCGGCATGCGCGGCTCGCCGACGAGCGAGCTGGTGTTCGACAACTGCGAAGTGCCCGCAGGCAACGTCCTCGGCGAAGTCGGCCAGGGCACGAAGGTGCTGATGAGCGGGCTCGACTACGAACGCGCGGTGCTCGCCGGGGTCCAGCTCGGGATCATGCAAGCCTGCCTCGACACCGTGATCCCCTACGTTCGCGAGCGCGAGCAGTTCGGCAAGCCGATCGGCGGCTTCCAGCTGATCCAGGCCAAGGTCGCCGACATGTACGTCGCGCTGCAGTCTGCACGGGCCTACACTTACGCCGTCGCCCGGGCCTGCGACCGCGGCCAGACCACCCGCTTCGACGCCGCCGGCGCGATCCTGCTGGCGAGCGAGAACGCCTTCCGCGTCGCGGGCGAGGCGGTGCAGGCGCTCGGCGGCGCCGGCTACACCACCGACTGGCCGGTCGAGCGCTACCTGCGCGACGCCAAGCTGCTGGACATCGGCGCCGGAACCAACGAGATCAGGCGGATGCTGATCGGCCGCGAGCTGATCGGAATCTGAGGGAGAGGAATTCCATGCTTAAGAGGGTCATGGCGGGCGCCGCCGCGCTGCTCGCGTTCGTGTCGCTGCCGGCCGCCGCGCAGAACATCACAGCGCCGCCGCCGCCGGTCCCCGCCGGCATCACGGTCGAGGAGATCAAGGTCCACGGCGCCTCGCTGGTCGGCAACCTCGAAGGCAACGCCGTCGACCGCGAGGTGATGGTCGTGCTGCCGCCGAGCTACAAGACCAGCCCGAACAAGCGCTACCCGGTGGTCTATTACCTGCACGGCTTCGCGATCGACGGGAAGAACTTCTACAACTACATGCACGTGCCCGAAGCCGTGGCGCACAATGCCGCGCGCGGCGACGAGTTCATCGTCGTGGTGCCGAGCACGCTGACCAAGATGGGCGGCTCGATGTACTCGAGCTCGGTCACCACCGGCGACTTCCGCAAGTTCGTCGCCGAAGACCTCGTGCAGTACGTCGACGGCCACTACCGCACGATCGCCAATCGCGGCGGGCGCGGGCTCGCCGGCCACTCGATGGGCGGCTACGGCACTTGGGTCATCGGCATGAGCTACCCGCAGGTGTTCGACAGCATCTGGGCGCAGAGTGCCTGCTGCGTCAGCCCGCGCGGCGAGACGGTCGAATCCGCCACGGCCATGTCTAACGTGAAGATCGAAGGCGTCGACCAGTCGGGCTTCGGCATGCGCGCCGGGCTCGCCTCGATGACCGCGTGGTCGCCCAATCCGCAGAACCCGCCGTTCTATGCAGACTTCCCGCTCAAGGACGGCGCGGTCGACCCGCTGGTGATCGCCAAGTGGGCCAACAACTCGCCGCTGGCGATGGTCGCCTCACACATCGGCGCCTTGAAGAGCTTCGACGCGATCGGCTCCGACGTCGGCACCAAGGACGGGCTGATCCGCGACGACACGCTGATCCACGAGGAGCTTGCGCGGTTCGGCATCGCGCATGAATGGGCGACCTACGAAGGCACCCACACCGACAAGATCGGCCAGCGCTTCGACGAAGTGGTGCTGCCGTTCTTCGCCAAGCACCTCGCCAAGCAGTGAGCGCGCCGGTCCTGTCCACCGCGCTCGACCTGGAGGGGGCCGAAGCCAAGGCGCGCGCAGCGCACAACCGCGCACTGGCCGAAGAGCTACGCGCCAAGGTCGCCGCCGCCGCGCTCGGCGGGCCCGAGGCGAGCCGCGAGCGGCATACGGCGCGTGGCAAGCTGCTGCCGAGGGAGCGGGTCGAGCGGCTGCTCGATCCCGGCTCGCCGTTTCTCGAGATCGGCCAGCTCGTCGCCAACGGGCTCTATGGTGGCGAGGTGCCCGGCGCGGGCATGATCGCCGGGATCGGACGGGTGTCGGGCCGGCAGTGCATGATCGTCGCCAATGACGCGACGGTGAAGGGCGGTACGTACTACCCGCTGACGGTCAAGAAGCACCTGCGCGCGCAGGAGATCGCGCGCGAGAACCGGCTGCCGTGCCTGTACCTGGTCGACAGCGGCGGAGCCAACCTGCCGCACCAGGCCGAAGTGTTCCCCGACCGCGACCACTTCGGGCGGATATTCTTCAACCAGGCGCAGATGAGCGCGCTGCAGATTCCGCAGATCGCCTGCGTGATGGGCAGCTGCACCGCGGGCGGCGCCTATGTCCCGGCGATGAGCGACGAGAGCGTGATCGTGCGCAACCAGGGCACGATCTTCCTCGCCGGCCCGCCGCTGGTGAAGGCCGCCACCGGCGAGGAGATCAGCGCCGAGGACCTCGGCGGCGGCGATCTCCATGCACGCAAGTCGGGCGTGGTCGACCACCTGGCCGAGAACGACGAGCATGCGCTGACGATACTGCGGGATATCGCCAGCCACCTCGGCAAGCAGGATGGCGCGAAGGTGGAGATGCGCGAGCCTCGCGCCCCGAGGTTCGATGCCGAGGAGCTCTACGGCATCATCCCCGAGGATGTGCGCGCGCCCTACGACGTGCACGAGGTGATTGCCCGGATCGTCGATGCGAGCGAGTTCCACGAGTTCAAGGCCCACTACGGCGCCACGCTGGTGTGCGGCTTCGCGCACATCTGGGGCCAGCCGGTGGCGATCCTCGCCAACAACGGCGTGCTGTTCTCGGAATCCGCACTCAAGGGCGCGCATTTCATCGAGCTCGCCTGCCAGCGCGGCATTCCGCTGCTGTTCCTGCAGAACATCTCCGGCTTCATGGTCGGCGGCAAGTACGAGGCCGAAGGCATCGCCAAGCACGGCGCCAAGCTCGTCACCGCCGTCGCCACCGCGCAGGTGCCCAAGATCACCGTGGTCATCGGCGGCAGCTTCGGCGCCGGCAACTACGGCATGTGCGGCCGCGCCTATTCCCCGCGCTTCCTGTTCACCTGGCCCAACGCGCGCATCTCGGTGATGGGCGGCGAGCAGGCGGCCTCCGTGCTCGCCACCGTCCACCGCGACGCCGACAAGTGGTCGAAGGACGAGGCCGAGGCGTTCAAGGCGCCGATCCGCGGCAAGTACGAGAGCGAAGGCAACCCCTACTACGCCACCGCCCGCCTGTGGGACGACGGCGTGATCGACCCGGTGCAGACGCGCGACGTGCTGGGCCTGTCGCTGGCGGCGTGCCTCGAAGCACCGATCCCGGAGAGCCCGCGGTTCGGGGTGTTCCGGATGTGATTGGCCGCTAGCTCCCGGTCACTCGCTGCTCTTCCGGAATTGCCCGCAGGACGTCGCCCGCGACCCACGCTTCCAGCGCCGCGATGTCCGACACGCCGATCACCTTGTCGCGTCCTTTCGCCAGCAAGGTGAAGCTGTCGCCGCCGTCCGACAGGAAGCTGTTGGTGGTGATGCGGTAGGTTGCGTTGGGATCGATGGGCCGGCCATCCAGCGTGATGCCGGTGATCCGCGCGCCCACCGGCTTCGACAGATCGTAGGCGAAAGCGAACCCCGCCGAGGGCGCCAGCCATTGGTGCGGGCCCTGCTCGTCGAGCCCCTGCTCGAGCACCGCCTTCAGCTCGGCCCCGGTAAGGCTCATCGTCACCAGTGTGTTGTCGAACGGCTGGATGCGGTAGAGCATGCCGAAGGTCACTGTGCCGTCGTCGGCCGGGACCAGCGCGGTGCGGATACCGAACGGGTTCATCAGCGCGATCTGCGCGCCCGCGCCGCGCGTCGCCGCGAGCTGGGCGTCGGCGATCAGGTTGCCGAGCCGCCCGCCCTGGCCGCTTTCGTCGTCCTGCCCCTTGCTCGCCGGGCCGGACACTTTGCCCACCGCGCGGCTGGAGAACGCCTCCGCCGCCTGGACGTAGCGCCCGACATAGGCCGCGATCGCGGGATCGGCGGCGAACCGCGGGTAGTCAGGGCTGAGCTCGATCTGGCCGGCCGCGCCGCGATAGGGCTCCGACTGGACGATCACGTTGTGCGCCTCGCGCGTGACCACCCGGCCGCTCGCGGGATCGATCGCCAGGCGGATGTCGGTCACCAGCTTGCCGTAGACGCCCGCGCTGGTCAGCAGGAAGCGCTTGCCGGGATCGCGGCTCGGCCATTCGCAGATGTACTGCCAGTGCGTGTGGCCCGAGACGACCACGTCGACGCGCGGATCGAGCCGGTCGAGGATCGGGCCGAGATCGCCGGTCGGGCTTTCGCAGCCGTTGGGATCGGGCGGCTCGCCGGTCTTCTCGCCCTGGTGGATCAGCACCACGATCGCGTCGGCGCCCTGTGCCTTGAGCGTCGCGACATCCGCATTGATCGTCTGCGCCTCGTCCTCGAAGGTGAAGCCGGCGACGGCGGCCGGCGAGACGAGCGAGCCCGTCTCCTTCAGCGTCAGCCCGATCAGCCCGACGGTGACCGCGCCCGCGCCGCTGCCGAAGGTCCTGAGCCCGGTGCCGGGGAACAGCGTCCTGCCGTCGGGCCCGCGCACGTTCGCCGCGAGGTAGGTGTAGCTCGCGCCGGCGAACGGCTCGAGCGCGCAGGGGGTGCGTACGGTGTTCCGGCCGCATCCGCCGCGCTGCAGCCGGGCCAGCTCGGCAGTGCCGCGGTCGAACTCGTGGTTGCCGACGGCGGTGAAATCGAGCCCGATGCGGCTGAGCACGCCGACCGCCGGCTCATCAAGATGGATCGAGGAGGCGAGCTGCGAGCCGCCGGTGAGGTCGCCCGCCGCCACGGTCAGGTGGTTGGGATACTTGGAGCGGACCTGCTCGACCGCCGTCGCCAGGTAGGCCGCACCGCCCGCCGGGACCTGGCCGACCTGCCCGTCGCTGCGCACGACCAGCACGCTCTGGCGCGGCGGCTCGAGCGCGCCGTGGAAGTCGTTGATCGCGATGATCCCGACCTCGACCGGTGCCGGCGGCGTGGCGGGGACGGTAGCGCAGGCAGCGAGGGCCAGCGCGGCGGGAAAGGGCAGCAGCTTGCGGAGCATGATCCAGCCCTGCCCCGAATGCGTTAAGCGTTCAAGACAGGGCGGCCAGCGCCGCCTCAGACGTCGAGGTTGGCGACGTTGAGCGCGTTCTCCTGGATGAACTCGCGCCGCGGCTCGACGATGTCGCCCATCAGCCGGGTGAAGATCTCGTCGGTCACGTCGGCGTCCTCGACCTTGACCTGCAGCAGCGCGCGGTTGTCGGGATCGAGCGTGGTCTCCCACAACTGCTCGGCGTTCATTTCGCCGAGGCCCTTGTAGCGCGAGATGGCGAGGCCCTTGCGGCCCGCGGCAAGCACCGCCTCGAGCAGCTGGCTCGGCCGCGTGATCGCGCCGTCGACCGCGACGGGCGCGGCGGCGCTCTCCTCGCTCTCGAGCTCGTCGGCTGCCGGTTCGGGCTCGGGCTCGGGCGCCGCTTCCGAACTGCCCTTGCTCAGCATCGCGGGCGCCGCATAGGCATCGGCCTGCTCCTGCGCGAGTCGGTGCAGTTTGCGCGCCTCGGCGCTGCCGACGAAGCCGGGCTCGACGAGGTGCGCGTCGGTGACCCCGCGCCACACGCGGTCGAAGCGGATCGCGCCGTCGCCCGCCAGCGTTGCCGACCACGCCGCTTCGGGATCGCCGAGCTGGAGCTGCGCCGCGGCGCGCTCGAGCCGCTCGCGCCGCTGTTCAAGGGCGATGTTCGGGTCGAGCGCACCCGCGAGCGCCATTCCCTCGATGACCGCCGGATCGTACTTGCGGGGGACGAAGCCCATCAGGCTCTTCATCCTGAGCGCGTGCTCGACCAGCGCGGCCAGGTCCGACCCGCTGCGCGCGCCGCCGGCGGCTTCGAGCACCCGGCCCTGCAGCCCCGCTTCGACGAGGTAGCGGTCGAGCGCGCCCTGGTCCTTGAGATAGACCTCGCTTCGGCCCTTGCTGACCTTGAACAGCGGCGGCTGGGCGATGAACAGGTGCCCGGCCTTGATGATGTCGGGCATCTGCCGGTGGAAGAACGTCAGCAGCAGGGTGCGGATGTGCGCCCCGTCGACGTCGGCGTCGGTCATGATGACGATCTTGTGGTAGCGCAGCTTGTTGAGGTTGAACTCGTCGCGCAGGCCGGTGCCCATCGCCTGGATCAGCGTGCCGACTTCCTTCGAGCTGATGATCCGGTCGAACCGCGCGCGCTCGACGTTGAGGATCTTGCCGCGCAGCGGCAGGATCGCCTGGTACTGGCTGTCGCGGCCGCTCTTGGCCGAGCCGCCGGCGCTGTCGCCCTCGACCAGGAACAGCTCGGACTTGGCCGGGTCGCGCTCGCGGCAGTCGGCCAGCTTGCCGGGCAGGCTGGCGATGTCGAGCGCGCCCTTGCGCCGGGTCAGCTCGCGCGCCTTGCGCGCGGCCTCGCGCGCGGCGGCGGCGTCGACGACCTTCTGGATCACGTCCTTGGCCAGCGCCGGGTTCTCTTCGAGCCACTCGGTCATCTTGTCGCCCATCAGCGCTTCGAGCGGCTGGCGGACTTCGGAGCTGACCAGCTTGTCCTTGGTCTGCGAGCTGAACTTGGGATCGGGCAGCTTGACCGAAACGATCGCGGTCAGCCCCTCGCGCATGTCCTCGCCCGAAAGCTGGACCTTCTCCTTCTTCATGATTCCCGAGCGCTCGGCATAGTTGTTGAGCGTGCGGGTCAGCGCCGCGCGGAACGCGGCGAGGTGGGTGCCCCCGTCACGCTGCGGGATGTTGTTGGTGAAGCACAGGACGTTCTCGTAGTAGCTGTCGTTCCACTCGAGCGCGACGTCGATGCCGATGCCGTCCTTCTCGGCCGAAATGGCGATCGGCTCGGGCAGCAGCGCCTGCTTGTTGCGATCGAGGAAGTTGACGAACGCGCCGATGCCGCCCTCGTAGAACAGATCGTGCTCGAGCACCTGGTCGTGGCGCTTGTCGCGCAGCAGGATGCGCACGCCCGAGTTGAGGAAGGCGAGCTCGCGGTAGCGGTGCTCGAGCTTCTCGAAGTCGAATTCGATGACGTTCTTGAACGTGTCGCCCGAAGGCAGGAAGGTCACCCGCGTGCCCTTCCTGCCGGGCGCGTCGCCGACGACCTTGAGCGGCGCCACGGCATCGCCGTGGTCGAACTTCATCCAGTGTTCCTTGCCCTCGCGCCAGACGATCAGCTCGAGCCACTCGCTGAGCGCGTTGACGACCGAGACGCCGACACCGTGGAGCCCGCCCGAGACCTTGTAGGCGTTGTCCTCGCTGGTGTTCTCGAACTTCCCGCCGGCGTGCAGCTGGGTCATGATGACCTCGGCGGCGGACACTCCTTCCTCGACGTGGATGTCGGTCGGAATGCCGCGGCCGTTGTCCTCGACGCTGACCGAGCCGTCGGGATTCAGTTCGATCAGCACCAGGTCGCAATGCCCGGCGAGCGCCTCGTCGATGGCGTTGTCGGAAACCTCGAACACCATGTGGTGCAGGCCCGAGCCGTCGTCGGTGTCGCCGATGTACATGCCGGGCCGCTTGCGCACGGCGTCGAGCCCCTTCAGGACCTTGATCGAATCGGCGCCGTAGGCGTTGGCGTTGGGCGCGTTGTCGGGCGTGGTTGGCGGCGTCGGGGCAGGGGTATCGCTCATGCCGATTATATAGGCATCGCGGGGCCAATTAGGAACCCGCGCGAGCCCTTTCCATCCACAGCCCCTTGCCGCGCGATTCCGGGCCGAGCCGCCGGTCCCGACAGCAAGACGGCCGCCCGATGGGCGGCCGTCTCGTGTTCGTCGCTGCCGGCCGGCCTCAGAAGGTCCAGACCATCGGCAGCGGATAGTTGCCCGCGCCGGCGACGTAGGCGTCGAACGCGCGCTTGAAGAACCTCAGCATGACTAATTCCTGTCGAATCGAAGGGTGAGTAAGCTCAGAACACGCTGGCGAGGGCGAAGCTCTCGTAGGGTTCGAGGATCGAAAGCTGCTCGAGCGCGCCGGACTTGGCGGTCGCCTTGCAGGCGTCCCACTCGGCCATCGCCTTGAGATCGCGCACGCTCGGCTTTTCGCAGACCTTGTCGGCGGCGGCCTCGATGCGCCTGTCGAGCGTGGCGGTGCCGGCCGGCGCCGAGAGGTTGAGGTCGGCGTAGGAGACGACCACCGAGACGTCCTCGGCAGCGGCGGCGGGGCTCGCAATCATGCCCGCGAAGGACACGGCGGCGAGAACGGTGACGATTGACTTGCGCATGGCGTAGTTCCTTTCATCTGGTTTCGGCCGCCTTTGGACATCCAGATTATGCTGTCGTTCGCATCCTTTGTGCGGCGCAACATCGAATTGTGCAAATGCGAAGAGTTCACGCGCAGTTGCGCTTTTTGCAACGCCGATTTTCATTTATCTGCAACTCGGCGCGCGGAACGTCCCGCTATCTGGACAGGAACCGGCAGGCTCCTTATCGGCCCGCCATGGACGCGCAGACTCACCCCGACTCCATCCTCATCGTCGATTTCGGCAGCCAAGTGACGCAGCTGATCGCCCGCCGCGTGCGCGAGGCGGGAGTCTATTCCGAGATTGCCCCGTTCACGCAGGCCGAAGCGGCCTTCGAGCGGCTCCGGCCCAGGGGCATCATCTTCTCCGGCTCGCCCGCCGGGGTGCCCGAGGAAGGCAGCCCGCGCGCGCCGATCGCGCTGTTCGAGAGCGGCCTGCCGATCCTCGGCATCTGCTATGGCCAGCAGGTCATGACCCACCAGCTCGGCGGCGAAGTCCGTCCCGGGCACGAGACGGGGGAAGGCGGCGAATTCGGCCGCGCGTTCCTCACCGTGACCGAGGACTGCAAGCTGTTCGACGGGCTGTGGCAGGTCGGCGAGCGGCACCAGGTGTGGATGAGCCACGGCGACAAGGTCACCCGCTTCGCCGACGGCTTCCGCATCGTCGCCACCAGCGACGGCGCGCCCTTCGCCCTGATCGCCGACGAGGAGCGGCAGTACTACGGCACCCAGTTCCACCCCGAGGTGGTGCACACGCCCGACGGCGGCAAGCTGATCGCCAACTTCGTGCGCCACGTGTGCGGCTGCGCCGGCGACTGGACGATGGCCGAGTTCCGCAAGACCAAGATCGACGAGATCCGCGCCCAGGTCGGCGGCCGGCGCGTGATCTGCGGCCTGTCGGGCGGCGTCGACAGCGCGGTCGCCGCGGTGCTGATCCACGAGGCGATCGGCGACCAGCTGACCTGCGTGTTCGTCGATCACGGGCTGATGCGCATGGGCGAGGCCGAGCAGGTCGTCAGCCTGTTCCGCAACCACTACAATATCCCGCTGGTCCACGTGGACGCCGAGGACATGTTCCTCGCCGGCCTCGCCGGGGTCACCGACCCCGAGGCCAAGCGCAAGTTCATCGGCAAGACTTTCATCGACGTGTTCGAGGCCGAGGCGCGCAAGGTCGGCGGCGCCGACTTCCTCGCCCAGGGCACGCTCTATCCCGACGTGATCGAGAGCGTCAGCTTCACCGGCGGCCCCTCGGTGACGATCAAGAGCCACCACAACGTCGGCGGCCTGCCCGAGCGGATGAACATGAGCCTCGTCGAGCCGCTGCGCGAGCTGTTCAAGGACGAAGTCCGCGCGCTCGGCCGCGAGCTCGGCCTGCCCGAGGCGTTCGTCGCCCGCCACCCGTTCCCCGGCCCCGGCCTCGCCATCCGCATCCCCGGCGAAGTGACCCGGGAACGCTGCGACATCCTCAGGAAGGCCGACGCGATCTACCTCGAGGAGATCCGCAATGCCGGGCTCTACGACGCGATCTGGCAGGCGTTCGCAGTGCTGCTCCCGGTGCGCACGGTCGGCGTGATGGGCGACTACCGCACCTACGACAGCGTCTGCGCCCTGCGCGCCGTGACCAGCACCGACGGCATGACCGCCGACGTCTACCCTTACGACGCGGCGTTCCTCGGCCGCGTGGCGACGCGCATCGTCAACGAGGTCAAGGGCATCAACCGGGTGGTGTACGACTATACCAGCAAGCCGCCGGGGACGATCGAGTGGGAGTGAGGGAGATCAATCCTGCTGCGCGTTTCGTTGCACTGAGCAGGAAAGCGATCCAGTAGCGTGGGCACAAGACGCATGGCACAGTGGCATCTTGTGATGTTTCGGACCACGCTCGTTGTACTTGTTTCCGGCCTGATCGCCACCCTGACGACATCTAGCGCTGCGTCAGTTCCCTCAGGTTCGTGCCCAGTTGATCGAAACCTCGCCGTGCTGATGGCCGGATCAGACCTCGTGCTAGTCGGCAAGATGGAGGTAGGGAGGCAACGCCTTAGCGATGAGGCGCAGAAGCCGTCACCAGACTATCTCGACATACCCATCCGGGTCGGTGCGGTGTTGAAGGGTGATGACGTCGTTGGCGCCACGGTACGCTTTTACCCGAAAGATGCGCCCTACAAGCCTTCTAACGAGGCCGTTCTCAGTCTCGTAGGCGCGCCGGCGATCCTTTTCCTGACCCGAGTGGACGAGGGCCCGGTCGGCCTCTATTTCGCGGGCTACACGCCCGACGCGCTGAAACCTGCAACGGAGCAGACCATCGGCGCGGCACAAGCCGAGGCCTCGCGCCAGGCTCGAATCAATCGCTCCTGGCAGGCGGACAATACGCTTCCCCACTTCGGGGAAGTGCAGGCTCTGATCGGGCGCCTTGGTCGCGTGAGCGGAGACGACCAGCAGGGCGTTTTTGAAGGCCTCGAAGCGCTCGGAAATGAAGCCGCGCCAGCGATCATCGCCCAGATGGACGACCGGCGACCGCTCCAAACGCAGGCGATCTCACTCGTGAACCTTTCTCCAGACGCGTTCGAGGGAGTGCGCCATTACGGACCCAAGCAGGTTGTTGATGGACTAGATGCCGTGCTCAATCAGATCACTGGGGAGAGCTTTGGATCAATTGCGAACGGGGCTTCGGATCGCGCGCGGGACGCGGCCGTTGCTGCTTGGCGTGTCTTCGCCGCTGATCTCACCTGTAAGACGTCAGGATAGCTTCACACAACACAACGATCTCCACCCCGACTTCATCCGGTAAGCCGTCAGACCGAATACGATCCTCATGCCGCGCTTCCCCGGCGCGCTTATGCCGCATGGCGATTGGCAAGGCGATGGCTATGCGGCACTCTCGCGCCGGGGAGGACGGCGCATGCGGATTCACGGGTGGTTGATCGGTCTGCTGGCTCTGGCGCTCGGCCCTGCGTCGGCGGCCCAGACCGCCGGCGGGGGCGTGGCACCGCCGTGCGAGCGCAGCTGCATGACGAGCTTGGTCGACCGCTACCTCGAAGCGCTCGTGCGGCACGATCCGGCCGGGCTGCCGCTCAACCGCGACGTCAAGTTCACCGAGAATACCGCGCGGCTCGAAGTGGGGACCGAAGGGCTGTGGGTGGCGGCGTCCGAAGTGCCGACCGGGCCGCGGATCTACGCGATCGACGTCGGCGCCGGACAGGCCGGGTTCTACGGCGTGATGAAGGAACGCGGCCGGCCGCTGATCGTCGCGCTCAGGCTCAAGCTGGTGAACGGGCAGATCACCGAGATCGAGCACGTGCTGGCGCGCACGATCCGCGAGGATGCGCTGCGCAACCTGATGACGCCGCGCCCCGAGTTCACCGCCGACGTTCCACCTGCCGAGCGGCTGCCACGCGAACGCATGGTCGCCATCGCCGACAGCTATTTCGAGGCCATCGAGCACGCCAACGGCAAGCTCGCGCCGTTCGCCGATGACTGCGTACGGCGCGAGAACGGCGGCCAGACCACGCACAACGCCACGCCGGTGCCGTGGCCCGTCCCGCTCGGCTCGAAGGCCGCCGACGACGCCATGGCCTACCTCGGCACGCTCAGCTGCAGCGACCAGCTCGACACGCACGTGATGGACTTCATCACCCGGCTGTGGCCGCGCCGCCACGAGATCGTCGACGCCGAGAAGGGGCTCGTGTTCTCGTTCCCGATGTTCCAGCACCGTGGCGGAACCGGCTCGATCCGGATCCGCAACGTGCCGGGCGTCGACAGCCTGCCGCTCGGCGGCTCGGCGTCGAACCTGCAGGCGGCCGAGATGTTCAAGATCGAGCATGGCCGCATCACCGCAATCGAAGCAATGGGCGCATCGCTGCCTTACGGCACGCAGAGCGGATGGGACTGATCGTCCGATCGGCGGTGCCGCGCGACGGCGTGAGGCTGGCGGAGCTGATCGGCCAGCTCGGCTACGAAGCCAGCGAGAGCGAGGTGGGCGAGCGGCTTGAAGCGATGACGGGCGAAGGCCGCCTCGTGCTCGTCGCCGAGATCGACGGCACCCTCGCCGGCTGCCTCAGCACCTCGATCATGCGCGTGCTGCACCGGCCCGCGCCGGTCGGGCGCATCTCGATGATGGTGGTGGACGAGGCGCAGCGCAGCCGCGGCATCGGCGCGGCGCTAGTGCGCGCGGCCGAGCAGGCGCTGGCGGCGCAGGGGTGCTACATGATCGAAGTCACGAGCCACGTGCGCCGCACCGAGGCGCACCGGTTCTACGAGCGGCTCGGCTACGAGCGCACCAGCGTGCGGCTGGCGCGGATGCTCTAGGCGCCGCGACGCCGGCCCAGCGCGCGCAGCCAGCCCGCCAGCAGGAGCGCCGCGGGGACGGCCAGCGTCACCAGCCCGGTCGTGCCGTTGAGGCCCGGAACCACCCGCCAGTAGAACGCCAGCGCCGCCGCCAGCACCAGCGCCGCGCCGAGATAGGCCGCGGGGGGAGCCTTGCCCAACGGATTGACGAACAGGCTCGCGTAGTTCCGTCCGTCCTCCGGCCCCTCGCCGTCGGCCAGCTGCCCGCCTTCGAGCACGCCGCGATAGGCGGGCAGGTAGGCGAGCATCAGCAGCGCGTTGAGCGCGACCGTCAGCACTGCGAGCGGGCCGACGATCGGGTCGGCCTCGATGAACAGCGAAATGAACAGCCCGCACAGGTTGACCGGCATCAGCGCCGCGAGCGCAAAGGGCACCGCCCGGTTGGTGAGCAGCAGCATCCCGGCGACGAGGTGGATGAACTTGGCGACCGCGAGCAGCCCGCTCCTGTCGAACCCCGTCATCAGCCGCAGGGCCATCGGGTCGTCCCAGCTGGCCGTCGGCACGAAGGGCAGCAGGAAGGGCATGAAGTAGCGGATCGCGGTGACCGCCATCACTGCCCCGAGGAGCAGCCGCAAGGCATCGAGCGCGCGGGTCATGGCCGTGCCTCCGTCCCGGGTGCGACCGGCGCCTGGCGTCCCGGCAAGCTCAGCTGCGGCCTGGCATCGCTCGCGAACATCGCGCGATAGCTCGGCCAATAGGCCAGGCACAGGAGCAGGTTGCAGCTCAACACCGCCCAGCCGTAGACCGCCGAGCCGGTCCACCAGCCCTGCAGCTCGGTATCCCAGTACCACACGGTGAACGACACCGGCAGGACCGCCAGCAGCATCAGCGGCAGGCGCAAGCCGAACAGCACCGCCAGCCCGGCGAGCAGCTCCACCGCCTTGACCACCGTGAACAGCCCGCTGTCGAGCAGCGCGGTGAACACCGCGACGCTGAGCGGCTGGTTGCCCGTCGGCTGCGGATAGAGGCGTATGAAATGATTGAGACCGGCGGGAATCATCCACGCCGCGTAGACCAGGCGCACGAACCACACGGCGTACTTCATCGTCGCCTCCCCCAAAGAACCGGCTCTCGGGGCCGGCTTGTCGGATGAAGCTAGCCTACATTCCGGCTACCACGCAAACCCCTCGGCCACCGCGCGCCTCTCGGCGGGCGTGCTCGTGCGTCCGAGCACCGCGTTGCGGTGCGGAAAGCGGCCGAAGCGGGCGATCATGCGGTAGTGGCTGAGCGCGAAGGGCCAGCCGAAGCGCGGACCCAGCCGGGCGTAGACCCTTAGGCTCGCTCGCTGGTCGGCGATCCGCTCGCTGTGCATCAGCGGCATGGCGAGGAACTGGCGCTGCGGCCGCGTCAGCGCAGCGTCCCACCCCCGCTCCATCGCCCCCTTGGCGATTGCCCGCGCGAGCGGGTCGCCGGCGTAGCTGCGCGGGTCGCCGCGGAAGAGGTTGCGCGGCAGCTGGTCGAACAGCAGCACCGCGGCGAGCGCCACTTGCGGGTCGGCGAGAAACTCGCGCGCCGGACGCACGGCCAGACAGGCCAGCTCGGGTTCAAATCTCCGGCGCAGCAACGCATCGACCCGCGGATCCGGCGCAAACCAGTGCCGCGGGCCGAGGCGATGGAACCAGACGTGCAGCAGCTCGGCCGCCCAGCGCCGCTGCGCCGCGGCCAAGCCGTCAGCCCTTCCTGGTGTAGGGCACGAAGTCGTTCAAGAATACCGGTCCGGTGATGAAGCCGGCGCTGCGATCCACCGTGCGGATGATGTCGGTGGTGCACAGCTGGCTGCCGAAGCGCTGGATCACCGGCACGTCCCACCGGCCGAGCGCCTTGGGATCGGTCGGCCGCGCGACGTAGATCGTCCGGCCCGCGTCGTACACGATGCCGACGTGCTCGATCACCTGGATGCGATTGCTCTGCATGGCGCTGATGCAGCTGACCGGTTCGCCCGCGACGCGCCCTTCGAGCATGCGCGAAAGCCTGGCCTCGCCCTTTTCGGCGAGCGTCTCGGCCGAAGCGGCCGTCGCGCCCGACAGCGCCAGCGCGGCGCCGGCGAGAATGGTTGCGAATGTCTTCATCGTCGTTCTCCCGATGTGCGGAGACCCTAGCGAAGATGGGGTGAACCGCGGCTGACCGTCAAGAGCGCACGTGTCGCCTCAGGGCCGGGCCGACGCTCCCGCCCCGGCATCTGCGCCGCGGTCCGCCGGTCCCCCGGCGAGGACGAAGCGGCGGTCGCAATAGCCGCAGTCGGCATAGCCGCGCTCGTCGATCTGCAGGTACACGCGCGGGTGGCCGAGCGCGGCGGGGCGGTAGCCGGCGCCGCCGCGGATCGCGCCGGCGCCGTCGCACCACACGCGCGGGCTGTCGACGAGAGTGGTTTCGGGGACGTCATCCATGGAGCGTGCGCCTAGCCCGCTGGGGCGATTCCCGCAATCCGCCTGCGAGCCCGGGGCGCGCTAATTGAACTGGACCTGCATCAGCAACGTGCCGGTATAGACGCCCGGCGCCTGGTTGGCTCCGATGTGGAGCGTGCCGCCGATGCTGAAACGGCCCATGCCGCTGTTGTCGGTGATCCGGTAGCGGCCGAGCATCCCCGGTGCGTTGCCGCCGGCGTTGCCGGTGACCGGCGACAGGTTGACCACGCGCAGGGTGAGGTTGGTCACCGTCATCGTCGCCCCGCCGGGGCCGGTCAGCGTCACCGTGCCGTTGTTCATCTCGCGCAGGCGCACGATCCAGTTCTTGCGGCCCATCACGGCAAAGTCGGCCGAGCGGCACGGCCCGTTGCGCACCAGGCCCGCGCTGGCCCCGCAGGTCGGCGTCGCCAGCGGCGACAGGACGACGGTCGCGGCGACGGCCGGCTGGGCCATCACCCCGAAGTCCATGTCCTGCAGCCTGGCCATCGTGCCGGGCGCCATCACCGCCACCCGCGCCTGCGCGACTTCGGTGACCGGCTGGGCGATGGCCTGCGCGGGAATCAGGGCGCAGGCGAGCAGCGCCAACCCCGTGCCGGCCGCACGCAGGCCGTGCGTCCGCCGCCCGCGTGGGCGCCGCCGTCGAAGATACCCCAGCTCCATCCGGACGGTCCTAGCCGGGCAGCCGTGAAGGGCGCCGAATGAAACGTGGTTAATTCCGGTTTACGACATCGGGCAACCATCGCCCCTTTACGCCATCGGTCGCCCCGCCCTAAGGGCACGGCATGTCCCAGGCCGCCATCGAGATCCGCGACCTCGTCAAGGAATACGCGGGGCAGGGCGACGCGCCGGCCAAGCTGGCGCTGAAGGGGATCAGCTTCGACGTGCCCGAAGGCGGCATCTTCGGGCTGCTCGGCCCCAACGGCGCCGGCAAGTCGACGCTGATCAACATCATGGCCGGCCTCGTCATCAAGACCTCGGGCACGATCGGCATCTGGGGCCACGACATCGACCGCGACCACCGCAACGCCAAGCTGTCGATCGGCATCGTCCCGCAGGAGATCGTGTTCGACCCGTTCTTCACCCCGTTCGAGGTGCTCGAGAACCAGGGCGGGATGTACGGCATCGCCAAGGCGCTGCGGCGCTCCGAAGCGCTGCTCAGGGCCGTGCACCTGGCGGACAAGCGCGATGCCTATTCGCGCACGCTGTCGGGAGGCATGAAGCGGCGGCTGCTGATCGCCAAGGCGATGGTCCATTCGCCGCCGATCCTGGTGCTCGACGAGCCGACTGCCGGGGTCGACGTCGAGCTGCGGCGGCAGCTGTGGGAGCTGGTCGGTCAGCTCAATTCCGAGGGCGTGACGGTCGTCCTGACCACGCATTACCTCGAGGAAGCCGAGCAGCTGTGCGACCGCATCGCGATCATCAACCACGGCGAGCTGGTGGCCAACAAGCCGACCCGCGAGCTGGTCGAGATGGCGCGCGAGAAGATCGTCCGCGTCACGGTCGACAAGGACCTCGCCGGCCCGCCGATGGAGCGCACCTTCCTCAAGGCCGAGGTGGTCGAGCCGCGCACGCTCGAGATCACCTACGACCGCGACCAGAGCAGCGCCGGCCAGGTCCTCGCGCTGGTCCAGCAGCACGGCTACGCGATCGAGGACGTGACCACCCGCGAGCCCGATCTCGAGGACGTGTTCGTCCAGCTGACCAGCGCGGCCAAGGTGGCCTGATCCCCCCTCCCGCTTGCGGGAGGGGCCGGGGGTGGGCATGAAGCCGCATGGCCACCACGCAGCACGCCTATGACGTCCTGATCATCGGCTCCGGCGCCGCCGGGCTGACCGCGGCGCTCACTCTCGCCACCGACCTCAAGGTGCTGGTCCTCGCCAAGGGCCAGCTGACCAGCGGCTCGACCGCCTGGGCGCAGGGCGGGATCGCCGCGGTGCTCGATGCCGGCGACACCTTCGAGGAGCACATCCGCGACACGATGGTCGCAGGCGCCGGGCTCAACCGGCGCGAGACGGTCGAATTCGTGGTCGAGCGCGCGCCGCACGCGATCGAACAGCTGGTCGAGCTCGGCGTGCCGTTCAACACCGACGGCCCCAACCTCCACCTGACGCGCGAAGGCGGCCATTCGCACCGGCGCATCGTCCATGTCGCCGACGCCACCGGCTGGGCGGTGCAGGCGGCGCTGCTCAAGGCGGCCGAGGAAAACCCCAACGTGACCCTGCTGCCCGACCGCAGCTGCATCGACCTCATCACCGGGCGCCACGAGGAGCGCTACTCGGGCTCGGGCCGCGTGTGGGGCGTCTATGCGCTCGACACGGCGACCGGCAAGGTCGAGGCCCACGTTGCGCGGGCGACGATCATGGCGGCGGGCGGCGCGGGGCGCGTGTACCAGTTCTCGACCGCGCCGCGCGGGGCGACCGGCGACGGGATCGCCATGGCCTGGCGCGCGGGCTGCCGCGTCTCCAACATGGAGATGATGCAGTTCCACCCGACCTGCCTCTACAACCTCGAGGTCAAGAACTTCCTCATCACCGAGGCGGTGCGCGGCGAGGGGGGGCAATTGAAGCACCCGCTGACGGGCCACCGCTTCATGCCCGACTACGACCAGCGCGCCGAGCTCGCGCCGCGCGACATCGTGGCGCGCGCGATCGACGACCAGATCAAGCGCTTCGGCCTCGACTACGTCCACCTCGACATCAGCCACATGCCGGCCGAGTTCGTGCAGGAGCACTTCCCGACGATCCACGAGAAGCTGCTCGGCCTCGGCATCGACATGACCCGGGAACCGATCCCGGTGGTGCCCGCGCAGCACTACACCTGCGGCGGGATCCTCATCGGCCTCGACGCGCGCACCGACCTGCCGGGGCTATGGGCCGCGGGCGAATGCACCGAGAGCGGCCTTCACGGCGCCAACCGCCTGGCCTCCAATTCGCTGCTCGAATGCTTCGTGTTCGGCGAAGCCGCCGCGCGCGACATCCTCGCCTGCTGGGACAAGCTCAATGCCCCGCCGCGCATCCGCGAGTGGGACGAGAGCCGGGTGACCGATTCCGACGAGGAAGTGGTCATCAAGCAGAACTGGACCGAGATCCGCCGCTTCATGTGGAACTACGTCGGCATCGTGCGCACCACCAAGCGGCTCGAGCGCGCCGCGCACCGCATCGGCCTGCTGACCGGCGAGGTCGGCGACTACTACGGCCACTTCCGCGTCACCACCGACCTCATCGAGCTGCGCAACCTGCTGCAGTGCGCCGACCTGATCGTGCAGAGCGCGCTCCGCCGCCACGAGAGCCGCGGACTGCACTTCACCCTCGACTATCCCGAGACCGACCTGGTGGCGCGCGACACGGTGCTGGTTCCCTAGGGTTCGGCCCGCGCCATCAGCGCCAGCGGGCGGCCTTCGAGGTCGTTGAAGAACGCCATCCATTCTTCCGCCCCGTCCTGGTGGCGATGAATCATGTGCGGCGCCGAGACGAACTCGACGCCCTTGTCCGCGAGCGCGCTGGCCGCCGCGTGGATGTCGGCGACGCGGAAATAGAGCACCGATTCGGGCTTCACTTCGCCCTGCTGCAGGTAGAGCCGCACGCCGCCGCAGTCGAAGAACGCCAGTTCGCCGAAGGTGAACAGGTGCGGCAGGCCGAGCACGTCGCGATACCACAGTTCCGCATCGGCGATGTCGGCGACGCTGCGCGAGATCTGCCCGATCACGCCCAGTCCAATGTGTTCGGCCATCTCGTTCTCCTTCGCATTCAATGCGCTGCCGCGCCGTACGCCGTCCCAGCGGCGCAGCTGCGTCCGGCTCGCCAGCCCGAGCTTGGCAAGCACGTTGCCGACGTGGAACTTGACCGCATCGGCGACGACCCCGCGACGCGCGGCGATCTGCCGGTTGGTCAGCCCGTGACGGACCCACTCGACGGTGGTCCATTCCACCGGCGTCAGCAGATCGTCGTGCGGCGGCCGGCCGCGTCCCTGGGTCACGGCGCGAGAATAGCCGGAGCGCGGACGAATTACCCTACCCGCCCGCGCGACGCGGCTCGAACGCTTCGCGCGGGGTACCGTTCACATGGAACAGCCGCTCGACGGGGAACTTGATCACCAGCCCCGACTGCTCGAGCTTGTAGTCGTAGACCGCGCCCAGCAGCCCGGCCATCGGTCCGCCTTCGACCCGCGCGCCGATCGCATCGAAGCCGATCGCCAGGCCTTCGCCCATGCTCCCCGTCCAGCGGCCGACGCGCACCGTCACCGGCCCGCGATGGTGCTTGCCGGGACGCGGCAGGACCTGCTCGATCCACTGGCGGGCAACGCCGGTCTGGCGTTCCTCGGCGGGCAACTGGTGGACCTGGTAGCCGGTCGGCCGGTCGACGAACCAGCTCATGATCGCCCGCGCCACGCTGGTGTTGCCGCCGCTCGCGGTGTCGGTCAGATCGAGCACGATCCGCTCACCCGGGCGCGCCTGCGCCATGGCTGTGTCGAACGCCGGGATCGTGCCGTCCTCACCGAGCGAGTCGTTGAAGCGGATCACCCGATCGCGTCCGTTCCGCGCGGCCGTCAGCGGCGGGCGGTCGCCGGGTCCCGCGGCGTAGAGGTTGGGCAGCACCAGATCCCGCGGCGCGGCCGCTCCGCGCGCCACCGTCAGGCGCCGCGGCGCATTGCGTCGACCGGCGGCCAGCACGCGCGCCGCAAAGTCCGTCCGCCCGGCGGCTGCCGGCAGCCCGAGATCGGCCCAGAACGCCGCGACGGCCTCGGCGATCGGCACCCCGCCCGCCGCGATCAGCCGATCGCCCGCGGCGACGCCCGCCTGCGTGGCCGGCGAGCCTGCCCGCACATCGGTGATCACGTAGTCGGCGCCGCGCCGCTCGATCCACAGGTCGGCATAGCTGGGCACCAGCCCCCAGCTGTCTTCGAGCGAGCTACCGGTGATCGCGTGGTGATCGGCCAGCGCGGCCAGCGCCCGTTCGGCAAACCGAATCAGCGCATCGCGGCTATCCACGGCGTCGGCGTCGGCGCGCAGCTTGTCGCTCATCGGCATCCGTCCGCCCTCAAAGCGGTCGAGATAGGCGTAGTCCTCGTCGACCAGCCGCTCGATGGAGCGCGCATCGGCGGCGAAGTCGGGCGCGGGCGCGGGTTCGCCGGCGCCGAGCAGAAGTGGGGAAATCAACGCCAGGACGGCGATGCCGGGCCGGTTCATGCCAAAGCGATAGCACGTCGCCGGGTCACGGACGATTCCGCCGGCGACACAAGATTGCCGTCGGGGATTCGATTGATTCAAAGTGCGCGGGGGAGAAAAATTATTTTGGACAACTCATTTTGACTCTTGCGCCGCGCGCGAGCCGAGACTCTTCCGCGCGTCGCGCCGTATTGGTTTCATAAGACACCGGAGCCCGGACGGCCGAACGACCGTTTATCGAAGCTTAACCCTCTTGCGCGCCATTCCGGTCCGATTCACTATCCGTTGTGGTCGGGTTGCAGGGGGCACCCACTAGACCTAGATTCGCTCAAGCGCCGCGAAGGCGCGGAATCGCTGCGTCTCGTACCTCTGCAAGGCCCGGCTGGGGACAGGTGGGGGATAAGTTTTTCCCTGCTGCCGCATGCGAATTGCTAGGGTGAACGCTTGCCCGCCGATTCGAACACATGCGGAACATCGGCAACGGCTCACTATATAGGGCCAGACGAATTCGGGGGCTGCGACGATGGATTTTCGGAACGGGGACGATGCGGCGATGGGTCTCGGCGAGAACGGCAATGCGGCCACGCCCGAGCTGGACAGTCCGCTCTCCGAAACGGCCCCGAAGGCAGTTCCGAACGACAAGGCAATGACGATGGACCGGAAGGATACAGGCAGCGAGGAACTGGTCGCCGAGATTGCGGCCGAGGCGATGGCCGATGCGGTCAAGGCCGCCTCGGCAGCGGCCGCCAAGAGCGATTCCAAGTCGGTCAACCCGCGCCGCTTCACGGTGGTGACCGACGAAGCGCGCGACGCGCTGCTGACCGACTTCGGCAAGGACACGCTGACCGACCGCTACCTGCTGCCGGGCGAGACCTACCAGGACCTCTTCGCCCGCGTCGCCGATTGCTATGCCGACGACGAGGCGCACGCGCAGCGGCTCTACGACTACATTTCGAAGCTGTGGTTCATGCCGGCGACCCCGGTGCTGTCGAACGGCGGCACCAACCGCGGCCTGCCGATCTCTTGCTATCTCAACAGCGTCGACGACAGCCTCGAAGGCATCGTCGGCACGTGGAACGAGAACGTCTGGCTCGCCAGCCGCGGCGGCGGCATCGGCACTTACTGGGGCAACGTGCGCGGGATCGGCGAGCCGGTCGGGCTCAACGGCAAGACCAGCGGCATCATCCCGTTCGTGCGGGTGATGGATTCGCTGACGCTGGCGATCAGCCAGGGTTCGCTGCGGCGCGGCTCGGCCGCCTGCTACCTCGACATCAGCCACCCCGAGATCGAGGAGTTCCTCGAGATCCGCAAGCCGAGCGGCGACTTCAACCGCAAGGCGCTCAACCTGCACCACGGCGTGCTGGTCAGCGATGCGTTCATGGAAGCGGTGCGCGCCGGCGCCGAATGGAACCTGACCAGCCCCAAGGACGGCTCGGTGCGTGCCACGGTCGACGCGCGCAGCCTGTTCCAGAAGCTGGTCGAGACCCGCCTCGCCACCGGCGAGCCGTACATCGTGTTCTCCGACACCGTGAACCGGATGATGCCGAGGCATCACCGCGAGCTCGGGCTCAAGGTCTCGACCTCGAACCTGTGCTCGGAGATCACGCTGCCGACCGGCCGCGACCACCTCGGCAACGACCGCACCGCGGTCTGCTGCCTGAGCTCGCTCAACCTCGAGACCTGGGACCAGTGGAGCGGCGACAAGCGCTTCATCGAGGACGTCATGCGCTTCCTCGACAACGTGCTGCAGGACTACATCGACCGCGCGCCCGACGAGATGGCGCGGGCCAAGTACTCGGCCGGCCGCGAGCGCTCGGTCGGCCTCGGCGTGATGGGCTTCCACTCGTTCCTGCAGCTCAAGGGCATCGGCTTCGAAAGCCCGATGGCCAAGGTGTGGAACCTGAAGATGTTCAAGCACATCGCCGCCGGCGCCAACGAGGCCTCGATGGTCCTCGCGCAGGAGCGCGGCGCGTGCCCCGATGCCGAGGAGCGCGGGGCGATGGAGCGCTTCAGCTGCAAGATGGCGATCGCCCCGACCGCCTCGATCAGCATCATCTGCGGCGGCACGTCGGCGTGCATCGAGCCGATCCCGGCCAACATCTACACCCACAAGACGCTCTCGGGCAGCTTCGTGGTCAAGAACCCCTACCTCGAGAAGATCCTGCAGGCGAAATCGAAGGATTCGACCGCGGTGTGGAACTCGATCCTCGAGAAGGGCGGTTCGGTCCAGCACCTCGATTTCCTCACCGCGGAGGAAAAGTCGGCCTACAAGACCAGCTTCGAGATCGACCAGCGCTGGCTGCTCGAATTCGCCGCCGACCGCGCGCCGTACATCGACCAGGCGCAGAGCCTAAACCTGTTCATCCCCGCCGACGTCGACAAGTGGGACCTGATGATGCTGCACTTCCAGGCGTGGGAGAAGGGCATCAAGTCGCTCTACTACCTGCGCTCGAAGAGCGTGCAGCGCGCCGGGTTCGCCGGCGGGGTCGAGGCCGACAACACCGCCGACGCGCCGGTGATCGAGCTCGCCGCGCAGACCGACTACGAGGAATGCCTCGCCTGCCAGTAGGCGTGAGGGAAGTGTTTCTGTGGAAAAGCCAAGCGTTGATTCGTTCAGCGTTGGCAGGAGGTTTATGAATGAGTTTCGATTCGGGTTTCGGCCTGAGTCGAAAAACGGGGGTCAGCCAAGGCTGACCCCCTCGTAAGCTGAACGACGGTGCGTTCGGGGCTCACGTTGCAATCTTTGCCTCGCATGCACTGACGGTCAGGTCAACCGGAAGCCACCCCGATCGGGGCGGATGGAGCCGTGTGCGAGATGATTATAGCCTGTGGAAAATCGCGATTTTCTCATAGCGCTTTCAATCATTTACGCGAACTTGGCATCGATATTGATGCTGAGCGGCAACCTTTCGTCTTCGATGGTGGATTTGTGGGCCGAGACAGCGGCCAGAAAGGTAAAGTGCAAGATGCCACCCAATCACACCCCGGGAACCGACCCGAACCCGGATCGCGGAAAGGACAACGAGCATGGGCACGGCGAAGGCCGTCCCGTGAAGCCAAGTCCTTCCGCTCCGCGGCCCACGAGGCCGCTTTCGGAGATCAGTTTCGAACTCTGGCGCGGCATTACGAAGCGCTAGGTTTCGAAGATCCCAATGGCTTGTGGGTCGCTGTTAAGACCCGGCCGCTCGGTCGGGGCGGCCCACAAGCACACCTCTTGGTGGCCTTGCCATATGAACAGACGATATCACCCCGCGCTTGGGCGTTCGGCACGATCGGGCACCAAGCAGAGTTGTTTCCGCTCAAGCATACGAATTTTCCAGACGCTTCCATTTGCGCTTTCACTAAGGAGAGCCGTGCATGGGAGCATCTAGACGGCGTGACAGCGCTGGTTGATCATTACTCACTTTGGATCATCAAGAGCTGGCACAGAACCCATCTGAGTTTGTGGCCCGGCCCGCAAGTTGGGGCATGTGCCTATTACCGCCGCCGAGAGTTCAAACCAGACGAGTGGTGCGGCTGTGAGTCCGGAAAACGATATTTCGCGTGCCACCAACATGGAGACATCCAAATTAGCGATAAGATTGGTCGCATTCAGTTCCGCGAACTCTTTTCGGGCAACTATGAGGACAGAGCGGCGCCGCAAAGCGTCATGCGGGCCGCCCACACGCGTTGGCAGACCCTACCAGATATGGCGGCTGTCTTTATCCTTCGGCAGGCTATTGGTGAGCCTCACATGGCGCTCTGACCGTAACGACTGCTTTGATCACTCCCCCTCTTCCTCCTCGAACTGCACCGCGTTGGTGCCGGTCGCGCTGAGGCGGACCTGGTTGCCTTCCACTCCGGCGACGAGGCCGAGCGAGATGAAGTGATGGTGGCCGGCGTGCGCGCCTTCGGCCTGCTCCAGCTGCGCGCCCGAATCGCTCCGGGTCAGCTTGATCCGCTCGCCTTCGACCTTGTCGACGGTGCCGACGTGGACGCCGTCGGCGCCGATGACTTCCATGTGCTCGCGGATTGCGCTGGCGTCGGTCATGGGTATTCTCCTGCTGGGGTTCCGCCGGCTCAACGCACGAGCGGGCAAATCGATGCCGCCCCGGGCGAAGGAGGCGCGATGAACCGTGCGATCCGACTGGCCGCGCCGCTGGCGCTGCTGCTGCTCGCCGCCTGCGCGCGGCAGGTGCCCGACGCGGTCGCGCACGGCGCGGACACGCCCGGCTTCTGGTGGGGCCTGTGGCACGGGTTCGTGTTCCCGTTCGCCTGGATCGGCTCGCTGTTCTCGTCCGACATCGCGGTCTACGCGGTGCCCAACAGCGGCGGGTGGTACGATTTCGGCTTCTTCCTCGGCGTCACCGTGCTCGGCGGCGGCTCGCATTTCAGCGCCCGGCGCCGCCGGCGGGACTGACGCGGGCGAGCTTGGCCGCAGGGAAGGGAACTGATTTCAGCCACTAACGCCGCGGCGTTTACCGGATATTGACCAGTTGCGGGCTACGCTCGCGGGCATGTTCTGGAAAGGCTCCCTGCCCCACGTCCATGGCACCGCACCGGTCGCGGCGAGCCGCTACTTCGCGCTCTACTTCACCCAGATCGGCTGGCTCGCGCTCGGCGCCTGGCTGTTCACCCACGCCTACTGGCCGTCGAGCTGCCGTCCGCACGGCGTGCTCGAGGTGTTTACCTGCTCGCTGCGGCTGGCCGACCAGCGCGGCTGGATCGAGACCGCGCTGATGACCTGGCTGTGGTCGACGCCGATGCTGATCGGCCTCGAGATCTCGCGCCTCTGGGGCCGGCGCCGGCGCTAGCCTAGTCGTTGCGGTCGCCGGGCTCCTCGTAGAGCTCCTCGGCGTCGCGCTCCATCGCTGCCTCGCGCAAGGCTTCCTGGCCCTCGTCCTGCTCGACCGTCGCCTCGCCCTCCAGCCCGCTTTCGTCCTGCTCGAGCTCGGTCTGCTGCGCCTGGCGGCGCGCCGCGTCCTCGCGCGGGCCGGTGCGCGGCGGTTCGCCCGGGGCGCGGTTCTGCTTGCGCGTCACCTTGCGCGAATCGCGCGGCTCGTACTCGCCCATCTCGGATTCTCCTCGGCTCTCACTTGCCCTCGGGCGGCTCGTCCTCGTCCTTGACCCCGTAGGGCTGGACCACGTCGTCCCATTCGACCCGCGGGTCGAGCGGCGCCGAGGGCGTGTTGTCGCCGCGTTCGTCCTGCAGCCGCCCGGCGGGGTAGACCGGCGTCTTGCCCGCCGCATCCGGCGCGGCCTGGCGGCCCGCCGCGTCGTGCTGCTGCGCCGCGCGGTCCTTCGTCGCCTCGGCGGGGGCTGCCCCCGCCTTGCGCGCCTTGTCGGGCTTGCCACCGAGCTGCGCCCCGCGCTGCTGCTGTTGCCGGAGCCGTGTCCACATGGCTGCCGCTCCTCTCGTCAACGGAACCGGCGGCCGACGCGCGCCGTTCCTCATTCGAGGCAATGATCGGCGGGCGAAACCCGTTCCCCGGCGGCAATTTATCCCCGCGCAAATCTTGCGTCTTGCCTTCGAATCGCAGGCATGATTCCCTATATTGGAGGTTCGTCGGAACCCCGCGCCAACCCACGGAGCCACAAGATGTCGCTGCTCGAAGCCCGCAAGACCTACAAGCCCTTCGAATACCCGTGGGCCTACGAGTTCTGGAAGCGGCAGCAGCAGATCCACTGGATGCCCGAGGAAGTGCCCTTGGGCGAGGACTGCCGCGACTGGGCGCAGAAGCTGTCCGACCACGAGCGCAACCTGCTGACGCAGATCTTCCGCTTCTTCACCCAGGCCGACATCGACGTGCAGGACTGCTATCACGAGAAGTACGGCCGGGTGTTCAAGCCGACCGAGGTCAAGATGATGCTCGCCGCGTTCTCCAACATGGAGACGGTGCACATCGCTGCCTACAGCCACCTGCTCGACACCATCGGCATGCCCGAGAGCGAATACGGCATGTTCCTCGAGTACGAGGAGATGAAGGCCAAGCACGACTACCTCGCCCAGTTCGGCGTCGACACCGACGAGGACATCGCCCGCACGCTGGCGATGTTCGGCGGCTTCACCGAAGGGCTGCAGCTGTTCGCCAGCTTCGCCATGCTGATGAACTTCCCGCGCTTCAACAAGATGAAGGGCATGGGCCAGATCATCAGCTGGTCGGTGCGCGACGAGAGCCTCCACTGCGAAGGCATCACCCGCCTGTTCCACGCCTTCTGCGCCGAGCGGAACTGCCTGACCAAGGCGGTCAGGGAAGACATCATCGACATGTGCCAGAAGACGGTGCGGCTGGAGGACGCGTTCATCGACCTCGCCTTCGAGCAGGGCCCGGTCCCCGGCATGACCGCGCGCGAGATCAAGCGCTACATCCGCTACATCGCCGACTGGCGCCTCGGCCAGCTCGGCCTGCCGGCGATCTACATGGTCGAGGACCACCCGCTCCCCTGGCTCGCCCCGCTGCTCAACGGCGTCGAGCACGCCAACTTCTTCGAGACCCGCGCCACCGAGTACTCGAAGGCCGCCACGCGCGGCGACTGGAACACCGTCTGGGCGAGCTTCGACAGCCGCAACAAGGCGAAAGCGACCGCGGCAAACGAGGCGGACGAAGGCGACGGCCCGGGGCTGTTCGGGGACGGCGCCGCGGGCGTGCAGGCGGCGGAGTAATTCCATCGCACCCGGTTAGGGCGCGGTCTATGCGGCCTACCGACCTTTCGGCGCGGCATGGCTGCCGATCCGCCGCTGCGAGTGACAGCGCGGCCTCAGCCGAGGTCCTTGTCCTGCTTGGTGAAGCTGAACGACAGCGTGTGGGACCACGCGTCGCCTAGCCGCCCGTCGAGGTCGTCCTGGTCGGCGTAGCAGGCCGCGAGCGTGTCGACGGTCGAGGCGCGGTGCCTGGCGACGGTGATGCGGTGGATGAGCGCGCGCGTTTCGCGGTGGCGCAGGTAGTACCAGTTGCCCTTCTCGATCAGCCGCAGCTGCCCGGCGACCGTCGCGCACAAGGCCGGCAGCAGCGCGATCGTACCGACCAGCGCCCGGTCCACCTCGCTCCACAGCGCCAGCACCCCGGCGCCGATGCTGCCGACGACCGACAGCAGCATCAGCCCGTAGCCCGCGAAGTAGTATCGCCGCCCGCCGCGCTTGGATCGCTCCATCGCGTCGGTGCACTGGGCAATCAGCGCGTCCAGCTCCGCCGAGGCATCCTCGCCTGCCATGCCGTCCCCCTCCAGCCGTTTGCCGGCCAGTTTGCGCCCGGGGGCGGGATTGATCAATCGGGAAGCCGGAGGCGGGGTTCAGGGTTCTCACTCGCCCACCCCCGGCCCCTCCCGCAAGCGGGAGGGGAGAGACAAGCGCGACCAATCCCCCTCCCGCTTGCGGGAGGGGGACGTTGCGTCATCGATCCCCCTCCCGCTTGCGGGAGGGGTTAGGGGTGGGCCAGCCCGCGCCCGGCCAGTCGCGCGATTTCCTCGCGGATCGCCACGGTCACGGCTTCCGCGTCGCGCAGCACGTCGTCGTTGGCAAACCGCAGCACGCGGTAGCCGGCGTGGCGAAACCACCGGTCCCGGCCCGCGTCGCGGCCGGGGCGCAAGTCGTGCGAGAAGCCGTCGAGCTCGATCGCCAGTTTCAGCTCGCGGCACAGGAAGTCAGCGAAGAACGGACCGACCGGCATTTGCCGGCTGAAGCGTACGCCGAGCTGCGCGCGGGCGAGACAGTGCCACAGCAGCCGCTCGGCGGGCGTGGCGCCGTTGCGCAGCGCGCGGGCGCGGCGGGTGTCGCGGGGTTTCCAGTCGGGTATGGTTTTTATCGTCGCCCACCACTGGCTCCTCGCGCAAGCGAGAGGGGAAAGAGATCGCGCCAGTACGGATGCAATTGACTTTCCGCCGAGCCCCGAGAAGCCTCCCCCGCCTAAGACTTCGGCAACCAATCCCGGTTAACGCGGGCCGATGGACGCGCTCGTTCCCCTCCTCGCTCCCTTTCTCACCCTGGCGAACCTCTCCACATATGCGGTGGCGATCAACTTCGCCGCGTTCGCGGCGTTCGGGATCGACAAGATGCGCGCCGAAGCGCGCGCCTGGCGCATTTCGGAGGCCAACCTGCTCGGGCTCGCGCTGATCGGCGGGACGCCCGGGGCCTATGCCGGCCGGCGGCTGTTCCGCCACAAGACCCGCAAGCAGCCGTTCTCCGACCAGCTGCACGGCATCGCCGGATTTCAGGCCGTCGGGCTGGCGCTCCTCGCCGGCTGGTTCGCGCTCGGCTGAGCCGAAGCCCGATCGGGCTTTGCCAGCCCGCCGGACGGGCGAGGGGCCCAGTTCATCGCAGAGCGCTCTTGCGCCGCCGAAGTTGCCGGGCCGACGACCCATACGTCCGATGCGCCGACCGGCCGCCGCTCGAGCCGGCACAGCGGCTTGCCGTCCTGCGCCAGCGTCGCCACGCGGCCGCGCCGCGCGCGCTGCGCCATGGTCAGGGCGGCGGCGCAATCGATGGCTTCGAAATGGATCGTCTGCGCCGCATCGCGCGCATCGTCCTCAAAGGTCAGCGTATACGTATGCATCGCAGGACTCCCCGGAGTGGCGGGAGCAGTGCCGAAGCTACTCTCGGTCGCCGGCGGGGCCAGAAGCATTTGCCGACGATCATGCCAGCATACGCCTGATTCGCCCGCGCGGCGAATCGATTCATGCGACGGGGTCGGCGACGTGCCGGTGCAGGGCGGTAACCGCCTTCGAACACGAACCATTTTCCTACACGGCAAAAATCTGCCTTAACCTGCCCGATGAAGACCTGGCCCCCGCTCCCCCACCCCGCCGACGCGCCGCAGGTGCGGCGGCGCATTCCCGCGTTTCATCCGGTGCCCGTCGGCGCCCGCAGGGACGGCTGGACGCCCGCCCGCCAGGCGGCCTTCATCGGCCTGCTGGCGCAGCACCGCTCAGTCGAGGCTGCATGCCGCGCGCTGTCGATGGGCAGGGAGAGCGCCTATCGCCTGCGCAAGCGCCCGGGCGCTGCCGGATTCGCCGCGGCGTGGGACACGGCGCTCGGAAAGCCACACCTGCCCGTGGACTTGTCGTCGGCGAAGTCCACAGGCCTCGCCGCGGCGTACCGCAACCGGATGGGGCTGCTGCAGGTCGTGATGGAGCGCGGGCGCTACGTCGGAAGTCATTGGAAAGAAGACAACAATGCCCTGCTCGAGCACCTCGGGCAGCTCGACCGAGCGAGCGCCCGCCAGCCCGAATTCGGCGGAAAGCCACGCGGCGTACAACCGCCGGGAGCGTCAACACCTGGCGTGGACTTTCCCGGCGGCGGCGAGGCAAATCCCCGGTGACCGGCATGACGGCTTTCGCCAATCGCGCCGGCGGGCGGCGCGCTATCGGCGACTCGCCGGCAGGGCCGGTGCTTGGGAAGGGGGCGGCCATGTTTCACGGCAACGTCAGCCTGGAGATCGCCGAAGGGCTGAAGACGCTGCGGACGCGGATCGAGGCGGCGGAGATCCCGCCCTCGCAGCTCGACGAGACGCTCAACGTCGCCACCTGGAACATCCGCGAGTTCGGCAAGAAGCGGCGCAGCGAGGCGGCGATCCACTACATCGCCGAGATCGTCGGCCAGTTCGACCTCGTCGGCATCGTCGAGCTGCGCGACAACCTGCAGGACCTGCAGCGGATCCTGCCGATCCTCGGGCCCTACTGGGACGCGGTCTATTCGGATGCGCTGACCGACGCCGGCGGCAACCGCGAGCGCATCTGCTACCTGTTCGACCAGCGCGCCTGCACCTTCAACGGCATGGCCGCGCAGGCCAGCCCGCCGCGCAAGAAGCGGGGCGCCGAGTACCTGCCCGAATCGAGCTGGTGGCGGCTGCCCTACGTCGCCTCGTTCAAGGCCGGCAACTACGACTTCATCGCCTTCACCACCCACGTGCGCTGGGGCGCCAGCGAAGCCGAACGGGCGCAGGAGATCCAGGGCCTGGCCGACTGGCTCGACGCCAAGATCAAGGACAAGTACTGCGAGGACCACGACGTCATCGTGATGGGCGACTTCAACATCCCCAAGCGCGACGACCCGACCTTCCGCGCGCTGACCTCGACCGGGCTGCAGCTGCCGACCGCGCTGATCAAGGACGAATTCGGCACCAACCTCGCGCGCGACAAGCGCTACGACCAGATCATGCACTTCGCCCGCTACGACGAGAGCTTCACCAACAAGGGCGGCGTGCTCGACTTCTACCGCAGCGACCACAAGCCGCTGTTTCCCGACCTGACCAAGGCCGAATTCACCTTCCAGATGTCCGACCACCTGCCGTTGTGGATCCAGCTCAACACCGATATCGACGGGTTCGAGCTCAACCAGCTGATCCAGCGCAAGCGCGCCAGCTGAGCGGCCGGCGGGAAGGGAGCTGCCGCGGATGACCCAGGACAGCGCCTTCGCGGGATCGATCCCGGCGATCTACGAGCAATGCCTGGTGCCGGTGCTGTTCGCGCCCTTCGCCGAGGACCTCGTCGCCCGCGCCGCCGCCTTGCGCCCGCGCACGGTGCTCGAGTTGGCGGCGGGGACGGGCGCGGTCAGCCATGCGCTCGCCGCCGCGCTGCCGGAGGCGCGGATCGTCGCCACCGACCTCAACCCGGCGATGCTCGAGGTCGCTGCCGCGCGCGGCGCCGCGCCCAATCTCGCGTTCGCGCCCGCCGACGCGCAGGCGCTGCCCTACTCGGACGGCGCGTTCGACCTCGTGCTGGCCCAGTTCGGGGCGATGTTCTTTCCCGACCGGCCCGGCGCCTATGCCGAGGCGCGGCGGGTGCTGGCGCCGGGCGGCACGCTGCTGTTCAACGTCTGGGGCCCGCTCGAGGACAACCCGGGCAGCGCGGCGATCCACCACGCGGTGCGCGAGGCGGTCGGCGAGCCGAAGCCCGAGTTCCTCGCACGCACGCCGTTCGGCTACCACGACGTGCGCACGATCGAGACCGACCTGCGCGCCGCCGGGTTCGGCGAAGTCGCGGTCGAGCGGGTCGAGCGCACGAGCCCGCCGGGCAGCGCCGCGGCGCTCGCCAGGGGCATGTGCCAGGGCAGCCCGCTGGCGAACGAGCTCGCCGCGCATCCGCCCGAGGCGCGGTCGCGCGCGTTCGCCGCGGCCAGCGAGGCGGCGCGGGCGGCGGAGGACGCCGGGGGCGGGGCAATGGCGATGGCCGCGCTGGTGGTCGCCGCGCGCGGCTGAGCCGGCCCTCGTATATCTCCGCATTCCGCGCGCGGCGGTTCGCGGCCAGACTCGCGGGCAAGATTGTTCGGGCTTCTTTGCTGGAGGAGGAAAACGCGCATGGCCGATGAACCGAGGGGAACCAACAGTTCGCGAATGCTGCTCGTGATCGCGGTCGTGGTGGCCGTGCTGGCGCTGGCGGCGTGGCAGTTCGGGCTGTTCGGCACCGGGCAGGAGGAAGGCCGCGAGGTCTACAAGGCCGACGTCACCGACGTGGGCGGCGGCGAGCTGATCGTCACCGAACAGACCCCTGCGGTGCCGGTCAAGCTGCCCGAGACGCCGATGACCGACGTGCCGCCGGAACAAAGCCCGAGCCCGAGCCCGACGCCGGCGCCCGAGTAACCGCGCCGGGCGGTCAGCACCACCCGCCGCGCGCGCCGCCGAGGTAGCGCCGGGCATAGCCGCCCTCGCGCATGAAGTCGGCCAGCCGGTCCTCGCTGCCGTCGGGGCCCACGCGCCTGACGATCCCGAGCGCGCGGCCGTAGCGGTCGGTCGGCTCGTCGATGCGCGCGGTCAGGCGGAACGGGCCGCGGTTGAGCCACGCCTGCAACGCCTGCGTCGCGCGCTCGGCCGCGGCGGCCTCGGCAGCGCACTGCGCCTCGACCTCGGGCGTATCGATGCCGACCACGCGAACCTTGCGCTCGCCGATCTTGAACGTATCGCCGTCGATCACGCAGTAATGCCCTCGGCCCGGCCCGCAACGGGTGAAGGAGCCGGCGATCGTCTCCGGCGCGGTCTGCAGGAAGGCCGGCGGCTCCAGCAGCACGGCATCGCGCGCGATCGCCCACAGCGCGAGGAGCGCGATGAGCAGGACGACGGGGCGGGTCTCGCTGAACGCCTGGCGCCAGCTCTTCGCCCGCCGCGGCGTGCCCGGCCCGCGGCCGAAGTCCTGCGACCGCGTCCACCGGCGAGGGCGACGAAGGCGGATCACGGTGCTGCGGCGGCGGGTCATGCCGCCACCCTGGCCATCGCCGGCCGCTCCCGCAAGCGGGACGGGCGCGGCGCGCTCGCCCTCGCCTGACGCAAAAAGGGCGACGGCAGCGCCGTCGCCCTTCCGTATGCGGGCCGGGACTTGCGGGGAGATGGTGGCCCGCTGCGTGGGACGGTCAGTTGCCGCCCGGTTCGTCGCCCTCGCTATCGGTGTCGGCGCGGACATCGGCCTGGGCACCGAGCCCGGCCTGCGCCGTCGGCGTATCGGCGTGCGCTGCGGCGCCGGCCGTCACGCCGGTATCGGTGTCGGTCGCCTCGTCCGTCGCCTCGCGCACGTCGGCCACGGCCTCCTGCGCGTGCTGGGTCACCTCGGCGACACGCTCCTTCGCGCGCTCGGAGGCCTGCTGCGAGGTGCTGCCGACGCGGGCCGCCGTGCTGTCGAGCGTCTTGCCCACGCCGTTGGCACCGGCGCTGGCCGAAGCACCGGCCGCAGCGGTCGCGGGGCCGGCTTTGGCGCCGCCCGCCCCCGCGGCGCCGCCCGCGGCTTGGGCCTGAGCCGTGCCTGCCAGCGCGAGCAGCCCGATAGCTGCGGTCGAAATCAGAAACTTGTGCATCGCGACCCTCCTTCCGGTTTTAAGGGATGCCGGGAGGATATGCGCGGAGGCGAAAGCCGTGCCCGCCAACGCGGCGGTCCGAGCCCGGAGCGGGGTCGGAGGAGCATCGGGCCGGATTCAAGCCTACGGCAGTTTTGGCCCGGGCTTGACCGCTCGCCCGGGGCACCCATCTCGGAACCCCCACGAGAGGAGAAGACGATGCGCTCCGATGCCGAGATCGCCGCCATGCAATGCCCGGTGTGCCGCGTGCCGTTGGCGATGAGCGACCGGCAGGGGATCGAAATCGACTATTGCCCGCAGTGCCGCGGTGTGTGGCTCGACCGCGGCGAACTCGACAAGATCATCGAGCGCAGCGTGCCCCAGGCCGCGCCGAGCCCCGCGCCGGCTGCCGCTCCCGGCCTGCACCAACCGTCGGCCCCGCTGCACCCGGGGGGCAGTGAGAGCCCGTGGTCCGCGGGCGGCTACGACCACGGCGGTTACGGCCATGGCGGGGAGCGCGGCGGCTCCGGCGGCAAGCCCTACAAGCGGCGCAAGTCGTGGCTCGAGGACATCTTCGACTAGGCTCGGCCGCGCGCCAGGGCGGCGGCGCGGGTTATTCGGCGGGTCCCTCCGCATCGAGGCCATAGGCCGTGTGCAGCACGCGCACCGCGAGCTCGGTCTCGTCTTCGTCGATCAGCACGCTGATCTTGATCTCGCTGGTGGAGATCGCCTGGACGTTGATGCCGCGTTCGGCCAGCGCGCGGAACATCGTCGCCGCGACGCCCGCGTGGCTGCGCATGCCGACGCCGACGACCGAGATCTTGGCCACCTTGGTGTCGGTGATGATGCGATTGAAGCCGATCGCCTCGCGCCGGTCCTCGAGCAGCGCCTGCGCGCGCGCAAGGTCGGCCTGGGGCACGGTAAACGTCACGTCGGTCTCGCCCTTCTCACGGCCGACGTTCTGGATGATCATGTCGACGTTGATCGCCGCCTCGGCCAGCGGGGTGAAGATCGCCGAGACCGCGCCCGGCTTGTCCGGCACCCGCGTCAGCACGATGCGCGCTTCGTTCTTGTCGTGGGCGATGCCGGTGACCAGCTGGCTTTCCATGTCGAGACCTTCCATTTCCTCGTCGGAGACGATCATCGTGCCCGGCAGGTCGTCCGCCGGCGGGGCATCCTCGTCGATGAAGCTGGAGAGCACCTGCACGCGCACTCCTTCCTTCATGGCCAGACTGACCGAGCGAGTCTGCAGCACCTTGGCGCCGACCGAGGCCAGCTCCAGCATCTCCTCGTAAGTGACGTACTTGAGCTTGCGCGCGCGGGCGACGATCCGCGGATCGGTCGTATAGACCCCGTCGACGTCAGTGTAGATGTCGCATCGGTCGGCCCCGATCGCCGCCGCCACCGCCACCGCCGAGGTGTCCGAGCCGCCGCGCCCGAGCGTGGTGATGCGGCCGTCGTCCGACACGCCCTGGAAGCCGGGGATGACCGCGATCTCGCCGCCGTGCATCGCAGCGGTCAGCGTGTCCGCGTCGATCGCGGCGATGCGCGCCTTGGCGTGCGCTTCCTGCGTGTGGATCGGCAGCTGCCAGCCGAGCCACGAGCGCGCCTTGCAGCCCATCGCCTGCAAGGTGAGCGCGAGCAACCCGCTCGTCACCTGCTCGCCGCTGGCGACGACGACGTCGTATTCGGCTGGGTCGTAGAGCGGGTTGGCCTCGCGGCAGAAATTGACCAGCCGGTCGGTTTCGCCCGCCATCGCCGAGACGACCACGGCGACTTCGTGTCCGGCCGCCTGCTGCTTGCGCACGATATTGGCCACACGCCGGATGCGCTCGGTCCCGGCCATCGAGGTGCCGCCGAATTTCATCACGATGCGGGCCAAGGGAACGACGCTCCTGCTGGTATCGAATTCGGGGCGCTGTTAGGGACGAGCCATGCCCGATGCAACTGTAACTGCGGCAACCATACGGCCCGGGGAGGCCGCCCATTTCGCCGCGCTGGCGAAGGACTGGTGGGACCCTAGGGGCAGCTCGACGATGCTCCACCGGCTGAACCCGGTGCGGCTCGGGTTCATTCGCGCGGCGATCGACCTCCATTGGGGCGGCGATGTCCGAGCGCTGAAACCGCTCGCGGGCAAGACCGCGCTCGACGTCGGCTGCGGGGCCGGCCTGCTGTGCGAGCCGTTGGCGCGACTGGGCGGCGAAGTCACCGGAGTCGACGCCGCGGCCGCCAACGTCGAGGCGGCGGCGGCGCACTCCGAAGGCGCGGGCCTCGACATTCGCTACATGGCGGGGGAACTCGCGACGCTCGGCCTAGGTGAATTCGATCTCGTCACCAGCCTCGAGGTCGTCGAGCATGTCGCCGACAAGCCGGCCTTCCTCGCGCAGCTCGCGAGGCACCTTGCGCCCGGCGGGCTGATGGTGCTCTCGACCCCCAACCGGACGCCGCAGTCGCGCCTGCTGCTGGTCGGAGCGCTGGAGGCACTCGGCGTGGTGCCCCGCGGGACGCATCACTGGGACGACTTCGTCACGCCCGACGAGCTTGACGAACTCCTTGCCGGGGCCGGCCTGGCTATGGGCGAAGCGCGCGGGATCGCTTTCTCGCCGACGAAGGGCCTGCACATTTCGGACGACTTGACGCTGAGCTACATCGTCACGGCGAGCCGAGCATGAGCGCCGCTGCGCTCAAGCAGCGGCTGCGAGCGGACCTCAAGGCGGCGATGCAGGCACGGGTCACGGGCGAGGTCGGCGTGCTGCGGGCACTGATCGCGGCGCTCGACAATGCCGAAGCCGTGCCGACCGAAGGCTACCGCCCGCGAGCGCTGGGAGCCTCGCCAGGCGACGTCGCGCGCCGTCAACTCGACGGAAAGATGGTGGCCGCCCTGCTGGCCGACGAAGTCGAAGCGCGCCTCGCAGCAGCCGCGGATTACGAGCGCCACGGGCGCAGCGCGGATGCGGACCGCCTGCGCAGCGAGGTCGCGATCGTCTCGCACTATGCCGGGCTCTGAAACAGGCCCCCGCTCCTCAAGAGCGCGCCGGGGAAGTGCGAGCTGCAGGCCATGACGTGGGTGATCGCCTCGCGATCGTATTCGTCGCCGGAGCGATATGAATCGAAATAGGCATTGAGCCGCTCGACCCGTTCGGGATGCACGCCCGCCGCCTGCAGCCCGAGCGACACGCCGTAGTTGGCGAAGGCGATCCGCACGTGCCGGGCATAGCTCGCGCGGGCAAAGTAGCCCGGCGGGTCGACCCAGGGCCGATCGAGCGCGGCCAGCGAGCGCTTGGTGTGAACGTGTGCCCAATGTTCGCCGGGAAAGAAATGCGCCAGCCACAACATCATGCCGAGGCCGAGGTCCTGGTCGATGTCGAGCGCGGGATATTGCGTCTCCATGATCGCGCGCATCTCGCCGATCTCGCGAGTCAGCGCCGCTTCGTCGAGATGGCGATAGGAGACGTAGCCGTCGAACGCGTCCATCGCGCCGACGCCGTAGCCCGGATAGGGCGCGCTCAGGTCCTCGGCCATCTTCCAGATCACGCCGCGCCCCCTGATCACGAAGGCGTCGTGAACTTCGCGCACAAGCGCAACTCCGCGCTCGCGGTATGTCGGAAGCTCGTCGCCAAGGCGGGCGAGCGCGAACATCCACATGGCCAGATAGTGGTAGTACTGTCCGTCGCGGTCAGGCGCCTCGCCGATGCGGATGCCACGCTCGCGCCCGAGTGTGCGCTCGACGTCGGCCACGAGCGCCTCCGCCTCGTCCAGCCAGCGCCGCTCGCCGGTGTGGTGGAACAGCGAGACATAGAGCACCACGCCGAAAGCATCGGTCCACAGGTAACGCAGGCCGTTGGGCCAGATGCGTTGCTCACGCATCCAGGCAAGCTTGCTGAGGACGTAGTCGATCTCGGCCAGCGCCATGCCCGACGAACGACGCGCGAAGAACTGCGTTCCGCGGCTCAGGCCAGCGCCTGTTCCCATTGCACCGGATCGAACCCGACCAGCAGCCCGCTGCCGTGCTCGGCCACCGGTCGCCTGATCAACGAGGGGCTGGTTTGCATCAGCCGAAGCGCCTTCGCGCGGTCGATGTCGGCCTTGTCGGCCTCCGCCAGTGCGCGGAACGTGGTGCCACGGCGGTTGAGCAGTGCTTCCCAGCCGACCGCGTCGCTCCAGGCCACGAGCTTCGCCGCATCGGTGCCCACCTTCTTGTAGTCGTGGAACAGGTAGTCGATCCCGCGCGCGTCGAGCCAGGCGCGTGCCTTCTTGACCGTGTCGCAGTGGGGAATGCCGTAGAGCTCGATCATGCCGGATCCTTGCGCGCGAAGCGATGGATGCGCGGATCGGCGCAGCCGAACAGGGTGTAGTCCGCGTAGTAATCGGAGCGACCGTTCCGCTGGGCGGCGCGGTGCTCGGCGACATTGCCCCAGGCATGCGCCGAGGCTTCGTCTTCCCATTCGGACAGCGCGACCACTTCGCCGTCTTCGGCCGCGTAGCTCTTGAACGAGAGGTAGCCCGGCTGCATTTCCGCCAGCCGCTCCATCGCCTCGGCCTCGGCGTCATAGGCCGCCTGGTCGAGATCGGCACGCTTTCGGTTGCGGAACACGACGAGGAACATCAGCGACCTCCGCCGAGATGCGCGTCGGCGATCGCAACGGCGAGCGCGTCCGCCGCGTCGGCGCCGGAAATCCCGACGCCTGGCAGGAGCACCTTGAGCATCGCCTGGACCTGCTGCTTCTCCGCCCCGCCGGTGCCGACCACAGCTTTCTTCACCAGTCGCGCCGCGTGCTCTGCCACCGGCAGCGAAGCGCGGCCACAGGCGGCGAGCACAGCACCGCGCGCCTGTGCCAACTTGAGCGTCGATTGCGGGTTCTTGTTGAGGAACACTTCCTCGACCGCCGCACGATCGGGCGCATATTGGCCGATCACCGCGACGATCGTGTCATGCAGATGATGCAACCGCTCGGCCATCGGCGCCCTGGCATCGGTCGCCACCTGGCCGTGGGCCACGTGCGTCAGCCGCGAACCCTCGGCGCGCACGATACCCCACCCGGTGCAGGACAGCGAGGGATCGAGGCCGAGGATCAGCATCACTCCCCCTCCTGCTCGCGGGAGGGGGCCGGGGGGAGGGCGCGAGCGTCGGACAGGCCCACCCCCTGCCCCTCCCGCGAGCGGGAGGGGAGACACATCAGGAGAGCTTCTCCATCACCTCGTCGGAGACCTCGTAGTTCCCCCATACGGTCTGCACGTCGTCATCGTCCTCGAGCATGTCGACCAGCTTCATCAGCGTCTGCGCGTCACTCTCGCCGACGTCGACGGTGAGGTTGGGCTTCCAGCCGAGCTTGACGCTTTCCGGTTCGCCGAGACCGGCTTCGAGCGCCTTGGCCACTTCGTGCAGCGCTTCGAGGTCGGTCCAGATCGTGTGGCCCTCCTCGTCGCTCTCGACATCGTCGGCGCCGGCCTCGATGGCGGCCTCGAGCACCTTGTCCTCGTTGCCGGCGCTCGCGCCGTAGTCGATCATGCCCTTGCGTTCGAAGCCGTGGCTGACCGCGCCCGTCGCCGCCATGTTGCCGCCGTTCTTGGAGAACGCGGTGCGCACGTTGGTCGCGGTGCGGTTGCGGTTGTCGGTCAGCGCCTCGACGATCAGCGCCACGCCGCCGGGGCCGTAGCCTTCGTAGCGGATCTCCTCATAGTCGTCGCCTTCGCCGGCCTTGGCCTTGTCGATGGCGCGCTGGATGTTGTCCTTGGGCATCGAGGCCGCGCGCGCGTTGTTGACCGCGAGGCGCAGGCGCGGATTCATGTCCGGGTCGGGCATGCCCGACTTGGCTGCGACGGTGATTTCGCGTGAAAGCTTGGAAAAGGCCGCCGAGCGCTTTTTGTCCTGCGCGCCCTTGCGGTGCATGATGTTCTTGAACTTGGAATGGCCGGCCATGTGCTCTTGCTGTCGTGGCTGAAAGGATGCGGCGCCTTACACCGGCGATGCGCGTCAGAGCAACCGCTGCCACCAGCCGACATCGCGCCAGCCGCCGAGCTTCCAGCCGACCTCGCGATAGACCCCGACCAGGGTAAAGCCCATCGCCTCGTGGAGGGCGATGCTGGCCTCGTTGGGCAAGGCAATGCCGGCGAAGGCGGCGTGGCTGCCTTTGGCGGCGAGGAGCGGGAGAAGGGCGGCATAGAGCGCGCGGCCGGTGCCTTTGCGCGCATGCGCCGGATCGACGTAGACCGCCACATCGCACGAACTGGCGTAGGCGGCACGTGCGCGGTGGGGTGAGCCGTAGGCGTAGCCAGCGATGGCGCCGTCGGCTTCCGCAACGAGCCAGGCATGGCTCGCGCCATATTGCGCGATCCGGCGCGCCATCTCCTCGGCGTCGGGCGGGTCGAGCTCGAAGCTGACCCAGTTGTCGGTCACGAACGGCGCGTAGATTGCGGCGCAAGCGTCCGCGTCCCCTTCCTTAGCCGGGCGGACTGTCGCCGTCAGAGCCTCACTGCCGTGCCGCTGACACTGACCATCAGCATCGAGCCATTGCTGCCGAGCACTTCGTAGTCGATGTCGACGCCGATCACCGCGTTGCCGCCGAACTGGCGCGCCTGCTCGGTCATTTCCTCGATCGCCTCGGTGCGCGCGCGGGCGAGCACCTGCTCGTAGGCACCCGAGCGGCCGCCGACGAGGTCGGTGATCGAGGCGAACAGGTCGCGGAACAGGTTGGCCCCGACGATCACTTCGCCGGTGACGATGCCGAGGTAATCCTGCACCGGGCGGCCCTCGATCACGGCGGTCGTGGAAACGATCATGCCGCCTTCCGCGCGGCTCCACGGACTGGCTCCCCTCTGATCAACCATTGACCACGGTTCCTCCGTTCGGATGCAGCACCTGGCCCGACATATAGGAGGAATCCTCGCAGGCGAGGAAGAGGAAAGCCGGTGCCACTTCATTCGGCTGTCCGGGCCGGCCCATAGGGGTGTTGTCCCCGAAATGCTCGAGCTTCTCGGGGCTCGCCCCGCCACAGGGATTGAGCGGTGTCCAGATCGGGCCGGGCGCGACGGCGTTCACGCGGATCCCCTCGCCGATCAGGTTTTCGGACAGCGACCGGGTGAACGCCGTGATCGCCCCCTTGGTGCTCGAATAGTCGAGCAGCTCCTTGCTGCCCTTGTAGTGGACGACGCTGGTGCAATTGACGATCGCCGCGCCCTTCCCGAGGTGCGGTCGCGCAGCCTGGACGAGGTAGAACATCGCGAAGATGTTGGTCTGGAACGTGCGCTGAAGTTGCTCGGGCGTGATGTCGCGGATGTCCTTGTCGGGGTGCTGCTCGCCCGCGTTGTTGACCAGCACGTCGAGCCGGCCCCACTTGCCGATCACTTCGCCGACCAGCGTGCCGGCCACCTCGGGATCGCCGAGGTCGCCGGCGAAGGCCAGCGCTTCGCTCCCTTCGCGTTCGATCGCGCCGGCGGTGATCCGTGCATCGTCGTGCTCCTCGAGGTAGGCGATGTCGACCCTGGCACCCTCGCGCGCGAACAGCACTGCGGTCGCCCGGCCAATCCCGCTGTCGCCGCCGGTGACGATCGCGACCTTGTCCTTCAGGCGGCCGGACCCGGGATAGCGCGGTTCCCACTCGGGCCTGGGCTCGAGCGCGGTCTCGTGGCCGGGAAGCCTGGGCTCCTCGGGGATTTGCTCGATGTGGGCTTTCTCGACGGTCCGGGTGTCATCGGCCATGGCGAAATTCCTTTCGTCCGACCAATGAGCGGCCTTGCGCCGCGTTCCGTCTGCCCCGCCCGCACGCCGACTTGCCGGCGGCCGCACGCTCAACCGAGGCCGAGCGCCGCTTTATAGGTGTCGAGAATGGCTTCCATTTCGGCGCGGTCGTCGGGCTTCATCTTCCGCAGGCGGACGATCTGGCGCATGATCTTGGCGTCGTAGCCGACCGCCTTGGCCTCGGCGTAGACGTCGCGGATATCGTCGGCGATGCCTTTCTTCTCCTCCTCGAGTCGTTCGACGCGCTCGATGAGGAGGCGCAGGCGGTCGTCGGTGGCATTGGCCATCGGGTAAAGTCTCCGGTGTTCGAGAATCGGTTGCCCGTTCGATAGCGAGCGGGCGCCGGCCGGTGAACCGGGTGGAAAACTTTTCCTCAGGTGCCCTGATTGCGCGCGAGGCTCGCTTCCATTTTCGCCATCTGCGCGGGCGTCGCCTCGGTCTGGAACCGGGTCTTCCACTCGTCCATCGGCATCCCGTGGATCAGCTGACGCGCCGCCGACTTATCGCCTTCGTAGCCGGCCTCGCGTATCCAGTCGGCGAGGCAGTTGCGGCAGAACCCGGCCAACCCCATCAGATCGATGTTCTGCGCATCGTGCCGGTGGCGCAGATGCCGCACCAGGCGGCGAAAGGCGGCGGCTGCCACTTCGTCGGGCAGCGCGTCGAGAGGGTCGCTCATCGTGTGGTCCCTACCTTCATCATTGTCTTGTCGCACGGCTCTGTCATAGGGCGCGGCGGCATGACGACAAAGCTCGAACCGCGCGGCCGCAAGGTCAAGATTCTCGCCACGGTCGGCCCGGCCAGTCGCGAGCCGGACATGCTGCGGCGCCTGTTCAAGGCCGGGGCCGATGCGTTCCGCATCAATCTCAGTCACGGCGACCACGAGACGCATACGCAGACGATCCGCTGCATCCGCGCGCTGGAAAAGGAATTCGGCCGGCCGATCGCCGTGCTGTGCGACCTCCAGGGGCCCAAGCTGCGCGTCGGCACCTTTGCCGGCGGGCAGGCCCTGATCGCGCACGGCGCGCGGTTCACGCTCGACCGCGACGAGACACCCGGCGATGCAACGCGCGTGTGCCTGCCGCACAAGGAACTGTTCGCGGTCCTGAACGCCGGCCAGCGCCTGCTGATCAACGACGGCAAGATCCGGCTGCGCGTTATCGAGGCGACGGATGACAGGATCGTCTGCACGGCCGAAGTCGGCGGCGTGATCTCGGACAAGAAGGGCGTCAACGTGCCCGACGCCGAGGTGCCGATTCCAGCCTTGACCGACAAGGACCGGCGCGACCTCGCCTTCGCGCTCGAGCACGGGGCGGACTGGATCGGCCTCAGCTTTGTCCAGCGGCCCGAAGACATTGCGGAAGCCCGCAAGCTGATGCGCGGCCAGGCCGCGCTCTGCGCCAAGATCGAGAAGCCGCAGGCGATCAGGCGGCTGGCGGAGATCATCGAGCTGGCCGACGGGGTGATGGTGGCGCGCGGCGACCTCGGTGTCGAGCTCAATCCGGAGGAAGTGCCGCCGCTGCAGAAGAAGATCGTTAACGCTACGCGGCTGACCGGCAAGCCGGTGATCGTGGCGACGCAGATGCTCGAATCGATGATCGAGAGCCCGGCGCCGACCCGCGCCGAAGTGTCCGACGTCGCCAACGCGGTGTACGACGGAGCCGACGCGGTCATGCTCAGCGCCGAGACCGCTGCCGGCCAGTGGCCCGAGGAAGCGGTCATGATGATGGATTCGATCGCCCGCCAGGTGGAGGGCGACGAGGCCTATCGCCAGCGCGTCCACTTGCTCGACACGCAGCCCGACCCGACCACCGCGGATGCCCTGGCGCATGCCTGCATGACGATTGCCGACACCGTGCCGATCAGCGCCATCGGCGTGTTCACGGCGAGCGGCTCGTCCGCCCGGCGCGTGACGCGCGAGCGCCCGGCGGTGCCCGTCGTGGTGCTGACGCCTTCGGTGGCGGTGGCGCGCAAGGTGGCGCTGCTGTGGGGCACCCACTCGGTGGCCACGCGCGACATCGGCAGCTTCGAGGAGATGATCGCCAAGGGCAAGCGCATGGCGCTGCGCCACGGCTTCGGCAGCGCCGGGAGCAAGCTGGTGATCCTGGCCGGCGTGCCGTTCGGCGCGCCCGGCTCGACCAACCTGCTGCACGTCGTCACGCTAGCGGGCGACGAACTCGACAACCACGGGGGTTAGGTAGCCTCGGCGAGCTTCGCGTCGAGGTCGTCGGACAGCTCGAAGTAGCCACCCGAGAGCGCGTCGTAGCGGCCCGAGGCAAGGTCGAGCACGCGCTGCGCGCACCGCTCGAGATCATCATGCGCCGACGGATCGGCCTGCTTTTCGCGCAGACGCCCCATCATCCCGCCAAGGAACCGCTGCGCCGCCGCGTCTTCGAGCGTCTCGCGGGCGAGTTCGGTGAAGACGAAGCCCGGATCGATCGCGAACACCGCGACTTTGCTGTCGGCCAACTCGGCCGCCGCTTCGGCGACGATGCGGTTCTGGGCGATCTTGCCGGTACAATAGGCAGACATATAGGGCGCCACGATCCGCGCGGCCTTGGCCGAGACGCAGACCACGCGTCCGGCATCGCGCGCGACCATCGCTGGCAGCACGGCCTGCATGAACAGCATCGGCGCGCGGATGTGAATTGCCTGCGCGCGCCACCATTCGTCGGGATCGACCTGCCAGATCGGGCCAAAAGGCCCGGGAACGCCGGCGTTGTTGACCAAGAGGTCGACCGGTCCGAGCACTTCGTCGACCTTGGCCACGGCATGCGCGATCGAAGCGGGGTCGGTCACGTCGCAACGCACGCCGATGGCGATGCCGCCGGCTGCACGGATCGCCTGCTCGACCTCGTCCAGCTCGGACAGCGAGCGCGACAGCAGCGCCACGGCGGCGCCTTCGCCCGCCAGCCGCTCGGCGATGGCGCGGCCGAACCCGCGGCCGGCGCCGGTGACCAGTGCGACTTGTCCTTCGAGTGCGCGCATAGGGCCTCCTGCCGCGCGAGGGCTATCGCGCGCCCGAGCCCGTGTCGAGGTACAAGTATCGCGTGAAACTGGAGCGGGCGAAGGGATTCGAACCCTCGACCCCAACCTTGGCAAGGTTGTGCTCTACCCCTGAGCTACGCCCGCTCGCTGGCGACCGGAACGCGCCCGAAACCTCGGGCATTCCGGTGGGAGGCGCGCGGTTAGCATCGGGACGAAGGGGCCGCAAGGGCTAATCGGCGGCCCCGCCGCGCACGGCTTGCGCCCTTCACAAATCCCTCGCAAGGACCACATTCAACGGCATCGAGACGCGCCGCAACGGCACTGAGAGGGTACACGACGTGGCAAGCATGGGCCTCAACCTGGACGAGCAGAAGGCGGTCGAGCGGTTCCGCAAGGACATCGTCGAACCGTCGCGCGGCAAGCTCGTCATCCTCGATTTCTGGGCCGAATGGTGCGGGCCCTGCAAGGCGCTGGCGCCGGTTCTGGAAAAGGTCGCGGCCGAGTACGCCGACAAGGGCGTGGTCCTGGCCAAGCTCAACGTCGACGAGGAACAGTTCATCGCCGCGCAGTTCCAGGTGCGCTCGATCCCGACGGTCTACGCCATCTTCCAGGGTCAGCCCGTCGCCGATCTGACTCCCATGCGCAGCGAATCGCAACTGAAGCAGGCGCTCGACCAGTTGCTCGAGCAGCTGCCGATCGAGGGCGGCGCGGGCGACAAGCTAGCGGAGATTGCGCCGCTGGTGGCGATGGGCGAGCAGGTTCTGGCGGAAGGCGACGGCGAGCGGGCAGTGTCGATCTTCGAACAGATCGTGGCGATGGCGCCCGACGATGCGGGTGTGCAATCGGGCCTGATCCGCGCACTGCTCGCCGCCGGCCGGGGCGACGAGGCCCAGGCCGCGTTCGACGGACTGCCCGACGCGCTGCGGAACGACCCGGTGGTTGCGCAGGCCGGCAGTTTGCTGCAGCTCGTCAGCAGCGGCGTCGACGACGGCGAGTTGCAGGCGCGCCGCGCGACCGCCGCTGAGCGACCGGCCGACCTGGCGGCGCAGTTCGATTTCGCGCAGGCCACGTTCGCGGCGGGCCATCGCGACGAGGCGGCCGAAACGCTGCTCGGCATGATCCGCACCGATCCCGAATGGAACGAAGGGGCGGCCAAGGCCAAGCTGCTGCAGATCTTCGACGCCGTCGGGCTGGAAGACCCATGGGTCTCGTCGCAACGGCGCAAGCTGTCGCTGCTGCTGTTCGGATGACCATGCGGCTGGCGATCTTTCCCCTGGCCGGCGCGATCCTGTTCCCCGGCCTGCAGTTGCCGTTGCACATCTTCGAGCCGCGCTACCGGGAGCTAGTCGGCTCGGCGCTGGCGCGCGACCGGCGCATCGGCATGATCCAGCCGCAGAGCGCCGAGGAAGGCGCGCCGCTTTACGCGGTCGGCTGCGTCGGCAAGATCGACGAAGTCCAGGCGCTCGAGGACGGACGCTACAACATCGTGCTCGAAGGCGAAGCGCGTTTCCGCGTGCTGCGCGAACTCGAGGTCACCACCCCGTTCCGCCAGGTTGAGGCCGAGCTGCTCCCCGATGCCGACGACGAAGTGCTGAGCTCGGCCGAGCGCGCCAGCTTCGAGCGCGAGGCGAGGTCGTTCGCCGACTTGCAGGGCTACAGCGTCGACTGGGACTCGGTCGAGCGGCTCGACGACATGTCGCTGATCAACGGCGTCAGCCAGATCGCCCCGTTCGACGCCGCCGCCAAGCAGGCGCTGCTTGAAGCGGCCGATTTGCGCGCCCGCTGCGAGCTGCTGGTGCAGCTGATGCAGTTCTTCGCCCGCAGCGATCCCGACGAGGGGCGGGCGACGCTGCAGTAGCTAAGGGAAGCTGCCCCGGAGCCCGTCGATCACGTACTGCGCGGCAAGCGCGGCGAGCAGCACACCGAGCAGGCGGGTGATGACCGCCTCCACGCGTGCCCCGACGAGTTTCATCAGCGGGCTCGCCGCCCACAGCGCCAGCAGGGTGAGCACGAGCACGACCAGCAGCGCGGCGAGCACCACGATCGTGCCGGTAACACCTTCGGCCGAGCCGACCAGCAGCATGATCGAGGCGATCGCGCCGGGCCCCGCCAGCATCGGCATGGCCATCGGGAAGACCGAGACGTCCTCGATCTCGGGAGTCTTCTGCAAGCTCTCGGCGCGCGCCTCGCGCCGCTGGGTGCGCTTCTCGAACACCATGTCGAGCGCGATCAGGAACAGCATGATGCCGCCGGCGATGCGGAAGGCGTCGAGCTCGATGTGCAAGGCAGCGAGCAGCTGTTCGCCGAACAGTGCGAAGAGCAGCAGGATCGCCCCGGCGATCACGCAGGCGCGCAAGGCCATTGCCCGCTTGTGCACCGGCGTCGCTCCGGCGGTGAGTCCGGCATAGATCGGCGCGCAGCCGGGCGGGTCGATGACCACGAACAGCGTGACGAACGCGGAGAGGAACAGCTCGATCACGACCGCTGGCTATCCGGCGGCGACTTCGCTGCGCAGCACTTCTTCGTAGCTGCTGCCGGTCCAGCGGTTGACCTTGAGGTTGCGCGAGCCGTCGGCAGCGACCTCGACGATCCACTGCAGCGTCTTGTCCCTCGACCAGCCGACAATCTGACCGGGAGCCCCGGTGGCGGCCGGAGTGGTGGTCGGCGCGGTGCAGCTGGCGACCGACCCGCCGATCATCTCCGGCGCAGCGAGCGGCTGGGCGAGCCGGTCGCCCTGGTCCATCACCCACTGGTACTCGCCGTTGCGCTGCCGCTTCCAGGCGGTCGTGAAATAGCCGACGGTGCCGTCGGCCCGCTGCCACGCGCCCTTGGTCACCGCCAGCGTGCCGTCGCAGCTCGACCACACCTGGTGCGGCTGCCAGCGCACCGCCTGCGCCGGGTTCTGCTGCTTTTTGAGCCAGTCCTTGGCCCTGACCGTCTGCGGCACGAACATCACCGCGTCGTCGTCGGCGAACTTCGCGAACGCCGTCCACTGCCCGTGTTCCTGCGCCGCGCGGGCGAACGCGAGCTCAGTGGCCACGACGGCGCTGGGATTGGCGCGCCGAAAGCGCTCCGGCCGGTCGCGGCGCGAATCCTGAAGCGTAAAATCGCGCGCGCCGTCCCCCTGCGCTGCGAGCCCCGAGGCCCAGCCGCCCAGCAGCAGGGCGAGGCCCGCGGACAGCGCACCGCCAGGCACGAGACGACTCATGCGAGGCTGCTGGCCGCGAGGTTGCTGAAGATGATGTTGAGGATGTTGAGCAGCACGATGAGGATCAGCGGCGAGAAATCGATCGCCCCGGTATCGGGCATCAGGCGCCGGATCGGGCGCAGGATCGGCTCGAGCAGGGCATTGATCGAGCGCCAGATCGCCGCGACCCACTGGTTGTGCATGTTCACCACGTTGAACGCGACCAGCAGGCTGAGCACGAACTGGACGATCACCAGCACGATGATCACCGAGATCAGATAGCCCACGATCTGCGAGAGGGTGTAGAAAAGCACGGGTTCGGTGGCCTCCAGTTGTCCGCCGCCTGACTAGCCGACGCGAGGCAGGTGCAGCAAGGGCGCAGGTCCCGGGCATTTACCCGACCAGCGAGGCTACTCGACGAACTACTCGCTTGCGCTGCCCGAGCTCGTGGCGCGATCAGCCCGCGCGCACCAGAGTGCCGGCGCCGCGGCTGGTGAAGAATTCGAGCAGCATCGCGTGGCCCACACGCCCGTCGAGCACGACGGCCGCCTCGCAGCCGGCCTCGACCGCCTTCACGCAGGTCTCCAGCTTTGGGATCATCCCGCCGCTGATCGTGCCGTCCTGCCTGAGGCGGGCGATGTCCGCGGGGGTCAGGTCGGTCAGCAGGTTGCCCTGCTTGTCGAGCACGCCGGGCACGTCGGTCAGCAGGAACAGCCGTTTCGCGCCGAGCGCCCCGGCGAGGGCGCCGGCCATCGTGTCGGCGTTGATGTTGTAGGTATGCCCGTCGGCGCCCGCAGCGATCGGGGCGACGACCGGGATCATCCCGGCCCTGCTGGCGGTCTCGAGGATCGCCGTGTCGATGCTCTCGGGCTCGCCGACGAAGCCGAGGTCGACCGCCTGCTCGATCTGGCTGTCCGGATCCTTGGTGGTGCGGGTGACCTTACTCGCGGTCATCAGCCCGCCGTCCTTGCCCGAGATGCCGATCGCCTTGCCGCCGGCCCCGGCAATCCAGCCGACCAGCTCCTTGTTGATCGCTCCGGAGAGGACCATTTCGGCGACCTCGGCGGTCGCCTTGTCGGTCACGCGCAGACCGTCGACGAACGTGCTTTCGACGCCGAGCTTCTTGAGCATCGCGCCGATCTGCGGCCCGCCGCCGTGAACGACGACAGGATTGATGCCGACCGCCTTCAGCAACACGATGTCCTGCGCGAAATCCTGCGCCGCCCGGGGATCGCCCATCGCGTGGCCGCCGTACTTCACCACGAAGCTGCAGCCGGCATAGCGCTGGAAATAGGGCAGCGCCTCGATCAGCGTTTCCGCCTTGGCCAGCATCTGCTTGTCCTGGGACACGGTCATGGCGGTGCGCCATAGGACCTGTGCCCGTGTCGGGCAATGTGCGTTACTCGCCCGGTAACACAATTCATGTAGGCGCCCGCCACCCGGGTCGAAGGCGGCACGAGAAAGAAAGCGAGTGCCCATGGAAGAGTTCGAGGCGCGGCTCGCCGCAGCCTATCAGGCCTGGCACGACGGCCGGGGGCGAGCGCCGGAGCGGTTCTTCGCGCTCTATGCCGACGACATCGAGTTGCATTCGGTGCTCGATGCCTCGCTGGCTGCCGAGACCGGGGGGCCGTTCATCGGCAAGCCCGCCGCGCTGGCCTATTTCACAGCCATCGCCGAGGCCTGGGAAATGGTCGACGCGCGAACCGACGCGTTCATTGCCCGCGGCAACAAGGTGGTATGGGTCGGCCACGCCGCCTGGCGCAACCTCAAGACCTTGCGCACGGTGTCCGGGCCCAAGATCGATGTATGGACCGCGCGCGGCGGGATGGCGGTGCATTTCCTCGAGGTGTTCGACAGCTACGGCTGCGCCCGCGCGCTGGGGCTGGTCGATGCCCCGGCTTGATGGACCGGACGCGTTAACCTTGTCACAACTCGGACTTGCAATGCTTTCGCGCGGAGCACGCTTATACGATAAGAGGGGGAGCGTTATGAGCAGCGATCCGGAGTACCCGCCGCGCGGCGAAGACCGCCGCCAATCCGAACGACGCCAGTCCGACGGCCCATACGGGGGGGTGAATCGCCGCGTCGCCGAACGCCGCAGTGTCACCGACCGGAGGGCACAACCGGCCGGTTGACGCGTCGGCGGCTCAGTCCGCCGTGTGCTCCGCTGCCAGCAGGCGCTGCAGCACCGCCACTCGGCGGCGCTCGTCGGGCCATGCGCGCTCGGGATGCCCGCCAATTTGCCTCAGCAGGGCTGCGAGCTCGCGCTCGCGGTCGGCAATCGTGGTGACAGTTGGCATCTCCTCGTCTCCTTTCGCTTGATCGACGCGGCAAGGGTATTCGGATTTCGCGTCCGCGGACAGCTCATTCGGCCCAGGGATCCTCGGCGAAGGCCGGCTCCAGTTCGATGCACGCGTACCGATCACGGATGCGCGCGTTGAAGAAGCGCCCTTTGGCGAAGGCCGCCCGGAACGCCTCGGCGACCTCTGCCGGCACCGCGCGATAGCGATAGCGCCGCCCGCTGACGAACTCGATGTCCAGCGCCTGCTGCTCGGCGCGGTAGTCGAAGCGGCGAATGACAGTCGAAGGCATGCGTCAAGAACGCACAGGCGGGCGGGCCGGTCCCCGGACGCAGACGTCAGTTTTCGGCGCCGGCCCGGCGCATGGCCTCAAGGGCGGCGTCGATGGCGTTGCGGGCACGCCTCTCGAGATTCGAAGTGTCGGCCGGCATGGACGGCGCGGCCGCCTGCCCTTCCTGACGAGCAATGTCGGCCGCCATCAGCTGGGCGACCGGCTCGTCGGTCCGCACCAGCAGCGCGTCGCGTTCCGCTTCAAACAGCGCGGCACGGTCGGTCTCGGCCAGACCGGCGGCATGGACATAGAACCGGGTGAGCTGGACCCAGGGCGCCTCACCGTCGGGCACGTCCTCGGCCCAGCGACCGAAGGCGCCGCCGGCGGGGGTCCACTTACCGGCCTCACCCCGGCGCAGGAAGAACAGCGCCGTGGTCCCGAGCGGGAAGACATAGCGGATGCAGCCGCCGATGTAGCTGCCAGGGTGCGCGTCGCGAAACTCGTAGGGGTTGCTGAGCACGCCCAGCTCGGCACCGGCATCGCGCGACAGCATCATGCCGTCGAGCGCGATGTCGCCGACAGGAAGCGGTCCCTTGACCGCGGTCAGCGGATGGATGGTGACCGTGCTGGCAAAGGGATCACCGTTCTCGTCGAGGTTCCCGGCGACGACCCGGGCGACGACGATCGTCTCCGCCTCGCGCGCAAGCGCGAGATTGCTCGGCGGGGAATAGCCGGGCGCGGTATTGCAGGCCTGCGCCGGCGCGCCGTACAACAGCGTGGGCAGGACCCAGGCGAGCGCCCTCGCGATACGCACCGCCCTCTCCTCCGGACGATTACTTGACGAACTGCTGGATCGCGTAGCGGCAGGGCTCGACGTCGCAATCGACCATCTGCACCAGGATGGTGAAGCTGCCGTCCTTGCCCGCGCGCGTCGAGACGATCGGAAAATCGTCGAGCTGGAGGTCGGAATCGACCTCACGGCCCGCCGAATCGTAGAGCGTCAGGTCGATGTCGCTGCAGTCGGTATCGCAGGCGGCGATGAGCTGGGTTTCCATGCCGGCGCCGATGCGGATCGTCAGCCGCTCGCTCTCACCATCGTCGAGCGAACCCTCGTGCGAATAGCCGCCGTAATGATAGCCGTTCGAGAGGTAAGTCTCGGCCGCCGCCTCGATCAGGCCCTGGACCTGTTCGGACCATTCGTCGGCCATCGCCGGCGCCGCGGCGAGCAGGCTGGCGCCGGCCACAGCAGTCGTGAGTACGCGCCGCATCGTGCAATCCCCCTTCTGGAAAGCCCGTGCCGAGGCTCCGTCTAATCGAGCGGACTGTCAAGGACGAAGCGTTCGCTGCGAGCGACGGAATGAAGCTGATTCAGCGGGGGTGAACCGATCGGACGCCCGGCGGACCCATGCGCGCCGCCGAACGTTGGCCCGAACGGACGGACCGCAGGTAACGTCATGGCCGCCAAGCTGCTCGACAATCGGAATCGCGCCATCGGCTTCGGTGCCGCCGTTGCGCTGCACGTGTGCGTGATCGCGCTGCTGGTACTGCTCGCGCCGGGCCCGCCGCCGGCACCTCCGCCGCGCGACCAGCTGGTCGCTGTGGCGCTGAACCAACCGCCTCCGCCGCCCCCACCCGACCAGGCCGAGGAAGGCGCTGCCGCGCCCCCGAGCCGCGGCCAGACCGAAGCGCCGTCGCCGCCCCGGCCGCCGCGGCCCCTGCCCAAACCGAGCCCGGCCGAAGTTGCCGTCGACGTGGGTGCGGCAACCGGAGCCGGCGCGGGAGCCGCGGCCGGTTCGGGGGCCGGTCAGGGCGGCGAGGGCATCGGCAGCGGCGCCGGCGGGTCTGGCAGCGGGACCGGCAGCGGCATCGCGACTCCGCCGCAGCGCATCGCCGGCGAGCTGACCAACGCCGACTATCGCCGAGCGCGCCCGCCCGAAGGGGCAGCGGGCACGGTGGTGGTCGAGTTCCGCGTGCGCTCCGACGGCGAGGTCGATCGCTGCGGCGTGCTCCGCTCGAGCGGGTTTGCGATCTTCGACGAGACGACTTGCCGACTGATCCGGCAGCGCTTCCGCTATCGCCCGGCGCGCGACGCCGACGGACGGCCGATCGACTGGACGATCCGCACCGATTACACGTGGGCCCCGCGTTAGCCGTCGCACCGAGCGCTCGCTTCGTCGCAGGTTCCACGGCGCGGCGCGCTTCATTCCCGCCTCAACCGGAACCGAGCCAAACAGTCCACGTTTGGAGCGCGGGAGGCCAATCCGTGTGCCTGAGGAGGCGGGGAGCCGCTGCCGATGGCGCTTCTGAGGAGAAGCATCATGTCCAAGTTTATGATTTCGCTGCTGGCGGCGGCGTCGCTACCGCTCGCAGCCTGCACTTCGACCACCGACGACAGCACGCTGGCTTCGGCTGGCACCGGCGCTGCCATCGGCGCTGCCGGCGGCGCCGGCGTGGCCGCCATTGCCGGCGGCGACATCCTCACTGGTGCGGCGATCGGCGCTGCGGTCGGCGGCCTCGCGGGTGCCGTGTGGGCCGACCGCAACGGCGATGGCCGGGCCGATGGCTATGTCTACAACGGCCAGTACTACGAAGGCTCGCCGGCCGGCTATCAGTCGGCTGCCGCGACCACCCCGCGGTGCGGTCCCTCGGTAACCACCGGCGCGCTGACCGGCGCAGCCGGCGGTGCGGCGCTCGGTGCGGGCGCTGGCGCGCTGATCGGCGGCCTCGGTGTGCTCGAAGGCGCGGCGATCGGCGCAGCGGTCGGCGGCCTTGCCGGCGCCGTCTGGGCCGACGCCAACAACGACGGTTGCGTCGACGGTTACGTCCGTGAAGGGCAGTACTACTCGGGCAGCCCCGTTGTTCAGCCGACCACCGTCGCCTACACCGGCGAACGCGGCTAACGCATGAAGGCTATCGGGCGGAGCATGAAAGGAACCTTTGGGGAGCGTCTGCTCCGCTCGATGCTGCCGGCAATGGCAGCGGCGCTCTTGGCGCCGCTGCCACAGGCCGCGCAAGCACAAGGACGCGAGACGGCCGGCCAGGCGTCGGCCGTTCAGCACGAAATCGAGGACCGCGTCGGCAAGGACCTGCGGCCCTTCTACGCCGGGCGTCAGTTCCGGCCATTGTGGCTCAACGAGTACGGTCGCCCGTCGGGGGCGGCGGCGATGCTGGTCCATCACCTCCGCACGTCGCAGTTCGACGGGCTCGACCCGAAAGGGCTGCGCTTCGACCGGGTGGCCAGGCTGGTCGACAAGGCCCGGCGCGGTGATCAGGACGACATCGCCAAGGCCGAGGTCGGCCTGTCGACGGCCTTCGCCGCCTATGTCCGCGCGATGCGCGCGGTCGATCGCGGGGCGATGATCTACGAGAGTCCGGCGCTTGCGCCGGTGGTGCCAACCGCGCGGGCAGCGCTTGAAGGCGCCGCCAAGGCGGATTCTCTCGAAAGCTATGTTGCCGAGATGCGCTGGATGCACCCGCTCTACGCACCGATGCGCGACGCGATGGAGGACCAGCAATTCTCCGAAATCCAGCGACAGCAGGTGTGGGCGAACCTGGCGCGGATCCGGGCAATCCCGGCAATGCCGCAGGGCCGGCACATCCTGGTCGATGCGGCCAGCGCGATGCTGTGGATGTACGAGGACGGCAAGGTCGTCGATTCGATGAAAGTCGTGGTCGGCAAGCCCGAGCTGCAGACGCCGATAATGGCAGGCTTCATTCGCTACGCGATCCTCAACCCCTACTGGCAGGTTCCCGACGATCTGGTGAAGAACAGCATCGCCGCCAACGTCCTCACCCAGGGCACCGGCTACCTGCGCAACGGCGGCTATCAGGTGTTCGCGGACTGGACCGACGATGCACCGCTGATCGATGCCGCCTCGGTCAATTGGCACGCGGTGCGCGAAGGCCGCACTCTGGTCCACGTGCGCCAGCTTCCGGGCGGCAGCAACTTCATGGGCAAGGTCAAATTCGAGTTCCCCAACCCGCAGGGCATTTACCTGCACGACACGCCCGACAAGGATCTGATGAACCACGAGGCGCGCCAGTTCAGCTCGGGCTGCGTGCGGATGGAGGACGCAGCCAAGATGCACCGCTGGCTGATGGGCAAGCCGTTGCCTGCGCGAGTGCGCGATCCCGAACAGGTCGAGCCGCTGCCGGAAATGGTGCCCATCTACATTACTTACTTGACGGCGATGCCGAGCGGCCACTCGATCGCGTTCCACGCCGATCCCTACGGGCGTGACAGCACGCAGCTGGCGGTGGCCGACAATCGCGGCGCGCAGACCGACCGGCCCTGAGCCGGGCGGCGCTAGCGCTCCGAATCGAGCATCGCCATCTGGGCCGGCGCGTAACGCTCGCCCGCCATGGCATCCGCCGGGATCGCGGCGGCCAGGTCGGCCAGCTGCTCGATCGTCAGTGCCGTGCCGAGGGCTTCGACCGCCTCGGCCAGCCGGTCGGGACGACGAGCACCGACCAGCGGTACGATGTCCTCGCCCTGCGCCAGCACCCAGGCGAGCGCCAGCTGCCCCGCCGTCATGCCGAACTGCCGGGCCATGCGCGCAAGCTCGGCCGCGAGGTCGAGGTTCTGTGCCCCCGCGTCGCCCTGGAAGCGCGGAGCATGATGGCGGAAGTCGCCCGGCGCTGCCTCCCCCGGTTGCCAGCCGCCGGTCAGCAGCCCGCGGCTGAAGACGCCGTAGACCGTCAGTCCGATGCCGAGCTCGCGACAGGCGGGAAGCACCGCCTTCTCGATGTTGCGGGTCGTCAGCGCGTATTCGATCTGCAGGTCGCATACCGGATGGATGGCGCCCGCCCGGCGAAGCGTATCGGGGCCAACCTCCGACAGCCCGAGATGACGCACCCACCCGGCGGCGATGCACTCGGCGATGGCGCCGACCGTGTCCTCGATCGGCACGCGCGGATCGAGGCGGGCCGGGCGATAGATGTCGATGTAGTCGACCCCGAGCCGCTGGAGCGTGTAGGCGAGGAACGTCTTGACCGCCTGCGGCCGCGCGTCGTTGCCGAGCCAGCCGCCGCCGGGATCGCGCAGCGCCCCGAACTTGACGCTCAGCTGATAGCTCTCGCGGGGCACTCCCTTGAGCGCCTCGGCGATGAGCATCTCGTTGTGGCCCATGCCGTAGAAGTCGCCGGTATCGAGCAGGGTCACGCCCGCGTCGAGCGCGGCGTGGATGGTCGCGACGGCCTCGTTGCGATCGGCTGGCCCGTATGCACCCGACATCGCCATGCAGCCGAGCCCGATGCGCGACACCTCGGGGCCTGTCCGCCCCAGCTTCACCTTCTGCACCGCCGCCTCCTTGTCGCTGCGCCCGCGCTATCCTAAAGCCCGCGCACTTTTGCCAGTTCCCAGCCGAAAGCCCCTATGACTGCTTATCCCAAGACCCAGGCGCTGATGCGGCGCGGATGCGAATTCCTCGGCAGCGACTATGCCATCCTGTGCGGCGCGATGAGCTGGGTCTCGGAGCGCAACCTGGTTTCGGCGATCAGCAATGCCGGCGGCTTCGGGGTGATCGCCTGCGGGGCGATGACGCCCGACCTGCTCGATGCCGAAATCGCCGCGACCAAGGCGCTGACGAGCAAGCCGTTCGGCGTGAACCTCATCACCATGCACCCGATGCTGTTCGAGCTGATCGCGGTCTGCGGCAAGCATGGCGTCGGCCATGTGGTGCTCGCCGGCGGCATCCCGCCCAAGGGCAGCGTCGAGGCGATCAAGGCCTTCGGCGCCAAGGTCATCGTATTCGCGCCGACATTGGCGCTGGCAAAGAAGCTTCTGCGCAGCGGCGGCGACGCGCTGGTGATCGAGGGGATGGAGGCCGGCGGCCATATCGGGCCGGTCTCGACCAGCGTGCTGGCGCAGGAGTTCCTCCCCGAGCTGGCCGAAGAGCATCTGGTGTTCGTCGCCGGCGGCATCGGCCGCGGCGAGGCGATCGCCGGCTATCTCGAGATGGGCGCGGTCGGCGTGCAGCTCGGCACCCGCTTCGCCTGCGCGACCGAGTCCATCGCCCATCCCAACTTCAAGAAGGCCTTCTTCCGCGCCGGCGCGCGCGACGCCGTCGCCAGCGTGCAGATCGATCCGCGCCTCCCGGTGATTCCCGTCCGCGCGCTCAAGAACAAGGGCGGCGAGCTGTTCAACGCCAAGCAGCGCGAGGTGGCCAACCTGCTCGACGAAGGCGCGGTCGAGATGGCCGAGGCGCAGCTACAGATCGAGCATTACTGGGCCGGCGCGCTGCGCCGCGCGGTGATCGAAGGCGACGTCGAGCACGGCAGCCTGATGGCCGGCCAGTCGGTCGGCATGGTGACGCACGAAGAGCCCGTGGCCGAGATCATCGCCACGCTGATGCGAGAGTGCGAGGCGGCGCTGAACCGGCGCTAGTTCCCTCCCACCTCGCCCGCACCTTGGCGCCGCTCCGCGCGCGAAGCGAGGATGTGGTTCCTGATCGACACATTGCCTTCGTGGCAGGCGTATTCGAAGAACCGGTAGCTCTCGTCGCGGGTCCAGGTGATCCGCGCGGTCCACGGCGCCGTGAACACCGGCGGATCGGAGTAGGTCAGCTCGTAGACCAGCGCGTCGGGCCCGGTGCGGGTGAACCGTTCGACCACCCGCGCCTGCTCGCTCACGGGGATCGCGTTGTTTGACTGCACCCCGGTCGCCACGTTGAGCGGGGAGGCGGCGCGCCGCCAGACGTCGCGCGTGGCGCCGTCGCCGGTCTTGATCCGGGTCGTCTCGACCACCAGCGTGTCGCCTTCCCAATGGCCGAGGCTGCTGCCCATCCAGGATTCGAGCGCGGCCGGCCAGTGGCCGGTCCGGCCGAGCGGGATGATCCGATCGCCGAGCATCTCGAAGTGGATCACCACGTAGCCCGGCGTCTGGAACACGCGGATGCCGTTGTTGTAGCGGAACGGCAGCATCGAGGCCGGGAAGCCGCGCGTGATGCAGCGGTCCCAGGTGTCGAAGTCGTCGATCCAGTCGTAGGTCCGCCCCTCGGTGACCCAGCTCGACCGGCCGGCCTTGCGCAGCTCCTCGGCCTCGGGACGGAGCGCCGGCAGCCTGCCATTCGCGGGGCTGACGAGCATCGACGTGCGGCGGGCGAACGGCTCGGCCAGCATCCACGCCTCGAGGCCTTTCGTCCCGCGCGAATTCTCCTCGGAGTAGGCGGCATCAGACCGTCTCGCGGCCTCGATGCGCTGGGCGAATTCCGCGTCGTTGAGCCAGACACGCTCGCCCATCTCGTCCGGCCGCGAAAACGGAATGCGCCCGGCATTGATCATGTCGAGCGTGTAGGTGGCGCGCAGGTCCGGATCGCCCCAGGCGGTCCGCGCCGGAACGTAGTCGCCCGGAACGGGCGGCAGCAGCGTCAGGTCGGAGGGCGGCTGCTGCGCCGGGGCGGCCGCGGGCAGGAGCAATGCAACGGCGAGCGCGAGGGACCGCGGAATCACGCGGCCAGGCCGAGCATGATCTGCAGCAACTGCTCGGGCTGGTCGGCCATGACGAAGTGGCTTGCCTGGCTGTCGTGGTACTCCCACGCCGGATCGCCCTTCACGCGGTCGCGGAACAGGCCGAACGGGGTCGGGCTCCAGTCGCTGGCGAAGATGTAGGCGCGGCGCGGGATCTTCGCTTCCTCGCCGGTGAAGCGGACCGCTTCGGTCAGCGTCAGCAGCGGGTGGCGGCCGACCTGGCCGGGCACCGGCTCGAAGTCGACCGAGCCGATCGGGGCGACGAGCCCGGGGGTGAACTTCTGGCTGTCGATGTACCAGGCGTGCTCGAACTCGCCGGTGATGTCCCACAGCGACTGTTCGTCCTCGGGCAGGAAGGCATCGATGTAGGCGATCGCGTCAATCCGCTCGCCGAGCCGGGTGGCGACGCCGGTGATGACCATGCCGCCGTAGGAATGTCCGGCAAGGACGAAGCGGTCGAAACCGGCCTCGCCAATCTGCTCGCAGACGTCGTTGACGTGGTCGGTCAGGGTGATGCCCGGGTGCAGCTCGCCCGAACGGACTCCGAGGCCGGTGAGCGCGGCGACCAGCACCCGGTGCCCCGCGTCGCGCAGCTCGCCCGCCAGCCGCTCGTAACCGTGACCACCGCCCCAGGCGCCGTGGACGAGCACGTAATCCGCCATTGCCCTCTCCTCCCAACCGTCCTCCGCCGGGGAGGATCGTGCAAACGAAAATGGCCCATGAACCCGCTGGGGTCCATGGGCCATCTTTTAGCCGAGGCCTCGCAAATGGGGGGAGAGAGGCCTCGTCTGGAGATCGTGGCTTACGCGCTCACCGTCTCGCGCGAAGTGCGCCAGCCGGTGGCATAGGTGTCGGCCGCCATCTTGCCGTAGGGCACGGGCGAGGCGATCGCCCGGACGTTGAGCTGCTTGTGCGGCTCGACCGTGGTCTTCTTGGTGCCGCCGTTCTCCTCGCCCCACACGACGTGGAGCTCGGTGCCGAGCGGGATTTCATGGTCGATGGTCGCCAGGCTGAGCGCCTTCTTCTCGTTGTACGAGTAGCCGGTGAACAGCGACAGGCCGACCACGTTGCCGTCGGCGTCGACGACCTTGTCGTAGTTGCTGTTGGCATAGTTCGCGAGCGGCAGGTCGAAGAACTTGTACTGCTCGCCCTCGGGGTCGAACATCGAGCCGACGATCTTCTTCATGTCGTCCGCGCTCCATTCGAGCGTGACCTTCTTGCGCTGCACGGCCGGGTCGACCTTCTTCAGCGCGTCGGCGCCGATGAAGTCGTGGTCGAACTTCACGAACGGGCCGTAGCCGAGCTCCCACGGGTTGAGGTAGTAGTCCTCGATCGACTTGCCGACGAACGAACCGCCGATCGCGCCGGTGGCTTCATAGCTGTCGGCGCCGAGCCACTCGCGGTAATCCTTGAGCTCGTCGCCGGTGTAGATCGGCGGCAGCGGGCTGGGGATCCAGCCGGATTCGAGGGTGTTCGAGGGATAGGCGCGCGAGCCGACCGCGATCAGGCCGAACTCTTCGCCCGCCTTGAGGATCTCGTCGCGGATGTAGTCCTGCTCGTCGTAGGGGCCCCAGATCTCGAGGCCCGGCGAGCCGGCCATGCCGTGGCGCAGGGTGCGGACGGTCTTGTTGCCGATCTTCATCTCGCTCATGTTGAAGAACTTGAGCTTGTCGAGCGGCTGGCCGTTGAGCTTCTCGATCACATTCCAGGCCTGCGGGCCCTGGATCTGGAAGCGCCACGAAATGCGGCTCACCGGCTTGCCCATCGGGCGGCTCGGCGAGCGCGGATCGTTGATGATGTCGACGTTGTAGCCGCCCTTCTGGGCCTGGAACATCAGCCAGTTGGCAGCCGGCGCGCGGCCGACGTAGACGAACTCTTCCGGCGCCAGGTAGAAGATGATGCCGTCGCCGATGACGTGGCCATAGGGCGTGGTCGGGACGTACTGCTTGGCCTTGTTGACTTCCCAGCCGGCCGGCGAGTTGACCATCGTGTCCGACAGCAGCTTGAGCGCGTCGGGACCCTTGATGTAGAGGTCGAACATGTGGTGCGACTGGTCGAACAGCACCGCGCTGTGCTGCCAGGCCCACTGCTCGGAGCGCCAGTTGGAAAACTCGGGCGCGACGACCGGATAAACGTAAGCGCCGATCTGGGAATTGCGCAGCTTCGCCACGATGTCGGGCGAGTTCTGCAGGATCTGCTCAAGGTTCTGGGCCATGCTGGCTTCCTCTCATCCGTGAAAGAATCACATACGCGAAATTGTATGCGGCGCATACAATATTGCGCTACGGGTGCAAGGGGAAAGCGCCAGCCTGTGGGAGGAACGCGTAACCATGAACGTCGAAGCGCTCGATCACGTCAACATCATCACCGACAGGCTCGATGAAACCGCGGAATTCTACGGGAAATTGCTCGGCCTGGTGCGCAAGGACGCGCCGCCGCCGCTGACGCCCGAGACCGCCACCTGGATGTTCGATGCCGAGAATCGCGCGATCATCCACATCAATTCGCTCGACTGCCACCGCACCTACGACCGCGAGGTGGAGCCCGGCTCGCTGACCGGCGCGCTGCACCACGTGGCGCTGAAGTGCACCGGCTACGACGAGGTCAGGGGCCGGCTCGACGCGATGGGCGCCGACTACCAGGAGAACCTGGTCAGCGCGATCAGCCTCAGGCAGATCTTCACGCCCGATCCGAACAACGTGCTGCTCGAGCTGAACTTCTTCGCGGACTGACCGGGTCGGCGAAGAGCCGAGGACAGGGCGACAAAGGCGACACCCTGTCGTCCGGCTTGCCGGCCCCTCAAGCCCGCAGGAAGCCTCGCTTTTCGGCGAGCTCCGGAAGGGCGACACATCTGCGATAAGAAACGCACTGGCCGGGTGGCGGCGACCATCGGCGCGCTGCGCCATCGCTGCGTGACTGCGGGATTCGGGCATCCCGAGCATGAACCACAGGCGCCGGCCTGTAGGAAAATGGATTCTCGGTCCGGGGCAAACGGCCGCAACGGGTGGTAGGCCGGCGCCGGGTGCCCGGCGCAGCCGGCCCGACCTGCATCATCATCCCCATCCCACCTTCGTCATCCCCGCGAAAGCGGGGACCCAGTCGGCTCTGAGAGCGAAAGATCCGAGATCCTCTGCCCGGTCTCACCAGCCGAGGGTGTTGCGCGATCGGCTCGAGATTCCTGATGTAGGCGCGGGAGCGAAGACGCCCTTCACCCGCAGAGCCTACTGGGTTCCCGCTTTCGCGGGAATGACGAGAGAAGGGAGTGGGCCCGCTTTGGGTGGAAAGCGGACGTTAGGATATGTGAGGCTAAGCGCAGGTCGTGACCTCAAAGCGGTATCCAGACGAACTCGAACGAGCGCTTGCTCGATCAGATGCTCAGACGATGATGCAGCAGTTGGACGAATGCATCGACTATAATGCGAGCCCTGAAGGCGATTGGCCTAACAAGGACTTATCGGACATCCTGGTCTGCCACTTTGATGATCCTGAGAAAGCGCTCGCCTATGTCGTATTAGCTGCTTCGCGGACCGACGATGCTGACTTCCTCTGCCTAATGGGCTGCGGCCCTCTGGAAAACGTGCTCGACGATCCGTCCTCCGAACTCCTTGACCGTATCGTGGCGCAGGCACGTAAGTCGCCACGCTTCTGCTGGTTGCTAAGTTGCCCGTTCGAGGTTGCGGTTGCTGAACGCGCGTGGAAAGCAATCAAGCAGTTCCGCATTACGGGGCCTCATGAAGAGCCGCCCTTAGACGCACTGCCGCCACGAGAGCCACCAGTCTGATCGAAGCTGGAATGTCCGCAACGGGTCGCAAGCCGCGCCGGCCCTAGGCCGCCTCAACCTTTCCGCCCGCCGTCGTGGTCCGGTACATCTCGCGCCGGTAGCCGTCGTAGTCGTTGGGCCCGAGGTGCATCGTGCCGCGGTTGTCCCACAGCGCGACCATGCCCGCTTCCCAGCGCAGCCGGCAGGCGAAGGCGTGCTGGGTGCAGTGGGCGACGAGGAAGTCGATGATCGGCTTGGCCTCGAAGGTGGTCATGCCCTCGATCCCGGCCGTGTAGGTGTCGCAGATGTAGAGCGATTCCTCGCCGGTCTCGGGATGGCTGCGGACCAGCGGGTGATAGGTGCCGCGCTGGCCCTGCTCGAACTGCTCGCGGTCGGCGAACGGGATCGCCTTGCCGAGCAGCTTGGTCTGCGTGGCGTAGTTGTTCGCCGCCGACATGTGCACGCGCAGCGGGCGCAGCATGTCCTGGTACGGCTTGCTGAGATGGCGGAAGGCGAGCGCACAGTTGCACCAGCTGGTGTCGCCGCCGAACGGCGGGACCTCGACCGCGCGCAGCGTGGTGATCGCCGGCGGCTCCTCAAGGAACGGGCTGTCGGTGTGCCAGCCGCCGCCGAACAGGCTCGCCGCCTTGACGTCGGCTTCCTTGATGATCGGGTGCACCTCGCGGTGGCCGGGGACGCCTTGCGTGTAGGCATCGATCGCGAAGGGCCCGAGCCGGGCGCCGAACGCCTCGTGCTCGGCGTGGCTGAGGAACTGGTCGCGCAGGAACAGCATCTTGTGGCGGTAGAGCGCCTGCCTGAATTCCTCGAACGCCGCGTCCGACAAATCGGGCAATCGCACGCCGACCACTTCGGCGCCCATCGCGCCCGCGAGCGGTTCGACGGCAATGTGCCGGTAGTCGAGCGCGTGATTGTCGAAATCGCCCGATGGCGTAACACGCACTTCCCACATCGGATCGGCTCCTCTCTGCCATCCTATCCCGTTCATGGTGAGCCTGTCGAACCACGGCGCGCCACCACGCCCTTCGACAGGCTCAGGACGAACGGACGCAAGCAATTACTTCACAATTCGATCACCGTCTTGGCGAAGCTGTCCGGCCCCCAGGCATGGGCGTAGGCGTCCATCGCCTGCTCGAACTTGAACCGCGCGCCGATCAGCGGCTCGATCCGGTTGGCGTCGACGGCGGCATTAAGCCGCCGGGCCATCGCCGCCGAGCCGACGAAAATCCCGCGCATGCTGCCCGCGGTCATCATCAGCCCGCGCGGGTTCGGCCCGCCCTCGGGCGCAAGCACGCCGATCAGCGCCACCTCGCCCTGCGTGCGCAGCGCGGCCATCGACTGTTCGGCCGTGCCTGCCCCGCCGACTTCGACCACCTTGTCGACCCCGCCGAGCTCCTGCCCGACGAAGCGGCCCCAGTCGGGCGTCTCCTTGTAGTTGACCACCTGCGACGCGCCGAGCTCGAGGATGCGCGACAGCTTGTCGACCGACGACGAGGTGGCGAACACTTCGCACCCGCCCGCCCGGGCAAGCTGCAGCGCCAGCATCGACACGCCCCCGCTGCCGAGCACCAGCACCCTGTTGCCGGGGACCAGCGCGCGCGGTCCTTCATAGAGCGCGTTCCAGGCGGTGACGCCGGCGCACGGCAGGCACGCGGCCTGCGCGAAGTCGAGGCTTGCCGCCATCGGCACCACCCCGCTTTCGGGCAGCACCACCCGTTCGGCGAGCATGCCGGGCGCGGACCCGTCGCCGAGTGCCGGGCTCATGCGCGGCGGGCCGTCCTCCCAGCGGGTGAAGAATGACGACTGAACCCGATCGCCTTCCTTGAACCGGGTCACCCCCGGCCCGATCGCCGCGACCACGCCGGCGCCGTCGCTCAGCGGCACGGCCGGGGCCTTGAGCGCGCCGCCGAAATACTTGCCCGCCGCCACCGCGAAATCGCGGTAGTTGATCGAGCAGGCCCTGACCTCGATCAGCACCTCGCCCGGGCCGGGTGAAGGATCGGGCAGCTCCTCGAGCGACAGCTTGTCGAACCCGTCGGACCCTGCCGGCAATCGCCATGCGCGCATTTTCGGTCTCCCTTAAACTTCGATACTCTCCAGCACCCCGCCGTCGACGGCCCAGTCCTGGCCCGTCACATGGCTCGCCGCATCGCTGAGCAGGAACGCGGCGACTTCGGCCAGCTCCTGCGGGCTGCCCATGCGCCGCATCGGCACGCGGCCTTCGATCTTGCCCTGCTGCTCGGGCGGAATGCGCTCGAGCGCTTCGGTGCGGATGAACCCGGGGATCACGCAATTCGCGCGGACATTGTGCGGCGCCATCTCGACCGCGATCGCCCGCGTCAGCCCGAGCACGCCGTGCTTGCTGGCGACGTAGGCCGGGTTCATCGCCATGCCGCGCTTCGAGCCCATCGAGCCGGTCACGAGGATCGCGCCCTTACGCGCCGCGATCATCGCCGGCAGGACCTTCTGGATCGCCCAGAACACACTCGTCAGGTTGACGCGGATCGTCTGCTCGAACACGTCGGAATCGAACGCCACCGCGGGGGTGAAGCCGCCGGTCAGCCCGGCATTCGCAAACAGGCCGTGGATCGACCCGAACTGCGCCGAAGCCGCATCGAGCGCGCCGTCGAGCTGTGCCTTGTCGCCGACGTCGGCGGCAAAGCCCGCGGCGCTCGCGCCGATCCCGGCGACCGCCTCGTCGAGCATCTCGCGGCGCCGGGCAACCAGCGAGACCTTCGCCCCCCGCCCGGCCAGCAGTTGCGCCGTCACCAGGCCGATCCCGCTCGACCCGCCGGTGACGACGATGTGCTGGCCGTGGAAATCCATTCGCTTACTGCTCCCGTTCGTGGTGAGCTTGTCGACCCACGATAGCGCAGCGTGGGCGCCCTTCGACAGGCTCAGGACGAACGGGTTTCATGGCTCAAGCCAGCCCCAGCACCCGCGCGGCGTTGTCCTTCATGATCAGCGGCATGACTTCCTCGCGGAAGCCGACTTCCTGCGCCGCCGCGATCCACTTGTCCGGGTGGATCAGCGGAAAGTCGCTGCCGAACAGCATCTTATGCTTCAATTGGGTGTTGGCGTACTGGATCACCTGCTTGGGGAAATACTTCGGGCTCCAGCCCGACAGGTCGATGAACACGTTGTCCTTGTGCAGCGCCATCGACAGGCTCTGGTCGACCCACGGCCAGCTCGGATGGGCGAGGATGATCTTCATGTCGGGGAAATCGACCGCGACGTCGTCGATCAGCATCGGCTCGCCGTACTTGAGGCGCATCCCCCCGCCGCCGCGCATGCCCGTGCCCATGCCCGAATGGCCGGTGTGGAAGGTCGCCGGCAGGCCGTGCTCGGCGATCACCTCGTAGATCGGATAGGCCATGCGGTCCGCCGGGTGCGCGTTCTGGGCGATGCCGTGGAACTTGAAGCCCTTGACCCCATAGTTCTCGATGAGATCGCGCGCCTCGCGAGCGCCGTACTTGCCCTTGTGCGGGTCGATGCTGGCGAACGCGATGCAGATGTCGTCGTTCTTCGCCGCCTGCTCGGCGACTTCGTAGTTCGACACGCGCTTGGCGCCCATCGCGCTTTCGCAGTCGACCGTGAACAGCACCAGCGCGATCTGCGTCTGGCGATAGAGCTCGATCACCTCGGGCATCTTCGGCCGCTCGCGCGGCGCCTTGAAGTAGGCGCTGGCGGCGTCGAAGAACTTGCCCATCACCGGATCCTCGGGATCGTGGCAGGAGACTTCCGCGTGGACGTGCACGTCGATGGCGCGGATCTTCGACAAGTCTATCGGCAAGCGGTCTTCTCCGTCGGCGTGTGGGCGGCATCCTGCCTGGCCAAGCGCTCTACGAGCCGGTTGAACAAAGTCACGCCCTTATCGTGGGCGGTCGGCATGATCCGCGCATCGGGCGTGCGGTCGATGACCTTCTGCTGCGCCTCGATCATCACCTTGTCCTCGCCGAAGGCCATCCCGGCGAGACCCATCAGCGTGTCGCGCAAGGCTTCGTCGCCGTGCCGGCGGTGCGGGCCCCAGCTGAAGAAGTAGCGCGACGACTTGGCCCCGAGCGGAGTCACCGCCTGGCTGGTGAAGGTGACGCCGCGTACCGCATCCTCGAGCCGCGGCACGCCGAAATCGAGCCTCTTCGCGGTGCCGCGCTCGTAGTTGCCGCTCCACATCAGCAGCACGCCGGGGACCAGGAAATCGTAGGTCATGTAGCTGTCGATCGGGACGTCGGACTTGCGCGACGACTGGCCGTAAGTGTCGAGCATCCAGCGCGCATAGCGCACCCCGCGATCGAGCGGCTCGAGCTTGGGCAGGCTCTCGGCGAACTCCGGACCCGCGCCGAAGCTGTTCGCATGCACGTACGACAGGTGGCTGAAATCGAGCAGGTTGTCGTTGATCAGCCGCGCCTCGGCTTCGTAGTCGAGATGCCCGTGCCCGAGGATGTAGTCGGGATGATCGAGGCCCACCGCCGGCGGAATCAGCGCCTCGTCGGCGAGCGCCGGATCGCCCATCCACACCCAGATCCACGTGTGCCTGTCCGCGACCGGGTATGCCTTCACCCGCGCCTGCCTGGGCACGAGGTCCTGGCCCGGGATCTCGGCAACCCTGCCGTCCGGATCGTACAGCAGCCCGTGATACATGCAGCGCAGCCGCTCGCCTTCGCAGCGGCCCAGCGAGAGCGGAGCGAGGCGATGGACGCAGCGGTCCTCGAGCGCGACCAGGCGGCCGCTTTCGGCGCGATAGATGACGACCGGCTCGTCGAGGATGGAGGCGGGGAATGGCTTCCCCGCCTCCAGCTCGTGGCTCCACGCCGCGACATACCAGGCGTTGCGGACGTAGGCGGTCATGGCTCAGCGGCTCAGAGCTGGATGATGACCGTCTTGGTCTCCTGGTAGGCTTCGAGGCCCTGCTGGCCCTGCTCGCGGCCGATGCCCGATTCCTTGTAGCCGCCGAACGGCAGCGCGGTATCGATCGTGGCGTGGCAGTTGCCCCACACGGTGCCCGACTTGATCTTCGACGCCAGCCGATGCATCGCCGAGACGTCCTTGGTCCATACCCCGGCGCCGAGGCCGAAGGCGGTGTCGTTGGCCATCTTGGCGACCTCGTCGAGGTCCTCGAAGCGCTGCGCCACCACCACGGGGCCGAAGATTTCCTCGCGCACCACGCTCATTTGCGGGTTCACGTTGGCGAGGATCGTCGGGTTGACGTAGTAGCCGCCGGCGTTCTCCGGCACGTCGCCGCCCATCACCACGCTGGCGCCGTCGCGCTTGCCGGCCTCGATGTAGCCGAGCACCTTGTCGTGCTGCTCCTTCGACACCAGCGGCCCCATGTGACCGGTCGGGTCGAGGCTGGCACGCGGGCTCCAGAAGTCGGCGGTGCCCTGCATTCCTTCGAGCACGTCGTCGAAGATCGACTTGTGCGCGAACAGGCGCGAGCCGGCGACGCAGACCTGGCCGGCATTGAAGAAGATCGCGCCGGCAACGCCCGGAGCGATCGAGGCGACGTCGACGTCGGGCATGACGACGACCGGGCTCTTGCCGCCCAGCTCGAGCGTCACGCGCTTCATCGTGTCGGTGGCGTTCTTGTTGATCAGCTTGCCGATCTCGGTCGAGCCGGTGAAGGCGATCTTGTCGACGTCGGGGTGCTTGACCATGCGATCGCCCGCAGTGTGGCCGTTGCCGGTGATGATGTTGATCACCCCGGCCGGGAAGCCCGCATCGTTGATCAGGTCGGCCAGCTTGAGCGCGGTAATGCTGGTCTGCTCGGCGGGCTTGAGCACCGTGCAGCAACCCGCCGCGACCGCCGGGGCGATCTTGAGGCAGGCCATCAACAGCGGGAAGTTCCACGGCACGATCTGCGCACAGACGCCGACCGGTTCCTTCACCGTGTAGCTGAACACCGCGCCGGTCGGCATCGTGTAGGGCTGGATCACCTGGCCGCCGGTCTTGCTGGCCCAGCCGGCCATGAAACGGATCTGGCTGATCGCCCCGGGGATGTCGACCATCCCGGCCATGCCCTTGGGCTTGCCGTTGTCGATCGCTTCGAGCTCGGCGAACAGGTCCGCGTTGGCTTCGAGCAAGTCGGCGAACTTGTGCATGATCTGCTCGCGCTGCATCGGCGGCAGTCCGCTCCAGCGGCCGTCGTCGAACGCGGTGCGCGCGGCGGCGATGGCCCGGTCCACGTCCTTGTCCGAGGCGTCGACGACATGGCCGACGATCTTGCCGCTCGACGGGTCTTCGACGTCGATCACCTTGTCATGCGAGGAATCGACCCATTCGCCGTTGATGAACAACTGCGGCTTGCGCGCGAGGAAGTCCTTGGCGGCCTGCGAATACTCCCGCTGCGTGCGGTCGATGGTGGTGACTTCGTTCATGTCCAGGTCCTTTCCCGAAACGAATCCCTGTTTGCCCCGTCTCTAGCAGATTGCGCTGGCGTGGGCACTGCTAATTGCTTTGCGATATAACAATCCCGCGACCAATCGCGCGCGCTATATGCTGGGCGGCTTGGCGACGGTCCGGCTCTCCAGCCCCTTGTCCTCGTTGGCGCGCTTGAGCACGTACTGGCGGATCGCCTCGGCGTCGGCCGCGCCGACCACTTGCTTGAAGCTGACCATGCCGTTGTGCTGCAGCGCGCCGTCGATCACCACCGACCTGACCGCGTCGGCGTTGCCGATCGCAGCCGAATGCCGCAGGTCGGGATTGAGTGTCCCGGAGACGGCGGCGTCGCCGTGGCACACGCCGCAATAGCGGCCGTAGAGCGCGCCGCCGCGAGCGACTTGCGCGGCAGTGCCGGTGAAGGCCGGCGGATCGAGCACCAGCGCCTGCTGCGCCGGCGCCGGCGGCAGCTTGGCGGTGCCGCCGAGCTTGAACACCAGCAGCCGGCTGATGTTGCGCGGGCGGCCGGACTTCGAGGCGAGCACGCCTGGCGCGATGTCCCACACCCCGCCCCAGCCGGCGAGGATCGCGACGTACTGCTCGCCCTCGATCGCATAGGTCATCGGCGCGGCGATGATCCCGGTCTGCGCCGGGAACGACCACAGCTTGCGGCCGCTGTCCGCGGCATAGGCGACGAAGCTTTCGCGCGCATTGCCCTGGAACACGAGGTTGCCTGCGGTCGCCAGCGTGCCGCCGTTCCACGGCCCGTCGAAATCGACCCGCCAGGCCTCCTTCTTCGCCACCGGATCCCAGGCGACCAACGAGCCGGTGGTCGACATCAGGATCTGGTCGCGGACCTCCGGGATCGCCGGCATCGCCGTGCCGGCGGAATCGATGCCGGTCTGGAAGCCCAGGTTCGACGCCTTCCAGCCCTTCTCGGCCAGATAGGGAAAGCCGGCGATATTGGCCGGGATGTACACCAGCCCGGTCTGCTGGCTGTAGCTCATCGGCTGCCACGAATGCGCTCCGCCCGCGCCCGGGAGCGAAACCCACTGCTTGCCGGTGATCTCGTAGCGCGCTTCCGGGTTGATCTGCGGCCGGCCGGTGACCGGGTCGATGCCCGTGGTCCAGTTCTGCATCGTCCACGGGGTGCCGCTGAGGAACTTCCCGGTCTTCGCGTCGAGGATGTAGAAATAGCCGTTCTTCGGCGCGTGCAGCACCACGCGGCGCTGCTCGTTGCCGATCTTCATGTCGGCAAGTGTGATCTGCGCGTCGGAATCGTAATCCCAGCGATCCTCGGGGGTTTCCTGGAAGTGCCAGGCGTATTCGCCGGTGTCGGCATTCACCGCCACGATCGAGGACGTGTAGAGGTTGTCGCCCGAGCCTTGCGCGCCGGCCGCCTTGTCGCGCCCGTTCGCGGCCGGATTCCACGGCTCGGCGTTGCCGGTGCCGAAGAACACGAGATTGGTGGTCGGATCGTAAGTGATCGAATCCCACACCGTGCCGCCGCCGCCGAGCTCCCACCACTTGCCGCCCCAGGTCGCCGCGGCCTGCTCCATCGCCGGGTTCTCGAACCCGTCCTCGGGATTGCCCGGCACCGTGTGGAAGCGCCACAGCTCCTCTCCGGTGGCCCAGTCGAATGCGGCGATCGAGCCGCGCGCGCGGTATTCGGAGCCGGCCGAGCCGATGAATACCTTGCCCCTGGCGACGCGCGGCGCGCCGGTGAGGGTGTAGTTCTCCTGGTCGGGCACGACGACCTTGGACCACACTTCCTTGCCGCTCTTCTGGTCGAGCGCGATCAGCCGGCCGTCGAGCGCGGCGACATAGACCTTGTCGCCGTAGAGCGCGACGCCGCGGTTGACCGCGTCGCAGCAGGCGCGGACCAGCGTCTCGCGCGGGACCTTGGGGTCGTAGGACCACTTGAGCGCTCCGGTCTTCGCGTCGAACGCCTTGACCATGCTCCAGGCGGTCGAGACGTAGAGCGTGCCGTCGTGCATCAGCGGCGTCGCTTCCTGCCCGCGCGCGGTATCGAGGTCGGCGAACCAGGCGAGGCCGAGCCGGCCGACGTTGTCGTCGCTCACCTGGTTGAGCGGGCTGAAACGCTGCTCGGCATAGTCGCGGCCGTAGGTCAGCCACTCGTTGCCGTCGGCCGCGGCGATCATCGCATCGGTCACGCCGGCGGTCGGCGCCGCCGAGGGCTCGCCTGCGCCGCCGGTGCCCTTGCTGCAGGCGGAGAGCGCCAGCGCGGCGCAGGCTGCGACGAGCCAATGCGAAAGCTTCATGATCCGGGCACCCTCTCTCGCTGCGTCCTGACCGGGCGCTGTCTTTGTAAGCAGTGCCTACGATTGCCGCGCCGGTCCGGTCAAGCGTGCCGAAGCGGCGGACAAGCGTGCATTTTGCCCGTTGCGGCAGTGCACAATATTGGCCTATCCTGTGCCCGTCAGTCGAGCGCGAGCCCGCGTTATGACCCTGGCTCAAAGAACCATCTTTGCCAGACAGGACAATCCCATGCCTACCAAACTGCCGTCCCGCGCCGACCATGTCGGCTCCTTCCTGCGTCCGCGCTCGGTGATCGAAGCGCGCGAGCACAGGGCCGCGGGCAACATCGACTACTCCGAACTGCGCGCGATCGAGGACCAGGCGATCGCCGACCTCGTCAGGTGGCAGGAGAGCCTCGGCCTCAAGGCGATCACCGACGGCGAGTTCCGCCGCTACTTCTTCCACACCGACTTCCTGCTCCAGCTCGACGGCGTCGAGGAGAGGGGCGGGCTGAAGAAGGCCTTTAAGAACGACTCCGGCAAGGACGTGCAGTTCGCGCCCCCGGTGATGGTCGTGACCGGCAGGATCGCGCACGTGAAGCCGATCCAGCTGGCGGACTACCGGTTCCTAGCCAGCCACGTGAGCGAAACGCCGAAGGTCGCCATTCCGAGCCCGACGATGCTGCACTTCCGCGCCGGCCGCACCGGTATCCCGGAAGACGTTTATCCGACGATGGATGAATTCTACGCCGACGTCGCCGCCGCCTTTCGGTCGGAGATCGACGGCCTCGCCGACGCCGGCTGCCGCTACATCCAGATGGACGACACCAACCTCGCGTACCTGTGCGACGACGAGCAGCGCGCGGATGCCGCGCGGCGCGGGCTCGATCCCGATGCCACCACGCGCCAGTACGCCAGACTGATCAACGAAAGCTTCGCCAGCGCGCCGGCCGACATGCTCAAGGCCATCCACTTGTGCCGCGGCAACTTCCGCTCGAGCTGGGCGGCCGAGGGCGGCTACGAGCCGGTGGCGGAGATCATGTTCAACGAGCTCGACATCGACGCCTTCTTCCTCGAGTACGACGACCCGCGCTCGGGCGACTTTGCGCCGCTGCGCTTCCTGCCGAAGGGCAAGACCGTGGTGCTCGGCCTCGTCACCACCAAGCTCGGCGAGCTCGAAAGCAAGGACGAGATCAAGCGCCGGATCGACGAGGCGGCGAAATACGCCGACATCGACCAGCTGGCGCTGAGCCCGCAATGCGGCTTCGCCTCGACCGTCCACGGCAACGACATCACCACCGAGCAGCAGGCCGACAAGATCCGGCTGGTGATCGAGGTGGCGGAAGAAGTCTGGGGCTCGGTCCCGGCGATGGCCGACTGACAAAGAAAGGGCGGCCCGCGGGCCGCCCTTTCCATTGCCGCAACGGCCGGGGACAGGTCCCGCTCAGCGCAGGCGGAACACGCGCTCCGCGTTGGTCTGCATCAGCATCTTCTTGTGCTCGGGGCTGAGCTGCATGCGATCGTAGGCGGCCACCTCGTCGCTCGACTGCTGGTAGGGGTAGTCCATCGCATAGAGCACCCGCTCGGGTCCGAGCACGTCCATGCAGAACTTGATCGCCGGCTCCCACGCCACGCCGCTGGTGGTGATCCAGATGTTGTTGTGGAAGTAATAGCTGACCGGGTGCTCCAGCCTGACCTGCTCGCCGTCGCGCAGGTGTGCGCGGCCGTCGGCGTTGCCCTGCATCCAGTCGAACCGATAGAGCTGCAGCGGCATGCATTCGCCCATGTGGCCGATCACCAGCCGCAGCTTGGGGAAGCGATCGAACGCGCCCGAGAAGATCAGCCCCATCGTGTGCAGCCAGACATCGTGCGGGAACCCGCCGAGCGCGCCGAAGAACCCGCGGCTCTCGTAGTGCGGGGCGTTGAATGGGGCCGTCGGGTGGATGTACAGCGCCGCGTCCATCGCCTCGAGCGCCTCGAGGATCGGGAAGTACGCGAGCTCGTCGATGTAGTGCCCCTGGAAGTGCGAGTTGAGCACCGCTCCGGCCAGGTTGAGCTCGCCCATTGCCCGCTCGATCTCCCTGACCGAGCCCTTCACGTCGCGCGGGTCGAACGCCGCGCAGGCGGAAAAGCGGTCCGGATGGCGTCGGCAGGCATCGGCGGCGATGTCGTTCGCCTCGCGCGCCAGCGCCGTGCCTTCGCCCGGCCGCACCACCTGCACACCCGGCGCGGTCAGCAGCAGCAGCTGCCGGTCGATGCCGTACTCGTCCATGTGCGACAGCCGCAGCTCGCCGAGGTCCTGCATCATCGCCTGCAGGCTGGGCATTTTCGCAAACATCGCCGCCATCCGCAGGCTGTCGTCGCCCGGCGCGTCGCCGCTCTCGAAATACTCGACCTGCGCCTCGACCAGCGCCGGGAAGGTCCACGCCTCCTCGGTGGCGATACGCCTGTAGGGCGCGTCTCGATCGATGTGCCCCGAGCGCGGCGCGAGGCCCACGCGCGTGCGGTGGCTGAAATCTTCCTTGAAGTGGCCCTTGAGGCCTTTCTCGCTACCGTCTTCGAGCAGGGGCATCAGAACATCCCGTTTTGGTTCTTGCACGTGGCGGGGTCGGGCACGTCCTGGACCACGTCCCAATGCTCGACGATGTAGCCATCCTGCACGCGCAGGATGTCAATGATCGCGTGTCCGCGCGTGCCGGCCTCGCGCATGAAATGGAAGTGCACCGCGACGAGGTCGGCGTCTCCCCACACCACCCGCTTCACCTCGTGGGTGAGGTCCGGCAAGCGCGCCATCGACGCCTGCATCATCGCCAGCGTCGCGTCGCGGCCGCTCGGCGCGTTCGGATTATGCTGGATGTAGTCGGGGTGCATCCAGCAGGTGAACGCGTCGGTCGGATTGTCCTCGACGTAGAACAGCTGGATGAACCGTTCGGTGACCTGCCGCGTGGTGAGCGAAGCCCGATCCGCCGTGTCCCGCGGATCGAACGGCGGCGCGTCCGTATCCCACGGCAGCGCCGTCGCCGCCGGCCTCAACGGCGTTCCTGCCCTGCCAGCAGCTTGCCGAACTTCGGGTGCGCGAAGTGCATCGGCACGTCCTGGCGATAGGGCCAGGTCTTGCGATGCTGCTCGGGGGGCAGCAGGCGGTCCGGACCGAGCGGGTCCTCGGGATAGGTTTTCGCGGCGGGTTGCAGGTGGCTGGTGGTGTGCGCCCAGCCTTCCTCGTAGTTGCCCTGCCACTGCATCATGTAGTCGAGCCGCTTGATCTTCCAGATGCCGTCGACCTTGACGTAGTCGTTCTCGTAGATGCCCGCCTCGAGGAACTGCTGCGGCATGATCTCTTCGCGGGTTTCCTGGAAATCGTCGTGCCAGCCGCCGAGCAGGATGCCGTGGAAACGGCCCTTGGCCGTCTGCCGGTCGGGCGCGACGGTGATGATGTCCTGCATCTGGAAATGGTCGAGCAGCAGGCCGTTGACCGGCCCCGGCCGGCCGCCGGTGAAGCGACCCTGGATCCAGTCGCCGTAGAGCCGCTTGACGCCGGCGTGGCCGACGTACTCGCCCGACAGGAACACCACCGCGCCGTCTTCGGCAAACAGGTCGGCCACTTCGTCGGGGCGATTGAAATCGATGTAGTAGCCATAGGCCCAGTGCAGGCGGCGGATGGCGTTGATGTCCTCCAGCTCGCCCACCCGGTTCTCGAGCGCGGAAAGGCGCTGTTCGGCGTCACTCATTGATCGACTCTCCCGGATAGGTTTGTATGCAACACTAACGACCGTGATTATCTTGGCGAGAGGAAATCGAGCGTGAGCGACAGACCCCAGGGGCGGGAGTGGGACGGGCGCGTTGCCTTCATCACCGGGGCGGTGACGGGGATCGGCCTCGGCGTCGCGCAGGCCTTCGCCGACGCCGGGATGCGGCTGGCGCTGAGCTACCGCAACGAGGACGACCGGGCGCTTGCCGCGCGCTGGTTCGCGGGCAAGGGCTACGAAGCGCCGCTGTTCCTCAAGCTCGACGTGACCGACCGCGCGCGCTTCGCCGAAGTCGCCGACGAGGTCGTCGCCCACTTCGGCGAAATCCACGTGCTGGTGAACAATGCCGGGGTTTCGGTGTTCGGCCCGACCGACGAGGCGAGCTATGCCGACTACGACTGGATCATGGGGGTCAACTTCGGCGGCGTCGTCAATGGCCTCGTCAGCTTCCTGCCGAAGATCAAGGCCAGCGAGGGCCGCCGCCACGTGGTCAACGTGGCCAGCATGGCCGCTTTCCTGCCGGGGCCGCAGGCGGGCATCTACACCGCCAGCAAGTTCGCCGTCCGCGGCCTGACCGAATCGCTGCGCTACAATCTCGCCCCGCACCGCATCGGCTGCTCGCTGTGCTGCCCGGCGCTGACCCGCACCAATGCCTGGACGAGCGCGCTCAAGCGCCCCGAAGGCATCGGCGAGAGCGGCTTTCCCGACGTGCCCCGCGAAGCGCTCGAGCAGTTCGGCACCGCGTTCGAGGAAGGCATGGACCCCTACGAGGTCGGCGCCAAGATCCTCGCCGGGATGACGGCGCAGAAAGGCCTGATCCTGACCCATCCCGAGCACGGTCCGGACTTCGAGGAAGCCCACGCCGCGGTGATGGCGGCGCTGCCGCAGGAGGAAGCGCCGGCCGGCCGGCTCAAGATCGAGCAGCTGCGCCGCGACGCGATGAAGACGGCCGAGGCCGGCCTCGTGATCAACCTCGACGACCTGACCTGAGGGCTCCGTTCAGCGCCTCACGGCTGCGCCGGTTGCGCCGCCTGTTCCGGTGCCTTGCCGATGCACGGCTCGAGCAAGGCGCGCATGTCCTGCCCCCATTTGCGCAAGTCGCGCGCGCTGGCAGCGAGGACTTCCAGGTCGTGCCTGGCATCCCCGTTGAACCGGTTGCTCACGCGCCGCGGCTCGGGCGGAATCTTGGACGCATCCACGCACCGCACCGGCGAGATGACGGGGACCTCGCGCACCTCGACGACCGGCTCCGGGTGCGCGCAGGCGGCAAGCAACAGGGTCAGCAGGACAACGCGCTTCACAGACCTCTTGCTCCAATCACCGATCGCGGCGTGATACAGTTGGACTCCATCAGCTTCTGCAACCGCACTGCCTCCGCTTCCCGCTCCAGCTCCGCCGACCGCTGCTCCTGCTTGACCATCCGCTCGTCGACAATCTCGCCGCGGACGCGGTTTTCGAGCACGTAGTTGGCAAAGCGCATTTCCATACTCCTCGCCGAGCGCTCGGCCGTGAAGCGGGCCTCCTGCGATGTCCGCAGCCTGTCCGAGAGCAGATCGCGTTCGGCGTCAAGCGCATAGGCTCGCCAGCTGACGAGCATAAGCGCCAGAAAGAGCGCCGCACTGACCCCGTGCCACGGGGTCAGTTTGAAACGCGGACTAGCTGTTTCGGCCATCTAAGTGACTCTCCTCCCGAGCACGATTCGCTCCGGTAGCATACCAAACCGAGGCTTCCGCCACGAACAACTACAAGGGACGCCGGCTTTCGACCCTCGTTCCCGCGGATGCCGCAAGAGACCGCGTCCCCTTTGCGCGACTTCTCCTGCGGCAGCGAGGCACGGTTTGCTGGACCTTGCACACCGATCGGTTATCTTCCCGTTTCGAAGGGGAATTTCGAGGAGGCCGGAATGTGTGAACTGGACCAGTTGAGCGAAATGGGCCGCGTGAGCCGGCGCCAGTTCGGAGCGATCGGCGCGGTGGCCGGATTGGGCGCGGCCTTCGCGCCGTTCGCTGCGGCGAACGCCCAGGCGGCCGGGGGCCTGGCCGAGACCATGGTCAGCTTCGCCGCGCCTGGCGGCACGATGGATGCCTTCTTCGTCCATCCGGCCGAAGGCAAGCATCCCGCGGTCATCGTCTGGCCCGACATCGCCGGCCTGCGCGATGCCTTCAAGGCGATGGCGCGCCGGCTCGCCGCCGAAGGCTATTCGGTTCTCGTCGCCAATCCGTTCTACCAGGATGCGCCGGCGCCGCAGTTCGCCGATTTCGAAGCCTTCCGCGCCGGCGGCGGGTTCCAGAAGGTGGGCCCGTGGATGCAGAAGAACACGTTCGATGCGGTCACGGGTGCAGCCAGGGCGGCGGTCGCCTGGCTCGACCAGCAGCCTTCGGTCGACACCGCCAAGGGCATCGGCACGCAGGGCTACTGCATGGGCGGCCCGTTCGTGGTGCGCACGACCGCGGCGGTCCCCGCGCGCGTCAAGGCCGGCGCCAGCTTCCACGGCGGTGGGCTCGTCAGCGACGATCCCAACGCGCCGATCAAGCTGCTGGCGCAGGCACAGGCGAGCTACCTCATCGCCATCGCCAAGAACGACGATGCGCAGCGGCCCACGGAGAAGGATGCGCTCAAGGAAGCCGCAGCGGCGGCCGGCCGGCCGGCCGAGATCGAGGTTTACGGCGGCGACCATGGTTGGACCGTGGCCGACAGCCCGGTTTACAACGAAGCCGAGGCCGAACGCGCCTGGGGACGCCTGCTGAACCTGTACAAGACCGCCCTGTAACGCGGCGCCCCGATGCGCTATCCTCGCACCAGGGAAAAGGTCCGGGCACAAGCCTGGGTCATGAGGGTGCGAGGAGGCCATCAGCATGTGTGATCAGGAGCAGCTCGCCGCCATGAGCGGCCGGGCGGTGACCCGCCGGACGTTCGGCAAGCTTGGCGCGCTGGCGACGCTGGCAGCGTGCACCGCGCCGGACGAGGCGAGCGCGCAGCAGGTTCGCTTGTCCGAGAACTTCGCCAAGTTCGACGCACCCGGCGGCAAGATGGATGCCTTCTTCGTCTACCCGGCGGAAGGCAAGCACCCGGCGGTGATCGTGTGGCCGGACATCGCCGGCCTGCGCGACGCCTTCATGTCGATGGGCCGACGGCTCGCGCGCCAGGGCTATGCGGTGCTGATCCTCAATCCCTACTACCGCAACGCCGAGGCGCCGCAGTTCGACGATTTCGACGACTGGCGCACCCAGGGCGGGATGGAGAAGGTCGCACCGTGGCGCGAGCAGCTGACCGCCGCCAACGTGATGGAGACCGCCAAGGCGGTGGTCGGCTGGCTCGACGTGCAGGATCAGATCGATACCGCCAAGGGCATCGGCACCCAGGGCTACTGCATGGGCGGCCCGTTCACCGTGTGGACCGCGGCGGCCGCGCCCGAGCGGGTCAAGGCCGCGGCCTCGTTCCACGGCGCGGGGCTGGTGAGCGAGGATCCTGCCGCTCCGGTCAAGATGCTCGGGCAGACCCAGGCCAGCTTCCTGTTCGCCATCGCGCGCAACGACGACCGCACCGCACCCGGCGACAAGGATGCGCTGAAGGCCGCGGCAACCGCGGCCGGACGTCCGGCCACGGTCGAAGTGTTCCGCGCCGATCATGGCTGGACGGTCGACGATTCGCCCGTCTTCGATGTGGATGCTGCGGACAAGGCATGGGACGAACTGCTGGATCTCTACTCGAAAGCCCTGTGATCGCCCCGTCCCGCGCGCGGGCGATCGCGCTCGCGCTTCTCGCCGCACTGTCTGCGCTGGCGATGCTTGTGGCCGGGCGGCCGCTGGCGGCGCAGGACCCGCCTGCGGGCGATCGGGCACTGGCCGAGCTCGCGCGCGATGTCGACCGGGCCGAGAGCCTGCGCCGGATCAAGACGCTGCAGCACCTGTACTCGCAGTACGCGCAGTACGGGCTGTGGACCGAGATCGGCGCTCTGTTCGCGCCCGACGCCCGGTTCACCTTCGACGGCCAGATCCGGCAGGGCCAGACGATGACCGGACCGGCCGAGATCGCCGGCTTCCTGAAGGCGCGCTACGGCGGTGGGCACGAGGGCCTGCTGCCCGGCGACTCGCGGATGCTGCTGGTCGAGACCCCGCTGATCCTGCTCGCCCCCAGCGGCAACGAGGCGACAGGGCGCTGGGCGGTGCTCAACTTCATCGGCGGGAACGGCAAGGCGGCGATCGAGGGCGGCATCTTCGTCAACGACTACCGCCGTGCGGGCGGCACGTGGCGCATCGTCGGTGCGCGTTACTTCCCGCAGTATTCGGGCCCCTACGAAGCCGGCTGGACCAACTGGGGCGGCGGCGACCTGCCGATCGTGCCCTACCACTTCACCCCCGACGACGCCGGCACCCCGATCCTGCCGCCCGACGCGCCGGCGCCCGCAGCCACCGCGACGATGCCCGAGCTGTCGGCGCGCATCCGGCGGCTCAACGACGAGGACACGGTGCGCAACCTGCAGTCGGCGCTCGGTTACTACGTCGACCGCAAGATGTGGGACGACGTGGTCGACATGTTCGACGACGAGGCGGCCGTGCAGGTCGGCGAGGCGGACTATCGCGGCAAGGCAGGCGTGCGCCGCTGGCTCGAGACGATGGGTCCGGCCGGTCTCGGCCACGGGCAGCTCAACGACTACCCGCAATTCGACGTGACGGTGAACGTCGCGTCCGACGGCAACGAGGCCTGGGTGCGCGGGATCGAGCTCGGCATGCTTGGCGAGGCGGACCAGCAAAAGGGCTGGTGGGAAGGCGCGGCGTTCCGCAACCGCTTCGTCAGGCAGGGCGGCGTGTGGAGGCTGCGCGAGGTGCGCCGCTTTCCGCTGTTCAGGGCCGACTACGATCTCGGCTGGGGCGCCGACCTGAGCCGGCATCCGCAAGTCGCGCCGATGCCGGCGTGGGGCGCGCCCCATCCGGTCACCGGGGCGAGCGTGCCCGCGCCGGCGGGCGCGGCGCAACTCGCCGACGGCCCGCTCGTTCGCGGGCTCGGCGGCCGGCAGCCGCGCGCGTGGACGCTGGCGGAAGCGCGGACCGCATTGCGCCGCTCGGTCGCGCGCGACGCGATCGAGAACGTCTCGGCCGCCTACACGGCGTATCTCGACGATTTCCAGTCGGACCAGTTCGGCGCGCTGATCGCCGAGCGCGGCTTCAAGATGAGCGCCTTTGCCGGCTACTACATCGGCCGCGAGCGCGTCACCGAGGCGGGCCGGCGGGTGTGGGGCCCGCCGCCCGTGACCCGCCAGGGCATCTCGTTCCACTGGCGCATCCAGCCGGTGATCCTGGTCTCGCCGGACGGCCGCAGCGCCAACATGCGCGTGCGCCTGTTCCAGCCGCGCACCGGCAAGACCGTCGGCGGACCCGGCGGCTTCTACGGCGCCTATTTCTACAGCGGCATGTACCACGACCAGTTCGTGCTCGAGAACGGCGCCTGGCGGATGTGGAACCTCTCGCTCGACGAGCCCTACATGGGCACCCTCGACTGGAAGAGCGGCTGGCAGCGGGCCACGGATCCGACGACGCGGCCGGCGGGAGCAACCAGCGTGCTCGTGCGCGACGACAGCGACTTCAGGCCCGACGTTCCGGTGAAGGACCTGGGCGAGCGCCAGCTACACTTCAGAGGCGGCACCGGCGATCCGTGGCAATGGCCGACGATCCTGCCGATGTGGTTCGAGTACCGCAACCCGGTCAGCGGCAGGCTGCCCGAGCACTACCAGCAGAACTGTGCGCCCTGCACGGCCCGACCCGACCTGCGGCTGGATCGCAACGGGTTCCAGGAGCCGTCACACTGGCCGCAGGAACCCGACTAGGCCTTGGGCGCGTGCTGGCTGGCGCAGTGGAAGCTGCCGCCGCCGGTGAGCACGGCTTCTGCCGGAAGACCCACGACCGCGCGGCTCGGGAACAGCTCGCCGATGGCGGCGACGGCCTCGTCGTCGCGATACGAGCCGTAAACCGGCACGACGACGACCTCGTTGCACACGGCGAAGTTCATGTAGCTCGCCGGTTCGACGATGCCGGCATCGTCCAGCCGGCCCGGCGAAGGAACGTCCTTCACGGTCAAGCCGAAGTCCAGCGCGCGCGCGCGCGCATCGGCATAGACCGAGGCATTCGGATCGTCGGGCCCGCTCGGCAGCGGTATCGCCAGCGTACCGGGCGCGACGAAGCGCGCGAGGTTGTCGACATGGCCGTCGGTGTGATCGCCGAGCAGCCCCTCGCCGAGCCACAGGATACGCTCGAAGCCGAGGTCGCCGCGCAGCCGCGCTTCGATCTGCTCGCGCGACAGGTGCGGGTTCCTGTTCGGGTTGAGCAGGCATTGCTCGGTGGTAACGACGAGGCCCGTGCCGTCGGTATCGATCGCGCCGCCCTCGAGGATCCAGTCGCGCTTGTCGCCTGCAAGACCCGCGGCATCCGCCATCGACGCACCGACCGTCTGGTCGCCTTCCATGACGTACTTGCCGCCCCAGCCGTTGAAGCCGAAGCGCCGCGCCACGCGCCGGCCTGCCTCGTCGAACACCACCAGCGGCCCGCTGTCGCGCAGCCAGATGTCGCCATAGGCGTGTCGCTCGCACCTCACGGCTCCGGTGACCAGTTCGCGCGCGCGTGCCTCGTTCACGGCGTCGCGGACCACGAGGCGCACGTCCTGCCCGGTCTCCGCCACCGCATTGGCGAACGCGGCGATCTGCTCCTGTGCCGGGACGAGATCGTCGGTCCACAGCGACGCGTCGTGCGGGAAGCCGATCCATATCCAGTCCTGCGGAGCCCATTCGGCGGGCATGTGCACGGGCATCTTCTCAGCAGCCTCCTTCTTCGGCGCAGCTCGCGTCGCGGACACGGCGAAATTCGTCGCCCGGATACCAGTTGGGCCATGCGCCCGTCTCGGCCAGCATTCGGCCCAGTTTATGGAACAGCCGCAGGTCGGCCATCACACCCGCCCAGTTCCAGCTCGGGTCGTACTCGTCGTCGGGCAGGTGATAGGCCTTTTCGCGATAGGTTCTTTCCCAAGCCTGCCCGGCGGCAAGGCCGCCCTCGACGAGGTTCTGGCCGCTCTTGAGATAGAACATCGGCACGCCCCGCTTCGCGAGGCTGAAGTGGTCCGAGCGATAGTAGTAGCCGGCCTGCGGCGAGGGATCGGGCGTGGCTGCGCGGTGAAGCTGCGCCAGGGCCTCGCCGAGAAAGCTGTCGAGCTCGCTCTTGTCGCCGCCGATCACGGTCACGTCGCGCGCTGGCCCGGCAAGCGACAGTGCATCCATGTTGAGCCCACCGACGGTTCGCGACAGCGGGAAGATCGGATTCGCGGCGTAATACTCTGATCCGAGCAATCCGGCCTCTTCCGCCGTAACCGCGAGGAATACCATGCTCCGCGCGGCCGGACCCGTCTTGCCCTGCGCCTCGGCGAGCGCGACCAGCGCCGCCGTGCCGGTGGCGTTGTCGATTGCCCCGTTGCAGATGTCGTCGCCCTCGGCGTTGGGGGTGCAGCGGCCGAGATGATCCCAGTGCGCCGAATGCAGCACGTATTCGTCCGGCCGCTCGCGCCCGGGCAGCACGCCGATGACATTTTTCGAGGCGAACCGGCGGATCGAGTTGTCGAACCCGGTCGAGACCGTCACACGGAGCGGCACCGGCCGAAAGCCCCGACGCTTCGCGGCGGCCGACAACTCGGCGAGATCGCGCCCTGCGCTGCGCGCCATCGCTTCGGCGACAGGTTTCTGCACCCAGCCGTTGACCAGGGTCTGGTCGGCGCCGCCACCGGCGCGCTGGGCGTAGGCCTGCGGACCGGACCACGAACTCTCCACGGTCCCCCAGCCATAGGATGCCGGAAAGGTGTCATGCACGATGAGCGCGGCCGCGGCACCCTGCCGCGCCGCCTCCTCGAACTTGTAGGTCCAGCGTCCGTAATAGGTCATCGCCCGGCCGTTGAACGGACCCTCGAGCCCTTCGCTCTCGTAATCGGGGTCGTTGACCAGGATCAGCGCTGTCTTGCCGCGCATGTCGATGCCTGCGTAGTCGTTCCAGCCCTTTTCCGGTGCGACGATGCCATAGCCGACGAAGACCAGCTCGCTGTCATCGATATCGACGTGCGGCACTTCGCGGTAGCTGACCCCGACCCAGTCGCTTCCGATCGTGAAGGCATGCGATGCACCCCTGCCAGCGACGGTCAGCGGCTCGAAGCGGTCCGCCGTGAACTCGACCAGCGGCACGTCCTGGAACCAGCTGCCATGGTTGCCCGGCTGCAGCCCCGCGCGGGCGAACTGCTCGACCAGGTAGGCGAGCGTCTTTTCCTCGCCAGGCGTGCCCGGCGCGCGGCCCTCGAAGGCGTCGAGCGAGAGGGTTCGGGTAACGTCCTTCATCGTCGCCTCGGAAGGCGCCGCCTCGGCAATGACGCGAGGAGCGGTCTCAAGGGTCGTGCAGCCCGCCGCGAGCAGGGTTGCGACGGCCGCACAGATCAATCGCGACATCGGGACATTCACCTTGGGGATTCGGAACGCGCGTGTCTGGCAAACGCTCCGCGCGCCTGCAACCGTTGCCCTTGCCCTCGGCCGCGCGGCCATGCAGTCAGGCGCGATGCGGGACGACTGGCAGAATGCAATCGAACGGGCCCGGGCGCATGCCCCGTTCCTCGCCCAGGCGCTCGAGCGCCAGCCTGAGCTTGCCGCCCTGCTCGAGCAGGGGGAAGGCAACGGGGCACTGGCCGCCGCGCGGCGGGCCGGCGAGGGAGCCCCGGACGTCGGGACGGCGCTGCGCCGCGAGCGACTGGCGCTCGCGACCGCGCTCGCAATCGGCGACCTGGCCGGCGCGCTGCCGCTCGACCAGGTCATGGGCCAATTGAGCGATTTTGCTGACCGAGCGCTCGATCGGGCGATCACAAGCGCAATCCGCAGCCGCATGCCGGACAGCGAGCCGCAGGGTTTCGTCGCCATCGCCCTCGGCAAGCTCGGCGCGCGCGAACTCAACTACAGTTCGGACATCGACCCGATCCTGCTCTACGATCCCGCGCGGCTTCCCCGTCGCGAACGCGACGACCCCGCCGAAGCCGCCCAGCGCTACGCCCGTGCAGTGGTCGAAACGCTCATGCGCCAGACCGGTGACGGGTACGTGTTCCGCGTCGATCTGCGCCTGCGGCCGGCTTCGGAAATCACGCCGCTGGCGCTTCCATTCGGGGCCGCGCTGACCCACTACGAGAGTTCGGCGCTCGCTTGGGAACGCGCGGCATACATTCGCGCCCGCGCGGCCGGCGGCGACATCGCGGCCGGCGAAGCCTTTCTCAACTCGATCCGCCCGTTCGTCTGGCGGCGCAGCCTCGACTTCACCGCCCTCGAGGAGATTCGCCGGCTTACCGCGCGCATTCGCGACGCGCACAGCGGACCGCGCGAGCCCGCTCCGGGTTTCGACCTCAAGCGCGGCCGGGGGGGCATCCGCGAAGTCGAGTTCTTCGCGCAGACGCACCAGCTGATCTACGGCGGGCGCCTGCCCTCGCTAAGGCGAAAAGGTACACGCGATGCACTCGATGCGCTGGCCGCCGAAAGCGTGATCGAGGTCGAGGATGCCGAGCGCCTGGGAACTGCGTACGATCGCCTGCGCGTGGTCGAACACCGGCTGCAGATGGTGCACGACCGCCAGACGCACACGCTTCCGGTCGACGCTGCGGCGCTCGACAATGTCGCGCGGCTGGATGGCCTGACCGACGGCGCCACACTCGTCGCCGAGTTGCGCGAACTGTGCGGCGACATTGCCTCTCGCTACGACAGGCTGCTCGGCAAGGACAAGGCGGCACGCACTGCCGGTTCTTCGGTCAGCAACGAGTTGCGTGAGAAGGTCGCCGGCCGTGCAGAGCACTGGCGCGAGACCATCCGCAGTCTGCGCGGCGCCGAGGCGCGCGCAGCGTTCGATGCGATGCTGCCCGACCTGATGGAAGCGCTTGCGCAAGCGTCCGAACCCGATCACGCGCTCGTGCGCTGGGAAACCCTGCTCGCCCGCCTGCCCAGCGCGGTGAACCTGTTTCGCCTGTTCGAGCAGCGCCCGGGATTGCTCGAGCTGGTCCTGCGCATCCTGACTCTCGCCGGGCCTCTGGCGGACGAACTCGCCCGCAGGCCGGAACTGCTCGATCGCCTCATCGACAGCAGCGCGCTCGATCTTCCCGGTCCGACCAAGGCGCTCGCTGCGGCAATGCGCCGCGGCGAGGAAGACGATGACTACGAGAAACGCCTCGACCGCATCCGCCGGGTGGTCGGCGAGGAACGCTTCGCCCTCGGCGTCCAGCTGGTCGAGGCCCAATATGATCCCCTCGACATCGCAGCCGGCCTGTCGCGTGTCGCCGAGGCTGCATTGGAAACAGCGGCGGAGGCGGCTTGCACCGAATTCGAACGCGCGCACGGTCGCATTCCGGGTGCCGGCCTGCTGATCCTCGCGCTCGGCCGGCTCGGGGGCGGATCCCTGACCCACGCCTCCGACCTCGACCTCGTCTACCTGTTCAGCGGCGACCTGGACGTCGAATCGGACGGCCGCCGTCCGCTCACCGCCTCGCTCTACTTCAACCGCCTGGCGCAGCGCGTCACTGCCGCGCTGAGCGTGCCGACCGCCGAAGGCGCCCTGTACGAGGTCGACACGCGCTTGCGGCCGATGGGCAATCAAGGCCCGATAGCGGTGAGCCTGGAAAGCTTCGCGCGCTATCAACATGAGAGCGCCTGGACGTGGGAACACATGGCATTATGCCGCTCGCGGCCGGTCTACGGAGCGCCCGACGGCCGGCACCGCCTTGCCGCGACGATTCGCGAGGTGCTGGAACTGCCCCGCGAGGCGACGGCGCTGATGGCCGACGTGCTGAAGATGCGGGCCGAGATGGCGGCGCACAAGCCGCCTGCAGGCGCGATCGACGCCAAGCTCCAGCGCGGCGGGCTGGTCGACTGCGAATTCATCGTACACTTCCTGCAGCTGCGCGAGCGGATTGCGTTCACCCCCTCGATGCCCCAGGCGATCAGCGAGCTGGTCGCGGCCGGTCTTTTACCTGAGGAGTTTGCCAGACATCATGCGCTGCTTGCCCGCCTGCTGATCGCGGCGAGACTGCTGGCGCCCGACCTCGCCGATCCGCCCGGGCCCGCCCGGCCGGTGCTGGCCCGGGCCTGTCGGCAAGAGGATTACGCGGCGCTCTTGCAAGCGCTTGCCGATGCGCGGCATGGCGTGGCCCGCACCTGGGCCGAGACATTCGGCGAGCAATTGGAGATCGCGTGATGGGCGAACGACTGGATGTCGGCGACACCATGCCCGACGTGGCGCTCGAGACCCCGGATGGAAAGACGGTTCGGCCGTCCGACTTTCGCGGACGAAAGCTGGTGGTGTACTTCTATCCCAAGGACGATACCCCGGGCTGCACCGTCGAAAACAAGGATTTCTCGGCCCTCCTGCCGGAGTTTTCCGGCGCGCGCATCGCGGTTCTCGGCGTGAGCAAGGATCCGCCCGCGAAGCACGCGAAGTTTGCCGCGAAGCACGGACTTGCCGTGCCGCTGGCGACCGATTCCGCCAATGGCCTTTCCGACGCACTGGGAGTCTGGGGCGAGAAATCCCTCTACGGGAGGCTGTTCATGGGCATGCATCGGAGCACGTATCTGATCGATGCCGCAGGGCGGATCTCGCGGGTGTGGCGCAAGGTGAAGGTCAAGGGCCACGCCGCCGAGGTGCTCGCAGCCGCCAAGGCGTTGTGACATCGATTGCCGAAGCGATCCGCGCCGCATTGCTGACATGCGAGCCGGCGGCCAAGGTCAGGGCAACCCGACAGCTAGTGCGCCGCTGGCGACGCGGCGAGTTCGCGTGGAACTTTTCGCTGACGATGCCCGACCGACCGGCATGGCCGACCGATCTCGTCCTGCTGCCGCCCAACCGCATGCCCAAGCGCGGCCGCGGCGGCTCGCACCGCAACGCTGTTGGGCTGTGGCATTCGCTCGCGCACATTGAATTCGTCGCGATCGATCTCGCGCTCGACATGGCCGGGCGCTTCGGTGCCGAGATGGGGCGCCCGTTCGTCGACGACTTCCTCTCGGTCGCGGGCGACGAGGCGATGCATTTCGCCGTGATCGACCGGCACTTGCGCGGCATGGGTTCCGGCTACGGACAGCTGCCGGCGCATGACGGGCTGTGGCAGGCGGCGCGAGAGACCCGGCACGACGTGGCGGCACGACTAGCGGTGGTGCCGATGGTCCTCGAAGCGCGCGGGCTCGACGTGACGCCCGCGACGCGCGATCGCGCCCTGGCGATGGGCGATCCGGCGGGCGCGCGAATCCTTCAGCGCATTCTTGACGACGAGATTCGCCACGTCGCCATCGGCACAAGGCATTTCGTCGCCCGTTGTGAAGAGACCGGATTGCAACCGGAAAACCATTGGAAAATGCTGGTCGGAAGGCATTTCAGAGGTGCCCTGAAGCCACCATTCAACGACTCAGCGCGTCTCGCTGCCGGTCTATCGCGCGAATTCTACGCCGGTGTTGCCTGATTAACCTTTTGCCCGATACCAACCCAATCAACGAGACGGCGGGGGGTTCCGACCATCTCACAAAAATCGTCGCGGACCGCAGGAACGGTCCGTTGTGCAGCTGCAGACGTGCCCGGCGCGACTGTGAGTAGGACGGGAAAACAGGTCGCATGCTTCTAAAGCACGTTCTCGGGGCCCTCGCCGCAGTCGTCGCAACGACGAATCCGGCCCTCGCCAACGAAACCGCTACCGCTACGCAGATTACCGGTGCGATCGACGCCGCCAGCGCCAGCAGCACCTCGGGCGACCGCGAATTCCGCGAACTGTTTGCAAACTGGAAGTCGATGGACGCCACTGGGGTGGTCACCTCATCGCCTATCGCTCGGGTTTCGGTCCCGGCCGGTATGCCGGTTCAGGATGCCACGCTGACCAGCAATTTCGGCATGCGCACCCATCCGGTTCTCGGCGGCCGTCGCAATCACAAGGGCGTCGATCTGGCCGAACCCATCGGGACCCCGGTCTATGCCACCGCCGATGGCGTGGTGAGCAAGGCCGAGCCGTTCAGCAGCTACGGCAACTACATCCAGATCGAGCATGGCGGAGAGCTGCAGACTCGCTTTGCGCATCTTTCCGGCTATGCGGTCGTCGCCGGGGATCAGGTCCGCAAGGGCCAGCTCATCGGCTACGTAGGGACAACCGGCCGCTCGACCGGCCCGCACCTGCATTACGAAGTGCGCGTGGCCGGTGAAGCCGTCGATCCGACCCCTTACATGGTCGGCACCAGCCTTGCAGTGTCCAACGACGCGGGCCTAGGCCGCGGCGGTCCCGAATAAGCTCTCAGCCATCGTACGATGTGGGCGTCGGGCAACCGGCGCCCTTGTTGTTTGAGCAGCCGGACAGGCAGCCTCCGGCGGTAGGACGGCGGTCAGGGGCGACTATTGGCGAGCAGCCGCTCGGCGATGGCCCGAACTTCCGCGCCGATGTCGTCCCGCTCGAGTGCCAGCGCGAGCGTGGCTTCGATGAAGCCCGTCTTGCTGCCGCAATCGTAGCGCCGCCCGGCGAACGTTACCGCGTGGAACGGCTGCCGGCCGATCATTCGGGCCATGGCATCGGTCAGCTGGATTTCGCCGCCTGCACCCTTTTCCTGGCCTTCCAGCGTGCGCATGACTTCGGGCTGCAGGATATAACGGCCGGAGATGATCTTGTTGGACGGCGCCTTGTCGACTGGCGGCTTCTCGACCAGTCCACGCACTTCGGTCAGCGATCCTTTGGTCGTGCCCGGATCGATTACGCCATAGCTTGAAACCTCCGCGCGCGGCACCTCCAGCACGGAGATCAGGTTGCCGCCGACCTCGTTGTAGGCCTCGACCATTTGCGCAAGACAGCCGGGGGTGCCGATCATCAATTCGTCCGGCAGCAGGATCGCGAACGGTTCGTCGCCAACGATTGCGCGGGCACACCAGATCGCATGGCCCAAACCCAGCGGGACTTGCTGGCGCACTGTGATGAGGTCCCCGGGGGTGAAGCGTGTCGGCTCAAGGACGGAGAGGTCCTTGCCCCGTTCGGCCATCGTCGTCTCGAGCTCGTAGGCCATGTCAAAATTCTCGACCAGCGCGGTCTTCCCCCGGCCTGTGACGAAGATCATCTGCTCGATCCCCGCCTCGCGCGCCTCGTCGACCGCGTACTGGATCAGCGGGCGGTCCACGATCGGCAGCAATTCCTTGGGAATCGCCTTGGTTGCGGGAAGGAAGCGAGTGCCGAGCCCGGCAACCGGGAAGACGGCTTTGCGGATGGGTTTGCGGCTGCTCATCCAGGCCGGAATACGGAGCAGCGCGGGGCGCGGTCAACAGCCATCGCCGCTTGTCTCCGAACCGCCCCGATCCGTGAACCTTTGCGCTTTCCGTGCGTTCGCCGGACAAGGACAGGCAAGAACACGGAAGGTATCGTCATGGCCCTGCTCAAGTTGGCCGCGCTCGCCGCACTCGGCTACGTCGGCTACAAGTACTACGAGAGATCGAAGAACGAAGGGGACGCCGCCTTTGCCACGGGCCAAGGGACGGGCGAGAACTTCGCCAAAGTTCGCGAAGCCGGGCCTCACGCGATGGCAGACAAACCCCAGCGCGAATGGACCGCCACCGACCAGGCGAGCGACGAAAGTTTCCCGGCGAGCGACCCGCCGGCGACTTATTGAGCCGCCGGCACTAGTCCGCCGGGCCGGCGAGGCGGTGGGTGAGCCACAACCGGATCGCTCCGGCGAGTCCTGGCGGCCGATCGGATGAGATCCGCTCGACATCGATCTGCGCGACCAGCGCGTTGAGCGGCACGCCCTCGCGCTCGGCAGCGCGCTTGAGCATGTCCCAGAACAGCGGCTCGAGACTGATCGACGTCCTGTGTCCCGCGATCTCGACCGATCGCTTGACCGGCGGGTGATAGAGATCCGCCACTTGTGCGGTCAGTACATGTGCTGCCCGCCATTGATCGACAGCGTCGACCCGGTGACGAACCCCGCGCCGTCGGAGGCAAGAAAGGCGACCCCGCGGGCGATTTCGTCGGCGTGGCCGAGGCGGCCGACAGGAATCCGAGCGACGATCTTCTCGAGCACGTTCTCGGGAACGGCGGCGACCATGTCGGTGTCGATGTAACCGGGAGCAACAGCATTCACGGTTATGCCGAAGCGGGCTCCTTCCTGAGCCAGCGCTTTCGTGAAGCCGTGGATGCCGCTCTTGGCCGCAGCGTAGTTGACCTGGCCGTATTGCCCGGCCTGGCCGTTGATCGAGCCGATATTGACGATCCGGCCCCATTGCCGCTCGCGCATGCCGGGAAAGCAGGCTTTGGCCATGTTGAAGCATCCGCCGAGGTTGATCCGCATGACGTCGTACCAGTCCTCGAAGCTCATCTTGAGCAGCGTGCCGTCGCGGGTGATGCCGGCGTTGTTGACCAGCACATCGACCGGGCCGACTTGTTCTTCCACCTGCCGGCAGCCTGCAAGCGTCGCCTCATGGTCGCCTACGTCCCACTTGAACGCCGGAATGCCCGTCTGCTCGGTGAAGGCGCGGGCCTTTTCCTCGTTGCCGGCATAATTCGCTGCGACGGTCATGCCATCTGCCTTGAGCGCCTCGCAGATCGCCCTGCCGATGCCGCGTGTTCCCCCGGTAACGATTGCTACGCGTGCCATGTCCTCTTCCCCAGCTCTCTTCCTGCTGGCGACCTTACGGGACGGCTCCGTCCACGCAACGAAAAACCCCGCCGAAGCGGGGTTTGCAGGCGCGGTGCGAAGAGGCGCGTCAGAAGCGGAATTGAGTTCCGACGTAAACGGCCTGGCTGTCCTGCTTGGTCGGATCGGCCAGCGGCGCGAGCCGGTCGCGCTCCTGTGAATAACGCACGCCCGCAGTGACATCGAGGTTGCGCGTGAGCCGGTAGCTGCCGCCGAGGTCGACCGCCTGGTCGCTGCGCGAATCGATCGTGCGCGGCTGGGCTCCGGTCTTGGCTTCTTCCGCCACCGCGATCCGCGCGGCGAAACGGCTCTCGTCAGGGCGCACACCCGGCGAAGGCTGGAACTTGGCAAGATCGGGAATTCGTGCGTCGGAGAGCGAGCGCGACAGCGCCGGAGCCGGAGCCGGTTTGGCGAAGCTCTGGTAGCCGCGAGAGACGCCGAGATTATAACGCATCGGCGCAATGCGCAGGGCGGGATCGCCGGCCACCTGGTCCCTTGCCGCATCGATGGCCGAGCGTACCGAGATGGCCCGTGCTGCTTCGCTGTCGACGCGGACCGCGACCGTCACCGAACGGCTTGCCCGCGCCGCAATGCCGGCGGGGGTGAAGCGCATCATGCGGGCCTTGCCGCTGCTGCGCTCGGCCACGAATTGGGCAAGACGCGGATCGACGGCGGCGGGCGTGAGCGCGGCAAAGCTGCCGTTGGCGGCAAGGCTGACGCCTTCGTCGAGCGAGCCGAGCGCGAAACCGGCGGTCGGCAGTCCGGCAAGCACGAGCGCGCCGGCGGCGAGGCCTGCCGCTAGGCGACTGGATCTGTGCGTTGCCAACTTGCTCGTCACACTTGTGCCCCGATGAGTGCCTTCGTTGCTTCCGCCGAGAGACGCAGATTCCGCATGAATGGTTCCTGACCTGCAGGAATCGCTCCGAAACACTGCCCGTCCGCCCTTGTGTACGCATCCGCGGCCGCATTTGCGAGTCCGCAACCCCTTGCGTCGCGGGTTTTTTCGAAGTGTTGCAGGCACTCCACAGCGCGACCGAGTTAAGCCGCGGTTCACCGCGCGGGAGGCCCAAGGCTCCGGCGACCTGTCGCGCTACCTTGCCGCTTGCCCAACTGAGGCTATAGAGGCGCACACGGGCGCTGGCCCGCAAGAGGAAACGAACCGAGAATGGCACCGCAGACTTCCCCCGACGCCGACCGTCGCACCCCCCTGATGCAGTCATCGGCTCGCGGATTGCTCCTCGGTGCGCTCGGGCTCGGGCTAGCCGCCTGCGGCGGAAGCAATGAGCGGCCGCAGGCCGATCTTGCGGCGGCGCAGGTTACTGCCATCGGCGTGAACTCGTATCTCTGGCGCGCCACCCTGGAGACCTTGTCGTTCATGCCACTGACCCAGGCCGACAGCGCCGGGGGCGTTATCGTGACCGACTGGTATTCGAATCCGCAGAATCCAAACGAGCGGGTCAAGCTGTCGGTATCGATCCTTGACCAGGACCTGCGCGCCGATGCCCTGCGCGTGGCGGCGAGCCGCCAGGTCCTTCAGGGCGGCAATTGGCTCGAGGCCCCGGTTCAGGCGGCCACCGTGCAGAGGCTCGAGGATATCATTCTCACCAAGGCGCGCGACTTGCGCCGTTCGGCCGTGGGCTGACCGGCCCTTCTTCGGACAGCTCGAGGAATCAACCCATGACCGAGCAGCGTTTCGATCCGTCGCAGGCCGACGGGCGCTGGCAGCGTGCATGGGACGAAGCGCGCTGCTTCGAAGCTGGCGAGGGAGGCAACAGGCCGAAGAGCTACGTGCTGGAGATGTTCCCCTATCCCTCGGGGCGCATCCATATCGGCCACGTGCGCAATTACACGATGGGCGACGTGCTGGCGCGCTACAAGCGCCTGACCGGCCACAACGTGCTCCATCCGATGGGCTGGGACGCGTTCGGCATGCCGGCGGAGAACGCGGCGATGGAGAAAGGCGTCCACCCCAAGGGCTGGACCTACCAGAACATCGCCACGATGAAGGCGCAGCTCAAGCGCCTCGGATTGGCGCTCGACTGGAGCCGCGAGCTGGCCACCTGCGACCCCGAATACTACGGGCACGAGCAGGCACTGTTCCTCGATCTCTACGAGGCGGGGCTGGTCTATCGCCGCCAGAGCGCGGTCAACTGGGACCCGGTCGACCAGACGGTGCTGGCCAACGAGCAGGTCGTGGACGGGCGCGGCTGGCGCTCGGGCGCGCTGGTTGAGAAGCGTCAGCTGAACCAGTGGTTCCTCAGGATCACGGCGTTCGCGGAAGAGCTCCTGGCAGGCCTCGATGCGCTGCAAGACTGGCCCGAGAAGGTGCGGGTCATGCAGGAGAACTGGATCGGCAAGAGCCAGGGCCTGCAGTTCCGCTTCGGCCTCACCAACGGCCAGACGCTCGATGTCTATACCACGCGGCCGGACACGATCTTCGGCGCCAGCTTCGTCGCCGTCGCGCCCGACCATCCACTGGCGCAGGACATTGCAAGCTACAATTGCGACGCGGCCAAGTTCATCGACCTGTGCAAGCAGGGCGGTACGACCGCCGCCGAGCTGGAGACCGCCGAGAAGCTCGGCTTCGACACCGGCATCGGCGCAATACATCCGCTCGATCCGGGCACGCGACTGCCGGTCTACATCGCCAACTTCGTGCTGATGGAATACGGCACCGGCGCGATCATGGCCGTTCCCGGGCACGACCAGCGCGACTTCGAGTTCGCCGCCAAGTACGGCTTGCCGATTATGCGCGTCGTCGCCGCCTCGAGCGATGCGGCCGACGCACCGCTGGACGAAGCCGAGGCGGGCGACGGGGTGCTGGTCAATTCGGGCTTCCTCGACGGCATGACCGTGGCCGATGCCAAGCGCGCGGTGATCGAAAGTGCCGAGGCTGAAGGCTGGGGCGAGGGCAAGACCGTCTGGCGGCTGCGCGACTGGGGCGTTTCGCGCCAGCGTTACTGGGGCACGCCGATCCCGTTCATCCACTGCGGCGCCTGCGGCGTCGGGCCGGTGCCCAAGGACCAGCTGCCGGTGACGCTGCCCGAGGATGTCGACTTCTCGGTCCCCGGCAACCCGCTGGTCCGGCACCCTACCTGGAAACACGTTGTCTGCCCGCAATGCGGCGGCGCGGCCGAGCGCGAGACCGACACGCTCGACACTTTCGTCAACTCGAGCTGGTACTTCCTGCGGTTCGCCAGCCAGCCGGCCGACCGACCGTTCGATCCGGCCGAAGTGGCCCAATGGCTGCCGGTCGACCAGTACATCGGTGGCATCGAGCACGCGATTCTGCACCTGCTCTACGCCCGCTTCTGGACCCGCGCGCTGGCGCATATCGGCCAGCTCGAGGTCAAGGAACCCTTCGCCAGCCTGTTCACCCAGGGCATGGTGACGCACGAGACCTATCAGAGCACCGGCAACGACCCGCGCTGGCTGGCGCCCGAGGAAGTCGAGCGCCACGGCGGGCATGTAATCGAGAAGGCATCGGGGCTGCCGGTCGAAGTCGGCCGCGTAGTCAAGATGTCCAAGTTGAAGAAGAACGTGGTCGACCCCGACGAGATCGTCGCGCGCTACGGCGCCGACGCCGTGCGCTGGTTCATGCTGTCGGACAGCCCGCCCGAGCGCGATCTGCCTTGGTCGGAGGCCGGCATCGAGGGCTGCGGGAAGTTCGTCCAGCGCTTGTGGCGATTGTTCGGGCAGTTCGATGCCGCGGCCGCCGCCGAGGACAAGGCGCTCGCCCGCAAGACCCACCAGACGATCGCCGCCGTCGCCGAGGACATCGAGGCGCTCGCCTTCAACAAGGCCGTCGCGCGAATCTACGAGCTGACGTCCGCCGCCGAGAAGGCCGCTCGGTCGGCCGACCGCAGCGCGGCGATCCGGGCGCTGCTCGTGCTATCGTCGCCGATGATGCCGCACCTCGCGGAGGAAGCCTGGGCGCTCATCGGCGGCGTGGGTCTCGTCGCCGATGCCGCATGGCCGGAAGTCGACCCGGCGCTGCTGGTCGAGGACGAAGTGACCATCGCCGTGCAGGTCAGGGGCAAGCTGCGCGATACGCTGACCGTGGCCAAGGGACTGCCCAATCCCGACCTGGAGGCGCTTGCGCTGGCCAGCGAGAAGGTCCAGCGTGCGATCGACGGAGCGGAAATCCGCAAGGTGATCGTGGTGCCCGACCGGCTGGTCAACATTGTCGCATGACGCGGGGCGCAGCCCTCGCGGCGCCCTTGGCGCTCCTCGCCGCACTCTCGGGATGCGGCCTGCAACCGATGTATGCCGGCGGCGGCAACGGCGCGGTGGCGCAGGGGCTGGCAGCGGTCGAGGTCACGCCGATCGAGGGCCGCGCCGGCTGGCTCGTGCGCAATGCCCTACGCGACAAGTTGGCGCAGGGCGGCAAAGCGTCGGATCCGCGCTATCGGCTCGACGTGCTGCTCGACGACAAGCTCGAAGGCCTCGGCTTGCTGACAGACGAGACCGTCGGACGCGAGCGCCGCTCGTTGCGCGCGAGATATCAGCTCGTCGACCTCGCCAGCGGCGAGATCATGGTCGATGCCACCGCCGGCTCGGATGCGGGCATTGACGTCGTCTCGTCGGAATATGCGACGATCTCGGCCGAGCAGACCGCGCTCGAGAACCTTGCCGGTGTCGTGGCCGACCGTATCGCCACCCGGGTCGCGCTGGCGATGCGCACCAGTCAGTGAAGGCGACGCAGCGCGACTTCGCCGCAATTGCGCCGCGTGCCGCGCATCAAGCCCGCGTTGCCTTCTTCTGCGGGCCCGATGAGTCTGGTTCGGCAGCCGCAGCTGACAAGCTGGCGGCGATGCTTCCTGCTCCCGGCGAAAGGATCGAGCTGACCGGTTCGGACCTGCGTTCAGATCCCGTCCTCCTGGGCGACGAAGCACGATCGAACTCGCTGTTCGGCGGGACCCGGTACATCTTCGTCAGAGCGGTTGGCGATGACGCGCACGACGCGGTGAGCACCTTGCTCGGCCTCATTGATGCCGGCGAAGGCGACGGGGCCTGCCCGGTATTGATCGTCGCGTCATCGGCAACCGACAAGGCGCGGACTGCAAAGCTCCTCGAGAAGCGGGGCGATGCACTGGTGGCGATGTTCTATCCGCCGGATCTGCGCACGGTCAGCGAAGACGTGCGTCGCATGGCAGACGTCGCCGGGCTCAAGCTCGGTGGCGACCTCGCGGAGCGGATCGCCCGCGCCGCGGGCCTCGACGTGCGGCTGGCACAATCGGAAGTGACCAAGCTCTCGCTCTATCTCGACGCATCGCCGCAGACGCCGCGAATGGCGGACGAGGAGGCGCTCGATGCGATCGGCGCCAAGACCGAGGAAGACGGGTTTATGTCCCTGGTCAACGCGGTTCTGTCCGGTGAAGTGAATCGGCTCCCCGGAGAGCTGCGCCGACTGCGCGAGGTTTCGCTCAATCCGGTGGGTGTCCTCCTCGCGCTCGAACGCCGCGCGGCGCAACTGGCGCAGCTAGTGGCGCGAATGGGCCCGGGCAGCCGGGTGGCCGACGTGCTTGATGCCGAGCAGAAGGCGCATCGCCTGTTCTGGCGTGACAAGAAGGATCTCGCGAGCCAATTGCAGCGCTGGAATGCGCGCAAGCTCGATCGATTGGTGCAGCGGCTTGCCGCGCTACACCGCGCGCTGCTGGCGAACAATCAGGCGGCCGAGTTGCTGCTGGCGCAGGAACTGGCCGACATCGCGCGCTTTGCCCTGGCGCGCCGCTGATCGCGAAGCACCTCGCGGACTCGCTCTCGATATGGCCGAAACCTGCTTTCACTCGATGCCAGACGGCCGCAGGCTCGCCTTCCGCCACGCGCCGGGCCAAGGTCCGGCCATCGCGTTCCTGCCGGGGTACATGTCGGACATGTCCGGCAGCAAGGCATCGGCGCTGTTCGACTGGGCTACGCAGAATGGCCGCGAGTGCCTCCTGCTGGACTATTCCGGCTGCGGCGCGAGCGAAGGCGATTTCGCGGAAGGAACCTTGAGCCGCTGGACGGAGGAGGTGCTGGCGCTGCTCGCCGCGCGAATCGCGGGACCCGTCGTACTGGTCGGTTCGTCGATGGGCGGATGGCTGATGCTGCTGGTCGCGCTCGCAGTCGGTCCGCGCGTCGCAGGGTTGGTCGGAATCGCAGCGGCGCCCGACTTCACCCAATGGGCTTACGACGACCGTGAGCGGTCGCAGCTCGCCGGGGGCGAGACCGTGTTCATGGACAGCCCGTACGGCTCCGAGCCGACGCCGACGCATGCACGTTTCTGGGCCGACGGTCAGGCACGGCGCCTGCTGGACGGCGAAATCGCCCTCGATTGCCCGGTCCGCCTGCTGCACGGCCAGGACGATGCCGATGTCCCGCCGGGTATCTCGTTCCGGCTCGCCGATGCCCTGCGTTCACGGGATGTGCAGGTCACGCTGGTCAAGGGCGGTGACCACCGCCTGTCGCGTGAAGGCGACATTGCGCTCATGCTGCGCACCGTCGCCGCGCTCATCGGAGAGCCCTCCAGATGATTGCCGCCATTCTGCTGACCCTTGCGCAGGCCACCGCGACAACGCCTGCGCCCGCCGCCCCCAGCACTCTCGCTGACGCCCGGCTCGAACTCTGCGTGGACAAGGCACGCACCGATCCCGCCAGCGCCATTTCCGATGCCAGCGAGTGGCTCTACGGAGTCAGCACCGAAGACGGCAGCTTCCCGCAGCAATGCCTCGGCATGGCCTACACTGCGCTGCTGCGGTGGGACGCGGCCGAACGGGCCTTTCTCGCAGCTCGTGAGGGAGCGCCTGAAGCAGCCCATTTCCGGCGTGCACAGCTGGCCGCAATGGCGGGCAACGCAGCGCTTGCGGAGGGTCGCGGGGCCGCGGCGCTGGCTGCGCTCGACCTCGCCGCCGGTGACGCCCAAGCATCGGGCGATACGGCGCTGCAGGCGATTACGCAGATCGACCGCGCGCGCGCGCTCGTGCTGCAAGGCGATACGACGCAGGCCGGAGCGGCACTCGCCAGCGCCCGGTCGCTCAATCCGCAAAGCCCCTACGCGTGGCTGCTATCGGCTACGCTGTCGCGCCGGCTCGGCAATCTCGAAGAGGCGCAGGCGCAAATTGAGACGGCAGCAGCGCTTGCTCCCGACTATCCCGAAACCGGGCTCGAAGCGGGAGTGATTGCCATGTTACGGGGAAACGAGACGGCCGCCACGCAAAGCTGGCGCTCTGTCACGCGCCTCGAGCCGAATGGCGACGCCGCGATCGCGGCCCGAGGTTACCTAGAGCAACTCGGTGAGACGGCCAGCGAGGCAGCGGCGAGCCGATGATCCCGCTGTCCGTTCTCGATCTCGTCCCGATTCGCGAAGGGAGCGGTGTGTCGGAGGCGCTGGATGAGGCGGGCAAGTTGGCAAAGACGGCCGAGCAGGCCGGATACAAGCGTTTCTGGGTTGCGGAGCATCATGCCACGGCAGGCATTGCGGGCGGCGCCACCGCCGTCGTGCTCGCCCATATCGGTCATGCGACTTCGACCATCCGCATCGGCGCAGGCGGGATCATGTTGCCGAACCACAATCCATTCGTGATCGCTGAGCAGTTCGGGACGCTCGACGGGCTATTCCCCGGCCGGATCGACCTTGGCCTCGGGCGCGCTCCGGGGGCTGCCGGGATCATCGGCCAGGCACTGCGCAAGAACCTTCATCAGGCCTCCGAGTATTTCCCGCAGGACGTCGTCGAGTTGCGCGCGCTGCTGACCGGGGATATCGAGCTACCGATCGTCGCTACACCGGGTCTCGGCGCGCGGGTCGAACTGTGGATGCTCGGCTCGAGCCTGTTCGGCGCCCAGCTCGCCGCGCGGCTCGGGCTACCTTATGCCTTCGCCAGTCATTTCGCGCCCGACCACCTCGACGCCGCGCTGATCGCCTATCGCAGCCAATTCCGGCCTTCGTCCGCGCTCGACAGACCTCACGCAATGGCGGCGATGACGGTTATTGCCGGCGAAACCGACGAGGAAGCCGAGCTTCTCGCTTCAAGCCAGGATCAGGCATTCGTGCGCCTTCGTAGCGGCGACCCCGGCAAGCTGCCGCCACCGGTGCCAGGCTATCGCGACACGCTGCCCGAAAGCGCCCGCGCGATGCTCGAGCATCTCGGCCAGGCCCGCGCCGTCGGCTCGCCCGCCACGGTCGCCGGGCGGATCGCCAGGTTTGTCGAGCGCACACACGCCGACGAACTCATCCTCTCGGGCGCTACCTACGATCCGGCCGCTCGCCGCCGCTCGCTCGAGTTGACCATCAAGGCAGTTTCATAAGCAACCAGTTTTCGGGTGTTTGTGCCCGATCTTCTCTGTAAGGGGGCCAGGTCGAAACCACGGGCCACCGGACCCGTTGTGCCATCAAGAGGCATCCGGCGGGAGAAGACGGGCATGGCAACCGCGACGCGGGTCCACGGTGAAGGTCTGGCCGGGCTGGCCGCCAGTGAGCGCAAGCTGGCGCTCGCCCTGCGTGAACGGATCGCCGACTCGGCCCTCCCTGGCGAAGCCGCGTTGCCGGCCGGACAGCTCGACGATGCCGCCGCGCTGTTGCTTGAGGCCGCACAAGAACGGAAGGAAGGCGAAGCTGCCATGCTGGTGCGCTCGGCGGCCAGCGGCCACCGCGCAACCCGCATCGCCCTGGTCAATCGCGATATGCCGTTCCTGGTCGATTCGATCGCCGCCGCGGTCGCTGCGCGAAGCCTCGATATAGGCTTTCTGGTTCATCCGATCGTCCCGACGCTGCGCGACGCAAACGGTCGGCTGACCGGCTTCGCCGACGCGGACGCGGCCGATGCCAAGCCGGAATCGATGATCTACCTCGAAACGCCGCGGATCGACGCCAAGGATCGCCGTGTCCTGGAGCAGGAGCTGTCGCGCGCGATGGCCGACGTCCGCGCCGCAGTGGCCGACTGGTCGAAGATGCGCGCGATAATGCAGGAGGACGCCGACAGCATCGGCGACGCGGAGGGGCGCGAGCTGCTGCACTGGCTCGCCGAAGGCAGTCTCACCCTGCTGGGACACCTGACCATCGATCGCGAGGGGAACGTCTCGCAAGCATTGGGCATCTGCCGCAAGAGTGCGCGCGAACTTCTCGCGGAAGATACATATGCCCGCGCTTTCGCATGGTTCGACGACCAGCCGGCGAAGGCGCTGCAGTCGCCACTCATCGTCAAGGCCAACCGGCAATCGTTGGTACACCGTCGCGTCCCACTCGACCTGTTCATGGTCCCGGTTTTCGAGGAGCGCCGCCTCACGGCGCTGTCGATCCATGCCGGCATCTGGACCAGTGCGGCACTCGGCGCGCCACCCGCAGAAGTTCCGAAGCTGCGCCGCCACCTCGCCGCAATCATGGAAGAGCTGCACTTCAATCCCCAGAGTCACGACGGCAAGGCGCTTGTTCATGCGCTGACCACGCTGCCGCACGATCTGGTGATCGGATTCTCGGGGGACGACGTCGCCCGCGTCGCCACCACGATGATGGCGCTGGCCGATCGCCCGCGGCCCCGCGCCGCATTGGTCATGGCGCCGCTCCATCGGCACCTGTTCGCGTTCGTATGGCTGCCGCGCGACATGCTCTCGACCGATACCCGCCTGCAGATCCAGGCCCTCCTCGAACGCTCGACCGGCGCCGACACGCTCGACTGGAGCTTGCTGATCGAAGGCGGCAACCTGGCGCTGCTGCGCTACGTCCTCGACTTCCGCGGGCGCGGACGCGAGCCAGACGGAGAAGCGATCGATGCCGCGCTGCAGGAGATGCTGCGCGGCTGGAGTGATGCGGTCGAGGCCGCGCTCGCCCAGAGCGAGGATGCTGGCCGCGCCGCCGCGCTGGCCGCCCGCTATGCCGAAGCTTTCCCACACGCCTACCGGAACGCATACGGCCCGGCCGAGGCGGCCCGCGACATTGCCCGGATACGCCGGCTCGGTGCTCCCGACGCGGACCGGCCCTTGCGCCGGGACGCGCGGCTCTATCGCCTCGACGGCGACCCGACCGAACAGCTGCGGCTGAAAATCTACCAATTCGGCGGTGCGATGCCGCTGTCGGACGCCGTGCCGGCGCTGGAGAACTTCGGTTTTCGCGTGCTCGCCGAGCAACCGACCGAATTGGCGGGCAGCGAGTCCGGGACGATCCACGATTTCCGCCTGCAAGTCACTCGCGGCGACGATGTCGCGGGCCTGCTCGGCCGCGCGGGGGCGATCGAAGGGGCGGTATGCGCCGTGCTCAACGGCAAGGCGGAGGACGACGTTTTCAACCGCCTCGTCACCGGCACCGGCCTTGCAGCGCGGGAGGCAGACTGGCTGCGCGCGTTGTACCGTTACCTGCGTCAGACCGGCATTGCCTTTACGATCTACACCGTAGTCGACGCACTGCGCGGGGCGCCGGACGTGACGAACTCTCTGATCGCACTGTTCCGCGCCAGGCACGATCCCGCCTTTGCGGGCGACCGGGTGACCGAGAGCACGAGAGCCGAGGACGCGATCCGCGCCGGCCTCGCCGGTGTTGCAGCGATCAATGACGACCGCGTTTTGCGGCGCTACTGGTCAACTTTCGGCGCGATTCTCCGGACCAATGCCTTCGCCCAGGCAAGCCCCGAGGCGCTCGCGTTCAAATTCGACTCGGCACAAGTCCCGAGCCTGCCGAAACCCGTGCCGTGGCGCGAGATCTTCGTCTATTCGCGCCGAGTCGAAGGCATCCACTTGCGCGCCGGACCGGTGGCGCGCGGTGGCATCCGCTGGTCAGACCGGCGCGACGACTTCCGCACCGAAGTTCTCGGCCTGATGAAGGCTCAGCGCGTGAAGAACGCGGTGATCGTCCCCACGGGCGCCAAAGGCGGCTTCTACCCTAAGCACCTGCCCGACCCCGCGGTCGACCGGGATGCCTGGGCAGCGGAAGGCAAGGAAAGCTACAAGCTATTCGTTCGCAGCCTGTTGTCGCTCACCGACAACCTTGTCGGCGAGAAGGTCGTGCACCCGGCAGGCGTGGTGATCCGCGATGGCGAGGACCCCTACTTCGTTGTTGCCGCCGACAAGGGCACCGCAACCTTTTCCGACACCGCCAATGCTATCGCGGCCGAGCACAACTTCTGGCTGGGCGATGCTTTCGCCAGCGGCGGCTCGAAGGGCTACGACCACAAGGCGATGGGTATCACCGCGCGCGGCGCGTGGCTTTCGGTACAGCGGCATTTCCTCGAAATGGGCATCGACGTGCAAAGCGAACCAGTGCGGGTCGCCGGGTGCGGCGACATGTCGGGCGACGTGTTCGGCAACGGCATGCTGCTGTCGAAGGCGATCAAACTGGTCGCCGCGTTCGACCATCGCCACGTGTTCATCGACCCGGACCCCGACCCCGCGAAAAGCTGGAAGGAGCGCAAGCGCCTTTTCGAACTGCCGCGCTCAAGCTGGGCCGACTATTCGGCGAAGCTGCTGTCGAAAGGGGGCGCCGTCTACCCGCGCACGCTGAAACGCATCCCGCTCTCGCCGGAGGCGCGCGCCGCACTCGGTATCGAGGCCGCCGAGCTCGATCCAGAAAGCCTGATCAATGCCATTCTCAAGAGCCCTATCGACCTGTTGTGGTTCGGCGGCATCGGCACCTACATCCGTTCGAGCAGCGAGACCGACCAGCAAGTCGGCGATCCGGCCAACGACAGCTTGCGCGTGAGCGGCGGCGACGTTCGCGCCAAGATCGTCGGCGAAGGCGCCAACCTCGGCGTGACGCAGGCCGGCCGGATCGAGTTCGCGCTCAGCGGCGGGCGCATCAACACCGACTTCATCGACAATTCGGCCGGCGTCGATTGCTCGGACAACGAAGTCAATATCAAGATCGCGCTCGAAGCAGCCAAGCGCGCCGGGCAATTGTCCGAGATCCGGCGAGTCGATCTGCTCGAAGCGATGACGGACGAAGTCGCCGGGCTCGTGCTCGAGGACAACCGCCTCCAGGCGTTGGCCCTCTCGATCGCGGAGGCGGGCGGGGCGCGGGCAGTGCCTTCGCTGACGCGGCTGATGGAAACGCTCGAGGCCTCCGGAGAGTTCGATCGCCGCACTGAGGGCCTGGCGGCCAGCGACGTGTTCCTGCGCCGCGCGGCCGAGGGCCACGGCCTGACCCGGCCCGAGCTGGCGGTGCTGCTGTCGACCACCAAGCTGGTGTTGCAGGGCGCGATTGAAGACAGCGACCTTGCCGCCGACAGCCGCGCCGACGCGCTAGTGTTGATCGATTTCCCCGAGATGATGCAGGGCCCGTTCCGCAAGCGCATCCTGACCCATCGCCTGCGTCCGCAGATCGTCGCGACCGTGGTCGCGAACCGGATCGTCAACCGCATGGGGATCGTCCACCCGTTCGAACTGGCCGAGGAAGAGGGCGCCGGGCTCGACCGGGTCGCAGCAGCCTTCGTCTCGGCGTGCGACTTGCTTGGCATGGATGTGGTCTGGGCAGCGATCGACGGCGCGCCAATGCCCGAAGCGGCCCGTGTCATGCTGTTCCAGCAGGCCGCTTCGGCGCTGCGTGGGCACATGGCGGATCTGCTGCGCGCAGGTGGCGCCGTGATGCCGCCGACACGCCTGATCGACGAAATCGGCGGCGGGGTGTCCAACCTCATTGCCCACGTGGACGCATTGCTGGCGGACGAGGCGCGCAGCCATGCCGCCGCAATCGGCGAAGGATTGCTTAGCGCGGGCGCCCCTGCCGATCTCGCCGCGATGGTCGCCAAGCTGTCCGCGGTCGACGGTGCATTCGGATTGGCCCGCCTCTCACGAGACACCGGAATCGCGCCGGCGCCGCTTGCCCGTTCATTCGGCGATCTCGGTGCCCGGCTCGGCCTCGACTGGGCTCAGCAGAAGGCCTCCGTGCTCAATCCGTCCGATCCCTGGGAGCGGCTCCTGGTGGCTGGACTGGCGCGCGACTTTCAGCAGATGCGCTTCGAGTTCCTCCGCCAGCTCACCTCGCGCAAGCGCGGCAAGGAGGACCCGTCGGGCCAGATCGAACAATGGGCCGCCGCGCGGGAGCCGGCCGTACGGCAGTTCCGAACGATGATTGCCCGTGCGCAACAGGCGACCCCGCTTGCCCCCGCCATGCTGGCGCAGATCGCCAGCCAGGCACGCAACTTGCTCAAACGATGAGCACTGCTGCGAACCAGGCCGACGTGGTCATCGTCGGCACCGGCCACGGCGGCGCGCAAGCCGCGCTGGCGCTGCGCCAGCAGGGGTTTGCCGGCTCGATCCTCATGCTCGGGCGAGACAGCGTGCCGCCTTATGAGCGCCCACCGCTGTCGAAGGAATATCTTGCCGGCGAAAAGCCGTTCGAACGCATCATGATCCGCCCGCCGCAATTCTGGGCCGAACGCGATATCGGCCTGATGCTGGAGACCAACGTCTCGAAGGTGGACCCCGCGACCAAGACGCTCGCGCTCACAGGCGGCGGCACCGTGGCTTACGGCACGCTAATCTGGGCTGCCGGGGGCGATCCGCGCCGTCTCTCGTGCCCCGGCGCGCATCTCGGCGGCATTCATGCCGTGCGCGACAAGGCCGATACCGACCGCCTGCGTGCCGAGTTGGCTGCCGGCGCGCGCAAGACCGTGGTGATCGGCGGCGGCTACATCGGCCTCGAAGTGGCGGCCGCACTGCGCAAGCAGGCTTGCGACGTCACCGTTGTCGAAAAGGAGGCTCGCTTGCTTTTCCGCGTGGCGGGCGAAGATCTGGCGCACTTTTACGAAGGCGAGCACCGTGCGCATGGCGTCGACGTCCGGCTTGCGAGCGAGGTCGAGGCACTGGAGGGCGATGGCGATCGGGTCACCGGGGTGCGCCTTGCCGGAGGCGAGCTTCTCCCCTGCGACCTTCTGGTGGTCGGCATTGGCATCGTTCCCGCGGTCGGCCCGTTGATTGCTGCCGGCGCGGCCGGTGCCAACGGCGTCGAGGTGGACCCGTTCTGCCGCACCAGCCTACCCGACGTCTATGCGATCGGCGACTGTGCCGCGCATGCCAATCCCTTTGCAGGCGGCGCGGTGGTTCGCTTGGAAAGCGTGCAAAACGCCAACGACATGGCGAATACTGCCGCGCGCGCAATTTGCGGCGAGCCGCTGCCATACGAAGCCGTGCCGTGGTTCTGGTCGAACCAATACGATCTGCGGCTGCAGACCGTCGGGCTGTCGCTCGGCCACGACGCGGCGGTGCTGCGCGGCGATCCCGCCGAGCGAAGCTTCTCGGTCGTCTATCTGAAAAACGGCCAGGTCATCGCGCTCGATTGCGTCAACCGGACCAAGGATTATGTCCAGGGCCGCAAGCTGGTTGAAGCGCGCGCAGTAATCGCGCCCGACGCCCTGCTCGACGTCGACACGCCGCTCAAGGACATGCTCTGAGGCGCACCGCCGCCCACTCCGCCGCCTCCGCCACGACCGGGTCCGGGTCGCTCAACAGGGCACGCACGGGCGTCTCCAGCTTGCGGTTGCCGCTGTTGCCGGCAGCGATCAGGCAATTGCGCACGAAGCGGTCGCGGCCGATACGCTTGATCGGCGAACCCGAGAACAACCGCCGGAAACCCGTGTCGTCGAGCGCGAGCAGCTCCGCGAGGCGCGGCGCGACGAGTTCGGCACGCGGAAGGAAGGCGCGATGACGCGCGGCCTGCGAGGCGAACTTGTTCCACGGACAGACTGCGAGGCAATCGTCGCAGCCGTAGATGCGGTTGCCGATCGCAGCGCGGAATTCCTCCGGGATCGGTCCCTTGTGTTCGATCGTCAGGTACGAAATGCAGCGCCGGGCATCGAGCCGGTAGGGCGCCGGAAAGGCGTCGGTCGGGCAGGCGTCCTGGCAAGCCCGGCACGAGCCGCACAGGTCCTCGTGCGGCCTGTCGGCCACAAAGGGCAACGTGGTGTAGATGGCGCCCAAGAACAGCCACGAGCCGTGCGTGCGGCTGACCAGGTTGGTGTGCTTGCCCTGCCAGCCGATCCCGGCCGCTTCGCCGAGGGGCTTCTCCATCACCGGCGCGGTGTCGACAAAGACCTTGAGCTCGGCCGCGGGAGCTTGTTCGACCAGCCAGCGGGCGAGTGCCTTGAGCGCCTTCTTGACGGTGTCGTGATAGTCCTGCCCCTGCGCATAGACGGAGATCCGCGCGCGCTCGGGATCACCCGCCAGCGCCAGCGGATCGGTTTCCGGCGCGTAGCTCATGCCGAGCGCGATCACGCTGCGCGCCTCAGGCCACATCGAATGCGGGCCCTGGCGCACGTCTGCCCGCGCTTCCATCCATTCCATCTCGCCGTACAGGCCTGCGGCCAGCCATTGCTGCAGCCGCTTCGCTCGCAGCGGATCGTCGGCCGCCGGCGCAAACCCCACTGTCGCGAAGCCAAGCGCGTACGCCTGCTCGACCAGCAGCGCCTTCAGGCAATCGATATCCGCGGCGTCCGCCACGATTGCGGTTGCTCCCGTTAACCTGTGCCGGGTAAGTCGCCGGCATGGGTCAGGGGCTAGGCGAAGCGGCGATGGTCGACAATGTCCGAAGCGGCCTCGCGATCGAAGCGCGCGGGCTGATCAAGCGCTTCGACGGCTCGCTGGCAGTCGACGGCATTGACCTAGCCGTGCCGGAAGGCGCCATTTACGGCATCCTCGGACCCAACGGCGCTGGCAAGACGACGACGCTGCGCATGGTGCTCGGCATCATCGATCCCGACGCCGGCGAGCGCCGCGTACTCGGCCATGCCAATCCGCGGGATATCGCGCGGGCGATCGGCTACCTGCCCGAGGAGCGCGGGCTTTACCCCTCGATGAAGGCCTACGAGGCGATTGCATTCATGGGCGCACTGCGCGGCTTGCCGCTCGTCGAAGGCCGGCGGCGCGGACGCGAACTGCTTGAAGCGAACGGGCTCGGCTACGCCGCCGAGCGGCAAATTCGGCAGCTTTCGAAAGGCATGGCCCAGCAGGTCCAGCTGCTCGGCACGCTCGTGCACCAGCCGCGGCTGGTCGTGCTCGACGAGCCGTTCTCGGGCCTCGACGCGATCAACCAGGGCAAGCTCGAACGGCTGATCCGCGGCCTCGCCGAGCAGGGCACCACGGTGATCTTCTCGACCCACGTTATCGCCCACGCCGAACGGCTGTGCGACAGTGTGGCGATCATCGCCGGCGGCAAGGTGCCGTACGCCGGCTCGGTCGACGCGGCGCGCGACCGAATCCCGGCTCAGGTACGGCTCGAGACGCGCAATCCCGACGGTCCCTGGCGCGCGGCGCTCCCGCCAGACGCGCAGCACGAAGGGGCATTCTGGTACTTCCCCTTGCCCGACAGCGGCGTCGAACCACTGTTGCGCGCGCTGATCGAAGGCAATGCGGGGTTGCAGTCGCTCTCGATCGAACGTGCCGGCCTGCATGACGCCTTCGTCGCGATCGCCGGCGAAGCTGCGGCCAAGGCGCTCGATGCAGGAGCGGAGCCGGTCGAATCATGAGCGCCGGACGCCTTCCCCTGCTCGCGGCCGCCTGGGTCGTCGCCCGGCGCGATTTCACCGCGATCCTGTTCAGCCGGGCGTTCATCTTCTTCCTGCTCGGGCCGCTGTTCCCGATCACCGTCGGCGCGCTCGCCGGTGGTATCGGGCAGCGGGTCGAGAGCGTGGCGGCCGCCCCGCAGATCGGCGTCGCGATGAGGGGGGCAGACGTCGATCGCGTCCTCGCTGCGCGCACCGCGCTTGCCCGGCAACTGGGCCCGAGCGTGCCGCAGATGATCGCGCTGAAGCGGTTGAAGCCGGGCGAGACATTCGATGCCGCCGCCGTGCTCGAGCGCCGCGAAGGGAACTACGGCGCCGTGCTGACCGGCACGCCGGCGGCACCCGCATTGACTGCTACGCGCGAGCGCCTGCAGTGGTGGAGCGGGACGGTGGCGCTGATCGCCGCCACCGCGGACCGCACGGCACCCACGACCTACCCCGCAGTTCGCGGTCGCGAAGTCGCGGCGAGCGGCGCCAGCGAGATGCGCGGCCGCATGCGCACCGCGCAGGCGGGGCAAGTGCTGCTGTTCCTGCTGACGATGCTGCTCGCCGGCATGGTTCTCTCCAACCTCGTCGAGGAGAAGGCCAACAAGATCATCGAAGTCCTCGCCGCGGCGATCCCGATGGACGCGGTGTTCCTCGGCAAGCTTTTCGCCATGCTGGCCGTCTCGATGGTGGGCATCGCGGTATGGGCCACGGTCATCGGCGGCGCCATGGGCCTGTCGGGTCTCGAAGGCATGTTCGGCGGCGCGATCAGCCTCGAGAACCTGCCGGAGCCGGGAGTCGGCTGGCCGCTGTTCCTCGCGCTCGGCGTCGCCTATTTCTCGATGGCCTACCTGCTGCTCGGCTCGATCTTTCTCGCGGTCGGCTCGCTGGCCACCACCGTGCGCGAAGTCCAGACGCTGTCGATGCCCGTGACCATGGCACAGGTGTTCCTGTTCCTCTTCGCCACGCTCGCAGTGAGCGACAAGGGCGGCTGGCTGGAATGGAGCGCGATGGCGTTCCCCTTCAGCTCGCCGTTCACGATGCTTGCCCGCGCGGCGCAGGAGGAAACGGTCTGGCCGCACGTTGCCGCCCTCCTGTGGCAGGCTCTCTGGGTCGGCCTGTCGATCCGCCTTGGCGCGGCGCTGTTCCGCAAGCGAGTGATGAAGTCGGGACCGCAAGGCGCGCGTCGCAAGTGGTGGCAGCGCGCGGAGAACATTTCCCAAGTGGTTGTTCAACGCGGCGTTCCGACCTAGATCGTTCAGCGCAGGTTCGAAGCTACCGAGGTAGGCCGAAGCCATGTTTGAGAAGAACCCGAATCGCCGCGCTGCGCTCGCTTGGCTTGCCGCCGGCATCGCCGTTCCCGTGCTCGCCGCCTGCGGCAGCAGCTCGGCGAGAGCCGCGAGCTATCGGGTCAACCTGACCGAGGCGCAGTGGCGGCGCAAGCTGACCCCGGCGCAGTATGGCGTGCTGCGTGAGGAGGACACCGAGCGCCCGTTCAGCTCGCCGCTCAACAACGAACATCGCCGCGGGACCTTCCTGTGCGCCGGCTGCGACAATGAACTCTACGCGAGCACCACCAAGTTCGAGAGCGGCACTGGCTGGCCGAGCTTCTACCAGCCGCTGGCCGGCGCGGTCGGCACCTCGTCCGACTACAAGCTCGGTTATCCACGCAAGGAAGTGCACTGCGCGGATTGCGGCGGGCACTTGGGCCACGTGTTCAATGACGGGCCGCGACCGACCGGACTGCGCTACTGCATGAACGGGCTGGCGATGAAGTTTCGGCCAGCCTGACGCATCGGTCGGCCGGCCAGGGCGTCCGGGCCCACTGCGCGAGATGACTCCCCTGTCCAGGACCGGCGCGCCGACGACGGAAAGCAGCAAGCGATTATCCGTGTGGCGACGTTAGGTCTCAGGCAGCCTTGCGCTTGGATGCAGCCACTTGCTGCGCTCCATTGCGCAGCAAGCCCGGGCCAGCGGCCTGGTCCGCCATGGGCGCACGGCCACGTTCTTCGCCGGCCTTATGATTCTCGGCATCCTCGCGGACGCGCCAGGTGTCGTGGATGCGCTCGCCGGCGAGGATGTTCTCGACCGTCAGCATGGCCGTCAGCATGACGTCGCCCAGATCATGGTCTCGGTGCATTCCGTTGCGCCCAGCGAGGTGAAGCGTCGGATGCTTCGCTTCGATCTCCGCACGCATCGCGGCGACCTTGGCCGCATAGCTCTGGTCATAAACCGGGTAAGCCTTCTCCTGCCTCACGACCGCGCCGCCGATGACCTTGTCGGACGGGACCAGGCCGAGGATCGCCATTTCGCGCCTGGCAAACTCGATCAGCTCGGCGTCGTCCATCGACCACATCCCGTCGCCCTCGGAGCAGAAATACTCGAGGCCAATGCAGGCAACGCCATCGCCCTGCATCATCTCCGGCGAGCGGCAATTCTGCGCCCGTCCGGCCTGCACCTGGTTGTCGAGGATGTAGATCGAATCATCGGGAAGCACGTCGTCCGACCTGACCATCAGGGCGACAGTGAGGAGATCGCGGTACTTGAGCTGACTCGCCTCGATCGTGCTTAGCGGCAGCGGATAGAGCCTGGCCGCCAGTTCGCGCATCGGCGCCGAGCTGATCGCATGGGCGGCATTGACCACCAGTTCTCCCCCGGGGCCGGTGGCGGTCATCCGCCAGCCGCTCTGGCCGTCGGTGGCGAGCTGCTTGAGGGCGTGGTTCATGATGATCCGGCCGCCCCCCGCCTCGATCCTGTCGCGCGCGGCTTCCCACACCTTGCCCACGCCCAGCCGCGGGTAACGGGAGTTCCCGAGCAGCGTCTTGAGCGCCTGCCCTTCGTTGGGCCGCTGGTTGAGCCCGAGTGAGCGCCTGAGGCCATCGGTAACAGCTCGCCGGAGCGACAGGCCCTGCAAGCGTAGTGCGGCCCAGTCGGCGCTTATCTCCTCACAGGGCATGCCCCACAGCTTCTCGGCATATGCCTTGAAGAAGATCGAATGGAGCCTCTTGCCGAACTGGTTGCTGGTCCAGTCCTCGAGAGTTCGCACCTCCCTGATCGGGGACACCCTCGAGCGAACGTAGCTCGCCACGCATAGTCCCGAACGCCACAGGCCGAACGAGCGTAGCGCCTCGAAGGCGTGCAATGGATAGGAATAGAACTTGCCCTCGTAGGAGATGCGGCTTGTTCGCGGGCGCTGGATGAAACCCTCAGGCAGGATCTCGTCCCACAGGTCGACCACGGCCTGGCTCGTCGAGAAGAAGCGATGATCGCCCATGTCGAAGCGGAAGCCCCGGTGTTCCACCGTGCGACTGAGGCCGCCGACATAAGTGGCGTCCTTCTCGATGATCGCCACCCGCTTGCCGGCCTTGCTGAGCAGGAAGCCGGCGGTGAGCCCGGCGGGCCCGGCGCCGATGATCGCCACGTCCACCGTCAGTTCTCCGCGCGCGGAACTGCCCCTCGAACTCATGAGATCCCCCCGGATCGGCCTTTCCCACCGGGAGTGAACGAAAATGGTTGTGGGGCGGTTAAAACCGTCCGCTTTGGCGACCGGTCAGGCGGCCCGTTGCAGCTCGAACGCCACCGCCGCGAGTTCGGCGAACTGGAACGTGTCCTCGAAGCTCAGGCCATAATGGTCGTTGCGACGCCAGCGGACCTTGCCGGCAATCTCCGGCATGCCGTCGGCGCGAATCTTCACCCGCTGAATCAGCGAGAGCTTCTCGGTAGTGCAGATGCGCGCGCCCTGCTGCGACAGGTTGACGATAGTCGCCGGCACCTTGCGCACTCCGAACAGGAGCTCACAAGGCACCTGCAGCTGAACGCGGACGCCGCGCCTGGCGAAAGCACTTGGGCTTTCGACGATCCGTGCGAGATCCACATCACCGACGAAACGGAACCCCGCCTTGCCCTGCTCCTCCCATACCCGCTCCAGCGGATGCAGGTCGCCGTTGGGCAGTTCCAGCGACAGATCGCCATCGGGCGGGAGCGCATGGAACAGGCGCACGCTGACACCGGTCTCGGATGCATCGCGCACCACGCACAGAAACTCGGCCCCGGGACCAACCAGCTTGGCCGCGCGGATGAGAAGCGTGAAGCGCGGGGCAGTGCGCTGATCGGACGCGTCATCCGCGTTTGCAGCCGAATCGGGCGAGTCTGCATCGTGGCGCAATAAGTCGCGCATTGGATTCCCAACTTTGAGTGGCCTTGCGATCCCAGCGTCCGGCCACGGTTTCGAATGTGGACGATATAAATTCGTTAGGGTTTACAATTGGCTAACAGGCAGAGAGCGACAGCGCGTAAGCGGCCATCGCCTCCCGTGCCCGGTCCTGCGCAGTGGAGGCTGGTGCGGGTGGCCGGACTCGAACCGGCACGAGCAAGGCTCAGGGGATTTTAAGTCCCCGGCGTCTACCATTCCGCCACACCCGCAGTCGGGAGCAGTGCTAGCGGTCGAGTAGAGTACTTACCAGTAGCGCGCCGAGGCGATCGCTGCGCCCTCGGAGAGCGCGGCGAGCTTGGCCCAGACGATCTCGGGGTCAAGGCTGTTGCTGCCGGCATGAACCGAGAAGCCGCAGTCGACCCCGGCCATGACGCGCTCCCGTCCGAGCAGGTCGGCATAGCGGCCGATCCGCTGTGCGATGAGCTCGGGATGCTCGATGTACGGGCTCTGCGGCTCGATCATGCCGGGGCACAATACCTTGCCCTCAGGCAGCGGGTTCGCCTCGAAGAAGGCGAACTCGTGCGCGTGGCGCGGGTTGGCGCCTTCGAGCAGCACGGTTTGCGGCCTGGCGCTCCAGACGATGTCGGCGATGTCGCCAAGCGCCACGTCGCAGTGATGCGGGCCCGGATAGTTACCCCAGCAGAGGTGCATGCGCAGCTGCTCGGGTGCGATGTTCCGCAGCGCATGGTTGAGCGCGGCGACGTTCGTGCCGATCCGCTTGCGGAAGTCCTCGGTCGAAAGCTGGGTGAACTGCACGTGGCGGCCCATCGCCAGGTCCGGGCAATCGACCTGCAGCGTGATTCCCGCCGCGGCGATCGTCTCGTATTCGTGTCGCAGCCCCTCGGCGAGCGCGAAGACGTATTCCTCGTCGCTGGCATAGTACTGGTTGGGGAAGAACAGCGCAGTCACACCCGGGGAGGCGGCCGACATGAAAGTCTCGTGCCCGCCGGCGAGGCGGTTCAGCCGCTCGGCATCCTCGCGCGGCGCATCCATGTCGATCACTTCGATCGGCGCGGTGCACGCCGGAGCGCTGCGCCTGGCGCGGCCGCGATTGCCGAACACCTGTGCCTTGGCGCCGGGGAACTCCTCGAGGTCCTGGAACTCGTACTGGCCGGCCTCGCCGCCGAAGCCCGACAGGCGATGCTTGATGTAGGTCGCATAGCTCGGTTTCGACATCTCGCCGTCGTTGACCACGCTGATCCCGGCCCGCTTCTGCCGCTCGATGACGTAGGCGGTGGCGCGGTCGATCGCATCGTCGAGCGCGCCCTCGTCGACCGCCTCACCGCCCTCGCGGGCGAACATCAGCTCCAGCAGATAATCCGGCCGCGGCAGGCTGCCGGTGTGCGTGGTCTTGAAGCTCATGCCAGCTCGGCGCGGACGATCCTCGCCCCTTCGGCCATCGCCTTCATCTTGCCGAAGGCGACCTCGCGCGGGAGGTACTTGAGCCCGCAGTCGGGGGCGACGATGATCTTCTCCGCCGGAACATGCGGCAGCGCGCGGCGGATGCGCGCGGCAACCGTCTCGGGCTCCTCGACTGCGTGCGTCGAGAGGTCGAGCACGCCGAGGATGATCGTCTTGCCGGGCAGCGTTTCCAGCACCGCGGTGTCGAGGTTGGACTGCGCGGTCTCGATCGAGATCTGCTGCACCCCGCTTGTGCCGAGCTCGGGCAGGAAGCTGTAGCCCTCGGGCCGCTCGTGGATCAGATGCGCATAGCCGAAGCAGATGTGCAGCGCCGTCGTGCCCTTCACGCCCTCGAGCGCGCGCTCGAGCGCCTTCAGGCCATACTGGCGCGCCTTGTCCGGCCGGGCCTGCATGTAGGGCTCGTCGAGCTGGACAACGTCGGCGCCGGCGGCGAACAGATCCTTGATCTCCTCGTTGACCGCGCCGGCATAGGCGACCGCGAGCGCTTCCGGATCGTGGTAGAAATCGTCCTGCGCCTGCTGGGCCATGGTGAACGGGCCGGGCACGGTGATCTTGATCGCCTTTTCGGGGCTGGCGTGCTCGCGCAGGAACCGGACGTCGCGCACCTGCACCGCGTGGCGGCGCTTGATCGGTCCGACCACGCGCGGCACCGGCACCGGCTCGCCGCTGCGGTCGAGCGCGGTGCCGTGGTTGTCCATGTCGACGCCGTCGAGCGCGGTGGCGAAGCGGTTAGAGTAGCTCTCGCGCCGCATCTCGCCGTCGGTGATGATGTCGAGTCCGGCGCGCTCCTGCTCGGCGATCGCGTAGACCGTGGCGTCGTCCCACGCCTGCTCGAGCCATTGCTCGGGCACGCGCCACAGCTCCTTGACGCGGGTGCGCGGCGGGAACCTGCCGGCCAGCTTCTCGCGGTCGATCAGCCAGTCGGGCTGGGCGTAGGAGCCGACCAGCGAGGTCGGCAACAGGGGAAGCGCCATCCGCTCAGGCCGCTTCGGCGTGGCGGAATGCGTTGTTCGTGGTGTGGTCGCCCGCCAGCCAGCGCTTCAATTCGCTGTGAGCCTTGGCCTTGCGCTCAGCGGCGCCGTCCCCGGCGCGCGGATCGTCGCAGGTGAACTCGACGATCAGGCCATTGGGGTCGACCACGTAGACCGAGCGGCAATAGCCGTGCTCAAGTGTGTACGTGTTGGGTGGCTGGATCCCTGCCTTGGCGATCCGCGCCTCGATCTCCGCTTGCGTCTCCTTGTCGACGTTGAGCGCGAGGTGCCGGAACGGGGAAGGCGTCAGCTGCGGATCGAACTCGGCCTGGTCCGCAGGATCCGCGAACTGGAAGAAGGCGAGACTGCTGCCATCCGCGAGGTCGAAGAACACGTGGCAATACGTGCGGTCCTTGCCGAACAGATGGTCGGTCTCGCACCAGGTCGCGCTGAGCGGCAGGCCGATCACGCCCTCGTAGAAGGCGCGCGTCGCCTCGAGGTCCTTGCTCACATAGGCGTTGTGATGCAGCCGGCTGGGCAATCTGGTCATCGTGCTTCTCCCGTCGCGGTCCGACTCTCTGCGACCGCCTGATTGTTGATCAGTCTAACAAACCTGTACGACGGCGCAATTCTACCGTTTGAGGATCGCGGCATTGTCCGCGCCGAGCTCCGGCGGCGGCACCACGCTATCCTCGATCTCGCCGTCGAAGCGCACCGGGAAGCGGATCGTGCGGAACGTGCCGCGCGCCCCTTCGCCTTCGACCACCAGCTTATGGTGCGCGGCGAGCTCGCCCTCGACCACTTCCTTCGAGGTATAGACCGGCGAATGCGGCACCTCGAGCGCGGCCAGCCGCTCCTCCCAATAGGCGCGCGGCTGCGTCGCGAAGATCGGGGCGAGGAACTCGACGACCTTCTCGTAATTGGCGATCCGCGCCGGGCGGCTCTCGAACTCGGGCCGCTGGAGCATGTCCGGCCGGCCGACCGCCTCGGCCAGGTTCTCCCAGAACTTGGGCGGGCTCGACATGTGCAGCGCGATCCAGCCGCCGTCAGCGCACTGGAAGACGTAGCTTTGCGAGACATGCGGCCGCGACCACGGGCCCATGATTTCGCCGACCGAGAGGTAATGGGTGAAGTCGTCGAGGTTGAAGTGGCTCATCGCCTCGAACATCGACGTTTCGACGAGGCGTCCCTTGCCGGTCTTCTCCCGCTCGAAGAGCGCAGCGACGATGCCGAAGGCGGCGTAGAAGCCCGTCACCGCGTCGCCGATCGCCGGTCCCACCACGCGCGGGTTGGCCGGGTTGACCAGCAGGCGAAGGAATCCGGTAACGGCCTGGCTGACGGTGTCGAAGGCCGGCCGGTCTTTCCATGGCCCGTCGTTGCCGAAGCCGGAAATGCCGCAATAGACGAGGCGCGGGTTGATGCCCCGCAGCCGTTCGGGCCCCACGCCGAGCCGCTCGGCGACTCCCGGGCGGAAGTTCTGGATGAACACGTCGGCCGTCTTCACCAGCTCGTCGAACGCGGCGAGATCGGCCGGTTCCTTGGTGTTGAGCTCGACCGACTTCTTGTTGCGGTTGTAGGTCTGATAGTGCGGCGAATAGAGGTCGCCCTTGAAGGCGCGGAACGGATCGCCGGTGCCCGGCATCTCGACTTTGATCACCTCGGCACCGAGGTCGGCCAGCAGCATGCCCGCCGCCGGCCCGGTGATGAACGTGCCCATGTCGAGCACTCGGATGCCTGAAAGCGGCCTCGCCATTCGTCTCTCCCTCACTGACCCACCCCTAACCCCTCCCGCAAGCGGGAGGGGGACTAGTTGCGCTGATTCTCCCCTCCTGCTTGCGGGAGGGGCCGGGGGTGGGCAAGAGCAGCGCTAGAGCCGGCAACCGGGAACGGCAAGGAGAGACCCATGCGCATCGGCAAGCAGGACGCGCCCTATTCCGCCATCTGCACCTCGGACGCCGACAGCATCACCGTGCGCGGCAAGGACCTGGTCGGCGAGATCATCGGCAAGATGGATTTCACCAGCTACTTCTGGTTCCTCGTCACCGGCCAGGTACCCAACGAGGACCAGGCCTTCTTCGCCAACGCCATCCTCTGCGCGCTCGCCGAGCACGGCCTGGTGCCGAGCGTGGTCGCCGCGCGGATGACGTACGCCGCCGCGCCCGAGGCCCTGCAGGGCGCGGTCGCCGCGGGGCTGCTCGGCTGCGGCAGCGTCGTTCTCGGCAGCGCCGAGGTCGCGGGCCGGTTCTACGCCGAATGCGTCGCCGACCAGCGCGCCGCCGGTGACGACATCAGTGAGGTGGCAGTGCGCAACATCCAGCGCCTGCGCCAGACGACCAAGGCGATCCCCGGCTTCGGCCATCCGCAGCACGCGGGCGGCGACCCGCGCGCCAACCTACTGCTCGAGCTCGCCGACCAGCGCGGCGTGGCCGGCGAGCACGTCGCGATGATGCGCGCGCTCAAGGCCGCGCTGCCCGAAGCCATCGGCCGCGAGCTGCCGATCAACGTCAACGCCGCGATCCCCTCGATCCTGCTCGACCTCGGCTACCCGCTGGCCGCGCTCAAGGGCATCGGCCTGCTCTGCCGCACGGCGGGGCTGATCGGCCACCTGACCGAGGAAGCTGAGCGGCCGATCGGGTTTATCCTGAGCGGCGCAGCGGCGGCTGCGATTGAGTATGATGGTGCGTGACAGTCTCCGCTGATCAGCAGCTAGCCAGCTTTCTGGACCGTTTTACTCCGGCGATGGCTTCGCTCGGCGGTGAGGTGGTCAGTCGGTTGCGGCAAAAGCTGCCCAATGCCGACGCCCTAATCTTCGACAACTACAATTTTCTCGGCGTCGGTTTCAGCGCGAATGGAAAATCGTCCGGCGTGTTCCTGTCGATTGTGCTCTATCCGCGCTGGGCGAACCTGTTCTTCTTCAAGGGCGCATTACTGGACGATCCAGAAAGCCTTCTCCAAGGTGACGGCAAGATTATTCGGCATGTGCGACTCAACACCTTCGCCGATTTCGACCGCATCGAGCTCGGACCGCTAATCGCGCAAGCTGCGGAGAGCTGCGAACCACCGCTCGATCCTTCGCGGGACGGCAAACTCAAAGTTCATGCCATTGCCGAGCGCCAGCGCTCGCGCCGCCCGACTGGCTAAGCGACACCTTGCCAAGCCACGCCACCCCTCGCAAAGTGAACGGCGGGAGAGACGGATGGCTGCAGCGGAATTCGATTACATCGTCGTGGGTGCCGGCTCGTCGGGCGCGGCTTTGGCGGCGCGGCTGGGCGAGGCGACCGACCGCACGACTTGCGTAATCGAGGCCGGCGGGCCGGACACGCATCCGTTCATCCATATTCCGAGCTTCGTCGCCGCCGCGATCGGGCGTGAGGCGACCAACTGGCGGTTCAAGACCGTGCCGCAGCCAGGCATGGGCGGGCGCGAGGTGCCGGTGCCGCGCGGCAAGGTGCTCGGCGGCTCGGGCTCGATCAACGGCATGGTCTACTTCCGCGGCCACCCGACCGACTACGACGACTGGGCCGACGCCGGCGCCAAGGGCTGGTCCTACGCCGAAGTGCTGCCCTACTTCACCCGCACCGAGAACAACGAGAACTATCCGGCTAGCGTGTTCCACGGCCACGGCGGGCCGATCAACGTCAAGCACGTCGAGGGGCCGAACGCGCTCAACTACGCGTTCATGGCCGCGCTCGCCTCGCTGCAATTCCCGGCCAGCCCGGACTTCAACGGGCCCAATCCCGAGGGCTACGGCCGCCGTCAGGGGCTGATGCGCGCGGGACAGCGCGAGAGCACGGCCAAGAACATGCTCCGCCCCGCGCTCGCGCGCGGCAACATCCATGTGCAGACCGATGCGCACGTAGCCCGTGTGGTGATCGAGAACGGCCGCGCGCTCGGTGTCGAGCTGACCGACGGCCGCCTCATCAAGGCGCACCGCGAGGTGATCCTCTCGGCCGGCACGGTGCAGACGCCGCAGATCCTGATGCTCTCCGGCATCGGCCCCGCCGCGCACCTCAAGGAGATGGGCATCGAGGTCGTGCTCGACGCGCCCGGCGTGGGCGAGAACTATCACGACCACCCGGCCAGCCCGATGCACATGGAGACCGACAACTGGACCAGTTATGGCTTGTCGCTCAAGGCTTTGCCGCGCGACGTGTTGCACTTGTTCCAGTATCTGCTGACCCGCACTGGCCCGCTCGCCGGGAACGTGTTCGAGAGCGTCGCCTTCCTGCGCACCGATCCGAGCCTCGAGCGGCCCGACGTGCAGTTCGTGTTCCAGCCGGCCAAGCGACTAACCTATCCGAAGATCCCGTTCCCGGTCGGCCACGGCTACGCGATCAGCCCGGTCGCGCTTTATCCCAAGAGCCGCGGCACGGTGCGCCTCGCTAGCAAGGACCCGGGCGCGGCGCCGCTGATCGATCCGCACCTGCTCGAGCACCCCGACGACATCAAGCCGCTCATCCGCGCGCTGAGGATCGCCCGCGCCGCCTTCGCCAGCGAGGCCTTTGTCGAATACGAAGGCACCGAAGTCGCGCCCGGCCCGGAGTGCCAGACCGACGAGCAGTTCGACAGGTACATCCGCGAGACCGGCTACACCGTGCACCACCCGGTCGGCACCTGCCGCATGGGCAGCGACGCGGGCGCGGTGGTCGATCCGCAACTGCGGCTGAACGGCATCAAAGGGCTGCGAATCGCCGATGCCTCGGTCATGCCGAGCATCATCGGCGGCAACACCAACGCGCCGTGCGTGATGATCGGCGAGCGCGCGGCCGATTTCATCCTCGGCAAGCCCGCGCTTCCCGCCGCCGAGCTGCCGCCCGAGAGCGTGGCGCGCTACAAACCCAAGAAGACCCGGAGGAAGGCTGCCTGATGGCCCGCGAACACATGAAGTCCTGGCAGGTCGGCGACGTCACCGTGACGCGTATCGTCGAGCTGTGGGACTTCCAGGACAACATCAACATGACCATGCCCGAAGCGACCGCCGAGGAGGTGATCGCCATGGAATGGTTGCACCCGCACTATGCGACGCCCGACGGAAGGCAGCGGATGAACTTCCAGGGCTTCGTGGTCCAGGCGCCCGGCCGGGTGATCGTGGTCGATTCGTGCATCGGCGCCGGGCGCAAGCGCGACTTCGACGTGTTCTGCGACCTGCCCGAGGGCTTCCTCGAGGACCTCGAAAGCCTCGGCATCGCCCGCGAGGACGTCGACACGGTGATGTGCACCCACCTGCACTTCGACCACGTCGGCTGGAACACCTACAGGGATCCGGCGACCGGCGAATACAGGCCGACCTTCCCCAACGCCCGCTACCTGTTCGGCAAGACCGAATACGAGGCGTGGCAGACCGTCATCCGCCACGACGGCGTGCACACCGACACCCACCTCGTCGAATGCGTCGACCCGATCGTCGCGCTCGGCCTCGCCGAGTTCATCGAAGCCGACCACGAGATCGCCGGCGGTGACGACTGGGGCATCTGGTGCGAGCCGAGCCACGGCCACACCCCTGGGCACGTGCACGTGCGCATCAGCTCGAAAGGCGAGGAAGCCGTCATCACCGGCGACCTCATGCACCACCCGATGCAGGTCGCCATGCCGCACCGCGCGGCGACGTTCGACCTGGACAAGGACGCGGGGCGGCAGACCCGGATGGGCTTCGTGGACAAGTACGCGGACAGCGACGTCATGGTGATCGGCGCGCACTTCGCCGGGCCGACCGCCGGACATATCCGCACGTACGGCGCCGACGACGTGCGGTTCGACGGGCTGGGGCTGTGAGCAAGCCGATCCCCGATTACGCGCTCGACATCTTCACTCCCGAGGCAGTTGTGAACGCGCGCGAGGTCGACGATACGCTGCGCGAGTTCGCGCCGGTGGTGCGACTGGCCGACGGCACGCACATGCTCGGACGCCACGAGCATGTCAGCGCCGGGCTGCTCGACTGGAAGGCGTTCTCCAGCACCAGCAGGCCGTGGCACGATCCTACCAGCCCGCGGCCCGAGATCCTGCTGACCGACGACCCGCCGCGGCACACCCAGGTGCGCAAGGTCATCGCCGATGCGCTGAGCCCGCGCGCGCTGGAGCGGGTGAAGGGCATCTTCGAGGACCGCGCCAAGGCGCTGCTCGCCCGCCTGCGCCAGCGAGAAGGCGAAGCGGTCGACGCGGTGGGCGAAGTCGCGCAGGCCTATGTGTTTCAGGTCCTGCCCGACATCCTCGGCCTGCCCGAGGAAGGCCGCGAGCACATGCACGGCTTTTCCGAAATGGTCTGGGCGACGATGGGCCCGCCAGGCGAGCTGTTCGACCGGGCGATGCAGCACGATTTCTCCGCCGTGGTGCAGTGGCTCGAAACGCAGTGCGAGCGCGACGCCCTCGACCCCGACGGCATCGGCGCCGAGATCTACCGGGCTGCCGACCGCGGCCAGGTCACCCTGCCCGAAGCCAAGCTGCTGCTGCAGACCGTGCTCAGCGCGGGCGCCGACACGACCTTCATCACCATGGCCAACGCGCTGCGCGCCTGGGCACTGTTCCCCGGCGAGTACGACAAGCTGCGCGCCGAGCCGAAGAAGGTCCGCGCCGCGTTCGACGAATCGCTGCGCTGGGATTCACCGAGCCGGATGGCCGGGCGCATCACCACACGCGAAGTGCCGGTGGACGAGTACGTCATCCCGGCGGGCACGCGCTGCGGGCTGATGTTCGCCGCCGCCAATCGCGACCCGCGCTTCTGGGAGGCGCCCGACGACTACCGGCTCGACCGCGACAACCGCCACTCGCTCGGCTGGGGCTACGGTGTCCACGGCTGCGTCGGCCGGACGCTGGCGACGATGGAGGCGCAGGCGCTGCTGGGCGAGATCGTCGCGCAAGTCGAGAGCATCGAGCTGGCCGGGCCTTATGAGCCGTGGATGACCACCGTGGGGCACGGCCCCATCCGTCAGCCGGTCAAGCTCAACTTCGCTTGAGTTAACCATGGTAGTCCGCACGCGTCCTTGCCCCGTTCGTCCTGAGCCCGTCGAAGGATGAACGGCCGCGCGACATTCGTGGTTCGACAGGCTCACCACGAACGAACGGGTGGTAGATGACCGCACCGGTCTCCCGCATCGACGCGATCCGCTACGCGCGGCACGAGCGCGCCGCCGCGGCCAACTTCGCTCACACGGTCGACGATCACGACCTTCCGATGCCGCTCGACTATTTCGTCTGGGCGATCCACCGTGATGGACACCCCCCCGTAGTCGTCGACACCGGTTTTGGAGAGGCGGCAGCGGTGGCGCGCGGCCGGATCATCACGCGCCCGGTGATCGAAGGCCTGCGTGATGCGGGGATCGACCATCTCTCCGTAGAGGATGTGATCCTGACCCACCTGCATTACGACCACGCGGGTTCGCTCGGCACGTTCCCCAACGCCAAGTTCCACGTGCAGGACGCCGAGCTCGCCTTCGCCACGGGCCGCCAGGTCTGCAACCGCGAGGTGCGTGCGCCGTTCGACGGCGAGCCGGTCGCGCAGCTGATGCGCAAGCTCTATAACGACCATGTGGTGTTCCATGACGGCGACGAGGACTTCGCGCCGGGAATTTCACTCCACCTGTGCGACGGCCACACCGCTGGCCTCCAGGTCGTCTGCTGCGAAACTGCGCGCGGCACCGTCGTGCTCGCCAGCGACGCGGCGCATCTCTACGCCAACATCACCCGAAGGATCCCTTTCCCGATCTTTGTCGACGAGGAAGCTTACGGCCGCGCGCAGGCGCGGGTGATGGAGCTGGCGAGCGGCTCGCTCGACCATGTGATTCCCGGGCACGACCCGCTGGTGCTCGCCTGCTTCGAGACCGAAAACGACATCGCGCGCGTTGACCTCGCGCCGATCGTGCCTATCGCGCAAACGCAATGACTACTGTCGGATTCCTCGGCCTCGGGCGCATGGGCGCGCCGATGGCAGCGAACCTCGTCGAGCAGGTCGACAAGCTGCTCGTCCACGACATCTCGCCGGGCGCAGTCGACTTGCTGGTGGCGAAGGGCGCGGAAGCTGCCGGCTCGGCCGCAGCGCTGGGCGAGCGGTGTGAAATCGTCTTCGCCAGCTTGCCGACCCCGCCGATCGTCCGTGCGGCGGTGGACGAGGTGATCTCGGGCGGCAGCCCCAGGATCGTCTGCGACCTCTCGACCTCCGGCCCCGAGCTGGCGCACGAATTGCACGAACTGCTCGCTCCGCGCGGCATCGCCAGCTTCGACGCGCCGGTCTCCGGCGGCATTCGGGGCGCCGAGCAGGGCACGCTGGCGATCATGGTCGGCGGGCCCGAGACGATGTGGCCCCAACTCGAACCCTTGCTCAAGCATATCGGCAAGCCGTTCTTCATGGGCGAGACCCCGGGCGCTGGCCAGGTGGCCAAGCTCGCCAACAATCTGCTCAGCCTTGCCGCCATCGCCACCACCGCAGAGGCGATGACGCTGGCCATCAAGGCGGGGCTCGACCCCGCGCGGATGATCGAGGTGCTCAACGCCGGCACCGGCGCCAATTCCGCTACTCGCGACAAGTGGCCGCGCGCCGTGCTCCCGCGCACCTTCGACTTCGGCTTTTCCGCCCAGCTCAGCCTCAAGGACACCCGGCTCGCGCTGGAGGAGGCGCGCGCCATGGGCGTGCCGCTTCCCACCGCCGAACGCCTCGCGGCGCTGCTCGACCGCACGCTGGCGACTTATGGCGACGATGCCGACTTCACGGAGATGGCCAAGGTGGTCGAAGCGGACGCCGGGCTCGATCCGGAACGGTGACCCTCAACCCCCGGCGGCAGCCGGCGGCGTCTCGAAGTCCTTGCGTTTGGCCGCTTCGGCATCCTTGCGGTCCTTGTATTTCTTGAGCGCATAGCCGCCCACGGCAGCTGCAATCAAGACCGGCACGCCTGCCCACGTGAGCCGCGCTGCGCGCGCCGCGCCGTTCGTGGCGCGCCATGCACGCAGCCGCTTCGCTGTGTTCCTGCCCGATGCTTCCAGCAACTCGTCAAGCATGGTCGTCTCCTGTGCCGCTGCGGGGATAACCGCTCGCCGCCCAGCGTCGTTCCAGTTTCCTGAAAAGATGCGGGGTTACAAAAAATACTATCTTTATGATCTTTTGAACTGGGCCTATCGGGTGCCCCGGGAGAATCGGTTCGATGGCAGTGGTCCCACTTCGCAAACAGGATCCGTGGGCGCTCGAACCGGCGCGCTCGGGGGCGACGTTGTCCTCGCGCATCGTAAGCGAGGTCACCCACGCGGTATTCGAAAAGCGGCTCGCGCCGGGCGACTTCCTCGGCACCGAGAAGGAAATTGCCGAAAGCGCCGGGGTCAGCCGGATCGTCGCCCGCGACGCGCTGCGCACCCTGCAGGCCTTGGGCGTGGTCGAAATCAAAGTAGGCGCGGGCGGCGGGGCGCGCATCGCCCGCGGCAATCCGCGGCTATTCGCCGATGCGCTGGCCGTGCAGCTCGCCCTCGCCGGCATCAGCGTGCGCGAGATGATGGACGCGCAGCGGGCGATCGAGACGGCCGCCGCCGAGCTCGCGGCAGAGAACGCTACACCGGACGATATCGCCAGGCTGCGGGAATCGCTCGCCGAACACGAAGCCACGATCGGCGATGACACCGCCTACACCCGCACGTGCATGCGCTTCCATCTGGCGGTCGCCGAAGCCTCGCAGAATCGCGTGCTTGTGGCACAGCTGCTGTCGCTGCAGCACGTTTCCTGGCCGACGCAGAATCCTACGCTGACGATGCCGGTCGCGCGGCATATTCTCGACGTCCACCGCCAGCTCGCCGACCTGATCGAATCCCGCGACGCCGCCGCCGCCCGGCGGCTGATGGACGATCATGTCAAGATGATCCGCACGCGCCGCGTCAGCGAAGGCCAGGCGCCAACCTGTTGCTGAAATCCACGAGAGAGGAGTCGCCCATGTCAAAGTTCATCATCCAGCCCCACTTCCGGCTTCACGAATGGGTCGCCGAGGAGAAAGGCTACTTCGCGGACGAGGGGCTCGATTACGAATTCCGCGAGACGTTCGATTCGAAGGACGCAAAGAACCACCAGCAGGGCGACAAGGTCGGCGCGTACCAGACATTCGAGAAGGGCCGCGAAGGCGACGTCTCGTGCGCCTGCCACTGGACGGTCAATGTCGCTGCCGCCGCGGGCCACGGACGGCTGTTCGCCGACGCCTATTCGGTCAGCCCCTGCGCGGTGTTCGTGCCCGAGGAGTCGCCGATCCGCCATCCGAACGACCTCGCCGACGTGCCGATCTCGGTCGGCTACCAGTCGGGCAGTCACTACTCGACGATCCAGGCGCTGGAGGCCTACCTGCCGCGCGAGGCGATCAATCTGTCGTTCGCCGACGGCATGCTGTTCAGCCGGCTCGAGCTGCTGATCGACCGCAAGATCCCCGCAGCCTCGCTGTTCAGCGGGCCGTACTACTTCCTCGAACAGCTCGGCTTCCGGAAGATCATCGACACGACCTTCATGATGGCGGCGATGGTCACCGGCGATCCAGACCCGGAGGATGTGAAGAAGTATTATGCCGCATTGCGCCGCGCGCAGCACGATATCGATCTGCGGCCCGAACTCTACACGCACTTCTACAAAAAGGAGTTCCCGCTGCGCTTCCACGAGCAGATGGATACCGGCCGCTGGGGTCCCGGCGAGCGGATCGTGTTCGAGCCTTATTCACGCGACATGTTTGAGTCATCGCAGGCGTGGATCGCCGAGCGCGAGATATTCCCCGACGGCGATCTCGGCAGCCGCACCTACGAACAGTCGATTTTGACGCTGCAGCCGGCCTGACCATGCGGCTCGCCGGGGCCATGCTGTTCGTCGCCGACCTCGAGGCAATGACCGCGTTCTACCGCGATGTGGTCGGATTCAGGCCGATCGAGGAAACGCGGCTGGAGGATTGTTACGAGTTCGATACGGGCGCGATGCGATTTGCGCTGCACCAGATCCCGAAGCACCTTGGTGTGAAGCCCTCGCCCTCTCCGCGCGAGACCCAGGGCTGCAAGCTGATCCTCGAGGTCGAGAATGCCGACGCCGAGCTCGATCGTCTCAATGCCGCCGGCGCCACGATCATCCGGCGGCCGTGGGGCGGAAGGGATTTCGCCGATCCCGAAGGCAACGTGATCGGGCTGCGCGAGCAGGCATGAGCCGAACGCCACCCTGCGCGCAGGTCCGTTCCGCGGAACCAAGCCTGCGCGGGTTCGCTCCTTCTTCATCGCGAGGCGGAAGGATCGTCCCATGAAGCCGATGACCGAACAGCACCTGGCCATCCTGCGCCGCCACATGGTCGAGATCATCGACATGCATTTTGATCTCGCCGCCGATGAGATCGGCAAGGACCAGATCGGCCCGCAGCTTCGCCTGGCGCTGCTCACGGTGCCACGCCACCTGTTCGTTCCGCAGGCGCTGGCGATCATGGCCTATCAGGACGGGCCCCTGCCGATCGGCTTCGAGAAGACCATCTCTCAGCCGTTCATCGGCGCGCTGATGCTCGACCTGCTCCGGCTGGGCGCTGGGATGCGCGTGCTCGAGGTCGGCACGGGGCTCGGCTACCAGGCGGCCGTGATGGCCGAGATCGGCGCCGAGGTCTTCAGCGTTGAAGTGGTCGAGGAGTTCGCCGAGGCTGCGCAGGCGCGCCTGGGTGCGCTCGGCTACGGCGTGCAGGTGCGCATCGGCGACGGCATGCGCGGCTGGGCGGAGCACGCGCCGTTCGACGCCGTGCTGGTGACCGCCGCCGCCGATGAACCGCCGCCGGAGCTGCTCGAGCAGCTCGCGCCGGGTGGGCGCATGGTCGTTCCGCTAGGGGGCGCCGACGTGCAGCAGCTGAGCGTGGTCGAGAAGGCGCGGGACGGCAACGTGGCCATCCGCAGCCTGATGCCCGTGCGCTTCACGCGCCTTGAGACCGCGCGCTAGGAGTTTCCGGCCGAACCGCTCAGAGATCGTTGCGGATCGTCGCCAGCGCGCCGCCGTCGATCTCCCACTTGGCGCCGTTGACGTAGCTCGCCTCGTCGCTGAGCAGGAAGCTGACCACGTTGCCGACTTCCTCGGGCTGGCCGACGCGGTTGAGCGTGGCGACTTCGCCTAGCTTCTTCATGCCGGCGGCGACGTCGTCGAACATCTGCTCGAGCATGCCGACGAGCAGCGGGGTCTCGATCACGCCGGGCATGACGCAGTTCACCCGTACGCCCTTCTGTGCCACTTCGCTCGCCGCCGTGCGCGTGAGGCCCACGGCGCCGTGCTTGGCAGCATTGTAGGCGCAGGCCCCCGCAAGACCGCGCTCCGAACCGATCGAGGCGGTGTTGACCACCGCGCCCTGGCCGCGGCGGACCATGTCCGGAAGCAGGTAGCGCAGGCCGAGGAACATGCCGCGCAGGTTGACGTGCAGCACCTTGTCGAACTCGGCGACCGGGTATTCGTGCGTCGGGGCCAGCACTCCTTCGATCCCCGCGTTGTTGAAGAACCCGTCGACGTGGCCGAGGGTGCCCAGCGCGGCATGAGCGTAGGCCTTCACCTGCGCTTCGTCGGCACAGTCGGCATGGAAGCCCACCGCCTTATGCCCGTCCGCCTGCAACTGCGCGACGCGATCCTCGAGCTTCGCTTGGTCGATGTCGACCAGCATCACCCGGGCGCCTTCGCGGGCGAGAATTTCACAGGTGGCAAAGCCGATCGCCCCGGCGGCGCCGGTCACCAGCATGGTCTTGCCTTCGTGGCGCTTCATTTGGTCTCTCCCTTGCGGAACGGCAGCGTAAGCAGGAACAGCACGAGCCGGGGGGTCAGCAGCTTGCGGAAGGCGCGCGCTTCCTCGGGCGTCAGCGTGGCGGCCATCGGCATGGTGCCGAAAACCTTGCCCTTGAGCACGAGGTTGTCGCCCTGGCGCTCGACCTTGGTGACCTGCATCAGCTCGCTCTTGTCGGCGGCATAGATTTTCACGGCACCCGGATCCCGTCGAAGTCGATGCCGAGGTCTTCGGCCATCACCATCGCCGTCGCCCGGCCGGCGCCGAACACTCCGCCGCCCGGGTGCTGGAACGGCCCGACGAGGTAGAGCCGCTCGACCCCCGGCACGCGGTACTGGCCGAGCTCGGGCGTCGGCCGATGGCTGCCCGACTGGTAGGTCGTGGTGGCGATCCCGTGGAGGTCCCCGCGGAAGAAGCTCGGTGACGTGCGCTCCATGTCGACCGGACTGTCGCAATGATACTCGAGCACGGCATCGGGCACGTTCTCGACGTAGTTGCTCATACGGGCGATGATCGTGTCGGCAAACTCGCGCTTGGTGTCGTCCCAGCTGCGGCCGTCGGGACGGTCGTAGGGCACGTAGTCCCAGGCGTGGAAGATCGCCTTACCCTCGGGCGCGCGGGAAGGATCGTGCTGGGTCAATTGCCCGACCCCGACCAGCGGAGTGGGGCTCATGTTGCCGTAACGCAGCTCATCGAACGCGCGGCGCATGTCCTCGTACTCGGCCGGCATCAGCTCGTACATGACGGCCGAAAGGTCACCGGCCCTGAACTTCAGCGGCGCATCGAGCGCGGCATGCACGGTGAAGCAGGCGGCAGCGGTGATGTGCGTGCGCAGCGCGTTTCTCGCGACGGTCGGCGACACGGCCGGGACCATCTCGGGCAGCAGGTGGGGGTGGATCGCACCGATGACGCCATCGGTGCACGACAGGCGCTCGCCGCTGTCGAGCACGACGCCGGTCGCGCGCGTGCCGTCGGTGACGACCTCGCGCACTTGGGCACCCGCCTGGACCTTGCCGCCGTGGTCCTCGAGGCACGCGATCAGCGCCGCGGTCAGGCTGCCTGAGCCGCCGATGGGGACGCCGAAGCCGAACTTCTCGAGGAAGCCGAGGAACACGTAGGCGCCGATCCCGGTCGCCTTTTCGTCGGGACTCACGAGGTTCTCGCCCGCCACGCGCCCGAAGTGGGCCTTGACCTTGTCGTGCTCGAACAGCTCTTCCATCAGGTCGAACGTGCTCATGCCCATCGTGCGCATGATCTCGCGACCCTCGGCGCTCTGGTCCATCATCGCGGTCTGCGCGCCGACCGGCATCGGCGGCGAATAAAGCCCCGCCTGGATCATCGGCAGCCACTGGGCCGCCTGGCGCGACAGCTCGAGGAAGGTCTCGGCGTCCTTCGCGGAGAACCTGCGAATCGCCTCCGCCGACTTAGCCGGATCGCGGTGGAGCGGCAGCGTCGAGCCGTCCTCCCACACGCTCATCATCGGCACCTCGGGGAAGACGTACCTGAGGCCATACTTCGACTTCAGACCCAGCTCGTCGTTCAGCAGCAGCGGATTGCCCTGGATGAAGATGTGGCTCATCGAATGCTGGTCGTGGCGGAAGCCGGGCCGGGTGAGCTCGCGCGTGACGACGCCGCCGCCGAACCATTCGTTGCGCTCGAGTACCAGCACCCTCCTGCCCGCCACCGCGAGATAGGCCGCGGCGACGAGGCCGTTGTGGCCCGAGCCGATGACGATGATGTCCGCGTCGCTCATTCGATTTCCTCAGATCATGGCCGAGAGGGCAAGGTCGGACAGCTTCTGGCAGCGCTCGATATTTGCCGCCTGCGTCATCACCCCGGCACTGCACAGCGCAAAGCTGACGTCGCGCAACGGATCGACCCAGAACATCGTGCTCCCCGCACCGTAGTTGCCGTGCGTCTCGGGACTGGCGAGCGTGCCGAACAGGTGATGGAACACGCCGGTGCCACGCACCTGGAAGCCGATCCCCTGGTTCGCGGGGGGGACTTCCCAGCCAGCGTTCTCCGCCACGCGTTTGTAGAGCTGGTTGGGCATGTCGCCGGTATGAACCTGGCGCACCAACGCAAGCGTCGCGGGTGAAAGCATGCGCACGCCGTCGAGTTCGCCGCCGCGGCGAAGCATCTCGGCGAAGCGGTAGAGGTCGCCCGAGGTGGAGGCGCAGCCGACGTGCGGCGCCTCGACCTCCGGATCCTCGAACAGCGCGTGGTCGCCGGGCAGATTGCGCGAGAGGTGCCGGATCGGCACGGTGCCGCGCATGTCAGGACGGACATGGCGATCCATGAGATCGGGACGCAGGCCCATCGACGTGCTGTCCATCCTGAGCGGCGCGAACAAGTCCTCGTGCAGCAGCGTCTGGTAATTGCGGCCCTTGGGATCGGTGCGCACCAGCGCGGTGCCCATCAGCACGTGGTTGACCAGCGGCGAGTAGTCGCACCGCGTGCCCGGCGGCACTTCGCCTTGGACGTGCTCGATCGAAGCTTCGAACAGCTCCTGCAGCCGGTCGAGGTACATCCCGGGCTTCGGCGTCCACACCCCGGGCATGCCCGCGGTGTGGGTCAGCAGGTGGTAGAAAGTGGCGTCCTCGCGCGGTGCACCGGTGAACTCGGGCAGCACGTCCCTGACCTTGGTGGTCAGCGCGAAGCGGCCCTCCTCTATGGCCTTGAGGATCAGCACGTTGGTGAACGCCTTGGTGACCGAGAAGATCGAGAACACATTGTCGTACCGCAATGGCCGCTCGCCCACCGCGTCCTCCGCCCCGAACGCTTCGGCGAACACGATCTTGCCGCCGCGGCCGACGGTCAGCACCGCGCCGAAGTAGTCGCCCCGGGCGATATCGGCGAGGACCACCTCGCGCAGCGTGTCGAGCCGCTCGTGCCAGATTGCCGTCACTGCCTCACCCCGCCGCGATGATGCCGCCGTCGATGGCGAGCATGGCCCCGTTGATGAACGCGGCGTCGTCCGAGAGCAGGAAGGCGACCGCATGCGCAACGTCTTCGGGCGTGCCGTTGCGCCGCAGCGGGATGTTCTTCGCGCGCTGCTCGTACTGTTCGGGCGTCACGAAACCCTCGGTCGCAGGCGTCGGCACGCTGCCGGGCGCGATCGCGTTGACGCGGATGCCGCGCGGGCCGAGTTCGCCGGCGAGGACCTTGGTAAGGCCCGCGATGCCGGCCTTGATGGTGGTGTAGGCGCCGGTGTTGGGCCGCCCGCGATAGGCGACGGGCGAGGAATAGTTGAGGATGTTGCCGGCCGCGCCTTCGTCGCGATGCGCGAGAAACGCCTGCACGCCCCAGAACACGCTCTTGAGCCCGGCGGACAGCATCCTGTCGAGCGTCTCCTCGGTGACCTGCTCGATCGGTTCGTAGACCAGCACCGACGCATTGTTGATCACCGCGCGCAGCGGACCCGCGTCCCGCGCGAACGCCTCCGCGACGTCGAAGAACGCCTGACGCCGTCCCAGGTCGGCTTCGTAGGCGAAGGCCTTGCCGCCGCCGATCGAGATCGCCGCCGTGACGTCATGCGCGGATTGCCCGTTGACGTCCGCCACGCCGACGATCGCGCCTTCGGCTGCGAGGTGCCGCGCGATGCCTTCGCCGAGCCCCCGTCCGGCGCCCGAAATCAGGACCGGCTGGCCGTCGAACCGCCCCATCGTCACTCCATCCCGAACAGCTTGGCGGTGTAGTGGCTGTCCATGTATTCACGCATGGCGTCGATCTTGCCGTTCGAGACTTCGAACACCCAGCAATAGTCGTTCTCGTAGATCTTGCCGTCCATCGTCTTGCCGGTGGAGAAGCTCTCGACGCAGACCCACGGCCCGGCGGAGAACATGTTCTGCACGTGGACCTTGGGATCGCCCGGCTCGAACATCCCGCGCACCGGCGCGAGGAACTTGTCGATGATGTCCATGCCGATGTGCTTACCGGCGCCGGCGATGTCCTTGACCTTGGGCTCCCACACCGAATGCTCGTGGTAGAACTCGCGCAGCTTCTCGAGATCGCCCGAGGATAGCACCTCGAAGAAATCGAGCACCAGCTGCTCGTTGGCGTTTGCGGCGGTCACGCTCATTTCAGGCCTCTCGCTTCGTCGCTGGGTGCAGGGATATTCGGAATGGCTCCGCCCTGGTGCAGGGCGACCTGGCCATAGCGGGACATGAACTTCCAGCCTTCGCCGGTCTTGACGTAGTGGTCATCGAACCCGCCGACATAGAGCCCGCCGGCTTCCTGCGGCGGCACCGTCGACGCGTGGCTGGACAGCATGGCGAGGTAATTGGTGCCGCGCGCCTCGTTCTCGGAGATGACGTCAACCAGCACGTTTGTGACGATATGGCGGACCAGGATCGGGGGCCGGTCGCGGAAGATCGCCTGCACCCGGTCGCGCCCGAAGAACGGGAAATCGGGCTGGAACGGCCGGGCGAAAGTGCAATCCTCGGTGAACAGGGCGGCCAGCGCTTCGTGATCGCCGTTGTCGGCAAACTTGGCGAACAGCAGCGGCAGCCTGGCGCATTCGGCCTCGATCCGCAGGCGTTTGCTGTCCTTCATCAGCCGAGCTCTTCCTGGCCTTCGGTGTCGATCTCGGCGAAGGCCTCGTTTGCGAGACGAAAGCTGTCGACCGCAGCAGGGATGCCGCCATAGATGCCGACCTGCAGCAGGACCTCGCGGATTTCCTCGCGGCTGAGGCCGTTGTTGAGCGCGCCACGGATGTGCGCCTTCAACTCGTGTCCGCGGTTGAGCACCGCGATCATCGCCAGGTTGATAAGGCTGCGGTCGCGCCGCGGCAGACCCTCGCGCCCCCAGTTCCAGCCCCAGCAATAAGTCGTGACCAGCTCCTGCAGCGGATCGTTGAACGGGCCCGACTTCGCCAGCGCGCGGTCGACGTAGGCATCGCCGAGCACCTCGCGGCGGATCTTCATGCCCTTGTCGAAGAGTTCCTTGTCCATTTCGTTCCGTCTCCAAATCCTGATCCGTCACCCTGACCTTGTTTCAGGGCCCATTTCTCCACCCGCACCGTCAGCGCCGGGGGGCACGATGGATCCCGGACCTAGTCCGGGATGACGATGAAGGGCGCGGCGTGTTCAACCCACCACCCCATAAACCGCATCGATCAGCCGCCGCGCGCGCGGCCCGTTGGTGCCAACCGCGTGCATCTGGTTGCAGCAATAAGAGAAGCCGAGCCTGGCGTCGGGATCGCCGAAGCCGATCGAGCCGCCGAGCCCATGGTGACCGAAGCTGCGCATGTTCGGCCCCATGTAGACCGCCTCGGGGGTGTTGAGCAGCACGCCCATGGCCTGGTGATAGGGGCGTTCCTGCAAGAGCTCGGTCTGGTTGTGCTGCTCGGTGATCATGGCTTCGAGCCGCGCCTTCGAGAGCAAGCCGATGCCATCCACCTCGCCCACCGTCGCCCCGTAGATGCGCGCCACGCCGCGCGCGTTACCGTGGCCCGAACCGCTGGCGATCTCGCACGTGCGCCACACCGGCGAGTTCATCGTCGTATGCCAGGCTTCGGCCGGATTCTGCAGGAAGGCGAAGCTGCGCAACACCGCGCCGTCCTGCCAGCCCTCGGGCGTGGTCGGCTTGGGCGGCATGGCCTGATCCTTGGCCGCGAACAGTCGCGCGCCGGTGTTGGGCAGGACTTCGGCGACGTGCGCCTGCTGCTGCTCGTCCATCCCGCCGATGTAGTATTCGGCACGCAGGGGCTCGGTGACGTTCTCCTTGAGGAACGGCCCGACCGTCATGCCAGTGACCCGGCGCATGATCTCGCCGAGCAGGAAGCCCTGGTTGTGCACGTGATAGGCGGCGCGCGTGCCGGGCTGCCACAGCGGGTGCTGCGCTTCGAGCGCGCGGATATAGGCCGGGTAGTCGAAGAAGCCGCCCGGATACATCGTGTCGTCGGTCAGCACCGGGATGGCGGCGGTGTGATCGAGCACCATGCGCACGGTGATGTCGGCCTTGCCGTTCTGGGCGAACTCAGGCCAGTAATGCGCGATTCGCACGTCCGGGTCGACCAGCCCGCGGTCGATGAGCATGTTGAAGCAGATGCCCGTGACCCCCTTGGCGACGCTCATCATGCACACGGTCGAATGCTCGTCCCACGCCTCGGAGCGGTCGGCGCGCGCCCAGCCGCCCCACAGGTCCACCACCGTTTCGCCGTCGAGCACCACCGACGTGCCAGCGCCGAGTTCTTCCTCGCCGGTGAAGTTATCGATGAAGGCGTCGACCACAGGCCGGAAGCGGTCGTCGTAACGGCCGCGCAGCGGGAACTCGCCGCCCCGCGCCTCGATCGTCTCGTTGAATTCGGCCAGCGCCAATTCTCTCTCCCTGTCGTTGACTAAGTCCTAGGCGAGCTTGCGTGCCGGCGGAAGGGGCTTGGCAGCACGAAATGCCATGCGCATTCTGCCCGTGGGAGTGAGCGCAATGCATGACGTGATCGTCGTTGGCGGCGGGCCGACCGGCTTCGTGACCGCGCTGGGCCTGGCGCAGGCCGGGGTCGACGTAAGCCTGATCGAGGCCGGGACCGAGATCATCTCGTCCCCGCGCGCCTGCGTCTATCACTGGTCGATGCTCGACGGGCTCGAACGCCTCGGCATCCGCGAGGAGGCCGAGGCCATCGGCTACACCAAGGACGACTATCTGTGGCTGGTGAAGAAGACCGGCGAGCGACTGCCATACGACCTCAAGGTGCTCTCGCGGATCACGCGCTTTCCGTATAACATCCAGCTCGGGCAGGACCGGCTGGCGGAAATCTGCCAGCGCCGGCTGGAAGCGATGGGCAACGCCGAGGTCCACTGGCAGACCGCGTTCACCGGACTCGCCCAGGATGGGGAAGGGGTCACCGTCCGGGCGGAGACACCGGCCGGTCCGGCCGAGTTGCGGGCGCGCTGGGTGATCGGCGCCGACGGCGCGGCCAGCGCGGTGCGCAAGGCGCTCGGCCTATCGTTCGACGGCATGACCTGGCCCGAACGCTTCGTCGCCACCAATCTGCGGCACGATTTCGAGAGCGGCGGCTACTGGCAGTCGACGATGGTGATCGACGACGAATGGGGTGCCGTGATCGTCAAGATCACCCGCGACGGGCTGTGGCGCTGCACCTTCATGGAAGACGCTGCCTTGCCCGAAGAGACATACCTTGACCGGTTGCCCGAAGCGTACCGCCACCTTCTCCCGGGGCAAGGCGGCTACGCGCTGGACCAAGCCTCGCCCTACAGAATGCACCAGCGTTGCGCGGAGGCCTTCCGGTTGGGGCGCGTGGTGCTGGCCGGCGACGCTGCGCATGTCACCAATCCGACGGGCGGCTTCGGACTGACCACCGGCTTGTTCGATTCGTTCGCGCTGTGGCCGACGCTGGCCGCGATCGTGCTCGAAGGCGCCGACCCCGCGCTACTCGACATTTGGGCCGAGGAGCGGCGGCAGATCTTCCTCGAGAAGACCAGCCCGCAAGCCTGCGCCTACAAGGACTTCGTGTTCCACGCCTGCGGCGGCGGCGCGCGACTTGAGGAACGGCTCGAGGGGATGCGGACGATGGTCCGCGATCCCGACGTGCGGCTGCAACGGCTGCTGTTCACCAAAGGGCTCGAGACAACGAGCCCTGCGGAGCGTTAGAGGTACGCGATCGTCCTAAGCTCTATGCTCTGCCGCGGCGCAGCGTCGAGCGGGGTGTCCGGATCCTCGAAGGCGCTGTGCGCAGTGAACTGCACCGCGTCCGGGTCGCTGTCGAACAGCTTGAACACCAGCGCTTCCCACGGTTGCATGTGCGGCACCCAGTACCACCGGTGATCCGGCCGGTGGGCGAGGTTGAAGCCCCACAGCGAGCGACGGTTGAAGTCGCCGAGGCCGCCGACGACCTCGCTGTCGAACAGGTCCTCGCGCCGGACTGTGCTGGCGTCGCAGACCGCGAACGGCGCGCTTTCGACCATCACGATCGGTCGCCAGACGTTGAGCAGCATGTGCCGCCGCGCCAGCCGCCGCTCGGCCTCCTCCGCCGGGAGCAGGTCGCGCGTGAAATCGGCCACCGTGCGCGCGCCGTAATCGACATGGGCGCCATGAGCCGGCTGGTTGTGCCCATGCGCACCGCTGGCGTTGGTGCGGACCATCGGCCCGAAGCTGACCACCTTGTCCGCCTTGGTCAGCCGCTTCACCAGCACCTCGGTCTGGCGGCAGTAGCGCGCCAACTCGCCCTTGTCGGTGAAGTCGGTCACGTCGGTCGGCTCATCGACCAGCACGAAGCCGTTGCGATCAAACGAGAGCTCGTCGGCGATCGGCCGCACGTCGTGAATCGTCACTTGGTGCTCGTCGACCGGCCAATAGCTCTTCTCGCGCTCACCCGGATGGAACGTCGCCTTCTCGCCGCGCACCACATATTTCATCGTCGTGCGCACGTCGCAGACGACCGCTTCCGCTTCGCTCGCCATCGGCCTTCTCCCTAATCCCCTTTGACGGGGCTTGCCCGGCACCATAGCCTGCCACCCAAGCCGCCGTCGAGCGGTACAGGGAGGATGCCTGCATGGCTTTGACCAATGTCGATCCGCGCACGACGATGCGCGAGCGGGCGATGAACCTGCAGCAGTACGGGGTCGTGTTCCTGTGCGTGCTGATCAACATGATCGACGGCTACGACATCCTGGCGCTGGCGCAGGCGGGCTCGGCGCTCAAGCGCGAGTGGGGCCTCAGCGGCGCCGCGCTCGGCACGCTCCTCTCCATGAACCTTGTCGGCATGGCGCTCGGCGCGCTCGGGGTCTCGCCGGTCGCGGACCAGTTCGGGCGGCGACCGGCGATCCTCACCTGCCTCGGTTTCATGAGCCTGGGTATGGCGATATGCGCAGTCTCCGGCGGCTTCTACGGCATGGCCGCCGGGCGGATCGTCACGGGCATCGGCATCGGCGGCATGACCAGCACCGCGGGCATGCTGGCGCTCGAATATGCCAGTCAGCGGCGGCGGGAGTTCGCCGCGAGCGCGGTCGCCTCGGCCTATCCGGTGGGAACGATCATCGGCGCCTATGTGGCCGTCCTGGTGCTCGATACCTACGGCTGGCGCGGCATCTTCTGGGCCGGCGCCGGTCTGTCGGCCGTGCTGCTCCCGGTCGCGTTCCTGTGGCTGCCCGAATCGCTCGACTTCCTGCTGATCCGCCAGCCCCAGCGCGCTCTCGAGATCACCAACCGCATCCTGCGGCGGGTTTCCGTGCCGGAAATCGCGAAGCTGCCGCCCAAGCCGGAGGGCACTGGCCCGTCGGTGGTGCAGGAGATCAGGCAGCCGTTCCACGTGCGCGAGCTGCTCAAGCTGTTCCTCGCCCACGCGCTCAACATGTTCACCTGGTACTTCATCATCAACTGGGGCCCGCCGCTGGTCGCCGAGGCAGGCGCGTCGGACGAACTCGGCGCGTTCTATTCCTCGTGGGTCAGCTATGGTGGCATCGCCGGCGGGCTGACCGCGGGCTTTCTGTGCGGCACGGTCGGCGTGAAGCGGATGATGTGGTTCACCATGCTCAGCCTCGCCGCGCTGATCGCGCTGTTCGGGATCTTCGTGGACAACCCGGGCGTGCTGATGGTCCTGGCCCCGCTGATCGGCGCGGCGCTGTTCGGCTCGGCCACCGCCAACTGGCTGACCATCGCCTATGCGTTCCCGCCGCAGTTGCGCGCGACCGGCCTCGGCCTCGGCACCACAGCAGGGCGCGTCGGCTCGATCTTCGGCCCGATAGTCGGCGGCACGCTGCTAGACAGCGGGATGACCGTCGCAGCCGTCTGTGCGGCGATGGCGGTGCCGGCGGTGCTGTCCGCAGTGACCTTCAGTCAGGCGCGGCGGATGGAACCGGGAAGGTAGCGCTCTAGGCCTTCAGGAACTGTCGCAGTGCCTCGACCGCTGCCGGAAACTCGTCGAGCAACAGGTGCGAACCGCCGGGAATCACCGCGAGCTCGGCGTGGGGCAGCACGTCCTGCCAGTCCTGCGCGAAGCCGAGCGGAACGATCCGGTCGGCTTCGCCCCACAGCAGCAGCGTCGGGCGGTCGAAGCCCTTGAGGCCCTGGCGCAGCGCGCGGTCGGTGGCAGCAAGGTCTTCGCGCGAAGCGAAAGCGGCGGCAGACTCGCGCTGCCGCACCGCCAGCCATTCGGGCGACGGATTGGCCGGCCAGAACGGCTCGATCCACGTCGGGTCTGCGACGAACATCTTCGGCAGGTCGGCCGGAGCGATCTTGCTGAAATCCGGCATCGCAGCACGTTCTGATTTGAGTCCGGCGGCCGAGACCAGCGCCAGCTTGTCGATGTCGCCCGGGTTCGCCGCGGCATAGCGCGCCGCCATGTGCCCGCCCATCGAAGCGCCGGCGAGGTTGAACGTGTCGAGCCCGAGCGCGGGGAACAGCAGCTCGTAATGCGATACGTAGTCGCCCATCTCATCGAACGCGGCATCACCGCTCTCGCCGAAGTTCGGGTGGTAGGGGCAGTAGACCCGGAACTCGCTCGCCAGCGCGCGGACCCACTCGAAGCCGTGAAAGGTTCCGCCGCCGTGGAAATAGACCAGCGGCTCGCCTTCGCCGATCGCGTAGGTCACGCTCTCGATGCCCTCCACGCGGCGAACGATGCGCTCAAAACCGTCGGTGCTGTAGGCCCATTTGCTCATGCGGTGTTCGGTCCCCGTTTGCGCGGCGGCCGCGCGGCCACGCGCGGCGAGGTAGGGGAATACGGCGCCTGCGGCCAGCCACGAGAGTGCGGAGCGGCGGTTCATGCCGGAAGCGGCTCGACCGGCATGGCCGCGCCCTTGATCAATTGAGCCAGCGAGGAAGCGCGCACTTCGGCGCCCCCACGATCGGCCTGGGCGAACATGTCCGCCTTGTCCTTGGCGCGCTGGGCCGGGTCCTTCTCCGACAGCAGGCGCTTGAAGTTGGTCGACATTGGCGAGGTCACTTCGACGAACACCCGGCGGCGTTCCTGCGAGTAAAAGTCGAGCACACTGTCATCGGCCCGCCCGGCGATCACCGCGCCGAGCACGTCCGAGAGGTTGTCCGCATCGATCACGCCGCCGGTCAGGCCGAGCCCGCCGCACGGGTTGCAGGCGTGCGCCGCATCGCCCGCCAGCAGCACGCGGTCGACGCGGAACGTCGGCGCACAGCGCTGGTGGACGCGGTAAGGCGAGAAGTTGTCGATCCGGTACGGCACCGACGCGTCGGGCAGGATGGCCGCAAAACGCGCGGGCAGGCGCTCGAGGATCGAGGCTTCGTGGAGGTCGGCGTCCTCGCCGTAGGTCAGTCGCCAGAGGTTCTCGCGTCCGAGCCGGCCGACCACCGCCCAGTTCACCGGATCGACGATCATGTTGGCGTTGCAGAAGCCGAAGTCGAGAAACGGGTAGTCGATGTTGGTCGCAACGAAGCAGTCGGGCCAGGTGAAGCCCTCGAACGGCAGCCCGAGCAGTTGCCGCACGGTCGAGCGCGCGCCGTCGGTGCCGACGATCCAGTCGGCCTCGAAGGTGACCTCGCCCTCGGCCGTGTCGACCAGCACGCGCGCCCTGCCGCCGTCCTGGCCGAGCGCCTTGACCGCGTGGTTCCACAGAACTTGCGTGCGCGGCAGGCGCGCGAGGTGCTCCATCACCAGCTCGGCGAGGATGTGCTGACCGAAATGCAGGTTGTGGTCGAACTCCTGCCCCGGCTCGAGCGCATCGCGCATGTCGGAGGACATGACTTCGCCCGTCTCGAGCCAGTGCATCCTGAACTCGGTCGAGCTGAGCCCGATGCGGTGCGCGTCATCCGACAGGCCGAGCTTCCTCAGGATCGAGATAGTCGTGTGGAAATAGACCGCGGCGCGGGGCGAGCGGACGACCTGCGGCTCAGTGTCGAGCACGGTCACCTCGATGCCCTGTCGCGCCAACCCGAGCGCGGCCAGCAGGCCGACCGGCCCCGCGCCGACGACGACGACCTGGCGGCGCTCGACGCTCATGCGGTCGCTCCCGCGGCGATCCGGCGCGCGACCACGCGAGGGTTGCTCTCGGCCACGAACAATGCCGCCGTGCCCGCGAGCAGCGCCAGCCCGCCCTGGATGTAGAGCGCGACGTGCAGGCCGTAGAGATCGGCCAGCCGCCCGGCTATCGGCGGACCGAACACGCCGCCGGTGAGCTCTCCGATCATCACCACGAGACCCATCGCGGTCGCCGCGTGAACCCGTCCGACGGTCTCCGTCGGGATCACGCCCATGAACAGCGGAAACGTGCCGAGCCCCATCCAGCTGACGAACATGAGCAGCGTCAGAATGGCGACCGGCCCCTCGAACCACAGCAGCGCCGCCGGGGCGAGCACCATCAGATAGGCGAAGGCAATTAGCGGGCGCTTGCGCCCGATCCGGTCGGACAGCAGCGCGACGACAATCGCTCCGACCGCCGGGCAGATGCCGACGATCGTCATCACGTTGCTCCAGGTCAGTGCGTCATAACCGCGCGGGCCGGCGAGATAGAGCGGCATGAAGATCGACCCGACGACGATCGATCCCACCGCCCCGACGCTGACGAGGGCACAGAGCCAGACGTTGCGGTGGGAAAGGAGTCCTACGAGCGAGGGGCTGCCGCGGCGCGGTTCGCCCGACGCCGGCGACGGCGGCTCATCGACGAAGCGCCAGATCAGCACAGCCAGCACCAGCCCGGGGATCCCGGCGATATAGAACGCGGCATGCCAGTCGTAGGCGTCGGCGATGCGCACCAGCACATAGGACGCCAGCGAGGTGCCGACGATCGGCCCGAACACGTTCTGCACGATGCCCGCGTTGAGTGCCTGGCGACCGGGCGCCGAGGCGGCTGCCATGATCGCGAGGCAGATCGGCAGGAACGGCCCTTCGGCCGCGCCCATGACGATGCGTGCCGCAAGCAACGAGGCGAAGCTCGTCGCGAGGCCCGACAAGACCGAGCAGGCCGAGAAGAAGACCAGCGCGCCGATCAGGAACGGCTTGCGCCGGCCGATCGCGTCGGACCAGCGGCCGATCAGGAACGCGCCGAGCGCCCAGGTGGCGGAAAGGCCGGAATTGGCCCAGCCGACCTGCTCGTTGCTGAGATCGAGGTCGGCCTGCACGAAGGGCGCGAGGAAGGTCAGCGCCATGCGGTCGAAATAGGCGAAGCCGAAGGCCAATCCGAGGAGCACGACGACGCGCCATTCGTAGCCGCGCGGCGCGGCCATCCCCTCGCCAGACGGGTTCGATCCCACAGCCATCCCGGTTCCCCGCCGAATTTTTCCGCGTTCCGCAGTAAGATGGCGGTATGACCGCGTCCACTCAAAGCTGCGTCATGATGTCCCGGCGCGCAATTTTCCGATTAATTAGCAGACGAAGTGTGTTGCGCGATTGCGACACCCGCGGGGGTTCAGCACGAGAATTGCGCGCCCGGCTTTGTCGCGAGTCCGAGATGGGTTAATGCTCAAAGCGGACGAAGAGGTGGGTCGCCCCCGGGACGTGTGTCGCCGGGACGCTTCTTCGACCAACAGCCCGACCTGGCCAGCAAGCCGGGCGGGCGTTCGGGATTGATCGCGGGCGTCCGGAAGACCCCGCCACGGGAGGATACCTGATGAAATTCAAGACGCTTGGTGTCGCGTCGTCGCTGGCCATCATGGCCAGCCTGACTTCGCCCGCCTACGCCCAGGCCAACAGCGCCACCACCACTGCTGACACACAGCAGGAGGAGGAAGGCCGCACCAACGTCATCACGGTGACGGCGCAGTTCCGCGAGCAGAACCTGCAGGACACGCCGATCGCGATCACCGCGGTCAATTCGGAAATGCTCGAGGCGCGGGGCCAGACCAACATCGCGCAAGTCGCCGCGCAGGCGCCGAACGTTTCATTGACGCCGCAACCGCAGAATGGCGGCACGGGCCTCATCGCCTACATCCGCGGCGTCGGCCAGACCGACTTCAACTATGCTTTGGACCCCGGCGTCGGCATCTATGTCGACGACGTGTTCATCCCCACGCTGTCGAGCTCGCTGCTCGAGCTGATGGACCTCGACCGTATCGAGATCCTGCGCGGCCCGCAGGGGACCCTGGCCGGCAAGAACTCGATCGGCGGCGCGATCAAGCTGTTCAGCCAGAAGCCCCGCGGCGACGGCTCGGGCACGCTTGAGGCAACCTATGGCTCGTTCAACCGGGTCGACGTGCGCGGCATGGCCGACTTCCGGATCAACGACCAGCTGGCGGTTCGTGTCTCGGGCATCGCCAAGGGCCGCGACGGCTATGTCGATCTGCTCGACTACGGCGTGGCCCATCCCACCGAGAACGTTCGCGCCAACAACGCGCGCGGCGCTTACCCTGTCGTCGGCACCCAAGGTGGCCAGTCGATCATCGCCGGACGTTTGGCGCTGAAGTGGGAACCGATCGATACCATCGAGGTGAACCTTTCGGGCGACTACACCCGCGAGCGCTCCGAGCCGCAGCCGACCGTGCTGATCGCCGCGGGACGTCCGCAAAGCGCCTCCAACCCGGTGTTCATTCCCTCGGCCGCGCCGGGTGATTCCCACGCCGGCCTCGCGCGCGGTGTGGGTCCGGGCCAGCCCGCATGGCTTCCGGGCAAGGACGGCAGCGCGATCCCGTTCGATTGCCGCTTCGTGCCCGCCGGGGCGTACAGCTGCGACGCGCTCAGCTCGAGCATTTACGGCGGCGACCCGCGCTACATCAGCTACGCCAACTTCCTCGACGGAACGGCCCCGACAACGCAGGCGCCGTTCAAGCCCTACGCGGCGCTCCAGAACCAGGACTTCAATGGCTGGGGCATCATGGGCAACGTCAAGGTCGACCTGACGGACGACCTCCAGCTCTACTGGATCGGGGCTTGGCGCGAATACACGACCAAGTTCGGCCAGGACCAGGATGCCTCGCCGGTGCCGATCGCGCAGCTCGACAACCGCCTCGACCACCGTGCGTGGAGCCAGGAGGTGCGGCTCAACGGCGAGTTCGGCGATGGCCTGCTCGAGTACACCCTTGGCGGCTTCTACATGGACCAGGACGGCAGCTACACCGCGCGCGTCGACCTGAACTATGCCGGCATCGACTTCATCCACGGCCCGGACACCACGCCCTCGACCTCGAAGGCGCTGTTCGTGAACGCCACCCTGCATCCGTTCGAGGGATGGTCGGTTTCCGGCGGCCTGCGCCGCTCGTGGGACGAGAAGACCTACACTTACTTCCGGCGCAATCCGGACGGCACCATCCCGGGGCCGTGCGAATTCTTCATTGGCACGGCGCCTCCGGGCACCGCCGGCCCGACCGGCATCGGCAACAGCCCGAACTGCCTGCTGGTCGGCATCTTCGACCTCGATGGCAAGTTCAAGGGCTCGAGGTGGGACTGGCGCGTTGTCACCGACTACCGCTTCTCGGACGCGTTCCTGGCCTACGCCTCGGTCGCAACCGGCTACAAGGGCGGCGGCGTGAACCCGCGGCCGTTCTTCGGACCGGCAACCGGCGAGTGCGGACCGTTCAATTTCAATCCGGACGGTACCGTCATTCCGTCGCCGCCGTGCAACCAGATCAAGCCGTTCAATCCTGAAACGCTGACGACCTACGAAGTCGGCTTCAAGAGCGACCTGTTCGATCGGCGCCTGCGCGTGAACGGTGCCGGGTTCTGGAACAAGTACAACGACATCACCTTCGCGCTCTCGGCCTGCCCCTCGTCGCCCTGCCTGCGGCCGGTCAACGTCGGCAAGGCAGACGTGAAGGGCTTCGAACTGGAGGTTTCGGCCTTCCCGGTCGAGGGCCTGATGCTCGACGGCTCGCTGAGCTACATCAACGTCGACTATGACGCCGATTCGGTCGCTCCGGCCGGCCTGAAGGGTAACGAGACCTTCCCGTACACCCCCGACTGGACCTACAGCTTCGGCGTCCAGTACGACTACGACATCGGACCGGGCACGATCGGCGCCCGCTTCGACGGCTCGTATCGTTCGGCGATCTTCACCGACACGTTCAACACGCCGTGGAGCCGGATCGACAGCCGGTTTCTCGGCAATGCGCGGCTGACCTACACCACCGCCGACGAGGACTGGCGCGTGTCGCTCGAGGTGCAGAACCTGTTCGACAAGTATTACTTCCAGAGCGTCAGCGACATCAGCCGCTCGCTGGGTGCAGTGACCGGCGTGCCGGGGCTGCCGCGCACCTGGTCGGTGTCGGTGCGGCGCAACTTCTGACCTGACCGGCAGAAGGCGACGGCAAAGAAAGGGCGCGGATCCTGCGGGATCCGCGCCTTCTTCTTTCTGCGCAACGCCAGCGCGGGGCGCAGGACGCCCGCGAGGCACTAGTCGGCGTTGAGCCGCTCGCGCATTTCCTTGCCAGGCTTGAAATAGGGCACGAACTTCTCCGGCACCTTGACCGCTGCCCCGGTGCGCGGATTGCGCCCGGTGCGGGCGTCGCGCTTGCGGGTCGAGAACGTGCCGAAACCGCGCAACTCGACCCGGCCGCCTTCCGCTAGGCGCGCCGAGATCTCGTCGAAGAAGATATCGACGACCTGCTCCACTTCCTCGGGGCGCAGATCGGGATTGTCGTTGCACAGGGCCTGCAAAAGCTCGGATCTTATCATCGAAGTCCCTTTCGCCGCCGGCTTCCCGGCGCGGCTACCCTGCCGCCGTTGATAGACCCGACGACGGCATTGTGGCTCGACCCTGAAGGTTAATCTGACAGACCGGCCGCCGCCGCGCAATCAGCACGCTGAAAATATAGACAAAAGTTAATCTCGAAACCTGCGGGCTTCAGGATTCTTCGAGAATTTCCGCCGGCGCGATGCCGAGACGTGTCATCCGCTGGCGGATTAGCGGCCATTCCTCGCTGAGGAACTGCTCGCGCTCGGCCGCCCGCAACTGCGCCGCCGCGCCCTCGCGCACGAACATCCCGACGCCGCGCTGGACGCGGATCAGCCCGTCGGCCTGGAACTGCTGGTAGGCCTTGGCCACGGTCAGCGGATTGGCCCCCTGTTCCGCTGCGAAGGCGCGGACCGAAGGGAGCATGTCGCCTTCCGCATAACGGCCGTCGATGATCCCCGCCGCGATCTGTTCGCGCAGGCGGAGATAGACTGGGCGGTTGTCGGCCATCAGTGATGCAGTGCCATAATACAGCGGGGCGGGTCAACCCACCAAGATCGGTTTCGTCTGCAACGAAAGGCGCTTCACATGGTTGAAAGTTCCGTTAGGTTACCGCTTTTCGCCCCACTCGGACGCGCAACAATGACATTTCGGGAACAGGTCGCATGAAGGATATCGCTCTCTGGAACGAAGGCGACTGGATCGCCGCGATCGCGGCGGTCAGCCTGTTCGCCTTCCTCACGATCGGCGGCGCGATCGCTGCCAGGAAGAGCGAGGAAGTGGTCGGCCATCCGCGCGGCCTGTTCGTGCTGTTCTACGCCGAGATGTGGGAACGCTTCTCGTACTACGGGATGCGCGCGCTGCTGGTGCTGTACCTGACCAAGTTCTGGCTGTTCGGCGACGGCAAGGCAAACCTGATCTACGGCGCCTACGGCGCGCTCGTCTACATCACTCCGGTGCTGGGCGGACTGATCGCCGACCGCTGGCTCGGGCAGCGCAAGGCCGTACTGTTCGGCGGCGTGCTGCTGGCGCTCGGCCATGGGTTCATGGCAGTCGAGGGCATGACGGGCGTGACCGATCCGCTGGTCAAACAGGCCGACCCGGCGATCAACGTCTTCTGGCTGGCCCTGGCGCTGATAATCGTCGGCTCGGGCTTCCTCAAGGCCAACATCTCGGTCATCGTCGGCCAGCTCTACAAGATGACCGACGTGCGCCGCGATGCGGCCTACACCATCTTCTACATGGGCGTGAACGTCGGCGCGGCGCTCGGCACGATCCTCGTCGGCTACCTCGGCGAGACCATCGGCTGGTCCTACGGCTTCGGCCTGGCCGGCATCGGCATGGTAATAGGCCTGATCATCTTCGTCGCCGGCAAGCCCGCGCTGCGCGGCCACGGCGAAGCGCCGGCGCCGCTGCCGCGCAACAAGGAAATTACACTCTACGCTGTCGGCATTGGCGCTGTCGCGGTGATCTGGGGCCTCGTGCAGTTCCAGGACGTGATCCAGAACCTGCTGATCATCAGCGGCCTCGCGATGCTGGGCTACACGCTGTGGGAAGCGCTCAAGATGCCCAAGGAACCGCGCGAACGGATGTTCGCCATCCTGTTCCTGATCGCGCTCAACCCGGTGTTCTGGGGCCTGTTCGAGCAGGCCGGCGGCAGCCTTAACCTCTACACCGACCGCTTCGTCGACCGCGCGGGCGTGCCGACCAGCCTGTTCCAGTCGATCAACCCGATCTACATCATCCTCCTCGCGCCGCTGTTCGCCGGGCTGTGGCAATGGCTCGGCCGCCGCGGACTCGAGCCCTCGGCTCCGGCCAAGTTCGGCCTCGCACTGACCCAGGTCGGCCTGTCGTTCCTGATCTTCGTATGGGGCGCAGAGAGCGTCGGCGTGGCGGCGATGACCCCGGTCATCTTCGTCTTCCTGATCTACCTGCTGCAGACCACCGGCGAGCTGTGTCTGTCACCGGTCGGGCTCTCGGCGATGACGCGGCTGGCCCCGCTGCACCTGGCCAGCTTCATCATGGGTGCGTGGTTCTACATGACCGCGGTCGGCAACTTTGTCGCCGGCAAGATCGGCGAGGCGACCGGAGGCGAAAGTGGCGAAATGAGCAAGGAGGTGACGCTGGCGATCTATTCGCAGATCGGCTGGATCACGATCGGCATCAGCGTCGTCGTATTGCTGGTTAGCCCGGTGGTGAAGCGCTGGATGCACCTCGACACCTTGCGCGACCGCGATCTCGGCGACGACCTGTCCGGTGGCGAGGAGCTGGGCGAGCCCCAGGCGGCCGGAGTCCATCCTGCCACCAACCCCGCCGGCTGACGCGCCGGGCGGGGCCATGGGGGGAGCGCGCAGCAGGCTTGCGACTGGCAGACTAAGCCGCGTCGAAGGCGACAAAGGCGACACCCCGTCGCGACGGCATCACGCTGCCCGCGGGTGATTTTCACGAGCCTTTCCAGCGGATTGGTGAGCCGAAACGCAGGCAGGGCGCCAGGCTACACATTGCCGGGCATTGGCCGCTTTTCCGCCGGATCGCGAAGTCTTTCGCAAGGTCCGCACAGCGCGGTCCCGGTGCGACAGGAGAGCGGTCAGCCTATCGTATGAGCGCGTCCGCCCCGATCCGCCTGCGCGCGGGTTTCGGCCGCTCCGTTCGGCAGCGGAGGAAGCTGGAGGAAGGCGGACGATTCGAAAGAGCCAGGCGCCATTGTGGCCCGGCACCGTGCCTGTAGGAAAATGAAATCTTGCCCGCTCGCGCAGCGCGTCAGGGCGCCGGCGTCGCCAGCGGCTGCGGCACGAGGAACCAGCCCTCGCCGAGCATCGCGTCGAGCCCGGCCGCACCGTTCGGATCGCGCAAGTAGTCGAACAGCTCGTCGAAGTCGCTGCGCTGGTCGCCGGCGATGGCGACCACGCAGACGTCCTCGTTGGCCTGCTCGCGCAGCAGCTGCTTGCGGTCATCGGGCCCGCGGACCAGCAGGAACTGGTCCTTGCCCTCGGGATCGAGGCCCGAGGTACGCAGCGCGCCGGCGACGGCGCCGACTTGCGCGGCGGGCAGTCCGGTCAGCCACAGCACGACGATCCCGGCGGAGCGCAGCCGCGCCAGCCCTTCGGCGAGCCCCGCTGCGGGCTGCTCGCCCGCGCCGGGGGCAAAGGCAGTGCGCGCCTTGTCGAGATCGAGAATCACCGCCGGAAAGCGCTCGCTGCAAGGCCGGCGATCGGGCGCCACGAACAGTCCGTCGGGCACGATCAGCGCCGACTGCGGCCGCTCCGCTTCCTTCAGCGCCGCACCCTGCGCCAGCGCATAGTCGAAGAACGGCTGCCACGGGTTCACGCCTGGGAACAGGTCCGACGGCGAAGGCGGCGGCAGGGCCGTGAGATTGGTCATCACCACCTGCGGCGTCTCGCCTCCGGCGACAGGCAGCGAGGCCACCGCTCGGGTCGAGCCGGCATAAGGCGCGACCGCGTCGACCGGCGTCGCGGCGCGCACGAACGCGCCGTGCTTGCGCGCATAGAGCGTGCCCCCGGCAACCAGCGGAATCGCCACTGCGGCAATGCAGCCGGACAGCAGCGGCAGGGCAACGAGCGCCGCAATCCCGCCGAGCCGCGAACGACGGCGCACGCGCGGCGCCTAGGCCCGCGCCTCTTCGACCCCTGCACTGTTGTGACGCAGCGCGGCGAGCACGGTGTCGACGATGTGCGGGGCGTTGAGGTGGGCCTCGTCGTATTGCCGGTCGGGCGCGTCGTGGTCCTGGAACAGGTCGGGCAAGCGCATCGTGCGGATCCTGAGGCCGGCGTCGGTCAGGCCTTCGTCGCTGGCCAGCGTGAGGACGTGCGCGCCGAGACCGCCGATCGCGCCTTCCTCGATCGTCACGACGACTTCGTGCGTCGTCATAAGCTTGCGGATCAGCTCGCCGTCGAGCGGCTTGGCGAAGCGCATGTCGGCGACGGTGGTCGAGAGCCCGCGGGCCTCGAGCTGGTCGGCCGCCCTGAGCGCTTCGGCAAGGCGCGTGCCGAGCGACAGGAGGGCGATCTTGCTGCCGTGGCGGACGATGCGGCCCTTGCCGATCGGCAGAGCCTCCGGCGTTGCCGGCAGCGGCACGCCGACTCCGTTGCCGCGCGGGTAACGGAAGGCGATCGGCCCCGCGTCGTAGAGCGCGGCGGTGTGGACCATGTGCACCAGCTCGGCCTCGTCGGCGGCGGCCATGACCACGAAGTTGGGCAGCGTGGCGAGATAGGTCACGTCGAAGCTGCCGGCATGGGTCGCGCCGTCGGCGCCGACGAGCCCGGCACGGTCGATGGCGAAGCGCACGGGCAGGTTCTGGATCGCCACGTCATGCACCACCTGATCGTAGGCGCGCTGGAGGAAGGTCGAGTAGATCGCGCAGAACGGGCGCATGCCCTGCGCCGCGAGGCCGGCGGCGAACGTGACCGCATGCTGCTCGGCGATGCCGACGTCGAACGCGCGTTCGGGGAACGCTTCCGCGAACCTGTCGAGCCCGGTGCCGCTCGGCATCGCCGCGGTGATCGCGCAGACGCGCTCGTCGCGCGTCGCCTCGGCGATCAGCGACCGGGCGAAGACGCTGGTGTAGCTCGGCGGGCCGTCGGCGCTCCTCGCCTGTTCGCCGGTAACGACGTTGAACTTCTGCACCCCGTGGTACTTGTCGGCGCTGTTCTCCGCCGGCGCGTAGCCCTTGCCCTTCTGCGTCACCACGTGGACCAGGATCGGCCCTTCCTCGGCGTCGCGCACGTTCTCGAGCACCGGAACGAGCTGGTCGAGGTTATGCCCATCGACCGGGCCGACGTAATAGAAGCCGAGCTCCTCGAACAGGGTGCCGCCCATTGCCATGCCGCGGGCGAATTCCTCCGCCTTCTGCGCGGCGTCGTGGGCGCGGCGCGAGAGGCGCTGGATCGCCTTCTTGGCGAAGTGCCGGAGGCCGAGATAATTCGGCGACGAAACCAGCCGGGCGAGATAGGCCGAGAGGCCCCCGACCGGCGGCGCGATCGACATGTCGTTGTCATTGAGGATCACGACCAGGCGATTGCCCGCCTGCTCGGCATTGTTCATCGCCTCGTAGGCCATGCCCGCGCTCATTGCGCCGTCGCCGATCACCGCGATCGCCTTGCCCGGCTGGCCGGCGAGCTTGTTGGCGACGGCAAAGCCGAGCGCGGCCGAGATCGAAGTCGAGGAATGCGCCGCGCCGAACGGATCGTATTCGCTTTCGCTGCGCCTGGTGAAGCCCGACAGGCCGCCGCCCTGGCGCACGGTGCGGATGCGGTCGCGCCGCCCGGTGACGATCTTGTGCGGATAGGCCTGGTGGCCGACGTCCCAGATCAGCCGGTCGTCAGGAGTGTCGAACACGTAGTGCAGCGCCACCGTGAGCTCGACCACGCCGAGCCCCGAGCCGAGGTGCCCGCCGGTGCTGCCGACCGCGTCTATCATCTCGGCGCGCAGTTCGTCGGCCAGCTGGCGCAGCTGTCCAGGCGCGAGCTGGCGGATGTCTGCCGGCGTATCGACCGTGTCGAGCAGCGGTGTTTGCGGACGTGACGTCATGTCAGGCGCTTACACGGGGCCGACGAACCTGTCGATGAACGGCGGGTGATCTTTGCCTGAGCAATTGGTGAGCGCGGGCCTTACCCCGCGCACTCCTCGCAGATCCCGCGCAACTCGACCACCGGGCGCACGTCGGCGAAGCCTGCGCCGCGCCCCGCTTCGCGCAGCGCGCCGGTCAGCCGGTCGTCGTCGAGATGGGTCGCCTGCCCGCAATCGTCGCAGATCAGGAAGATGCAGTCGTGCCGGCAACCGGGATGGCTGTTGGCGAGGTAGGCATTGGCGCTTTCCACGCGGTTGGCGAGATTGGTGCGCACGAACAGGTCGAGGATGCGATAGACGCTGTTGGCCGCGACGCGCTTGCCGCGCCGCTGCCCCACCGCTTCGGCGATGTCGTAGGCGGACGCCGGGCGATCCAGCGCTGCGAGCGCCGCGAACACGTCGGCGCGCATCGCCGTCCACTGCTCGCCCGCGGCGGTGAGCACGCTCGCCGCCTCCTCGACCAGTTTCTCGCCCGAATGCTCGTGGTGGTTATGGCCCGCCATGCGCCCGATATAGGCGCAGCTGCCGCCGGCGACAATCAGCCGGCGGTGAAGGTCGCGTGGTACAGCGCGGGGTACATCGTGCGGAACGCCGCCACCTTGGGCGCATCCCACCGCTGGATGTAGGGGTGGTTGGGGTTCTTCTGCGCGAAATCCTGGTGGTAGGTCTCGGCCGGATAGAACCGCTTGGGGTTTTCGATCGCGACGACGATCGGCTTGCTCCACACCCGGCTGGAACGCATCTGCGCGAGGTAGGCGGTGGCCACGGCGCGCTGCTCGGCAGACAGCGGCACGATCGCGGCGCGATACTGCGTGCCGTGGTCGGGCCCCTGGTAATTGAGCGCCGTGGGGTCGGCGCCGACCGAGAACAGCACGCGAAGCAGCTGATCGTAGCGGACCACCGAAGGATCGTAGGTGACGCGGACCGATTCCGCGTGGCCGGTGTCGCCGTCCGAAACCTGGTCGTAGTGCGCGGTCGCGGCGCTGCCGCCGTGGTAGCCGGAGACGGCGCTGGTCACGCCCTTCATGTGGCTGAACAGCGCCTCGATGCCCCAGAAGCAGCCGCCGGCAAAGATCGCGGTCTTAAGTCCGCCGCTCTCCTTGGCGGTGCGCGTCGCGGCCGGGGCGTCGAAGGTGTTTTCCGCGGCGACCGCGGACGAGCACGAGGCCAGCGCCAGTGCCCCGGCGGCGAGCAGGGCGCGAAGTGCCCTCACACCATCTGCGGGACGATGTGCGCCGCGAGGATCGCTGCGGTCGCGCCGAAACCGAGGAAGAAGGAGCGGAAGATGTCGGGGGTGAAGAGGCCCATGGATCGTGCTCGAATCGCTGTCGTTGATTGCCATCGGTCCTATCCCAAGCCGAATTTAGCCGCGGTGAATGCACCGTCAGTAGGCGTTCATATAAGAGCCGGGCGATGGCCCGACAACCGGCGCCTCAGTGGCGGAAGTGGCGCATCCCGGTGAAGACCATCGCCAGCCCGGCCGCATCGGCGGCGGCGATCACCTCGTCGTCGCGCAGCGCGCCGCCCGGCTGGATCACCGCCGTCGCCCCCGCCTCGATCGCCGCATCGAGCCCGTCGGCGAACGGCAGGAACGCGTCCGATGCCATCGCGCTGCCGACGGTGCGCGGCGGGCCCCAGCCGGCCGCCTCGGCCGCCTCGCGGGCGCGGATCGCGGCGATGCGCGCGGAATCGCGCCGGTTCATCTGCCCGGCGCCGATCCCGGCGGTGGCGCCGTCGCGGGCGAAGACGATCGCGTTCGACTTGACATGGCGGGCGATCGTCCAGGCGAACAGGCAGTCGGCCAGCTCCTGCGCGGTCGGGGCGCGCCGGGTGACCGCCGTCAGCTCGGCCGCCGAAACCGCGTCGCGGTCGCGCGCCTGCACCAGCAGCGCCCCGGCGATAGGCTTGACCAGCAGCCCGCCGCGCCGCGCGTCGGGCAGTTCGTCGACCAGCAGCAGGCGCAGGTTCGGCTTGGCGGCGAACGCGGCCCGCGCCGCCGCATCGGCGCCGGGCGCGACGACGACCTCGGTGAAGATCTCGGTGATCGCCGCCGCTGTCTCGCCGTCGAGCGGGCGGTTGACCGCGACGATGCCGCCGAACGCGGACACGCGGTCGCAGTCGAACGCCGCGCGATAGGCGTCGAGGAGCGAACCGGCCTGCGCCACGCCGCACGGATTGGCATGCTTGACGATGACCGCGGCCGGGCTCTGACCGGCGAACTCCGCGACCAGCTCGAGCGCTGCGTCGGCGTCGGCGTAGTTGTTGTAGCTTAGCGCTTTGCCCTGGACCTGCTCGGCCTGCGCGAGGCCCTTGGCATGCGGGCCGAGCGGAGTGTAGAGCGCCGCCTTCTGGTGCGGGTTCTCGCCGTAGCGCAGCTCCCCGACGAGGCGGCCGTTGAGCGCCAGCATGTCGGGAAACAGCTGGCCCTGGTCGGCGAAGGCGAACCACTGGCTGATCATCGAATCGTAAGCCGCGGTCGAGGCAAAGGCCTTGGCCGCCATGCGCTTGCGGAACTCGAGCGTGGTCGCGCCGTCGTTCCCGGCCAGCTCCTCGAGCAGGGCGGCGTAGTCCTCGGGGTCGGTGACGATCGTGACCCAGGCGTGGTTCTTGGCCGCCGAGCGGATCATCGCCGGGCCGCCGATGTCGATGTTCTCGATCACCTCGTCGCGCCCTGCCCCGCGAAGCACGGTTTCCTCGAACGGGTAGAGGTTGGAGACGAGCAGATCGATCGCGCCGATCTCGTGCGCGTCCATCGCCGCGGCATGCTCGGGATCGTCGCGCACGGCGAGGAGGCCGCCGTGGATCAGCGGGTGCAGCGTCTTCACGCGCCCGTCCATCATTTCGGGAAAGCCGGTAACATCGGCAACATCGCGCACAGGAAGCCCCGCCTCGCGCAGCGCGCGCGCGGTGCCGCCGGTCGAAACCAGCTCGACGCCGCCCTTGGCGAGGCGCGAGGCGAGCTCGACCACGCCGCTCTTGTCGGACACCGAGAGCAGTGCCCGCCTGATCGTCACTTGATTCATGGGGGCTAACTAATCTTCTTTAGGAGCCAGGAGAAGCTGCCGCCGCCGCGCGAGGCCATGCCCTGCAGCACCAGCTGCTGCACCGGGTGCGGCCGGCCTTCGCCGTCGACCCACAGGCTCTCGTCGATCTCGAGCGTCTCGCTCTTGGCGACGAACTGCCAGTAGCTGCCGTCCGGAAGGACCAGGCTGGCGCCGCTGCCGCCGGCGGTCGGCGTGACCTCGACCCCGGGGCCGAGGTGGAAACGGACCGCGTAAGGCACCTTGCCGCGCTTGGCCTTGCCCCTGGCCGGGACCAGCAGGTCCTCGCCGCGCAGCTCGGTGCCGTCGTCGCGCAGCATCAGGATGCGCCGGTGGATCAGCCCGAGGCGCCCGGCATAGCCGTCGTGGCTCGCCTCGAGCCGGGTGGCGGCCGGGCCGGTCTCGGCCGTCAGCACGCGCCGGTCGACTTCGACCTCGCCGACCCCCTGGCCGAGCTTGCCGTTGATCATCACCGCAGTCGAATTGGCGTCGCCCAGCACCAGCGTCGAATGCGCCGCGGTGGCCCGCAGGCCCTGTTCGATGCGCACCGGCACCTGCCCTCCGGCGAAGGCGGCGCCGCCGCAGTTGACCACGATCCGGTGCGGCCCGTGCGAGAACTCGAACGCCAGCGTCGAGGCGCAGCCGTGGCGGGCGTGGCGCGCGAGCGGCGGCGGCGCGGCGTCGAGCTGCAGCACGGCCTTGCCTGCCGTCACCCGCTGGTAGCCCCACTGGCGCGCGTCGCGCAGCGGCCGCGAGCGCACCCGGCTCGCCTCGACGAGGGCCGCGACGCGCTCCGCCGGGACCGCGCCGGCGCCCTGCCAGTTGCCCAGCCCGCCATCGCCGTGAGTCAGCGCCAGCAACGGCGGCACGAGCAGTTGCAGCAAGGCCTCGACCGCCTGCGGCGGGTCGCGCCGGGTGGCCCGGTAGCAGGCCGACAGCTCGACCAGCAGCGCGATCGCTTCCATCTGGGCGAGCGGACTGCGCGACAGCACGCCGCCGTCGTCGCCGACCAGTTCGCCCATCGTCCGCGCCAGTCCGGCCTCGCCGAACAGGCGCCGGGGCTTGCCCTCGGGCAGCAGCAGGCCGGCGGCGACGATGGCGCTCCATCCCGCGAGCGCCGCCAGCGTGTCCTCGGCCTTGCCGACGTTGCGGTCGAGCCAGCGCGCCGTTTCCTCGATCGTCGCCAGGATCCGCCCGCGCAGCGCCTTGTCGGGACCCGAGAGGATCAGCGGCGCGTGAACCAGCCACCCGAGCAGCCGCTGCCCGGCAAGGCCGACCTTCCAGGCCGCTCCCTTGTCTGGCGTGCCGTTGGCCTCGAGCCAGGCGACGAGCACGCGTTCGGCGGTGGCCGTGCACTGCGCGCGCGGGGCGCAGGCCTCGAGGTCGCGCAGCCAGGTGAAGCCGTGGATCGTGCGCTCGAACGGCGGCGCGAGCTTGGCCGCGGGCGAGAAGTCGACCTGCGCGATCAGCGTCTTGACCCCGTAGACGAGGAAATGCCCTGCGCGCAGCGCCGTGCCGGCCACCGCGTCGCCGCGCAGCGGGCTCTCGACGGTCGCCAGCAGGCGTGGCTTGACCGGCTTGCGGAACGGCGCGGTGAGCGTCGCGCCGCGCACGCCCAGGCGATAGGCCAGCCGCATGACGCGCTCGCCGAGCGTGGTTTCGGGCGGCACGAAATCGGCGGTGGCCAGGGCCCGGCCCGGCTCGACCCGCTCGGCCGGGGATGCCGCGGGGGGCGCGGAAGCGACGACGCCGGACGCTTCGGGGCCGGAGCGGAGCGGGATCGCCATGGTCGCCGGCTTGTCAGCCGATCCGTCGACCCCCGGCAAGGCTTGCGTGACGAAGCGGTTGCGGGATGCGATCTCGTTCATCCTGCGCCTCTCAGCGCGGCGATATTGGCCGCGTAGCGATCGGGCCCGCCGGCGAAGGTGGCCGAGCCGGCGACGAGCACGTCCGCGCCGGCCTCGACGCACAGCCGCGCGGTCTCGGCGTTGATCCCGCCATCGACTTCGAGCCGGATGTCGCGGCCGGTCTTGTCGATCATCTTGCGCACCGCCTCGATCTTGCGCAGCTGGCCGGCGATGAAGGCCTGGCCGCCGAAGCCCGGGTTGACGCTCATCACCAGCACCAGGTCGATCTCGTCGATCAGGTAGTCGAGCATCTTGGCCGGCGTCGCCGGATTGAGCGAGATGCCCGCCTTCTTGCCCAGCGATCTGATCGCCTGCACGGTGCGGTGGACGTGCGGCCCGGCCTCGGGGTGGACGGAGATCACGTCCGCGCCGGCCTCGGCGAACGGCTCGATCCACGCATCGACCGGCGAGACCATCAGGTGGACGTCGAGCGGCCTCGCCGTGTGCGGGCGCAGGGCCTTCACCACGGCCGGGCCGATCGTCAGGTTGGGCACGAAGTGCCCGTCCATCACATCGACGTGGATCCAGTCGGCGCCGGCCGCGTCGATCGCGCGCACTTCCTCCCCGAGCCGGGCAAAATCGGCCGACAGGATCGAAGGGGAGATCAGCACGTCGGGCATGGCTGCCGAAGACGAGTAGGCCGCGGCGAATCGGTTAACAACCGAGTGCGCAGCCCTTTTCCACACGACTGGCCGTGTGCCGCGCGGCCGACCCTGCGGGCTTGAAGCAGCCTGTCTCGACGTTTACTTGTGAATTCAGCGATTATTCACGGCTGTAATCACAAACGCACGGCTCCACGGACGGCCGATCGATCGAACCCGGACGGGCAAGGTCGCCGTTTCCCCGCCACGAAAGAGCTCCCGCAACCAACGCAATTGGCATGGCTGACCGAACCCGAAAAATCCTCGCCGCGCTGTCGATCGCGCTGGTCCTGCCGCTGGCCGGCCCGGCGCAGGCGCAATATCGCCAGGAGATCGCCAACGACCAGAGCAAGTGCCGCGGCGAGGGACCCGCGGTGCGGATCACGGCGACCGAAATCAAGTCGGGCGCCGGCCGCGTCCGGGTGCAGCTCTACCGCGCGAACAGCCGCGACTGGCTGGCGACCGGCCGCTGGATCCACCGCATCGAAGTTCCGGCGCGCGCCGGGACGATGAGCTTCTGCATGCCCGTGCCCGAACCGGGCAGCTATGCGATCGCCATCCGCCACGACGTCAATGGCGACGGCGACACCGACCTGACGCAGGACGGGGGCGGGATGTCCAACAACCCGAGCATCAACGTCTTCAACCTCGGCAAGCCGAGCTACACCAAGACGGCCTTCGCCGTTGGCCAGGAAGTCAAGGTTCTCACGATCCGCGTCCGCTATCTCTAGCGCCGCGACCGCCACAGCTGCCAGAGGAAGGCCGGCGCTGCGATCAGCGGAAACTTCTCGCGCAGCGGAGTGATCCTGACCGGGACGCCGGTGTGCCGTTCCACCTTCCACGCAGCATAGCGCATGCCCCCTTCGAACGTGGCCGTCGCCCGCACCAGGCGCGCCGCGTTGAGCCATTTGCCCAGCCGCCGCCGACGCGCCCACCAGCGCAGCGTTTCGAGGCGCTCGGCGCGATCGAGCCGGGGCTCGATCATCGCCCGATCCTGCACGAAGGCGAGGCCGGCCCGGCTCAGCGCCGAGGGCAGCAGGCCGTCGAAATGCGCGCGGTTGGCCGACAGGATCGCTTCTTCGCGCCCCGGCGGCTCGACGCGCAGTTCGGCGCGATAGGTCGCGCGGAACAAGGCGCGCCAGAAATCGTCTTCGCTGCCCTGCTTCGGGCCGACCACCGCCGCCAGGCGGGCCGCGGTAACCGCCGACGCCTCGAGCCCGGCCAGCGCCTGCCGTGCGGCCTCGTCATCGCGCGACCAGGCGACCGCGCACGGCTGCACGAAGCGCGCCCAGATCGTCGTGTCGAGCGTCTGGCCGGCGGCTGCGGCGGCGAAGGTGGCTATGTTCATGGTGGCGATCTTGGCCCTCAGGCGATCGCCGCCGTGATCCCATTCCCGATAGGACACGCGCGGCCACAGGCCCTTCTCGCGCGGACCGGGCAGCAGGACGTAGAAATCGAGCACCCCGTCGAGCAGGCCGGTGCGCAGATTGGAGCCGTAGAACAGGACCGCGAGCGCGCCCGTCTCCTCGCCGAGCCGCTGCGCCACGGCGGCGACGGCAGGGTCGAGCGGACGGTCCAACGCCGCGGCAAGCCGCGCGGCGAGGGCGCCGCTCACGGCACCACGAAGCGCAGCTTCGGTCCGAGCGAGATCTCGTAGAGGCCCGCCGGAAAGGCTTCGCCGTCGAGGATGAACCGGTCGCCGATATCGAGCCGGAGCCGATCCATGCCGAACACGTGATAGCCGCGGCGGCGCAAGCCCTCTCCGACCACGCCGCGAAAGATCAGCGGCAGACGGACCAGCAGGGCGAGGCGCGAATTGTCGATCACCGAAGCGCGCAGGGCGCCCTCGACCTGGGCAAACGGGCGCAGGCCGGCGGGAAAGCGCGTCAGCGTCGAGGCGAACAGCAAGTAGCGCTGGTCGAGCCGCTCGATGCCGCTATGGGGCAATTCTTCCCCGTCGTCGCCGTCGTAGAGCCGCATCGGCGTGCCGCGGCGCCAGACATTACCCTCGCCGCCGAACAGCGCCTGGACGAGCGACCACACGGCGGTGACGCCCACGGCGACCGCGTTGAACGCCCCGCGCCGGTGCGCGGCCTGGCCGAGCCCGATCGCCGCATTGAAGGCGCCGGCGCCGAACACGAAGCCCTGAACCCGCGCGTCGGTATTGTCGCGCTGGGCGACGACCAGCGGGCGCCGATGCGCGAGCCGGCCCGAATGGATCGCCTCGAGCGCGTCGGTCAGCGACCAGTCGCCCGGCAGGCCGAGGTCCGCCGCGAGCGCGTTGGTCTTGCCGTTGGGAAGCACGATCAGGGTCGGCCAGCGCTCGCCGAAGATGCCCGCGCCGCAAGTGAGGACGTCGCGGACCGTGCCGTCGCCGCCGTCGACCACGAGATAGTCGACCCGCCGCTCGGCAAAGCGGGCGAGGATGGCCTGCAGCTCGCTGCGGCGGTCGGGCATTTCAACGAGGACGCTGCCGCGCCCGGTCCATTCGGGCGGATCGCCCGCATTGCGGTGACTGCGGGGGTTGCGGATGACGCCGATCAGCGGCGCCTGGCGCACGACGGCATCCAGCCCCGCAAGCGGAGCCGCAGGCCTGCCCACTTCCGGCAGGCTGTCGAAATGATGGACCGTCCCGTTCCCGTGCATCTGAGATGCCCTTAGCCCCAGCATTCCAGTAATTACTATTATTGCAGTGCAAAATCCAATTTGCGTGGCGCAATTGTCACGGTGCAGTGCGGCATACCACTGAATTGGACCGGCCGCACAGCTACCGGACGAATTGCCCCTGGCTGAACAAATGGGCATTCGGCCTGCCCGATGCAAGTGAGCGACGGCGCTTGGCAGGCCGGGATCTGGCAGGCTAGGAAGCGCCATGCAGCCCGAACAGCTTTTCGATCAGGCGCGGGCGATCGCTCCGCGCATCAGCGCGCTGCGCCGCGCCATCCACGCCGAGCCGGAGCTCGGGCTGGAAACGCCGCTGACGCTGGCCAAGGCGCGCGCCGAGCTGGCCGATCTGCCGCTCGAATGGCGCGAGGGGACCGCGTGCACAGGGGCGGTCGCGGTGCTCAGGGGCGCCCGGGCCGGACGCACCGTCCTGCTCCGCGGCGACATGGATGCGCTGCCGATGCAGGAAGAAACCGGCCTTGCGTTCGCCTCGGCCATCCCCGGCAGGATGCACGCCTGCGGGCACGACACGCACACCGCCATGCTCGCCGGGGCGGCGCGCCTGCTGGCGGCGCAGCGCGAAGCGCTGGCCGGCGAAGTCCGCTTCATGTTCCAGCCGGGCGAGGAAGGCTTCCACGGCGCCCGGTTCATGATCGAGGACGGGCTGCTCGGGGGTGACGACTGGCCCTTGCCCGACGCCGCCTTCGCGCTGCACATCATGCCCAACTACCGGCACGGCGCCGTCGTCGGCCGGGCCGGCACGCTTCTCGCCGCGGCCGACAAGCTCGAGATCGTGGTCGAGGGCCGCGGCGGGCATGCATCGTTGCCGCACCAGACACGCGACCCGGTTCCGGTCGCGTGCGAGATCGTCACCGCGCTCCAGGCCCTGGTGACGCGCCGCTACGAAGCCACGGAGGCGACCGTGGTCACGGTGACCCAGCTCGACGCCGGGAGCGCGCACAACGTGATTCCCGACCGGGCCGTGCTCAAGGGCACCATCCGGACGTTGTCCGCCGAGCGGCGGCAAGTCGTGCGCGACGACCTGCGCCGGCTCGCCGAGGGCATCGCCGCCGCCCACGAGTGCCACGCCGAGGTCGTGGTGATCGACGGCTTCCCGCCGACGATCAACGACCCCCGCGCGGTCGACCTCCTCGAAGCCGTCGCCTGCGGCTTGCCGGACGGTTCGTTCGAGCGGCTGGCGCAACCGATCATGGGCGCCGAGGACTTTTCCTACGTGCTCGAAAAGATCCCCGGCACGATGGCCATGCTGGGCGTCGCCGCCGAAGGATCGGACTACGCAAGCTGCTGCGGCATCCACTCGAGCAGGATGGTGGTCGACGAGGCGGCGCTGCCGCGCGGGGCGGCCATTCTCGCCGGCTGCGCGCTGCGGTTCCTCGAGCGGGGGTGGCAGTAGCGCTGCGATTACCGCTTGGCGCAATCCCCCCGCATTGCTAACCGCCGTCGGCCCAGATGGGAATCCAGGCACCCGTAGCTCAGCTGGATAGAGCGCTGCCCTCCGAAGGCAGAGGTCACAGGTTCGAATCCTGTCGGGTGCGCCACGCTCCGCGCCGGTCGGCGGCGCAGGCTTTCCGCGATGCTGTCGCAATAGGTGTCGGGCAGAGCGGAGCCGGCTCCAGCCCCGCCCGACGTATGAACTAGAAGTTGACCTGCACCCGGGCGACGCCGACCTTGTTGTCGACGCTCGGCAGCGTTCCCGGGAAATTGACGTGGGAGTCGGTGTAATTGGCCATCAGCCGCAGGTTGCGGTTGAGGTACCAGTTGGCACCCGCGGTGAACGCGCGGCCGTTGCCGCCCACGACGGCGTCGTCGGTCAGATCGAGGTGGCTGTAGCGCGCGGCCACTTCGACCGCGCCCTTGCCCCGGCGCAGGCGCGGGCCGTTGAACAGGCCCTGGCTTTCCGAATAGTCGTAGCGCCCGCCGGTTATCAGCCAGCTGGCCTGAACGGTCTGGCCGGAAAAGTCGAGGTCGGTGCCGAGCTCGCGGTTGAGCGCAATCCCGGTCGCCGAACCCTGCACGAGCACGGGGCCGAACGAGATCGCCGCATCGCCGTTCCAGCCGGTCAGCTTGTCGAGGTCGCCGATCGTGCCGCTCGACATCAGGGTCGGGGCGAGCATGCTTCCGGGATCGGCCGAGAATCTCATCGCCTCGGTGGCCCTGAACGTCCGGCGCTCGCCGGCGAGGCCCAGGTGCAGGATCACCCCGTTCCCCTTGAGCGGCGCGAAGGTGACGCGGCCCGCCACGCCCCGGCCGCGCTCGGTCGAATGGCCTTCGTCGTTGTCGAGCGGATCGGTGAAGTAGCCGGCCGTGGCCGACCAGCGGCTGCCGTACGCCGACACGGATCCGCCGAGCCCGAAGCCCGGCGCCAGGCTCGACGCGAGCGACCGCTCCGCGAACGGCAGCGTGTTCGAGCTCTGCAGGTCCTCGGCGCTGAACGGCACGATGAAGTTGCCGCCGCGCAGGCGGACGTTGTCGATCGGCTCGATCTGCAGCCAGACGTTGCGCCAGCCCTTGGAATTCCCGGCGAATTCGCGGTCGACCTCGATCCGCACCACGTCGCCGAACCGCCCCGACAGCTCGAGCCGGGCGCGGCGGAAATCGACGTCGGTCTCGCTGTCGCCGGTCATCGGGTCGTCGAAGACGACGCCGTCGAGATGGACCCGGCCGCCCAGCGTCAGCTCGACGGGCCCGGACTCGACGGTGAGCCCCCGTTCGTCGGCGCGCACGCCGTCATCGGCGTAGGCGGGCGAAGCGATGGCGGCCGCCAGCGCACAAACAATCAATTTCCTCACTGTTCTTCTCCTGAAGTGGCCGCCGGGTAGCCCAGCAGCTCGAATGTCAATGGTATGAGCCCGCGGCGATGCGCACTGGCGAAATTGTGGCGGGTGCGCGGGAGGATCGTCAGCGAAGTCGCGGGATTTCCGCCCCAATCCTTCATCGCCCGGAACCAGCTCCTGGCGCGCAAAAGGCGGTTCTCGCCTTGCTGCCGGTCAAGCTTGCGGGATCGCCGGAGCGCGGCATCGTCCAGCGTATCGCGGCGGCCGACGACGACGTGGAAGGCGATCCGCCGGATCGCATCCCGATCGACCCTGCCGTCGGGCGCGCCGGCAAGGCCATAGGGCCAGCGAGCCTCGGCATCGGGCATCGTGTACCAACCGGCCGACACGGCGACGCAACGGCGGACCCGCTGCGGATGGAGGAAGGCAAACCGGTGGGCGAACTGCGCCCCGCCCGAGAAGCCGAAGATGTCGCAGCGGTCGACATCCAGGGCGCACTGCCGGCCGACGAAGTCGAGGATATCGAGCAGCGCCCGGTCGGCGTGAATTCCCCGTTTTCGATCGCGCACCTGCTGGTACATGCCATACGTCGAGGCGGGAAAGAATGGCGCGATCAGCGGCACTCCGAGTTGCCGCGCCACGCCCGCGAAGCGGCACACCAGTTCGGCCGCATTGCGCGAGATTCCGTGCACCAGCACCAGCGGGGTCGCATCTGCGCGGCAATTCGCGGGCACGTAACAATAGAACAGGCGCTCCGGATCGCCCGCCAGCCGGTGGAATTGCGGATGGTCGGCCGTCGGGCCGCGACAAGGGGTGGGAACAAGCGCAAGTGATGCCGTCACGACCCGCTCCCGCTATTGACTGGCGATCAGGCGCAAGCCGCCGTCGTCAGGTTCCGACGTCTCGGACAAGCCCTGCCCGTCGATCTGCCAGCGTCGCGTGGCCATCTTTCTGAGACTCGCGTGATCGGTCGCGAGCAGGACGATGCCGGGATAGACGCGGAGCTCCCTCGCCAGCAGCTTGAAGTCCTCCGGCCCGATCTCGGGGTCCGACAGCTCGAGCAGCAACAGCATCGGCATGCCGAGAAGCGCCCTCGCCAGCTTGACCCGAACGGCCGATTGGCCCCGCGCTGTCACATCTATCCCAAGCCGCTCGGCCAGCGCGCGGGCCGCGTCACGGCTCCCGTGGGGCGCGCGGTAGCGGATGTTGTAGCCGTCGCTCGCGCGCAACAGCGGCAGATCGGGGCTGTAATATCCCACGATGTGCCGGCGGCGGTTGGCGGGGAGATCGGAAAGGCTGCGCAGGCCCAGGGTGACTTCGCCCTTGTGCGGCACCGATTGCCCGGCAAGGACTCTGAACAGCGTTCTGCGATGGTCAGGCTCGCCGTCCACCAGGATTATCTGACCGGCCGATGCCGTCGCACTGATCGGCTCGGAGCCCGGCAGCAGCCGGAGGCTGTCAAGAACCAGCCCGTGCTCGCCGACCGGCGGCGCGTTGCGGTCATGCTTCGACGGCAGCGTCGGCAGGTCCAGCATCGACTTGAGCCGCTCGCGCGACACGCGGCCGGGTATCAGCAGCTGTCCGGCGCGAGCGAGGTCGCGCAAGGCCACTCCCAACAGGCCGATGACGACGAATTGCCCCGCCAGGCTGCCCGCGGTCTGACCTTGCGCGAAGCCGGCGGTAGCAAGCATCATCAGCGCAACGGTGAGCGGCGCGATGCCGCGCAGAAAGCCGGTCAGCCAGGCACGCCTGACCACGGCCACGTTGAACTTGTCGGCGCGGTGCCGAAGCCGTCTCTGCTCGCTCGAGATGCGGCCGCTCACCTGAATCGTTGCGGCGGCCGCCAGCCGTTCCGAGGCGAACCCGGCGACCTGCCCCCGCGTGCGGCGAACTTCGCGCACGACACGGTCGAGAGGGCGCAGCAGCAGCACGCCCGAGATTGTCGCCACCGCGATCAGGGCGAAGTGCAGGCCCGCCATGGCCGGGCCACGTGTGCCCATCCAGGCGAGCAGGCCCGCAATGCCCAGCAGCGCGATCGCGCCGCGCATGATGCCTTCGCTGACCCACTGGCGCAGCGCGGTAAGGTCGCCGACGAAGGACTGGAGCATCGCTCCGTGACGACGGCGCTGCAGGATGTCGCCATCGACGCGCAACAGATGGCCGAACAGCGCATCGCGCACATCGGTGACGTAAGCTTGCCCGAGACCCTCGCACAGGCGGCGCTGGACGGCCTCGAGCAGGTAGGCGCACACGGCCACGGCACCTATGACGGGGATGGCCCAGGGCGAAGTCCACGCGCCGTCGACGGCAAGATGCACGCCGCGCGCCACCAGGATCGTTGCCCCCAGCTGCACGAGCGCCACCGCCAGCAGGATTGCCATCTGGCGCCCCCGGCCGTTGTCGAGCAGCCTTGGCATTGCGCTCCTATCCGGCCAGCGCGGAGTCGGCAGTGAAGGCTATTTGGGGAGCGAGTTCGGCGTCGCAGAGCGCGGCTTTGGTGAACACCGGAAGGCCGAGCGCCAGCTCAGCTTCGCGGCTCGCCAGGGGCGAGGCGCTCAGTTGGCCGGAAAGCCCGAGCACCCTGTGGCCGCGGCGCTCCAGCCAGTCCTTGCCCGCCAGCGCACCGAGGGCGTCGCCGGAGGCGAATACGATGCCGTCCACGGCGGACCTGAAAGCATCCGCCTCGAGCAGCGCCGCGGTCTCGCGCTGGAACAGGCCGTCGGCAAGCTCGATGACCACGACGTCCGGGCCCTTGGCACAGCAGTGGCCAATCAGCGAAAGTGCAGTGCGTTCGATGACGTCCAGGTCCAGGCCGGCGGTCGACGCATGGCCCATGTCGGTGAAATCGAGCACCGTGCGCGCACCGGCGTCCAGCATGCTCCAGACATCCGGCCCCGAACCCGTACCGGTGAGCTTGGCGGCCTCGACCTTCAGGCCGGCGCGGGTCAGACCATGGATGAGGCTCGACGCCGTCGTCGTCTTGCCCGCGTTCATCGAGCTGCCGGCGACCGCCACGACGCGAGGGCGTTCCTGCGGTACGGTCCGCTCGGCCAGCGCGAACCGCGACAGGTTGATGGGGGCGCCGAACTTGTCGGATATGAGGCCGATCGGATCTATGCGCGTGGGACGGCGAATCGAGGCGTGGCGCGAAATCGTCCTCGCGGCGACGCCGCCGCTCGCGACCAGGTCGCACGGGCCGAGATCGTCGGGAACTACCGCCTCGAACTGATCGGGGGCGTAGCGCTGGCCGAAGGCGACGACGATTTCGTCGCCTTCATAGAGGTGCATCCTTCGTCCCTGAGGCGATTCCAGCCGGGTGTGCTGCCCGACCGAAAGAACGGTTGCCAGCACCAGATCGCCCGCTGCGGGAATTCCGCCGCGCAGCAGGCCGACAGGATGCGGAAATTCCACCCGGCGGGTCGTGAAAGCGCGCTTTGCAGCTTCCAGCCGCGAGCGCCACAACATGGCAGGGCGCCCGCCATCCGGCAGGCCGTGCGCCATAATGTCGGCGATTTGACCCGCCTCTGCCAGGTGCGTTTTAATCGCTATGCTCCCTCAGGACGCGGCGGATGCGCCCCGAATGACTAACATAGCCTTAACACCGCGCGACGCGGCCGGTTCCGCGCCGGGGTCCATCCACGCCCGCGTGGGCGGCCCTACTGGCGCACGGGAAGCTGCTGCAGCACTTCGCCGTTGGCACGGGTGACGGAGACGTTGAACCCGCCGCGGCGGCCGTCGCGCAGCTTGTAGTAGGTCAGGTCGATATGCTCGCCGGGCGACAGCGAGCGCTTCGACCAGCCGGCGCGCGACAGGTGGTTCGGGCTCATGCCCTCGAGCGCCCAGCGGTTCCCCGCCGCGTCCTTGACGTAGAGAAAAGTGTGCGGGTTGGTCCACACCCAGCGCTCGACGGTGACGTTCTTCATTTCGGTGGACGTGCCCCATTCGAACATCGCGGTCGAATGGTGCGCTTCGCCCGGCACGGTCAGGGCGACGGTGCCGGCGAGCAGAGCCCCGGCGGCAAGCATCAAGCGGGTCGATTTGCTGAACATGGTCCTCTCCTGCCGCTCGCCGCCTGAACCGGCGGTGAGCGCTTGCCGGCCTTTTGCCAGTAAAGGCCGGACTTAATCAACCCGCCGCTTGACTTCACGCCCGAGCGCGGCCCAATCTTTTGCCCGGGAAGAGGACATTGCCGGAGGGACAGATGCAACGTTGGGCTATCTTCGCGCGCGCGCTCGCGGGCGCCGGGGCACTCGCGATCGCGGGCGCCGCGCCGGCGCAGGAAGCGGCGATCCCGCGCGCGCACGGCAATGCAGAGCTCGACCGGCTGCCCGACTGGAGCGGCGTCTGGGCGCCCGACTGGTCGCTGCTGTTCAGCGGCGGCGGGCGCACGCCGCCGGCCCAGCCCAAGCTCACTCCGGCGGCGCAGCAGCGGCTCGACGCCTTCCGGGCCAAGCAGGCGGCCGAAGGGGTCGACCAGTACGCCCAGGCGCATTGCATCCCGCCGGGGATGCCGGGGATCATGCGCCAACCTTACCCGATCGAATTCATCTTCTCGCCCAAGCGGGTGACGATCTTCGCCGAGACCTACAGCCAGGCGCGGCGGATCTACACCGACGGGCGCCCGCTGCCCGACGATCCCGACCCCTACTTCAACGGCAATTCAGTCGGCCAGTGGGACGGCGATACGCTGCTGGTCGACACGGTCGGGTTCAGCCCCGCCGCGGCCGAGATCGGCGCCGGCATCCCGCACGGCGAGAAAATGAAGATCCACGAGCGCATCTGGCTCGAGAAGCCGGACGTGCTGCGGATCGAGACGTCCATCACCGATCCCGACGTGCTGACCGAGCCTTACGTCCAGCAGCTCGCCTTCCGCCGGGAGAAGGATTGGGAGATCCGCGAATACGTCTGCGAGGAGAACAATCGCCTGACCTCCGGCGAGGCTGGCGGCTCCAATATCGACCTCGGGCTCGACGCGGCGGAGGACGATCCCTTCGGACCTCCGCCGGAGAAGTAAGCGGTCGCGCGGCGTCCCGCGCATTCGCCGATCCATCGGTCATCGCCTGAACGACAAACGGGAAAGGGCGGGAACCTTGCGGTTCCCGCCCCTCCTGGGCGGCGATGCGTGTGTCGCCGCTCCACCCCCTGCCAGGACCGCAGTCCCCCGGCGAAGCCGTGGCCCCGCCGGTGTGGCCGGGAAGGGGCGGCCGAAGCCGCCCCTTCGGGTACGCGACTAGAAGTCGACCTTCGCGCCGATGCGGAAGTAGCGGCCGACGATGTTCGCCTGGCCCCACGCCGGGTTGTACTGGAAGATCGAGTACGCAGCCGACGGGTCGAACTTCGGATCGATGCCGAGAACATTGAGCACGTTTACGTAGACGTTCAGGTTCTCGCTGACCTCGTAGTTGAGGTTGAGGTCGGCGTTCCACTGGGCACCGACCTTGCACAGCACCGGATCGCCGTTCTGGTAGGTCACCACCGACGCGCCGATGCTGCCTTCGCAGTCGCCCTTGATCCCGCCGTAGTCGACGGAAGCCAGGTCATAGCCGTGAGTATAGTACACGACCGGGGTGATATCGAGATTGCCGATACCGATCGTGCTCGACCAGGTGGCGCGCCACTTCGGCGAGCCGGAGCAGGACGTGTAGTCGCACGGGCTGAGCGAACCGTCGTACCGTTCGACCGTGCCGTCCTCGCGGATGACCCGGTACTTCATCAGGTAGGACGCATCGAGGTTGGTGCTGAAGCTGATCGGCCCGAAGTCGTGGCTGAAGTTCACCCCGAAGTCGATGCCCTGGACCTCTTCGGTGTCCGCGTTCTGGAACGAGAACTGGATGAACTGCGGCAGGACCTGCGCGTTCGGGAACTGCGGGTCCGCCGGAGCGCCGATGACGGTCACACCCGGCACCGCATTGGTCGTGCCGCTGCGCAGGAACGCGTCGAGCGCCGCGTTCTGGTCGGCCGCCGAGATGTTGGCGATGACGTCCTTCACCTTGATGTTGAAGTAGTCGACCGTGAACGACAGGTTCCGCATCGGCTCGAACACCGCGCCCAGCGTCCAGCTGGTCGACTTCTCCGGATCGAGAGCCGGGTTGCCGATCGACGTGCGGCCCAGCGAGTACTGCCCCGTCGCATAGGTGTTGTTGTTATGCGCGGCGCAGAACGCGGCGTAGGTCGTGCAGTTGACCGACAGCGTGGTGTAGCCGGTCGTCGGCAGGCCGAACGCCTCGTTGAACGACGGGATGCGGAAGCCCTTCGACCAGGTACCGCGGATCAGCAGCTGATCGATCGGCTTGAACTTCGCGCCGAACTTCGGCGAGAAGTTGGTCTGCCCCGACGAGTAGTCGTCGTAGCGGCCCGACGCGTTGAGCTCGAGCTGGTCGATGATCGGCGCGTTGACTTCGAAGAACGCCGACTTGACGTTGCGGCTGCCGACCGCGCCGACCGCGTTGATCGTGAAGTAGCGATCGTACGGATGGGCGAGGTTTTCCGGGTTGGCCGACTGGTCGTTGATCGCCTCGTGGCGATACGCCAGGCCGACCGCCGCCTGCAGCGGCCCGCCGGGCAGTTCGAACAGTTCACGCCCGAGAATGCCGCTGACCTGCCACAGCTCGGAGGTCGAGGTCTTGACGTTCTCCGGCGAGACGTAGTCGCGGGTCGCCTGCGTGTTCAGCCACGGCTGCACGAAATTGTAGGTGCCGTTGGCGATGACGTCGGCCAACCGCTGCGGGATGATAATGTTGCGGCTGGCACGCTCGAGCTTGACCTCCGAAGCGGTGGCCTCGAGCTGATAGTTCCATTCGTCGTTGCCGCCGAAAGTGCCGTGGACGCCGGCCGCCGCGCGCAAGGCGCGGGAATTGGTCTCGATCTCGTATGGACGATCGTACCGGCCGCGCAGGATGGCCACCTGGCCCGTAGAAGCGAACGGGTTGTTGGGGTTGAGCCGGGCGCCCACCGAAGCCACGGTGCAACTGCTCTGATTGACGTTGCCGACGAACGTGGCGGTGCCGCCCGGGCAGACATAGACCGGCAGCACGATCGAGCTCCAAGTCACCGAGCTCGGCGGCGGGGTCGAAGTCGTCCCCAGGGCCGACGGCGACTGTTGCGTGAAGGTGTTCACGTGCATGTAGTTGGCGGCGATGTAGGCTTCAGACGTCTCGCCGAGCTTGGCCGTGGCGCGGGCGGCAAACCCGTAGCGCTCGGTTTCCGGACGCAGAGTCTGGTACGCCCGCTTCATGTCCAGCTGACACAGGTTGGTCGCGTAGGTGTACTGGCCCGCAAGCGCACCGGTCGTTACCAGCGAGCGAGCGCTGTTCGGCAACGTCTGCGGCTGGGCGCCGAACGCCGCGCAGTCAGAGTTGAGGAGGCGGTATTCGGCGGTGCGCGCGCCGGCCGTGGTTCCGGGGGCAACGAGCGGGAAGTTCGCGATCGTCGAACCGCCGAGGTTGCCGTTCGGATTGACGGCGAACTGGTACCAGCGCGTCGGAGTCGCCATGCAGCTCGTACCCGCGTCATTGCAGATATTGCCGAGGTAGCCGCTGTTCCAGGGATAATCGCGGTCGCGCGCCCAGATCACGTCGTTCTTGCGATAGGTGCCGGCAACATAGATGTTGAATCCGTCGCCTTCGAGGTCGCCGACGCCATACGAGGCGTCGAGACGCTGCTCGCCGCCGTCGCCTTCCTGAGAAATCCCGGCCGAGGCATTGACGTGGACGCCCTGGATTTCCTTCTTGGTGATCAGGTTGACAACGCCGGCAACCGCGTCGGCGCCGTAGGTCGACGAAGCGCCGTCCTTGAGCACTTCCACGCGCTCGACGATGGCGTCGGGGATCGTGTTGAGATCGACGAAGTTGCGGTGGCCGTCGTCGGCCAGCGGGTACGGGGCCATGCGCAGGCCGTCGAAGATCGTCAGGGTCTTCTGCACGGTCAGGCCGCGGAGCGAGACCGCGTTGGCGCCGGCGGCGAAGTTGTTGCCGTTGTTCCAGCCTTCCGAGATCGTGCCCGAACCGTTGGCGGCAATGCGCTGCAGACCTTCGGCGACGGTGTTGACGCCGCGCTGCTCGAGTTCGGCGGTGCTGATGACCGTGACCGGAGCCGGTGTTTCGGTGTCGGTCCGGCCAAGGATCGAGCCGGTGACGTAGATCACATCCCCTTCGGATGTGTCGTCTGCCTGCGTCGTCGTCGTGGCGGCGGGAGCCGGAGTCGGCGTGCCTTGCGCCAGCGCAGGAGCGCTCGAGATTGCCAGGCCGAGCGCGATCGGGGCAGCGCCCGCGCGCAGGGCAATAAGAGTCGATTTTTTCACGTTGCAGTCCCTTTTCGCAATGTGGCGCCGACCGCGCCGCACCACCCACTCCCCGCGGAAAATGCGGTGATGGATGGCGCCTAGTGCAGCAAGGACTGGCCCCGGCAAAGTTCCACGGTTGCGAAAGCCATAGATTAGGTTGCCGCTGTAACCAATGTGCAACACACCGTTTGGCTGTTGTATTTCAATTGGTTAGCGATGCCCGCGCAACATGGTTACAATGGTGACCGGCGGCGCGCGACAAACATTTCACGCATCCGAACATTCGCGATTGGACCGGTTGGCCTGGCAATTGACAACGTTCCGGATCTGTTCCAGCGAACGGCGATGGCTTCCAATGCTTCCGACCGAATCCTTGTCCCCGATGCTCGGCGCGCGCTGGCGGTGGCGCGCGGCATTTGCCGCCTGTTCGCGCGCAACGACCTGTGGTGCCTGACCGAAATGCCCCTGCGCAACGGCCGCCGCGCGGATCTGATGGGGATCGATGCCAAGGGGCAGGTCGTGATCGTCGAGATCAAGACCGCGCGCGGCGACCTGCTGGGCGACGCCAAGTGGCCCGACTATCTCGATTTCTGCGACCGCTTTTACTGGGGCCTGCCGCCCGAGCTCGACCGCGCCTGCCTCGAGGGCGGCGAATTCCGGCCCGATTGCTGCGGGGTCATCGTCGCCGACGAATACGATGCCGAGATCGTCCGCCCCGCGCCGAGCCAGCCGCTCGCTGCTGCCCGCCGCAAGGTCGAAGTCGAGCGGCTGGCGCGCACGGCGTTGCGCCGCCAGCTGGTCGGGCTCGATCCCGACTGCGGATCATGGGGCCGCCACCTCGGCTGAGGCTGGCGGGGCCCGCGAGTCGCGCATAGAGTGGCGCCATGCTGACCGGAATGATCGCTTCCGCTCTCGCCATGAGCGCGATCGTCGCGCTGCGCTATCTGGCGGCGAGCGGCCTGTGCGCCTGGGCGACGCGGCTGGTGCGGCCGGGCCTGTATCGCGGGCTCGAGCTGCAGATGCGCCGCGAGATCGGCTGGTCGCTCGCCTCGGCCGCGATCTACGGCATCCCCGCCGGGGCGGTGGCGTGGGGCTGGCAGGCGCGCGGCTGGACCCGCATCTACCACCATGCCGGCGACTTCCCGCTGTGGTACCTGCCGGCCTCGCTGGCGCTCTACCTCGTCGCCCACGACACCTGGTTCTACTGGACCCACCGGCTGCTTCACCGGCCGCGCTGGTTCAGTCTCGCCCATGCGGTCCACCATGCCAGCCGCCCCCCGACCGCCTGGGCGGCGATGAGCTTCCATCCGCTCGAGGCCGTGAGCGGCGCGGTCGTCATCCCCGCGCTGGTGTTCGTCGTACCGATCCATCCGGCCATGCTCGGCGCGGTGCTGGCGATCATGACCGTGATGGGCGTGACCAACCACATGGGCTGGGAGCTGTTTCCGCGCGGCTTGGTTAATTCGCCGGCGGGGCGCTGGCTGATCACGGCCAGCCACCACCAGCGCCACCACGACGCCTATCGCTGCAACTACGGGCTCTATTTCCGCATCTGGGACCGCCTGTGCGGCACCGACGCCGGCCTCGCGATTGCGCCACCACGACAGCGCGAGGGCGTGGCGTCAGCGGCAAAAATGCAGCCCCGGCGCGACTTTACGGTTAATTAACTATGTCGCGCCGATAAACGGGGCCGACTGTGGAAGGGGCACTCTCGGATGGACACCATGCGCGGCAATTTCGGTCCGCTCGCCGAATCCGACGGCTATGACCAGGCCGACGACGAGGCGGGTCACCAGCCGCCGCCGCTGGCGATCGGTCAGGACGAACGGCGCATGCAGGTGCGGGCCTACAACCACTGGGCCAGCCTGCTCGGCGACCGAAATTTTCCTGCCATCGGCGACCTCGAGCCCGACAACCTGCCCGATTTCGGGCCGCACAGCGTGCTGCTCGACTTCGGCAACGGCATCGAGGATCCGGGCGTGGCGTATCTCGGCACGAGATTGGCCGAGGAATGCGGCGTCAGCGGCGAGGATCTGCAGACCCTGTCCGACGTTCCGGCGCGCTCGCTGCTGACGCGCATCACCGATCACTACATGCAGATTCTCGCCAACCAGACGCCGATCGGCTTCGAGGCGGAATTCGTAAACCAGCGCGGCGTCACGCTGATGTATCGCGGCATCCTGCTGCCGTTCTCGAGCGACGATGACGCCATCGACTTCATCTACGGCGTGATCAACTGGAAGGAACTGCCCGACGCGCAGGCGGCCGACGAGCTGCTGCTCGAGATCGACCAGGCGCTCGAGACCTCGCCGGGAACGGCGGCGGACTCCGAGGACGAGGCCCCGCTGCCCCACTGGACCGACGGCCCCGGCGCAGTTCCGGCGAACGACCTTGCCGACGACTTTGCCATGGACGCCGGCGAGGTCGAAGGCGCCGGTCTCGCCGGCTATCACGAAGACGACACCGACAACGTGCTGCCGATGCCGGCGTTCGGCTATGGCGAGGAATTGCCCGAGGCGGACAGCGAGACGGACGAGGAGCTCGAACTGGCCGCGTTCGAGCTCGAGGCCGAAGCGTTCGACGAGGACGACTTGGAAGACGATGCCGAAGGCGAGGACGAACCTCACGGCGGCCCCGCGTACGGCTCGCTGCTCAAGATGCCGCTCGACCTGTCGAAGTCGACCGAGAAGGTCGCCCTCGCTCTGCCCGAGTACGATCCCGCCGAGATGGCGTTCGCCGAACTCGACCCGATCGAGCTGTCGATGCCCGAGCTCGACCCGGCCGAGATGGGGCTGGGCGACTGGCTCGCCGCCGCGCGCGAGATGGCGGCGGCGGCGCACAACAGCGAGGATCGCACGCGCCACGCGCTCTACGATGCGATCGGTCGGGCTTACGACTTCTCGCTCGCCGCCGCGGAGGCTCCGGACGAGTTCGCCGAGCTGCTGGTCGACGCCGAGCTGACGATGCAGGATCGCGCGCCGCTGACCCCGGTGGTCAAGCTGGTGTTCGGCGTCGACTACGACAAGACCCGCCTGACCGAGTACGCGGCCGCGCTCGGCCACGCCCATCGCCTGCAGCTCCCGATCGGCACGCTCGGCGCGTTCCTCGGCGGGCACGAGGGCGGGCTCAAGGGTGTGGTCAACGCCGAGCGCCGCCTGCGCAAGGAAGAGTCCGGCAAGCTCGTCGAGCCGCTCGACGCGCCGCGCCAGGCGCTGGCCCGCAAGCTGCGCGCGCTGCCGGCGCAGGATTTCGCTGCGCTCGATCCCGCTGGCAGCGAGTTCGCGCTGGTCATGATCCGCCGCACCGATGCCGGCGACATCGAGATGCTCGGCGAAGTGCCGGACGACGTGGCGCTGATCGAGCGGGCCGCGCGCCGCCTGCTCGGCTGATCCGCGCATCGCCGGGCATCCGGCGAGCCTTCAGTTCCCGTTCAGGCCGGGATGCGCTAGCCAACAGCAGATGCGCTCACTCGTCCGCTTGCTTGCCCGCCTGCTCGCATTTGCCGCGCTGCTCGGCATCGCGTCCCAGCCCGCGGCGGCGCAGGCGGTCCTGCGCGATGCCGAGACCGAGGCCCTGCTGCAGGACCTGATCGATCCGCTGGCCCAGGCCGCCGGCCTGCAGAAGGGCGCGGTGGACGTGGTCCTGGTGCAGGACCCCTCGATCAACGCGTTCGTCTCCAACGGGCAGCGGATCTACGTCCATTCGGGGCTGATCAACGCCGCGACGAGCGCCAACGAGGTGCAGGGCGTGCTGGCGCACGAGCTCGGCCACATTACCGGCGGCCATGCGATCAGCATTTATCAGGGCGCCGGCAACGCGACCAAGATCCAGCTGCTGTCGCTGCTTGCCGGCGTCGCCGCCGCGCTGGCGGGCGCGCCGGCCGACGCGGCCATGGGCGCCATCGCGCTCGGCCAGCAGGCCGCGCTGGGCTCGTTCCTGTCGTTCAGCCGCACGCAGGAAGCGAGCGCCGACGCCGCCAGCGTCAGCTTCCTGTCGAAAGCCGGCATCTCCGGCCAGGGTTCGGTCTCGTTCTTCAAGAAGCTGCAGAACTACGAGTTTCGCTATGGCTACAGCCAGTCCGACGAGGCCGGCTTTGCCCGCACGCACCCCCTGACGGGCGATCGCATTTCGCGGCTCGAGGCCGATTTCGAGAAGGACCCGGCGTGGGACCGCCCGCCCGATCCGGCACTCCAGGCGCGTTTCGAGCGGATCAAGGCCAAGCTCTACGGCTATCTCGCCGAGCCGGCGCAGACGCTCAACGCCTATCCGGCCTACATGACCTCGGTCCCGGCGCGCTACGCCCGCGCCTTCGCCTACCACAAGCAGTCGAAGATGACCGAGGCGCTGCAGGAAGTGGACACGCTGCTCGCCACCGCGCCCAACGATCCCTATTTCCTCGAGGTCAAGGGCCAGGTGCTGCTCGAGTCGGGCAAGCCCGCCGAAGCGCTGGCCCCGCTGAGGACCGCGACCGACCTCACCGGCAACGATCCGCTCATCGCCAGCACCTTCGGCCTGGCCCTGATCGCCACCGAAGACAGCTCACATCTGGCAGAAGCCGCGCAGGTCCTGAAGGCAGCCGTCGGGCGCGACCGCGAGAACCCGATGGCGTGGTACCAGCTCGGCATCGTCTACGGCGCGCAGGGCGATATCCCGCGCGCCCAGCTGGCCAGCGCCGAACAGCAGATCATGAGCGACCGTCCGCGCGAGGCATTGCAGAACGCCGAGGCGGCCGAACGGTCGCTGCCGACCGGCACCCCGGACTGGATTCGCGCGCAGGACGTTGCGCTGCAGGCGCGCGCGGAGCTTGAACGTACCCGCGAGCGCAACTAGCAGTAGCCGATGCGCTGGTTCCTGACCCTTGTGATCGCGCTGGCCGCGGGCTTTGCCGGGGCTGCGCTGTGGGACGTGACCGGGCTCGGCGACAAGTCGACCCGCGCCTACCTCCTGGCCAACCCCGAAGTGCTGCCCGAAGCGATGGAAGTCCTCCAGCGGCGCGATCAGCAGGCGCGTATCGCCCCGCTGCGGGGTGAGCTGGAGACACCTTTCCCCGGCGCGGTGCTGGGCAATCCGGCGGGCTCGGTCACGCTGGTCGAGTTCAGCGACTACGCGTGCACCTACTGCCGCCAGAGCGTGGCCGACGTCGCCTCGCTGATTGCGGCCAATCCCGATTTGCGCGTGGTCGTCCGCGAATATCCGATCCTCTCGCCCGAGAGCGTCGATGCGGCGCGGATGGCGCTGGCCGCGGCGCAGCAGGGCAAGTTCGCCCGCTTCCACGACGCGATGTACCGCCTCGGCCCGCCAAGCGCCCAGACGATCGCGGCCGCGGTGGAAGAGGCCGGCGTGGATCTCGCCAGGGCACGGACGGCGATCGCCAGCGGCGCGTTCGACCTTCACCTGCAGAGCAATGCCGCAATCGCGCAGCAGCTCGGCATCTCGGGCACCCCCGGCTGGGTCGTCGGCGATCAGACGCTCAACGGCGCGCTCGGCCGGCAGGCGCTCGGCGAGGCGATCGCGGAGGCACGCGCATCCTGAGGTTGCCGGCCCCTTTCTCGCGCCCGCCATCCGAGATGGTCGCGATGCACGGAGCCGGGCCCGCTGGCGGCGGGTCCATGGCCATGCTGCCGTTCCGCCCCACCCCGTTCTTCGCCGACAAGAACCGCGCCTTCTGGCGCCTGCAGTTCATCGGCTGGGGCGGCGCGATGGTGCTGCGCGGCATGTCGGCCATCGCCAACGGGCAGGACCCGACCTTCCTCGTGCTGGTGCTGATCGAAGCGGTGACCGGCTTCTCGATCAGCCTGATCATGTCGGTCATCTACGGCAGGCTGATCAACCTGCGGCCGCTGATCACGTGGAGCGCCACGGCGCTCGTGCTGGCGAGCGGCGTGGTGGTTTCCGCGCTCATCAACGGCTGGGCGATCGGGCTCTACCAGGGGGCGGCTACGCCTATCGCCCAGCGCATAGTCGGCTTCGCCTATATCCACATGACGCTGCTCGGGGCGTGGTCGGCGCTGTACTACGCGATCAACTATTACCTGCAGGTCGAAGAGCAGGCAGACCGGCTCGAACGGCTCGAAGCTCAGGCCACCAGCGCTCAACTCGCCATGCTGCGCTACCAGCTCAACCCGCATTTCCTGTTCAACACCTTGAACTCGATCAGCACTCTGGTTTTGCTGAAACAGACGGAACCCGCCAACGCGATGCTGACCCGCCTTTCCAGCTTTCTGCGCCACACGCTGGTGACCCAGCCTGGCGGCAAGGTTTCGATCGCGCAGGAAGTGGAGACGCTGAAGCTGTATCTCGACATCGAGCGAATGCGGTTCGAGGAGCGGTTGCGCACCGTGTTCCGGATCGAGCCCGCCGCCGCCAATGCCGCGATCCCCTCGCTGCTGCTGCAGCCGCTGGTCGAAAACGCGATCAAGTATGCCGTCTCACCGCAGGAAGAGGGCGCGCGGATCAGCCTGACGGCGCAGGTCATCGGCAATCGCCTGCGCGTCACCGTGGCCGACACCGGCCCCGGCATGCAGGCGCAGATGGCGGCGCGCATGAGCGACAACCTGCCGCCCAGCCGGACTTCGACCGGCGTCGGCCTGGCCAATATCCGCGACCGGCTCGCGCAGGCCTATGGCGAGGACCATCGCTTTGAAATCCTTACGCCGCCCGAAGGCGGGTTCACCGTCATCATCGAAGTACCCTACGAGGTGCACGAGGATCCGAACGCGGCCGATGCTTCGCTCGCGAAACCGACGGGCGCGCCGCCCGTTATCGACCTGCCCGGCCAGCGGGCAATGGGAACCACTCCATGACCATTCGTACACTCATCGTCGATGACGAGAAGCTCGCCATCCAGGGGCTCCAGCTGCGGCTCGAGCCCTATGCCGATGTCGAGATCATCGGCACTTGCGCCAACGGCCGCGAGGCGATCCGCGCAATCAAGACCGAGAAGCCCGATCTCGTGTTCCTCGACATCCAGATGCCGGGATTCGACGGCTTCTCGGTGGTCAAGGGGGTG